>Ga0302314_10000003_pt1 | contig 462516 bp, 406 predicted proteins | sample III_Palsa_N2_3_FD_200533 | JGI IMG/M metagenome (GOLD analysis project Ga0302314, IMG submission 200533) | Peat permafrost microbial communities from Stordalen Mire near Abisko, Sweden - III_Palsa_N2_3 | ecosystem: Environmental > Terrestrial > Soil > Palsa > Peat permafrost | place: Sweden... | reverse complement strand
GGCAACCGGCGTCGCGCAGCTGCACAGGAAGGCGACGCAGGCGGACGCGAGCAGGGTCAGCGGCGAGATCGAGCGGAATTGGGGCATGAAATCAGGATACGTGAAACGACGATAGGTTCCGGGGGCGTGGAAAGTATGGCAAATCAGTCAGCGATAACCCTGCACGCTCGATTCAGTACGTATAGAATATGCATACCGAATCCGTCAGCATCGTACTTTCAAACGAGGTCGAACATGGAAGCCACCGTCGCCGAACGCGGCCAGATCACGCTGCCCAAGGCCGTGCGCGATGCGCTCGGGCTGACCAAGGGCACCGTGCTGAAGGTCGAGCTGGATGGCGGCAGGATCATCCTGCGCAAGGACGTCACCGACGCCATCTCGCGCGTCCGTGGCCGTTTCAAGCTGCCAAGCGGCGTCTCGACCGACGACGTGATGCACGATCTGCGCGGACGCGCCCCCGGCGAGACGCCCGAATTCTAATGATGCGCCGTCCCATGCTGCTGACCGCGCGCTGTCACCGATGATCGCCATCGACACCTCCGTCCTGATCGACCTGCTGGGCGACGGCGCCGGTGCCGACGCCGCCGAGGCCTGCCTGCGGCTCGCACTCGGCAGCGGCCCGGTGGTGGTGTGCGACGTCGTCGCGAGCGAGGTGACCGCCGGACTCGGACATGGCGCGGAAGTGATGGACGCGCTCGACGACATGGGGCTGACCTTCTCATCCATCGAACAACGCTCCGCGGTGCGCGCGGGCGAGATGCAACGCAAGTACATGCAACGCGCACGCGCCGCCGGCCAGCCCGTCGCCTCGCCGCGCACGATGCCCGACTTCCTCGTCGGCGCGCACGCCCTGCTCCAGTGCAACGGGCTGATCACGCGCGACGAAGGCTTTTTCCGCGACTACTTCAAGGGCCTCAAGGTCATCGTGCCGAAGACCTGAAGTCCCATTCCTTTTCACTCAGACGCCCACCAGGCAATCCAGGAGATCTCCATGCTTGAAGCCTATCGCCAACACGTGGCCGAACGCGCCGCGCTCGGCATCCCGCCGCTGCCGCTGGACGCGCAGCAGACCGCCGCCGTGATCGAGCTGCTGAAGGCGCCGCCGGCCGGCGAGGACGCGTTCCTGCTGGACCTGCTGACGCACCGCGTGCCGCCCGGCGTGGACGACGCCGCCAAGGTCAAGGCGAGCTTCCTGTCGGCGGTCGCGCACGGCGACGTCGTGGTGCCGTCGATCTCCAAGGCCAAGGCCACCGAGCTGCTCGGCACGATGGTGGGCGGCTACAACGTCAAGCCGCTGATCGACCTGCTGGGCTCGGCCGACGTCGCGCAGGAGGCCGCCAACGCGCTGAAGAAGACGCTGCTGATGTTCGACTTCTTCCACGACGTCGCCGAGAAGGCCACCGCGGGCAACAAGTTCGCCTCCGAAGTCATAGCCAGCTGGTCCAAGGCCGAGTGGTTCACCACGCGTCCGGAAGTGCCCAGCAAGATCACCGTGACCGTGTTCAAGGTGACCGGCGAGACCAACACCGACGACCTGTCGCCCGCGCCCGACGCCTGGAGCCGCCCCGACATCCCGCTGCACTACCTGGCGATGCTGAAGAACGCGCGCCCGGGCATCACGCCCGAGGAGGACGGCAAGCGCGGCCCGATGCAGTTCATCGAGGACCTGAAGAAGAAGGGGCACCTCGTGGCCTATGTCGGCGACGTCGTCGGCACCGGCTCCAGCCGCAAGAGCGCCACCAACAGCGTGGTGTGGGCGACGGGCGAGGACATCCCGTTCGTGCCGAACAAGCGCTTCGGCGGCGTCACGCTCGGCGGCAAGATCGCGCCGATCTTCTTCAACACGCAGGAAGACTCGGGCTCGCTGCCGATCGAGGTCGACGTGTCCAAGCTGGACATGGGCGACGTGATCGACATCTACCCGTACGAAGGCCGCATCGAGAAGGCCGGCGCGACGGTCGCCGAGTTCAAGCTCAAGAGCGACGTGCAGTTCGACGAAGTGCGCGCCGGCGGCCGCATCAACCTGATCATCGGCCGCTCGCTGACCGCCAAGGCGCGCGAGTTCCTGAAGCTGCCCGCGTCGACGACGTTCCGCCTGCCGACCGCGCCGATCGAATCCAAGGCCGGCTTCACGCTGGCGCAGAAGATGGTCGGCCGCGCCTGCGGCCTGCCGGAAGGCCAGGGCGTGCGCCCGGGCACCTACTGCGAGCCCAAGATGACCACCGTCGGCAGCCAGGACACCACCGGCCCGATGACGCGCGACGAGCTGAAGGACCTGGCCTGCCTGGGCTTCTCGGCCGACATGGTGATGCAGTCGTTCTGCCACACCGCGGCGTATCCGAAGCCGGTCGACGTCAAGATGCACCACGAGCTGCCCGCGTTCATCTCGAACCGCGGCGGCGTCGCGCTGCGTCCGGGCGACGGCATCATCCACAGCTGGCTGAACCGCCTGCTGCTGCCCGACACCGTGGGTACCGGCGGCGACAGCCACACGCGCTTCCCGATCGGCATCAGCTTCCCGGCCGGCTCCGGGCTCGTCGCCTTCGGCGCCGCCACCGGCGTGATGCCGCTGGACATGCCCGAGTCGATCCTGGTGCGCTTCAAGGGCCAGATGCAGCCGGGCGTGACGCTGCGCGACCTCGTGCATGCGATCCCGCTGTACGCGATCAAGCGCGGACTGCTGACCGTCGCCAAGGCCGGCAAGATCAACGCATTCTCGGGCCGCATCCTCGAGATCGAAGGCCTGCCCGACCTGAAGGTGGAACAGGCGTTCGAACTGAGCGACGCCTCGGCCGAACGCTCGGCCGCCGGCTGCACGGTGCACCTGAACAAGGAGCCGATCATCGAGTACATGACCTCGAACATCGTGCTGATGAAGAACATGATCGCCGACGGCTACGCCGACAAGCGCACGCTGGAGCGCCGCATCAAGGCGATGGAAGCCTGGATCGCCGACCCGCAACTGCTCAAGGCCGACACCGACGCCGAGTACGCCGAAGTCATCGAGATCGACCTGGCCGACATCAAGGAACCGATCCTGTGCTGCCCGAACGATCCTGACGACGCCAAGTTCCTGAGCGACGTCGCCGGCACCAAGATCGACGAGGTCTTCATCGGCTCGTGCATGACCAACATCGGCCACTTCCGCGCGGCTTCGAAGCTGCTCGAAGGCAAGCGCGACATCCCGGTCAAGCTGTGGGTCGCTCCGCCGACCAAAATGGACGCCTCCGAGCTGACCAAGGAAGGCCACTACGGCACCTTCGGCACCGCCGGTGCGCGCATGGAGATGCCGGGCTGCTCGCTGTGCATGGGCAACCAGGCGCAGGTGCGCGAAGGCGCGACGGTGGTCTCGACGTCGACCCGCAACTTCCCGAACCGCCTCGGCAAGAACTCGTTCGTGTTTCTGGCCTCGGCCGAACTCGCGGCGATCGCGTCGAAGCTGGGGCGCATCCCGACCGTCGCCGAGTACCACGCCGACATGGGCGTCGTGAACGCCGATGGCGCGAAGATCTACCGCTACATGAACTTTGATCGCATCGAGGAATTCGCGGACAAGGCGAAGGCCGTGACGGCTTGAGCTGGACGTTCTTCGACATGAGAGGGGCCGGGCGACCGGCCCCTTTTTTCATGGCGCTTTGCTCGTTCAGTAGTGACGCGGCTCACGCCATGAGCCGCGTCACTACTGAACGAGCAAAGTGCTTTTTTGTTTGCGCGGCGGCTTGCTCGGCGGCCGCCTGTCGATATGCGATCGCGTCGCGTGCAGGGCCTTGGCGCCGGCGTTATCGTGACGGGCCATGACTGCCACGTCCCACGCCCTCGCCTCCGACCTGCTGATCCGCCCGTTCGACGCACCTTGCGGCGCCGAGGTGATCGGCCTCGACCTCACGCGGCCGCTGTCCGATGCCGAGTTCGCGCGCATCCACCGCGCGCACCTCGACAATCACGTGCTGGTGTTCCGCGAGATGGCCATCACGCCGGAGCAGCAGGTCGCTTTCAGCCGCCGCTTCGGCCCGCTGCAGCGCCACGTGCTGAGCAACTTCGCGCTGGCCGGCCATCCGGAGGTGCTGGTGATCTCCAACATCAAGGAAGACGGCAAGCCGATCGGACTCGGCGACGCCGGCGCCTACTGGCACTCCGACCTGTCGTACATGCCACGACCGAGCCTGGGCTCGATGCTGCACGCGCAGGAGCTGCCCGCCCAAGGCGGCGACACGCTGTTCGCGAACCAGCATCGCGCGTGGGACGCGCTGCCCGAGGCGGTGAAGTCGGCGGTCGAGGGCCGTCGCGCGGAGCACTCGTATCTCTGCAAGTACGCCGAGCTGCAGAAGCGCAACCCGTGGCGCCCCGACCTGACGCAGGCCCAGATCGACGCCGTGCCGCCGGTGGCGCAGCCCGTCGTGCGCACGCATCCCGAGACGGGCCGCCGGGCCTTGTTCGTCAGCGAGCACTTCACCACGCGCATGCTCGACGTGCCCGAGGACGAAAGCCGTCAGCTGCTGGCGGAGCTGTTCGCGCACTCGACGCGCGACGAGTTCGTCTATCGCCACCAATGGCAGCCGGGCGACATGGTGTTCTGGGACAACCGCTCGCTGATGCACCTGGCGGGCGGCACGCCCGATCACCTGCGGCGGCGGCTGAACCGGACGACGATCGAGGGCGACGTGCCGTTCTGAGTCAGCTGCCGGACTCCGTCGAACGCCGCGGATTCCACTGCACGCCAGAGCGCGCCACGACGCCAGGCTTGAGCCGCTGGCTCTCGTCGTAGTCGTCCCAGGGATGGAAGAACAGCGGCTCGGTGGCGTCCAGTGAAGCGAGTCGTTCTCGATACGCCGTGAGGTATACGCCGCGTTCGACGGCGTCGACGCGCCCCGGCATCCACGCCACGAACGGCGGCAGCACCGTGAAGCCCGTGTACGCGAGCATGCCGTTGTGGATCGGCCAGAGCACGTGCAGCAGGTCGCCGTCGATGCCGTCCGGCTCGTACAGCGTCGAGGCCGTGCCGGTGGTGATGCACAGCATCGCGCGCTTGCCCTTGAAATGGCCGCGCTCGTACTTGCGGCCGGCCGAATAGGCGAAGCCGCGGCTGAAGACGCGGTCGAACCAGCCCTTGAGGATGGCCGGCATGCCGAACCACCAGACCGGGAAATGGAACAGCAAGAGGTCGGCCGCGGCCACCTTGGCCTGCTCGGCGCGCACGTCGGCGGCGTGGCTGTCGTTGCGGTGCGCGTGCTCCTGCTCGCGCGAGAGGTCGAGGAAGCCGGCGTCCGCGCGGTCGTGCGCGAATTCGTCGGGGCCCAGCGCCGGGTTCCAGCGCATCGCGTAGAGGTCGCTGACGGCCACCGCGTGGCCGGCCTGCGTCAGCGTGGCGACGGCCTCGTCCTTCAGCGCGGCGCTGAACGAGGCGGGTTCGGGATGGGCGAAGACGACGAGCACGTTCATGCGTTCATTCTGTTCAAGAAGCCTTCACCCCGTTTCGCGCGGGCCGCCGTTCAACCACGAGCGCCGCCTCCCGCGGCCACAACGAATCAGGAGCATCGATGAACTTTCCATGCCTCGCGGGCGCCGCCCTGCTGGCCCTGGCCGCCTTCGAAGCGCAGGCCCAGGACGCCACCCGCATCGTCGCCGCCACGGTCTATCCGGACAGCGCCCGCGTCGAGCGCGAGCTGAAGGTGCCGGGCGGCACGCGCCACATCGCGCTGGCCTGCGTGCCGGCCGGGGTCGACGTGACGACGCTGCAGGTCGACGGCGATCCGGAGCTGCGCCTGGGCGAGATCCGCGCCACGCCGCTGCCGCAGACGCGCTGGTCCGAATGCGACCCGTCGCCGCTCGAGGCCAGGACGCAGGCGCTGAACCTGAAGCGGGCGGCGCTGGAGGCGCAGCGCGATTCGAACGAACTCGCGCTGTCCTACTTGAAGGTCTGGGGCTCGTCGGCGCACGCCGACGACCACGCCGCGACGCCCGCGTCCACCGGAGGCAAGGGCGCCGCCAGGCCCGCGAGCCCGTCGCGACCCGGCGCGCTCGCCGGCGACCTGCGCCAGGCGGCGTTCGACCTCCTCGTCGACCAGTCGCGCGTCAGGCGCGAACTCGAGACGCTCGAGCGCGAGGACGCCCGGCTGGGCGACGAGGCGCCGCGGTCGCGCGGCAAGGCCGGTTGGCGCACGCTGCGCTTCGATGTCTGGACGCCGGCCGCCGCCTCGCTGCGCGTGCGCTACAACGTCGCCAACGCCTACTGGCGGCCCACCTACCGCGCCACGCTGGACAGCGCGCACGCGAGGCTGCGCATCGACCGCCAGGCCGACATCGTGCAAGCCAGCGGCGAGGACTGGGGCGACGTGCGGGTGACCTTGTCCACCGGACGCGTCAACCGCTCGGCGCAGGCGCAGGCGCCGCGCGCCTGGTTCCTCGACGTCTTCGTGCCGCGACCGGCCCTCGCCATGACCTCGGTGGCAGCGCCCGCGCCCGCGCTCGCCGCCGCGTCCGATGCGCGGGTGGAGATCACCGGCAGCAGCATCAAGCGCGTCGACGAGGTTCCGCCGCCGTGGGGCGCGACGGCCGTCGACACCGACTACGCGACCGAGTTCAACATCGCGCAGACGGTGACGCTGCCGTCCGACGGCGAGACGCACACGCTGCAACTGGCGAGCCAGACGCTGGCCGCGACGCTCAAGCGCCGCGTGAGCCCGCGCACCGATCGCGCGGTCTACCTGCTCGCCGAGGCGCCGCGCCCCGCGGGTTCGTGGCCGGCCGGCCCGCTGCAGTCGTGGGTGGACGGCGCGCTGGTGGGCCGCACGCCATGGCAGCCCGCGCAGGGCGACAAGCTGGAGGTCGCGCTGGGGCAGGACGACCAGATGCACGTCGACGTCGAGTCGCCCGGCGCGTTCACGCAATCGCGCGGCGTGTTCGGCGGCAGCACGGAGCGCACGTCGACGGCCGTCTACGCGATCGTCAACCAGCATCCCGACGCGGTGACGGTGGAGCTGCTGGATGCCTCGCCCGTCTCGCGCAACGAGGCGATCCGGGTGACGCACGCCTACGTGCCGCAGCCCTCGGCCACCGACTGGAACAAGGTGCCGGGCGTCGCCGAATGGACGCTGGCTGTTCCCCCGCGCGACACGCGCCGCGTCAGCATCTCGCACACGGTGACGGCGTCCAAGGACGTGATCGTGTCCAACCTGCCTTGAGGCTCAGAGGAAGCCGGTCGACAACCAGGGAACGGCCGCGACGATGATCGTGCCGATCAGCAGCGCGGCCATGTAGCCCATCAGCGGGCGGATGCCGCGGTCGGGGTTGACGCGCGCGATGGCGCAGGCCGAGTAGTAGCCAACGCCCAGCGGCGGCGCGAACAGGCCCAGGCCCATCGCCAGCGTGGCGACCATCGCGTAGTGCACGTCGTTGATGCCCAGCTGGCGCGCGATCGGGAACAGCAGCGGGCCGAACAGCACCATCGCCGGGATGCCCTCGAGCACCGAACCGAGGATCACGAACGCGAGGATCGAGACCGCGAGGAACATCGCCTTGCCGCCCGGGAGGTCGGCCATCGTCGCGGCGAGCCAGCCCGAGAAGCCGGATTGCGTCAGGCCCCAGGCCATCGCGGTGGCGGTGCCGATGATCAGCAGGATCGCGCCCGACAGCGCCGCGGTGCCGACCAGCATCCTGCCGAGGTTGCGCCACTTCAGCTGGCGGTAGATCGCCGCGCCGACGATCAGCGCGTAGGCGATGCCGATCGTCGAGACCTCGGTGGCCGTGGCGACGCCCTCGACCACCGCGGCGCGGATGAGGAACGGCAGCGCCAGCGCGGGGAACGCGATCGCGAACAGCTTCAGGTTCTGGCGCCACGGCGTGCGCGGCACGCCGGACAGGTCTTCGCGGCGGCTGCGCCATCCGACCACCGTGCACAGGATCAGCCCCAGCACCAGCGCCGGCAGCAGGCCGCCCGTGAACAGCGCGGCGATCGACACGCCGGTGACCGAACCGATCGTGATCAGCACGAGGCTGGGCGGCACCGTCTCGGTCTGCGCGCCGGTGGCCGCGAGCAGCGCGACGAGCTCGCCCTCGTCGGCGCCGCGCGCCTTCATCTCGGGGAACAGCGCGGGCGCGACGGCGGCCATGTCGGCGGCCTTGGCGCCGGAGATGCCGGAGACGAGGTACATCGCGCCGACCAGCACGTACTGCAGGCCGCCACGCACGTGGCCCAGCAGGCCGGCGAGGAACGCGACCATCGCGCGCGCCATGCCCGTCGCCTCGAGCAGCTGGCCGAGGAACACGAACAGCGGCACCGCCAGCAGGATCAGGTGCGACATGCCCTCGTCCATGCGGCCGATCATCACCGGCATCGGCGTGTCGGTGCTGAGGGCGAGATAGCCGAAGGTGCCGAGGCCGAACGCGAACGCGATCGGGATGCCGGCCAGCACGCAGCCGGCTGCGATGCCGACGAAGAAGATCAGCAGGTTCAGCCGGCCCAGGTCCGCGAACACGCCGCGCGAGAACCAGAACGCCGCGCACAGGCCGCCGACGATCACCAGCGCGGTCACGATGTGCTTCGCACTCGCCTCGCGCAGCAGCCGCAGGATGGCGAAGCTGCCCATCAGCGCGATGCCGATCGGCATCGCGATCTCGCGCCACAGGTTGGAGATCTCGAGCGCGGGCGTGGTGATGTCGCCTTCGTCGGACGCATGCTGCCACGCCGGCCACAGCACCATCGCCAGGAACGCGAGGCACGCGCAGGTGGCCACGGCCTCCATCAGCGCGCGGCCGCCGGGCGACAGGCGTGCGACGATGGCCGTCATGCGCATGTGCTCGGCGCGCCGCAGCGCGACGACCGCGCCCAACATCGCCAGCCAGAGGAACAGGATGGACGCGAGTTCGTCCGACCACACGAGCGGATTGTGCAGCGCGAAGCGCGCGACGACGCCCGCCAGCAGCACGCCGATGTCGGCCACCACCAGCACGGCGGCCGGCACTTCGACCAGCCAGCCGAGACCCGCGTCGATGCGCGCGAGCCAGCCGCGCTGCGCGGTGGTCTGCGTGACGATCGGGCCGTTGGCGGCCTCGGGCAGCGCGTGCCCGAGGGCGTCGTGGGTGGCGAGCGGCAGCTCGTCGAGTCGGACGGGTTTCATCGCTTTGCTCAGGCCAGCTTGCCGACGCTGCGTTCGAGAACGGCCCAGCCCTCGTCGCCGAACTTGCTCTTCCAGTCGCTGTAGAAGTTCGCCTTGCGCAGGTGGTCGCGGAACAGCGTGGCGTTGGTCGGGTTGAAGACCATGCCCTTGGACGCCAGATCCTTCTGCAGGTTGGCGTTGAGTTCGGCGACGTCGGCGCGCTCCTTCACGCCGGCCGCGTTGATGTGCTTCGCGACGATGGCCTGCAGGTCGGCCGGCAGCTTCTCCCATGCCTTCTTGTTGGCGAGGAACCAGAAGCCGTCCCACATGTGGTTGGTCAGCGAGCAGTACTTCTGCACTTCGTAGAGCTTGGCCGTGGCGATGATGGCCAGCGGGTTCTCCTCGCCCTCGACCACCTTGGTCTGCAGCGACGAGTAGACCTCGGCGAAGTTGATCGAGGCCGGCGACGCGTCGAAGGCCTTGAACATCGACGTCCACAGCGGCGACACCGGCACGCGGATCTTGAAGCCCTTGAAGTCCTCCGGCGTGACGATGGGCCTGGACGACGACGTCGTCTGGCGGAAGCCGTTGTCCCAGATCTTGTCCATCGCGACGAGATCCTTCTTCAGGATCTGCGCGCGGATCCACGCGCCCAGCTCGCCGTCCATCGCCTTCCACACCGTGGCGTAGTCGGGGAACGCGAAGCCGACGCCGCTGATCTGCGACGCGGGCACCAGCTGGCCCAGGATCAGGCCGGACAGCGTGAAGAACTCGATGCCGCCCGAGCGCAGCTGGCTCAGCATGTCGGAGTCGGAGCCGAGCTGGTTGTTCGGATAGATCTGGATGTCCACGCGCCCCTTGGTCTCGGCGCGGATCGCGTCGGCCATCTCCTTGGCGCGCGCGTTCATCGGGTGCGAGACCGGCAGGTTGTTCGCGTACTTGTACGTGAACTCGGCCTTCTGCGCGAACGCGCCCATCGTGGGCACGGCGAGCGTGCTGGCGGCGCCCGCGAGGATCTGGCGGCGAGTGAGTTGCATGGGATTGTCTCCGTCGTTGTCGATGATCTTGTCGTCCACGGCGCACCCTCCTTGGGCGGCCGCAGATCGCTTGTCCTGTCGATTGTGAGGTGTCAGGCCGGCGAGGATTCCCTCGTCTTCCCCAAGTCTGTGGTTTCCCACAATTCGCCGCGCGCGAAGAGCTGTTCGCGGATGTCCTTCTTGGTCACCTTGCCGTAGCCGGACTTGGGCAGTGCGTCCCAGAAGAAGATGTGGCGCGGCCAGCGATAGCGCGCGCAGCGGCCTTCGAGGTGCGCGAGCAGCGCCGCGGCGTCGCAGGCCACGCCGTCGCGCACGACGACCACCGCCACGCCGATCTCGCCCCACTTCTCGTCGGGGACGCCCAGCACAGCGACTTCGGCGACGCCCGGATGCGTCAGCAGCACCTCCTCGACCTCGCGCGGGTAGACGTTGGAGCCGCCCGAGATGTACATGTCGGACTCGCGGCCGGTGATGTACAGCAGCCCGCGCGCGTCGACGCGGCCCAGGTCGCCGGTGTGGAACCAGCCGCCGCGCAGCGCCCTGGCCGTGGCCTCGGCGTTGTCGTGGTAGCCGGCGAACACGCCCGGCCCGCGGCAGCAGATCTCGCCGACCTCGCCGGTGGCCACGCGCCGCATGTCGGCGTCGAGGATCGCGACCTCCATGCCGGTGCGCGGACGCCCGCACGAGCCGACGTTGGCGTTCGGCGAATCGTCGTCGGCCGAGTGCATGGACGGCGTCAACACCGTGATGCAACCCGTCACCTCGCCGAGTCCGAAGTACTGCACCAGCACCGGGCCCAGCGTGCGCAGTGCGCGCTGCTGGTCGGCGCGGTACATCGGCGCGCCGGCGTAGATCACGTAGCGCAGCGACGAGCGGTCGTGTTCGTTCACGGCCGGATGTTCGACCAGCATCTTGACGATGGTCGGCACCGTGAACAGGTTGGTCACGCGATGGCGTTCGACCAGTTCCCAGAACACCGCCGGATCGAGCTTCTCGCTGGGCAGCAGCACCGTGGCGGCGCCGCGCGCGACGTTGAGCAGCGCGTGGATGCCCGCGCCGTGCGACAGCGGCGCGACGGCGATCGAGACGTCGTGCTCCGTCGTGCCGGGGATCAGGTCGGCCAGGTGGTTGGTGACGATGAAGGCCATCTGGCCGTGCGTCAGCATGCCGGCCTTGGGCCGTCCGGTCGTGCCCGAGGTGTAGAAGAACCACAGCGGATCGTCGGCATCGACGGTCGCTTCCGACGGCTCGGCGCCGAGGTGCGACGCGACCAGCGCCTCCCAGTTCAGCTCGCCGGCCTTGCCGCCGCCCATCGGGACGACGAGGCGCAGCGAAGGCGCGGCCTCGCGCACCGCGGCGACGTGGGCTTCGAATCCCTCGTCGACCAGCATCGCCACCGCGCCGCTGGACGCGCCGAGGTACGCGACCTCGGGCGGCGTCAGCCGGAAGTTGACCGGCACCCACACCGCACCGAGCCGGAACGCGACCCAGCAGCTCTCGAACATCGCCAGCGTGTTGCGCGACTGCACGAGCAGGCGGTCGCCCTTGCGGATGCCCAGCGAGCGCAGCGCGGCGACCATCGCGTCGACTCTGGCGTCGATCTCGCCCCACGTCCATTGCTGCTCGCCCTGGATCAGGCCGGGGCGGTCGGGATGCAGGGCCGCGGTCTGTCGCAGCAACTGCGAGAGATTGCAGACCTGGGCCTTGTTCACGCCGCCTCCAGGATGCTCAGGTAGTTGGCGACGGCTGCGCCGCCCATGTTGAACACCGCGCCGAGGCCCGCGCGCGGCAACTGCATGTCGCCCGCGCTGCCGGTCAGTTGCATCGCGGCCATGACGTGCTGCGACACGCCCGTCGCGCCGATCGGATGGCCGCGCGACTTCAGGCCGCCCGACGGATTGACCGGCAGCTTGCCGTCGCGCCGCGTGTCGCCGTCGAGGATCGCGCGCGCGCCCTGGCCGTGGCCGCGCAGGCCCATCGCCTCGTACTCGAGCAGCTCGGCGATCGTGAAGCAGTCGTGCGTCTCGACGAAGTGCAGGTCGGACAGCGTGACGCCGGCGACGTCCATGCCCCTCTGCCACGCGAGCGCCGCACCTTCGAATTTCGTCGGGTCGCGGCGCGACAGCGGCAGGTACTCGTTGACCTGCGTGCGCGAGCGCCAGCGCACCGGCTGGAACACAGCGCCCTTGACCGGATCGCGCGAGATCACCAGCGCGGCGGCGCCGTCGGAGACGAGCGAGCAGTCGGAGCGCTTGAGCGGCCCGGCGACGAACGGATTCTTCTCGGAGACGTTGCGGCAGAAGTCGAAGCCGAGGTCGCGCTTCATGTGCGCGAGCGGGTTGCGCACGCCGTTCTCGTGGTTCTTGGCGGAGATCATCGCGAGCGCGTCGCTCTGGTCGCCGAAGCGCTCGAAGTAGACGCCGGCGATGTCGCCGAACACGCCAGCAAACCCCCCAGGGGTATCGGCCTCTTCCTTGACGTACGAGCACTTGAGCAGCGTCTCGCCGATCTGCTGGCTGGGCAGCGTGTTCATCTTCTCCATGCCGATCACCAGCGCATGCTTGACGCGGCCCGAGCCGACGGCGTCGAGCGCGGCCCAGATAGCGGCCGAGCCGGTGGCGCAGGCGTTCTCCACGCGCACCGCGGGCACGTGGCGGAACTCGGGGATCGCGACGGCCACCAGCGAGCCGCTGAAGTCCTGCTGCACGAAGCCGCCGTTGAAGTGGCCGACGAAGATGCCGTCGATGTCCGCGAGCTCGAGGCCGGCGCTGGCCACGGCTGGCAGCGCGGCGTCGCGGATCAGCTGCTCCATGTCGAGGGCGTCGAGCTTGCCGAAGGGCGTGTGGCCCCAGCCGATGATGTGTGCGTTGTCCATGTGCGTGTCTCCGTGGGCGAAATCTTGGCGGGCGGTCGATCCGAGTCAGTTCAGACTGTGAACTCGATTCGTCGACGACTGCCCGGTCGGTAGTGTGATTCTGCGCAGCTTGCCCTTGGAGTGGCGCGTCTGCTGCAACGCGGCAATGCAGAAACAGGTTCACATCGTGGATGTTCTTGTTCGGGACTTCACGAAGCCTGCGGCGCTGGTTGCCCGCCGCCCCGGCGCGGCCCACCAGCGCCTAGCCACTCAACCGCGGCAAGTACTCGGCGAACGCATGCACTAGCGTCGAGTCATCCGCCTGCCGCCACGCGGCACCAGTCTCGACCAGCGTACGCTCGCCCTTGATCGGCCGATAGACGACGCCCTCGCGATGCAAAGCCTTCACCGACGAAGGCACCAGCGCGACGCCGATGCCGCCCGACACCAGGCTGACGATGGTGTGCATCTGGCGCGCCGGGAACAGGTCGGGGCTGAAGCCGTGGCGCATGCACGTGGCCACCATCGCGTCGAAGATCATCGGGCCGTAGTGGCGCTCGAAGCCGAGGAAGCGTTCGTGCGCGAGCTTCTCGAGCGCGACCTGCGACGACTTCGCCTGCGGGTGATGCTCCGGCAGCGCGACGATCAGCGCCTCGCGCTGCGTCGGTCTGTAGGCCAGCGTCGGCGACATCCCCGGCGACGCGAAGATCAGCCCGAGATCGAGCGCGCCGATCTCCAGCTCCGCGAGCATCTGGTCGGTGGTCGACTCGTGCAGCGCCACCTTCACCTTCGGGTAGTCGGCCATGAAGCGGCGCAGCGAGTCAGGCAGGAACGAGTAGGCCGCCAGGCTGATGAAGCCGATAGCCAGCGCCCCAGACTGCCCCTGCGCCGAATCACGCGCACGACGCTTCAACAGGTCGGCGCGCGCGAGCACGGCGCGGGCGTCGTGCAGCGCCTCCTCGCCTTCGCGCGTGAGCGCGATGCGGCGCGAGCTGCGTTCGAACAGCGTGACGCCCAGCTCGGCCTCGAGCTCCTTGATCGCCAGGCTCACCGGCGGCTGCGACAGGTTCAGGCGCGTCGCCGCGCGCCCGAAGTGCAGTTCCTCGGCGACGGCCACCAGGCAGCGGAGATGACGCATTTCCATCGATCTGTATTTTGGATCAATCGATAGGAATTGCAAACTTCCTTGAATCGAAGCCTTTTCCTAGACTGCATCACATACCGACCCCCCGCAACCCGGGCGGCACTTGGAAGTTGACGCGCCACGAGCGCGCTGGAGACACGATGACCGAGTTCACGAACGCGCTCGCCCTGCCCCGCCCCCGCACGCTGGTGCACCCGGGCCCCGTCGGGCCGATCCGCATCGAGCACCGACATGCGAACCAGGCGCGCCATTTCCGCCTCGGCCTGCAACCCGGCCGAACGATGCAGGACGCGATCATCGAGCCGCTGATGCTGCTGGGCGTGCAGGCCGCGTCGATGACGATCCTGGGCGGCCGCATCGAGAAATTGCTGTACTGCGTCGCCCCGCCGGATCCGACCGGCGAGCGCGTCGCCAACTACACGCGGCCGATCGAGGCCGGCGCCGCCACGCTGATCTTCGGCAACGCGACGCTCGGCAAGAGCACGCGCGGCGAGCCCATCGTCCACTGCCACGCGACCTTCGTGTGCGAGGACGGCCGCGTGCGCGGCGGCCACATCGTCGTCGACCGCAGCACCGTCGCCGACGCGCCGATCGCGGTGCTGGCGACGACGCTGGACGGCATCGAGCTGCGCATCACGCAGGATGAAGAAACCCACATGCCGCTGATGCGTCCGTTCGCGGCAGCGACCGAAGTGGAGGAGACAAGCCATGCAATCTGAAATCCGACTCGTCGAGGCCGGCCAGATGGGCCGCGTCGCGTACGCGCGCGTCGCGCCCAACGAAGACCTCGTCCTGAGCATCGAGAAGCTGTGCGCCGCCGAAGGCTTCCGACACGCGTTCGTGCGCGGCGCGCTTGGGAGCCTGGTCGACGCCTGCTTCGTCGCGCCCGGCGGCGGCACGCGCCAGGTGCGCGGGCCGGCCGTCGAGATCGTCAGCCTCGCCGGCGAGGTGCGCCCGCAGGGCGACGGCTCGCTGCGGGCGGCCATCACCGGCATCGTCGCCGACACCGAAGGCCACGTGCACGGCGGCCCGTTCGTCGCCGGTGCCAATCCCGTCTGCGTCACGTTCGAGGTCACGCTCGAAGAGTGGCTGCCGTCCACCGACTGAATCCCCCAGCCACCGCATTCCCCATTGCAGGAGACCACCTTGAGCACGTCCACCCCCGTCAACGCCAATTCCCCCGTCGCCATCGTCACCGGAGGCGCGCGCGGCATCGGCCTGGCCATCGGCCAGTGGTTCCTCGATCGCGGCCACCGCATCGCGCTGCTGGACATCGACCAGCAGACGCTGGAGCGCAGCGTCGCCGCGTTCGACCGCCCCGACGCCGTGCTGGCGGTGCATGCCGACGTGCGCGACCCCGAGCAGGTCGCCGCTGGAGTCGCGCAGGTCGTGGCGAAGTTCGGCCGCATCGACAAGCTCGTCAACAACGCCGGCATCGCCGTCTTCAAGCCGGTGATGCAGACCAGCTACGCGGAGTTCCGCGACGTCCTCGACACCAACCTCGACGGCGCCTTCCTGTGCACGCAGGCCTGCGTGCCCGAGATGACCAAGGCCGGCGGCGGCGCGATCGTCAACATCGCCTCGATCTCCGGCCTGCGCGCGAGCACGCTGCGCGTGGCCTACGGCACCAGCAAGGCCGCGCTGCTGCACCTGACCAAGCAGTTGGCGGTGGAGCTGGGCGACATCGGCATCCGCGTCAACGCGATCTGTCCCGGGCCGGTCGAGACCGAGATGGCCAAGCTGGTGCACAGCGTGGCCATCCGCTCGGACTACCAGGACGCGATCCCGCTGGGCCGCTACGGCACGCCGGAGGAGATGGCCAACACGGTCGGCTTCCTGTGCAGCAGCGACGCCAGCTTCATCAACGGCCAGTTCCTCGCGGTCGACGGCGGCTTCGACGCCGCGGGCGTCGGCCTGCCGACCCTGCGGCGCAACGCCGCGGCGGCCGCCACGAAATGAAATCGCAGCCCGCGCTGAGGCTCGTCGCGCCGCAGACGGGCGACGCCGCCCCGGCGGCCGCACCGGCCGACGACGAGTTCGGCGAACCCGCCGGCGCGGTGGTGCCGGCGCGCGAGCCGGAGCGTCCCGAGACCGCCGGCGCGCAGACGCTGCGCCGCGGCCTGGCCGTGCTGCGGCTGCTGACGCGCGTGGGCCCGGGCGGCCTGCGCATGGGCGAGATCGGCCATCGGCTGGGCCTCAACAAGACGACCGCGATCCGGCTGACGCGCACGCTGGTCGACGAAGGCTTCGTGCTGCACGACCGCGCCGCCGGCCGCTACCGCCTCGGCCCCGAGGCCTTCGCCGTCGGCCTGGCCGCCGAGCCCAGCTACGAGCTGCAGCGCCAGGCCGCGGGCATGCTGCGGGCGCTGGCGTCCGAGTCGGGCGACACCGTGTTCTTCACGGTGCTGCACGGCCACGAGAGCATCTGCCTGTCGCGCGACGAGGGCGACTTCCCGATCCGCAACCAGCTGATCAAGCCGGGCGACCGCTGGCCGCTGGGCGTGGGCGCCGGCAGCTGCGCGATCCTCGCAGCGCTGCCGGACGAGGTCGTCGCCGACGTCCTTGCGCGCAACGCCGCGCTGCGCGCCGAGAAGTTCCCGCGCTGCACCGACGCGAGCGTGCTCGCGCTGGTGCGCGACACGCGCGATCGCGGCTACTGCCTGCAGCCGGGCATGGTGTTCGAGGACAGCTGGGCGATCGGCGTGGTCGTCTACGACGCCAACCAGGCGCCGGTGGCCTCGATCAGCATCGCGGCGCTGCGCTCGCGCCTGGGCCCGGCGCGCAGCGCGATGCTGGGCAACCGGCTGATGCAGGCCAGCAAGGAGCTGACGGCCCAGCTGGCCGGTTGACGGGCCGCGCGTCGCGCGCCGCGCCGCCCGCGGTGGCGGCGCACGATACTTTTCACGCAACTCGACCGCCGGCTACGACCCGACACAGCCCGGGCTTCAGCGTCGCTTAAAGTCGGCGTCTTGTCTGCTTTGCCGCCACGGCGGCCTGCACCGTGCTCAAGAAGCCTTCCCGGGAACAGTGGATCACCCTCTTGTGGGTCAGCGGATTCGTGGCCTGCGCGGTCCTCGTGGCGCTCATCGCCGCCATCGTCGTCGTCTCGGAACAATTGCCCGAGCTCGACGAGATCACCCACTACCAGCCGCGCCAGCCGCTGGAGATCGTCACCCGCGAAGGCATCGAACTCGCGCAGTTCGGGCCCGAGCGGCGCCGCTTCATGCCGGTGGGCGAGTTTCCTGACGTGCTCAAGAACGCGCTCATCGCCACCGAGGACGCCGACTTCCGCAACCACAGCGGCGTCAGCGTCAAGGGCATCGTGCGCGCCGCCGTCGCCAACCTGTTCCGCCACAAGCGCGAAGGCGCGTCGACGATCACGCAGCAGGTGGCGCGCGGTTTCTTCCTGAGCCGCAAGCAGACGTATTCGCGCAAGTTCGCCGAGGCCCTGCTGGCGCTGAAGATCGAGCGGCACCTGACGAAGGACCAGATCCTCGAGCTGTACATGAACCAGATCTACCTGGGCCAGCACGCGTACGGCTTCGAGGCGGCGTCGCTGACCTACTTCGGCAAGCCGTCGAAGCAGCTCAACGCCGCCGAGGCCGCGATGCTGGCCGGCCTGCCCAAGAACCCCGGCGGCGCCGATCCGGCCGAGCACTTCGAGAAGGCCAAGGCGCGCCAGCTGGTCGTGCTCATGCGCATGCACGAGACCGGCGTCCTCGACGACGAGCAGTACGAGGCCGCGAAGAAGCAGCCGCTGAAGATCACCGGCCACTGGGCGCCGCCGGTCAGCGCCGAATTCCTGGCCGAGATGGTGCGCCAGCAGGTCGTGCAGCGCTTCGGCGAGGCCGCCTATTCGCAAGGCCTGAAGGTGACGACGTCGCTGGTCTCCGCCGACCAGGCCGCCGCGCAGGCGGCCGTGCGCCGCGGCGTGATCGACTTCGACCGCCGCCAGGCCTACCGCGGCCCCGAGGACAACGAGGACCTGCCCGACACCGACGCGGACATCGACAGCGCCGCGGCCACCGCGCTGCACGACCATCCCGACGACGACGACCTGCGCGTGGCCGTCGTCACGCACGCGAGCCCGAAGGAGGTCGTCGCGATCCTCGCCAGCGGCGAGACGCTGCACCTGACCGGCGACGCGCTGCGCGGCGTGCAGGCGGCGCTCAAGCCCAAGGCGCCCGAGGACCTGATCATCGAGCGCGGCGCCATCATCCGCGTCATGCGCACCAACGGCGACAACGGCTACAAGAGCGAGTGGCGCGTCACGCAATGGCCCGACGTGCAGGGCGCGCTGGTGTCGCTCGACTCAGGCACGGGCCAGGTGCGCGCGCTCGTCGGCGGCTTCGACTTCTCGCACAGCCAGTTCAACCACGTCACCAGCGCCTGGCGCCAGCCCGGCTCCAGCTTCAAGCCCTTCATCTACTCCGCGGCGCTGGAGCACGGCATCCAGCCGGCCACGCAGATCATGGACGCGCCGATCAGCATCGACGACTCCCTGACCGGCGGCAAGCACTGGGATCCGAAGGACGACGACGACCCGCTGATGGGCCCGATATCGCTGCGCCAGGCGCTGGCCAAGTCGAAGAACCTGGTCAGCATCCGCGTCGTGCAGAACCTGGGCATCGGCACCGTGCGCAACTGGGCCGGCCAGTTCGGGCTCGACCCGAACAAGCAGCCGGACAACCTCACGCTCGCGCTCGGCGCCGGCAGCGTCACGCCGATGCAGATGGCGCGCGCCTACGCCTCGTTCGCCAACGGCGGCTACGCCGTGCTGCCGCGCTTCATCGAGAAGATCACCGACGCCCAGGGCAAGGTGCTGTTCGAGGTGCCCAAGCTGCCCGACGCGCCCAGCGAGGACGCGCGCATCATCCCGGCGCGCAACGCCTTCGTGATGGCCAGCCTGCTCAACGAGGTGGCGCGCACCGGCACCGGCGCGAAGGCGCAGGCCACGTTGAAGCGTCCCGACATCTACGGCAAGACCGGCACCACCAACGACGCCGTCGACACCTGGTTCGCCGGCTTCCAGCCGAAGATCACGACGGTGGTCTGGATGGGCCGCGACGACAACACCAGCCTGGGCGCGCGCGAGTTCGGCGCGACGCTGGCGCTGCCGATCTGGATCGACTTCATGAAGGCCGCGCTGAAGGATGAACCGGTCGTCACGCTGCCGACGCCTTCGGGCGTGCAGGAGGCGCAGGGCGACTGGCTCTACGACGAGTTCGTCGGCGGCGGCTACATCTCGTACCTGGGCATGGAGCCCGGCAACCCGCCGTCGGTGCAGGTCGCCGGCTCGCCGCAGCAGGCCGCGTCCGAGCCCGTGGACACCAGCACGACCACGATGCAGCCGTCCAGCCCGAACGCGATCCTGCTGCAGCCGGTGCCGCCACCCCCGCCGGGGCAGTCGCTGCCGATCCAGCGCATCCCCTCGCCCAAGCCCGCGGCTTCCGCGCCGGTGCAGGAGCCGTACCAGCATCTGGCGCCGGCGTTGCGGTGAGCCTTCGAGACGGTTCTACGAGCTCGTTTTCGTCTCCAGCGCCTTCACGAGCGCGAGCAACGCCCGATTGAGCGGCGTCGCCACGCCCAGCCGCTCGCCCTCGCGCACGATGTAGCCGTTCAGGTGGTCGATCTCGGTGGGCTTGCCGCGCCGCAAGTCCTGGCAGGTGGACGACACCTGCCCCGGCATCGACGTGGCGATGCGGTCGACCGCGGCCCAGACGTCGCCCGGGATCGCGACCTGCAGCGCCTCGGCCACGGCCAGGCATTCGGCCACGGCGTCGTGCAACGTGCGTGCGATGTCGGGCAGCGCGGCCATCCGGCCATACGGCAGATCGGTGATCGCCGAGATCGCGTTGTAGCCGCAATTGAGCAGCAGCTTGCCCCACAGCGCGCCGAGGACGTTGTCGGACAGCTCTGCCGAAACGCCCGCGCGCGCGAACAGCGCGACGATGTCGGCCGAGGTCATGCCGGCGGCCGCCAGGGCGGGGACAGCGTCGATGTCCGCTGGAATGACCAGTTCGCCGCGCCCCAGGTGGCGCACGTGGCCGGGGCCGGCCATCTCGCTCGCCACGTAGACCACCGCCGGCGCGACCGGCCGACGCAGCAGCGCCTGCAGCCGCGGCGCGTTGTCGACGCCGTTCTGCAGGCTCAGCACGCGGGCGTCCGGCGCCAGGTGCGGCGCGAGTTCCGCAGCGGTGGATTCGGTGTCGGTGGACTTGACGCACACCAGCACCAGCGCGGCGCCGGCCGCGGCGGCGACGTCGGCGCTGGCCTCGACCCGGACGTGTTCGTCGAAGGCCGCGGCGGTCAGCCGAAGCCCGTCGCGCCGCATCGCCTCGACATGCACGGGCCGGCCGACCAGCGTCACGGGCACGCCGGCCCGCGCCAGCATGCCGCCGTAGTAGCAGCCGACCGCGCCGGCGCCCACGACCGCGACGCGCGGGCCCGCTCGCGCGTCACGCGCGGGCGGATTCATAAGGCAACCTCCGGCCTACGGCCTGCGGTGCGAGCTACCTTCGGAGCGGGCGGGCGTACGCTCATGCGCCCTCGCGCAGCGGCGGCGCGATCTGCTCGGCGTAGTCGTACAGCGCGCCGAGGATCTCCTGGCCGCGCTCGTCGGCCTCCTCGTTCAACTGGTCGATGCGCTCGAAGAACTCCGACAGCGTCGTCGCGCCGCCGGCGCCTTCGTGCAGGCGCGCGCTGCAGTGATCGACCCAGCGCTCGTTCTCCTGCTCGCTGAGCGTGTCGGCAAAGTTGCGGGCGCGGTAGCGGAACAGGATCTCCTCCAGCCGCGGATCGTCGAACCCGACACGCTGGCCGGCCAGCTGCTCGCCCGACAGATGGCGCAGCCGCTCGAGCTTGCGGCGGTCGTCGTTGCCGACGAAGCCGCCGTACAGGTCCTCGTCGACGTCGACCGGCGACATCGCGCCCGGCCGCGCGTAGACCTCGCGCCAGGCGCCCTGCATCAGCGCGGCGATGTCGGGCGCGGCCTGCGCGTGCGCCATCGCGCGCTCGACGTCGACGCCAAAGCGCGCGGCCGTCTCGGCGGTGAGCGTCTTGAGATTGCCGACGACGATCGGCGACTTGTTGGCGTGGATGCTCTTGATCGGCAGCCGCGCGACGCCCTCGGGCAGGTCGGCTGAGCGCGTGAAGATGCGCTGGCGCAGCGTCTCGGCGTCGAGGCCGGCGAGTTCCTGCGGGTCGTGCGCGAGATCCCACACCAGCAGTTCGTTCTTGTTGGTGGGATGGGCGGCCAGCGGGTAGACGATGGCCATGCAGCCCTGCTCCACGCCGAACATGCCCGAGATGTGCAGGAACGGCCGAGCCGCGCCGATCTCGGCCCACACGGCCTCCTTGCGGCGCAGCTTGAGGCAGAACTCCCACAGGCGCGGCTGCTTCGTCTTGATGAGCCGGGCCAGCGCGATGGTGGCGCGCACGTCGGACAGCGCGTCGTGCGCCGCCTCGTGCGCGATGCCGTTGGCCTGCGTCAGGTGCTCCAGCTTGAACGACGGCCGGCTGTCCTCGTGCCTGGGCCACTCGATGCCTTCGGGCCGCAGCGCCCAGGTGGCGCGCACGACGTCCAGCAGATCCCAGCGGCCGCACTCGTTCTGCCACTCCCGCGCGTACGGGTCGATCAGGTTGCGCCAGAAGAGGTGGCGCGTGACCTCGTCGTCGAAGCGGATCGTGTTGTAGCCGACGCCGATGGTGCCGGGCTGCGCCAGCGCGCCCTCGATCTCGGCCGCGAACGCGTGCTCGGGCAGGCCTTGCTCGAGGCAGGTCTGCGGCACGATGCCGGTGAGCAGGCACGACTCCGGATCGGGCAGCGAGTCGGGCGACGGCTTGCAGTAGTGCATCACCTCGCGGCCGACCTCGTTGAGATCGGCATCGGTGCGGATGCCGGCGAACTGCGCCGGGCGGTCGCGCCGCGGCACGCGGCCGAAGGTTTCGTAGTCGTGCCAGAAGAAGCTGAATGCGGTCATGGGAGGAAGATACCTTCTTGTGCGAGATGGCGGCGTGCGCCAATGCCTGCATTTTCGCGGGTTCCGGCCCGGGCCCGCGTCGCGGCCATACCCACGCCGTCGATGCATGCATTGGCCGCGCCATTGCGTCGTGCGAAGCACGGGAGCACATTGGCCTGGTGCCAGCGCCGTTCACGGGCACCGTGGCGGCGCGCGGGGTGCGCGTCGCGCGGCCCGCCATCGCGGTGCCGCATCAACGGAGAGGTTTCGCCATGCACGCTTCTTCAACGAGCCATACCTGGCAGCACTGGCGCGAGAGCGTCGACTACGCGCTCCATCCGCACGTCGCCGATGCCGAGCATCCGGCGCCGACGAGCCTCGCGGACAACCCGCTGCGCGCGCGGCTGCGTCCCGTCCGCCTGGTGCCGTTGATCGTGCCCGGCTTTGCGCTCGTGCTCGCGCTCTGCGCGGTGGGGATCGGCTCGCTGCTGAGGTGACGAGGCGTCAGGAGGCGGCGCCGGCCACCGGTGCGGCGGCCGCATCCTCGGCCGGAGCCCGCGCCCGCGGGTAGACGACGGCCTCCTCGAGCGCGGTGTGCCCGTAGCACAGCTCGAGGAAGACCTCGGCGCCGTGCGAGAACTCCGCCGGATCGATCCAGTGGTGGCCCTGCGCGACGGCGCGCAGCTGAGGCGCGATCTCGAGCCAGTTCTGCTCGATCCAGCCGTGGTCCTGCATCAGCGTGCGCACCAGCGTGACGAGTTCCTCGTCTCCGCTGCCGAGCAGGTCGGGAAACACGCAGCTCTCCTCGATCAGGTGGTGCTCGCGCATCGAGCCGGAGAAGAAGGCCTCGATGGCGCAGGCCTCGGCGCTGTCCTCGTCCGAGAGGGGCGCGTTCTCGACCCGCGTCGCGAGCGAGGCCAGGCGGTCGAGATGGGCGCGAACCTGGCGGTGATAGTCGTCCAGCCGGGCGAAGTCCGCGTCGGTGGCTTTGGCGTTGGCTTTGACTTTCATCGCGTGCTCCTGGACAGCGAATACTGCCGTTATACGCCGGCCAGCGGTCCCCGAGTGGCCGAAATCGATGCTGCACAGCACCAGAGATTCCGATCGCCCCAAGCGGGTGCGATGGGCCTAGACTTGCGGGGCCGGACCGGTGCATCCGCACCCTGCCTGGGCAAAGGAGACTGAAAAAGTGCAGCTTGCCAACAGTGCCTCTCCCGCGTACTTCCACAAGGTCGTCGACTGCCAGTGGGCCTGCCCCGCGCACACGCCGGTGCCCGAGTACATCCGGCTGATCGGCCAGGGCCGCCACGCCGACGCCTACATGGTCAACTGGGTCTCCAACGTCTTTCCGGGCATCCTCGGGCGCACCTGCGACCGCCCCTGCGAGCCCGCGTGCCGGCGCGGGCGCGTCGAGGAGAGCAACCGCGAGAAGCCCGAGCCGGTGGCGATCTGCCGCCTCAAGCGCGTGGCGGCCGACAACAAGGGCGACGTGCGCGCCCGCATGCCGGCCGTCGCGCCGCCCAACGGCAAGCGCATCGCCTGCGTCGGCGCGGGGCCGGCCTCGTTGACGGTCGCGCGCGACCTGCTGCCGTGGGGCTACGAGGTGACCGTCTTCGACGGCGAGGCCAAGGCCGGCGGCTTCATCCGCTCGCAGATCCCGCACTTCCGGCTGCCCGAATCGGTGATCGACGAGGAGACGGGCTACATCCTCGACCTCGGCGTCAGGTTCGAATCGGGCAAGCGGATCGATTCCATGCAGGCGCTGCTCGCGCAGGGCTACGACGCCATCTTCGTCGGCTGCGGCGCGCCGCGCGGACGCGACCTCGACCTGCCTGGGCGCCGCGAGGCCGCCGAGAACATCCACATCGGCATCGACTGGCTGGCGTCGGTCTCGTTCGGCCACGTCACCAGCGTGGGCGAGCGCGTGATCGTGCTGGGCGGCGGCAACACCGCGATGGACTGCTGCCGCTCGGCGCGCCGCCTCGGCGGCCGCGAGGTGACGGTGATCGTGCGCAGCGGCTTCGCCGAGATGAAGGCCTCGCCGTGGGAAAAGGAGGACGCGATGCACGAGGGCATCCCGATCGTCGACTTCCACGTGCCCAAGAGCTTCGAGCACGTGGACGGCAAGCTGACCGGGATGGCCTTCGAGCGCGTCGTCGCGCGCCTGGACGCGCAGGGCCGGCGCCAGCTGGTGCCCACCGGCGAGCCGGACGTGTTCGTGCCCTGCGACACGGTCCTCGTGGCCGTGGGCCAGGAGAACGCCTTCCCGTGGATCGAGCCCGGCTGCGGCATCGAGTTCGATCGCCACGGCCTGCCGGTGCTCGCGAAGGAGACGTTCCAGTCGTCGCTGCCGCGCGTCTTCTTCGGCGGCGACGCCGCGTTCGGCCCGAAGAACATCATCTCCGCGGTCGCGCACGGGCACGAGGCCGCGGTCTCGATCGACCGCTTCCTGCACGGCGAGGACGTGACCGACCGGCCGCCGCCCACCAGCACGCTGATGTCGCAGAAGATGGGCATCCACGAGTGGAGCTATCACAACGACGTCTCGGTCGACACGCGCTTCAAGGTGCCCTGGGCCGCCGCCGAGCGCGCGCTGGCCGACATCCGCGTGGAGGTGGAGCTCGGCTTCGACGCCGCCACCGCGTTCAAGGAGGCCAGCCGCTGCCTCAACTGCGACGTGCAGACGATCTTCGAGCGCGACACCTGCATCGAGTGCGACGCCTGCATGGACATCTGCCCGATGGACTGCATCACGTTCACCGCGCCCGGCGACGAGGCCGACCTGCGCACGCGACTGAAGGCACCGGCCCTCGATCTCGCACAGGATCTCTACGTCTCGCGCGAGTTGAAGACCGGCCGCGTGATGGCCAAGGACGAGGACGTCTGCCTGCATTGCGGCCTGTGCGCCGAGCGCTGCCCGACCGGCGCCTGGGACATGCAGAAGTTCTCGCTGACGCTCACGCAGGCCGGGCCGCACGCACGCGGCACCTGCCATGCGACGGAGGCCGCATGAAGACGATACAGGCCGTCAACGATTTCGTCATCAAGTTCGCCAACGTCAACGGCTCGGGATCGGCGTCGGCCAACGAGCTGTTCGCCAAGGCCGTGATGCGCATGGGCGTGCCCGTGAGCCCGCGCAACATCTTCCCCAGCAACATCCAGGGCCTGCCCACCTGGTACGAGGTGCGCGTCTGCGAGAAGGGCTATTCGGGCCGGCGCGGCGGCGTCGACATGATGGTGGCGATGAATCCGCAGACCTGGGAGGCCGACGTGGCCGAGATCGAGTCGGGCGGCTACTTGTTCTACGACAGCACGCGTCCGATGCCGCCCTCGCGCTTTCGCGACGACGTGCACGTGATCGGCGTGCCGCTGACCGAGATCGCCAACGCGGCCTATGCCGACGCGCGCCAGCGCCAGCTGTTCAAGAACATCATCTACGTGGGCGCGCTGTCGGCGTTGCTGGACATCGACCCGGCCGTGTTCGAGAAGCTGTTCGCCGAGCAGTACAAGGGCAAGGAGCGGCTGCTGGCCTCCAACATCAAGGCGCTGCACATGGGCCGCGACCACGTGCTGCAGAACCTCCGGCACCCGCTGGGCATCCGCGTGAAGCGCTGCGACTGCGTCGGCAACCAGATCTTCGTCGACGGCAACTCGGCGATCGCGCTCGGTTGCGTCTACGGCGGCGCGACGGTGGCCGCGTGGTATCCGATCACGCCGTCGTCGTCGGTGCCCGAGGCGTTCCAGAAATACTGCGAAAAGTTCCGCGTCGACCCGGAGACCGGCCAGCATCGCTTCGCGATCGTGCAGGCCGAGGACGAGCTCGCGTCGATCGGCATGGCCATCGGCGCGGGCTGGAACGGCGCGCGCGCCTTCACCGCGACGTCGGGCCCGGGCATCTCGCTGATGCAGGAGTTCATCGGCCTGGCCTACTTCGCAGAGATCCCGGTGACCCTCATCGACGTGCAGCGCGGCGGCCCGTCCACCGGCATGCCCACGCGCACGCAGCAGTCCGACCTGTTCGCCTGCGCCTACGCGTCCCACGGCGACACCAAGCACGTGCTGCTGTTTCCCGAGGATCCGCACGAGTGCTTCGTGCACGCGGCCGCGGCGCTGGATCTCGCCGACCGCCTGCAGACGCCGATCTTCGTGATGACCGACCTCGACATCGGCATGAACCAGCGCCTGTGCCGCCCGTTCGAATGGGACGCGGCGCGCGAGTACGACCGCGGCAAGGTCATGAGCGCCGAGGAGCTCGAGGCCGGCGCGAATTTCGGCCGCTACAAGGACGTCGACGGCGACGGCATCCCCTGGCGCACGCTGCCAGGCACGCACCCGACCAAGGGCGCGTTCTTCACGCGCGGCACCACGCGCGACCCGTACGCGCGCTACTCCGAGAAGGGCGCCGACTACATCTACAACATGGAGCGGCTGCAGCGCAAGTTCCAGACCGCGGCGACGCTGGTGCCGCAGCCCGTCGTGCGCCAGGCCGCGCAGCCCACGCGCACCGGCGTCCTCTACTTCGGCTCGACCAGCCCCGCCATGGCCGAGGCGCTGGACGTGCTCGAGACCGAGGACATCCACCTCGACGCGATGCGCCTGCGCGCGTTCCCGTTCCCGCGCTCGGTGCGCGAGTTCATCGCCGCGCACGACAGGGTCTTCGTCGTCGAACAGAACCGCGACGCGCAGATGCACTCGATGCTGGTCAACGAACTCGACATCGACCCGGCCCGCCTGACGCGCGTGCTGCACTTCGACGGCACACCCATCAACGCGCGCTTCATCGCGATGGCGATCCGCAAGAGCCTGGCGAAGCAGAAGGTGGCGGCATGACCTATATCGCGAAGCCGGCGCTGCACCATCCGACGCTGCACGAGAACAAGGTCGGCTACACGCGCCGCGACTACGAGGGCCGCATCTCCACGCTGTGCGCGGGCTGCGGGCACGACTCGATCTCGGCGGCGATCATCCAGGCCTGCTGGGAGCTGGACATCGAGCCGCACCGCGTGGCCAAGCTGTCGGGCATCGGCTGCAGCTCGAAGACGCCGGACTACTTCCTGGGCGCCTCGCACGGCTTCAACACCGTGCACGGCCGCATGCCCTCGGTGCTGACCGGCGCCAACCTGGCCAACCGCGACCTGCTGTACCTGGGCGTGTCGGGCGACGGCGATTCGGCGTCGATCGGCCTCGGGCAGTTCGCCAACGCGCTGCGGCGCGGCGTGCGCATGGCCTACATCGTCGAGAACAACGGCGTCTACGGCCTGACCAAGGGCCAGTTCTCGGCCACCGCCGACCGCGGCTCCAAGAGCAAGAAGGGCGCGATCAACAACGACAATCCGATCGACCTGGTGGGCATCGCACTGCAGCTGGGCGCCACCTACGTCGCGCGCAGCTTCTCGGGCGACAAGGAGCAGCTGGTGCCGCTGATCAAGGGCGCGATGTCGCACGGCGGCGCCGCGTTCATCGACGTCATCAGCCCCTGCGTGACCTTCAACAACCACGGCGGCTCCACCAAGAGCTTCGACTACGTGCGCCAGCACAACGAGGCCGTCAGCCGCATCGACTTCATGACGCCCGGCGAGGAGATCACGACGAGCTATCCGCCGGGCGAGGTGGTCGACGTGCCGCAGCACGACGGCACCGTGCTGCGCCTGCGCAAGCTGCACGCCGACTACGACGCCACCGATCGCTACGCCGCGCTCAGCTACATGCAGCAGCGCGCGGCCCAGGGCGAGATCGTCACCGGCCTGCTGTACCTCGATCCCCTGGCGACCGACCTGCACGTCTCGCTCAACACCGTCGACGCGCCGCTGCATTCGCTGGGCCGCGACATCCTCTGTCCGGGCAGCGCGCTGCTCGAGAAGATCAACGCCGGGTTGCGCTGACGCGCCAAGCGCAAGGAGGCCTTGCCATGTCGGAACGCACCGTCCTGCAATCCATGACCCGTCGCCACGTCGTCAGCCTCGGCCCGTCGGCCACCGTCCACGACGCCGCGTGCACGATGACGAAGGCCAACTGCGGCAGCGTGCTCATCATCGACAGCGCCGGCACGATGCTGGGCATCCTCACCGAACGCGACCTGATGACGCGCGTGCTCGCGAAGAGGCTCGACGCGACCGCGACGCTCGTCACGCAGGTGATGACGCGCAACCCGCGCTGCGTCGGGCCCGAGATGAAGGTGGCCGACGCGGTCGTCATCATGATCGAGCGCGGCTTCAGGCACCTGCCCGTCGTCGACCCGGGCGGCCGCGTGCTGGGCGTCTTCTCGGCGCGCGATGCGCTGCCGCGCGAGGTGAACACGGCCGCGGACCTCGCGGAGTTCAACGAGCAGGTGAATGACGCGCTCGGGTGAGTCCCCGCCCTACAGCCATCGCCGCAGGCAGTCGAGCAGCTCCGCCGACGAGACCGGCTTCGACAGGTAGTCGTCCATGCCTGCGGCGATGCAGCGGGCGCGATCGCCGGGCATCGCGTGCGCCGTCAGTGCCACGATGACCATCTTCGCGCCCGCCGGCTGCATGCGCATGATGCGCGTCGCCTCGAGGCCGTCCATGGTCTTCATCTGGACGTCCATCAGCACCATGTCGAAGGCGACGCCGCGTTCCACCAGCGCGATGGCCTCCTCGGCGTCCCCGACGGCGGTGACGGCCGCGCCCGACGGGCGCAACAGCTCGGTCGCGATCAGGCGGTTGACGTCGTTGTCCTCCACCAGCAGCACCCGGCGCCCTTCGGCGAAGCGATCGCCGGCCTCGCTGGCGGACTCGCGGGCCAGCACGCTTTGTCCGCCGATGCCCAGCAGGATCGAGTTCAGCAGCGATGACGGCGTCGCCGGCTTGAGGATGACGCCGGACAGGCCTTCCGTCTCGATGCGCTGGCTCAGCTCCGAGACGAGCGTGGTCGCCACCATGATGAACGTCGACTGCGCGCCCGTCGCGGCGGCTCGCATGCGGTGGATGACCTCGAACCCGTCCTCGCCCGCCAGCCGCCAGTCGACGAACACGAGCGCATAGGGCCGTTCGGAACGGGCGGCCTCCGCGAAGGCGGCAACGGCGTCGGCGCCCTCGGCGAAGCCATCGCAGCGGATCTTCAGCGAGGCCAGCATCTCGAGCATCGCCGAGCGCGCGCTGGCGTTGTCGTCGACGAGCAGCGCGCGCATCCCTTGCAGCGCGTGGCCTCTTGCAGGTTCGCGCGCCGAGGCGGACGCCGGGCGCTGCAACGGCAGGTCGAAATGAAAGCGCGTCCCCTTCATCGGCGTGCTTTCGACCTGCAAGGTGTCGCCCATCAGCTCCACCAGGCGCTTGCTGATCGCCAGCCCCAGCCCGGTTCCGCCGAAGCGGCGTGCCATGGTCTGGTCCGCCTGTTCGAACGGCTGGAAGAGCTTGGCGAGCTGGTCGGAGCTCATGCCGATGCCGGTGTCGCGAACTTCGAAGCGCAGCGCCTGGCCGCCCGACTCCGGCGCCATGTCGACCGCCAGCACGACCTCGCCCGCCGGCGTGAACTTGACGGCGTTGGTGGCGAGGTTGATGAGGACCTGGCCCAGTCGGACCGGATCCCCGAGCAGCAGGTTGGGGACGTCGTGGGCGCGATGGACGACGAGCTCCAGCCGCTTGACATCGGCCGCGGGCGCGACGATCTGGGAGACCCGCCGCAGGACGTCGTCCAGCAGGTATTCCGTGCGCTCGATGCTCAGTTTCCCGGCGTCGATCTTCGAGAAGTCCAGGATGTCGTTGACGATGTGCAGCAGGAGCGTCGCGGCGTCCTCGATCTTGCCGAGATAGTCGCGCTGCGTCGTATCGACGTCCGTCCGCTGCAGCAACTGCGTCAGCCCGACGATCGCGTTCATCGGCGTGCGGATCTCGTGGCTCATGTTGGCGAGGAACGACTCCTTCGCGCGCGCCCCGGCATTGGCCGCATCGCGCGCCGCGGCCAGCTCCGCCGTCCTGCGGCCGACGGCCGCCTCGAGGCCGGAGGTCGCCTGCAGCAGGCGTCGCCGCATGGACTCCTGGGAGCGCGCGGTCACGTCGACCTCCAGCCACTTGCTGCTCACGTGCACGGGCCGCTGCAGTTCGAGGCGGCCGATGCGTTCGCTTTCCGCCGCGAGTTCGCGCAGCGGTGCGGCGAAGGCCGCCGCGGTCCGCCGGGTCAAGACCATGGTCGCCGCGATGCCCGCCGCCAGGATCGCCAAGAGGATCATGACCTGGGTCTTCGTGCTGACGCCGAAATCGGACTCGGGCGCGTAGGACACCACCCAGAGGCCGCTCGGGGCGCCGATGTCGATCGCGCGCCAGGAAGCGACCCATCGGTCGCCGTCGGACGTGAAGTGAACCAGCGCGGATCGGTTGTCGCTGGCGCGCCAGCCCGAGAACGCCGCGTTCAGCGCGCCCGCGGCGATGCTTCCCACGGGCTTGAACACGTTGGCCCGGACGCCTTCGTCCGAGCGGAAGCGCGCATCGTCCGGCAAGGCGACGACGTGGCCGTCCGAGGTCAGCACGGCGCTCTTGCCGTGGGCGCTCACCGGATGTCGGCGGGTGAATCGCGACAGGTCCTGCAGCGTGATGTCGGTCGTGCTGAAGAAGGCGTGTCCGGCCGGGTCGACCCAGCTGACCAGCGCGGACATGCCGGCCATCCCCGTGGAGCGGAAGACGAACGGGTCGGTCCAGGCGACACGGCTCTTGTCGCCGGCCTGCATGGCCTGCTTGAACCAGGGCCGCTGGCGGGCGTCATAGTCCGAACTCCGGCGCACCTCGGGCTCCGCCTTGCCGTCGGCGCTCCAGCGCGTATCGATCTCCACGCCGTGCAACACGTCGGGGTCGGTATGCCGCAGGAGGAACGAATTGCCGTCGCCCTTGCGCACGAGGAGCTCGCGGCCGGTCGCCTCGGCGATCGCGGCGGACGAGACATCGGGCTCGGTCATCAGGACCGGCCCCATCAACCTGACCAGGCCGCGCTCGTCGTCGAGCCCGATCACCCCGGCGTGCCCCCAGTCCGCACGCAGGCGGGCAATCGTCTCGACGCGCTGGAACAGGCCGGCGAAATCGGAGTCCACCGCCTGCGTCGCCACCCGCAGTTCGGCTGCGGCGAACGCCCGTTGAACCGGCGCGTAGACGAAGACCTGCGCCGCGGTGGCCGACAACAGCAGGATGACCGTGGCGGTGCCGAGCGAGGATGTCAGCAGGCTTCGTTGAATGGAGGTCCGAACCCGCTGCCCAGGCTGCGCCGGCGAGTCTGCCCCGATCGAGCTCGCGTTCAACGCCGACCGTCCCTGGCCCACGCGTCCGCTGAAGACCGATGTTCGCGCGCCGGCATCTTCCTGGTTGGTACGCCACCAACAAGCGTCATATTGGCCCTGTCCCCGAATTGACGGTCTCGACAAGCTATCAGAAAGCCGGCGGTCGCCGACCTTCGTTTACGCCATGGCCGCCGGCCTCGCCAGCTTGACGAAAGCGCCAGCATGGCACAGGTCGACGGACACGTCATGCAAGGCCTGGTTGCCGGCACGGGGCATCGGGCCCGTGCCGTCGATCCGACGTGCGCCGCGCGAGCTGCTCAAAGCTCCCGCAGGGCTGCCGTCACCGGCATCGTCGCCGCGCGCACCGCCGGGAACAGGCCGCCGATGAAGCCGATCGCAAGCGCCCATTTCAGGCCCTGCCACAGCACGCCGGCCGTCACGTGCAGCTCGAAGCTGAGCTTGCCGACCGTGCCGGCGGCCATCGTCGAGGCGGCGTAGCCGTTGAACAGCAGCCAGGCCGCGGCGCCGCCGAGGACGCCGCCGGCCAGCGCGAGCAGCATCGTCTCGAGCAGGATCGCGACGACGACGGGCAGGCCGGCGAAGCCGATGGCGCGCAGGGTGGCGATCTCGCGCGCGCGCGCCGCGACCGCCGCGAACATCGTGTTGAGCGCGCCGAACATCGCGCCGATGGCCATGATGGCCCCGACGACGATGCCGATGATGCGGATCACCGTCGCCGTGCCTTCGGACTGCTTGCTGAAGAAGTCCAGCGTGGTGCTGGCGTCGATCTTGAGCTGCGGGTTGGCGTCGAGCGCCGACTTGAACGGCGCGAAGGCCTGCGCATCGGCGAGCCGCACCGTGACCGAGTTGCGGCTGCTGCCGCGCTCGTAGGTTTCGGCGACGACGTTGGCATCGGCCCAGATCTCGGACTCGAGGGCGTCGCCGCTGGCGAACACGCCGGCCACCGTCCAGGTCTGGCTGCCCAGCCGGATCGTGTGGCCCGGCACGAGCCCGGCGAACTGGCGCGCGGCGCCGCGGCCGACGATCAGTTCGCGCAGGCCCGGGCTGAAGCGCCGGCCGTCGACGATGCGCACCTGCGGCCGCACCGCCCACACCTCGTCGCCGACGCCGCGCAGTTGCACGCTGCCCTCGTCGTCGGCGGTCGTGCCGTCCTTCAACGGCAGGTTGGCCGCGACGACGATTTCCGGCGAGGCCAGTGGCTCGCCCTTGGCGTCGCGGACGATGCCGGGCGTCTGCGCGATCTGCAGGACGCTGTCGCGGTCCAGCCCCGACGCCACTTCGGCGGCCGAGGCGCCGCGCAGCACGATCGCGGTGTCGGCGCTGCCGGTCTTGCGCAGCGTCTCGGCGTAGCCCTCGGCCATCGCCAGCATCGCCACCAGCACGCCGACCACGCCGGCGATGCCCACGACGATCACCGCGGACGACCCGAGCCGCTGCCCGAGCGTGCTGATGCCGACGTTGGCCACCGACAGCGCGCGGCGGCCGGATCGCGTCAGCGTCATCCACGCCGCGAACAGCAGCGCCAGCACCAAGGCGCCCTGCCAGGGCAGCATCACCCAGAGCGCCAGCACCACCGCCAGCAGCAACACCAGGAGCAAGCTCATCCAGATCTTCATGGTCGGCCTTTCAACGGCGCGCGAGCGCATCGACGATGTTCAGGCGCATGGCGCTCCACGCCGGCACCGCCCCCACCAGCAGGCCGATGGCCAGCATCAGCGAGACGCCCAGCGCCCAGCTGCCCGGGCCCACCGGCGACAACGACAGCATGCCGTTGCTGCCGTGGCTGATCAGCGGGATCAGCGGCTCCGCCAGGGCGATGCCGAGTACCCCACCCAGTACCAGCAGCAGCACCGATTCGGCCAGCACCATCGCGAGCACGCTGGTGCTGGAGAAGCCGATCGTCTTGAGCACCGCCAGCTCGCCGGTGCGCTCGCGCACGGCCTGCATCATCGTGTTGCCGGCCAGCAGCATCAGCGTGAAGAACACGGCGCCCATGATCGAGGTGACGATGAGGCCGATGTCGGCCAGCTGCTTCATCCAGCTGGCGGTCGCCGCCTGCTCGGTCATCGTCTTGGTCTCGTGGTCGGAGTTGGTCGACAGCGCGTCGATCGCCTTGGCCACCCGGTCGGCCTGGTTCACGTCGGCCACCCGCGTCACGTACCAGCCGACCCCGCCGCGGTTGTAGGGCGTGGTGTCGTCGAAGTAGTTCCAGTGCAGCAGCAGCAGCTGGTCGAAGAAGCCGGCCGCCTTCTTGTCGGTGGAGTGGATGATGCCGCTGACGTCGAACACCCAGTTCTTGCTGCCGGACTTGTCCGGGAAGATGGTCGACTGCATCGGGATGCGGTCGCCGACCTTCCAGTGGAAGCGCTGCGCGAGGCCCTCGCCGATCAGCACGCCGGTGCGGGCGTCGGCGAAGGCCTTGCGATCGGCGTCGCTGACCTCCATCTCCGGATACAGGTCGAGGTAGTTCGGCGCCACCGCGAAACTGAAGACCTGGTTGTGCGGATCCTGGTACGCGCCGCCGAACCAGTTGGCGTAGGTGACCGTCTTGACGCCGGGCACCTGCTGCATGCGCGCCTCGAGCGACTGCGGCAGCAACTGGATGAACGACAGCCGCGAGCCCGTCTGCAGGCGCTGCGCGCCGTTGGCGCTCTGGCCGGCCTGGTCGAACGACGTGCGCACGGCGTCGAGCAGGCCGAACAACAGGAACGCCGCGACGATGGACACGAGCGTGAGCACCGTGCGCGTCTTGCGCCGGAACAGCGAGGCCCAGATCAGGTGCAGGTATTTCATCGGTGACTCCCCGAAGCAAGCGGCCTCACGTCACGCCACCGTCTGTTCGACGAGCGTGCCCTTGTCGAGGTGCAGCGTCTGGTTGGCGTACTCGGCGGCCTTGGGATCGTGCGTGACCATCAGGATGGTCTTGCCATGGTCGCGATTGAGCGCGCGCAGCAGCGCCAGCACGTCCTCCGCGGACTGGCGGTCGAGATCGCCGGTGGGCTCGTCGCAGACCAGCAGCGTCGGATCGGAGACGATCGCGCGCGCGATCGACACCCGCTGCTGCTGGCCGCCCGACAGCTCGGTCGGCTTGTGGCTGGCGCGCTCGGCCAGGCCCACCAGCTCGAGCGCGATGGCCGCGCGCTTGCGGCGCTCGCCGGCGGACAGCTTCGTCAGCAGCAGCGGCAGTTCGACGTTGCGCTGCGCCGAGAGCATGGGCATCAGGTTGTAGAACTGGAACACGAAGCCGACCTGGGACGCGCGCCACTTCGCGAGCGCGCTGGCGCCGAGGTTGTCGATGCGCTGGCCGCCCACCGAGATGCTGCCGCCGGACGGCGAGTCGAGGCCGCCGATCAGGTTCAGCAGCGTCGTCTTGCCGGAGCCCGACGGCCCCATCAAGGCGAGGAACTGGCCCTGCGCCACGTCGAGGTCGATGTGGTGCAGCACCTCGACCTTCTGCTTGCCGCGTTCGTAGATCTTCGAGACGTCGCGGATTTCGATCAACTGTGTCATCTCGCTGTCGCTCCTGCAGTTGGCGGCGGGTTGCCGCACGAATTTCAATGAGCCGCGTCCTCGGCCCGCACCGCCGCACCATCGCGCAGCTCCGGCGGCGGGGACAGCACCACGCGGTCGCCGACGGCCACGCCGTCGGGAATCGATTTCATCGCGCCGACGTCCTGGGCCGCGGGCGCGACGGCGTGCAGCCGGGCCTTGCCGTCGACGACGACGAAGACCACGGCGTGGCCATCGCGCTGTGCGACCGCCTCCGGCGGCACGAGCGCGCCGCGCGCCGCCTGGGCGGGCGCCACGTCGGTCTTCTTCGCGAGGAAGGACACGCGCACGCCGATGTCGGGCACCAGGCGCGCGTCCTTCTGCTCGAGCGCGACGCGCACCTTGACCGTGCCCTTGCCGCGATCGGCGGCCGGCACGATGGCGATCACGTGCGCCGGGATCTTCCAGTCGGGATACGCATCGAGCACGGCCTCGGCCGGCATGTCCGGCTTCACCTGGCCGATGTAGGCCTCGGCGACGTCGACCTCCACCTCCAGCGAGTCCATGTCGACGATGGTGCCCACGCCGGTGCGCGTGAAGCCACCGCCGGCCGACAGCGGCGACACGATCTCGCCGACCTGCGCCGCCTTCTCGGTGACGACGCCCGCGAACGGCGCGCGCACCACGGAGTAGTCGAAGTTGACCTGCGCCTGGTTCAGCGCCGCGCCGGCGGCGTCGGCGTCACGCCGGCGTCCCTCGAGTTGCGCGAGGCCGGTGGCCACCGCGGTGCGCGCCTGTTCGGCCGCCTGCCTGGTCACCATGCCGCTCGCCACCAGTTCGTCCTGGCGGCGCGCGTCGGCCTGGGACTGCGCGAGCTGGGCCTGGGCGGTCGCGACCTGTGCCTGCGCGCTCGCCAGGTTGGCACGCGCGGCGCCCAGGCCGGCGCGCAGCGCGCTGTCCTCGAGGCGCGCCAGCACCTGGCCCTTCTCGACGTGGTCGCCCTCCTCGATCAGCACCTGCGTCAGCGTGCCCGTGATCTGCGTCGAGACGGTGGCGCGGCGGCGCGGCGTCACGTAGCCGGTGGCCTGCAGCACCGCGCCCGCCGAGCTGCCGCCGGCAGGCGCCGTGGCGGTGGCGGTGCGAACGGCGACCGGACGCGAGGTCAGCGCCCACCACGCGCCGCCCGCGAGCAGCGCCGCGACGACGAGTGCGGCCAGCACCGGCCACAGCCAACGCGGCGGACCGCCGCCGTCGTCGCGCTCCGTGTGCCGGATGCGCAGTTCGTTCAAGAGGTTCGCGTCGATCTTGTCGTCTCCGAAGAAGGAGGCCCAGGAACTGCGCGCACTCTAGCAGCGACGCGTCACGAATTCCTGCCCGTTTCTGCTGAAACGACAGCGTAGGGGGTCGAATCGACGGCTGACGCGTCAGGCGGCCGGTGCGGCGTTCGGCAGCAGCGCGCCGCGGGCCAGCAGCGCGAGCGTCTTGACGATCAGGATCGCGAACGCCACGTCGCACGAGACCGGGACGGGTGCGCGGGTGGCGGCCATGGCGGGACTCCAGCAAGGTGGTGATCGACGGCATCGATTCCGCGCGGCAGAATCGAGATGTCGAATGCCTATCTGTTCGCTTGAATTGCTCCAACGTCTCGCATGGATCCGCTGAGCCACCTCGTCACGCTGCTGGCCCCGCGCGGCCGCATGGAGCTGCGCTGCCTGTTCGGCGCGGCGTTCGCGGCGCCGCACGACGCCATCGGCCCGTGGCGCGCGCCCTTCCACGTGGTGCTGCGCGGCGAGTGCGCGCTGTGGCTGCCCGAGAGCAGGCAATCGATCGCGCTGCGTCCGGGCAGCCTGCTGGTGCTGCCCCGCGGCGCCGCGCATACCTTGCGCGGCATCGCCGAATCGCGCGCGGTCCCGCCCATTCGCACGCGGGTGGGCGATCTGGTCGACCTGAAGACCAACGTGCGCAAGCCGGAGCAGGCCGACATCGAGATCCTGTGCGGCGAGTTCGAGTTCCGCGGACGACGGCGCAGCGCGCTGCTGGAGGCGCTGCCCGACTGCCTGGTCGTCGAGTTCGACCAGCGTCCCGAGTTCGGCTGGCTGCAGGGCCTGCTGCGCATGATGGCGCACGAGATCGAGCAGCAGGACGCCGGCGCCGCCGCCATCGTCGCCGAGCTGTCGGGCGCCGTCTTCACGCTGGCGGTGCGCGCGCACCTGGAGACGCAGCCCGAGCACGCCGGCGTGCTGGGCCTGATGGCCAACCCGCGCCTCGCGCCGGCGCTCGCCGCGATGCTGGAGTCGCCGGAGCAGCCGTGGACGGTGGAATCGCTGGCGGCCCGCTGCCATCTCTCGCGCGCCGCGTTCGCGCGCCTGTTCGCGCAGCACACGCGCACCGGCCCGCTGGAGCTGCTGACGTCGCTGCGCATGGAACTCGCGTCGCGCCTGCTGGCGCTCGGCGAGCAGGACACCGCGGCGATCGGCGAGGCCGTGGGCTACCGCTCCGAGGCGGCGTTCAACCGCGCGTTCGCACGCCACGCGGGAACGACGCCGGGACGCTACCGGCGAGCGGAGCGGACGGCGGCGGCATCACCGGTTTGAGGGAGGCCTGCGCGCCGCGCGAGCGCGAACGCCGTGGTACGGTCACGCCCCATCGGCCTTCGGGGCCAGGAACGGTTCGACGCCCGCGCGCCACGAGCGCACGGCCTGCGACATCCCCACGATGACCGAACATTGCATGCGGCACCCCGTCGTCGCGATCGTCGGCGGCGGCTTCAGCGGCGCCGCCACCGCCATCCACCTGTTGGCGCTGGCGCCGCGCGCGCTCGAGATCGTCGTGGTCGAACCCGCGGCGGCCCTGGGCCGCGGGCTCGCCTATTCGACCGCCAGCGACAGCCACCGCCTGAACGTGCCGGCCGGCCGGCTGGGCATCGACCCGGCGCACGAGGCCGGCTTCATCGAGTGGCTGAAGAGGCGCGACGATCGCGCGAACGCGGCCGACTTCGTGCCGCGCCGCCTGCTGGGCGAGTACGTCGGGAGCGAGCTGGCGAGCGCGGTCGAATCGGCCGCGACCGGCTGCACGCTGGCGCATGTCCGCTGCCGTGCCGAGGCGCTCGGGCGCGACGGCGCCGCGTTCGCGCTGCGCTTGTCGGACGGCCGCCGGCTGCGCGCCGACCACGTGGTGCTGGCAACGGGACACCTGCCGCCGGCGCCGCCCGGCGACGCCGCGTGCGTAGCCTGGACGCTGGCCGGCATGACGCCGGATCCGTGGCACGCGGCCACGCAGCCGTCGACGACGGGCGACATCCTCATCGTCGGCAGCGGCCTGACCGCCATCGACCTCGCGCTTCAATGGTTCGACGGCGGCCACGCGGGCCGCGTGCACCTGCTGTCGCGACGCGGCCTGCTGCCGCAGCCGCATCGCGTCAACGAGATCCGTCCGCCGACCATCGCACCGGTGGCCTTCGCGCCCGGCTCGACACTGCGCGAGACGCTCACCACCCTGCGCCAATGGATCGCCTGTCACGAGCGACAAGGCGGCGACTGGCGCGATGCCATCGCCAGCCTGCGCGCCATCACGCCCGCGCTGTGGCAAGGACTCGACCTGCGCGATCGCCGGCGATTCCTGCGCCATCTGCAATCGTTCTGGGACAGCCATCGCCACCGTTTCGCGCCTGAGCTGCATGCCCGCGTGCAGGCGCTGCGGGTCGACGGTCGACTGACGCTGCAGGCCGGGCGCCTCGCGCGTATCGAGCGCCTGGCGGACGGCATGCTTCGCGCCACGTGGCGGCCGCGCGGCGGTGGGCCGTCCGCCGGCGTCGAGGTCGCCCGAGTGATCAACGGCACCGGGCCCAGCGCAGATCTCGCGCGGGCAAGCGATCCGCTGCTGGCGTCGCTGCGCGACGCGGGAACGATTCGCGGCGATGCGCTCGGGCAGGGCCTGCTGGTGGACGACGCGCTGCAGGTGCTCGATGCACAAGGCCATGCGGTGGACGGGCTTTTCTACGTCGGCCCGATGCTGAAGGCACAGTGCTGGGAGGCCGTCGCGATCCCCGAGCTGCGCATGCACGCCCGCGCCGTGGCGCGAGGCATCGTCGAGCGGCTGGTGCCGGCCTGAAGCGACGTCAGGCCGCGACGCTGCGCTGCCTGCGCGCCGTCGTCATGCAGGCCGCCACCAGCGCCTGCGCCTGTTCCGGGCTCATCGGCGGCGGCCCGAACAGCGAGCGGTAGACGATGGGCGAGACCACCGTGTCCATCACGGCGTCGACCTCCGGCACCGCCTCGCCACGCTCGACGCCGCGGTCGACGATGGTCCGGATCTGCGACGCCGTGAACGCCGCGCACTGGCACGGCACCGGCACCTGGCCCTCGGCGAGCGAGCCGCCCTTGGCCGACAACACGTCCAGCATCATGCCGAGGCCGACCTCGGACGACATCTCGTCGCGGTACTGCTCGACCCAGGCCAGCAGGTCGCCGGCGACGCTGCCGGTGTCGGCCGGGTCGCCGTCCGGGCGCATGCGTTCGACGGCGACGTCGGCCAGCAGGTCGGCCAGGTCGCCCCAGCGGCGGTAGACCGTCGACGGCGTGACGCCGGCGCGCGCCGCGATCAACGGCACCGTGAGCGCCGCGCGGCCATGCAGCGCCATCAGCTCGATGGTGGCCTGGTGCACCGCCGCCTGCACGCGGGCGCTGCGCCCGCCGGGCCGGGGAATGGCTTTGCTGATCGTCGTCATGCCGCCATCCTAACGCAAAGGAATTGCATTAGCGAAGCAAGGGATGCACAATGCATAAACGCAAAGACTTTGCGTTAGCTGGACTGGAGCCTCGCATGACCCCCACCGCCAACCCGCCGCTCGCCGCGCTTGCAGTCGCCCCCGGCCGCATGGGCCGCCCGGCCGCGCTGTGGCTCAACGCGTCCATCCTCGTCGCGTATCTCGCGGCGTCCACCGCGCCGTCGCCGCTGTACGCGCTGTACCGCGAGGCCTGGGGCTTCTCGGCGCTGACCCTGACGGTGGTCTTCTCGACCTACGCGTTCACGCTGCTCGTGTCGCTGCTGTTCTTCGGCGCGCTGTCCGACCACCGCGGCCGGCGCGAGGTCGTGATCCTGGCCATGGTGCTCGAGCTCGCATCCATCCTCGTGTTCCGCCATGCCGACTCCGTCGCGCGGCTCATCCTTGCGCGTGGAATCCAGGGCGTGGCCACCGGCATCGCCACCAGCGCGCTGAGCGCCGGCATGCAGGACATCGACCGCGAACGCGGCTCGCTGCTCACCAGCATCGCGCCGCTGTTCGGCATGGGCGCGGGCGCGCTCGGCGCCGGCGCGCTGGCGCAGTTCGCGCCGGCGCCCACGCGGCTGGTGTTCGACGTGCTGCTCGCCATCCTGGCCGTACAGACGCTGGCCGCGTTCTGGCTGCCGGAGACGGTCAGCAAGCGTCCCGGCGCGCTCGCCGCAATGAAGCCGCAGCTGGCCGTGCCCGGGCGGGCGCGCGCGACGCTGTGGCAGGTGCTACCCATCAACACCGCGCAGTGGGCGCTGGGCGGCTTCTACGCGTCGCTGGGCCCGTCGCTGGCGCGCATCGTCACCGGCCTGCACTCGCCGCTGCTGGGCGGCGCCGTCGTCGCCTCGCTGGTGCTGAGCGGCGCGGTCGCGGTGCTGTTCGTGCGCACGCGCCCCGCACGCGCCGTGCTCGCGGGCGGCACGGCCGCGCTCGTCGTCGGCCTCGGCATCACGCTGGCCGGCGTGCAGCTGCACTCGATCGCTGCCTTCTTCGTCGGCTCGGTCATCGCGGGCCTGGGCTTCGGCGCGGCCTTCAACGGCACGCTGCGCAGCCTGGTGCCGCTGGCCGAGGCGCACGAGCGCGCGGGGCTGATGTCGACGTTCTTCGCGCTGAGCTACCTCGCCTTCAGCGTGCCGGCGATCGCGGCCGGGCTGCTGGCCGGTCGCATCGGCCTGCAGGCCGCGTCGATCGGCTACGGCCTGCTGCTGGTGGCGCTGGGATGCGTCGCGCTGGCGATGATGGCGCGCCGCAAGGCCGACGCGTAGTCAGCGCGACGCCGGCCAGGCCGACATCGCGACGTCGACCATGTGCTGCAGCGCCGCGCGCGACGCCCCCGCCTGCGGCAGGTTCAGGATCGCCTGGACGACGCCGAGGTAGTACCAGGCCAGCGCCTCGATGTCGGCGTCCGCGGCCAGCTCCCCCTTGGCAGCCGCGCCGCGCAGGATGCCTTCGACGATGGCCTTCTGCCGCTTCACGCCGGCCCGCGCGGCGGACTGGCCCGCCTCGGACAACAGCGGGATCTCCGAGCAGCTGCGCGCCAGCAGGCAGCCCGCGGGCCGCCGCGACTTGCCGTCGCCCGGCAAGAACTCGCGCAGCAACGCCTCCAGGCGCGCCCGGGCCGTGACGGCCTGCACGCCGTCCATGCGCTGCAGCACGCGCTCCGTGTAGCTCGCCAGCGCCTCTAGGAACAGGCCGTCCTTGTCCTGGAAACGCTGGTACAGGCTGGAACGCGACAGCCCCGTCGCGGCCGTCAGCTCGTTGATGGAAGTCGCCGCGTAGCCGTGGCGCCAGAACACCTCGATCGCCGCGGCCAACACGGCCGGCTCGTCGTACTGCGGTTTGCCGCTCATCAAAACCCTCGCTTGACATGTTGGAATGAACGTTCCATCATTGATCATGGATCAATCGTTCCATGATCATACGACCAAAAGGAGTCCTCCATGTCCGCATCCCCTCAAGCCACCACTCGCCAGCCCCGCATCGCCGTGGCGGGCGCCACCGGACGCGTCGGCTCGTCCCTGACCGCGAGCCTGGCCGCCGATCCGGTGCACGTGCTCGCCCTGACGCGCAATCCGGACGCCGCGCGGCTGCCCGCAGGCGTCGCCGCCGTGGGCGTCGACTTCGACCAGCCGGCCTCGCTCGAGCGCGCGCTGGACGGCGTCGACCGCCTGTTCATCGCCCACGGCACCTCGCCGCGCCAGGTCGAGAACGAGATCGCGCTGATCGACGCCGCCGTCGCCGCGCGGGTGCGGCACATCGTCAAGCTGTCGTCGTTCGGGCCGCCGTCGCGACTGCATCCCATCGATTGGCACATGAAGATCGAGGCCCACCTGGCGCTGCAGGACATCGGCTACACGGTGCTGCGCCCGACGGCGTTCGCCGACATCCTGCGGCGCGCCGGCGCGGCCGTGGCGAACGACGCCTGGGGCGGCGCCGCCGGCAGCGGCCGGACCAACTTCATCGACACGCGCGATGTCGCCGACGTCGCGCGCGTCGCGCTGCTCGCCAACGACGGCGACGAGGTCCAGCGCGCGCACCACCTGAGCGGGCCGAGGGCGTGGACGATGCAGGAGATCGCCGACGAGCTGTCCCGGCTGCTGGATCGAACTATCGGCTACGGGCAGCGCACGCCCGCGCAGCAACGCGCGCTGCTGATCGGCGCGGGACAGAACGACTTCATCGCCGATCTCGTGCTGGGGCTCGATCGATGCTTCCGCGAGTCCGCGCTGGCCGAGACCACGGCCACCGTCGAACAGCTGACGGGACACGCCCCGCGGTCGTTGGCGCACTGGCTCGAGGAGAACCTGTCGCTGTTCCGCGGCTGAGCGCCGGCCCGGGCGAGCCAGAATGCGGGATGGACATCGCCGCATCGATCGAAGCCTCGGACGCCGCACTGCTGCACGTGCTGCACGCCGACGACGCGATCGTCGCGATCGACAAGCCCGCGGGCCTGCTCGTGCATCGCTCGTCACTCGACGCCCACGAGACACGCAGCGCCGCCGAGATGCTGCGCACGCAGCTGGGCGCGCCGGTGTGGCTGCTGCACCGCCTCGACAAGGCGACGTCCGGCGTGCTCGCGTTCGCGCGCAGCGCGGCGGTGGCGTCCGCGCTGGGCGAGGCCTTCGAGGCCGGCCGCGTCCGCAAGCGCTATCTCGCGCTGGTGCGCGGCTGGCCGGCGGCCGAGGGCGAGATCGACTATGCGCTCGCACGCGATCCGGAGCTGCCTTCCGCGGGCCAGCCGCGGCTGGCGGCGGTGACGCGCTATCGGCGCCGCACGCGTTTCGAATGGCCGTTCCCGGATGGCCCGCATGCGACGAGCCGCTACGCGCTGGTGGAGGTCGAGCCGCTGTCCGGGCGACGCCACCAGATCCGCCGCCACTTCAAGCACATCGCCCATCCGCTGGTGGGCGACACCACGCACGGCAAGGGCACGCACAACCGCGCGGTGGCCGCGTGGCTGGGCACGTCGCGGCTGTGGCTGCATGCGAGCCGGCTGGAGCTGCCCGCTGTCGACGGCGGCCCCGCACTCGTGATCGAGTCGCCCCCCGGCGACGAGTGGGCGCCTCTCTTGCAAGAAGCCTTTATTTCTTGCGGACGATGACGCTGCCGATGGAGTAGCCCGCGCCGAACGAGCAGATCACGCCGAGATCGCCGGCCTTCAGGTCGGCGCGGTACTCGTGGAACGCCAGCACCGAGCCGGCGGAGGCCGTGTTGGCGTAGGTGTCGAGCACCAGCGGCGCGAGGTCGCCACCGGCCTCGGCGCCGACCAGCTTCTTCAGGATCAGCTGGTTCATGCCGAGATTGGCCTGGTGCAGCCAGAAGCGGCGCACCTGCGTCGGCTCGAAGTGCAGCGCCTGCAGGTGGCCCTCGATGTGCGCCGCGGCGAGCGGCACCACTTCCTTGAACACCTTGCGGCCTTCCTGGCGGAAGGTCTTGTCGCGCGCCAGCGGGTCGGAATCCTCGCTGCGGTTGATGAAGCCGAAGTTGTTGCGGATCGCGTTGGAAAACTGCGTGACGAGCTTCGTGCCCAGCACTTCCCACAGGTCGGCGGACACCGCCGTGTCGGCGCTCTCGATCAGCGTGGCCGTGCACACGTCGCCGAAGATGAAGTGGCAGTCGCGATCCTTCCACTCGATGTGGGCGGACGTGATCTCCGGGTTCACGACGAGCACGCACTTCGCGCTGCCCGAGCGCACCGCGTTGACGGCCTGCTCGATGGCGAAGGTGGCCGACGAGCATGCCACGTTCATGTCGAAGCCGTAGCCGCCGGCGCCGATCGCCTGCTGGATCTCGACGGCCATCGCCGGATACGCGCGCTGCATGTTGGACGCCGCGCAGAAGATCGCGTCGACGTCCGCGCCGGTGCGGCCGGCCGCGGCCAGCGCCTTGCGGCAGGCGTCGGCACCGATCTCGGCCATCAGCGACAGCTCGTCGTCCCCGCGCTCGGCGAACTTCGGGCGCATGCGCGCCGGATCGAGCACGCCGTCCTTCTCGATGACGTAGCGCTGCTTGATGCCCGAGGCCTTCTCGATGAACTCGACGCTGGAGCCCACCATCGCCATCTCGTCGCCGCGCGCAATGGCCTCGGCGTGGGTCGTGTTGTGCGCCTCGGCGTAGGCGTTGAAGGCCTGGACGAGTTCGGCGTTGGTGACGATGTGCGGCGGCTGGTAGAGGCCGGTGCCGCTGATGACTGCTTGGGGCATGGGAATTCCTGGGTTACCGGCCGATTTTACTTGTCAGGGCCATCGAATCGCAGCGCGCCATCCTCGGGGAAACCGCATGTCCGCGGCATTTTCCATGCTGCATCGCACGCTAGAACGGCACCGCGCTCTCGAACGACAGCGGCTCGCCCGTCAGCGGATGCGGCAGATCGAGCCGACACGCGTGCAGCATCATCCGCGGCGAGGGATCGTCGGGCACGCCATAGAACGGATCGCCGGCGATCGGGCAGCCCAGCGACGCGAGGTGCACGCGCAGCTGGTGCGTGCGGCCGGTGACGGGCGCCAGCGCGATGCGCGTCAGCGTGCCGACGCCGTCGACCTGCGTCTCGCCGACGACGCGGTAGTGCGTCAGCGACGGCTTGCCGGTGTCGTGGCAGACGACCTGGCGCGGCCGGTTCGGCCAGTCGACGACCAGCGGCAGATCGATCTCGCCCTCGTCGCGCGCGGGCCGGCCGTGCACCAGCGCCTCGTAGCGCTTGTCGACCTCGCGCTCGCGGAAGGCCTCGCTGAGCGACGCGTGCGCGAGCGTCTCGCGCGCGAGCGCGATGACGCCGCTGGTCATCATGTCGAGCCGGTGCACGATGCGCGCGTCCGGCCAGACGGCCTGCGCGCGGATCAACAGGCTGTCGCGCTTGTCCGCGCCGCGGCCGGGCTCGGACAGCAGCCCCGCCGGCTTCGCGAGCACGACGAAGGCCGGCTCGACGTGCAGCACCTCGAGGCCGAGGTCGGGCGGCGGCCGGTAGACGTCCGCGTCGGGCACGCTGCGAGCGGTCATCAATCCCGGTTCAACAGCGCGTCGACATCCACGCCGCGCTCGCGCAGCAGCTCGGTCAGCGCGGGCAGCAGCGCGCCCAGGCGCTCGTCGACGGCGTCGCGCACCGTGTCGACCATCACCTGCGTGCTGCGCTCGATCTCGATGTTCAGCGCGTCGCCGGGCGTCTTCTCGGCGAAGGTCGTCATGCGCAGCGTCTCGGGGATCAGCCAGACCTCGAACCAGCCCTCGGCCTTGTTGGCGTCGGACACCGTGAGGCTCGCGCCGTTGATCGCGATGTAGCCCTTGGCGAACACGTAGCGCATCCACTTCGACGGCACCGCGATGCGCATCACGTGGTTGTTCTCCGGCTTTCGCACGGAGCCGAGCACGGCCTGGAAGTCGACATGGCCCGACAGCGGATGGCCGCCGATCTCCGCGCCGTCGCGCGCCGCGCGTTCGACGTTGATGCGGCTGCCCACCTTCAGCGTGGCCAGCGTCGTCAACGTGAGGCTTTGCTGCATCACGTCGAAGTTCGCGCCGTCGTCGCCCACCAGTTCGGTGACGGTCAGGCAGACGCCGTCGACCGACACGCTGGCGCCGATCTCGAGCCCGTCGCAGAAGCCCTCGGGGAATTCGAGCGTGAAGCTGCGCAGGCCGGGCTTGTCGACGAGCACGGAGACGGTGGCGACGGCCTGGACGATGCCGGTGAACATGGCGTGGGACTTCCTGCAAAGAGAGAGCCCGATTGTCGCCGCTCGTCGACGCCCGCACCGGGCGTGGTGCAATCGACGCCCTCAACACGGAGAGCCCATGTTCCTGCCCGCCACCGACGCCGACGTCCCGCGCATCGTCGAGCTGATGAACCGCGCCTACCGCGGCGCGGGCGGCGGCGCCGCGAGCTGGAGCGCGGAGCAGGCCTACATCGCCGGCAACCGCACGACCGAGGCCTTGCTGCGCGAGGACATCGCCGCCAATCCCGCGGCCACGCTGCTGAAATGGGTGGAGACGTCCGACGGACCGACGCGAGGCTGCGTCTGGCTCGCGCCATTTCCCGGTGTCAGGTCTTGCACTGCAACGGTGTCAGGTCTTGCAGTGCAACGTTTTCACTGACAGACCTGACACCGTTGCAGTGCAAGACCTGACACCGCCGGATGACTCCGCCGGAACAGGAAAAGGATCTTCGGGCCGAAGGCAAATGCACCACACGGGCGTCACTGAGATCCAGGACGCCTACCACCTGCTCGATCCCATCATCGGCTCGGGCATGGCCGCGATGCTGTTCGGCGTCGCGCTGCTGGCCTCCGGCCAGAGTTCGACGTTCACCGGCACGATCGCCGGCCAGGTGATCATGGAAGGCTTTCTCGACTTGAAGATCCCGTGCTGGCAACGGTGCCTGATCGCGCGCGGCCTCGCGCTGGTACCGGCGCTGTGCGGCGTGCTGTGGCTCGGCGACCAGGGCGTCGGCACGCTGCTGGTCGCCAGCCAGGTGGTGCTGAGCCTTCAGCTGCCGTTCGGGATCTGGCCGCTGGTGCGGCTCACCAGCGACCGTGCCGTGATGGGCGCGTTCGCGAACGGGCCGTGGCTGAAGGCCTCGGCCTGGAGCCTGTTCGCGGCGATCAGCGCGGCCAACCTCTGGCTGATCGCCGGCATGCTGCGCTGAAGCTCAGACCCGCGTCTCCCAATCGTCGGCATCGAAGCCGACAGTGATGCGCCCGTCATCCCATTCGACCACCGGCCGCTTGATCACGCTGGCCTGATCGCGCATCAGCGCCTGCGCGGTCGCCGCGTCGGTCACCGAGGCCTGCCGCGCCTCGTCGAGCTTGCGCCACGTCGTGCCCTTGCGATTGAGCACGCGCTCCCAGCCGGCAGCGGCCACCCAGGCGGCGAGGCGGTCGGGCGGAACGCCGGCCTTCTTGAAGTCATAGAATTCATAGCTGACGCCGCGGGTTGCGAGCCAGTCGCGGGCGCGCTTGACGGTGTCGCAGTTGGGGATGCCGTAGAGGATCGTCATGGCGCCATTCTCGCGCCTCTTCGGGCCTGGCACGGCAGTTGCCGCTGTCGTGCACGAGGTAGGACACCGTTCAGCGGCTGCACGTGGGCCAGCTCATCATCACGAAGGCCCCCAGCAATGCAGATCGAGACTCCCACCGGCCGCGCCGAGACGCTGCGCCAGAGCGAGGAGCGCTTCCGCCTGCTGGTCGACAGCGTCCGCGACTACGCCATCTTCATGCTCGATCCCGCCGGCCACGTGCTGACGTGGAACGCCGGCGCGCAGCGCTTCAAGGGCTACCAGGCCCACGAGATCATCGGCAGCCACTTCTCGCGCTTCTATCCGCCGGAGGCGCTGGCGCGGGGACTGCCGGCCCACGAGCTGGAAATGGCGCGCAAGGTCGGCTCGTTCGAGGACGAAGGCTGGCGCGTGCGCAAGGACGGCTCGCTGTTCTGGGCCAACGTCGTCATCACCGCGATGCGCGACGAGACCGGCGAGCTGATCGGCTACTCCAAGGTCACGCGCGACCTGACGCAGCGCCGCAGCCACGAGGAAGCCTTGCGGCAAAGCGAGGAGCGCTTCCGCCTGCTGGTCGAAGGCGTGCGCGAATACGCGATCTTCATGCTCGACGTCAACGGCAACATCGCCACGTGGAACGTCGGCGCGCAGCGCATCAAGGGCTACAGCGCCGACGAGATCATCGGCCAGCACTTCTCGATCTTCTATCCGCAGGAGGTGCGCGACAGCGGCTGGCCCGAACACGAGCTGGTGCAGTGCGCGGAAAAAGGCAGTTTCACCGACATCGGCTGGCGCGTGCGCAAGGACGGCACGCAGCTGTGGGCCCACGTGACGATCACCGCCCTGCGCGACGACGACGGACGCCTGCTGGGCTTCGCCAAGCTCACGCGCGACCTGACCGAGAAGAAGCGGGTCGAGGCGATCGAGCTGGCCAGCGAAGAGCGGGAGCAATTGCTGGACGCGGAGCGCAGCGCGCGCATGGCGGCGCAGCGTGCCACGCGCGTCAAGGACGAATTCCTCGCCACGCTGTCGCACGAGCTGCGCACGCCGCTGAGCGCGATCCTCGGCTGGACCCAGATCCTGCTCAAGGGCCAGTCCGTGCGTCCGGAGGACCAGCGCCGCGCCATCGAGGTGATCGACCGCAACGCGCGCGCCCAGGTGCAGCTGATCGACGACCTGCTCGACCTGAGCCGCATCATGGCCGGCAAGGTGCGGCTCGACCTGCAGCAGGTCTCGATGCCCGAGATCGTGCAGCGGGCGATCGACTCGTCGATGCCGGCAGCCGAGGCCAAGGACATCCGCGTGCGCAGCCTGCTCGACCCGTCGCGCACGATGGTCAGCGCCGACGCGGGACGGCTGCAGCAGGTCGTCTGGAACCTGCTCACCAACGCGATCAAGTTCACGCCCAAGGGCGGCCAGGTGCAGGTGCTGCTGCAGCGCGTGAATTCGCACATCGAGCTGAGCGTGTCGGACAACGGCATCGGCATTCCCGAAAGCTTCCTGCCCCAGGTGTTCGACCGCTTCTCGCAGCGCGACAGCTCCAGCACGCGCTCGCACGGCGGCCTCGGTCTCGGACTGGCGATCAGCAAGCAACTGGTCGAGCTGCATGGCGGCACGATCCGCGCCGCCAGCCCCGGCGAAGGCCAGGGCTCGACGTTCTTCGTCGAGCTGCCCGTCTCGCTGATGCAGCTCGAGGAAGGGCGCGAGCACCCGGCCATCGACCTCGATCCGACGGAGACGCTGGCCTTGCCCAAGCTGGACGGCGTGCACGTCTTCGCGATCGACGACGAGCCCGATGCGCGCGAGGTGCTGCGCCGCTTGCTGGAGGACCAGGGCGCCGTCGTCACCAGCTTCGCCTCGGCGGAGGAGACGCTGGCCGCGCTGAAGACGACGCGCCCCACGGTCATCGTCAGCGACGTCGGCATGCCCGGCATGGACGGCTACCAGATGATCCGCGCGCTGCGCGCGATCGAGGCGCGCGACTCGCGCATCCCGGCGCTGGCGCTGACCGCGTTCGCGCGCTCCGAGGACCGCAAGCGCTCGCTGGTCGCGGGCTTCCAGGCGCACCTGGCCAAGCCCTTCGACGTCGCCGAACTGGTGCTGCTGGTGGCCGATCTGGTGGGACGTTAGGCGCGCCGCGATGTCGAAGGCATGAAGCTTGCCGACGCTCCGGGTCTTCGGAGCCCGGCCGCTGCATCGTCGGAGCCCGCCCTTCCCTTGCGCATCGCTGCGCAACCGAACCGGAGCCTGCGATGTCCGCGCCACTCGAATCCTGGAAAGTCTTGCCGCACGGCCAGTCGAGCGAGGTCGACGACCCGCGGGCCGCGTTGCGCCGCCCGCCCCAATCGCTGCGTTGAAGGACGATCTCATGGCCGAGATCCTCCCCGAAGACGCCGAAGAAGGCGCCCGCCAGTCCGCCTTCCGCGCCGGCTACCGCACCGGCTTCGGCGACGGCTTCGAGGCCGCCGACAAGGTGCACGAAGCCAGCAAGCAGAAGGACGACGGCCGGTCCGGCGAGGACAGGAAGGACGCGAAGTCCAACGACAAGGACAAGGACGGCGACAAGAAGGACGCCGAGCCTGATGACAAGGGCAGGAAGGACGACGACGGCAAGCCGCCGCTGTGGAAGCGGCCGCTGTTCGTGCTGATCGCCATCGTCGTCGTTATCGCGCTGCTCGTCATCGGCACGATCGCGCTGATCGACTCGCGCCATCACGAGACCACCGACGACGCGTTCATCGACGGTACCGCCAGCCAGATCGCGGCGCAGGCCGCGGGCCGCGTGAGCCGCCTGTACGTCAACGACAACCAGCAGGTGCATCGCGGCGATCCGCTGGTCGACATAGCCACCGCCGACATCGTCGCCAAGGTCGACCAGGCCAAGGCCGGCGTGCTCACCGCGCAGAGCCAGGCGCAGCAGGCGCTGGCGCAGGTCGAGGGCCAGAAGGCCAACGCGGCGCAGGCCGCGGCCAACGCGCGCCAGGCCGAGGCCGAGTACACCAACGCGCAGCAGGATCTCGCGCGCTTCAGGGGCGTCGATCCGGACGCCGTCTCGCGCCAGCAATACGACCAGGCGGTGGCGCAGGCGCGTTCGGCCAGGGCCAAGCTCGACGCCGCGCACGCGACCGAGGGCACGGCGCAGGCGCAGGTCAAGGCGGCGCTGGCCAACGTGGGCGTCGCGCAGGCGCAGGTAGCGACGGCGCAGGCCGACCTCGAGACGGCCAACATCCAGCTCGGCTACGCGCACGTGGTCGCGCCGATCGACGGCCGCATCACCAAGCGCGCGGTGGACGTCGGCAACGTGATCTCGGTCGGCCAGCCCATCCTCGCGATCGTCAGCACCGACCTGTGGGTGACGGCCAACTACAAGGAGACGCAGCTCAAGAAGATGCGCGTGAACCAGGCCGTGACGATCACGATCGACGCCGTCCCCGACGTCAGGTTCGCGGCGCACGTGCAAAGCTTCCAGCGCGCCGCGGGCAGCTACTTCAGCGCGCTGCCGGCCGAGAACGCGACCGGCAACTACGTCAAGGTGACGCAGCGCGTGCCGGTCAAGATCGTGTTCGACCATCCCGAGGAGCTGCAGAAGTACAACGTCGGGCCGGGCATGTCGGTCAAGCCCAGCGTGTCGATCGAGTGAGGCCGCGCGCGTGGCCGCATCGTCCGCGTCGTTGCCGCGTTCCGCCGCGGGCGAGCACAACCCGTGGCTGATCGCCATCGTCGTCTCGCTGGCCACCTTCATGGAGGTGCTGGACACGACGATCGCCAACGTCTCGCTGCGCCACATCGCCGGCGGCCTCGGCGCGAGCCAGGACGAGGCGACGTGGATCCTCACGAGCTACCTGATCTCCAACGCGATCGTGCTGCCGATCAGCGGCTGGCTGGCGACGCTGATCGGGCGCAAGAAGTTCTACATGATCTGCGTGGCGCTGTTCACCGGCAGCTCGTTCATGTGCGCGCTGTCGCCCAACCTCGCGACGATGATCTTCTTCCGCGTGCTGCAGGGCATCGGCGGCGGCGGCCTCGCGCCGACGGAGCAGTCGATCTTCGCCGACACCTTCCCGCCCGCCGAACGCGCGAAGGCGTTCGCGTTCTACGGCGTCACGGTGATCGTGGCGCCGGCCATCGGCCCGCTGCTGGGCGGCTGGCTGACCGACAGCTTCTCGTGGCACTGGATCTTCCTGATCAACCTGCCGGTGGGCGCCGCGGCGCTGGTGCTGATCTGGTTCCTCGTCGACGAGCCGCAGGCCGTCAAGGACGACACCGCGCAGTTCCGCAGGAACTTCATCCCCGACTGGCTGGGCTTCCTCCTGGTGGCGTCGACCTTCGGCTGCCTGCAGGTGGTGCTCGATCGCTTCCAGGAGGACGACGGCTTCTCGTCGAACCTGATCGTCGCGTTCTTCATCGTCTTCGTGAGCTCGGCGATCGCGCTCGTGTGGTGGGAACTGCAGCATCCGCAGCCGGTGTTCGACGTCAAGCTGTTCAAGGTGGGCTCGTTCGGCGCCGCCAACATCGTGATGCTGCTGGTGGGCTTCACGCTGTTCAGCACGACGCAGCTGATCCCGCAGTTCGCGCAGAACCTGCTGCAGTACGACGCGCTCGCGGCCGGGCAGACGCTCGCGCTCGGCGGTCTCGCCGCGGCCGCGATGATGCCGTTCGCCGGCATCGCGGCCACCAGGCTGCCGCCGTGGCTGCTGGTGGGATTCGGCCTGCTGTGCACCGGCGTCGCGCTGATCCACACGTCGTACCTCAATGGCTCGATCAGCTTCTTCGACCTGTCGATGACGCGCGTCTACCAGAGCCTGTGCCTGCCCTTCCTGTTCGTGTCTCTGACGACCGCCGGCTACGTCGGCATCCCGCCCGACCGCAACAACGAGGCCTCGGCCATCATCAACCTGTCGCGCAACCTCGGCGGCTCGATCGGCGTGGCCACGGCCACCACCATGCTCGCCTGGCGCATCCAGTTCCACCACGAACGCCTCGGCGAGCAGGTGTCGACCATCGGCGCGCGCGGGCAGCAGCTGACGCAGCACGGGCTGGCGGCGGCGCAGCAGGTCGTCAACGGGCAGGCGCAGGTGCTCAGCTACCTCGACATCTTCTACGCGTTCGGAATCATGGCGCTGGTCGTCACGCCGATCGCGTTGTTCCTCAAGACCCCCGCGCCCGGAGAAGCCCATGGCCACTGAAATCCTGCGAGCCACCGCACTCGCCGCGGTTGCAACGTCCACCGCGTTGCTGTGCGGCTGCACGATGGGCCCGAACTTCCATCGACAGGAGACGACGCCGCCGCCAACGTGGGCTGGCGCCGCGTCCGCGCCCGCCGACCTGCCCAGCAAGCCGGTCGCGCGAGCCTACGACGGCCGGCTGTGGTGGTCGGTGTTCAAGGATCCGGTGCTCGACGGCCTGGTCGACGAAGCCGTGCGGCAGAACATCGACCTGCAGACCGCGGCGCTGCGCATCGAGGAGGCGCGCGCGCAGCGCGGCAGCGCGGCGTCGCAGGGCCTGCCGCAGGTCAACGGCAGCGGCATCGGCGGACGCCAGCGCGCCAGCAAGAACGGACTGGCCAGCGCGCTGATGGGCGGCGGCTCGTCGTCCGCTGCAGCGGCTGGTTCGGGCGCCGCGACGGCGCCGGCGCCGTCGCCCTATTCCGACCTGTTCGACGTCGGCTTCGACGCCACGTGGGAGCTCGACCTGTGGGGCAAGGCGCGGCGCGGCGTCGAGGCGGCCGACGCCGACATCGTCTCGGCCGAACAGGCGCGAGGCGACGCGCTGGTGTCGCTGACGGCGGAAGTGGCGCGCACCTACCTCTCGCTGCGCGGCGCGCAGCGCCAGCGCGCGATCGTGCTGGCCGACGTCGCCGACGAGCAGCAGTTGCTGAAGCTGACGAACTCGCGCGCACGGAACGGCTTCGCGTCGCAGGCCGACGCCGTGCAGCAGCAGGCGCAGCTGTCGGCCTCGCAGGCGCAGTTGCCGCCAATCGAGCAGAACATCGACCAGGCGATGAACCGCCTCGCCCTGCTGCTCGCGCTGCCGCCGGGCGCGCTGGCCGAGCGTCTCGGGCCGCTGCCGCAGGCCGACATCGCGCTGCCGCCCGAGGTGCCCGTCGGCCTGCCCGGCGACCTGCTGCGGCGGCGTCCCGACATCCTGAAAAGCGAGGCCGACCTGCACGCCGCCACAGCCAAGGTGGGCCAGGCCAAGGCCCAGCTGTTCCCGTCGATCACGCTCGGCGGCACCGGCGGCTTCCAGTCCATCCACGCCGACAGCCTCACCGACTGGGCCTCGCGCTTCTGGGTCGGCGGCGCGCAGATCTCGATCCCGATCTTCGAGGGCGGCAAGCTGAAGGCGCAGATCCGGACGGCCGACGCGCAGATGAAGGAGGCCGCGCTGACCTGGCGCGGCACGGTGCTGTCGGCCTACCACGACGCGAACAACGCGCTCGTCGCCTACGCCGACGAACAACGCCACGCGAGCGCCCTCGCCCGGCAGTTGAGCGACGCGCGGCGCAGCGACGAGCTGATGCGCTCGCGCTTCAAGAACGGCTTCGTGTCGATGATCGAGGTGCTGGACGCGCAGCGCGGCGTGCATCAGGCGGAAGAGCAGGCGCTGCAGAGCAACGTGACGGCGTCGACGGATCTCGTGGCGTTGTACAAGGCGCTCGGCGGCGACTGGAACGGGGATGCGGCGAACGTGGCGTCGACGGCGCCCTGACACTACGGATGGGGTCGAGCTGCGACCGCCGTGAACTCAGTCGTCCAGGTCCTTCGGAATCGCATCGGGCGTCCACCACTCCGACAACACCACCGCCGCCAGGTCGCGGCTGGCCGACTCCTCGCTGTGGGCCAGCACGTCGAGGAAGCGCAGCACCACCGTCTCCTGCGCCTTGGTCAGCGAGCCCAGGCGCGGCGGGTTGCGGTCGGGCGGACGGAAGGACGTGAGGAGCGCGTCGGTGACGTCGCTGGTCCGCGCGATGTGGCGCAGCGCGTACTCGATCATGAAGGGCAGGTAGTGGCGCCACGAGGCGGCGTCGAGCCAGCCGCTGCCCCAGGGATGGGCCTCGAGGTATTCGTCGGAGATCGCGTCGACCAAAACGTCGAACGGCGGGGCCGGCTTGTCGAGATCGAGCGCGTCGCCGCCGCGCAGCGTCATGGCGGGAAACGCGGCGCCTTCGGCGGAGAAGGCCGCGAAGGCGTCGGCGATGAGGTCGGTGTGGGACATGGTGCGCGCGGGAAAAAGATCGATTCCGCTACTGTCGCATATCGATGCGGACACCGCCGGCACGGCCGTTCGGCCGTGCGCCGCAGGGAAATCGCCGGCCGGCCTAAAATCGGGCTTCAACAACAGGCCCGCATGTCCTTCTCCCTCGAACGCGCTTCCTGCCGACTCAACACCGCCTACGGCGACTTCCAGATGCACGGGTTCAAGGACCTCGCGTCCGGGCTCGAACATGCCGCCCTGTGCCTGGGCGACGTCCGCTCGCCGCCGCCCGTGCTCACGCGCATGCACTCGGAATGCCTCACCGGCGACGCCTTCGGCAGCTGCCACTGCGACTGCGGCCCGCAGCTGCGCGGCGCGCTGCAGGCGATCGCCAAGGAAGGCCGCGGCATCGTGTTGTACCTGCGCCAGGAAGGCCGCGGCATCGGCCTGCTGAACAAGATCCGCGCCTACGCGCTGCAGGAGCAAGGCGCCGACACGCTGGACGCCAACCGCCTGCTGGGCCTGCCGGCCGATGCGCGCGACTACGGCATCGCCGCGGCCATGCTCGCCGAGCTGGGCGCGACGTCCGTTCGCCTGATGACCAACAACCCGACCAAGATCGACAGCCTGCAGGCGCACGGCATCACGATCGCCGAGCGCGTGCCGCTGCAGGTGGGTCGCAATCGGAAGAACGGCGCGTATCTCGACACCAAGGCGCATCGCATGGGGCACCTGTTCGACGTGCTGCGCGAGCCGAGCGACGAGTGAGCGTGTTACGCGGACGCGACCGCGCCGGCTTCGACTGAAACGCCGCATTCCAGCGCCCGCCGGCGCACCTGGTTGCGGCCGTTGTGCTTCGCGTCGTACATCGCCTGGTCGGCCGCGCGCAGCAGGTCGGCCGGCGTCGAGTCGCGGGCGTCGCACATCGCGGCCAGGCCGATGCTGACCGACACCGGCGCCGCCAGCGCGGAGTCCTCGCGCACGTGCAGCGTCTCGACCTGCCGGCGGATGCGTTCGGCCACGGCCGCGGCGCCGTCGATGTCGCAGGACGGCAGCACGACGACGAACTCCTCGCCGCCGTAGCGCGCGACGAAGTCGCCGGGACGCAGGCCCGCGTCGCGCACCGCGCCCACCACCGCGCGCAGGCAGGCGTCGCCGGCGGGGTGGCCGAAGCGGTCGTTGAACTGCTTGAAGTGGTCGACGTCGATCAGCAGCAGCGCCAGGTGCGCCGCCTCCTCGAGCGCGCCATCGGCGCCGCGACGTTGCGCCGCGCGGCGCGCGCGTTCGTGCTCGGCGTGCAGCACGTCGTCGAAGTGGCGCCGGTTGAACGCCCCGGTCAGGCCGTCCTCGATCGCCAGGCGCTGCATGCGCGCGTTGGCCTCCTGCAGCTGCGTGGCCATCACCTTGAGCGCGAGCAGCAGCATGCCGCACTCGTCGTCGGAGCTGCGCGGCAGCGGGACGTCCAGCTGCCCGCTGCCCACCGCCGACGCGAACAGCACGGCCTGCTTCAGCGGCTGCGTGATGCTCAGCGTCAGCCGCCAGCCGACGAACGCCGCCATCAGCGACGCCAGCATGGCCACGGCCTCGATGACGGTGTCGATGCGGGCTGCGCGCTCGCTGAGTGCATTGATCTCCGCCGCGATGCGGCGATTCTGCAATTCGGCCAGTTGGTCGAGCGCGCCCAGCCAGTCCGCGTGCACCGGTGCCACTTCGCGGTTGAGCGTGCGCGCCGCCATGCCGGGATTGAAGCCGTCCACGGCCGACCGCGCGGATTCGAAAGCCCCGACCAGCGCGTGATCGTAGGCGTCGACCTGGTCGATCAGCGCCTGTTCCTCGCCGGAACCGGCCGTGGACACGAAGCGGCTGGACAACGCACGGTAGTTGCCGATGTCCACCTCGATCTCTTCCATGTCGCTCTTGGCCTCGTCGATCGAGTTGGCCAGGCCCAGGCGTTGCGCGAGGCGATCCTCGCGCTCCAGCATCTCGCGCATGCCGCGGATGTCGGCCTGGCGCGCGTTGGACACCTCCACCAGCTGCAGCAAGCCCTCGCGCGAATGGCGCGAACTCGAGACGGCCAGCCACGCGCCCGCGATCATCAGCAACAGGATGAGCGAGAAGCACAGCACCAGGCGATGGCCGATGCGCAGGTGGCGGAAAAAGGTCTTCATCGAATCAGGCGTGGTTGTCTCGACCACGGCGCGGCTCGCCGCTACGGAAAGGCAGAGGCGATCAACGGGATATCGACGAAAGGCGGGGGCCAGTTGAGGCTGCGCGGCGCCCGCCGGCGCCGCGAGCGCGAAATTCTCCTGGTTTGCGGCGACCTGAACGCCTGTCGAGCTAGCCGTGCGGCTGCTGCGTGTGCTGGATGAGCCTGTCCCGGACCTCGTTCATCGTGCGCCGCGCCGCCGCGAACTCCTCGGCAGCCAGGCCGGTCGCCTTGACCAACGTGCGCTGCGCGCCCTTCTCGCGCAGCGCGCGTCCGGCGTCGGTGAGCTTGACGATGACCTGGCGCTCGTCGCGCGGATCGCGGCGGCGCTCCAGGTAGCCGAGCGCCTCCAGCTTCTTCAGGATGGGCGTGAGCGTGTTCGACTCGAGGAACAGCTTCTCCCCGAGCCCGCTGACGGTCTGCTCGTCCTGCTCCCACAGCGCGACGATCGCGATCCATTGCGTGTAGGTGATGCCCAGCTCGTCGAGGATGGGCTTGTACGCCCGGCCATAGGCGAGATTGGCGGAATACACCGCGAAGCAGAGGAAGTCGTCGAGCTTGGGCAGCTCGGCCTGGGTGACATGGGTGGACATGGGCGCTGTCTCCTTCGACTCGATCATAACCCTTTTAACTCGCATCCGATTTAATCGCATTGCTTGACATCAAGGGGCCAACCATCTACATTGATCGTATCCGATTTAATCGGATCCGCTTATCAACCCTGAAGGAACCGCCATGAACCAGATCGACACCGTGCTCTACACCGGCCATACCCACACCATCGGAGGCCGCGACGGCGCCTCGCGCAGCTCGGACGGCCGCCTGGACATCCGCCTGTCGCCGCCCGGCAGCGCGGGCCAGGGCACCAACCCCGAGCAGCTCTTCGCGGCGGGCTGGTCGGCCTGCTTCATCGGCGCGATGGGTCGCGCGGCGCAGGCCTCGGGCGTCAAGCTGCCGGCCGACGTGGCGGTGGACGCGGAGGTCGACCTCGGCAAGAGCGGCGACGGCTTCGCGCTGCAGGCAAGGCTGAAGGTCAGCCTGCCCGGGCTCGATCCGGCGGTCGCTCGCGCCATCGTCGATGGCGCCCACCAGTTGTGCCCGTACTCGAAGGCGACGCGCGGAAACATCGCCGTCGAACTGACCCTCGCCTGAACCGACGCGTGCCGCGCGCCAACCGACCTCTCGGAAAGAAACGATCCATGACCCGCCTCGCTCGATTTGCTCCCCTGCTCGTGGCCGGCGCCGCGCGATCGACGCCCAGCCCGGCAAGGTGGTGCTGGTCGGCCACGCGCGTTGAGCCAGGAGGACGTCACGCCATGCGCTCTCTTGCACGAAGAATCCTGCTGTCGCTCGCGCTGCTGGCGAGTACGGTGACCGGTACCGCCGCACGCCTCGACACCGGCCACGACGCGGCGCTGCCCGTCGAACCGCTGCACCCCAGCCTCGCCGGCGCCACCGGCTGGCTCGACTCCCCGCCGCTGACGCTGGACGGCCTGCACGGCAAGGTGGTGCTGGTCGATTTCTGGACCTACTCCTGCATCAACTGCCTGCGCACCCTGCCCTACGTGCGCGCGTGGTCCCGCGCGTACGCGAGCCAGGGCCTGGTCGTCATCGGCGTGCACGCGCCGGAGTTCGAGTTCGAGCACGATCCGCAGCGCGTGCGCAAGGCGCTGAAGGATCTGGACACCGACTGGCCGGTCGCCATCGACGACGACTTCGCCATCTGGCGCTCGTTCCGCAACCAGGCCTGGCCGGCGCTCTATTTCATCGACGCGCAAGGCCACGTGCGACACCACCAGCTCGGAGAAGGCAGCTACGCGGAGTCCGAGCGGGTGATCCGGCAGTTGCTGGCCGAGGCCCACGCCGACGCCAAGCCGCTGCCTGCGATGGCGTCCGTCGAGGCGCGCGGCATAGTCGCTGCGCCGGACTTCGAGCATGTGCGCTCGGAAGAGACCTACCTGGGCTACGCCCACGCCGACGAAGCGGCGCCGCGCGACGTCCTGCCCGATCGCGCGCAGCGCCACGCACCCGCCGCGCCGCGCCTGAACGCGTGGACGCTGGGCGGCGGCTGGGTGCAGCGGCCGGAGTATGTCGAGACCACCGAGGCCGACGGCACGATCGCGATGCGCTTCCATGCGCGCGACCTGCACCTGGTGCTGGGAGCGGCCGACGGTCGGCCCGTCCCGTTTCGCATCACCGTCGACGGACACGCGCCAGGGCGCGATCACGGGGTCGACGTCGACGGGCAGGGACGCGGCATCGTCTCGGGCGAGCGGCTCTACCAGCTGGTGCGCGCGCAGGACGCGGTGGCGGACCACACCTTCGAGATCCGCTTCGACCGTGCCGGCGCGCGCGCCTGGGTGTTCACCTTCGGCTGAGCAACGTCAGCCGCGGGCCTCTTCGGGCGCGGCCGGCGCCCGCAGGTTCTTGGCCGGCGCGACGAGCATCTCGTGCGGCACGACGACGCCGTTCTTGACGGCGACGACCTCGGCCAGGATGCTCACGGCGATCTCGGACGGCGTCTTGCTGCCGATGAACACGCCCACCGGCCCGCGCAGGCGCGCGAGCTCCCCGGCGGTGACGTCGAAGTGCTCGGCGAGCCGCTGGCGCCGCGCGTCGTTGTTGCGCCGGCTGCCGATCGCGCCGACATAGAAGGCCTCGGACTTGAGCGCCTCCAGCAAGGCCAGGTCGTCCAGCTTGGGGTCGTGGGTCAACGCGATCACGACGCTGCGGCGGTCGGGCGCGAACGCGGTGACGGCGTCGTCGGGCATGTCCGCCACGAGCCGCGCGCCGGCGACGCGCCAGCCTTCGCGGACCTCGGCGCGCGGCTCGCAGACCGTCACCTCGAAGCCGCTGAACAGCGCCATCGTCGCCAGGTACTCGGTCAACTGGCCGGCGCCGATCAGCAGCATCCGGTAGCTGGGGCCGAAGGTGTTGACGACGTGGCGCTCGTCCGCGACCAGCTCCTCGGGCTGCGGCGCGTCGTCATGCGTGGCGAGGCCGTCCGGCAGATGAACCGTCCGCCGCACGAGGCGACCCGCCGCGAGCGCGCGCTCCAGCGCCTCGATTTCGGATGGATCGGGATCATGCTCGACCAGCAGCTCGAGCGTGCCGCCGCATGGCAGCCCGAAGCGGTGGGCCTCGTCGGCGGTGACGCCGTAGGTCACGAACTCGGGAGCGATCGGCGCCTGCGCGTCGCCCAGCGCGGCGCGCTCGCGCCACAGCTGCCGGTAGCGCCAGGCCAGGTCGTCCTCGATGCAGCCGCCGCTGACGGAGCCGGTGAGCCGTCCGTTCTCGGCCAGCGCCAGGATCGAGCCGACCGGACGCGGCGACGAGCCCCACGAGCGCACGACCGTCACCAGCAGCGCGTGCTGTCCGGCGCGGCGCCAGTCGCGCAGGTCGCGCAGGACGAGCAGGTCGATGTTGTCCATTCGACGCGGCGTGCGGCGGGCTCAGGGCGCCGGGCAGGCGGCGCCGGTCTGGATCCACGCGGCGACCAGCTCGCCGAAGCGGGCCTGCGTGCCGGGCGCGGGCGTGCGCGTGCCGCCAGGATGCCAGCCCCAGCCCACCAGTTCGTCGTGGGCCATGTGGTCGTGGATCTGCGCCAGCGAGCGCTTGCCGTTGCGGGCCGGATCCTTGATCTGCTCGCAGATGGCGCCGAGCGACTTGCCCTGCCAGGCCATCGCCGCCGGCGCGACGTGCCACTTCGGCGCGCCAGGCACGCCGGCCGGCGCGAAGTTGGCGGTCTGGTGGCAGGTAAGGCAGCGCATCGCGATCGCGCCGTGGTCGTCGGTGCCGCGCACCACCAGCGGCAGGTGCGGATGCATGTCGTCGCCCTGCGTCGGGCGTTCGCCGACGGGGTGGCAGTTCTGGCAGCGCGGGCTCTGGATCACCTTGCCGGCCTCCTCGAACAGCGCGCGCGAGCGCTCCGTCGCATCGGAGATGCCGGCGAAGTCGGCCGGCGACTTCAGGGACGCGGACTGCGCCATCGCGGCGGGCACCGCGAGGCAGGACGCCAGGACAAATCCAACAATGGTCGTCAGTCGCATCGCGAGCCCCTGAAAAAAATCCAAGCGGCGAGCATACTGCGCCATCCGATTTCCTTCACGGGAGCTGCGCAATGCCTGTCGTTTCACTCAACGTCAACGGTCATGCCCACCAGGTGGAGGCCGATTCCGAGACGCCGCTTCTGTGGGCGATCCGGGACGACATCGGCTTGACCGGCACCAAGTTCGGCTGCGGCGTGGCGCAGTGCGGCGCCTGCACGGTGCACGTGGACGGCCAGCCGGCGCGCTCGTGCGTGACGCCCGCCGCCGCGGTGCACGGCCGCAAGGTGACGACCATCGAGGGCCTGCAGTCGAAGGCCGCCAAGGCGGTGCAGAAGGCCTGGGTCGACCTCGACGTCGTGCAGTGCGGCTACTGCCAGTCGGGCCAGATCATGTCGGCCACGGCGCTGCTGGAACAGAACCCCAGGCCCAGCGACCTCGACATCGACCACGCGATGGCCGGCAACATCTGCCGCTGCGCCACCTACGTCCGCATCCGCGCCGCGATCCACCACGCGGCCGGCCAACTCTCGGCCTGAGGAGCACGCCATGCACCCATTGATGCAGACCTTCCGCGACCAACAGCAGGCCGAGCGCGAGGAACAGGCGCTCGCCTCGCTCGTGCTTGAACGCGAGGCGCCCCCCGCGCCCGCGGGCGTCACGCGGCGCGGCGTCCTGACGGCCGGCGCCGCCGGCGGCCTGATCGTCGCCATCGGCTGGGCGCCGCAACCGGCACGTGCCGCGGGCCAGGGTCCGGAGGGCGGCGCCGCGACAGCCGCGTTCGAGCCCAACCAGTTCGTCAGCGTCGGCACCGACAACATCGTCACCATCGTCAACAAGCACCACGAGATGGGCCAGGGCAACACGACCGGCCTCGCCTCGCTGGCGGCCGACGAGCTCGATGCCGACTGGTCGCTGGTGCGCGCCGAGTACGCGGGCGCCAACGTCAAGCTGTACGCCAACCTCGCGTTCGGCATGCAAGGCACGGGCGGCTCGTCGGCCATCGCCAACTCGTACCTGCAGTACCGCACGGCGGGCGCCACGGCGCGCGCGATGCTGGTCTCCGCCGCGGCCGAGGCCTGGGGCTTGCCCGCCGGCGAGATCCGCACCAGCAACAGCACGCTGACGCACGCCTCCGGCAAGAAGGCCACGTACGGCGAGATGGCCGCCGCGGCGGCGAAGCAGAAGCCGCCCGGGAAGCCGGTGCTCAAGACGCCCGAGCAGTTCACGCTGATGGGCCACGAGCACGCCACGCCGCGCGTCGACTCGCCGTCCAAGTGCAACGGCACGGCGACCTACACCGGCGACGTCAAGCTGCCCGGCCTGCTGACGGCCGTGATCGCGTTTCCGCCGTCGTTCGGCGCGAAGATGGTGTCGTTCGACGCGTCGGCGGCGAAGAAGGTCAAGGGCGTGACGGACGTCGTCGCGGTGCCCGAGGGCGTCGCCGTCGTCGCGAAAAGCACCTGGGCCGCGCAGCAGGGTCGCCGCGCGCTGAAGGTCACTTGGGACGAATCGGCCGGCGCCACGCTGGACTCCGAGGCGCTGCTGGCGCAGTACCGCGAGCTCGCGACGCAGCCCGGCACGCCGTTCGCGAAGCCCGCCGCAGCCGAAGCCGGCAAGCCCGCGCCGGTCGCGACGAAGACGCTCGAGGCCGTGTACGAATTCCCGTTCCTCGCGCATGCGCCGATGGAGCCGCAGAGCTGCGTCGCGTGGCTGCACGGCGGCATGCTCGAGACCTGGGCCGGCCACCAGTTCCCCACCTTCGACCACCAGTTCGCCGCCAAGGCCGCCGGCCTGCCGCTGGAAAAGGTGAAGCTGCACTCGCTGATCTCCGGCGGCAGCTTCGGCCGTCGCGCCAACGCGTACAGCGACTTCACGGTGGCCGCCGTCAACGTGGCGGTCGCCATCAAAGGCCGCGCGCCGGTGCGCCTGCAGTAAACGCGCGAGGACGACATGAGCGCCGGCCTGTACCGGCCGATGATGGTGCACTCGGTCCAGGTCGGCATCGACGACGCCGGCAAGGTGGCGTCGTGGAAGCACGCCGTCGTCGGGCAGTCCATCGTCGCCGGCACGGCCATGGCGATGATGATCAAGGACGGCATCGATCCGACCTCGGTCGAAGGCGTGTTCCCGTCCTCGTACGACCTGCCCATGATGGACGGCCAGCTGCATTCGCCGTCGCTGCCGGTGCGGCCGCTGTGGTGGCGCTCGGTCGGCAACACGCACACGGCCTACGTCATGGAGACGATGATGGACAAGCTCGCGCAGGCCGCGGGCCAGGATCCGGTCGCGTTCCGTCTCGCGTTGATGGACAAGAATCCGCGTGGCGCCGCGGCGCTCAGGCTGGTGGCAGAGAAGTCCGGCTGGGGCAAGGCGATGCCCGCCGGTTCGGCGCAGGGCATCGCGGTGCACGAGTGCTTCGGCACGACGGTGGCGCAGGTCGCCGAGGTCACGTTGAAGGACGGCAAGGTGCGCGTCGACCGCGTCTTCTGCGTGGTCGACTGCGGCATCGCGGTCAACCCCGACGTGATCAAGGCGCAGATGGAAGGCTGCATCGGCTTCGCGCTCGGCGCGCTCTACTACAGCGAGATCGAGCTTCGGGCCGGCCGGCCGGTGCAGCGCAACTTCGACCAGTACAAGGCGCTGCGCATCTACGAGATGCCCGCCATCGAGGTCTTCATCGTGCCCAGCACCGCGGCACCGACGGGCGTGGGCGAGCCGGGCGTGCCTCCGCTCGGGCCGGCCGTCGCCAACGCGGTCGCGCGCGCCGGCGGGCCGGCCGTGCTGAGGCTGCCGTTTGCGCGTTCGGGCCTCGTGCAGGCTTGAGCTTGCACCATGCATTGGCAGCCCGCCGCCCGGTGGCGCGTGGCCGGCACAGATTCGACAAAGCCCCGAAGACAAACGGCCCAGACGTTGCCGTCTGAGCCGTTGTTCTTTTTCTTCTTAATTTTGGTGGGCCCTGAGTGACTCGAACACTCGACCTACGGATTAAGAGTCCGCTGCTCTACCAACTGAGCTAAGAGCCCGAAATTCTCGGTTGCCGCTTTCGCCAAACTCGCTATCGCGAAAACTGCAGCCTTGGATTCTACTTCGGTTTTTGCTCGACATGCAAGCAGAAACTTCGTGACCATCCGGAAGACCGTTGCCGTTCGACGCGTGTTGCCTGCGTCTCGCGGGTCGGGTGGTGGGTTGTGCGGGACTCGAACCCACGACCTACGGATTAAAAGTCCGCTGCTCTACCAGCTGAGCTAACAACCCCGTTTCCGGCAGAGCCTCAAATCATATCATGGCTTGCCCGAATTGGACAAGCCTCGCCGCGACTGCCGACCACTCGGCCAGCAATTTCACTTGAGCAGTTGCGTGACGATCTCGCCGGCGGCGGCCATGCCGAAGCTGGCGGTGACGACGACCGTCGAGCCGTAGCCGTGGCAGTTGAGCGTGTTGTCGCGGCGCGTGTCGGCCGAGGTCGTCGCGTCGCCGTCGTCGCCGATCTCGCACGCAGCCTCTTCCGGCTCGGGCGGGGCCACGCTCTCGCGCGAGAACACGCAGCGCACGCCGATCTTTCCCGTGCGCGGCGCGCCGTGCTGCGAGCGCAGGCGTTGGCGCAGGCTGGCGAGCAGCGGGTCGTGCGTGGTGGCGTGCAGATCCTCGATCTCGATCTTTTCCGCGTGCCGCTTGCCGCCGGCAGCGCCGCAGGTGACGAACGCGGCGCCGCTGCGGCGCGCCCACGCGGCGAGCGCGAGCTTGGCCTTGCTCTGGTCGCAGGCGTCGATGACGGCGTCGATCTCGATGGGCAGCAGGCCGGGCCAGTTGTCGGCGTCGGCGAACTCCTCGATGCAGTGGACGACGCAGCCGGGATGGATGTCCGCGATGCGGCGCGCGAGCGCCTCTGCCTTGGACATGCCGATGGTCTGCCCCGTCGCCTGGATCTGGCGGTTGACATTGGACTCGGAGACGTGGTCGAGGTCGATCAGCACCAGCTGCGCGACGCCGCTGCGCGCGAGCGCCTCGACGGCCCACGAGCCGACGCCTCCCAGGCCCACGACGGCGACGCGCGCGGCACGCACGCGCGCGTAGCCGCGGGCGCCGTACAGGCGCTTGAGGCCGCCGAAGCGGCGCTCGAGGTCCGCGTCGTCCGCCGCGGCGACGGCGGACGACGCTGCGGGGACGTCGGGAGCGAGGCTCACTTCAGCGACGACAGGCGCTCTTTGCCCGCGACGGCCGCTTCCGACTTCGGATACGTCTTCATCAGGTCGGCCAGCGTGGCCTTGGCGCCCTTGATGTCGCGCAGCTCGATCTGGCAGTTGGCGACCGCCAGTTCGGCCTCGGGCGCGCGCGCGTGGTCGGGCGCGGCCGCGATGAACGACTTGAAGGTGACGATGGCGCCCTTGAAGTCGCGGTTGCCGTACTGCGCGTTGCCCATCCAGTAGCGCGCCAGGTCGGCGTAGCCGCTGGCCGGCCAGCGGCGCAGGAAGTTGCCGAGCGCGACCTGGGCCTTGTCGAAGTCGCCGCTGCGCAGCGTGGCCGTGGCGGCCTCGTACGCGGCGATCTCCTCGGGATCGGCCATGAAGGTCTTGCCGTCGAGGTTGACCTGCTGCGGCTCGACCCGCTTCAGGCGGTCGTCGACGCCCTGCGCGATGTTCTTCTGCTGACGCTGGACGTCCGACAAGTCCTTGGCGAGCTGCTCGTTGGCACCGCGCAGCTGCGCGATCTGCTGGCGCAGCTGCTCGTTCTGGTTCGTCAGGTCGAGCAGCGCGTTCTGCAGTTGCTGCAGTTGCTGCGCGGTCTGCGCGGACTGGGCCTTCGAGCTGTCTTCCAGCTGCGAGATCCGGGTGCGCAGATCGATGATCGCGCGGCGCGCCTCGTCGTCGTCGAACAGACCGGCGTGCGCGCTCGTGCCGCAGGCCAGCAAGGCGGCCACGGCGCAGGCGCGGCGCACGGCCGCGAACGCGCGCGGGCCGGGCCGGGCCGCGTCAAGCCTCACGACCGGCGACATCACTTGCTGCGCAGTTCGACGCGGCGATTCTTCGCCCACGCCGACTCGTCATGGCCGTCCACCGCCGGACGTTCCTTGCCGTAGCTGACCGCCTCGAGCTGCGAGTCGCCCACGCCCAGCACCTTCATCTGCTGCACCACGGCCTCGGCGCGCTTCTGGCCGAGCGCCAGGTTGTATTCGCTGCCGCCGCGCTCGTCGGTGTGGCCTTCGGCGACTTCCTTGGCGCTCGAGTTGGCCTTGAGCAGCTTGGCGTGCGCCTCGACGATCGGGCGGAACTCGTCCTTGACGGCGTAGCTGTCGAAGTCGAAGTAGATGACGCGATCGAGCGTGGGCGGCGGCGCGTTCTGGCCGCTCAGGTCAGTGGTGGCGACCGTCGAATTGCCGGTGTCCGGCGTCGCCTGGCTGGTCGTGGTCTGCGTGGTGACGTCCTTCTTCTCGACCTCGGCCGGCTTGTCCAGCTTCGTCGACGCGCAACCGGCCACGACGGCCACGCTGGCCAGCGCCAGCAGCATCTTTGCGGAATTTCTGATCATCGATTTTCTCCTACCAGCACTATGAACACATTGGCCGCGGCGCGCACGCGCGTCACGGCGTTTCCCCACAATCAGCGGCCGTACGGCCCCCAGACAGGTTCTCGGATGTCGAGGCCCGTTTCGAGCAGCGTCGACTTGGATTTTCCATCGGCCATGCTCTTCATGAGCACGTCGCGGCCGTTGGCCTTGGTCGCGTAGATGATGTAGCGGCTGTTCGGCGCGAAGCTCGGGCTCTCGTCGTCATTGGTATCGCTGATGCTCTGCACGTCGCCCGTGGCCAGGTTCATCACCATGACCTTGAAGCCGCCCCCACGCGAAATGTACGCAAGAAGCTTGCCGTCGGGGCTCAACGCGGGGCTGATGTTGTAGGCGCCGCTGAACGTGACGCGCGTCGCGCCGCCGCCGGCCACCGCCTGCTTGTAGATCTGCGGGCCGCCGCCGCGGTCGCTGACGAAATAGATGAACGCGCCGTCCGGCGAGAACTTGGCCTCGGTGTCGATGCCCGTGCTGTCGGTGAAACGGCGCACGTTGCCGCCGCTGCGGTCCATCAGGTAGACGTGCGAGCCGCCCTCGCGCGACAGCGTCACGGCCAGCGTGCGACCGTCCGGCGAGAACGACGGCGCGCTGTTGGAGCCCTTGAACGCCGCCACCTCGCGCACCGTACCGGCGTGCACGTTGCGGATCACGACCTTGGCCTTGCGGTCGTGGAAGGTGACGTAGGCCAACTCGGTGCCGTCGGGCGACCACGCCGGTGAAATGATCGGTTCGTTGTCGATCAGCGCGGGCTGGATGTTGCCGCCGTCGGCGTCGGTGATGCGCAGCGTGTACTTGCCGCCGCCCTTGGTGACGTAGGCGATGCGCGTCGAGAAGATGCCGCGCTCGCCGGTGAGCTTCTGGTAGATCTGGTCGGACACGTGGTGCGCCGACAGCCGCAGGTCGGCCGGCAGCGTCGGCTCGCTCTGGCCGCCCTGGTCGGCGCCCTTGATGACGTCCCACAGGCGGAAGCGCACGTCGATGCGGCCGTCGGCCAGGCGCGAGGCCGAGCCGGCGACGACCGCGTTGGCGCCGCGCGAGCGCAGCGTGTTGTAGTCGGGCGTGCCGTTCTCGTCGGCCGGCGCCGGCGCATCGACGAACTTGAAGACACCGCTGCCTTCGAGGTCGGCGCGCACGATGGCCGAGATCGACTGCGCCTGGCGGTCCTCGTCGCGGAAGCGCCCGAGCACGATGGGGATCTGGGTCGCGCCCACGCCGTTGATCTCGACGTGGAATTGGGCGAACGCCGGGCTCAGTGCCGGCAGCGCCAGGGTGGCGCCGAGGGCGCGCAGGACATGTCTTCTAGGCCACATGGAGGATTCAATGAGTCCTGTTCAGTCGGAAAGGTTCCGGGGAAGCATCGCATGCTGTTCAGCAGGCGCATTGTAGGCAGCAAGAACGGGGCCCGCTTGTAGGTCAACAGCGCGTCCGCGCGGGGCCGGATAATGGCCTTCTCGCCCATTCGCGGACGGCTCGCGCCGCCCGCCCATCCAGCGTCGATGACCTCCCTCAAGCAGCGCCTGGCGCGCATCACTCCGTACTTCCGCGACAACAGCCGCGCCGCCCTCGGGCTGGCGGCCGGCGCGATGGTGGTGGCGGCGGCGACGGAGCCGATGATCCCGTTCATCCTCAAGCGCCTGTTGAACAGCGGCTTCAAGGACACCGGCGGCCTGCCGATCTGGTCGATCCCGCTGACCATCGTGGTGCTGTTCGTCATCCGCGGCATCTCGTGGTGGGTGTCCAGCTACGGGCTGACCAAGGCCTCGCAGAACGCCGTCCTGGCCGTGCGGGCCCATCTGTTCTCGCACATGATGCGCGCCGCGCCGCCCCTGTTCACCCGCAACACGGCCAGCAGCCTGACCAACAACATCGTCTACGAGATCCAGCAGGCGTCCAACCTGCTGATGGGGTCGCTGCAGATCCTGGTGCGCGACTCGCTGACGGCACTTTTCTTCGTCGCATCCCTGATCTACCTGAACTGGCGCCTGACACTGTTCGTGGTGGTGCTGTTCCCGATCACCGGCCTGCTGGTGCGGCTGGTCAGCAAACGGCTGCACCGGCTCAACATGGCCGGCCAGGACGCCACCGACGAGCTCGCCTACGTCGTCGAGGAGAACGTGCTCGCCTGGCGCATCGTGCGCCTGCACGGCGCCGCGAAACAGGAACAGCGCCGCTTCGACACCAGCTCGCGCCTGATGCGCAGCATCAACATCAAGCAGCAGGCCGCCGGCTCGCTGATGACGCCGGTGACACAGGTGCTGGCCTCGTTCGCGCTGGCGGCGGTGCTGTGGATGGCGCTGGCCCAGAGCAAGGGCGCGCACACGACGCCGGGGGACTTCGTCGCCTTCATCACCTGCATGCTGCTGCTGATCCAGCCGGCCAAGCACCTGTCGGACGTGATGGCGCCGCTGACGCGCGGCACCGCCGGCATGGAGCGCGCGCTCGACATGATGGAGGACGTGCCCCCCGAGAGCGGCGGCACGCTGGCGCCGGGCCGCGTGCGCGGCGACATCGAGTTCCGCCACGTCGGCCTGCGCTACGTGGCGCGCGACTCCTCGGAGGTGCCGGACGGCACGCAGGTGGCGGCGCTGTCCGACATCGACCTCACGATCCGCGCCGGCGAGACGGTCGCCTTCGTCGGCCCGTCCGGCGCCGGCAAGACCTCGCTGGTGAACCTGCTGCCCCGCTTCGTCGAGCCCACCGGCGGCGACATCCTGATCGACGGCGCCGCCATCCGCGACTACGAGATGCTCGCGCTGCGCAGCCAGTTCGCGCTGGTGAGCCAGGACGTGGTGCTGTTCAACGACAGCGTGGCCGCCAACGTGGCGCTCGGCGACACGGCCGACCCCGCGCGCGTGCGCAACGCACTGGCCGGCGCGAACCTGCTCGACTTCGTGCTGACGATGCCCGGCGGCCTCGACGCGCGCATCGGCCACAACGGCACGCAGTTGTCGGGGGGCCAGCGCCAACGCCTGGCGATCGCGCGGGCGATCTACAAGGACGCGCCCATCCTGATCCTGGACGAGGCGACGTCAGCGCTGGATTCCGAGTCGGAACGCGCGGTGCAGGCCGCGCTGGAGGTGTTGATGAAGGGGCGCACGACGCTGGTCATCGCACATAGGTTGTCGACCATCGAGCACGCCGATCGGGTCATCGCGATGGAGCACGGCCGCATCGTGGAACAGGGGCCGCACGCGGAGTTGCTGGCGGCCGGTGGGCTGTACGCGCGGCTGCATGCGATGCAGTTCCGCGGAGGGTGAAGGCGGCGCGACCTCAGGCTTGGTGGAGGCCGATGGCCAGCGTCGAGACGTCGTCCGAGATGTCGTTGGGACGCGGGCAGCCCGACAGGCAGCCCAGCAGCAGGGTCGCCAAGGCCAGCTGTACCAACTTCTTCATGGAGGTTCTCCAACGATGCAGTATTGATCCGGCGCGCGACAGGAATCTTGGCAATGGCGCTCCGCGAACTGCGCTGACTTGAATACCGAGCACGGTACTCGAATGCTCGCCGTCCTAGTGTCGTCCGGGTGCGAGGATTTTCCCTGAAAGTGTGTGCAAATGATGGGGTAATGACTCCAAAGAGCCCCCTGTTCCCTCCAAAACCGGGGAAAGCCCGCTCAGGGGGAACGCGCGCGCAGCGTCGGAAACTCCAGCAAGATCTCCGTACGGCCGGGCCGTGACGAGACCTTGAGCTGGCCGGCGAGCGCCGCGGCGCGGCGCCGCATGTTGTCGAGTCCGCGCCCCACGCCGCGGCTCGAGTCGATGCCGCGGCCGTTGTCGACGATGCTGATGTGGGCCATCTCGTCGATGCCCGGTTCGCCGCGCAGGCCGGTGGTGACGGCGATGCGATCGGCGCCCGAGTGCTTCAGGCAGTTGGCGAACGCCTCCTGCACGATGCGCAGGATCGACAGCACGCTGTGCGGTGTCAGCATCGGCAGCGGCGGCAGGTCGACCACGTTCCACTGCAGCTCGATGCCGCTCTTGCCCAGCCGGTCCTGCAGGCGGTAGCGCAGCGTGCCCAGCACGGTGAGCAGGTCGTTCTCGACCGGCTCCAGCGAGTCGATGATCAGCTGCAGGTCCTCGATGCTCTCGCGCAGCACCGTCGCCACCCGGCCGTCCTCGCCGCTGGACGTGGGGTCGGCCTCGCGGTCCATGCGGCGCACCAGCGACAGCGCCATCGTCAGCTGCGAGCCGATGCCGTCGTGCATCTCGCTCATGATCCGGGTGCGTTCGAGCGCCAGCGTCTCGTTGCGGCGCGCTTCCAACAGTTGCTCGTAGTTGCGTTCGAGCTCGGCCGCCTTGTCGCTCACGCGCTGCTCGAGGACGCCGGCGAGCCTCTCGTAGGCGTTGAGCGATTCGATGAAGCGCTGGATGAGGATGGTGCCGACCACGAACAGGTACAGCGGCGCGCTGAAGTGCGCCAGGTAGACGCGGTCGGTCCAGTTGTTCTGTGCCTGCGAGAACCACCACAGGTCGTAGCCGCTCAGCACGATCTGGGTGAGCGCCGCGACCGCCAGCAACAGGCCCTCGAGCGCGCTGCGGCGCAGCCCCTCGCGCACTAGCATGAAGAAGAAATACGGCGACACGGCCAGCACGCCGAAATACCAGAAATCGATCAGGCCACCCGGCATGAAATCGCCGAACAGCGCCACCGCCCCGACCAGGAAATAGAGCCAGGACCCGACCTCGACCAGACGCAGCCGCAGGCCGCAGTAGCGCAGCACGAACATGAACATCAGCACGCCGCGCAACACCTGCGACGATACGACGCACTGCTCCCACAAATGCGCCGGCAGCGGCGGATAGAGCGCGTAGTAGTCGAGGCTGATGAACGTCCACAGCAAGGACGCGCATCCGAGCCAGAAGTACATCGCCTGCGAGCGCCGGCCCAGCCAGACGCCCAGCATGAAGATGCCCATCACGCCGGTGCCGGCGCCCAGCAGGCGCACCGAATCGTTCTGCCAGAAGGTCCTGTGCTCCCAGATCGGCTGCAGTTCGTCCTCGCTGCCGAGCCGCACCGGCGCCAGCCATCCCGGTTCCCACTCGTAGGTGCGCTGCTGGATCTCGATCTCGTTGTCGCCGGCATGCAGCATGGCCGACGGAATCACCGCGTACTGCGTGCGATTCCAGTTCAACGGCAACTTCCCGTGCATCGCGCCGACCTCGCGCAGCAGTTGTCCGTTGACGAAGAAGCGGCCGGTGCGGTTGAACGCCACGAGGTACATCGCCAGGTTGCGCGCGGGCACGGCCTCCAGGTGGAAGCGAAGCTTGAACCAGGCGTCCGCGCGCGGTTGGTCGAGCGGCGTCTCCCACAGCTTGGCGAGCGTCACGGCCTTCCAGGCGCAGTCGGCGCCGGGCACGCTGTCGGTGGGTGCGGCCGGCACGCAGAACTGCGCCTGCGAGAGGGTCTGCGACAGCATCGCCGACGGCGCGTCGTCGGCCATCGCAGCCGCGCCCAGCGCGGTGGCGAGCAGCAACAGGGCGAGCGCCGCCCACGCGCGCGCCGGAGTCGCGCGCACGCGTCCGGCCAGGGCGCCCGACCCCAGTCTCACAGCAGGCCCATGCGGCCCGCCTCGAACACGGCCTCGGTGCGCGAATGCACCGCCAACTTGCGATAGATGTGCTTGACGTGCGTGGCCACCGTGTGCGCCGACAGATGAAGCATGTTGGCGATCTCGCCGACGGTGAAGCCCTTGGCGATGAACAGCAGCACCTCGCGCTCGCGCTCGGACAGCCCGCCGTCGTCGACCACCGCCGGCTGCGACGGCGCGGCCGGCGTGTCCTTCTTGAAGCGGTGCAGCAGCTGGCGCGCGATCACCGGGCTGATCGGCGAGCCGCCGGCGCGCAGCTCGCGCACGGTGGCGCCCAGCGTGTCGTTGAGGCTGCGCTTGAGCAGGTAGCCGGTGGCGCCGGCCTCGATCGATGCCAGAACGTGGGCCTCGTCGCCGAACACGGTGACCACCATGACGTCGATGTCGGGCCGCGTGCTGGCGATCTGGCGGATCAGGTCGATGCCGTTGCCGTCCGGCAGGCCGAGGTCGATCAGCGCGACGTCGAACTCGCCGTGGGCGATCGCCTCGCGCGCGCTCTCGGCGTTGCTCACCTGGTCGGCGAGCACCATGCCATCGTCACGTTCGATCGCGGCGCAGACGGTCTCCCGGAAGGCATCGTCGTCGTCCACGACCAGGATGCGGGTCGGGCTCTCTTGCGGCAGTTCGGCGGTTTCAGGCATTGTTCATTGGATCAAGCACAGCCCCGACTGTAAACGCGGGCTTGCATCCCCCAACCCGGGTATTGCCGCACGCGCGCCGGCGATCAAGCCGGAAACGCGCCGCTGATCGCGCGACCGCCCGGGTGGGCAGCGCGCGGCGGAGCGGTTAAGCTGCCCCGCGAGCTGCCCATTCCATCCACCGCGACGCCCATGTCCACCGACTCCGCCGCCCCACCCCGCATCTGCGTCGTCACCAGCGGCCAGGCGCGCATCTTCCGCACCTGCACCGACCTGCTGCTGCGCCAGCTGGGCGTGGCCGAGCATGCGATCGACTTCCACGCCCTGTTCTGGGACGACACGGACCTCGACAAGACGCGCGAGGCCCTCGCGGGCTTTCGCGAGACCACGCTCTGGACGCATCCGCGCGTGCAGTTCAACGAGGATTTCTCGGCCTACGCCAGGCCGCCCGAGACCAACGTCCCCAACTTCCTGTCGATGATCTGGGGCCGGCGCCTGCTGCTCGACAAGCTGCGCGAGGCGGGTGCCTTCGAGCGCTACGACCTGTTCGTCTTCGTCCGGTTGGACACCTGCTTCAACCGCCCGCTGGACTATGCCGCCATGGTCGGCCTGCTGCAGCAGCACAACGCGTTGCTGCCGGTCAACGGCCACTGGCGCGACGGCTGGTCCGACCAGTTCTTCGCCGGCCGCGCGCCGGCGCTGCAGACCTGGCTGGGCTTCGCCGATCGCGTCAAGGGCTACCTGGCCGAGGGCGTGCTGCTGCATCCGGAGACGCTGCTGAAGCACCACATGGTGACGAACGGCCTGCACGCCGCGCCGCTGATCACGACCTTCATCTGGCGCAGCGACGTCGTCTTCAACGTCGGCTGAACGCGCGCGCTTCGAGGGTTTGCACGCAGCGCGCGGCCGTCGACCGGCCGTCCGGCTGACCGAGAATCGGCGCATGAACGACTGGCTGGCCGATACCCTCGCCGCCCTGGCCCGACCCTCGGCCTGGCGGTCGTTTCGCCATGTCTTCGTCGGCAACCTGGTCGACGAGGGCTGGCGCTACGCCGTCTTCGCGCTGGTCGTGTGGGGGCTGCTGCACGTGCTGCTGAAGAAGCGGCTGGCGCATCGCGTGATCGTCGACTGGCCGACCGCGGCCGACCTGCGGCGCGAGCTCGCGTATTCGGCCAGCACGCTGGCGGTCTTCGCCGCCATCGCCGCGGTCGTCCTGGCGCTGGTGGTGTCCGGGCATGCCGAGATCTACGAGGATCCGCTGAAGTACGGTCTGGCCTGGTTGCTGCTGAGCCTGCCCGCGCTGATCGTCTGGCACGACTTCTACTTCTACTGGGCGCACCGGCTGCTGCACACGCGCTGGATGCTGCGCCAGGTGCACCACGTGCACCACCGCTCGCGCAGCCCGTCGCCGTTCGCGGCCTACGCGTTCCATCCGGTGGAGGCGTTCATCAACGGCCAGGTGACGCTGCTCGCACTGCTGGCGCTGCCGTTCAACATCTGGGTGCTGCTCGCGTTCGCGCTGCACCAGATCATCCGCAACGCCCACAGCCATGCCGCCGTCGAGACCCTGCCGCGCGGCTTCGCGCGCCACTGGCTGTGGGGCCGCTTCACGACGACCACGCACCATCACCTGCACCACGAGACGGCGCAAGGCAACTACGGCCTGTGGTTCACGTGGTGGGATCGCTGGTGCGGCACGGACCGCAAGGACTACTTCGAGCGCTACGACAAGGCGACGCGGCCTCGCCCGGCAGCGCCTTGAGACGCTTCAGAGCAGCACGATGTCGTACTGCTCCGGATTCATCGTCGGCTCCGCGCTCAACGAGATCGGCTTCTTGATGAAGGCCGACAGATCCGCGAGGTGCGCGCTTTCCTCGTCGAGCAGCATCTCGACGACCGCGGCACTCGCGATCACGCGGAATTCCTTCGGATCGAACTGGCGCGCCTCGCGCAGGATCTCGCGCAGCACGTCGTAGCAGACGCTGCGCGGCGTCTTCACCTGGCCGCGGCCGGCGCAGGTGGGGCACGGTTCGCACAGCATGTGGGCCAGCGACTCGCGCGTGCGCTTGCGCGTCATCTCCACCAGGCCGAGGCCCGTGAAGCCGCTGACCGTGACCTTGGTGCGATCCTTGGCGAGCTGCTTGCGGAATTCGGCCAGCACGTTCTGCTGGTGATCCTCGCGCGTCATGTCGATGAAGTCGACGATGATGATGCCGCCGAGGTTGCGCAGGCGCAGCTGGCGCGCGATGGCGCCGGCGGCCTCGAGGTTGGTCTTGAAGATCGTCTCGTCGAAGTTGCGCGCGCCGACGAAGCCGCCGGTGTTGACGTCGATCGTCGTCAGCGCCTCGGTCTGGTCGATGATGAGGTAGCCGCCGCTCTTCAGGTCGACGCGCCGCGCGAGCGCGCGCGCGATCTCCTCTTCGATGCTGAAGAGATCGAAGATCGGCCGCTCGCCCTTGTAGTGCTCCAGCCGGCCGACCGAGCTCGACGCGTAGGTCTCGCCGAAGGTGCGCAGCGCCTCGTACTGCAGCCGCGAGTCGATGCGTATCGTCTGCGTGCTCTCGTTGGCGATGTCGCGCAGCACGCGCTCTGCCAGGCTCAGGTCCTGGTGCAGCAGCGAGCCCGCGGGCCGCGACAGCGCGCGTTCGCGGATGCGGTTCCAGGTCGTGCGCAGGTAGGCGATGTCCTCGGCCAGTTCCTGGTCGCTCGCCTCTTCGGCATTGGTGCGCAGGATGAAGCCGCCGCCGCCCTCGGCGGGGTTGCCGGCCAGCGCGATCATGCGCGTGCGCAGTTGCTCGCGCAGCTCGTGCGAGCCGATGCGCTGCGAGATGCCGATGTGGTTGTCGTGCGGCAGGTAGACCAGCAGCCGGCCCGCGATGCTCACCTGCGTGGTCAGGCGCGCGCCCTTGGTGCCGATCGGATCCTTGACCACCTGCACGGTGAGCGACTGGCCCTCGAACACCAGCTTCTCGATCGCCGCGGGGACGCCCTCGGGCTTGGTCGACGGATGGCCGTGCAGGTCGGCCACGTGCAGGAAGGCCGCGCGCTCGAGGCCGATGTCGATGAAGGCCGACTGCATGCCGGGCAGCACGCGCGCCACCTTGCCGAGATAGACGTTGCCGACGAGCCCGCGCTCCAGCGAGCGTTCGAGATGCAGTTCCTGGATCGCGCCGTTCTCGATGATCGCGACGCGCGTCTCTTGAGGCGACCAGTTGACCAGGATGTCGTGCATGGAGAGTCGGTCTCGGGTGTCGTTATTTTTCGAACTGGACTCCCGCAGCCAGCAGCAATTGCGCGGTCTCGTGCAGGGGCAAACCCATGATACCGGAGTAGCTCCCGCCGATGCGCTCGATCCACGCGGCGATGCGGCTCTGGATCGCGTACGCACCGGCCTTGCCGAACGGCTCGCCGCTGGCCACGTAGGCGGCGATCACGCGATCGGGCATGGGCGCGAAGCGCACGGTCGACACGCTCAACGCGCTCGTGCGCGCGCGGCCCGACGCGAGCGCCACCGCGGTCATCACGCGATGCGTGCGGCCCGACAGCCGCTGCAAGGTCGCGACGGCATCGTCGGCATCGGCCGGCTTGCCGAAGATGCGCCGGCCGAGCGCGACGGTGGTGTCGGCGCACAGCACCGGCGCCGGCGGCAGGCCGCGTTTCTTCAGGCGCGCGACGGCGGCATCGAGCTTCAGCTGCGTGACGCGCTCGCAGTACACCGCGGGCGTCTCGCCGGGGATGTGATCCTCCAGCGCCTCGGCGTCCTCGGCGGGCGCCGCAAGAAGAAGTTCATGACGCACGCCCAGCTGGTCGAGCAGTTGTCGACGGCGCGGGCTTTGCGAGGCGAGGTAGACGAACGCGTGCTTCTTCATTCGCGGTGATACGGATGGTTGGTCGACAACGACCACGCGCGATACAGCGCCTCGGCCAGCATCACGCGCACGAACGCGTGCGGCAGCGTCAGGTCGGACAGGCGGCAGGTCTCGTCGGCCGTCGCCTTCAGGTCGGGGTCGAGGCCGTCGGGACCGCCGATGAGGAAGGCGACGTCGCGGCCGTCGCCGCGCCAGAACTCGAGCCGGTCGGCCAGCGCGCGCGTCGTCCAGCGCGTGCCGCGCTCGTCGAGCACGACGCGGCGCACGCCGGGCGGCAACGCCGCCTCGAGCCGCTTCGCCTCGGCCTGCATCAGCTGCGCGGGCGCCTTGCCGGCGCGCGGTTCGGCCTTGACGGCCTTCAGCTCGAGCCGCATCTCCGGCGGAAAACGGCGCTCGAATTCGTCGTAGGCGGTCTCGGCCCAGGCGGGTGGCTTCTGGCCGACGGAGGCAATGATCAATCGCATGGTGTCAGACGAAAAAACGGCGACCGAGGTCGCCGTCCGTGGTGCGCTCAGGCGACTTCAGCCGCGGCGCGCCGCGATCTTCTTCGCGACGGCCGTCTTCGTGGCCGCCTTCTTCGCGACCGTCTTCTTGGCGGCCGTGCCGGCGTTGCGCGAGCTGTGCGCCGACACGACGACCTTCTTGACCGAGGCCGTCTTCGCCGGCGCCTTGCCTTCGCGCACGGCGGTCGAGCCGGCGCGCGTCTTCTTGGCGGCGGCGAGCTTGCCCGCGGCCGTCTTCGGCGCCGGCTTGGCGACGCCCTTCTGCGAGCCGGCCGGCTTGGTGGCCGCGGCTTCGCGCGCGGTCAGCTTCTTGGCCGGGCCGCGCGTGGAGCTCGAGCGCTCGGCCGGCGTCTTGGCGCGCGGCAGCGGCGCCGCCTTGCCGGCGGCAGCCTTCTTGGCCGCCGGCTTCTTGAGCGCGGCCTTCTTGGCGGGCGTCTCGTCGTCGGCATCGACCGGCTTGGCCGCCTTCGCGCGCTTCTTCGGCTTGGGGGCCTCGTCCTCGTCTTCGTCCTCGTCGAAGCCCTCGGACGCCTTCACCAGCCCGCCCGACTTCGTGTTGAGCTTGATCGCCACCGGCTTGCCGCCCCAGATCTCTTCCAGGCGGTAGTAGTCGCGGATCGACGGCTGCATCACGTGAACGACGGCCGCGCCGCAGTCGACGATGATCCACTCGCCGTTCTCCTCGCCTTCGGTGCGCAGCACGTCCATGCCGGCCGACTTCACCGCATCGCGGACGCTGGCGGCCAGCGCCTTCGTCTGGCGGTTGCTGGCGCCGGCGGCGACGATCACGCGCTCGAACAGCGGCGACAGGTGCTCGGTGTTGAAGACCTGGATGTTCTGGGCCTTGACGTCTTCCAGGCCATCGACGATGGCGCGTTGCAGTTTGCGGATGTCCATTGATTCTTCTTGCTTCGTTCGAGTCGGGAGGTCCAGGTCAGGCCTGGTCGACTCGGTATAGGTGGTGGTCGGCAATATAGCGCGCTACCGGCGTGCCGACCAGCGCCGTGACGTCCAGCCCGGCCGCGGCGCGCGAGCGCACCGTGGTGGCGGAATGCGGGAGCGCCGGCATCTCGACGATGCGCAGCGCGTGAGGGATGCCGGACAGGCCGGGCGCGGCGCGCACGCGCTCGCCGTCGCGCGCGGCCACGGCCAGGCCGGCCAGCGCGAGGATTCCGCGCCAGTCGTGCCAGGTGTCGAAGCGTGCGTACTGGTCCTGGCCGATGACCAGCCACCAGCGCGTGCCGGGCTGCTCGGCGTGGAGCTGGCGCAGCGTGTCGACGGTGTAGCTGGGCCCGCGGCGGTCGAGTTCGCGCAGGTCGATCGAGAAGCGCGGCTCGCCCTCGGTGACGCGGCGCAGCATCTCGACGCGGTCGACGCCGGCCGCCGGCGCGTGGTCGGCCTTGTGCGGCGACTGCTGCGCCGGCAGCCAGACGAGTTCGTCCAGCGACAGCTGCGCGAGCGCGGCGTCTGCGAGCGCGCGGTGCGCGAGATGCGGCGGGTCGAAGCTGCCGCCGAAGAGGCCGACGGTGCGGGTGGCGGCGTTCAGGGCGTGATCCAGTCGCGCGGACGCAGGAAGTCGGTGTAGAGCGCGGCCTCGGGCGTGCCGTCTTCGGGCGCCCATTGATAGCGCCAGGCCGCCAGCGGCGGCATCGACATCAGGATGGCCTCGGTGCGCCCGCCCGACTGCAGGCCGAACAGCGTGCCGCGATCCCACACGAGGTTGAACTCGACGTAGCGGCCGCGGCGATAGGCCTGGAAGTCGCGCTCGCGCTCGCCGTACGGCAGCGCGCGGCGACGCTCGACGATGGGCAGGTAGGCGGCGAGGAAGGCGTCGCCGACCGAGCGCAGCATCGCGAAGCCCGGCTCGAAGCCGAGCTCGGCGACGTCGTCGAAGAAGATGCCGCCGATGCCGCGCGGCTCGTTGCGGTGCTTCAGGAAGAAGTACTCGTCGCACCAGGTCTTGAAGCGCGGGTACAGCGCGTCGCCGAACGGCGCGAGCGCGTCGCGGCAGGTCGCGTGGAAGTGGCGTGCGTCCTCTTCGAAGCCGTAGTACGGCGTCAGGTCCATGCCGCCGCCGAACCAGAACACGGGCGCACCGTCCTTCGGGAAGGCGCAGAACATGCGCACGTTCATGTGCACGGTCGGCACGTACGGATTGCGCGGATGGAACACCAGCGAGACGCCCAGCGCCTCGAACGCGGCGCCCGCCAGCTCGGGCCGCGCGGCCGTGGCCGATGGCGGCAGCGCCTGCCCGGCCACATGGCTGAAGTTGCAGCCGCCGCGCTCGATCAGCGCGCCGCCCTCGATCAGGCGCGTGAGGCCGTCGCCGGTCAGCTTGCCATCGGCGGGACGAGTCCAGCCGTCGCTCCGGAACGTGCTGCCGTCGGCCGCTTCCATCGCGGCGACGACGCGGGATTGCAGGTCGAGCAGCCAGCCGCGAACGGCTCCGACGTCGAACGCTTCAACGTTTGTGGATGGCACGGTATCCGATGTCGGTGCGATGCTGCTCGCCGTCGAAATGCACGTGGCGCAGCGTCTCGTAGGCGCGTTGCTGAGCGGCGCGCGTGGAGTCGCCGAGTGCCGTCACGCAAAGCACGCGCCCGCCGGTGACCGTAGTGAGGTCGCCGGCCAGCGCGGTGCCGGCGTGGAACACGACGGCCTCGTCGGTGTCGGCGGGCAGGCCCGTGATGCGGTCGCCCTTGCGCGGCGTCTCCGGGTAGCCGGCCGCGGCCATCACCACGCCCAGCGCGACGCGGCGATCCCATTGCAGCTCGACCTGGTCCAGCGTGCCGTCGGTCGCGTGCATCAGCACCTCGGCCAGGTCGCTCTTCAGGCGCATCATGATCGGCTGCGTCTCGGGGTCGCCCATGCGGGTGTTGAACTCGAGCGTCTTCGGATGGCCCTGCGCGTCGATCATCAGGCCGGCGTACAGGAAGCCGGTGAAGACGATACCGTCCTTGGCCATGCCTTCGACGGTCGGCAGGATGATCTCGTGCATCACCTTGGCGTGCACATTGGGCGTGACGACGGGCGCGGGCGAGTACGCGCCCATGCCGCCGGTGTTGGGGCCGGTGTCGCCGTCGCCCAGGCGCTTGTGATCCTGGCTCGAGGCCAGCGCGACGACGTTCTTGCCGTCCACCATCACGATGAAGCTGGCCTCCTCGCCGGCGAGGAATTCCTCGATGACGACGCGCGGCGCGTCGTTGTGCTGCACCGCGAGGCCGCCCTCGGGCTTGAGCATCCAGTCGACGGCGGCGTGCGCCTCGTCGACCGTGGCCGCCACGACCACGCCCTTGCCTGCGGCCAGGCCGTCGGCCTTGACGACGATGGGCGCGCCCAGCTTGTCGACGTAGGCGTGCGCGGCGGCGATGTCGGTGAAGGTCTCGTAGGCCGCGGTGGGGATGCCGTGGCGCTTCATGAAGTTCTTCGAGAACGCCTTCGAGCTCTCGAGCTGCGCGGCCGCCTTCGTGGGGCCGAAGATGCGCAGGCCGTGCGAACGGAACACGTCCACGACGCCCTGCGACAGCGGGCCTTCCGGGCCGACCACCGTCAGCGAGATCTTCTCGGCCAGCGCGAACTGCGCCAGCGCCTCGGGCTCGGTGATGTCGACGTTGACCAGGCGCCGGTCGGCCGCGGTGCCGCCGTTGCCGGGCGCGACGTAGATGCGCTGCACGCGTTCGCTCTGGGCGAGCTTCCAGGCCAGCGCGTGCTCGCGCCCGCCGCCGCCGATGACGAGGATCTTCATTCGGAAAGTACCGCGTTGTGATAGACGTCCTGGACGTCGTCGAGATCTTCGATGATGTCGAGCAGCTTCTGCATGCGCGCGCTGTCGTCGCCCGCCAGTTCGACGTGGCTTTCGGGGCGCATCGTCACCTCGGCGCCGTCGGGAACCAGATTGGCGGCCGTCAGCGCCTTCTGCACGGCCTCGAACTCGGACGGCGCGGTCAGCACCTCGATCGAGCCGTCCTCGTTGGTGACGACGTCGTCGGCGCCGGCCTCCAGCGCCACCTCCATGATCCTGTCCTCGGACGCGCCGGGCGCGAAGATGATCTGGCCGACGTGCTTGAACTGGAACGCCACCGAGCCCTCGGTGCCCATCGTGCCGCCGTACTTGGAGAACGCGTGGCGCACCTCGGCCACCGTGCGCACCTTGTTGTCGGTCATGGTGTCGATGATGACGGCCGCGCCGCCGATGCCGCGGCCTTCGTAGCGGATCTCCTCGTAGCTGACGCCTTCGAGGTTGCCGGTGGCCTTGTCGATGTTGCGCTTGACGGTGTCGGCCGGCAGGTTGACCGCCTTGGCCTTTTCGATGGCCAGCCGCAGGCGCGGGTTCATGCCCGGATCGCCGCCGCCGGTGCGCGCGGCGACCATGATTTCACGGATGACGCGCGTCCATTCCTTGCCGCGCTTCTCGTCCTGGCGGCCCTTGCGATGCTGGATGTTGGCCCATTTCGAGTGCCCGGCCATAAGAAAACGCTCCTGGAAGACGACGCTGCCCCGGGTCGGTCGACCGCTGCGGGCTGAATTTGGGGGAAACGATCATTTTAGCCGGCCGCCTGACGCGCGGACGCCACGCCCGGCCCGCGCCCCCCACATCGACCCGGCGCGCATGGTCATGCGGTTCGCGTCGTTGCCCGGAGCCCGCGCGATGACTAGACTGACCAGCTTCGCTGCCCTGCCCCCGTGGCGGCGGCGTCTCACGAGATTCATCAACGGAGATCTTCACATGGCCACCTTGCGCCTCGGCGACATCGCCCCCGACTTCGAGCAGCAATCCAGCGAAGGCCCCATCCACTTCCACCAGTGGCTGGGCGACAGCTGGGGCGTGCTGTATTCGCACCCCGCCGACTTCACGCCGGTGTGCACCACCGAGCTGGGCATGACGGCCAAGCTGTCCGACGAGTTCAAGAAGCGCAACGTCAAGGTGATCGCGCTGTCGGTCGATCCGGTCGAGCAGCACAAGAAGTGGATCGAGGACATCAACGAGACGCAGAAGACCAAGGTCAACTTCCCGATCCTGGCCGACGCCGACAAGAAGGTCGCCAACCTCTACGACATGCTGCACCCCAACGCCAGCGCCACCGCGACGGTGCGCTCGGTGTTCGTCATCGACCCCAACAAGAAGATCCGCCTGACGCTGACCTACCCGGCCAGCACGGGCCGCAACTTCGACGAGATCCTGCGCGTGATCGACTCGATGCAGCTCACCGATTCGCACAGCGTGGCCACGCCGGTCAACTGGAAGGACGGCGACCCGGTGGTGATCGTGCCCTCGCTGCAGGATCCCGAGGTGCTCAAGGCCAAGTTCCCGAAAGGCTGGGATGCGGTGCGCCCGTACCTCCGGATCACCCCGCAGCCGAACAAGTAAGCACATTCCGTTTGCTTCGTTGCACCGTCCTGCCCGCGCGCTGAAACTGGCGCTGCGCCAACGCAAGGGGGCGTGACGGGACGCCAGGGTTGACGGGCCCTGGCGGGTGGGGGGAGCGAGATCCCGGTCTCGCTCCCTTTTCCTTTTTTGCAGGCAAACTCACGCCCGTGAGTACTTCTTCGAATCCGGCCACCGAGCCGTTGCTGGTGGCCTGCCTCTGCGCCCAATGGTGCCGCACCTGCGACGCCTACCGAGACACCCTCGCCGCCACGCGCGAGGCGATGCGCCGCGGCCATCCCGACAGCGCCGCGCGCTTCGTCTGGGTCGACATCGAGGACGAGGCCGAGCTCGTCGGCGATCTCGACATCGAGGACTTCCCCACCATCCTGCTCGCCCGCGGCGACCAGGTGCTGTTCTTCGGCCCGCTGCTGCCGCACGCGCAGACGCTGGACCGTCTGGTGCGCAGCGCGCTCGACACCGAGCTGCCGCCGCTGACGGCCAGCGCGCTCGCGGACGACGTGCGCGCGCTGCCCGCGCGATTGCGTGAGCACGCGGATCTCTGAAACCCTGATGCGCGACAAGTCGCGCGCAACGACAATGCGCGCACGCTGGCCCACCAGCCGATGATCGCGCGGCGCCCACGCGCGGCGCGAGGATGATTGCAGGGAGAACACATGCATAAAACGACGTCAGGCCGCGCCGCCGGCCTGCTCGCCGCCGCGCTCGGCGCGCTCCTGTGCTGCGCGAGCGCGCAGGCTCAGGTGATTCCACCCTTTCCATCCGCCGCGTCCGCGCCGCCGGTGCCGCCCCCGCCGCACCAGCTGACGCCCGACGCGCCGCTGTACCCGGACTACTACTCGCTGGCCATGTCGCACACGCAGATCAGCGACGATCCGGCCTGGCGTCCGCTGAATCTCACACTGGCGCCTCAGCGCCCGCAACCGGCGTTCATCGTGCTGCCGGTGCAGACGCAGGCCTACGGCTTGTCTCCGGCGTGGCGCGCGATCGTCGGAGCCAACCTGGACCAGGAACTGGAGCGCCGCCACGTCGACGCCAGCCGGCAGACCGACATCGTCGACTGGCGCGGCCCGTTCGTGCGCCGCACCGACGACGCCACGGTGGCCGCGCTGGAGGCCGAGTATCCCGCTGCCGCAGTGCTGGCGCTGTACGTCGGCCACGACGCCGCCAACCATGCCTTCGTCTCGCTGGCGCGCACCGAACGCGGCAAGACACGCATCGCCCACCGCCGCATGGATCTTTCGCAGGACGCGAACGACACGCCGGAACGCCTCGCCGCGACGCTGCCGGCGCTGCTTGCCGAGCTGGGCATGGGCGACGCCCGGCCGGCGCCCGCGCTTCCCCTGGGCACGGCCACGAACTGCGAATCGTCGAACTGGACGCTGAACGACCTGCCGCCCGGCGCCTCGCCCGTCGTCACCGCCTGCCATGCGCTCCTGATGGGCTCGCTGCTGCCCGACTACATGGCCACGTTGTGGAAGGTCGCGCCGCCGGACACGCCCGATCGGTTGGCCTGGCTCGCGCGCGCCTGGGTCGAGGCGTCGGCGCTGGCCTCCGGCAATCCGGCGATGCGCTCGGTGGCCGCGCTGGCCTCGTTCGAGCTGCGCCTCGACCCGTCCGTGCAGGATGCGTCATCGCTCGCCGACGATGCGGACGACGTGGTGCGTCCGTTGGCACGCATGTTCTGGGCGCGCCACCGCGCTTCGCAGGCGCCGCAGGCCTCGCGCAACGCGACCGCCGACAGTTACGTGAAGACGGCCATCGCCGGACTGCCCGATTTCGCCGCCGCCGTGGTGCAGGAGCACGCCGACTTCGACCAGGAGTTCCGCGTAGTCGACCTCTGTGCCATGCAGGTCGCACTGCCCTACTTCGCCGTTCCCGCCGGATGCGAGGAACAGGCGAGCGCCGGCGAGCGCCCGGCACATCCCGCGTCGCGCGGCCAGCGCCAGCTGTTGGACGCCTGGCGCGTTGCCGCGGTGTGGACCGCCCTCTACGTCGAGGGCAGCATGCGCGGCAGCGCCGACCGGCTCGCCCGTGTCGAGCAGTCGATGCCGCCGCGCATCGCCACGCACCCGCTGATCCGCGAGATGCAATACGCGGTTCGCGACACGCTCGTGGCGCCCGAGGACATCGCCTCGCACATCGCGCGCACCCGGCTCGAGATCGCGGACTACGTGCAGGCGGTCGCCACGTTGCAGCATTCGAATGCCCTGGTCTACGAACACCGGACCGACAAGGCGCTCTTGCTGGCCGAGCGGGAGGATCCCGCGATCAGCCGCGACCTTGACGATTTCAGGCGCCTGCAATCCATCGAGAACTACGAGAACATCGGTCCGATGGCGTGGCACCCGGATCGCCCGGGTTCGCAGCTGGCCCCATACCTTGCCGAAGGCTCGTTCGCGATCGCCGAGATGACGGCCACCCGCATGCGCAACCCCGGTCGCACGATGATGGCCTACGATGTCGGCCCTCAGAAGACCGTGCCCAGGCCGACGTTCGTGGGCCTGGCGGGTCGGCCGCTTCCTCCGCGTGCCGAGCTCGAGAAGGCGATCGCCGCCTACCCGTTCGACTTCTCCACGCGACTCGACCTGGCGAGGTCAGTGCTTGCGCATGGCGAAGGCGTCGCCGCGGCACGGCAGGTGCTCGACGGCCGGCAGCATCTCGCACGCGTCGAGGACGGCATCACCGAGACCGACGACCTGAAAAGCTGCGGCGACCTCTTCTTCTTCGTCGGCGAACTGGAGGCCGCGCGCGACTACTACCAACGCGCCTCCAGCCTGGACATGGGCAGCGCCAGCGACATGACCTCCAAGTTGCGCGTGGCAGCGATCTCCGGCGATGTACGTGGCTCGCGAGAACAGGCCCGCACCGGCTCCGAGCGCTACCGCGACGAGTGGTTCCGGTCCGATGAGGCCGGCTACGACTTCATGCTTGGCCAATCCGAGGCGGCGTGGGGTCTGCTCCTGCCGCGAATGCAGACCGGCACGACGCCCGGCCTTTGGCGCAGCGCGTTGGTCGGCCATCGCATGGCGTCCACGCCGCTCGCCGACCTGCCTGACTGGATCACCAGGAACCGGCTCGTCCTCGCCTCTGCGGACGGGGCGACATATGCGCACGGCGGCTGGCTGCGCACCTACGCGACGCTCGACCGCCTGCCGACGTCGGCCGACATCGCGCTGCTGAAGTCCTACGTCCTCGACGGGAAGACCTGGGCCCCGGTGACCGGCGCGCTGGTCGTCAAGAGCGCGATCGACGGCTCGCAGCGTGCAGAGCCCGACGCACTGGCCAGGGACATGAACGGCATGTGGGGATCGGATCGCGCCTTGTTCATGCCGTTCTACGGCTGGGCTCTGTGGAACGCGAGCGACGGCAAGGATCCCACACTGGACTATTTACGCTCGCAGCCGCTGGAGGGCGGGTTCGCGCCGGCCCTCACCAAGGCCATGGTGCTCGCCGCCGACGGCCGGCGCGACGAGGCCATGCGCTTCCTCACGGCCGCCCGCTACGAGCTCTCGCGCACCGCCGGCACGGACTTCCCGAACGACTGGCGCACCGCGTCGTACGACTTCGTGCTGGCAGCCTGGCTCATGACCCGAAAGACCGGCGAGCGCGCCTACGCCGAACAGGGCCTGGCGATCGCGCGCGGCTACCAGCGTGTCACCGAATATCTCGGCTGGCCTTATGCCGCCGAGGCCTTGCTCAGCAAGAATCCGAAAGCGCGTGCGATCGCTGCCTGCCGTGCCCAACGGCTCGACCCCGGCTCGATGTTCCTGCACGAGTCAGGCCTGCATCCGGATCCGAAGAGCGCAATCTGCCGCAAAGCCACCGCCTGGTGATCAGGCCACCCTCAGCTTGCGCCGGCGCTGGTACCCGCGCTCGACGTCCACCTTGATCTCCGCCGCGAACTCGCGCAGCTCGGCCGCGAGCCGGCGCCGCATCCAGCGGCCGAGGAGCGGCACGAGCACCGGCCGCAGCGGCTGCGTGAGGGTGAGCTCGATCAGGGTGCCGACGCGACCGTCGTCGACGCTGCGGTAGAAGCGCGCGACGAGGGCGCGGCCCCAATGGGCGCCGCCGACGCAATGGTCGAGCACGCTGCCGTCGGGGCGGTCGTGGCGCTCGTAGATGTCGCGCACCGTATGCCAGCGGGCGCGCACGGCGCGCTCGAAGCGCGGCCCGGTCGGGCCGGGTGGCAGCTGGCGCAGGCGTTCGCGCGGATGGACGCGCGCCACGTCCCGATGGTTGAGATCGCTGTAGTGCGCGCGTGCGACGTCGGGCGTGGCAGCCACCCACTCGTCGTGCTGGATCTCGATGAAGCCGGACATGCCCTCTCCTGGCAACACCCATGCCGCCGCCGGATCGGCGCGGCTGGAACCGGGAGACTACGGAAGGCCGGCGGCAGCGGATGCAGGCGCGCGCCAAGCCCGCTCCGGCATCAGGGAGTTGGGCTCAGGCGCCCAGCCTCGCGGGCGTCGCGTACCAGAGCGCCGCGAAGAAGTGGCAGGTGGTGCCCGCCAGCACGAACAGGTGCCAGGCGAAGTGCATGTACTTCGCGCGCGAGTCGAAGACGAAGACGATCGCGCCCAGCGTGTAGGCCACGCCGCCGGCCAGCAGCCACAGCAGGCCGGTGGCGGGCATCGCGTGGATCAGCGGGCCGGCCGCGAGCAGCGCCGACCAGCCCATCGCCACGTACAGGCCCGTGGACCACAGCGGGTGCTTGAGCATGTCCATCAGCTTGACCGCGATGCCGGCGGCGGCCATCGCCCAGACGGCGCCGAACAGCGTCCAGCCGGTGGCGCCGTGCAGCACGCCCAGCGCGAACGGCGTGTAGCTGCCGGCGATGAACAGGTAGATGGCCGCATGGTCCACGCGGGCCAGGATGTCCTTGACCTTGCCGTCGGGCAGCGCGTGGTAGAGCGTCGACGACAGGTACAGCAGCATCATCGTCACCGAGAAGATGCTCACCGCGACGATGTTCAACGCCGTGCCGTGGCGCGCCGCCATCACGACGAGGATCGGCAGCGACGCGATGGCCAGCAGGAAGCCCAGGCCATGGCTGATGGCGTTGGCGATCTCCTCGCCCAGCGTCTGCGGACGTTCGTCGAAGATGATGTCGGTGGCGGTGGTGGTCATGAGGCGATCGTACTGGCTTTGCCGTCGGGCTTGATGACGTCGAGGCAATGCCCGTGCCCGACTCAGGCGCTCGCCGGCACGCGCACGCGCCACGACGACTCGCGTACGTCCGGCGCCTGCGGCCAGCCGACGCACGATGCCGCGGCCAGCGCGCCGGCGTCGCGCGCGCACAGCGCCACGCGCAGCGTGCCCGACTCCCACAGGCGCACGTTCGCGTCCGTCGGATCGCAGGGTTCGCAGGCGAGGCGCCGGAAGTCCCACGGCGCGCCCGCCCCGGCCGCCTTGAACCAGGCCTCGCGCGCGACCCACGCGCGCAGCAACGCGGCCTCGCGCTCGCTCGCATCGAGTGCCTGCCAGCGCGCCAGCTCGTCGCCCTGCATCACGAGCACCGCGCGTTCGGCCGGATCGCTGCGCGACGGCCGGTCGCATTCGATGTCGACGCCGATCGCCTCGCCATCGTCCGCGCCCACCGCGACCGCTACCCAGCCGGGGCAATGCGCGATGCTGACCTGCGGCGCGACGCCGCGTTCGCTGTCGAGCCGGCTCGCGAACGGTGCCGAGCCCGCCTCGGCCGAGACCTGCCAGCCGTCGGCCGGCAGGCCCGTGGCCTCGGCCAGCGCGTCGCGCAGAAGCCGCCGGCTCGCGACGAAGGCACGCCGGCCGGCGTCGGTCAGCGACGACCAGCGTCGTTGCTCGCCGGCGCTCATCCAGTCCGGCGCGCCGGCGTGCGAACCGTGGTCGTCGGAAACCCGCGCGATCCAGACCCGCAACCCGAGCTCAGCCAACCATCCCTCCGTTGACCGAGATCACTTGGCGCGTGATGTAGGCGGCTTCCGGCCGCAGCAGGAACGCGACCAGCGCGGCCACCTCGTCGGGTCGGCCCACGCGGCGCAGCGGGATCGCCGCCAGCGCCTGTTCCAGCATGTCGGGCGACACCATCTCGGTATCGATCAGCCCGGGCGCGACGCAGTTGACCGTGATCGCGCGCTTGCCCAGCTCGATGGCCAGCGACTTCGTCGCCGCGATCACGCCCGCCTTGGACGCCGCGTAGTTCGTCTGCCCGCGGTTGCCCATCAGCGCCGACACCGATGCCAGCGTCACGATGCGCCCCGGCAGCCGGCGCCGCACCATGGGCATCACGACCGGATTGAGCACGTTGTAGAACGCGTCGAGATTGGTGTGGACGACGGCGTCCCATTCCTCGCCCGTCATCGCGGGGAACGCGTTGTCGCGCGCGATGCCCGCGTTGCAGACGACGCCGTAGTACGCGCCATGTTGCTCGATGTCGGCCAGCAGCGCCGTCGATGCGGCGGCGCGGTCGGCGACGTCGAACGCCAGCACGCGTGCCCGCACGCCCAGCGCGGCGGCCTCGTCGGCGACGGCCTGCGCCTGGGCGACGCCGGTGCGGCAGTGCACGACGACGTCGAAGCCGTCGCGCGCCGCGGCCAGCGCGATCGCGCGTCCGATGCCGCGGCTGGCGCCGGTGACGAGCACGCATCGGCGCGCGGTGGCGGTGGTCCCGGTCATGTCAGTGGCCTTCCGTTTCGAAGACGCCGATGCGTCCCGACGCCAGCTCGCGCCCGTCGTGCGCGATCGTGCATTCGAACAGGCGCAGGCCGTTGTCGCCGGACGCGGCGCACACCGCGACGATGTCCAGCGCGGCGCCGATCGCGAAGAACGGCACGTGCGCGTCGTAGCGCCGCGCGCCGACGAGAAAGCCCGCGCGCGGCGCGCCCCCGCCCGCCCGCGCCCGCGCGCCCGCCCACGCCGCCGCGGCCTGCGCCATCAGCTCGATGCCGATCCACGCGGGCAGGCCGCCGGCTGAAGCGAACAGCCCGTCCTCGCGCACGATGGCCGTGCACGCGATGGCCTCGGCGTCGCAACGGTCGACGCGGTCGATCAGCCGCATGCGGCCACGGTGCGGTAGCCAGTCGTCCATCGGATGCGGGACGAACTCGCTCATGGCGCGGACAGCACCAGCGAAGCGTTGCTGCCGCCGAACGCGAACGAGTTGCTCAGCACGTGGCGCGGCGCGCGGCCCAGCGCCATGCCGGGCGCGACGAGCGCGAGCGGCGGCAGCGCGGGATCAGCCACGCCGTCCCACCAGTGCACCGGCAGCAGGCCGGCCGGGTTGTCGACCAGCGTGTGCCACGCGATTGCCGCCTCGATCGCGCCCGCGGCGCCGAGCGCGTGGCCGGTGAGCGGCTTGGTCGAGCTGACCGCGACGTCGACGCCCAGCACGTCGGCGACGGCGCGGCTCTCCATGGCGTCGTTCTGGTCGGTGGCCGTGCCGTGCAGGTTGACGTAGTCGATGTCGCGGGCCGCCAGGCCGGCCCGCGCCAGCGCGCGCCGCATCGCCTGCGCGGCGCCGCGGCCGCCGGGCTCCGGCGCCGACATGTGGTGCGCGTCGGCCGTCTCGCCCCAGCCGGACAGCCGCACCGGCCCTTCCTCGCGGCCCATCAGGAACAGCGCCGCGCCCTCGCCGATGTTGATGCCCGAGCGGTTCAGCGACATCGGATTGCAGCGCTGCGCCGAAATCGCGTCGAGCGCGGAGAAGCCCGCCAGCGTGAAGCCGGACAGCGCATCGGCGCCGCCCGCGATCACCGCGTCGACGGCGCCGGTGCGCAGCAGCCGCGCGCCGGTGGCGAGCGCCTTGGCCGACGACGAGCACGCGGTCGAGATCGTGTAGGCCGGCCCCGCGACGCCCAGCTGCTGCGCGACGCACTGCGCGCCGTTGCCCATCTCCTGCAGCGCATAGTCGTAGCCCTCGGGCCAGCCTGCGCCGTCCAGGCGCAGCTTCATCGCGGCGAGGCCCTCGTCGAGACCGGCGGTGCTGATGCCCAGGATCACCGCGACGCGCGCGGGCCCGAAGCGGGAGATCGCCGCGTCGGCCGCCCCGCGCAGCGGCGCGAGCGCGGCCAGCAGCAAGGCGTTGGCGCGCGAGCGCTGGCCGGCGGGCAAGGCGTCCAGCGACGGCAGCGCCACGTCGACGCAGCCCAGCGCCAGCATACGGCCAGGCGTATGGCGATCGGTCGTCACGATGCCCGAGGGCTCGTGCGCGAACAGCGCCGCGCGCAGGCCCTCGTCGGAGTCGCCGAGCGCGCTGACGCAGGACTGCGCGTGCAACCACACCGCCGTCATGGCGCCGCCCCCACGGTGGCCGGCTGCGACACGATCGTCAGCTGGTAGTGGTCGCGGCGCTGGTCGAGTTCGATGACGTCCGCGGCCGGATGGCGCACCACCAGCACGGTCGCGCCGTCGTTGGCCAGCGTGCGCGTGCCGCCATCGTCGCTCGCCTGCCAGCCCGCCGGCAGCGCCGCCTGCACCGCCGCGAGCGGCCACAGCGAGAGCTGCATGTCGTTGAGGATGCGCGCACTCGACACCGGGCCCGGCAGCCACGTCGACCGCCATTCGGTCAGCGTCCTGCCGTCCCACTCGATGCGCGCTGCCACCTGGCCCATCGCGACGATGGCCAGCTTCACGCGCGCCGGGTCGACCTCGAGCAGCACGTCCATCTGCTGCTCGTGGCCCGCGGCGTGCAGGGTGATGTGCTGCTGCAGATCCAGCGGCCGGCCCAGCGCGGCGGGCGACAGCTTCAGCGAGGGCACGCCGTCGTCGGACGCGCCCGGCGTCGCGCAGCCGGCGAGCGTCGCGAGAGCGACCATCGCGAGACGCGAACCCGTCAGCGACACAGTTCCTCCAGCACGCGCAGGCGGCGCTTCGGCTGCGCGACGTACGGGTTGCTCGCGTCCCACGCGTAGCCGGCCAGGATCGCCGAGAGCATGCGGCGGATGTCGGGCGATTGCGGGCCCTCGTGGAACAGGATCTTCTGGAAGCTGCCGTCGTACCAGGCTTCGACGAACGCGCGGAAGGTGTCGACGCCGGCCTTCAGCGGCACGGCGTAGTCGGCCTGCCAGTCGACCGCCTCGCCATCGAACTCGCGCGCGATGCAGGCCGCGGCGAGCGACGCCGACTTGAACGCGATCGTGATGCCGCTCGAGAACACCGGGTCGAGGAACTCGCCCGCGTTGCCCAGCAGCGCGTAGCCCGGGCCCCACAGGGACTTCACGTTGGCCGACCAGCCTCCGAGCTGGCGCGCCGGCGTGTCCCACACCGCGTCCTTCAGCAAGGCTGACAGGACGGGTTCCTCGGCGACGATCGCGCGCAGCCGCTCGAGGTCGCTGCCGCTGTAGCGCGCGAGGAATTCGGAATCGGCGACGACGCCTTGCGAGCAGCGGCCGTTCGAGAACGGGATCGTCCAGAACCAGACGTCGGGCCGCTGCGAATGCACGGTCACGCGGATCTTGTTCCTGTCGAACGGACCATCCGCGGTGAAGCCGTCGGCGATGTGCGTGACGAGCGCGTTGCGCACCGGAAAATCGGACGGCACTTCGAGATCGAGCAGGCGCGGCAGCACGCGGCCGAAGCCGCTGGCGTCGAGCACGAAGCGCGCCTCGACGTCGTAGTCCTTGCCCTCGGCGTCGCGCACCGACACGCGCGGCCGCGCGCCGGCCACGTCCACCCCCGTCACCGTGTGGCGATAGCGGATCTCCGCGCCCTGGCGCGCCGCGGCGTCGGCCAGCACCTTGTCGAAGCTCGCGCGCTGCACCTGGTAGGTGGTGGCCCAGCCGGGCGAGAACTTGTCGCGGAAGTCGATGTCGGTGTAGCGCTCGCCCCAGGCGAAGGCCGCGCCGTTCTTGTGCTGGAAGCCGGCCTCGACGACGTCGCGCAGCATGCCCGCGGCCTCGATGTACTCCATGCTTTGCGGCAGCAGGCTCTCGCCGACCGAGAAGCGCGGGAACTGCTCGCGCTCCAGCACCAGCACGCGGCGCCCCTGCTGGCGCAGGAAGGCTGCGGCGACGGCGCCCGAGGGGCCCGCGCCGATGACGACGACGTCGGTCTGTTCCAGGTTCATGCGTGCATTGTCCGGGATCGCACGAGGTCAGCGCGTAGGCGAAAGTCGCGCCGGACGATAGCAAGGCGCCGAGAGCCAGACGATGAGGATGCCGAACAGCAGCGTCAGCCCGAACGAGCGCAACGCCGGCGTGCTCGATAGCGCGAGCAGGCCGAACGACAGCCACGTGCTGCATGCGCCCAGCACCACGGCCAGCCAGGCGGAGCCGGCGTCGGCGTCCTCGCGTTCGAGCAGGAAGATGCCGTAGTCGATGCCGATGCCCAGCAGCAACGCGAGCGCCAGCACGTTGAACAGCTGCAGCGGCTGGCCGAACAGCGCGAGCAGCGCCAGCGTGCCCAACGTCGCCAGCGCCGTCGGCAGCCACGCGCGCCACGCGCGGCGGCCGTAGCGCAGCATCAACGCGAGCAGCACGACGACGTGGCCGGCGGCCAGCAGCAGGCCCATCGAGTGGCGGTAGCGTCCGAGCAGCGCGGACACCGACTGCACCTGGTCGACCCAGCGCACGCCAGGCAGGCCGTCGGCACTGCTCGCGAGCGCCGGCAGCGACGCGACATCGCGCACGCCGCGCAGCATGACGACACTCGCGACATTGGCGCCGTCGTCGCGCGCAGGCACCGCGCCGAGCCACAGCGCGCGTCCCGCAAGCGATGCCGGCGAAGCGAGCCAACGTTCCAGCGTCAACGGCGCGGCGTCGAAGCTCGCGCGCCGCTGCGTCTCGCCCAGCACCTGGTCGACGCCCTCGATGACGCCGGTCTCGACGCGCCGCGTCAACGCCGCGTCGCTGGCCTGGCGCGCCGCCGACGGCACCCAGTCCGACAGCGCGCGATAGCCCGCGAGCTCGCCCGTCGCGATACGAGCATCGAGCCGCGTCTTCAGCGCCTCCTCGCGTTGCAGCACGTCGTCGGCGTCCTTGCCGCGGACGACGAAGAACTGCGCCGGGCTCGGCAGCCCCAGCAGCCGGCCGACGTCGCGCTGCGCGTCGACCAGCGCCGGCGGCGAGGACTGCAGCTGGCGCAGGTCGTCGTTGACACGCAGCGACCAGATGCCGACGACGCAGGCCAGCGCAAACGCCGCGTGCACGAGCCACGTCGCGCGCGTCGCGGCGAAGCGCGGCCAGCGATCGAGGCTGGCCGCGATCCAGCGCGCGAAGGCGGTCTGGCGCGGACTGCCGCGGTCGATCCACGGGAACCAGCACACGCCCGTCAGGAAGGTGCCCGCGATGCCCACGACCGAGAACAAGGCCATCTGGCGCAGGCCCGGAAACGGCGGCAGGCCCAGCGCGACATAGCCCAGCACGCTGGTCGTCAGCGCGAGCGCGAGGCCGGGCAGCAGCACGGACATCATCTGCAGCGGCGGCACGTCCGGCTTGCCCTGCCGGTTGGCGAAGTAGTACAGGCCGTAGTCCTCCGCGCAGCCGACCAGGCTGGCGCCGAAGACCGTCGTCAGCAGGTTCACGTGGCCGAACACGAGGGCGGTGGCCGACAACGCCATCGCGACGCCCACCGCCAGCGACGCGGCCATCAGCAGCCGCGGCCACAGCGAGCGGAACGCGAGGAACACCAGCACCAGCACGCCCGACAGCGAGCCCCAGCCGATCGTGTTGGTCTCGAGATGCGCGCGCGACGCCGCGTACTCGGCATGCAAGGGCACGCCGCCCGCGATGACGCGCACGCCCGGCACGGCGGCGAGCGCAGCCGCCTGCGCGCTCGCGAGCGCGTCGGCGATCGGCGACTGGCCGTTGAACGCGAACGCCGGCTGCGTCGATTCGCGGATAGCCACCACCCACTCCAGGCCCTCTGCGCTCAGGCCCAGCCGGCCGTCGCGCGGCCGGGCGCGCGTGTCGCCCGCGCGCGCGAGCCACCACTGCGGCCACAGGCCCAGCGGGTCGGCGTTCCAGTCGGACAGGCGCGCGCCGCCGCCGGGCTGCGCGAGCGCGCCGAGCGCGGACTGCACCAGCGCCGGCGGCGACGCGTGTTCGAGCTGCGCGCGCTGCGCCGGCGTCAGCAGGCGGTCGCGGTACGGCGCGTAGAACGCCAGCAGGTCGCCCATCGCCGCGGTGTCGCCGACCGCGCTTTCCTTGAGCGGGGACCTGGCTCCATCGAGCGCGTGCTGCCACGCGTCGGCCGCCTTCGTGGCGGCGGCCCAGTCGGGCGCGCCGATCATCACGACGACCTGGCGCGTGAACTGGTCGGCCAGCTGGCGCGTCGCGCGGCCGACCTCGGGCGCCTGTTCGTCCTGCGGCAGCAGCGCCATGATGTCGGTCTCGAAGCGCGCGGTCTGCCAGAACTGCCACTGGTGGCACGCGACCGCCGCGACGATCGCCAGCCACAGCCAGGCGGCGGCTCGCCAGCGGCCGCGATGCACCGACTGTGTCGAAGCCGTCACTGCAGGCGCGCCGCGTCGGCCGGCGACAGCGCGTCGGACGGCGACTGGTGCGAGAAGCGGATCTGCGTCGTGTCGCCGCGCGCCTCGTCGATGCGCACCGTCTGCACGAAGCGGTCGCCGGCGATCGTCGCCTTGGCGAGGAACTTCGCGACGTTGGCGTCGCGCGGCGTCAGCGTCAACGTCCAGCCCGTCGCGCCGACCGCCTGGGCATCGATGGTGAAGCGATCGGCGAGCGCGTCGAGGTCGGCCGACAGCAGCGAGAAGACGAGCTCGTTGACCTGGCGCAGTCCGGGCTCGGCCTGCGCGTCCGCCACGTTGCTGGACGTGCCGTCGGCCGCGCGCGTGAAGATGCGGCTGGGCGTGACGACCAACGTCGCTTCGAACGGCTGCTGCGTGTGCCACCAGACGCCCTGCCCGCGCGCGACCATGAATTCGCCGTGCGACTGGAGCGCGTTGCGAAAGCCCTTGATCGTCTTCGTCTGCTCGAACGCGCCCTGCACCACGGGCGCGAGCTGCAGTCGCTGGCGCACGGCGGCGGTGTCGGCCGGTGCGGCATGGGTTGCGCCGGCGACCACCGCCGCGACGCAGACGAGCTGCTTCAGCATCCTCAAGCCTGCACTCCCAGCCGCTGCAGCAGCACGGGCGGACTCACGTATTGCATCTCGCGCGCGGCCATGTCGACCGCGACCTGGATCGACGTCGCGGTGTTGACCTTCGCGCCGCTCTTCGCGTCGCGGATCGCGTAGTCGATCTTGAGCCGGTTCTGCCACTCGACGATCGTCGCGCGCACGATCAGCGGCTGGTTGAACGTCGCGGCGCGCACGTACTTCAGGCGCAGCTCGATGACGGGCCAGGCGTAGCCGGACTCGCGCATGCGCGAGTAGCCGTAGTCGAAGCGATCGAGCAGCGCGCAGCGCGCCAGCTCGAGGTACTTGACGTAGTGGCCGTGCCAGACGATGTCCATCGAGTCGATGTCGAAGAACGGCGGCACGACCTCGATCTCGTGCGACAGATCAGGAATCGTCGTCATGCGAGGCTCCAGGCGCGCGCGCGGATCGCGGCGAGCAGCGCGTGCAGGTCGGTGTCGAGCGCGCGATCCTCGGCGACGAAGGCGATGCGCTCGCCCAGGTCGTCGGCGAACGCGCGCAGCGGCGCGCTCAGCGCGATGCCGTCGCGCGCCTCGCGCAAAGCGAGGCCCTGCCGCGCGGCGATCAGCATCGCGGCACTGACCTGCTCGGTGAGTTCCAGCACGCGCAGGCAGTCGCGCGCGGCGATCGTGCCCATGCTGACCTTGTCCTGGTTGTGGCACTCGGTCGAGCGCGAGAAGACGCTGGCCGGCATCGTCCCCTTCAGCGCCTCGGCCGTCCACGCGGACACGGCGATCTGCAACGCCTTCAGGCCGTGGTTGATCGCGGCGCGCGGGCCGCTCGCGCCCGACAGGTTGCCCGGCAGGCCGTGGTTGTAGCGCGTGTCGACCAGCAGCGCGAGCTGGCGATCGAGCAGGTCGGCCACGTTGGCGACGGCGTTCTTCAGGCCGTCCATCGCGAAGGCGATGTGGCCGCCGTAGAAATGGCCGCCGTGCAGCACCTGCTCGCGCTCGGCGTCGATGATCGGGTTGTCGTTGGCGCTGTTCAGCTCGTTCTCGATCTGCGCGCGGAAGAACGGCAGCGCGTCCTCCAGCACGCCGATCACGTGCGGCGCGCAGCGCAGCGAATAGCGGTCCTGCAGGCGCTGGTCGCGCGCCGCGTCGTTCGCACCCGCCAGATCCGCGCGCAGCCGCGCCGCGACGCGCTGCTGGCCCGCATGCGGCTTGACCGCGAACAGCGCCTCGTCGAAGTGGTTCGGATTGCCGGCCGTCGCGACGACGTTGCATGCGGTCAGGCGCGACGCGAGGCGCGCGACGTAGTCGGCTCGTTCCCACGCAAGGCAGGCCAGCGCGGTCATCACCGCGGTGCCATTCATGATCGCCAGGCCTTCCTTCGGCCGCAGGCGCAGCGGCGCGCGCTTCAACGCGGCGAGCGCCTCCGCGGCCGGCCGCACGCGGCCCTCGTGACGCACGCTGCGCTCGCCGCACAGCGCGGCCGCGACGTACGACAGCGGCGTCAGGTCGCCGCTCGCGCCCACCGAGCCCTCGGCAGGGATCTGCGGCAGCACGTCGTGCTCGAGGAAGGCCGCGAGCTGATCGAGCAGGGCCACGGTCACGCCGGAATAGCCCTGGGCCAGCGACGCGAGACGCGCCGCGAGCACGGCGCGCGTCTCCTCGTCGTCGAGCAGGCGACCCAGGCCGACGCCGTGGTACGCGAAGAGATGGTGCGGCAGTTCGGCGACGAGCTCGGGCGGGATCGCCGTGGTGACGGAGTCGCCGTAGCCGGTCGTCACGCCGTAGACGATGCCGTCCTCGCGCAGCAGGCGGTCGAGGAAGTCGGCGCCGCGCTGGATGCGCGCGCGGAACGCCGCGTCGCCGGACAACTGCGCCGCGGCCTCGCGACGCGCGAGACGGCAGACGTCTTCGATCGTCAGCGGACGGCCGTCGAAGACCACGCGCGAGCGGGATTCAGTCATGCGTCGCCGGCGCCGCGGCGCCGCCCGGTTGATCCCAGAACGAGTAGAAGTTGAACCATTCGTACGGCGCCCGCGCGAGCAGGCGCTCCAGGCGCTGTGCGAAGTCGGCCGCGTAGGCCGCGCACGCGCCGAGGCGGTCGGCGCGCGGCAGGCGCACGGCGTCGGCCATGTGCTCGAACACGATCTCGTGCGTGTCGCCCAGGCGGATGCAGCCCATCATCACCAGCGGGCACTTGAGCAGCGAGGCCATCACGTAGGGCCCGATCGGGAACGGCGCGAGGCGGCCGAGGAAGGGCACAGCGACGCTGCTCGCGCGTCCCGCCGCCACCGGCACGCGGTCGCCCGCGATGGCGACGAACTCGCCGGCCTCGATGCGCTGCGCCAGCAGCACGGCGGTGGCCGGCGTCATCTCGGTCACCTGCAGCAGGCGCAGCGCGCGGCCCGGCGACAGCCGTTCCAGCACGCGGTTGAATTGCTCCGCGTGCAGCGTGTGCACCAGCACGGTCAGCTTCAGGTGCGGCGCGTCGGCGAGCGCCTGGCACATCTCGAGGCAGCCCACGTGCGCGGTGACGAGCAGCGCGCCGCGCCCCGAATTCATGTGCGCCTCCAGCGCCGCGCGGCCGACGAAGCGCAGCTTGTCGAAGCGGTAGCGTCCGCCGACGGCCAGCATCTTGTCGAGGATGGTGTCGGCAAACGACAGGAAGTGGCGCATCGTCTCGCGCGCGCCCGGCTCGCGGCCGAGCGCGTGCGTGGCGTGCTGCAGGTTGGCGAGGTACTCCTGCGACGCGCGACGCGCGGCCGGGTACGCGAGCCAGTAGCAGGCCACCACGGGATACAGCAGCACGCGGAACGGCAGGCGTCCGGCGAGTCGGTACAGGGCATACATGATCCACAGCCCGGCGACGGCGCCCGCCTCGCCCACCTGCGACCAGTGGCGCGCCGCGCCGCTCATCGCGGCGCCACCTTGCGCCACAGCAGGATCGGCGAACGCACGAGCATGCCCAGCACCATGCGCACGTACATCGCGACGATGCGCACGTTGTCGGCGCCGTAGCGGAAGTGCGAGACGCCGTCGCGCGGGTAGGTGACGCGCGTGGGCACGTTGACCGCCGGCACGCCGCGCCAGTGCAGCCGCACCAGCACCTCGGAATCGAACTCCATGCGCCGCCCGATATTCACGCTGTCGATCAGCGCCACGACGCTCGCCAGCGGATAGACCCGGAAGCCGCACATCGAGTCGCGAATCTCGCGCGACAGGCAACTGATCCAGAGCCACCAGTGCGCGAACGAGCGCCCGTAGAAGCGCACCGCCGGAACGCTGTCGTCGTAGATCGGCGTGCCGCAGATCACCGCGCCCGGCGAGCGCGCGGCGCGCGCGAGGAAGGTCGGGATGTCGGCCGCGTCGTGCTGGCCGTCGGCGTCGATCTGCAACGCGTGCGTGTAGCCGGCCGCGGCCGCCGCGCGCAGGCCCGCCATCATCGCGCCGCCCTTGCCCTGGTTCTTCGGCAGGCGCACCAGCGTGATGTCGGACGATCGCGCCAGCGCGTCCAGCACCGCGGCGCACGGCGCGCTGCTGCCGTCGTCGACCAGCACGCAACGCAGCCCGCTCTCGCGCACGCGCGCCACGACGCCGCCGATGGCCTCGCCGTGGTTGTAGACCGGGATCACCGCCACCGGCCGGAACGATGCCGCGTCGCTCACGCCATCCCCCCGCCCTGCGCGAACACCGCGCGCCCGCTCGAGTGCACGCCGAGTGCCGAGCGCAGCTCGAAGCGCAACGTCGCCGTCGCGGCCTGCCAATGCCACTCGGCCTCCAGTGGTGTGCCCGGAGCGACGGGCCGCTGGAACTTCAGCTGCTCGATGCGCGAGAACGGCGCGACGATGCCGAAGCGCTCGCGTCCCCAGCGGATCGCCCAGTCGACCTGCGCGATGCCCGGCAGCACCGGCTGGCCGGGAAAGTGGCCGTCGAACGCGGCGAGCTCGGCGCCGACATCGATGCGCGCGGTCGCGTGCGACGCTTCGACGACGTCCCACGTCAACGCGGGCCGCGTCGGCCGGAACAGCGCCGCCAGCGCGCCCAGCGGCGTCTTGCCCTGCGCGTTGACGGGCATCGCGTCGACGAAACGCCAGCGCCGCGGCAGCGCGAGGCGCTCGATGCCTTGCAGCAGCGCCGCGCGCAGCTCGTCGACCAGCGCGTGCTTGCCGAGAGTCTGCAGCTTGCGGCGGCCGGCCGCGGTCAGCTCGGCGACGACGACGGGGCGATCGTCCGCCTCCAGCATCCACGCTCTCGCCTGCGCCACGTCGCCCGTCGCGCGCAGCCGCTGCTCGATGGCCGTCAGCGAGACGCGCTTCTCCCCGATCTTGACGACGCGGTCGCTGCGACCCAGCAGCTCGAAGCCGTCCATGCCGTCGCCCGCGGGGAGCGCGCGATCGGCGGTGCGAAACCATGACGTGTCGGGCAGGTGCGGCGACTGCACCTCGAGCGCGTCGTCGACGATGCGGAACACGACGCCGGGCAGCGGCTGCCAGGTGTCGCCGTGGCGCGCCCGCTGGCGCCACGCGACGCCGCCGGTCTCGGAGCTGCCGTAGACCTCCACCGGCGACGTGCCCAGCAGCGCGCAGGCGTTGCCGGCCGCGTCCGCGGACAGCGGGCCGCCGGACGAGAACACCGCGCGCAGCGCCGCGCGCGCGCCGGACCAGTCCAGCGTGTCGGGCAGGCGCGCGAGGTGCGCGGGACTGCTCACGAGCACGGCCGCACCCGTCAGGGATTGCGCGATCTGCTCGGGCCATTCGAGGCGACGGGCCTCGAACGCGCGGCCCGCGGCCAGCGGCCACAGCACCCGAAACAGCAGGCCGTAGATGTGCTGGTGCGAGACGGTCGCCCAGACGCGCACGTCCTCGCCCGCGCCCGCCGGCTCGCCGTAGAGCGCCGCGTCATCCGGCGCGTCCAGGTCCTGGTTGACCGGCGCGAGACCGGTGTCGCTCAGCGTGCCGAAGCGGCGTTCGAGCGCGTGCACTTCGGCGTCGAGCTGCGCCAGCGACTTCGGGATGGCGAGCGGCTCGCCGCTGGTGCCGGAGGTCTGCACGACCAGCGTCGTCGTGGCGGGATCGAGTTCGTCCCAGGGATCGATCGCCTCGACGGGCGGCACGACCAGCGCGCCCGGCAGGTCGCCAAGGAAGCCGTCGCCGAGCGCGCGCAGGCGGCCCAGCGTGTCGGGCTGCGCATCGCCCGGCACGATCACGCGCTTGCCGGCGTGCCAGGCGCCGAACAGCGCGGCGGCGAACTCGAAGGTGTCCTCGCAATGCAGCACCCAGCGCGCGCCGGGCGCCGCCGACAGCGCCGCGCGGAACGCCGCGGCGCGTGCGGCGAAGGCGTGGCCGTCCAGCGCCGCGCCGTCGCGCCACGCGACCGTCGTGCGCGCGGCGACCTGCCGCATCAGCTGCGGCAGCGGGCTCCAGTACGCACGCTCAGCCATCGATCGTTCCCCGCGCGCTGGCGTGACGCGCACGCACGCGGCGCCGCACCAGCCATTCGCCGCCCATCAGCGCGCCCATCGCGACGTAGGCGACGACGCCGTTGTACAGCGCCCATCCCGCGGCATCGGCCCACAGCGCGGTGGCCGCCGAGATCGCGGCGTTGGCGGCGAAGAAGACGCACCAGACCTGCGTCACGCGCCGCGTGTAGGCCACCGCCGCCGGCGGCAACGACGGCTCGCGCAGGCGCGCCAGCCGCTCGACGACGGACGGCCCGCGGCGCAGGCTGGCCGCGAACGTCCCGAGCAATGCCAGGTTGACGACCACCGGATAGAGCTTCAGCGGCGCCCAGCCGTCGAACCACGCGCCGGCCGCGGCCAGCAAGGCCACGGCCATCGCCACCGCCAGCCAGAAGCGCTCGCGCGCGAACGCGGCACGCGCCAGCGCCAGCGCGGCCAGTCCGAGTGCGACCCAGCGCGGCCCGACGCGACCGAGCGCGAGCCAGACGAGCAACGGATAGGCAACGCTCGCCGCGACGAGCAGCGCGCCGGCCAGCGACGGCCGCGGGCGGGCGGTCGGTGGCGAGGCGGCGGGGTCGGGCATGGCGCCGATGCGTTGGGCCGGCGCCGCGCTCAAGCCTTGCCTTGAGCCGTGACGAACTGCGCGAGCGCGCGCACGCTGGCGAAATGGGCGCGCACCTCGTCCGACTCGGCGGACAGCGTCACGCCGTAGCGCTTCTGCAGCGCGAGGCCGAGCTCGAGGGCGTCGATCGAGTCCAGGCCCAGTCCCTTGACGAACAGCGGCTCGTCGCTGGCGATGTCCTCGGGCGTGATGTCTTCAAGCGCCAGCGACGAAATGATCAGGGCCTTGATGTCTTGTTCGAGCTGCTGCATTCGGGACTTCTCCGCGCTCACGGGCGCGCATGGGGGAAACGGGGTCAGGCACCGCCGGCGCGGCGGCGGGGCAGTATGGCAGACGGGTCATTCGACACGGCTCCAGCGACAACGCCGGCCGGGGCCGGCCTGATCCAGCGACGGCGCGTCCGACAACGCGAACCACATCGCCTGCAGGCCCGCCGGCAGCACCGCGGCCGCGTCGGCCGCCGCCGCGCCCGCATCCGGGTCGTCGGCAAGCCACTCCAGGCGGATCGCGCGCTCGCCGGCGCGCGGCCGGCGCAGGCGCCAGGCCCACGCGAAGTGCGCCATCGGCTCGTCCTCGAACTGCGTGTAGTCGGGCGGCAGCGGCGCGTCGTAGACGACCAGGTCGACGGCCTCGGCGCCGTCGGCCAGCAGCGCGACCGCCTCCGTCACGCCCGCGGCCGCGGTCATGCGGCCGGCCGCGATGGCCGACGAGTTGCTGCGATCCTCGCGCACGATCGCGATCATCGCGCCCATCGCGTTGTGCACGGACAGCGCGAAGGCGGTGGGCGACAGCGCCTCGCCGCGCACCTGGGCCTGCAGCAGGTCGAGGCAGCGCGTGGTCTCGCCGTAGCGCGACGCGAAGACCGTGGGGACGGCGTCGGTCGTTGCCACGTCGTCGTCGGCCTGCGTCGCGGACGTCGCCGGCGCCCTTCCGCGCAGGTCGAACGCTGCCTGCGCGGCCAGCCGGCCCAGCGGCGCGAAGCGGCGCCGCTGCATCGGCGGAACGGCCGCCAGCGCGGCCTGCGGCTCGCCCTCGGGCAGCCAGGGCGCGGCCGCCCATTGCGACCAGCGCTGCGGGGTGTCCAGGCCGGGGGCGCACGCCGCCCAGGACTCGATGACGAACGAAACGTTCAATGGTTCACAGGTGGATTGGAGGATCGTCGAACGGCTCGCCTTGCCAGGACGCGCGAGCAGCTCGGCATCGGGCGCAGGCAAACGACGAACCTGGGCGCCCGGCTCGCCGGCGACATGCTCGCCGACGTTGACGCCGGAAACGCCTGGCGCACGCCGCCCGTGTCCGGACGGCCATTTTAACGTGTCCGACCGCAGCGCCCACGCGGCGCCGGATCGGCGTGCGCCGGGACATCGCGAGTCGTTGGCGGCCATGCGCCGACTGTGTCCCGACGCCGTCGGCCGAGTGCCAGGGTTGTCCCGGAGCGCCCTCGCGACCGGGCCACTTTTCGCACGCTTCGCGCCGCGCGCCGTCGATTCGCGGTGCTGCGCCGTCCATCCGTCGAACCGCCCTGGCACCGCCCAGCCGCGCCGGGAAACATGCGCCCATCGCCTTCGGTTCGCCGGGCGAATCTCCTCCAGCCAACGAAAGAACCGCCATGACAAGCTTCCTGATCGATATCGTCAACCACACCCCGATCGGCGTCTGGATCGGCCTGGCCGTGCTCGTCGCGCTGGGCCTGGCGCAGACGCGCGACCGCGACGTCTCCGCGTCTCGCCTGTGGCTGGTGCCGATCGTGATGGGCACGCTGTCGTTCCTCGGCACCTGGCACGCGTTCGGCGGCACGGGCCAGTGGCTCGCCGCGGGCGGCTGGGTCGCCGGCGGCGCGGCGGGCTTCGCCTCCAATCGCGCGCTGGACCTGCCGCGCCGGGCCAGCGCCAACGCGGACGGCACGTTCCGCATCGGCGGCAGCTTCGCGCCGCTGCTGCTGTTCGTCGCCATCTTCGTGCTGCGCTACGCGGTGGGGGTCGCGCTGGCCGTCGCGCCGCAACTGGCGCACGAGCCGCTCGCCGCGCTGCTGATCGGCGTCGCCACCGGACTGCCCGCGGGGCTGCTGGCCGCGCGCTCGCGCAAGGTGCTGACCACGCGCCGTCGGGCCGACGCCCTCCTCGCCGCCTGACGGCGCGTGTCAGCGAACTTCAGCGGGCGCCGGCCACCTGGACGTCGTCGGCGGGCGCGAGCATCGCCGCCGATTGCGGCGCCTGGCCGCGCGTCGCCCGATCCCAGCGCTGCAGGCGTTCGGGGCTGACGTCGAAATGCTGGCCGAAGAGAAGCGGGCCCTGGCGCGCCATCATCGTGGCGACGCGCGCGGCCGCGGGGTCGCCCGCATCCGCCGCGGCCGACAACTGCGCATAGGCTTGCGGCCACTGTTGCGCCTCGTACGCTTCCATCGCCATGCGGAAGCGCCCCTGCGGCACGTCGCCGGTGCCGCGCATGCCGGCGCCCGTCAACGCGATGCACGCGGCGACGATCGCCGTCGCGCCGATCAGCACCTGGGCGCCGGTATCGATCCAGCGGGCCGTCGTACTCATCGTCATCGCGTGCTGCATGGTGCTCTCCTCAATTCCGTGGCGAATCGACTTCCGACCGCCGAGCCGAGAGTATGGAAAACCGGTGGCGGCCGAGCCATCCCCCTTGAGAGGGAACGGCGCGGCACCACCTGTGACGGGCAGCCTAGAATTGCCAGCACATGAACACGCCCAAAGCCCCCAACGCCTCCGTGCCGGCCGAAGAAGCCGTCAAGCCCGCCAATTTCCTGCGCAACGTCATCGAGCGCGACCTCGAGGCGGGCACCTACGCGAATCGACAGTGGGGCGGCGGGCCGGGCGATGCGGCGAAACACGCGGCGGGCGTGCCCGACGCCGCGCGCGTGCGCCTGCGCTTCCCGCCCGAGCCGAACGGCTACCTGCACGTGGGCCACGCCAAGAGCATCTGCCTGAACTTCGGCCTGGCGCGCGACTACGGCGGCGTCTGCCACCTGCGCTTCGACGACACCAACCCCGAGAAGGAAGACCAGGAGTACGTCGACGGCATCAAGGAGAACGTGCGCTGGCTGGGCTTCGACTGGGAGTCGCCGCTCGGCAACAACCTGTTCTACGCCAGCGACGACTTCGACTTCATGTACCGCGCCGCGGAGGCGCTGGCGCAGGCCGGCCTGGCCTACGTCGACGAGCAGTCGGCCGACCAGATCCGTGCCAACCGCGGCGACTTCAACACGCCCGGCACCAACAGCCCGTTCCGCGACCGCACGCCGGACGAGAACGTGGCGCGCCTGCGCGAGATGCGCGACGGCAAGCACCCCGACGGGGCCATGGTGCTGCGCGCCAAGATCGACATGGCGAGCCCCAACATCAACTTGCGCGACCCGGCGCTGTACCGCATCCGCCGCGCGCACCACCACAACACGGGCGACCGCTGGTGCATCTATCCGATGTACACGTTCGCGCATCCGATCGAGGACGCGCTCGAGCGCATCACGCACAGCATCTGCACGCTGGAATTCGAGGACCAGCGCCCGTTCTACGACTGGCTGCTGGAGCGGCTGGTCGAGCTGGGGCTGCTGGCGCATCCGCTGCCGAAGCAGTACGAATTCGCGCGCCTGAACCTGACCTACGTCGTCACCAGCAAGCGCAAGCTGCGCCAGTTGGTCGAGGAGAAGCACGTCAGCGGCTGGGACGATCCGCGCATGCCCACCCTCGTCGGCATGCGCCGCCGCGGCTACACGGCCGGCGCGTTGCAGCTGCTGGCCGAGCGCACCGGCGCGACCAAGAACAACACCTGGATCGACTACGCCTGGCTGGACATCGCGCTGCGCGACGACCTCGAGGCCAAGGCCGCGCGCGCGATGGCCGTGCTCGACCCGATCCCGCTCAAGCTCACCAACTGGGCCGACGTCTTCGGCACCGCGGCCACCGAGCCGTGCAGCGCGCCAGCGCATCCGCACCATCCCGACATGGGCCAGCGCGAGTTCGCGCTGTCGCCGACGGTGTGGATCGAGCGCGACGACTTCCTCGAGGTGCAGACCAAGGGCTACCAGCGCCTGTTCCCAGGCAACAAGGTGCGCCTGAAATACGGCGTCATCGTCGAGTGCACCGGCTGCGAGAAGGACGCCGACGGCAACGTCACCGCGGTGCTCGCCACCGTCGTGCCCGACACGAAGAGCGGCACGCCGGGCGCCGACCTCGTCAAGGTCAAGGGCACGATCACGTGGGTGTCGGCGCACGACGGCGTGCCCGTCACGCTGAACCTGTACGACCGCCTGTTCGCCGTGGCGCAGCCGGGCAGCGCCGAGTCGCTCACGAGCGAGCTGAACCCGAACAGCATCAGGGTGACGCAGGGCTACGTCGAGCCGTCGGCCGGCAGGCTGCCCGCGGAGACGCGCGTGCAGTTCGAGCGCCACGGCTACTTCGTGACCGATCGCGTCGATCACCGGCTCGACAAGCCGGTGTTCAACCGCGTCACGACGCTCAAGGACAGCTGGGGCAAGTAAGTCCGAGTGCCCTGGCCCTTGATTCGGGGCCGGCCATCCCTACCTGAGGTTCAAGGGCGACGCATGTCGCTCATGTCTGACCTGAAGGAGTCGTGATGGCTGCCGCCGCGCTGAAGAATCGCATCGAGAACCTGATCGCCATGGCCCAGTTGCTGGAGCGCGTGGACGCGAACCCGACGATCGTCGGCGCGCAGCAGTACCTGAACCTGGTCAACACGGTCAAGACGTTGCTGGCCGAGGACGACCTGCCCGAGGACGCCATGCGCGCGGTGCTGCGCGCCTGCCCGGCGTCGGCGGTGCTGTACGAGAACATGCACTACGACCGCTCCGGGCTGTCGCAGTCGCCGCTGGACGCCGCCGTGGCCTCCGAAATGGCGGCCACCGAGCTGATCAGCGACCTGCGCGCCCGCACGCACTGACGCTTGCACGCAACAGTGGCGCCGGGTCGTCGCTGACGCGACAGACACCCGCCCGACCTCCCCTCACATTCGAGCCGGCAATGCCGGCTCGAGTCGTTTCCTGGGCCCGACTCCCGCAAGCTCCGAACCCACCGGAGCTTCATCCGGCGCGCCCCCTTGCGGTGCAACTGTCATCAACACGCGACAATTTTCCGCGTACCTCCCACGGTACGTGCACTTGTTCGCGCAAATGGCGTGCCGACGGGTAATTAGCGCGACTAGACTCCGCCCATTGGAAAAAATCGAGTACGGAGACAAACTCACATGGCATTCCTCAACAAGAACACCGCCCTGGCGATCGCCGCCCTGGTCGCCTGCGGCTCGGCCGCCGCCACGGAAGACTACGACCTGCGCTACGCACCGGGCTACGGCGGTGCCGACATGTCGGCGCCGTTCGAAGGCGGCTGGGTCTTCCAGGCCCATGCGTACGCCTATAGCGGCAACGTGCGCGGCACGTCGGTGACCCCGACGGACCTGTCGCCGGCCTTCGGCCTGCCCGCCGGCTCCGCGGGCGCCCTGACCACCGTCCACACCAACACGCAGATCAACGTCAACGGCCTGCTGTCGCGGCTGAGCTACATGAGCGCGACGACCTTCCTCGGCGCGACGCTGGGCGGCACCGTGCTGCTGCCGCTGGTCAACAAGGGCAGCGAGGTCAGCGTCCACGGCGTCAGCACCACGCTGACGGGCGCGGCCCTCGGCCTGCCCGGCCCGACCCAGGCCGGACTGATCGGCCAGGTCAACGCCGGCGGCACCGCGCAGGCCAACGCGCTCGCCGCCGACAACTCGAACAAGACCTGGGGCCCGGGCGACCTCGAGTTCTCGCCGATCCTGCGCTGGAGCACCGAAGCCACGCAGACGCTGTTCATCCTCACCACGGTGGCGCCCACGGGCGACTACAACCCGGAACGCGCGGCCAACCCGAGCGCCGGCAAGTTCTGGACGTTCCGTCCGGCCGTGCAGTTCAGCTACATCGGCGACGGCTGGGACGTCGGCAGCCGCCTGGCCTACTCCTACAACACGCGCAACGTCGAGACGCACTACAAGAGCGGCAGCTACATCAACGTCGATCTCGCGGCGATGAAGTCCGTCAGCGAATCCACCCGCGTAGGCCTCTCCGGCTACGCCGTCGACCAGCTGGACAGGGATACGACGAACCTGACGGCGGCCGAATTCGCCAGCAAGGACGCCGCGTTCCAGGCGCGCGAAGAAGCGACGCTGGGCCAGAAGGGCCGCATCATCGGCGTCGGCCCGGAAGTGGCCTACATCCACGGCGCGGGCGACTACCTGCTCGAAGGCCGCGTCATGAAGGAATTCGGCGAAGAGACCCGTCCGAAGGGCTTCACGGCCTTCGTCACGCTGTCCAAGCCGTTCTGAGCGACGGGCAGAAGTCACGGCAAGCGCGCCGGCATTGCGTCCGGCGCTCATCGCCAGCGGCCTCCGTCCGAAATCAAGGGTTGCGACGCCTCGTCCGATGAAGACCGGACGGCGTCGTCCCGCGCGGCTCTCCGGATCGTCGCGCCTAGAGTGAGGGTGAGTTGATGATGAAGATGCAAACGTTGCGCCGCCTCGTGTCGGCACTGGTGTTGGGATGCGCCGTCTCCGGCGCCTGGGCCGAGGTCGATGTCTCCGGCGTGCCGCTGGAAGAGACCGTGACGGTCGGCGGCGTGCCGCTGCACCTCAACGGCGCCGGCTACCGCAAGCGCGGCTACTTCAAGATCGACGTCACCGCGCTGTACCTGCAGCAGAAGGCGACCACGCTGGACGCCGTCGAGAACGCGACCGGCCCCAAGCGCGTGCAGTTGGTCATCCAGCAGGACGTCACCGGCTCGCAGGCCTCGCGCTACTTCCTGATCGACTTCGAAGCCTCGGCCACGCCGGCGGAGTTCGCCAAGCTGATCACCGAGGTCTCGCAGGTGGGCGACATCTACAGCTCGCTGCCCAAGATCAAGAAGGGCGACGTCGTCATCATGGACTGGATCCCCGGCAAGGGCCTGCTCGCCACGCTCAACGGCGCCCAGCTGACCGCGCACGGCGCGCCCTCGCCCTACATCAACAGCGAGCTGCTGGCCAAAGTGATGCTGCGCATGTACGTCGGCGGCAAGACGCCGGCCGAACTGCACGACAACCTGCTGGGCCTGTCCAGCAGCATGCGCGACAAGAAGTAGTCGCCGCGCGCCAAGATATCGAGGCCCTGACGCGTGGGAGCGCGTCGGGGCCTTTTTTCGTCCGACCCCATGTCACGGCCGGGTGTCAGGTCTTGCACTGCAACGCATCCTGCGGTGTCAGGTCTTGCAGTGCAACGTACCCGCGGGCGTTGCACTGCAAGACCTGACACCGTTGCACTGCAAGACCTGACACCGGTGCTGCTAGACCTGGATCAGCTCGATCTTGTAGCCATCCGGATCCTGCACGAACGCGATGAACGACGTGCCGCCCTTGACCGGCCCCGGCTCGCGCGTGACCCTGCCGCCCGCATTGCGCACGCTGTCGCAGACGGCCGCGACGTCCGGCACGCCCAGCGCGAGGTGGCCGAAGGCGGTGCCGATCTCGTAGTCAGCGACGCCGTAGTTGTAGGTCAGCTCGATCTCCGCCTCGCCGTCGCCGTAGCCGAGGAACGCCAGCGTGTACTGCTGCTCGGGCCGGTCGGTCGTGCGGCGCAGCTGCATGCCGAAGTGGCGCGTGTAGAAATCGATCGAGCGCTGCAGGTCGCCGACGCGCAACATCGTGTGGAGAAATTTCATGGCATCTCGAGGCTGTGGACAGGAGTCGGCCGCACGTTAGCAAACATCGCGACAGCCAGCGCCGCAGGGTCATTGACCAGCCGCAGCTCGTCGTACGCGCGCTGCGCCTGCGGATAGCGGCGGCGCAGCAGGTTGAGCCACTGCTTGAGCCGCCCTGGGCGATGGCGCGGCTCGACGCGCAGGCTCACGAGACGCCAGAACTGCGCGATCGTCGGCAGCAGGTCGTCCCAGGAGACGGCGGGAGGCGCGCCGTAGTCCGCCGGAGATTGCGGGCCGCCCGCCGAGGCCTTCACGTAGCCGCGGGCGTCGAGCGGGGCCTCGGTCGCATGGCGAGGCAGGGTCGTCGAAAGCATGCCGCCGGTCCGGCGACTGGCGCGGATCGCATGCGCCAACCCGGGGTCGGCCACCATGCCGCGCCCGAGCATCAGGCCGTCGCAGCCGGAGACGCGGCGGCAGCGTTCGGCGTCGTCGGGCGTCCAGATCTCGCCGTTGGCGATCACGGGAATCGCGACCGCCTCGCGGATCGCCGGCACCTGTTCCCAGTACGCGGGCGGCCGGTAGCCGTCGGCCTTGGTGCGCGCGTGCACGACGAGCTCGCTCGCGCCGCCGCCCGCGAGCGCCTGCGCGCACTCGCGGGCGAGCGAGGCGTCCTCGTAGCCCAGGCGCATCTTGGCCGACACCGGCAGCGCGGCCGGCACCGCGCGCCGCACGGCCTCGACGATGCGCCCCAGCAGCGCGGGATCCTGCAGCAGCGACGCGCCGCCGCCATGCCGGTTGACGACCTTCGCGGGACAGCCGAAGTTGAGGTCGATGCCATCGGGCCCGAACGCCGCCAGCGCCGCCGCGTTGTCGGCCATGCAGCCCGGATCGGAGCCCAGCAACTGCGGCCGCACCGGCACGCCCGCGCGCGTGCAGCCGCCCTGCAGCAGCTCGGGCACGATGCGCGTGAACACGCGGTCGGGCATCAGCATGTCGGTGATGCGGATGAACTCGGACACGCAGCGATCGATGCCGCCCACCGCCGTCAGCACCTCGCGCAGCGGGTGGTCGAGCAGCCCTTCCATCGGGGCAAGCAGCAGCAGGCTCACACCGGCCACTCGTCGACGGCGTCGGCCAGGCGTTCGTAGTCGGTCTCGTCGTTGTAGACCTGCGCGGCAAGCCGCACGCACACGTGGCCGTTGATCGCGAGCACCTGCGCCTCGATGCGGCGTTCGAGGAACAGCCAGTCCTTCAACGCCGGCGCCGCGGACTCGCCGAGCCTGGCTATGCGCTCCGGCAGCGCCACGCTGGCCATGCAGCCGACCATGGACTCGGGCGTCGTGAACGGCTGCGCCCAGCGCGCGGACAGCTCGTTGGCCATGCGCCAGACGAGATCGTGGTTCCAGGTGCGCATCGCGGCGAGACCGAGCGTGTCGCGCATGAACGCGATGCCCGCCGGCGCCGACAGCATCGCCGACGGATCGCGCGTGCCCGTCCAGTCGAACTCCTGCGTCAGGCCGACGTCGAGTCCCCACGAGATCACCGGCGGATGCAGCGCGGCACGCTGCGGCGGCGCCACCCACAGGAAGCCGCAGGCGCGCGGCGCGAAGGCCCACTTGTGCAGGTTGCCCACGTACCAGTCGGCGCCGAACGATTCGATGTCGAGCGCGAGCGCGCCGGGCGCATGCGCGCCGTCGATCAGCACCGGCACGCCGCGCGCGCGGCAACGCGCGGTCATCGCCGCAATCGGCAGCGTCAACGCCGTGTGCGACGAGATGTGGTCGAGGATCGCGAGCCGCGTGCGCGGCGTCAGCGCGCGCTCGACGGCCTCGGCGTACGCCTGCGTCGGATCGTCCTGCACGGGAAACGGCGTCGCCACGACGACGACGGTCGCGCCCGCGCCGCGCGCGACGAACTCCGCCGCCTTGATGACCGCGCCATACGCCTGGTCGAGCACGACGATCTCGTCGCCGGGCCGCAGCGCGATCGAGCGCAGCACCGCGTTGATGCCGGTGCTGGCGTTGTCGACGAAGACGAGGTCGTCGCCGCGCGCGCCGACGAAGTCGCCGACCGAGTCGGCGGCCTGGCGCAGCAGCGGACGCGGCGCGCCGGGCTCGTCCGGCGTCACGCGCATCAGCTCGCGGAACAGGAACGCGGCCGGCTGCGCCTCGATGCGGCGCTGCCAGGCGTGCTGCGCGTCCAGCACCACCCGCGGCGTCGCGCCGACGGTGCCGTGGTTCAGGTAGGTGATCTCGGGATCCAGCCACCAGTGGGCGAGGAAGGAGCGGCCGAAGGTGGGCACGGGTTTTCCGGGGCAGGAAGAAGACGCGATTGTCGCCCGAGGGGCGAACTCCGCAGGTATAAAGCGCCTCGACAACAGGGAGGACATGATGGAAGCCAACCGCTACGCGCCGCCGAAGGCAAACGTCGAAGGACAGGCCGGCGAAGCCGCGGCCTCGCCGCCGCTGTGGAATCCGAACGCGGCGGCCAACTGGTCCTTGCTGTTCTCGCCGATCTTCGGCACCTGGCTGCACATGCTCAACTGGCGGGCACTGGGAGAGACAAAGCGCGCCGAATCGGCCAAGACCTGGCTGATGGTGACGACGCTGCTGCTGGTGGGCATGACCCTGGGCGGCGCGCTGATGCCGTTCAGCGGGCTCATCGGATTGCGGGCATTCGCCTCGTTCGCGCTGCTGGTCGCCTGGTACTTCGGCAGCGCGAGACCTCAGGCGAAATGGGTCGCCGAGCACTACGGCGACCACTATGCGCGCCGCGGATGGACGCAGCCGCTGCTGGGAGCGCTGGTTCTCTGGATTGCCGGGTCGGTGCTGTTCACGGTGGCCGCGGGCATCGGCCGGAGCTTCCTGCCGTCGTGAGCGGAGTTCAGTGCAGGTCGCTCAGCTGCACCGCCGGCGACGCCCACTCGCGGCCGATGCTGCCCTGCGCGCGCAGGAAGTTGGCGCGCGCGCCGTCGGTCATCGCGTCCCAGTGCACCTCGCCCTGCCGGTCGCACGGAAACGTCAGTGCGCGGCCCGTGTGGAACAGCGACTGGAAGCGCAGTTCGTAGCGGGCGAGGGATTCGGCGGCGGGCAGCGGGTGGGCGATCATGACGGCCTCGGATGTTGCTGATGAGGACTTGGGGCACCCGGCCGTTCCGCCAGGATGAATTCAGTGTGCGCGCCGGGCCGCGCGCGCGATATCGGTGAACTTCCATCCGCGGCCTAGTCGCAGCGCTCGCCTGCCTGTAGTCGCAACGGCCAATCTCTTGTCAGCGCGCGTCTGACAAACTGGCGTCCCGCTTCGTTTCTGACTCACGACGTGACCGCCCCGCTCATCCGCCAAGCCACCCTCGACGATGTCGAGATCCTCTGCCATCTCGGCGCCACGACCTTCCGCGAGACCTACCGCGCCATCAGCGATCCGCGCGAAGTCGACGAGTACGCCGGCGAGCACTTCGCGCGTGCCAAGGTCGAGACCTGGTTCCGCCGGCCCTGCGCGCGCACGCTGCTCGCGTTCGCGGCGGACGCGCCGCTCGGCTACGCGCACGTGCGCAGCGCCAAGGTGCCTGGCTGCGTCGCCGATCGCAAGGCGCTCGAGCTGTCGCGCCTGTACCTGCTCGCGTCGGCGCAAGGCACCGGCCTCGGCGCCGCGTTGCTGGCGGCGGCCCTCGCGGAGATCGCCGCGCTCGGCGGACGCACCGTCTGGCTGGGCGCCTACGACCGCAACGTCAAGGCGCTGGACTTCTACGCGCGGCGCGGCTTCGTGCAGGTCGGCACGCACGAGTTCGAGTTCGGTGGCCAGATCTACGCCGACCCCGTCCTGACACGAGCCGTCACCGGGGTGGCCTGAGGCCCGACTATCATTCCCGCCTCGCAAAACATTCCCGGAGATTGCCTCGATGACTTCCCGCCTGAGCCCCGTCCGCCTTGCCGCCGCGCTGGCGATCGCCGCCGGCTTCGCCAGCGTCGCCCATGCCGATGACGCCACGGCGCTGGCCGCCGCCTCCAAGGAGCCGGGCGCCGTCGTCTCGGCCAGCGGCCTCGTGTTCAAGTCGATCAAGGACGGCACCGGCCCGAGCCCGAAGGCGGCCGACAACGTCAAGGTCAACTACCGGGGCACCCTCACCGACGGCACCAAGTTCGACGCCTCGGCCGATCACGGCGGCCCGATCTCGTTCAGGCTCGACCAGGTGATCCCGTGCTGGACCGAAGGCGTGCAGAAGATGAAGGTCGGCGGCAAGGCCAAGCTGACCTGCCCGTCCGGGATCGCCTACGGCTCGCGCGGCGTCGGCCCCATCGCGCCGAACTCGACACTGGTGTTCGAGGTCGAGCTGGTCGGCATCAACTGAGCGTGTCTCAGGGCTTGTCGTCGGCGTCCGTCTTGCCGGCGACCAGCCCCATGCGCTCGTGCAGGCCGGCGAGCATCGTGTCGAAGACGACGCGGTGCGTGTCGGGCACCTTGGCGAGGATGACGTCGCGATAGTCGTCGTGCGCGCAGTCGCCGGTGCCCACGCAATGCAGCGACACCTCGATGCCGCCGCGGCAGGTGCCCACCAGCTCGCAGGCGACGATCTCGGCGCCCCACTCGTGCAGCTGGCGATCGACGCCGTCGTCGCCGGCGGAGTTGCCGACGTCGAGGAAGTCGGCGTTGTTCTGCAGCGCCTCGGCCGCGGCCCAGCGGTCGCCGGTCTTGAGCGCGGCGTCGATGTCGGCGTCGGCCGTCGCGCGCTGCGCCGGCACGACGATGCCGCGGCCGTCGGCCGGCAGCAGGACGTCGCGGCCGCCGCGCTGCTCCATCGCGACCTTGTACAGCGACTGTGCGTCGGCGTAGGTCTCGAGCACGCCGGTGCAGCGCTTCTCGATGTCCTCGATCAGCGCCACGGCGGCGTCGTGGAAACCGTCGTTGCCGGTGTGCTCGGCCGCGATGCCCTTGTGCTGGTTCAGGTCGTTGCAGCGCTTCCACGCGAGCAGCGCGTAGAACTTGCCGCCCTCCTGCGGCCGGCTCAGCGCCTGCCCGATGAAGTCGAGGTAGCTGGCGGCGCTCTCGAACTCGCTGCGCATCCTGGCCGAGCGCGCGTTCTGCTCGGTGCCGGCCTGCTCCGACGGCGTCAGCTTCGCGTCGCCGCCCGATGCGACGGCCTCGCTCGCGCCCGGCGCGGGAGCGCTGGCCGACACCGTCGCCCGCGGCTTCAGGTGATGCACGCGCTTCGACAGGTTCACCAGCGCGAGGCAGCCCGCGATCACCAGCACGAGCCCCGCGGTCGACAGCTTGTGGTCGCGGATCCAGAACAGGACTTGCCTCATGCGTGGGCTCCCGCGCGCGTGCGGCTGGTTGCGGACAGGATCAGGGGCATGCGACGGCGGCGTCCAACGACAGGTTGAAGCCGCATTCTCTACGACGACGGCGCCGCGCCGCCCGTCTCGCGCACCTCGCGCGGCGTGGCCCCGAACCAGCGCCGCACCGTGCGGCTGAAGTTGGACGTGTCGACGTAGCCCAGGCGCGCGGCGATCTCCTCGACCGGCTCGACGGTGTGCACCAGCATCCAGAGCGCGCGCTGCTTGCGCGCGGCGTCGAGCAGTTGCTGGAACGTCGCGCCGTCCCCGTGCAGCCGGCGGATCAGCGTGCGCGGCGAGATGCCGCAGCGCGCCGCGACATCGGCCATGCGCGGATAGGCCCCGTCGTCGACGCTCGCCAGCAGCCCGGCCACGCGCTGCGCCAGGCTGGCGCCGGCCACCTCGGCCAGCGCCTCCTCGCATTCACGGCAGGCGCTCGCGTGCGACTTCGCGTCGGCGCCGATGCACGGCAGCGCGAGGTCGCGCTGCGCGAAATGGAACGCGAAGGCAGGCTGGTCGAAGCGCAGGTCGGCGACGCCGAAGCGCTGGTACTGGTCGCGCCACGCGGGCGTGGCCAGCGGCAGCTCGACGCGCAGGTCGCTCGGGATCTGGCCGACGGCGGTCTCGATCATGCGCAGGATCGCGGACAGCACGGTGTCGATGACGAAGCCGCGCACGGCGGGGCCGAGATCGGTGCGCTCGGTGGCCCGCATCGTCATACCGGCTGGGGTATCGACGCAGGTCCACGCCATCGCGTCGTTGCGCGTCGTGCCGTAGCGTGCGAGCGTCAGCACGGCCTCGCGCAGGTCGCGGCTGGTGACGACCGCGTAGCCCAGCGCGCCGTGTGCGGACACCGGCGCCCCGCCACCGAGGTCGAGGCCCAGCCACGGACGGCGCATCGCCGTCATCGCGCCCTCGGCCAGGCGCACGATGGTGTCGCGGCCGAGGCGCTTGTCGTCGGTGACCAGCGTCGCCCAGTCGAGGCCCGCCGCGGCCAGCACGCGGTCGCCGTCGACGTCCGCGTGCTGCAGCAGCATGCGCAGCAGGCGGGCGTAGATCGGCGGCACGAGCGAGCCCGGCTGCGGCAATGGCGGATGGGCGATATCGGGGCGCGACATGTTCCGGAGCGGTGCAGAAGACTCAGTGTCTTCCCTTGATCGGGGCGTTTTGCGGCCTCGCTGTCACTTTATGACGATTTGTTGGCAGCTGCATCGGTGTCGGCCCCGGACCCGGCCGCCCACACTGACTTCCACGATGCTCGCCAACACCCCCGATCCCGCCGCACCCTACGTCGACCGCAAGCGTCACGCCTGGGTGTTGTCGCTGCTGGTGCCGACGCTGGTCGGGCTCGGGCCGTTGCTGTACCGCGCGTGGCCGATGACGCTGATGTTGTGGCTTCCGGTGATCTTCGTCTACTGCGTCGCGCCCCTAATCGATCTCGCGCTCGGCGCCGACACCAGCAACCCGCCCGAGGACGCGGTGCCCAGGCTGGAGGCCGATCCGTTCTACCGCCGCGTCACGTATGCATTGGTGCCGCTGCTGTGGGGCGCGTTCGTCTACGGCGCGTGGTTCTGCATGCGCACGCCGCTGACGTGGGCCGGGCAGCTGGCCATCGTGATGACGACCGGCATGGCCGGCGGCTTCTGCATCAACCTCGGCCACGAGCTGGGCCACAAGAAGTCCCGGCTCGAGCGCTGGCTCGCCAAGATCGTGCTGGCGCCGACGTTCTACGGCCACTTCACGATCGAGCACAACCGCGGCCACCACCGCGATGTCGCAACCGCGGCCGACCCGGCCTCGTCGCGCATGGGCGAAGGCGTCTGGCGCTTCGCGCTGCGCGAGCTGCCGGGCGCGTTCAAGCGCGCGTGGCAGCTCGAGCGCGCGCGCATGAAGGTGGACGGCTTGCCGTTCTGGTCGCTGCACAACGAGCTGCTGCAGCCCGCGCTGATCACCGTCGCGCTGTGGACGACGCTGGCCGTGTGGCTGGGTCCGCAGGTGCTCGTGTTCCTGCTGCTCGCGTCGCTGTGGGCCAACTTCCAGCTGACGACAGCCAACTACATCGAGCACTACGGCCTGCTGCGCCGCGCCGACCCCGACGGCCGCGTCGAGCGCACCGAGCCGCGCCATTCGTGGAACAGCAACCACCTGTTCTCGAACTGGGCCGTGTTCCACCTGCAGCGCCATTCCGACCACCACGCGCACCCGATGCGGCGCTACCAGTCGCTGCGCCACTTCGACGACGTGCCGCAGCTGCCCAACGGCTACTTCGGCATGTTCACCATCGCGTACTTCCCGCCGCTGTGGTTTGCTCTGATGGACGCGCGGCTGGTCGCCGCGGTCCACTCGGATGCGTCGCGCATCAATTTCCATCCCCGACGCCGGGCCGCGCTGATGCGCCGGCACGGACTCGTCGACTCTCCCGCATGACTCCCGTTGCAGAGGTTTTCGTTGGCTGACCACAAGAAAGAGACAAGCATGAATTTCGACTACATCGTGGTGGGCGGTGGCTCGGGCGGTTGCGTGCTGGCGGCGCGGCTCAGCGAGGACCCGGCGATGTCGGTGGCGCTGGTCGAGGCCGGCCCCGTCGACAAGAACATCCTCATCCACGTGCCCGCGGGCCTCGCGCTGCTGGCGCAGACCAAGGCCGCGAACTGGAACTTCGACACGGTGCCGCAGAAGGACCTGAACGGCCGCATCGGCTGGCAGCCGCGCGGCAAGGTGCTGGGCGGCTCGAGCTCGGTCAACGCGATGTGCTACATCCGCGGCCATCGCGCCGACTACGACCATTGGGCCGCGGAGGGCAACGAGGGCTGGTCCTACGACGAGGTGCTGCCCTACTTCCGCCGCGCGGAGCACAACGAGCGCCTCCACGACGAATTCCATGGCAGCGACGGACCGCTCAACGTGATGGACCTGCGCAGCCCGACCCGCTACGTGCAGGACTTCATCGCGGCGGGCCGCGAAGCGGGCTACCCGGTCAACGACGACTTCAACGGCGCGCAGCAGGAAGGCATCGGCCCCTACCAGGTCACGCACAAGAACGGCGAGCGCCACAGCGCGGCCAAGGCCTACCTGACGCCCAACCTGGGCCGCAAGAACCTGACCGTCTTCACCGAGGCCCACACCACGCGCATCCTGTTCGAAGGCAAGCGCGCGACCGGCGTCGAGTTCCGCCGCGCGGGCCGCATCGAGCAGATCGGCGCCAACCACGAGGTGCTGCTGGCCGCGGGCTCGCTGCAGACGCCGCAGATCCTGATGCTGTCCGGCGTCGGCCCCGCGGCGGAGTTGACCAGGCACGGCATCGGCATCGTGCACGACCTGCCCGGCGTGGGCCAGAACCTGCACGACCACCTCGACGCCGTGCAGGTGGTCGTCGCCCCGCAGCTGAAGGAGACCTTCGGCGTCACGTTCGGCGGCATCGCGCGCGTGCTCAAGGCGATCCCCGAATGGCGCACGCATCGCCGCGGCATCCTCACCACCAACTTCGCCGAGGCCGGCGGCTTCATCAAGAGCCAGGCGAGCGAGGCCATCCCGGACCTGCAGCTGCACTTCGTGATCGCCAAGCTGGTCGACCACGGCCGCAAGACGGTGCTGGGCCACGGCTTCTCGGGCCACGTGTGCGTGCTGCGCCCGCAAAGCCGCGGCAGCGTCACGCTGGCCAGCCGCGACCCGATGGCCGCGCCGCTGATCGACCCGAACTTCCTCGGCCATCCCGACGACCTGCCCCGCATGGTGCGCGGCTTCCGCCTGATGCGCGAGCTGTTCAGCCAGCCCGCGCTGGCGCGCCTGGGCGGCAAGGAACATCCGCGTTCGGCCAACGCCACCACCGACGCCGAGATCGAGCAGTTCATCCGGAGCCACGCCGACACCATCTACCACCCGGTGGGAACCTGCCGCATGGGCCCGGGCGCGATGGACGTCGTCGGCGCCGACCTGCGCATCCACGGCCTCGAGGGCATCCGCATCGTCGATGCCTCGATCATGCCGCGCATCATCGGCGGCAACACCAACGCGCCGACGATCATGGTGGCCGAGAAGGCGTCCGACATGATCAAGGCCGCGCGACTCGCGGGCACGGATGCGGGCCCGCAGACGGTGCGGGCGTTCGCGGACACCGGGTCGCCGACGATCGAGCTGGCGGCCTGAGCGGCTCCGGCCGGCGCGCCGGGGCCGACGTTGCAGGGGTTCGGCAAGCGCGCGCCCGCCAAGCCGCGCTTCGATCTCGCGGCGGATCTGCAGCACTGGACGAACAAGCTCGCCGACCCCGAACAGGAGGCCGCGCGCAGTCCCGCCGGGGCGCGCCGGGCGCGTGCGCTGCTCGGCGCCGCCCGCGCGAAGTGGCATCTCGAGGACCGTCTCGGCTGCGTGCGCTTCGCCATCCTGTCGCTGGCGGACAAGGACCTGAACACGCCCGCGCTCGCGGTGAGCGCGATGACGCAGGCCGCCTTCGCGCTGATGGAGCTGGGCGCGATCGAGCAGGCGCGGCCGCTGGCGCAGCACGCGCTGATGCTCACGCGCGTGGAGACGCTGCTCGACCAGCTGCCCATCGCGCTGTCCTGCGCCGCGGCCGTCGACTCCGTCAGCGGCGAGTTCGATCGCGCCGAAGGCTTCCACCTGGAGGCGCTGGCGCGCGCGCGGCAGGCCGCCGACCTCGACCCGCTGCAGATGGCGCTGTGCAACCTGCTGTCGTCCACCATCGCGATCCTGCGGCACGCCGCGCTCAAGGGCGACGCGTCGCTGGCGGCCACGGTGGAGCATCGCTCGCGGCCTCACCTGCTGCATGCCAGGCACCTGAAGGACGACCCGCGGCTGTCGCCGTGGCGGCGCCTGATCCTGCAGCAGAACCTCGGCGAGTTCCTGGGCCTGTGCGGCGTGCCGCCCGAGGGCGAGGCGCTGCTGGCCGAGTGCCTCGCGCAGGCCACGGCGCTGGCGGATCCGCAGATGGCGCAGGCCGTCGCGACGGTGCTGGCCGAGCAGCTCGCGGCACGCGGCCAGCATCAGGACGCGCTGGCGCTTCTCGGGACGCACGTGCGCGCCGACATGCCCCATCGCGGTGGCTTCCGGCGCCGGCTCGAGGCCACGCGCACCGCCGAGGCGTGCCTGCGCCACCTTGGTCGCGCCGACGAGGCGGCACGGATGGCGCAGCGCATCGCGCGCGACCTGCGGGAGTGGGAGACGCTGCGCGCCGAGGCGATCCGACTGCTGCCCGCCTGAACGGCGTCAGGCCTTGTGCAGCGCCACGCCGCCGGCGCGCAGCGCACGCGTCACGCGCGCGGGCGTCGCGCGCGGGACGACCAGCAGGCCCAGCTCCGCGAGCGGCGCGACGACGAACGGCGACGCCGCCATCAGCTTCTCCGGCGACGCCAGCACCACCGTCTCGGCCGCGCGCTCGTGCAGCGCACGCTTGACGGCGGCCTCTTCCGCGTCGCCGGTGCTCAGGCCGGCGTCGGGATGGACGCCAGTGACGCCGAGGAAGAACAGGTCGGCGCGCAGGCGCGAGGCTGCATCGATCACCGCGGCGCCGACGTTGACCATCGAGTGACGGAACAGCCGCCCGCCCAGCATCAGGATCTCGATGCCCGCGTGCTGCGCCAGTTCGACCGCCACGGTGGGGCTGTGCGTGACGATGGTCGCGCGCAGCCCGGGCGCGAGATGGCGCGCCACCTGCAGCGCCGTCGTGCCGCCGTCGAGGATCGCGACCTGCCCGTGCCTGATCAACGACGCGCCGAAGCGGCCGAGTGCCACCTTGTCGGCGGTCGACACCTGGCCGCGCAGCGCGAGATCGCCCATCGCCGCCGACGCCGGCAGCGCGCCGCCGTGCACGCGCTGCAGCAGGCCTTCGGCGGCCAGCTCGCGCAGGTCGCGCCGGATCGTGTCCTCGGAGGTGCCGAGCTCCTGCGCCAATGCCTTGGCGACGAGCTGGCCTTCGGCGGCAAGGCGGGCGAGCAGCAGCTTCTTGCGTTGGGTGGTGAGCATCGAAGGGATTTGGCGGTTTGGCGTGTTTGCACGATACTGCACGAAACTACGCAATCATGCCATGCCTTCACCGAATGTCGACCCGAGTCCCTTCGTCGGCAACGACGATGTCCGCATCCTCGAGCAGCGCGTGCTGGCGCACGACTGGTACCTGCTGCGCAAGACGACGTTCGAGCACCGGCGCCGCGACGGCCGCCTGCAGGTCGTCAGCCGCGAGACCTACGACCGCGGCAACGGCGTCGCGCTGCTGCTGTTCAACGCGGCGCGCGGCACGGTCATCCTGATCCGCCAGTTCCGCTTCCCGTGCTGGGTCAACGGGCTGGCCGACGGCATGCTGGTCGAGGCCTGCGCGGGCCAGCTCGACGGCAACGATCCGATCGCGGCGATGCAGCGCGAGGCGATCGAGGAGACCGGCTACGCGGTGCGGTCGCCGCGCAAGGTGTTCGAGGCCTACATGAGCCCGGGCTCGATCACCGAGAAGCTGCACTTCTTCGTCGCGGCCTACGACGACGCCGATCGCCGGACCGCCGGCGGCGGCGAGGAACACGAAGGCGAGGACATCGAGGTGCTGGAGCTGCCGCTCGCGCGGGCGCTCGCGATGATCGCCAGCGGCGAGATCCAGGACGGCAAGACCATCATGCTGCTGCAGCACGCGGCCCTCACCGGCCTGGCCAGGCTCTAGCGTTCAGCCGTCCACGCAGGCCTGGATCGCCGCGCTGACCGTGGCGACGGCCTTGCGCTGCGTGGCCGCGCCCAGCAGCGGCGAGCCGAGCGCGTGCTTCATCGTCGCCAGCCCGATCAGGTAGGACGCGATCAGCGCGGCCCGCAGCTCGGTGTCGCGCCCGCGCAGCAGGCGCGCGAGCGGCAGCACGAAGTCGGCGTGGAAGCGCGCGGAGACGCGCTCCTGCGTGGCCGGGCTGCCCGACGCGCGCAGCAGGATGCCCAGCGCGTCGAACCTGGCCTCGCGCCGTTCCTGGCTGCCCTCGATGACGAGCGTGGTGATGAGCTCGCCGAACGTGCTCATGTCGATGCCGGCGAAGTGGTCCTTGATCGCGAACGCGTCGACGATGGCCTCGTCGAACAGCTTCTCCTTGCCGCCGAAGTAGCGGTTGACCAGCGCGGCGTCGACGCCGGCGTCGGCGGCGATGTCGCGCGTACCGACGTTCTCGTAGGCGTCGAGCGAGAAGCGCACGCGCGCGGCCGCCAGGATGCGCGCGCGGGTGTCGCCGGCGTTGCGGGCGGGCCTGGACGGCGCGCTCATCGCCGCGGGCAGGTCGGGAACGGCGTGCGAGATCTTCTGGCGGGAGGGCATTCGTGACACGGGCTGTGGGCGACCCTGCCATTTTGTCACCAGCCGTTGACATGCACAAGGCAACGCTTCGTCCGCGGGCGAAGCATGGACGGCCTCGCATCGCTAGGATGCCTGCATGACCTCCGAAGCCCATGCCCTTCCCGCCGCCGAGTCGCGCGCCCCTTCTTTCGCGCTGGTCGTGCTCGCGACCTCGATGGCCTTCGTCGTCGGCCAGCTCGACGTCACCATCGTCAACGTCGCGCTGCCGGCGATGGGCCGCGATCTCGGCGCGGGCGTCGACGGGCTGCAGTGGGTGGTCGATGCGTACGCGGTCGCGTTCGCGGCGTTCATGCTGTCGGCCGGCGCGCTCGGTGACCGCTTCGGCGCGCGGCGCGCGTTCCAGTGGGGCATGGGCCTGTTCGGCCTGGCGTCCGTCGCCTGCGCGGCGGCGCCGGGCATCCTCGCGCTCGACGCCGCGCGCGTGCTGCAGGGCCTGGGCGCGGCCGTGATGCTGCCCAACTCGCTCGCGCTGCTGAACCACGCACTCGCGCACGAACCCGCGCGGCGCGCGCGCGCGATCGGCTACTGGACGGCCGCCGGCGCGATCGCCATCGCGCTCGGCCCGGTGCTGGGCGGCCTGCTGGTGGCCGGCGTCGGCTGGCGGGCGATCTTCTGGGTCAACGTGCCGCTGTGCCTCGTCGGCGGCTGGCTGTCGACGCGCTTGCTCGAGACGCCCACCGGCGGCACGAAGCCGCCGCTCGACCTCGCGGGCCAGGTGCTGGCGACGCTCGCGCTGGGCGCGCTGATCGCCACGCTGATCGAGGCGCGATCGCTGGGCCTGCACGACGCGCGCATCTGGCTCGGCGCCGCCGCGACGCTTGCGCTCGGCGGCGCGCTGCTGCTGGTCGAGCGGCGCGCCGCCGCGCCGGTGATCGCCACCGACCTGTTCGCGCTGCGCGACTTCCGCGGCGCCGTGTTCTTCGGCACGGTGGTCAACGGCACCTACTACGGCGCGATCTTCGTCATCGCGCTGTTCCTGCAGACCGCGCGCCACTTCACGCCGATGCAGGCCGGCCTCGCCTTCCTGCCGCTGACGGCCGGCTTCTTCCTGTCCAACGTGCTCAGCGGCAGCGCCATCACGCGCTTCGGCACGCGCAAGCCGATGATCGTCGGCGCACTCATCGACCTGCTCGGCTTCGGCGTGCTGGCGTTCGCCTCGACGACGCAGAGCCTGCCGCTGATGCTGGTCGGCTTCCTGCTGATCCCCAGCGGCATGGGCCTGGCGGTGCCGGCGATGACGACGACGGTGCTGTCGTCGGTCGACAAGAGCCGCTCGTCGCTGGCGGCGGCGATCCTCAACACCGCGCGGCAGTCCGCCGGCGCGATAGGCGTGGCCGTATTCGGCGCGCTGGCGCAGGGCGATGCGGCGCACATCGGCGCGGGGCTGCGCATCACGTGCGTGGTGGCGATGTTCGCGCTCAGCTTCGCGGCGCTGGCGGCGTCGCGGCTGAAAGGCGTGCCGCCGCACGCTTGAACACGCCTTGCGGGCGTTTTGCCGCGAGCGCGTCACGCCGGCGTCACGCGCGCGCCCGACAGTTGCAGCATGCGACGCATCGTCAAATCCCGCATCCGCGGCTGGACCACCGACCGCCTGGTGCACCTCGCGCTGGCCCACGGCTCGGCGCCGCGCGGCCGTGCCGCCATCGCGATCCTGCAGGCGCGCGGCACGCCGGAGATGCTGGCGCGCATCGAGGCGCTCGTGCGCAGCACCAGCGTGCGCCGGCGGGTGCTGGGCCTGGAGATCGCGGCGCAACTGCGCGCGCCGGGCCATGCGCACGACTACCAGGCCGACCCCTACGCGCTCGAGACGACGCAGGCGATGTTCGTCGAGGCCTTGCGCGACGCCGACCCGAGGGTCGTACGGTCGGCCATCAGCGGCCTGGGGCACCAGCCGCTGCCCGCCGCGCTGCCCGCCCTGCTGGCGCACCTGCGGCACCCGGACCTGCGCGTGCGCTTCGCGCTGGCCTACGCGCTGGGCAGCTATCCCGGCCCCGACGCCACGGCGGCCTTGATGCACCTGGCCATCGACCGCGACGATCTCGTGCGCGAATGGGCGACCTTCGGCATCGGCACGCTCAGCGAGGCCGACGACGACGCCGTCCGCACGCTGCTGTGGACGAACGCCCACGATCCGTACCGCGACGTCCGCGGCGAGGCCGTGGTCGGCCTCGCGCGGCGCAGCGATCCGCGCGCCATCGAGCTGCTGAAGGCCCGCCTGCTCGACGACGACTGCCGCGTCTACGAGCTCGAAGCCGCCGAGGAGATGCCCAGCGCCGAGCTGCTGGAACCGCTGCAACGCCTGCGCGACGACGCCGAGCAACGACACGACCTCGACCCGTTCTGGCACCGCCACCTGCTCGACGCGATCGACGCCTGCGAGCTGGTCGCCGACGCGCAGGCCTGATCACTCGGCCTCGTCCTCCTCGGTCACCAGCACGTCGGCGCGCTGCGGCGGCGCGTCCTCGTCCATTTCCTCGCCCAGGAAGCCGCCGCTCTGGTGCGCCCACAGCCGCGCGTAGAGGCCGCCGCGCGCCAGCAGCGAGCGGTGGTCGCCCTCCTCGACGATGCGGCCCCTGTCGAGGACGACGAGGCGATCCATCGCGGCGATCGTCGACAGCCGGTGCGCGATCGCGATCACCGTCTTGCCTTCCATCAGGCTGTACAGGCTGGCCTGGATCGCGGCCTCGACCTCGGAGTCGAGCGCGCTCGTCGCCTCGTCGAGCAGCAGGATGGGCGCGTCCTTGAGCATCACGCGCGCGATCGCGATGCGCTGGCGCTGGCCGCCCGACAGCTTGACGCCGCGCTCGCCGACGTGCGCGTCGTAGCCCTTGCGGCCCTTGGCGTCGGCCAGCGTCTGGATGAACTCGCCGGCCTCGGCGCGGCCGGCGGCGGCGAACATCTCGGCGTCGGTCGCTTCGGGGCGGCCGTAGAGGATGTTGTCGCGCACCGAGCGGTGCAGCAGCGAGGTGTCCTGCGTCACCATGCCCACGTGCGCGCGCAGGCTGTTCTGCGTGACCTTGGAGACGTCCTGGCCGTCGATCAGCAGCCGCCCCGACTCGACGTCGTAGAAGCGCAGCAGCAGGTTCACGAGCGTCGACTTGCCCGCGCCCGAGCGCCCGACCAGGCCGATCTTCTCGCCCGGCCTGATCGCCAGCGAGAAGTGCTCGATGACCTGGCGCTTGCCGCCGTAGGCGAAGCCAACGTCCTCGAACCTGACCTCGCCGCGCGGCACCGTCAGCTCGGGCGCATCGGGCGCGTCGACGATCGCGTGCGGCTTCGACAGCGTGTTCATGCCGTCGGTGACGGTGCCGATGTTCTCGAACAGCGACGCCAGCTCCCACATGATCCAGTGCGAGATGCCGTTCAGGCGCAGCGCCAGCGCGGTGGACGCCGCGACCGCGCCGACGCCGACCTTGCCCTGCGTCCACAGCCACAGCGTGACGCCGGCCGTGCTCATGATCAGCCCCATGCTCAGCACGTGGTTCACGATCTCGATGCCGGTGATGTAGCGGCCTTGCTGGTACGCCGTGACGATGAACTCCTGCATCGCCTGCTTGGCGTAGCTCGCCTCGCGGCGCGCGTGCGAGAACAGCTTCACCGTCGAGATGTTGGTGTACGCGTCGGTGATGCGCCCCGTCATCAGCGAGCGCGCGTCGGCCTGCAGCGCGCCCACCTTGCCCAGCCTTGGCACGAAGTAGCGCAGCGCCAGGCCGTACAGCACCAGCCACGCGAGGAAGGGCCCGAGCAGCCAGGCGTCGAAGCTGCCGACGACGGCGATCATCGTGACGAAGTAGATGATCACGAAGACCAGGATGTCGGTGCACGTGGTGACGACGTCGCGCACGCCCAGCGCCGTCTGCATCACCTTGGCGGCGACGCGGCCGGCGAACTCGTCCTGGTAGAAGCTCATGCTCTGCGCGAGCATCATGCGGTGGAAGTTCCAGCGCAGCCGCATCGGGAAGTTGCCGAACAGCGTCTGGTACTTCAGCGAGGCCTGCACCGCCACCAGCAGCGGGCTCAGCGTGAGGACGGCGGCCAGCAGCAGCAGCTTGCCGCGCTCCTGCGTCCACAGCTGCGCCGGCTGGACGTGGCTCAGCCAGTCGACCACGTGGCCCATCACGGCGAACAGCAGCGCCTCGAACGCGCCGATGGTGGCGGTCAGCAGCGTCATCCACAGCACGAAGCGGCGCACGCCGGCCGACGCCGCCCAGATGAACGGGAAGACGCCCTTGGGCGGCGGCGGCGGTTCGCCCTCCGGCCAGGGGTCGACGAGGCTTTCGAAGTAACCGAACAAGCGATGCTCCTGAGGCTGGCGCGCGGCTGGAACGCGGCGCGCGACCCGCAAGGCTACGCGAAAACGCGCCGCCGCGTGACGCATTGGGCAGGCGCGCGGACGGGCGGGCGACAACACCTGCGCGCAGCCGCCATGATGGGCCCGTCTCCCTTGGTAACGGGCGCGCCCGACAGTGCGCGCAAAATGGCGCGGTACGCCAAAAACCGCTGGCCGAACGAGGGTTCGAGCCGGCGAGCCAGACCCGAAAGGCCATGGTGCAGAACAGCGACGTCGTCTACAGCGCCACCCAGCACATCGATCGGCTCATGCGCCGCGTCGTGCTGCTGATGTTCGGCGCGGGCGTGCTCGCGGTGCTGGCGATCTGGCACATGGAGGTCGTCGACGGCACGATCGGCTCGATCGACCGTGTCGGCTACCCCGCGATGGTGTTCGTCTTCAGCCTGAGCCTCGTCGCGCTGTGGCGCTTTCCCCGGGTGCTCGGCACCGTTCGATGGCTGGGCTTCCTGACCATCACGCTGCTGCTGATGCTGGACCTGTGGACCCAGACGAACGCGCCCGGCCCGCTGCTGGACAACTACAACTCGCTGACGCTGTGGAACTGGCTGCCGCTGTGCTACGCGATGGCCTTCTTCATGCTCGCGCCGCGCCACGCCTTCCTGGCGGCCGCCGCCATGCTCGCGTTCTTCGCGGCGTGCACGCTGATGCGCAGCATCGCCAGCACGCCGTACGCCGCGCAGGACCGCTCGCTGATGATCAACACGCTGATCTCGCACGCGGTGCTGGTCGTGTGCCTGACCGGCATGGTGTGGCTCAAGCACGTCGTCACCGTGCAGGGCGAGCAGGCCACGCGGCTGAACCTGCTGGCCGCCACCGACCCGCTCACCGGCCTGGCCAACCGCCGCCTCACGCTGCAGTTGCTCGATCAACTGGCCCGCGACTGCCGGCTCGACTTCGCCCCGGTGGTGATGCTGTGCGACCTCGACCACTTCAAGCAGATCAACGACGGCTGGGGCCACGCGATCGGCGACCAGGTGCTGGTGGCCGTCGCGAGCGCGCTGCGCGCGAGCACGCGCGACGCCGACACCGTCGCCCGCTGGGGCGGCGAGGAATTCCTCATCGTGCTGCCCGTCACGCGCGACCTCGACGCCACCGAGCTCGCGGAACGCCTGCGCGCGCGCGTCGAGTCGCTGCAGGTGGCCGACCGCCACCAGTGCCCGGTGCCGGTGACGCTGAGCATCGGCATCGCGCCGCTGGCGGCCCACGAGACCGGCTCGAGCTGGCTCAAGCGCGCCGACGAGGCGCTCTACCGCGCCAAGGCCGACGGCCGCAACTGCTGTCGCATGGCGGATCCGCCGGAGGTCTGAACAACCTTGCCACGACCCGGCCTTGACATCGCCTGCTCCTCGGGCAGCCCGTGCGACGACGTCGCGGATTGTCGGGCCAAGCCGCTCGCGCAGTCGACTACTGCAGGCCGCCGCTCGCGCCCGGGAACTTGTGGGCGAACTTGGCGATCCACTCGCCGGCCGCCTCTTCGGAGCTGAGCTCGCGGCCTTCGGCCCGCGCGATCGAGCGCCGGTAGTCCTCGATGTAGCAGACCTGCGCGACCATGCGTGAGCGGAAGACGTCCTCGGCGTCGAGGAAGCTGACGCCGACCTCGTGGCCGCTGCCGTCCCGGCACGGCCGGCACCACGCGACCCGCGCGCGCGCCTCGAACGCCGGCTCGACGTAGGCGATGCGCACCTCGATCAGCGAACCCGGCTCGACCGGCACCTCCGAGTGCACCGCCAGGCCGCCCAGGCTGATGTCCTGGGTCTGGAAGGCGGCCGTGCCTCGCTGAGACGTTCGGATCTCGATCGGGACGTCGAGCGGATGGCGGATGAACTGCCTCATGCCTGAAACTTCCTGGTGGTCGGCTGCTGTCGTTGCTCCGGCAGGCAGGCGATTTGTACAACTCGGAGCGAAGCCCCGCAGCACCAATGGTTGTACAGATGTTCGCCGCCCAACGGGCGGATTCGAACGTGGGATGCCGGCCAGATCGACGCTTTGAAAGGCATGCCGCATCGAAATAAGGGCCCCGCGGGGCCCCTGGAAGCATGGCCGCCGGTCGAAGTGCTTACTTGCCCTGCGAGGCGCCACCGTTGAGGTAGTCCTTCTTGCCGATCTCGACGCCGCCTTGGCGCAGCAGCGCGTAGGCCGTCGTGATGTGGAAGTAGACGTTGGGGTTGGCGAACTGCAGCAGGTAGGTGGCGCCCTTGAACTCCTGCTTGCGGTCGCGCAGCTGCAGCACGATGTCGCGGTCTTCGGCGCCCTCGAACTGGGCCTGGGTGAGCGTGTCGAGGAAGGCGATCGTCTTGTCGAGGCGGGCCTGCAGCTCGGGGAACGTCTTCTCGTTGTCCTCGAACTTCGGGATCTCGACGCCGGCCAGGCGGGCGGCGGCGCCCTTGACGTTGTCGGTGGCGATCTGGACCTGCGCCGTGAACGGCAGCATGTCCGGATACAGGCGGGAGGTCAGGAAGACGCTCGGGTCGATCTTCTTGGCCTCGCAATGCGCTTCTGCCTTGGCCATCACGGCGGAGAGGTTCTTCAGCATCGCGCGGAACGGCGGGACGGTGGCGGTGTACATGGACAGGGACATGACGGGTCTCCGGTTTGTGGGGTTTGACGGGGTCGCCATTAGAGCGCAGCGCGGCTGTTTCTGCTGACAGTGGTCTGGACAGCCCTTCGGGGGCGTGGTGCCTGCGGCGCCATCGATCAAAGCGATAACATCGAACCCACCATGGCCGCGTCCAAAGCACGAACGACAACGCTCCTGCTGATGCTGCAATTGGCGACCGGCATCGCGCAAGCCCAGCAGGCGGCCTCGGCTCCCGCAGAACGCAAGAACTGGTTCGACGACCCGTTCGTCCAGGCGACGCACGGCCTGCCCGGCTGCCCCATCCCCGATCAGCCGCTCATGACCGAAGCCGAGATGCAGCACGAGACCCATTGGCGCGCCGAGCGCGGCACGAGCTGCTACCGATCGGGCCGCTGCCGCCTGCCCAACGCGTACCTCTACGACAAGGAAATCGCGCCCCGCGTCGTCAAGGCGATAGCCGCCGCCGGCACGTTCGAGAACACGTCGATCTGGGTCGAGGGCCAGCGCCGTTGGGTGTGGCTGAAAGGCTGCGTCTCGACGCCCGAACAGGCCGTCGAACTGGAGCGCATGGTGCGGCTCATCGACGACGTCGAAGCCGTCATCCCGCAGCTGATCGTCGGCACGCAGATGCCGCCCGGCCAGCCGGTCTATCGCCTGCCGCCCTGATCAGGCGCCTGCCAGACTCGCACGTAGTCCACTTCCATCGTCACCGGAAAGATGCTGTCGTCGACGGGCCCGCCAAGGTCGCCGCCGATCGCGACGTTCAGCAGCAGGAACTGCGGACCGTCGAAGGGCCAGGCGCGCGCCGCGCCGGCGGCGCCGACGTCCAGCCTTGGATACGTCAGGTCGTGGACGCCGTCGATGCCGAAGGTGATGTCGCGCTGCGTCCACAGCATCTGGTAGCGGTGGAATGCACCGCAGGCGTCGGGCACGGTCACCACGCTGCCGACGCCGTGCGCGCCGCTGCCGGCCGGCGTGTGGATCGTGCTCATGATGCGGCCCGGGTTGCGGCCGATGTGTTCCATGATGTCGAGCTCGCCGTTGGCCGGCCAGTCGCCGTGCGTGCCCAGCATCCAGATCGCCGGCCAGGTGCCGAGGCCGCACGGCAACTTGGCGCGGATCTCGAAGAAGCCGGTCGTCCACTCCGCGAGTCCGCGCGTGGACAGGCGCGCCGACGTGTAGCGCTGGCCGCCCCAGTCGCCGGCGGCCGAGCGCGTCTCCTTGCGCGCCGTGATGATCAGCTTGCCGTCGTGCACCACCGCGTTGTCCGCGCGCGGCGACGAGTAGTACTGCTGCTCGTGGTTGAACCAGCCCTGCTTGTTGAAGGCCGTGTCGTTGCCCCATTTCTTCGGATCGGGCAGGCCGTCGACGTCGAACTCGTCGCTCCACACCAGTTGCCAGCCGGGCGGCGGCTTCAGCGTCTCGGGTGGCGGCGGCGCGTCGGCGGCCGCGGCGATGCCGGCGCAGGCTGCCAGCGAAGCTGCCAACAGGTGCCGCATCATTCGACTCGCTTCCCGCCGGCGTCGAACGCCAGTACCGATTGCGCCACCGGCATCAGGCCCACGCTCGCACCGGCGGCCAGATGCGCGTGGCCCGCGTCGACCTTGGCGTGCAGCAGCTCGTCGAGGCCGTCGACGCGCAGGTGCAGCACCGACACGTCGCCGAGGTGTTCCGCCATCACCACCGTCGCGGGCACGCCCGTGCCGAGCGCACCCACGCGCAGGTGCTCCGCGCGCACGCCAGCGCGCGACGCCTGCGCGGCCGCGACGGGCAGCAGCAGCGACCACAGCGCGCGGTGCACCGGCGTGGCGTCGCGGCCAGGTGCGTCGACGAGATTGATGCGCGGCGCGCCGAGGAAGGTCGCGACGAACTCGTTGGCGGGTGCGTTGTACAGCGACAGCGGCGCGCCGAGCTGCTCGATGCGGCCCTGGTTGAAGACCGCGATGCGCGTGCCCATCGTCATCGCCTCGACCTGGTCGTGCGTGACATAGATCATCGTCGTGCCCAGCTCGCGGTGCAGGCGCGACAGCTCGATGCGCATGTTCACGCGCAGCGCGGCGTCGAGGTTGGACAGCGGCTCGTCGAACAGGAACACGCGCGGCTTGCGCACGATCGCGCGGCCGATCGCCACGCGCTGGCGCTGGCCGCCGGACAGTTCCTTGGGCATGCGCCCGAGCAGGTCGGCGATGCGCAGCACGTCGGCTGCGCGCCGCACCTGCTCGTCGCGCGCCTTGCGGCCGACGCCGGACATCTTCAGCGCGAAACCCATGTTCTCCGCCACCGTCATGTGCGGATAGAGCGCGTAGTTCTGGAACACCATCGCCGCGCCGCGGTCGGCCGGCCGCACATCGTTCGCGCGCTGGCCGTCGATGAACAGGTCGCCAGAGGCTATGGACTCGAGGCCCGCGATCATGCGCAGCATCGTCGACTTGCCGCAGCCCGACGGCCCGACGAAGACCAGGAACTCGCCGTCGTCGACGTCGAGGTCGACGCCCCTGATCACGTCGACCGTGCCGAAGGACTTGCGCACGTTGCGCAGGCTCACGCGTCCCATCGTCAGGGCCTCGCCGGGCGCAGCGCGCGGCATTGCGCGACCAGGTCGCGGTACCAGCGCGCGCTGTCCTTGGGCGTCCGCACAAGCGTCGCGTAGTCGACGTGCACGATGCCGAAGCGCTTCGCGTAGCCGCTGCTCCACTCGAAGTTGTCCATCAGGCTCCAGACCATGTAGCCGGCCATCGGCACGCCGGCCGCGAGCGCGCGGCCCACCGCGGCGATGTGGGTGGCGAGGTAGTCGATGCGGTCGGCGTCGCGCACGTGGCCGTTGGTGGTCGGGTCGGGAAAGGCGCCGCCGTTCTCGGTGATGTAGGTGGGCGGCAGCGTGTACTCGCGGTGCATCGTCATCAGCAGCTCGTACAGGCCTTCGGGATAGATCTCCCAGCCCATGTCGGTCTTCGGATAGGGCTTGTCCTTGGCCTCGACCGGCCCGGCGGCGCTGGACAGCGCGCGCGAGTAGTAGTTGACGCCGATGTAGTCCATGGGCGTCGCGATGGCCTCCATGTCGCCGGCCTCGACCACCGGCGCATCGGCGCCCAGCTCGGCCAATACCTCCGCCGGGTAGGTGCCCTTGAACAGCGGATCGGCATACCAGCGGCGGCCGCGCGCGTCGTCCAGCTTCGCCTTGGCCTTGTCGGCCGCGGAGTCGGTGAGCGGCATCTGGTGCGCCATGTTCAGCACGATGCCCAGCTTGGCCGTCGCGCCGTCGGCGCGCAGCGCCTGCAGCGCGAGGCCGTGGCTCAGCAGCAGGTGGTGCGCCACCTGCACCGCGACGCGGCGCGACTTGATGCCCGGCGCGAACGTGCCTTCCTGGTTGCCCAGCACCGCGACCACCCACGGCTCGTTGTGCGTCGTGATGGCCGCGAGCCGGTCGCCCAGGCGGCGCTGGATGCCCAGCGCGTAGTCGACGAAGCGGTGCACCGTGTCGCGCGACTCCCAGCCGCCCTTGTCCTGCAGCGCCTGCGGCAGGTCCCAGTGGTTCAGCGTCAGGTGCGGCGCCAGGCCGCGCGCCAGCAGGCCGTCGACGAGGCGGTCGTAGAACGCCAGGCCCTTCTCGTTCCACGCGCCCTCGCCCAGCGGCCGCACGCGCGGCCACGAGACCGAGAAGCGGTACAGGTCGACGCCGAGCCCGGCGACCATGTCGAGGTCGGCGTCGAGCCGGTGATAGTGGTCGCAGGCGACGTCGCCGTTGCTCGCGTCGGCGATCACGCCGGGCATGCGGCAGAAGCGATCCCAGATCGATTCGCCCTTGCCGTCGTCGAAGGCGGCGCCTTCGATCTGGAACGCGCTCGTGGCCACGCCCCAGACGAAGTCGGGCGGAAACATGCTGGTCAGGTCGTTGATGTTGGGCATTTACTTCACTGCCCCGGCGGTCAGGCCGGCGATGAGTTGGCGCGACGTGATCGCGAACAGGACGATGAGCGGGATCGTGGCGATGGCGGAGCCGCACATCAGCGCGCCCCACTCGGTGTTCATCGTCGATTGCAGGCTGCGCAGCGCGAGCGGCAGCGTGTAGTTGGGCAGGCTGCGCATCACGATCAGCGGATTGATGAAGTTGTTCCACGACGTGATGAACGTGATCAGCGCGAGGGTGCCGAGCGCAGGCTTCATCAGCGGCAGCACGATGCGCCAGTAGATCGAGAATTCGCCGCAGCCGTCCATGCGCGCGGACTCGATCAGCTCGCGCGGCACGGCCGTCGCCGCGAACTGGCGCATCAGGAAGATGCCGAACGCGCTGGCTGCGCCGGGCACGTACAGCGCGCGCTGCTGGTCGATCCAGCCGAGGGCGTCCATGATCATGAACGTCGGGATCATGTTCATGAACGACGGCAGCAGCATCGTCGCCATCACGAGCCCGAACAGCGGCTTCTTGAAGCGGAACTCCATCAGCGCGAACGCGTAGCCGGCCATCGAGCAGAACAGCAGCGTCAGCGCGGTGGCCATGGCCGCCACGTAGATGCTCCAGCCGAGGTTGTGCCAGAACGGGATGCGCTCGGTGAGCAGCTTGAAGTTGCGGACGAGATCGTCGCCGAACCAGATCGGCGGCGGCAGGTTGAAGATCTCGCTGCGCGAGTGCGTGGCGAACACGAACATGAACCAGAACGGCGCCAGCATGAACAGCGCGCCGATCGCGACGACCAGGTAGGCGATCCAGCGCGCGCCGCGCGTGGCGGCGCCCTCGCGGCCTATCGCCGGCACGACATCGACGGCCGCGCTCATGCCAGCCCCTTGCGCGTGCGGAACGCGAGGTTCGTGATCCACGTGAGCAGGGCCACCACGACGAACAGCAGCCACGACATCGCGCTCGCGCCGCCGAAGTCGTTGAAGTCGAACGCCTCGCGGAACAGGTAGACCGCGGACGTCATCGCCGACTGCTGCGGGCCGCCCTTGCCGCCGGTCAGGATGAAGGGCTCCTCGAACAGCTGCAGCCCGCCGATGACGCTCAGCGTGACGCCGAAGAAGATCATCGGCTTGATGCCGGGCAGCGTGATGTGGAAGAACTGGCGCCAGCGGCCCGCGCCGTCCAGCGTCGCGGCTTCGTAGAGCTCTCCGGGGATCGTCTGCATCGCCGCGAGGTACAGCACCGTGTTGAAGCCGACGTAGCGCCAGAACACGATGAACGCGATCGCGGGCTTGATGCGGGCCACGTCGTGCAGCCAGTCGACGTGCGACATCCCGAACAGCTGCGCGAGCGCCGCGTTGATCAACCCGTAGTCCTGCGAGAACAGCGCGTTGAACATGATCGCGATCGCGACCGTCGACGTGATGTAGGGCAGGAAGTACACCGCGATCACGCCGTCGCGCAGCCGCTTGAATGAGGTGTGGATGAAGGCCGCCAGCGGCAGAGCGACCAGGTGTTGCGGCACGCCCGAGGCGATCGCCAGCCACAGCGTGTTGCGCAGCGCCTTCCAGAACCAGGCGTCTCGCAGCGCGAACCTGAAGTTGTCGAGGCCGACGTACTCCATCGCCTTCAGGCCGCCGGTGGGCTCCCAGGACTGGAACGCGAGGTACAGCGAGAAGCACAGCGGGAACACGCCGAACACCGCGAACAGGATCAGGAACGGGCTGATGAAGACGTAGGGCGCCCACTTGGGCGACAGGCGGAGGAAGTTCGGAAGCCGCATGGTCAACGCTTCGCGCGCAGTTCGAGCAAGCGCGCAACGTCGGACAACGCCTGGGGGATCGGCATGCCGTCGTCGAGCACGCTGTCGAGCGCGGCGTTGACGGCGTCCTCGGCGAACTTGGCCTGCTTGTGGACGGCGGTGGCGGTGATGTGGCGCGCGGCCTCGCGCCAGAGCTCGCGCGCGCGCTGGCCGCCCAGGAAGGCCTGCGGCTCGGCGATGGCAGGATCGTCCTGCGCGGCCAGCAGCGCCGGGAAGGCGTCCTGGGTCTCCAGCGCGGCGATCTGGCGCGAGGGGTCGAGCGTCATCATCTCGATCAGCTCCCAGGCCAGCGCCTTCTTCGCGGGGTCGGAGTCGCGCGGGATCGCGTAGTACGTGCCGCCGTAGGACACCCAGGTGCTCTCGGGCAGTTGCGCGGCGCGCCACAGGCCCTTGGTGCCGGGCGCGACCCAGTTGGCCAGCTGTCCCACCATCCACGAACCGCCCAGTTCGGTGGCCGTCGCGTCGCGGCGGAACGCCTCGGCCCACTCGTTGCTCCAGGTCTCGAGGTGGCCTTCGAGATGGTTGCGCCGCATGCGCAGCGACAGTTCGAAGGCGCGATGGAAGCGCGGCGTGTCCACCAGCACGTTCGAATCGCTGTCGAAGTAGATGCCCTGGCCCTTCTGCAGGCCGCCCCGGATCATCAGGTCCTTGAAGGTGCGCACGTTGCCGATCAGGTTGGCGCCGGTCGCCTTCTTGATCCTGATGCCCGCATCGACGTAGGCATCCCACGACGGCTGCATGTCGGCCGCGGTGACGCCGGCGCGATCGAGCAGGTCCTTGCGATAGAGCATCGTGCCCGGGCCGATGTCGGTGGGCGCGGCGACGACCTGCCCCTTGCGGTTGATCGCCTGGTCGTAGGCGTAGGCGACGAAGCGCGAACGATGGCGGCCGATGTCGTAGCGCGGTTGCAGCAGGTCGGACAGGCCGCCGCCGTCGGAGAACTTGCCGACGTACGACGCCTCGAGCGCCATCACGTCGGGCAGGTAGACCGCGGTCGACAAGGCCGTCGTCATCGCGGTGTGGTGGTCGTCGTACTGGCGCATGACGACGTTGATCCCGACGTCGGGATGGCGCTGCGACCATTGCGGGATCGCGTCCTTGACGATCTGGTCGACCAGCGGGAACGCGGCGACCGTCAGTGTGCGGGACGGCGCCGCGCGCGCGCCGGGCGCGACGGCGGCGGCCAGGCCGGCGGCCAGCAGCGAGCGGCGCGTGGTCGCGAGCGTGCGCGGGCCCGGCTTGACGTCGGACGACCTGGTCATCGGGCCCCGACACGCGAGCGGGCAGGCACGTGTTCGCGGGCGCGCGGGGCGGGCGTCGTCTGCATGGTTTGTCTCGGGGTTCTGTTGTCGGCAACGGAAAACTGCACTGGATCTTATCTTGAAAGCGCTTTCAGCATTGTCGGCTGCGATGTCGAGCCGACGTTACAGCGTAAACCCCAGCATGGGATCGCGACTGGCAAGGCGGTGCTGACGACGCAAGCACACGCTGGAAGCATCGCTGTCTTGCAAGCGCTTTCACGGTGACACCGTGCGCCGGTTCTGTGTTCACCGATCCCAGCGCCAGCCAGCACTCCCACGTTTCGCGACCGCCGGCCGCATTTCGTCGCAACCGGCTCGCCAAGCTTGGCTATCCTGGCGATCATCCCGACCTCGCCCGATCCTGCGGACCAAAGATGACTCCCCTCGAGCACTTCTCGTTGTTCGTCGCCGCACCGGCGGTGTTCGTGCTGGCGTTGATCGAGGCCATCGTGCTGGCGCGCTCGAGAGGCGTCGACTGGCGCTCGTTCGCCATGTCGACCTTCGACCTCGTCGCGCGGATCGCGGTCGGCCTGCTGGTGCCGCTGTCGATCGCGACACCGCTGCTGCGCTGGGCCTATCGCCACCGGCTGGGCAACATCGCCATCGACGACGCGGCAGCCGTGCTGTGCCTGTTCGTCGGCCAGGAGTTCTGCTACTACTGGTACCACCGCGCGGCGCATCGGGTGCGCTGGTTCTGGTCAGCGCATGCCGTGCACCACTCGCCCAACGAGCTGACCCTGGCCGCGGCGTTCCGCATCGGCATCTTCGGCAAGCTGACCGGCACCGCGCTGTTCTTCGCGCCGCTGGTCTGGCTGGGATTCGACGTGCGCACCGTGTTCTCGGTGCTGACGCTGAACCTGCTCTACCAGTTCTGGATCCACGTGACCTGGATCCCGCGACTGGGTTGGCTCGAATACGTGCTGAACACCCCGTCGTCGCACCGGGTGCACCATGCGTCGAACACCGTCTACCTGGACGCGAACTTCGGCGGCGTGCTGATCGTCTTCGACCGGCTGTTCGGCACCTACGTCGCCGAGCGCGACGATCTGCCGTGCCGCTACGGCCTCGTCGAGCCGCAGACCAGCTACAACCCGCTGCGCGTCGAATTCACGCCCTGGATCGATCTCGCGCGCGACCTCGCCCGTGCACGGAGCGCGCGCGCGGTGCTCGGTCACCTGTTCATGCCGCCGGGATGGCGGCCCGATGGCCAAGGGCGCACCACGGCCGATCTGCGCAGGAACCCATCGACGGAGACGGCTCCGGCACGATCGCCCCAGGGACTCGGAACGACGACCGGGCCGGCCTGATCCTCGACCACACCCGCTTCAGCGCGCGATGCGCCGCGTCGATTCGCGCGCGACGAGCTCGGGCGGCGGCAGCTGCGCCGTGGGCGCCACGCCCTTGAGCATGTCCAGCATCGCGGACGCCGCCTCGGAGCCGATCTCGTAGACCGACTGGCGGATCGTCGTCAGCGGCGGCACCGAGAACTTGGCCGGCGCGAGGTCGTCGAAGCCCACCAGCGAGACGTCGTCGGGCACGCGCACGTTGCGCCGGTACAGGCCCAGCGCGGCGCCGATGGCGGTCTGGTCGTTGGCCGCGAAGATCGCGCTGAACGCGAGCCCGCTTTCGAGCAGCCGGTTGACGGCCATCAGGCCGCCGGCCTCGGTGAAGTCGCCCTTGAGCACGAGCGCCGGGTCGAACGCGATGCCCGCGCGCTCCAGCGCGGCGCGGTAGCCGGCCTCGCGATCGAGCGCGTCCTTGTGCAGCGGATCGCCGGCGATGAACGCGATGCGGCGATGGCCGCACTCGATCAGGTGCTGCGTGGCAAGCAGGCCGCCGGTGTGGTTGTCGAAGTCGATCGAGAAGATGCGGTCGGTGTGCAGCTCACGGCCGACCACCACCATCGGCACCTGCTGCGAATAGGCGGCCAGCGCCTCGTTGGACATGCGCCCGGCCAGCACGATCAGCCCGTCGACGCGGCGCGACATCAGCGCGTCCATGGCCTTGTGCTCCTCGGCCTCGTGCCAATGGCCGCTGACGAAGATCGGGATGTAGCCGGCGACCTCGAGGCGATCCTCGATGCCGCGCAGCGCCTCGCCGTAGAACGGGCTGTTGATGGTCTGGGTCAGCACGCCCACGCTCAGTGTGCGGCCGCCGGCCAGGCCGCGCGCGACCGGGTTGGGCCGGAAGCCCAGCGTGCGGATCGCCTCGTCGATGGCCTCGCGCTTCTCGGGGCTGACCGTGGCCGTGCCGTTGAGGATGCGCGAGACGGTGCTGGGCGAGACCCCGGCCGCCTTGGCCACCATCCCGAGCGTCACGCTGCCCGTGCCGGAAGGCGTCGAGGCCGTGCTGGGAGAGCGCTTGCGGCGGGCGGGAGGCTGGGTCATCGAACGGCGGGCCTTGAGGGTCGGGCAATCCTGCAAGTGTAGGCGTGGAAGCGCTTTCGCGCGCGGGACTCCTGCGAAGTCGCGCCCGTCGCCGCGCCGAACCATTGCGTGGCGACAGCTTCGAGCTCGCCGGCAACGCCTGGGCCGTCCGTCGCCCAGGCCACGACGCCGTCCGGGCGCACCAGCAATGCCTCGAGGCCCCGCGCGTCGCGCACGGGGCCCGTCACGCTGCGGATGCGGTCGCCCCACGGCGCCATGACGTGTCGCCAGGGCCGCGCGGCGTCCAGATCGACCAGCACGCCGCGGCCTTCGTGCAGATGTGCCGCGAGCCGGCTGCCGTCCTCGAATTCGAGATCGGGCGCGCTGCGGCCGACCAGCGGGTGGCCGCCGCCCAGGTCGTAGCGCTGCGCGACGCCCCAGAGCTGCCCGGCGAAAACCGTGGCGCCGTCGCGCGTGTCCGCCAGGTCGCGCACGACGCCTTCGATGGCGCGCGCGGGCGCACCCGGCCGCATCAGCGCGACCTGGGCCCGCGTCCAGTCCAGGAGCCATTGCCCGACAGGACGGCGCTCCGCGTCGTAGGTCTCGAGCAGATCGGACGGGGCGGTGCCGCGGACAGCGGCCGCGAGCTTCCAGCCCAGGTTCATCGCATCGCCGAGGCCCGCGTTCAGGCCCTGCCCGCCGAGCGCGGAGTGGACGTGCGCGGCGTCGCCGGCGAGCAGCACGCGGCCGCGGACGTAGGTCGACGCCACGCGTGCCCGGTCGGTGAACGTGGTCGCGAGGTGCAGGGCCGACAACGTGACGTCCGTGGCCGAGACGCGGCGCAGCACGGACTGCAGGTGCTCGCGCGTGACGGGCAGCGAGCGGTCGTAGGCACCTCCGTCGAAGTCCGCGACCGCGATGCGCCCGGGCTGGCTCATGTAGAAGCCCGTGGACGTGGCGTGGCGGCCCGGCTGCAAGACTTCGGGGTTCGCGATGTCCACCAGCGCCGAATATGCGGTGAACTCCGGTTCGGTGCCGACGAATTCGAAGCCGGCCAATCTGCGCACGGTGCTGCGGCCGCCGTCGCAACCGACGAGCCAGCGCGCGCGAAGCTCGACGTCGCCCGCGTGGACGACGACCTCGTCGCCAAGGTCGTCGAGGCCTGTGACCGCGACACCGCGGCGGATCTCTACGCCGAGCGCGAGTGCGCGCGCCGCCAGCTGGGCCTCGATGGTCGCCATGTCGGCCGCGAGCGGCGTGTCCGCCGGTCCCGGCAAGTGATGCGGCCAGGCGCGGCGATCGACCTTGGTCGCGTCGATCGCGATGCCCGCGAAGTGCCCGGCCTGCGGCGCGCGCACGGCGCCCGCGGCCAGCAGCGCGTCCAGCAGGCCGCGGCGATGCAAGGCCTCGGCGGTCGCCACCGACAGGCCGCGCGTGCCCAGCGGCGCGCGGTCTTCAGCGGCGACGCGGGCTCTGCGGCGCGTTCGAGAACGAGCACGTCGACATGCGCGAGCGCGAGCTCGCAGGCGAGGAACAGGCCCACGGGGCCGCCGCCGGCGATGACGACGTCATGCAGGCGTGAAGAGGAATGGGTGTTCATGAGATGCGGATCCGGAACGGTCGACCCCGGCGCTCGCCCGCGAAGCGGACGCAGCGTCGAGTTCTCGCCCGCGCATCAGGCGCAGCAGAGCGAGTCGACAGGAAGAGGGGAATCGGCGGGCGCGACTCCGGGGAGTACGCCACGCACCCGGTCAGCACGTCGCCGGCAAGGCAACGTGGTCGAAGGTTCGACAGTGCGAAGGAAGATGGATTCGCTGACCGATAGGCCGCACCGATTGGTGGGGAGTCTGGAAAGGCCGCGCAACAGGCGCGGCAGTTGGCACCATTTTAGCAAGGCGGCCGCACGCTTCGTATCATCGATGCATGCACGCACCTGACGAAGTTCTCGATTTCTGGCTTGCTCCCGCGAACGAGGCGAACTGGTGGAAGCGCTCCGACGCCTTCGACGCGCAGATCGCCGCCCGCTTCGGCGCGCTGCACACGGCCGCGACGCGCTGCGAGCTGTGGGCATGGCGCACGAGCGCCGAGGGCCGGCTCGCCGAGATCGTCGTGCTCGACCAGTTCTCGCGCAACCTGCACCGCGACTCAGCCCTGGCCTTCGCGGCCGATCCGCTGGCGCTCGCGCTGGCCCAGACCGCGGTGGCGCTCGGCATCGATGCGCAGGTGGACACGCGGCGTCGCGTGTTCTTCCACATGCCCTACATGCACAGCGAATCGCGCGCGATCCACGAGGAGGCACTGAGACTCTTCGCGGCCGAGCCCGATCCGCGCAACCTCGACTACGAGCGCCGGCACAAGGCCATCATCGACCGCTTCGGGCGCTTCCCGCGTCGCAACGCGGTGCTGGGGCGCGCATCCACGCCGGAGGAAATCGAGTTCCTGAAGACGCCCGGATCGTCGTTCTAGGGAAGCGCTGATTTATTCGGGCGGACCAGAATAGCCGACGGACGTGACGCGCGCGATGATCGATGCCATGAAACAGACCAGCTTTGCGAGCCTGGAGTACGCAGGCAAGAAGCGCATGACCAGGCGCGAGAAGTTCCTGGGCGAGATGGAACGCGTGGTGCCGTGGGCGGCGCTGGTCGCGTTGATCGAGCCGCACTATCCGAAGAGTGGGCGCGTCGGCCGGCAGCCGATCGGCGTGCAACGGATGCTACGGATGTACTTCCTGCAGCAGTGGTACAGCCTGAGCGACGAGGGGCTGGAAGATGCGCTCTACGACAGCCAGGCGATGCGGGAATTCGTGGGAATCGATCTCGCGCGAGAACAGGTGCCTGACGCGACAACGCTGTTGAAATTCCGGCGCCTGCTCGAGCAGCATGAGCTGACGAAGGCGATCTTTGAGAAGGTCAACGCGCTCCTGGGCCGACGAGGGTTGCTCATGCGCGAGGGCACGCTGGTGGACGCGACGATCATTGCGGCGCCGAGTTCGACGAAAAATCAGGACGGAGAACGCGATCCTGAGATGCACCAGGCCAAGAAAGGTAACGAGTGGCACTTCGGCATGAAGGCACACATCGGTGCCGATGCCGAATCGGGCCTCGTGCACAGCCTTCACGTGACGGCGGCCAACGAGAGCGACATCGCCAGTACACACGCGTTGCTGCACGGCAAGGAGAAAAGCGTTCACGCCGACTCGGGCTACACGGGTGTAGCCAAACGCGAGGAGATCGTCAGGGCGCAAGCCGATGGTCGAATTCGCAAGAAGATCGACTGGTACGTGGCTGCCAAGCGCGGCAAGATCGTCTCGATGGCCGAAGGTGTACTCAAGGAATTGACGGTGATGCTCGAGCGGAAGAAGGCGCAGATCCGTGCGCGCGTCGAGCACCCGTTCCACATCGTCAAGAACCTGTTCGGCCACAAGAAGGTCAGCTACAAGGGTCTGGCGAAGAACCGGGCCCGCATGTACAGCCTGTTCGCGCTGGCAAATCTGGTGATCGCCAAGAGGCCGTTGTTGAGGCTCGCTGGGGTCAGTGCGTCTTGATGGGGAAGGCGATGCTCGAATCATCGAAAAATCGACCATATCGACTGCACAAGAACCTCCCGGCGCAAAGGCGATGACTTGGCCCGGCGCTGAAGCCGAATAGATCAGCACATCCCTAGCTAGGCCGAACCCCGACCGAAGTACTTCGCAGCGAGAGCCTTGCCCTGGCGCATGCCCTCTTCCGTCAAATGCACGGACTCCGCCTTGCCCTTGGGCTGGCTGATGAAGCCACTGGCGTGCAGGCGATCCATCGCGTCGAAATCCAGGCGCTTCCAAGTGCGGCCCTTGTCGAATTCCAGCGCTGCGAGCAACGCGAGAATGACCTCGTCGATCTTGTCCTGGTCGTAGTCCATGGCTTTGCCTCGCTCGTCGTCACTGCCGCGGCAGATCCCTGACGAAGTTTCGCTTGAGCTTGTATTGCGCGCGCAGTTGAGTCAACCCGTCCTGACGGCGCACCGCATCCATGCGCTGACCGATCTCTCCGACCAGTGCGAGCGCTTCACGATAAGGGCTGCTGGATCGCTGGATCGCAGCCTCGAAGACGCGCAACGGCAGTTCCACCGCATGGTCTTGCCGCTCGTCGGGAAGGTGGATGGCGATCCCGTACACCAGCGCCGCCGCGACTTGATGCTTGCAGAACCAGCCGTCCTGCGCGTTCGGGCAATCGCATTCGCCGACCGGCCCGCCGCCCTCGATCCACACGTCGGTGGTGTAAAGCTCGGTGCCGGTGACCCGTGCTCGAAGCGCCGGCTCCGGAGGCGGATCTTCGGCAACCACCTGCACGCATCCCGAATCGGCATGGGCGCGGCCGCGCTTGAAGATGGCGGCGCTGCTCGCGCCTTCTAGCGCAGCATCGTCCGACGCCAGCGCCCAGGCGCGTGGCCAGTTCGCAAGCGCGGCGTCGTTCGTCCGGCCCATGGTCTCCGGTCGCTCAAAGCACCGTGCGGCTCGCCATCGCCTCGAGCTCGCCCGGCGCCAGCACGCGCAGGCAGGGCTCGCCGTCGTGCGTGGCCAGGCCGTGCATCTCGATGGACTTCTGCATGCGCATGATGCGCGTGAGGAAGGCGATGATCTCGGGCGCGATCACCTGGCCCGGCACCAGCACCGGGATGCCCGGCGGGTACGGCGTGATCTGGTCGCAGCACACGCGGCCCGCGAGCGCTGCGTTGGGCTGGCCCTGTTCGTCCAGCAGCGGGATGCGCTCGCCGTACTCGTAGAACGCGTCGCGCGGCAGGCAGGCCAGGCGCGTGAAGCGCGGCAGCTCCGGCATGCGCGCGCTGGCGCGCTCGGGGCGGCGCTCCTTGGACAGCCGCAGCAGCGCGTCGAACAGGCGCGACACCTTGGAGCGCGTCGTGCCCACCGTCAGCAGCAGCGTCAGCGTGTTGTGGGTGGACTTCTCGACCTGGATGTTGAAGCGCTCGAACAACTCCTCGCGCAGCTCGTCCGACGAGAAGCCCGAGGCCGTGATGTCGATCGTGATCTTGGTCGGATCGAGGCGGATGCCATCGTTGGCGAGTTCCTCGGGCAGCAGGTCGGCCAGCTCCAGCGCGCGGAACACACCGGTCGCGTTGATCTTCTCGCGCAGCTCCTGCGCGTACTTCAGCGAGCGATCGAGCAGCCGGTAGCCTTCCATCACGGCCTGCTTGCGCGCCACGTCCAGGCTCGCGATCAGGTTGTACTGCGGGCTGGTCGACGCGTGCATGTTGAAGTTCTCGCGGAACAGGTGCTCGTCGAACAGCGGGTCGTTGACGTGGATCATGCTGGCCTGCGAGAAGGCCGACAGCACCTTGTGCGTGCTCTGCGTGCAGTAGTCGGCACCGCTTTCCAGCGCGGTCGGGCGCAGCGCCGGATGGAAGCGCGCGTGGCCGTACCAGGCCTCGTCGACGATCACCTTGATGCCGGCGGCGTGCGCGGCCTCGATGATGGGCTTCAGGTCGTAGCGCAGGCCGTCGTACGTGCACGACGTGAGGATCAGTGCGCGGGCGTCGGGATGCTGCGCGATGGCGTCCAGCACCGTCGCCCGCGGCACCGGGCCGAACAGGCCGTACTTGCGGTTGACCGACGAGTCGAGATAGACCGGCCGCGCGCCCGACAGGATCACGCCGTGGTGGACGGACTTGTGGCAGTTGCGATCGAGCAGCAGCTTGTCGCCCGGCGCCAGCAGCGTCTGGAAGATCACCTTGTTGGCGGTCGACGTGCCGTTGGTCGCGAAGTAGGTCTTGCGCGCGCCGAAGGCCCGCGCGGCCAGGCGCTGCGCCTGCACGATGACGCCGGTCGGATGCAGCAGCGAGTCCAGCATCTCCACCGACACCGACAGGTCGGCGCGCAACAGGTTCTCGCCGGCGAAGTCGTAGAAGTCGCCCACCCACGGGCTGCCCTTGTACGAGTCGCCGCCGGCGTGGCCCGGCGTGTGCCAGCTGTCCTTGGCCATGCGCACGTAGTTCTTCAGCTCGTCGTAGAACGGCGTGGCCGACTTCTCGGCGATCTCGGCGGCCAGGATGCGCGCCCAGCCCGCGTAGTCGTGCTCGCCGCGGTAGAAGTAGCCGTGCACGACGTTGCTGGCGAGCTGTTCCAGCAGCAGCTTGTTCTCGTCGTCCTCCAGCGTGACGTACAGCGACAGCTCCGGGCGCAGCGCGATGATCTCCTGCGCCATCGCGGCGACGTCCTGGTGGCGCGCGGCGCCCTTGCCGGCCTTCGTCGCCGGCGCATGGTCGCCGTGGTCGATCAGGACGATCTGCACGTCGCCGTCGCTCTGCACCGCGGCGACCGCCGCGCCGGCGTCGGCGGCGACCACGGCCAGCAGGTCGACCGGGTTGTCCAGCTTCTGCGCCGCCGCGTTGATGCCGGCGACCACCTCGTCGCGCCAGCCCGGGTCGGCGCTCACCACCAGGACGCGGCTTGTGGGTTTGGTCGTCTTGTTCTCGGGCATGGGGGTCTCGCGGTGGCGGCCGGCATCCCTTCTGGGGCGCCTGGATTCGTTTTGGAAAGGCAGTGAAAGCCACGGCGACGGCGTGAAACGCGTCACGGAACGGGCGTCCCTGCAAACCCGCCATCGTAGATCACAACACGAAGTGGAAAATTCTGGCAAAATACTAGTTGACGCTGCGAATGCACTTCCAAACCGTCCTCCCGTCATAGGGAAGACAGCCGAAAAGGCCGCACGTCTTCGCTCATCCCCTCTGACCTTCTCAAGCCGGTCTGCTGCAAATCTCCGACAGAATTTAGGGTTATCCCTGAAGTCTCGTCCGGCGAAACGCACTCGGAAACGGTTGTGGTCGGCGGCGATGCCGTCGCTACCAGACGTTTCCTGGGCAACAACCCTCCGCTGGCCGCCTTGGCCAAACGCGGTGGCCGCCCCGTTATCTTCTTACGCGACCTGATTGGTGCTGCCAAGCTCACATCTTTGGCAGGCAGCGCCGTGGCGCAACTTCCGTGCATCGGGCAAAACCCGGAGCGCGTGGGTAACGCTGTGCTTGAAAGTGATCCATGAGTTTCGATACCCAATCCCCGCTCGGCAACGAAGAACAACAAGACGCCGTGCAACCCGAAGCGCAAGCCACCGGCTTCGCGACCCTGGGCCTCGCCCCTGAAATCCTGCGCTCCGTGACGGAAGCCGGCTACACCGAGCCGACCGACGTCCAGCTGCAGGCCATCCCCGCCGCCATCTCCGGCGTCGACCTGCTCGTCTCCTCGCGCACCGGCTCCGGCAAGACCGCGGCCTTCGTGCTGCCGGCCCTGCAACGCGTCATCGAAGCGCGCCGCGACCCGGCCAAGAAGCGCGAACGCGGCCAGCCGAGCGGCCCGCGCGTGCTCGTCCTCGCGCCGACGCGCGAACTCGCGATGCAGGTCAGCAAGGCCTGCTCCGTCTATGGCCGCAACGTGCAGGGCCTGCGCGTGGCCACCATCGTCGGCGGCGTGCCCTACGCGGCCCAGCTGAAGGCGCTGCGCGGCCCGCTGGACATCCTGATCGGCACCCCGGGTCGCCTGATCGACCACATGGGCAGCGGCAAGGCGCTGATGTCGCAGGTCGAACTGCTGATCCTGGACGAGGCCGATCGCATGCTCGACATGGGCTTCATCGACGACATCCACCACATCGCCAAGGAACTGTCGGCCGAACGCCAGACCATGATGTTCTCGGCCACGTTCGACGGCACCGTCGGCGGCCTGGCCAAGGAACTGACGCACGACGCGCAGCGCATCCGCATCTCGGCGCCCACCGAGCAGCACACGCAGATCGAGCAACGCCTGCACTGGGCGGACAACCGCAAGCACCGCGACGACCTGCTCGACCAGCTGCTGACGGACCGCAACATGGAGCAGGCCGTCGTCTTCACGAGCACGCAGCGTGACGCCGACGAACTCGCCGACCGCCTGTCGCAGATCGGCCACTCGGTCGCCGCGCTGCACGGCGGCATGCCGCAAGGCCGCCGCAACCGCGTCCTCGGCGCGCTGCGCATGAAGCAGCTCAAGGTGCTGGTCGCCACCGACGTCGCCGCGCGCGGCATCGACGTGCCGACGATCACGCACGTCATCAACTACGGCCTGCCGATGAAGGCCGAGGACTACGTGCACCGCATCGGCCGCACCGGCCGTGCCGGCCGCTCGGGCCTGGCGATCACCATCGCCGAACGGCGCGACATCCCGATGATCCGCCGCATCGAGCGCTTCACCACGCACAACATCCCGGCGTCCGTCGTTCCTGGCCTCGAGCCGCGCCTGCAGGCGCCGGCCGTGCAGCGTCCGGGCAGCGGCCGCTTCGACGAAGAGCGTTCGTTCGGCGGCGGCCATCGTCCGAGCTTCGGCGGCAACCGCGGCGGCTTCAACGGCCAGCGTGGCGGCGACCGTCCGGGCTACGGCCCGCGTCCGGGCTTCGGCGGCGATCGTCCGAACTTCGGCGGCGACCGTGGCCCCGGCCATGGCGGCGATCGTCCGCAGTTCAACAACCGTGACGGCGGCGCGCCGCGCGGCAATTTCGGCGGCGACAACCGCGGCTTCAGCGGCGACCGTCCGGCCTTCAACGGCCCGCGCGGCGACTACCGCGGCCAGCGCCCGGACAACCGCGGCCCGGCGCACCCGTTCCAGGGCGGCGCCCCGCGTGAAGGCGGCGATCGTCCGGCGTTCAATCGCGAGGGTGGCGATCGCCCCTTCGCGCGTCCGCAGGGCGACCGTCCGGCCTACGCGGGCCAAGGCGAGCGTCCGGCGTTCAACCGCGAAGGCGGCGACCGCCCCTTCGCGCGTCCGCAGGGCGATCGTCCGGCCTACGGCGGCGAGCGCCCGGCCTTCGGCGCGAAGCGCAGCGGCCCCGGTGGCCCGGGCCCGCGCGGCCGCACGCCGCGCTGAGCTTGCGCGTGACGCGCGCCCGCGCGTGACGTAGGCATCGAGATGGCCGCCCCGCAACGGGCGGCCATTTTCTTGGGCGCCTCACTTCCCGTTGCCGCGGCCCGTACTGCGGGACGCGAGCGGTTGTCCGATGGCCCGATGGCCGGTGTCAGGTCTTGCAGCGATGGCCGGTGTCAGGTCTTGCAGTGCAACGGTGTCAGGTCTTGCAGTGCAACGTTTGGTGGGCACGCGTGCACGCATTGCAGTGCAAGACCTGACACCGACAGTCGTCGACGCGCACCGAAGCCCGAGGTGTCTGGCATCGCATTCGTCCGCGCCGCGGCTTGTGGCGACGCCCGCGAAGTTCCTGCGGACGCATGCGATGCCTGACCCCGAACTTGAGCGGGAGGGTGTCAGGTTTTGCACTGCAAGACCTGACACCGTTGCACTGCAAGACCTGACACCGACTTCTTTGGCGCCTCACTTCCCGTTGCCCGCGGCCCGTACCGCGGGACGCGAGCGGTTGTCGCGCGTGCGCTGCTTCATCTCCGCCACATGGCGCCGGCGCTGGAAGATGTCTTCGGAGTCGCGATTGGCCTCGCGCAGCAGCTTCTGGAAGCTCACGAGGCGCTCGCGCGGCACCTGCTGGCGCACCGCGCAGCCCGGCTCCCGGGCGTGACGGCAGTTGCGATAGCGGCACTGCAGCGCCAGCGTGCCGATCTCGGGGAACGCGCCGTTGAGGGTGTCGGCATCGGCGTCGAGCCACAGCTGGCGCAGGCCCGGCGTGTCGATCAGGCAGGCGCCGTCCGCCGTGCGATGCAGCGTGCGCGCGGTGGTCGTGTGGCGTCCCCGGTTGTCGTCGACGCGTACCGAATGCGTCGTCGATGCGGCGCTGGTGAGCGTGTTGGTCAACGTCGTCTTGCCCGCGCCGCTGGAGCCGAGCGTGACCAGCGTGCTGCCGCGCGTCAGCCACGGCGCGAGCGCCTGCGCTGCGTCGGATGAACGACCGTCGACCGCGACGACCGCGACGTCGTCGCGCGTGTCACCGCGGTGCGTGCGCACGCGCGCGACGGCCGCCGCGGGATCGACGCAGCCGTCGGCCTTGCTCAGCACGATCACCACCCGCGCGTCGGCCGAATGGGCCAGCACGAGGAAGCGGTCGAGGCGGCGCAGGTTGAAGTCGTGATCGAGGCCCATCACGATCAGCGCGGTGTCGATGTTGGCGACCAGGCCCTGGCCGCCGCGTCAGGCGGTTGCGCGCGGGCAGGCGCGCGACGGCCCAGCCGCGGTCGTGATCCCGAACTGACGAAGTGAGCGCCGCGCGCCACCACACCCAGTCGCCGACGACCAGCTGGTCGCGCTCCCGCTCGAGCGCGACGCGCAGCATGGGCCAGGGGACGACGGCGTGGGCGTCGTTGCCGTCGTGCACGACCAGGTGGTCGCGCCGGATCTCGACGACGCGCGCGAGCCGCGTGCCGTCGGGGCGCGGCCGCGCGAGCGCCGCCTGCACCGTGTCGTGGGAAAGTCCGATGTCGCGCAGCGCGCGAAGATCGAGGGAGTCTTGCATTGAAAGGTTCCGGACGCGCCGCATCGACGAGTCGCCGATGCGGCAGCCTCGCTCGCGTTGCACGCGAACGAGAGAAGGCCTTGCACGGTCAAGGCCGGCTTGGAAGGTGTGGGCGTCGGAACCGGGATGCGGTCGGTGCGGGAACTCGCACCGGAGGCGCGGCAGTGATCGCGAGGATCAGTGGCCGAGTGCCTTCGAGAACCGTGACGGCATGGCGGTCGACGCGCTGATGATGACAGTCTCCATGGCGACCTCCTGCAGGTGAAACGGTTGAAGGAAGCCGCGACTTTGCGCCTGCACGCGGGTCGCTGTCAAGGCCACGCGCCCGCATGGCGGCGCGCGCGCCACACCTCCACAATCGGGCCCACCCCGACTGACGGAGCGACCCGCCATGCGTCCTGCCCTGATTGCCTGCGCCCTCTCGCTGCTCGCGTTCGACGCCCTCGCCGCACCGCTGCCGTCGCCCGCCGAACTCGCCGCGACCGTCACCGAAGTGAAGGCCGCCGAGACGGCCTTCGCCAAGACCATGGCCGACCGCAAGCTCGATCGCTTCGGCGACTTCGTCGCCGAGGACGCGGTCTTCAACGGCAACAAGCCGCACATCGGCAAAGCCGCCGTCATCGAGGCCTGGAGGGGTTTCTTCGAGTCCCCGCAGGCACCCTTCAGCTGGGCGCCCGATGCCGTCGCGCCGACGGCGGACGGCCGCTACGCGGTCTCGACAGGGCTCGCGCGCGACCCGGCCGGCAAGGTCATCTCGCGCTTCACCAGCATCTGGCGCAAGGATGCGGACGGCCACTGGCGCGTCGTTGCCGACCAGGGCGTCGACGAGACCGACTGCGCGAACAAGTGAGCCCCAGTCCGAGGATGACCGCGGACAGCCCCCGAGGGACGTCCGTCGGTCAGTAGTCGACGCCTTCCGGCAGCAGCCCGCGCTTGCGCAGCAGCGGCCCGATCGACGGCATGCGCCCGCGGAACGCCGCGTAGGCCTGCTGCGGCGGCACGCTGTCGCCGGCGCCGTAGATGCACTGGCGCAGGCGGGCCGCGATGACCGGGTCGAACGCATCGCCGGCCTCCTTGAACGCCTCGAACGCGTCGGCGTCGAGCACCTCGGCCCACAGGTAGACGTAGTACCCCGCGGCGTATGAGGCGCCGGAGAACAGGTGCTGGAAGTGCAGCAGGCGGTGGTTGACGCCCACCTCCGGCGGCAGGTTCAGGCGCGCCAGCGTCGCGGCCTCGAACTCGGGCAGGTCCGGCGGCGGCTCCTTGTCCTGGCGCGAGTGCACGGCCATGTCGACGAGCGCGCTGCCGGCGTAGCGCACCGTCTCGTAGGCCTGGCCCCAGCGGCGCGACTCCTGCAGGCGGCGCACCAGCGTCTCGGGAATCGGCTCGCCGGTCTGCCAGTGGCGCGCGTGGCGCGCGATCACCTCGGGCTGGAGCAGCCAGTGCTCGAACAGCTGCGAGGGCAGCTCGACGAAGTCGCGCAGCACGTTGGTGCCGGACAGGCGCCGGTAGGTCACGTTCGACAGCAGCCCGTGCAGGCCGTGGCCGAACTCGTGGAACAGCGTGCGCGCGTCGTCGAAGCTGAGCAGCGTCGGCTCGCCCGGCGCGCCCTTGGCGAAGTTGTTGTTGTTCATGATCACCGGCAGGTCGACCCCGCCGTTGCGGCCCTGCCAGCGCAGCGCGCTCATCCACGCGCCGGAGCGCTTGGTCTGGCGCGCGAAGTTGTCGTGCAGGAAGATGCCGATCAGCTTGTCGCCGTCGTGCACTTCATACGGAACGACATCGGGGTGATAGACCGGGATCGCGTCGTTGCGCACCATGCGCACGCCGAACAGCCGCTGCGCGCAGTCGAACGCGGCCTGCACCATGCGATCGAGCGAGAAGTATGGCTTGACCTCGCCGTCGTCGAACGCGTAGCGCGTCTGGCGCACGCGCTCGGAGCCGAAGCGCCAGTCCCAGGCCATGAACGGCGCCGCGACGCCGGCGTCGCGCAGGCTCTCGTGCACGGCCTCGCGTTCGCCCTGCAGCGCGGTGAGCGCACGCATGTAGACGTCGTCCAGCAGGTTGTTGACCGATGCGACGTTGCCGGCCATCGTGTTGGCCAGCGCGTACTCGGCGTAGCTCGCGTGGCCGTGCAGCCAGGCCTGCTCCTGGCGCAGGCGCAGGATGTCGCGCGCGACCTCGCGGTTGTCGGTCTCGCCCTCGTTCTCGCCGCGGCCGACCCAGGCCTTCCACGCGCGTTCGCGCAGGTCGCGCCGCGTCGAGAACGTGAGGAAGGGCACGATCAGCGAGCGCGACAGCGTCACCACATGCTTGCCCTCGCCGAGCCCGCGATCGCTCGCGGCCTGGCGTGCGGACGCGCGCACGAAGGACGGCAGGCCGTCGAGCTCGTCGTCGGACAGCTCCAGCTGGAAGCCCGCCTCGTCGGCCAGCACGTTCTGCGCGAAGCGCGTCGTCAGCTGCGCGAGGCGCTCCATGATCTGCGCGTAGCGCGGCTGCTTGTCGGCGCCCAGCTTCGCGCCGGCGCGCACGAAGTCGACGTGCAGGCGCTCGACGAGGCGCATCTGCTCGGGCGCCAGTCCCAGCTCGTGACGCTTCTCGTGCACCTCATCGAGCCGCGCGAACAGGCCGGCATGCATCATCACGGCGCTGTCGTGCGCGGACAGCGGGCCGGCCATCGCGCGCTGCACGGACTGGATGTCGGGCGAGGTGTGCGAGGCGGCAAGCGCCTGGAACGCGGCCTCGATGCGCGACAACAGCCGCCCGCTGCGATCGAACGCGGCCACCGTGTTGTCGAAGTCGGGTGCGTCCGGCTGCGCGGCGATGGCCTCCACCTCGGCGCGCTGGGACTGCATCGCGGCCTCGAAGGCCGGCTTGAAATGGGCCGCCCGGACCAGGTCGAATGGAGGCAGTGCGAAAGGCGTCGTCCAGTCGGCGAGAAGAGGATTGGTGGCGGTCATGGGTTCTGTATGGGCTTCTTTTGGAGGCACGTCGGGCATCGGGTCGTTCCGCTGTCGGGCATCGCCAAACGCGGCGATCATGCCAGTGGTCACGGATCGGACACATCGGGAAGGATACGGCCCCGGCCGACCTCCCCATTCACCGAGAGGAGATTGGCATGCGCTGGCTCGTTCGAATCGCGGGAGGCCTGGTCGTCGTCGTGCTGCTGGTGGTGCTCGCCGGCTTCTTCATGCCCGGCACCTATCGCGTGGAGCGCAGCGCCGTGATCAACGCGCCGCCCGAGCGCATCTACCCGCTGGTGGCCGCGCCCAGGCGCTGGCCGGAATGGTCGATGTGGAACCGGCGCGACCCGGGGATGGCGATGACGTTCTTCGGCCCCGAGTCGGGCGCCGGCGCCGGCTGGAGCTGGGACAGCAAGAGCGAAGGCAGGGGCCGCATGACCTTTCTCACGGCCGATCCCGCCAAGGGCTTCACGTACGAACTGTTCTTCCCGGACTACGCGTCGACCTCGACCGGCGACATCCGTTTCGAGCCGCAAGGCGGCGCCACCAAGGTGACGTGGACCAACGCCGGCAGCGTCGGCCGCAACCCGTTGATGCACTACATGGCGCACTTCATGGACCGCATGGTCGGCCCCGACTTCGAGGCCGGCCTCGCCAACCTGAAGACGCTGGCGGAACGTCGCTGAGGGCAGGCGCGCAGCGCAATGGCCCGGACGCATCAGGGGGACGTCCCTCTGCGATGATCTCGCCCATGACTCAAGATATCGTTGATTCCACGACCGCATCCGACGACTCCAACCTGTGGCTGGAGGACGTCCTCGGCGACGAAGCCCTCGCCTGGGTGCGCGAACGCAACGCGCAATCGCGCGAGGTGATCGAGGCCTGGCCGCTGTTCGACGAGACGCGCGCCCAGCTGCGCGCGATCCTCGACTCGAAGGAGCAGATCCCCGGCGTCGTGCGCCGCGGCGAATGGTTCTGGAACTTCTGGCGCGACGACAAGAACCCGCGCGGCCTGTGGCGCCGCACCACGCTCGAGGAATACCGCAAGCCGCAGCCGGCCTGGGACGTCGTGATCGATCTCGACGAACTCGCCAGGCAGGAGAACGAGAACTGGGTCTGGCATGGCACCAGCTGCCTCGCGCCCAAGTACGAGCGCGGGCTGATCATGCTGTCACGCGGCGGCTCCGATGCGCAGGTCGTGCGCGAGTTCGACATCGTCAAGCGCGCGTTCGTCGCCGACGGCTTCGTACTGCCCGAGGCCAAGTCCAGCGTCGACTGGGCCGACGAGAACACGATCTACGTGGCCACCGACTTCGGCCCCGGCAGCCTCACCGATTCCGGCTATCCGGGCGTCGTCAAGCGCTGGTCGCGCGGCACGCCGCTGGAGAGCGCGACGACGATGTTCGAGGGCGAGCACACGGACGTCGCGTCGGGCATGAGCGTCGACGACACGCCCGGCTTCGAGCGAACGACTTTCAGCCGCTCGCTGGATTTCTACACCTCGCGCATCTGGCTGCTGAATGGCAGCGACGCCGCAGGGAAGCCGGCGCTCGCGCTCATCGACAAGCCCGACGACGCCAACCTCGCCTTCTGGCGCGAGCGCGTGCTGATCGAGCTGCGCTCCGACTGGACGCTCGGCGACACGACGTGGCCACGCGGCTCGCTGCTGGTCGCCGACGCCGACGCCTACCTGAAGGGCGAGCGCCATCTGCAGGCGCTGTTCACGCCGACGGCCACGCGCTCGCTGGCCGGCTACGGCACCACGCGCACCAAGCTGCTGCTCAACGTGCTGGACAACGTGGCCGGCCGCATCGAGGAGGTGACGCCCACGGCCGACGGCTGGCGGCACCGCGAAGTCGCGGCGCCGTTCCCGGGCTCGCTGTCGACGTCCGAACTGCACGACCCGCACACGCCGGACGATCCGCTGGCCGAGGCCTACTTCCTCAGCTACACCGACTTCCTCACGCCCGATTCGCTGTACCTCGCGCACGCCGTCAGCGACGAGCGCGAGCTGCTGAAGTCGCGCCCGCACTTCTTCGATTCGACGGGCATGCGCGTCGAGCAGAAGTTCGCGACGTCCAAGGACGGCACCAAGGTGCCCTACTTCGTCATCTGGCCGAAAGGCGCGACGCACGACGGCAGCAATCCGACGCTGCTGTACGGCTACGGCGGCTTCGAGATCTCGCTGACGCCCAGCTATTCCGGCGGCATCGGCAAGGCCTGGCACGAGCACGGCGGCGTCTGGGTCTACGCCAACATCCGCGGCGGCGGCGAGTACGGCCCGGGCTGGCACCAGGCGGCGGTCCGCGAGCACAAGCAGCGCAGCTACGACGACTTCATCGCCGTGGCCGAGGACCTGATCGCCAGCAAGGTGACGAGCCCGCGCCACCTCGGCATCGAGGGCGGCAGCAACGGCGGCCTGCTGGTGGGCGCCGTCACCGTGCAGCGCCCCGACCTGTTCAACGCCGTCAGCTGCCAGGTGCCGCTGCTGGACATGCGGCGCTACAACCGGCTGCTGGCCGGCGCGTCGTGGATGGCCGAGTACGGCAATCCGGACATCCCGGCCGAGTGGGGCTGGATCTCGAAGTACAGCCCATACCAGAACGTGCGCCGGGACGCACGCTACCCGACGATCTTCTTCACCACGTCCACGCGCGACGACCGCGTGCACCCCGGCCACGCGCGCAAGATGGCCGCCCGCATGATCGAGCAGGGACACGACGTGCTGTACTACGAGAACATCGAGGGCGGCCACGGCGGCGCGGCGGACAACGAGCAGCGCGCCGACGTGCAGGCCTTGCAGTTCGCATTTCTCTGGCAAAAGCTCGGCAAGTGAGCGCCGGCGCGCGCCTTGCCGTGCACACAGTGTTGCCAGTCCGGAGAATTCGATGACCCTCGACGTCACCCACAACACCGCCCGTCACCGCTTCGAGACCACCGTCGACGGCCATGTCTGCGTCGCCGACTACCAACTGCGCGGCAACGTGATGTGGATGACGCACACGGGCGTGCCGTCGGCCGTCGGCGGCCGCGGCATCGCCGCCGAGCTGGCGCGCGTGGCGCTCGCGTGGGCCGCCAGGCAGGGCCACACCGTCGAGCCTTCGTGCAGCTACGTCGAGGCCTACATGCAACGGCACCCGCAGACGCAGAAGCTGCTGGCGCGCTAGCCCGTGACCCGCGCGGGCTCGATTGCTTGCGCGTCGTCGACGCGTCGCCGATAGCGCGCCGCCAGCACCGCGCACACCATCAGCTGCATCTGGTGGAACAGCATCAGCGGCAGCACGATCGCGCCGACCGACTGCGCGGGGAACAGCACCTTGGCCATCGGGATGCCGCTCGCGAGGCTCTTCTTCGAGCCGCAGAACACGATGGTGATCTCGTCGGCCTTGTCGAAGCCCAGCCGGCGTGCGAACCAGCCCGTCAGGAACAGCGTGCAGCCCAGCAGCACCGCGCACACCACGAGCAGGCCCGCGAGCGCCAGCGGGGACACCTGCTTCCACAGGCCCTCGATGACGGCCGCGCTGAAGGCCGTGTAGACGACCAGCAGAATCGAACCGCGGTCGACGAACCCCAGGATCTCCTTCTGGCGATGCAGCCAGCCGCTGATCCACGGCCGCAGCAGGTGGCCCGCGATGAACGGCAGCATCAGCTGCAGCAGGATGCGCCCGATCGAGTCGAACTCGTTGGTCGATCCGGCCGCGTGCGGCAGCACGACGAGGTTGACCAGCACCGGCGTGATGAACACGCCCAGCATCGTCGATGCCGACGCGCTGCACACCGCGGCCGGGACGTTGCCGCGCGCGATCGACGTGAACGCGATCGCCGACTGCACCGTCGCCGGCAGCACGCACAGGAACAGCACGCCCGTGTAGAGCTCGCGCGTGACCAGCGGCAGCAGCAGCGGCTTCAGCGCGAGGCCCAGCAGCGGGAACAGCACGAAGGTGCAGGCGAACACGAGCAGGTGCAGCCGCCAGTGCGTGATGCCCGCGCGGATCGCGTCGCGCGACAGCTTGGCGCCGTGCAGGAAGAACAGCAGGCCGATCGCGAAGGTGGTGGAGCCATCGAAGAACTGCGCGACCGCGCCCTGCGCGGGCAGCAGCGTGGCCACGGTGACGGTGGCCACCAGCAGCAGCGTGAAGTTGTCGGGCAGGAAGACGGGGCGTTTCATGGCTTCATTTGACCAAGTCGACGTTCAAAAGAGAAATCGATTTGTTCCATGGACTTATGATTCCAAGTCATGAATGCCACCCTGCGCCAGCTGCGCGTCTTCCAGTCGGTCGCCCAGACGCGCAATTTCAGCCGTACCGGCGAGACGATCGGACTGACGCAGCCGGCCGTCAGCCGCGCCATCGCCGAACTCGAGCGCGAGCTGGGCCTGCGCCTGCTCGATCGCACCACGCGCGAGGTCGAGCTGACCGAGGCCGGGCGCTCGCTGGCGGCACGGCTGGATCGCGCGCTCGACGAGCTCGACGCCACGCTGGCGGACGTCGCCGCCCTCGCCGACGCCGACGGCGGCAAGGTGCGCGTGGCCAGCAGCCCGACGCTGTCGGCCTACCTGATGCCCGACTGCATCGCGGCCTGCGCGCGCGAGGCGCCGCGCGTGCGCTTCGTGCTGCTCGATCGCATCCAGCAGGACGTGCTGGCGAGCGTGCGCGGCGGCGAGGTGGACTTCGGCGTCGTCGTCGAGCCGCCGGACGTCGCCGACCTGCACTGCGAGCTGATCCTGCACGACCCGTTCGTGCTGGTGACGCCCGCCCACCATCGCCTCGCACGCGCCGCGAGCGTGCGCTGGAAGGCGCTGGCCGGCGAGCCACTGGTGCTGCTCGATGCGTCGTCCGGCAGCCGCCGCTACGTCGACGACGCGCTCGCGCGGCACGGCGCGGTGTGCAAGGTCGAACAGGAGCTGGCGCATCCGACGACGGTGTTCCAGATGGTCGAGGCCGGCATCGGCCTGACCGTGATGCCGCGCCTGGCCGTGCCGCCGGGCGGCCTGCACGGCCTGGCCGTGCGACCGCTGCTGCCACGCGTCGAACGCAGCGTGATGCTGGTGCGCCGCAACGACCGCGCGCTGTCGCCGGTCGCAGAGCGTGTCTGGAAGATCGTCAGCGCGATCGTGCGCACGCGCGGGCGCTGACGCGCGTCACGTGTCGGGGCGAACGGGTGCCGATCAGGCCGTCATCGAATGCAACGCGACCCGATTGCCCTCGCTGTCCGCGATCACCGCGCGGAACCCGTTCGGCGCGATCGAGTGCTTCGCCTTGATCACCTTGCCGCCGTTCGCCTCGGCCGCCGCGACGGCCGCGTCGAGGCGGCCGCTGGCGTCGAGGTAGACCAGCGGGCCCCACAGCGACGGCGCGACGCCCTCCTCGGGCTCGATCAGGCAGCCGCCGACGGAGTTGCCTTCGTGCTTGAAGAGGCCGAAGTTGAAGCCCGGGCCGCCGATCTTGTCGACCGGCTGGCCGACGACGGCGCTGTAGAACCTGATGGCGCGATCGAGGTCGACGACGGGAATGTCGACCCAGACGAAGGTATTGCTCATGGCGGCGTCCTCTAGCCTTTCGTGGCGTTCTCTTTGTCCTGCAGCAAGCGCCACATGACCTTGCCCGCGCCCGACTTGGGCAGCAACTCGACGAATTCGACGATGCGCGGCGCCTTGTAGGCGGCCATGTGTTCATGCGCCCAGGTGACGATGTCGCGCTCCTGCACCTTGCCCTTCGCGTCGGCGCGCAGCACGACGATCGCCTTGACCGTCTCGCCGCGATACGCGTCCTGCGCCGAGATGACGCAGGCCTCCTGCACGCCCGGATGCTTGTACAGCAGCAGTTCGACCTCCGAGGGCCACACCTTGAAGCCGCTCGCGTTGATCATGCGCTTGAGGCGGTCGGTGATGAAGAAGTAGCCGTCGGCGTCCATGTGCCCGAGGTCGCCGGTGCGGAAGTACTTGCGGCCGCCGATGTCGACGAAGGCCGCGGCCGTCGCCTCCGGATTCTTCCAGTAGCCGCGGAACACCATCGGGCCGCGGGTGACGATCTCGCCGACGTCGCCGGGCGGCAGTTCGGCCAGCGTGACCGGATCGACCACGCGCGAGTCGACGCCGAAGAACGGCATGCCCAGGCACTGCAGCTTGGGCCGCTCGGCCGGATTTGCGTGGCTGGGCGCCGCGGTCTCGGTCAGGCCGTAGCCCTCGCAGAAGCGCAGCCCGAACTCGTCGAGCAGGCGCTGCGCCACGGCCTGCGGCATCGCCGCGCCGCCGCCCGACAGCCAGCGCAGGCTGCCGAGATCGAAGCTGCGGTAGTTCGGGCTCGCGAACAGGTCGATGATCATCGTCGGGATGCAGGTCCAGTGCGAGACCTTGTGGCGCGAGATCAGGCGGCCGGCGAGTTCGCGATCCCAGCGCGGCATCACGACCACGGTGGCGCCGCCGAACATCGGCGAGATCACGCCATAGAGCATGCCGGTGATGTGGAACATCGGCACGACGCCCAGCACGATGCTCTCGGCGCTGCCGGAGCCCCACTCGGCCCCGCCGATGACGTTGGCCATCAGCGTGCGATGCGTGTGCATGCAGCCCTTGGGCAGGCCCGTGGTGCCGGATGTGTAGGGCAGCAGCGCGAGGTCGTCGGGGCCGTTGACCGTGGGCCCGGGCACGTGGCCTTCGGCCAGCGCGTCCTGCCAGCGCACGGTGCCGGGCGGCAGCGGCGGGTCGGCGAGCAGCCAGTCGCGCATGGCGGCCGGCGGGGCGACGTCGTCCTCGAAGGCGTCGGGCAGCTCGTCCGCGTAGCGCGTCGCCAGCACGCGCGCGACGCGCTGCGACGGCGGCAGCGCCGCGTTGGCGCTGGCGACGATGGGGGCCAATTCGGCGCTGCAGATCACCACCTTGGTGCCGGGATCGACGATGTAGTGCCCGAACTCCTCGGCCTTGTTCATCGCGTTGACCGGCACGACGACGGCATCGGCGCGCAGGATGCCGTGATACGCGACCAGGTACTGCGGACAGTTCTGCATGAACAGCGCCACGCGGTCGCCGCGCTTGACGCCCTGCGCCTGCAGCCAGCCGGCGATGGCCTCGGCCTCGTCATGCAGCGCGGCGTAGCTCTTCGTGCGCCCGAAATAGAGCGTGGCGGCCTTCGCCGGATAGCGGCGCGCGGCCACCTCGAGGTTGTGCCACAGCGAGGTCTCGGGCAACGTGACCGTGCGCGCCAGGCGCTTCGGCCAGAACGCGAAGTGCGGCCGATCGGCGGGCACTTCGCCGGCGTTGGTGTCGACCAGCGAGGCATCGATCGGGGAGGAACGGGAATGGTCTTCTGACGCGGACATCGAGATCCTTTGGAGCGCGGGCGGCAGGCCCGTCGCGTCCTTTGCTGCACCGCAGCAAGCCTGCGGCACTCCATATCATCAGACTACTTCGCGAGGCCGGCGCGCACCATAGTGCCAGCCCCGAGCAGGGTTGTCACAGAGGGGACAACTCCCGTTTGTCCGGTATCGTCCGGATATTGCTTGTGAAGTGCATCCCCGCGCCCCGCGCCCGACATGGCCGCCTCAGCCGAACCCGCCACCGATAGCGACCCCGCGCACGCATCCCTGCCGTGCGTGCTCGATATCGAAGCGTCCGGCTTCGGACGCGGGAGCTATCCGATCGAGATCGGCTTCGTGCTGCCCGACGGCACGGCCTACTGCACGCTGATCGTGCCCGACGAGAGCTGGACGCACTGGGACGGCGACGCCGAGCGCGTGCACGGCATCTCGCGCTCGCTGCTGCAGCGCCACGGCCGCAGCGCGCACGAGGTCGCCGTCGAACTCAACCAACGCCTGGCCGGGCGCACCGTCTATTGCGACAACTGGGCCCACGACTACGCCTGGCTCGCGCGCCTGTTCGAGTCGGCCGCGATCAACCCGAGCTTCAAGCTGCGCCACCTGCGCGAGCTGATGAGCGAGAACGCGGCAGAGCGTTTCGACGACACGCGCGATATCGTCGCGCGCAACCTGCAACTGCGCCGCCACCGCGCCAGCAGCGACGCACGCGTGCTGCAGCTGAGCGTGGCCAAGGTCTGGCGCAACGGCGCCTCGGCGTCCGACCCGTCGCTCGCCTGACTTGCCGGCGAGGCATTCACGCGCCGCGCGCGCCGTACGCCGGCCGCCGCGGTCACCGGACACTTGCTACGCGCTCACGGTGAGGCGCGCGGCTGCGCAGCGAGGCTCAGCGCCGCCATCAGGTCCTTGCGAGTCGCGGGCTTGTCGATGCGGGCGTCGAACAGGCTGTCCAGCGTGGCGTCGTCCAGGTCGTTGTAGGCCGAGACGAGCGCGAGAAACGTGTTCCGGTGTCGATCGCCCGGCTCGCGCAAGCGCTGCGCCACCTGCAGGCCGGTGAGGTCCGGCATCTGCAGATCCAGGAAGATCGCCTGGAAATCGCCCGCCGCGGCGGCGGCCAGGCCGCTGCTGCCGTCGGCCGCCTCCACGACCTCGACCCCCAGCGAGCGGATGACGTCGGCCATGGCGCGCCGCGCATCGCGCGAGTCGTCGACGACCAGCACCGGGCGGCGGACGTCGATGCGTTGCGGCGCGTCGACCACCAGCCCGTCGCTGCCTTCGGTGATCGGCACTTCGACGGTAGCGACCGTGCCCTGCCCCACCTGCGACTCGAAGCGGATCGTCCCGCCCATCAGGTCGACGAGGCTGCGCACCACGGCCAGCCCGAGGCCGCTGCCCTCGGCCATGCCGGCGGTCGACGGCGAGCGGTAGAACGGTTCGTAGAGACGCGCCATCGCCCCGGGGTCGATGCCGACGCCGGTGTCGGAGATCTCGATGCGCATCACGCCCTCACGCGCAAGCAGTTCGGCCGCGATGGAGATGCCGCCGCGCTCCGTGTACTTGATCGCGTTGGTCAGCAGGTTGTCGATCACCTGGCGCAGCCGCGCCGGGTCGGAATAGAGGCGCTGGCTCAGCTCCGCGCCGGCCTCCCAGTGCACGTCGAGATTGCGCTCGGCCAGCACCTCCTCGACGTCGCGCAGCGCCGTGTCGATCAGCTTGTCCAGCTGGAAGCCGCGGATGCGCGTCTCGAGCCGGCCGGACGACATCTTGGCGAAGTCCAGCAGGTCGCTGATGCGGCCGCGCAGCGAGCGCGTGGCCTCCTTCAGCCGCCGGAAGGCCGGATCCGTCGCGTCCACGCGGCCGCGCGACTCGATCACGTCGATCGTGCTCCAGATCGACTGCAGCGGCGTCAGCAGCTCGTGGCTGAGCATGCCGAGGAAGCGGCCCTTCTCGCGATCCGCCGTCTCGGCACGCGCGCGCTCGGCCTCGGCCACCTCGGCCAGGTGCTCGGCGCGGCCGCGGCTCGCGCGCTCGCGGCGCGCCACCAGCACCCACTGCGTGGCCAGCGCGACCACCAGCACCAGCATCGCGACGATCACCGAGAACGCGATCAGCACCTGGTGCCGCACCTCCTCGACTTCGTCGAGGAACACGGCCGCCATCGACTGCCGCCCGCGCGCCTCCTGGCCCATGCGTGCCAGCGCGTCCAGCACCGCCTGGGCCTGCGCCGGCGCACGCGCGCGATCCGCTGCCGCGCGCGCGGGCTGCAGGTCGTCGGACAGCGCGGCCACCGCCTGCCTCCAGGCCGGCCCCTGCGACAACATCAGGGGCCCGGGCTGCCCGATCTCGGCCTGCAACGCGTTGGAGCTCTGCGCGAAACGCAGCGCGTCGGCTTGCAGGCTGTCGGCCGCGGGCCGGGACTCGGCGGCGGCCACATCCCATTTGATGGCCAGCGCGGCCTCCATCGCGGCGTCGTGCAGCGTCCAGAAGCGCTCGAAGCGATGCACGGTGGCATCGAACTTCAGGCTCGACTCGTGCAGGCGGTTATGCAGCAGGTCCACCGTGAACCAGGCGAGGTAGGCGGCCAGCAGCAGCACCCCGCCCATCAGCCACGGCATGGCGAGCGCCCACGGGCCCCCGCCGCGCGCGCGCCGCGTCACGCGCGCGGGCGCAACCACCGGTGCGGAGGCGGACGCGGACATCGGCGCCGCCGCACGCGTCGGGGGGGACGCGGAAGCGACGGCTGCGGAGCTCGCGATGGTGACGGGCTTGGTGGACAGGAAGAAATCTCCGGACGCCATGTCGACGCCGACACGGCAGGGTTCGGCGACGATGATACGAGCGGGGGGCCGCGACGGCCCCCGATAGACGGCTCGTTGTCAGCTTCGAAGCGTCGTGCGTGACATGAGGCCCCGAAATGCGGCATTTGGCGCACCACGGCTTCCTCGCGACTTCGGCTGGCCGTTCGCCGTCCGCGTCATTCGCTGCGTTTATCGAGCCATTTGCCGCGCGGGCCCGCCGCGCTTCGGCCTTACCGTGGAAGCCTTCAACGGAGGCCGAACGTGGACGTCGACAACACACTGGAACCCGCCCTCATGCCCCGGCCCTTGCCGGCGCACGACGAGTCCGCCCTGCCCTGCGGCGCGCGCTGGCGCGGACGCGGGGCGGCGATCGAGACCCATGAACACGTCGAGCTGCCGCTTGGCGAACGCGACACCGGCGCCAACGCGGTCGCGGCGCCGGCTCCGCAGCTCGCCTCCCGCGACGCCGAGCTCTGGCTGCTCGCGCGCCGCACGCAGGGCGCGGCGCTGCGGCTGGACTTCGAGCTGCGCACCGGCCTCGTGCGCCAGGTCTTCCGGCGCGACTTCGTCTACGTCTCGCGTCAGCTGCATGGCCTGGAGGCGAGCCGTCGCGTGCAGGGCCTGGACCGCGCACGCCTGGACGACGCCCTCGCCGCGCTGCAGCAGCGCGCCGACGACGTGCAGGCCTTGCTCCGGCGCATCGCCACCGACCTGGAAGCGGCCATCGCCGCCCGCGGCCCGGCAGGCGCCAGCATCGCGTTCGCCCGCCCGGCGCGCTTCCAGGCCACGATCGTCAGCCCCATCGCCCACCGCTATCTCGCGCTGCTGACCGCGGCCGACGAGACGCTGGCCAGGCTCGAGATGGCCTGGCTGCTCGGCCTGGTGGAGCCCGCGAACCGCAGCGCGCTGATCAGCGACTGCCGGCGCGCGCTGCACGGCTTCAAGGATCTGGCGTGCAGCCGGCGCCAGGCGGTGGGCGAACTGGTGCGCGAGGTCAACGCGCAGCGCCGGCAAGGCGCGACGACGGGCGAAGACGATGGTGCCGATTGACGTCCGACGGCGAAGCCCGATGGCGCACACCGCCGATCGCGGCTCGGCGGCCGGCATCTCGCCCGCCCCCTGCGAAACGGCGCCGCCATCGCGACGCCACCCCTGTCGCCCGGCCCGCCAATCAGCCTCGGATGGCGCGCTTCGGAATCGACAGCACCACCGCCGAACCCACGATCAGGCTCACCGCGATCACGTACAGGCCGCTGTTGGTGCTGCCGGTCGCGGTCTTGATCCAGCCCACGATGAACGGGCTCACGAAGCCTGCGAGGTTGCCGACCGAGTTGATCAGCGCGATGCCCGCGGCCGCGGCCGTGCCGCCCAGGAACGACGGGGGCAGCACCCAGAACTGCGTCAGGCCGGTCAGGATGCCCATGGTCGCGATCGTCAGCGTCACCACCGCCCACAGCGGGATCTGCGGCACGACCGTGCTGACCACCAGGCCCAGCGCGCCGACGATGCCCGGAACCGCCACGTGCCAGCGGCGTTCGCGCGTCTGGTCGGAGTGTCGGCTGGCGAGGATCATGCAGACGACCGCCGCCATGTACGGGATCGCGGTGAGCCATCCGATGGTGCCCGCGTTCGCGATGCCCGACGCCTTGATCAGCGACGGCAGCCAGAAGCCCACGCCGTACAGCCCCATGACGAAGCCGAAGTAGGCCAGGCACAACAGCCAGACCTTGGTGTTGCCGAAGGCCTGCCAGGTGCTGCGCGACTCGGCGTGCTCGGCCTCGCCGTCGATCTCGCGCTGGAGCAGCTTCTTCTCGTCCGCGCTGAGCCACTTCGCCTTGGCGATCCCGTCGTCGAGCGCCAGCAGGATGACCGCGCCCAGGATCAGCGACGGGATCGCCTCGAGGACAAACAGCCACTTCCATCCGGCGATCCCGTCGGCGCCGGCAAAGGCATTGAGGATCCAGCCGGAGAGCGGCCCGCCCAGCACGCCGGCCATCGGGATGCCGGTCATGAACAGCGCCGTGATCTTCGAGCGGCGCGACGACGGGAACCAGTAGGTCAGGTACAGGATGATGCCGGGGAAGAATCCGGCCTCGGCCAGACCCAGGAGGAAGCGCAGCACATAGAAGCTTGCCGGTGTCTTGACGAAGGCCATCGCCCCCGCGATCAGGCCCCAGCTGATCATGATCCGCGCGATCCACTTGCGGGCGCCGAAGCGGTGCAGCAGCAGATTGCTCGGCACCTCGAACAGGAAATAACCGATGAAGAAGATACCGGCGCCCAGGCCGTAGATCGCCTCGCTGAAGCCCAGGTCGTTGAGCATCTGCAGCTTCGCGAAGCCGACGTTGACGCGGTCGAGGTAGGCCGCGACGTAGGAGATGAACAGCAGCGGCAGCAGGCGCCACATGACCTTTCTGTAGGTCGCGTCGGGCATCGCTCTCGGGGGTGCGACGAAGGACGCCGCGGGGTGGATGGCATTCACGCTTGTCTCCTGTGCAATTGTCGTTGTCGTCGCGCCCGTTCAGCGGAACATCTCGGGCTGGGTGCGTGCCAGCTGGTTGTAGATCGCCTGGAAGTGCAGCCAGCCGATGTACTCGCTGCCGACGTGCTCGCGGCTGTAGCGCGCGCGTTCCGGGGTCACGAGCTTGGGCGCGATGCCGGTGGCGTCGATCAGCAACTGCTGCTGGCAGCAGCGCTCGAGCGCGATGAACCAGAAGGCGGCGGCGTCGATGCTGTGGCGGCTGGCCGTCAGCAGGCCATGGTTCTGGTGGATGGCGGCCTTGACGCCGGCGAACGCGTTGGCGACGCGGTTGCCGCCCTTGACCTCGACGGCCACCTGCCCGGCTTCCTCGCCGATGACGACGTGGTCTTCGAAGAACGCCGCGGCGTCCTGCGTGATGGGCTCCAGCTTCTTGCCGAGCGCCGCGAACGCGGTGCCGTAGACCGTATGGGCGTGGCACATCGCGATGATGTCGGGATGCGCCTCATGCACCGCGGCGTGCAGCACGAAGCCCGCGCGGTTGACGGCATGGTCGCCCTCGACGACACGCCCGTCGTGGTCCACCAGGATCAGGTTGGACACCGTCACCTGCGAGAAGTGCACGCACATCGGGTTCGTCCAGTACAGCTCCGGGCGCTCCGGATCGCGTACCGTCAGGTGACCGGCGAAGCCGTAGTCGAAGCCTTGCTGGTCGAAGGCCCTGCAGGCGACGACCAGGCGCTCCTTGCGGTGCTGGCGCTCCTCGGCGACGGACTTGAATTCGGGCAGCTCGGGAAAGATCAACCCCGACTGTTCCGGTTGATAGACCGAGATTCGTTTCGTCCTGTCCAGCATGGGCGTCTCCTGAGGCATCGGGTGAAGGATGCGCAAGTGTCCGGACGCCACCCCCGTCCCGGCAAACGCGTAGATTTCTCGTCTGGGTGAATTTGATTCATCTATCATCGTCGCCATGAGGCAACTTCCGCCGCTGGCTTCCATCGTGGCGTTCGAAGCCGCCGCACGTCACGAGAGCTTTCTCGAGGCGAGCCTGGAACTGAACCTCACGCCGTCGGCGATCAGCCACCAGGTGCGCAATTTGGAAGCCTGGTTCGGCCGCAAGCTGTTCGTCCGCGCGCCGAGGCAGCTGTCGCTGACGGACGATGGACGACGCCTGCTCGGAGAGATCGCGCCGGCGCTGGACTCGATCGACCACGCATGTGCCGTGATGCGGCCGAAACCGCGGCGATCGGCGCTGGCCGTGCACTGCGCGCCCAGCTTCGCCACCAAGTGGCTCGGGCCGCGTCTGCCGCAGTTCATGAAGGCGCATCCGAACCTGGCGCTGCGGTTGTCGTCGAGCGCGGAGCCCGCCAACCTCGCCCGCGAGGCTGGCATCGACGTCGGCATCGCCTACGGCGCCGCGCCCTCCGAAAAAGGCGTCACCGTCGAACCGCTGGGCGTCGAAAGGACGGCACCGCTGTGCTCGCCCAAGCTGCTGCCGAAGCGACGCCGCATCAGAGCCGAAGACGTCCTCGGCCTGGCCTTGATCGAATCGCAGCTCAACCCGGTGAGCTGGGCGGACTGGTGCAAGCACAACGGCCTGCAACTGCCGCGCCGGCAGCGCCCATCGTTCGATCGCGGCTTTCTCGCGGTCGCCGCTGCCGTCGACGGCCTGGGCGTGGCCCTCGAGACCGAACGTTTCGCCGAGTCGGAGCTGGCGCGCGGCGAGCTTGTCGCGATCACCGGGCCTGGCCTGCTTCCGATCGTGCAGCCCCTGCATTTCCTGTTCTACCGCAGCGCCGACGAAGCGTCCGCCGAGATCGCGCTGTTCGCAAGGTGGCTGAGGGACGAACTCGCGCGCTAGCGGGTCGCCACGCACGGCCATGGCATGCCCCGGCATGCGTCCCGTGGCCATCGGCCTCTTCGGCAGCCAGCAGACCGGAGTTCCCGCGAGGACGGCGCTCGATTCGCGGGCGGCCCGACTCTTCGCGGCCAGTCCAAGCCGCTGGGCCCGGCGCTGGCAACGTGGCCCCAGGGTCAGTCCTCACACCCCTTTGCCGCGCCATTCAACATCGCCCCGTCGTACAGATCGAGCCACCCGCTGCGCACGTCGCCATCCACGCGCGCCCCGGGTGCCAGCGTGAGCTTGCCGCGCGTGGTGATGACGGCGCCGCCGCCCGTGTCACCGACGGTGCCGCAGACATAGACGTCGCCGGAGGCCACGAGCCGCCCTTTCAGGCTGGCGCCCGATCGGATGACCACCGGCCCGGCGGTGCAATGGACGTTGCCGACGACGTCGCCCACCAGCAGCAGGGCGCGGCAGCGGATGTAGCCGCGCATGACCGCCCCGGCCGGCACGACGAGCGCGTCGTCGAGCCGCAGGCCCGCGGCGGTCGACGCAGCGGCGCTCGCCGGCGCGGGCACGTCGGCCGTGGGCGCCACGAACGCCGCCCGCGCGAGTGCCTCGCCTGCCAGCGGTGGCACGCCGGCGCCGGTGCCGGGCATCGGGTCTACGAATCGGCTGGCGGCGGTGTCGGACGAGCGCAGCCGCCGCTCGGCGAACGACGACTTGGCCATCGGCGAATCGCTTTCGCGCCCGCCGCCCAGGCCGATCACCAGGGCGCGCCGCTGGCGCGCGGCCAGCACCGTCGGCGACACCGGCGGCGAGTCGGGCTCGAGATCGAGGTCAAGGTGCGTCATGGCCGGGCCGCCTCGGCATCGGGGGCCGACACCGCGCCCGCATCGATCGCGGGCGCCAGCACCGAGGACACCGACGATGCGGCGTCGCCACGTGCCAGGCCGGCGCCAGCGTCCCGAACCACCGCTGGTGCGTCGCCCGCGGCGATCGTCCTGCCGACGACCGGCGCGCCGACGACGAACGCGGCCGCGGCCGCCAGGCCCAGCAGCGCGCCGAGCAGCGCCGAAGCAAGCCCGCGCAGCGGCGCCCGCACGTGGGCGCGCACTGCCGCCCGCGGGCGTTCCGCGCGCGCGACGCGCGCTCGCGCCGCGCAAGGCGGCAAGGAAGCAGCGTTTCGAGGTGCGGCGTTCATGGTGCGAGCGGGCGCGAAGTTGGAATCTGCTTCCATCGTGCGCCAGTGGACGAAAACTGCCCGCGTCCGGACACCCCCGAAACCGGGTATTTGGCGCCGGGCGATCGCGTCGATCTTCAGGTCAGGCCGGTGCGCGACGAAGCGATGCATTCAACTCTGCCGCAAATCGGCCGATGAACAGTTCCGAGTGCGCCAGGGCGCCTTTTCACCACAGCCCGCGCTCACCTCCCGGAAGCGCCGCCGGACGGGTTTGCGCCCGGCCGCGCATCGAGTGACGGCTCCCGGCCCCAACGCCGGTCGTCGCGGCGGATGACGCCGTCAAGCACGTCGTCCGTCCTTGCACGCCTCCGACCTCGGTCGGGGGCGTTTTTCTTGGAGACCTCGAAATCGACGGGCGCGGCGCTTGCCGAAAGCGTGCACAACCGCAAGCATTGCAACACCATGTACATCGGCACCGCGGCATGGAGCATCCCGCGCGACCTCGCCTCCCGGTTCCCCGGCGACGGCCAGCACCTCGAGCGCTACGCGCGCCGCTTCGCCTGCGTCGAGATCGACACGTCGTTCTACCGATCGCACCAGGTCGAGACCTATGCACGCTGGGCCGGCATGACGCCGCCGCACTTCCGCTTCGCCGTCAAGCTCCCGCGCACCATCACGCACGACGCCGCCCTGCGCGGCACGCGCAAGCCGCTGCGGGCCTTTCTCGACGAGACGGCCGGCCTGGGCGACCGGCTCGGCGTGCTGCTCGTGCAGCTGCCGCCTTCGCTGGCCTGGGACGCGCGCGTGGCGCGCACGTTCTTCGCGCTGCTGCGCGAATCCTGGGACGGGCCGGTCGCCTGCGAGCCGCGCCACGCGAGCTGGTTCGAGCCCGCCGTCGACCGCGCGCTCGCGCGCCTGCGCGTGTCGCGCGTGGCCGCCGATCCGGCGCGGAGCGAGGCGGCCGCGCGCCCGGGCGGCTGGCTGGGCCCGGACGGCGATGGCGCGGGCGCGCTGCTCTACTACCGCTGGCACGGCTCGCCGCGCGTGTACTGGTCAAGCTACGACGCGCGCTGGCTGGCGCAAAAGGCGGCACGCCTGGCCGAATGGCCGGACCGCACCGTGCCCTGGGTCATCTTCGACAACACCGCCTCCGGCGCGGCGACCGCCAACGCGCTCGCGCTGCAGTCGTCGACGGCGCCCCCGGACGCCGCGCTCACAGCCCCTTGATGATCTCCGCGCGCTTCTTCTCGTACTCGGACTTGGTGAGCAGGCCCTTGTCGTAGAGACGCTTGATCGTGAGCAGTCGCTGCTCGGCATCCGTGGACTCCGCGGCCGCGGGCGGCGCCGGCGGAACCGGTGCGACCACCGCGGGCGCGACAGGCACGGCGGGCGCAGTCGGTGCGGCCACGACCGGGGCCGGAACCGGAGCCGTCGGCGCGACCGGCGCCACGGGAGCGGCCACGACGGGCGGCGGCGGGACGACGCCCAGCACCAGCCAGTCGGCGCGCTTGTTGGTCGCGCCCGGGCTGGTCACGGGCCACGTGCCTTCCGACGTGCGCGAGCCGCTCGTGAAGTGCGGCGCCATGCCGCTGCCGCGCGCCGCGTCGTAGAAGTCGACGCGGGCGTCGTGCACGATCATGTTCAGGTGCCCGTCGACGACGAACAGGCGCGCCGTGACGGCCGAGATGCTGAAGAAGTTGTTGTCCTCGTGGTGCGCGGAGCTCACGAGCGCGATGTCCTGGTCGGGGCGCGCGTTGGCCAACGCCTCGACGATGGCGGGCGAGATCTTGTCGAGCTCGTCGCTCGCGAACAGCGGCCGGGGCTTGCCGCTGCGCAGCACGGTGACCTGCTGCAGCCAGGAGTGCAGCGTCGCCGAATCGACCGTCCACGGATGCTGGTTGTCCGGCGCGCCCGGCTCGCGCGCGACAAGCTCGACGGTCGTGTAGTCGGCGAGGCGCCACAGCTGCCGGCCGGTCGTGCCCTTCATCACGGGTGCGGTACCCGACCTGCCCGTCGAAGAGTCGGCCTGGAAGGCGGCTGCGGCGAGCGTCGTCAGCAGCAGGGCCGAACCGAAGACGACGCGGGCGCCGACCGACAGGGAAGGTTTGCGAAAAGCCGCGATCGTCATCGAAAAGATCTCCTGGTGTTGTTCGACGTTGGCGCTGCACGACGGCAGGCCGCGCGTGCACTCTAACGCAGGAGACGCCCGCTTGCTGCGCGCGGCCTCAGAGAACGACTGGTTCCGGTTCCAACCGGATGCCGAAACGGCCGTAGACGCTCTCCTGGATCGCCTTGGCGAGCGTCACCACTTCGGCGCCGATCGCGTCGCCGCGATTGACCAGCACGAGAGCCTGCTTCTCGTAGACGCCGGCGCGTCCGATCGACTTGCCCTTCCAGCCGCAGGCGTCGATCAGCCAGCCGGCCGCGAGCTTGAACGTGCCGTCGGCCATCGGGTAGTGCACGACATGCGGGTCGCGGCCGATGATGTCGCGGCACTGGTCCTCGCTGACGATCGGGTTCTTGAAGAAGCTGCCCGCGTTGCCGATCACCGCCGGGTCGGGCAGCTTGGCGCGGCGGATGCCGCAGATCCAGTCGTAGACCTGGCGCGGCGACGGTTCGGCGATGCCCGTCTCGGCCACCTTGCGTTCGAGCTCGAGATAGCCCAGCACCGGCTGCCACGGCCGCGGCAGCCGGAAGCGCACGCGGGTGATGATGGCCTTGCCGGCGAGCACGTTCTTGAACACGCTGTCGCGGTAGCCGAACAGGCATTGCGCGCGGTTCAGCGTGATGCCCAGGCCGGTGACGAGGTCGACGCCGTCGAGCGAGTCGAAGCGGTCGGCCATCTCCAGGCCGTAGGCGCCGATGTTCTGCACCGGCGCGGCGCCGACCGTGCCGGGGATCAGCGCGAGGTTCTCGAGGCCCGGCCAGCCGCGTTCCAGCGTCTCCGTGACGACGTCGTGCCACGTGAGGCCGGCGCCGGCCTCGACGATGAAGGCGTCGTCGCGCGTCTCCACCAGCCGCAGGCCGCCGACCTCCACCTTCAGCACGACCTCGTCGACGTCGCGCGTCAACACGAGGTTGCTGCCGCCGCCCAGCACCAGCTTGGGCAGGCGCCCGACCTCGCCCGAGTCGAGCACGCGCCGCACGTCGGCGTCGGTGCGCACGCGCACGAGGCGACGCGCGGTCGCGGGCAGGCCGAAGGTGTTGAAGGCCTTCAATGAGACATCGGATTCGAGCCAGGGGGCTGAGGACATGGCAGAATTTTCGCAGGTCTCGCCTCACCCACCGTTTCAGTCTTCCGGAACCGCCTCCATGCCCAGCTTCGACGTCCTCCTCGAACCCGAGATGCCCGCCATCAAGAACGCGGTCGAAAACACCAAGAAGGAGATCGGCACCCGCTTCGACTTCAAGGGCACCAGCGCCGCCGTCGAGCTGAAGGAAAAGGAAAAGGAGATCCAGCTCGTCGGCGACGGCGACTTCCAGATCGAGCAGATCAGCACCGTGCTGCTGGGCAAGCTGACCAAGCAGAACGTGCTCGTCAGCTTCCTCGACATGGATGCGAAGATCGAGAAGATCGGCGGCGACAAGGTGCGCCAGACCTACAAGATCAAGGCGGGCATCGACTCGACGCTGGCCAAGAAGATCGTCACGGCGATCAAGGAAGCGAAGCTGAAGGTGCAGGGCAGCATCCAGGGGGATACCGTGCGGGTCAACGGGAAGAACCGGGATGACCTGCAGGTCGGCATCGCCCTGCTTCGAAAGGAATTTCCGGATCAGCCGCTGAAGTACGACAACTTCAGGGATTGAGTCCGTCGTAGGCAAGACTCCGACACCTGCCGGGAGGCACGGTCAGTACTTTTCGGGTTCGATGGCCCCATAGACCTGCGCGTACGTCGCGATGACGTCGCGCACTAGCAGGCGTTGCGGCGTGGGCAAGCGCAAGAACGCCTCAATGGTCGCTCGCTCGGCATAGGTCGCCCGCTCGTCCCATTCGCGTCGTCGCTCAGCCGCCCCCTGCGGCTGCGAATTGCCGAACAACAGATGGTTCGGATCCACGCGAAGCACCTTCGCAAGCACGTGAAGCTTGTCGTGACGAGGCATTGCGTCGCCGCGAATCCAGCGCGAGACCGCCTGAACGGTCACCGGCGCCTGGTCCCACTTGCGGTTGAACGCCCTTTCCAGCTCGGTGCCGCTGATCGGCATCCCGGCATTCTTCATGGCCGCACGCAGGCGCGCACTGAAATCGTTCTTCGCGTTCATCGCACGAAGCTACCGACGCCATCGCCTCGCCTTGAGCGCTTTGGTTGATAATTGATTTACTTTTTGGTTTAAGGACAACCGCGTCAGAGCGGCCCCTCGCGGCGTATCACGAAGGTTAGGACGAGGTCCTCGCCATCAGTGGGCCGCAGAGTAGGCGAGCGTCGGGCGGTGACACCGGAAAGCGAATTCAGAAGAGGGAGACGAACTGATGTTGGGACTGAGCCTGCGCGAGGAATTCCGGGGCAAGCGCCTCAAGGGCACAGCAATTGAACTGTCCAACGACACGAACACCGGCGCAACGCAGATCGCAGCCCAGGCGTTCTTGGAGATTACCTACCCGACCCATGACCTGTTGAAAGGCATCGAGGCCGTTGGCCCCGACCAAGGGCGGCCGGTTGTGGTGATCGGCGAGCGCGGGCTTGGCAAGTCCCACTTGCTGGCTGCGCTGTACCACGCCGTGACGGATGCCGCCTCGACCGGCGCCTGGCTGAACTCCTGGGCGACCATCTTGGGCGCTCCCCAGATCGGCAAGATTGGTCTGCGCAGCGGAATGCAGGTCATCGGCGAGAGTCTGCACCGCCAGCGCTACAAGTTCCTTTGGGATTTGCTGCTGGAACGCCACCCGCACGGAGCCTACATCAAGGGCAAGTGGGAAGGCATGGGCGCGGCGAAGACCGACATCCCATCCGACCAGTTGATTCTCGAACTGCTTGAGCGCGGGCCCACGATGCTGCTGCTGGACGAATTCCAGACGTGGTTCGACGGCCTGACCAACACGAAGCAGTACCCGTGGAAGAACTGGGCCTTCAACTTCATCCAGATCCTGTCGGAGATCGCCAAGGAGCGGCCGGATTTGCTGGTGCTGGTGATTTCGGTACGCAACGGCGGCAGCGATGCCTACCAGCAGGTCCACCGCGTCAACCCGGTGGCCATCGACTTCAAGGCCGGTGGCAATGCAGAACGCATTCAACAAGACCGGCGCCGGATGTTGTTGCATCGACTTTTCGAGAACCGCCTTCAGGTCTATCCGGTCGACATCGAGACGTTGATTGCGACACATGTTGCCGAGTACTTCCGCCTGAAGGACGTGCCGTCTGCCGAGCAGGATCGCAAACGCCAGGAGTTCAAGGAGTCATGGCCCTATGCGCCGCACCTGCTACGACTGTTGGAAGAGCAGGTGCTGATCGCCACGGATGCACAAGAGACGCGCGACATGATCCGCATCCTCGCCAATCTCTATAAGAGTCGGGGCGAGCAAGTGCCTGTTCTCACAGCCGCCGATTTCAGACTGGACGACGATGCGTCGGGCATCGGTGCGCTGCTCGATTCCGTTTCCAACGAGCATCATCGCACCTTGCGATCGAGGGCGCAGCAAAACATCATCTCGGTGACAGAGGCGGTCACGGGCCATCAGGCTTTGGCACCCCACTTGCAGGAAATCGTGGGTGCCTTGTGGTTGCGCTCCATCGCGGTCGGCAACCTTGCCGGCGCAGAGCCTTCGACCTTGCAGGCCGACATCACGCGCAGCAAGGCCGTGGATGACAATGCCTTCCAGGTCGAGCTCGCGACGATTGTGGACAACAGCTTCAACATCCACCAGAACGGCGATCGGCTGGTGTTCCGAGAAGAAGAGAATCCGCGCGCCAAGCTGATGGCCTGCGCTCGCAACGACAAGCTCTTTGCCGACGGTTCTGACCAGGCGCAATTGGGTAAGCAGATCCGCTATGTCATCAGCGGCACGGACGAGGTAGCGAAGACCTTCCGTGTCATCGCGCTGCCCAAGTCTTGGCAGACGGATCCCTGGGTGTCCTTGGACGAAACGGAGCGGCCCGAACGCTGGGACGACCGGTTGCTGCCCATCTTGGTGTTGCCGGAAGAGCCTGACAACATCGACTCGCGCCTCGGCCGCTGGCTCAAAGATCATCTGCAAAAGCGGCGCAACACCGTTCGCTTCCTTCTGCCGAGGTCTGGCTCGACCAACGCTTTTCAAGATCGCGACCTGCTGATTCTTGCTCGGGCCGAAATGAAGGCACAGGAATGGAGTGGCCAAGGCCCCGAGTACAAGAAGCTGCATACCGAGTTTCAAGGTGCCTTGCGCGACCTCCTCAAGAAGCGTTTCGACCGGTTTGCCGTATTGCAGCGATGGAACTTCGCCGACCCGGCGCAATGCCGGTTCAGCGTAGAAAACCTCAAGAAGCAAGGTGCTCAGATTCCCGAGGGCATCGACGAGGCACTCACCAACGATCTGTTCGTACCGGAAGACTTTGAACTGCTCGTGCTCGAAGCCGCAGCGGAAAACACGTCGTTGGGCAAGTTGCTTCGGGAATTGCAGGAGCCCCGACCCGCAGGCCAAGACTGCATCCCCTGGCTGGGTGAAACGGCGATGAAGGAGCGCGTCCTCCGGCTGTGCTCGCGCGGGAAGATCGTCATCAACCTGCGCCAGATGGAATGGCTCCAGACCAATCCCGGCGAAGACGAGGACACCGCGTGGCGGCGCCTGCGTCCCAAGCTCTCATATACCGGCCGTCAGCTCGACGAGGTGTTCTTGCTGCAGCCTTCTGCGGTGCCCGCGACCGGAGGCACAACCCGAGCGGCTGAAGACACGGCAGAGCCGATCAACGCAGGCGGCGGCTTGTTCGGCGAGCCTGCGAGCTCGCCAGACCATTCCAGTACGGGCGAGCCAACACCTGGCGGACTGCCCGGGTTCCCAACCGGCGAAGGAACCGGCATCTTTGGTGGAGTTGCCGGCAGCAGTAGCTCGCGAATTCAGTTGTACAACCCACCCACTTCGCCCTTGAATCTAATCGGCAAGCTCGAAGGTTGGGGCATCGGCCCGGCCACGCAAGTCGCAGAGGTGTCCATCAGGCTGTCTGCTGCGACAGGCGCCCAGCTCAAGGAACTGCTGAGGAAGCTGCCCGACGGCATGACGTTCGAGCTGAACCTTGAGAAGGAGGACGAGTGATGGCCCTCCAACGGGAAGTCTTGAACAGGCTGACGAAAGGCTCGGCAGACGATGCTTGGGGCGTCATCATCACGAGTGCTATCGAGATTGCCTCCAAGCCGTTGGCCGTGGCGAATGCCCCGAGCGAGGTCATCAAGCGAGACCGCGAAATCGGTGCCCTGGACAACTTCCTTTCCGCTAGCGGGTGGGACTTGTGGAGGAACTTTGGCGACTCTGTGGAGCGCACTTCAGACCGTTTGGCTCGCTGGTGGGCCGAGCCTTACAACGCCAAGGCGGTGCTGATTCTGGATGGCCTCTCGCTGCGCGAGCTACCTTGGCTGTTGCAGGGCGTCAAGGAGCGCGGCTTCAAGTTGCACGAAGTCTCGGCCAACGCCTCGGAACTCCCCGGCGAGACAAACGAATTTGCGCGAGCCCTTGGGTTCGGTAGCCGCAGCCAGCTCCAAAACAACGGCGGTGGCCTCGCACATCGCCTTCAGCCTGCGCAAACCGAGAGCCTTGAGATGCCATGGAAGGACTGCGAAGGCTTGGTCAATCATGTGCCCAACTGGGTCTTCTGGCATCACTGGCCGGACAGCAAGATTCACGCCGTCGCCGTTGCAGGCCAGGGTCTCGACACGCTGACCAAGGATGCGGCGGACCAGCTCAACAGCGATGACTTCTGGTCATTCGTCGAGCGCCTGGCGACAGGCCGTCGTCTGGTCATCACATCGGATCATGGCTATGCCGCAACAGGCTACTTCCCCGACGCCGAAGGCGAAGTCGGCCAGCACCTCAAGAAGACTTTCTCAAGCGGACGCAGCAGTGCGGGCACGGGCGAAACCGGCCCGTTCGTGCCGCCAGTGGCATTGCAACTGAATGGCCCGCACGGAACCCATCTGCTAGCGCTTGGCCGCAGGAAATGGAAGAGCCAGGGAGGCTATCCGACGGTCACCCACGGTGGTCTTTCGTTGCTGGAGGTGCTGTCGCCCTTCGTAGAAATCACCAAATAGGGAACGGGCTGCATGGCAACCAAAAAAGAACTCCTGGCTCAGGACGTAGCCAAAGCCGTGGGCGCAGGGAAAGCGGTCGCGCTGGAAACTGTTGACTTCAACGATCCGAACCGCCCCAAGACCTGTTTGGAGGTTGACTTCCCGATCCTGCCCGTCAATCAGGTGGCGATCATCGAAGGCAACGCAGGCAAGCCGATCTACCAGATGTCCAAGTGGTGGGCCCGGCGTCGTTCCAGCGTGTTCCGTTCGATGTTGATTGCTGCGGCCACCAAGGCCCCGGAGGACAAGTCGCACGCGGCCAAGCTAGTCTGGGACAACTACTACGCCAATCACCAGAAGAAAGGCGCCTTCAAGAACCTGAAGGTGGCGGACATCTTCATGGGTGGCGGCACTACGCTGGTGGAAGGCTCACGCCTCGGGATGCAAATGGTAGGCAACGACCTGAATCCGGTCGCATGGTTCGTTGTCAAGCAGGAGCTTGCAAACGTTGATCTGGACGAAGTAAAGCGTCTGCTTGCGGACATCGAGTCCGAGGTCAAGCCACAGATCATGCCGTACTACTACTGCGACGGACCGGAAGGTGAAAAGGGGACGTGGACGAATCTGCTGACTAAGCAGGATATGTCTCCAGAATTCGATCCGCTGACCATTCCACCCGACGAGCGCAAAGACTACCGCTACGAAGGGCCGGAGATCACCTATACATTTTGGTCAAAGCACGGACCTTGTCAGGTGACGGGCTGTGGCCACCGCACGCCGATCATGGCGAGTCCAGTCATGGCTGTGAAGACGCTCAGCGTCAAGCATTGGCAGCACACCTGCGGCAAGTGTGGTGGTGAGTTCCATGTCGAGGAGGACGCCGCACGGATGGCTCCCGACGTACCGCTGTATGTTGCCCCAACTGAGCCCCCATTCTCCGTTCTCGACCGAAAAAAGGGAGTTGTATGTCCTCATTGCGGCAGCACGGCGCTTGTCAACCTGGGCAAGGGCACGAATAAGAAGGTCGAACTGAGCCTGCTGGTGCATCCGCAGTGGTTGGCTGGGTCGCCCAAACAGGACACTAACGGATTGTTATACGGCGGCTCAGCCCGCGATGATGCAATTTCCTCCACGCGCTGGAATCAGGTGCGCGCAGCAAATATTCGACTCCTGGAAGTTCGCGGAACGCTGCCAGCGCAGGTGACATGTCCCGAGACGAATGTCACCTTTGGCACCCAGGAGTCTGACGGCTCTGTGCCCAAGCAAGGACATTTCACCTGTGCCTCGTGCGGAACAGTTAAGGACCAACTGAGTAGCTTCCATGCAACCGGCAAAACCGGACCATCCGCTGGATATGCGATTCAGGGCTACGCACCAAGGGGTCGCGAAAAAGGTGACGCCTACAACGGACGTTTTTTCGCCCCTTTCGATACGAATGTTGCTCGCCAATACAACGCTGCTCTCGAGGAGTGGGATCGCCGAAAGAATGGTGACTTGCTGCCATACTGGCCAAAGGGCAGTGAGATTCCACGGGGACATGAGGCGCATCAAAGGCGTCCGCTAGATCAGCACGGCTACATTTATTGGACAGATTTCTTTAATCCACGTCAATTGCTGGTCCACGCACTGTTACTAAAGGCGATTGCGACCGTTGGCGCATATGAATGGGCAGTACGCGAATACGTTCTCGGCGGCTTCCAGCAATACCTTAGAAATCAGAATATGTTCTGTTTCTGGAACATTCAAGCGGATAAGCTCGAACCACATTTCTCCAACAATAACTTTCATCCTAAAACGGCCGCCATCGAGAACAGTGTCTTTGCAAACCTAGGAAGGGGTAATTGGGCATCGTGCGTTGATGGAATCGTTGAAGGAAAACAATGGGCCAATGAGCCCTGGGAGCTTGTTAGTGTTCAGCAGCTTGGGCGAACGCATAGCGATTTGGCCAACAATTGTTCTGGAAAAAGCGAGAAGGTATTAGTTGGGGATTCATTACAGACCGGCGAAATCTTGCAAGGATCATCCACTGATCTCTCCTCATTGCCAACTGACTCCATTGACTTGGTCATAACCGATCCTCCATTCGGTGATTTGATCCAATATTCCGAGTTGGCCGATTTTTTCTACGCGTGGCTTAGGTGTGTCCTTGGTACGCGATATCCAAAAATATTTGGAGCCGAGTACACCCCCAAGACACTTGAGGCTGTTGCGAATCGCTTCAGGGAGCCGGAGAATCCCAATGGGTTTTATCAGAGACTATTGACGGGATGTTGGCTTGAAGCAAATCGCCTGCTGAAACCAAGTGGCATCCTGGCTTTCACTTTCCATCATAGCGAAGATGAGCCGTGGGTGGCAGTCTTGGAATCACTATTTGACGCAGGGTACTACCTCGAAGCGACATATCCCATACGCTCGGACGAAACGAAGGGCGATGGCCAGTTCGGTTCGCAAAAGGTGGAGTACGACATCATCCACGTCTGCCGCAAACGCACAGAGGAAACCAAGCCAGTGAGTTGGGGCCGGATGCGCCGCGAGGTGATGGCCGATGTACGTCAGTTGCAAGGCATGCTTGAAAACCACGCCAAGGAGGGCCTGCCCGCCGCAGACATCCAGGTCATACGGCGTGGCAAGGCCCTGGAATATTTCTCGCGTCACTACGGCAAGGTCTACGTCGATGAGGGACGCACGATCTCTGTCAGGGATGCGCTGGTCGGCATCAACCAACTCATCGACGAAGACGCGGACAAGGGCAAGGAGGCGCCACCGCTCAACGCCGAGCCGATCACGCGTCAGTTCCTGCGAACCTTTGGTAGCGCAACCGAGATGAAGCGCGACCAACTGCAGAAGTTCCTCAAAGGCTCCATCACGACGCCTGACGAATTCGAGCAGCGCGGTTGGTGCTCGGAAAAGAGCAAGGTGTTCACGCGCGTGAATCCGCTCGACTTCGCCCGAGAGTGGTCCGGCAAGCACAAGCGTCGCCTCACTTCCGATCTGGATCAGGCGCTGGTGCTGATCGGCGCTTGCTTCGACGGCAGTGGCATCAACGCTGCTGACACGCTGAAGAATGAGAACTTCAAACCGCATGTCGCCCTCAAGCCCTTGCTGGAGTGGCTTCACACGCATGGCCCCGATCAGGCGGCCCGCAACGCGGCTTCGCGTGCAGTGTCGATCTACAACGCCTGGGCAACAACTCAGACGGCCAGGCCACAGCAGACCGTCTTGTTCGAGGAATACGAGGCATGAAGCAAACGCTCGATACCGTCTGGCAACGGCGTGGCACCAGTTGGGTGTGGGACGAAGAAGCGCGCAACCAGGTTTGCGAGGCAGGCCAAGTGTGGAGTCTCCGCCAGTTCCTTCAGTCGGTCGGCAACTGGCCTGACGACCTGCCAAGCAATGGCGCCAACACGATGGTGGTGGCAGGTCTTGAAGCCAGCCTCGATCTTCTGACTCCGGAAGACGCCGAAGCTTGGCTGGGCGACTCCATCAGAGATGCCATCCTTTCGTTCCAGGCCTACTACGAGGGTGAGGCGGCATTGATCTTTTGGCTACCCGCAGGTCAAAGCCGGATCAAGCTCAATTCGGCCATGGACTCCGTCGAATGGCGTTGCGCCGCGCCCAGCAACGAGAGTCTCCTGGCGTTCGGGCGCATTCTTTGGAGCGAGGCGAACGAGTATCCGCAGGAAATCCTGCTGCGCGAGGGCGCCAAGGCTGCTGGTCTGTTCCACATGCGGATTGCCTGAGGTCAGCGCGTGGAGACCGAGGCTCAGTTTCAACCCGGCGAGCGCATCAGCCATCACGAGTTCGGCTCCGGTGTTGTCCTCGACGCGGCCCGTGACGGATACCTGCGGGCGTTCTTCGGCATTGGCGAGCGTCGCGTTCCAGTCGGTGCGCTCCGCCGACAGATGTCGCGCACCGAACGCATCCTGCGCGCTGTCGACGGAGGCGCGGATCGCGCACGCGGCGCTTGGCTCTCGTTCGAGGCGCACGCGCTGCCGGCAATGGAAAGCGCGTCTGCGCTGACATCCGCCAAGATCAACCTGCTGCCACATCAGGTGGTGTTGACGCACCGGATCGCCACCGCGTCACCTCGGCGCTACCTCATTGCTGACGAGGTAGGTCTGGGCAAAACAATTGAAACCGCCCTGATCTTGCGCGAGCTGGCCAGCCGGGGCGAGCTGAAACGGGCGTTGATGGTGGTGCCTGCCGGGCTGGTGCACAACTGGCACCGCGAGTTGAACGAGGTATTCAGCCTCGACTTCGAGGTGTTCGGTTCCGAAGGCGACATCACGGACCGCAAGACCAACGCATTCGCCAAGCATGACCGCCTGATCGCCAGCATCGACACACTGAAGCGTCCTGTGCGCATCAAGCGCCTGCTGGATGCGCCTCGCTGGGATCTGGTGGTGTTCGACGAAGCCCACCACCTGACGGCATACCGCAATGGCGGCAAGGTCAGGAAGACAGAAAACTACAAACTGGCCGAGGCTCTGAAGGACCATTCACGTGACCTGATCCTGTTGTCTGCCACGCCGCACCAAGGCAACCACTTTCAGTTCTGGATGCTGGCCCAGTTGCTCAATCCGACGCTGTTTGGCAGCCCGGAAGAAATGCTGGAAAACCGCCACCGTCTGAACGCGGTGATGTTTCGCCGCACCAAGGCCGACGCATGCCAGCCCGATGGCTCCCCGCTTTTTGCACGACGATGGGTTCACACCGAGTCCTTCTTGATGTGCGAGGAGGAGCGCCTTTTCTACGAGAAGCTGCGCGAATACCTCGAAGACGGCTTCAACCTTGCGCGACGACAGGGCAACAAGGGGCAGGCGCTCGGCTTTCTGATGGCGATCTTCCAGAAGATCGCGGCATCCAGCTTTGCAGCAGTCCGGCGCACGTTGAAGCGACGGCTGCTGATGCTGACGCTGCATGAAGCCTTGTTGCGCGATAAAGACCTGGACATCGAAGGACGGGAGCGCCTGACCGACGAAGCCCGAGAGCTGATCCATGACGAATTTGGCTTGGCGCGCGACGCATCTATTGGCCGAAGTGAAGTAGACCGAGTCATTGCGGACCTTAAGTACCGGCTGGTGAAGAAGCTGGACGAGGAGGCGCTTGAAGCGGCCTCGGACCCGTATGGAAGCGAGTACGCTGCGGCGCACGCCGAAGAGGCAGCGTCCGCTGTGGTCGAGATGCACTTGCCTGAGGAGCGGTTGCGCATTGGAGACCTCCTCAAGATATTCCCGCGGCAGCGCGAGACGAAGGCACAAAAGCTTCTCGATGGGCTAGGGACTTTGTGGCGGCAAGACCCAAGCGAGAAGATCGTGGTGTTCGCCACGTACCTGGGTACAGTGGACTTGATTGCGCGGGAGATTGACCAGACCTTCCCAGGCCAGGGCGTCGTGGTGCTGCGTGGTGGCGACCATGGAGCCAAGATTGCGGCGGAGCGGCGCTTTCGGCAGAAGGACGGCCCGCGCGTCTTGGTCTGCACGGCGGCGGGGCGCGAGGGCATCAACCTTCAGTTCGCTCGCATCCTGTTCAACTTTGACTTGCCATGGAACCCGATGGACGTGGAGCAGCGCATCGGTCGCATCCACCGCTATGGGCAGAACCACACGGCGCAGGTCTACAACCTCGTGCTGTCGGACACCATCGAGGGACGCATTTTCATGCTGCTCGATGAGAAGCTGACCGAGATCGCTCGCACGGTTGGCAAGGTCGATGACCAAGGCAATGTCGCGGAGGACTTGCGTGCGCAGATTCTCGGTCAACTGTCGGAGCGGCTGAACTACGACCGTCTGTACCAGGAAGCGCTGTCAGATCCAGAGCTAAAGCGAACTCAAGTTGAACTTGAGGCTGCGCTTTCAAACTCCCGCGAGGCTCGGCAGGTGGTGTTTGACCTGTTTCAAGACCTCGAAGGATTCAGCCTCGACGACTACAAGCCCTTCTCGGACGTGTCATCAAGCTTGGATCGACTTGTTCGATTCATGTCTGCGGCGGTGCTAGATCGCCAACAACGCCTGGACAAGGTGAACACCGAGACCTATGACTTGGTGACCATCGATGGAAGTCGGCGCGCGCGATTCACCTTGAACCGAGAGAGCGCCACCAGCAACGATTCCCTTGAGCTGATGGGGCTCGATCATCCCTTGGTGCAAGAGGAGCTGAGACGATGGCGCAGCGTGCCACCCGAGGATGTCGGACTGGCAGTGCAAGCTGACGTCGATGAGCCAGTACTGTTGTCTATCTGGATGGTCGAGACATCCGGCAGGAGTGGTGAACGGCGTGTCGTTGTACAGCCCATCGCCGTCAAGGTGGACGGCATGCGCGTACCGGCAGTGGAGCGAAAGTGCGAGTACTACCTGCAGGCACCGGCGGCCTTGCCGAGGTTTTCGGCAGAACAACGGTTGGACATGTTTGCCCGAGCCGTCGAGCCCACGTTGCAGCGGGAACTGAAACACAAAGGGGCGGCAACCGGTGACGGCAGCTACTCGGCGGAGCTGATCGGCTATGTCGAGCTCGTTGGGTAGGGTGTCAGCACGCACGGCACGGACTCAGGATCTTCTCCTGCGGCCTGTACGCGACCTCGGCGGACTATCGCGCGGGAGATGCGGGCACAGACACGTCAGCGCAATTGCGAGGCACCCGGTCGGTCGACCCGTAGCACGTCGCCGTCGCACCAGGAACCTGCGCGGCCTTGTTCGCAGACGCGGTCTGGGTCTTGCGCACCGGTAGCGCCCGTCGTGGCTGAGTGTCGTGTCCGGCGACGTCTGCCGCTGGTGCCTGCCCCGCGCCGGTCGGCGCCTGTGCGATGGCCCGCTCCGCCGCCGCCAGCATGTCCGAAGTCGCGGGTGGCGGCGACGTCGGCAGGTTCGTCGAGGCGGCCTGCGTCGCGGGCATTGCGAGAACCGGCAGCGCACTGGCCAGAGGCGCCGCGTCATGCGCCGCCGCGGCCGCTTCCCGCCTGGAGAACGCCGCGGCCAATGCCGCGGAGCGCGCTTGATCCGTATAGGCCGTCGCGACGTGCGAAATCGCCTGCCACAGCACGCCGCCGCAGATCAGCAGCGCGACCGCCGCGACGCCCCGGGGCAGTTCGCGACGCCGTGGACTGGAAACACGGCGAAGCGGACTCGCCGGCTGGACTGGAACCGCCGGCCGGCGCTCCATCGGGCGCCGCGCCGGCGCGACGGCCGGGGCCGGCGAAGCCGGCGGCAGCTCGATGTCCAGGTCCAGATCGCCGGATGCGGTGGACAGCACGGGCGGCGGGGAGTCCGCGCGCGGATTGGCAGGCGGCGGCAGCACGAACTCCGCGGGCTCGCCGTTCAGCTCGGCGTGCAGCAGTTCGTCCACCGCGCACACGACCTCCAGATCGATCTCGTGGCGACCCTGCATGAAGAGGTGCAGCAGGATGCGCCCGCACAGGCGATTGATGCGGCCGGGCGTGCCCAGGCAGCGCGCGTGGATCTCCGCGGTCGTACGCGCGTCGAAGAGCGGGCGGCCCGTCCAGCCGGCACGACGCAGGCGCTGCAGGATGTACTCGTGCGTGTCGACCACATCCAGCGACCCCATGCGCACGGGCGCGCCGATGTTTAGCGGCCGGCCGATGCGTCCGAGCTCCCCGATGGCCGCTGGCATGGAGCGTCCGACCAGGAAGACATGCAGCGCGGCGCGGCCGTCGACGCGCACGGACGTCAGCTTGCGCAGGCGGGTCAACGCGCCGACGCTCAGCGAGTCCGCCTCGTCGACGAGCAGCCAGGCATCGCGCCCGGCGCGCGCAAGCGCTTCGAACTGGGGGATCAGGATGCCCATCGGCGGAGCCGCCTTCGGGCGGCGCATCCCGACGGCCTCGGCGATGCGGTCGAGCAGCTCGTCGCCCTGCACGCGCACATGCGGCAGCTCGGCGACGACATGACGCGCCGGCTCGGCCTCCTCCAGCATGCGTCGCGCGACGGTGGTCTTGCCCGTCCCGAAGTCGCCGACAAGCGGCGTGAACTCTTCGCCGCGGCCAAGTCCGCCCAGCAACGCACGGATGGCCATGCGATGCGGTGTCGCGTCGACGTAGAAGCGTGGATCGGGCGCGATGCGGAACGGCAGCTCCGCCAGCCCGAAGTGGGCTTCGTACATCGATGTCTCCAGCGGCGCCGCCGCTCCACGGTGCCGCATGTGATAAGTTGGGCCGCGACACTAGCACCCTGCTTGGCGCAGTCAATCCCGACCCTGTCGAAGCGGCTTCGCCGGCATCGGCTCGCACTGCTGGATCCCCGGCTGTCGCAGCCACGACACCGAAATTCGCACGACCGTGCTAAAACATGCCCCGCGCCACCAACCGGCGCAGGAGACACGATTCATGGATCTCGATTTCACGCCCGAGCAACAGGCCTTCCGAGCCGACATCCGGGCCTGGGTGGCGGCCAATCTGCCCGAGGACATCGCCTACAAGGTGCACAACGGGCTGCGCCAGTCGCGCGACGACCTGCAGCGCTGGGCCAGGATCCTCGGCAGCAAGGGCTGGCTGGGCTACGGCTGGCCCAAGGAGTTCGGCGGCCCGGGCTGGGACGCGATCGAGCGGCACCTGTTCGAAGAGGAATGCGCGCTGGCCGGCGCGCCGCGCATCGTGCCGTTCGGGCCGGTGATGGTGGCGCCGGTGATCATGGCGTTCGGGTCGCCCGAGCAGCAGAAGAAATTCCTGCCGGGCATCGCGTCCGGCGACGTCTGGTGGAGCCAGGGCTACAGCGAGCCGGGTTCCGGCTCCGACCTCGCCTCCGTGAAGACGCGCGCGATCCGCGAAGGCCACAAGTACATCGTCAACGGCCAGAAGACCTGGACGACGCTCGGCCAATACGGCGAATGGATCTTCTGCCTGGTGCGCACGTCGACCGAGGGCAAGCCGCAGACGGGCATCTCGTTCCTGCTGATCGACATGAAGTCGCCCGGCGTCACCGTGCGCCCCATCGTGCTGATGGACGGCGAGGCCGAGGTCAACGAGGTGTTCTTCGACAACGTCGAGGTGCCGGTCGAGAACCTCGTCGGGCAGGAGAACCAGGGCTGGACCTACGCCAAGTACCTGCTGGCGCACGAGCGCACCAACATCGCCGACGTCAATCGCGCCAAGCGCGAGCTGGAGCGCCTGAAGCGCCTGGCCAAGGACGAAGGCGTGTGGGACGACCAGCGCTTCCGCGACCAGATCGCGCTGCTCGAGGTCGACATCGTCGCGCTCGAGATGATGGTGCTGCGCGTGCTCAGCGCGCAGGCCGGCGGCAAGAAGGCGCTGGACATCGCGGGCCTGCTGAAGATCCGCGGCAGCGAGATCCAGCAGCGCTACACCGAGCTGCTGATGCTGGCCGGCGGCCCGTTCAGCCTGCCCTTCATCTTCGACGCGATGGAGGCCGGTTGGCAGGGCGACTACGTCGGCGGGGCGCAGTACGCGCCGCTGGCGGCCAACTACTTCAACTATCGCAAGACGTCGATCTACGGCGGCTCCAATGAAGTGCAACGCAACATCGTTGCCCAGACCGTCTTGGGAGTATGAGATGAATTTCGAATTCAGCGACGACGAACAACAACTCAGCGAAGCGGTGCAGCGCTGGGTCGAGCGCGGCTACGGCTTCGAGCGCCGCATGGCGATCGCCAACGCCGGCGGCTTCAGCGCCGAAGCCTGGGGCGAGATCGCCGAGCTGGGCCTGCTGGGCCTGGGCACGTCGGAGGAAGACGGCGGCATGGCGATGGGCCCGGTGGCCGCGATGCTCGCGCTCGAGGCGCTGGGCCGCGGCCTGGTGCTGGAGCCGGTGGCCGCGGTGGCGCTGGTCGCCGCCTCGGTGATCGCGCAGGCGCCCGCGGACGTGCGCGCGAACTGGGCGCCGCGCATCGCGTCGGGCGAGGCGCGCGTCGTGCTCGCGTACCAGGAACGCGCGGCGCGCTACAAGCTGAACCGCGTCGACACGAAGGCGACTGCGGCCGGCGACGCGTGGACACTCAGCGGCAGCAAGAGCATCGTGACGATCGGCGACCAGGCCGACGCGTTCATCGTCAGCGCGCGCGTCGGCGGCGCTGCGGACGACGCCACGGGCATCGCGCTGTTCCTCGTCGAACGCAACGCGTCCGGCGTGAAGACGCAGGGCTACGCGCTGCAGGACGGTTCGCGCGCCGCCGAGGTCACGCTGGCCGGCGCGCCGGCCACGCTGCTCGTCGCCGCCGGACCGGCCTTCGCGGCACTGGAGCTGGCCGTCGACATCGGCATCGCCGCGCTGGCTGCCGAGGCCGTCGGCGCGATGGACAAGCTGTTCGAGCTGACCGTCGACTACATGAACACGCGCAAGCAGTTCGGCGTGGCCATCGGCACCTTCCAGGCGCTGCGCCACCGCCTCGCCGACATGAAGATGCAGCTGGAACTCGCGCGCTCGATGAGCTACTACGCGACGCTCAAGCTCGGCGAGGCGCCGGACGTGCGCCGCCGCGCGGTGGCGCAGGCCAAGGTACAGCTGGGCAACAGCGCGCGCTTCGTCGGCCAGCAGGCGATCCAGCTGCATGGCGGCATCGGCATGACCGACGAGTACATCGGCAGCCACTACTTCAAGCGGCTGACGACGATGGAGATGCAGTTCGGCGACACGATGCACCACATCGGGGAAGTCAGTGCCCGCATGCTGGACACCGCAGGCGTCTTCGCCTGAACGCTACCGCCACATGCGCCCCCGACGTCCGAGGATCGCCATCCGAGGACTGTCGGGCTCCGCCTCGGGGGGGCAGCGACGGGAGGAGCGAGGGGGCGAAAATTTCGAGGGGCGTGACAGCCGGAATGTCGGTAGACTGCGGAAAATGACGCTCGTCGCCGTTGCTTGACGGATACCTCGGTGGGTATTCAATCCAGCCCGATTCCCGCGCCGTCCGCGGACGCGCGCGAGGCGCCGGCCGCGATCGAGCGGCAGATCGGGTTCGAACGCCTCAATTCGCTCTACGCGATCACGGAGCCGATGCTGTTCGGCGGGTTCGCGTTCACGGTGCTGACCGGCCTGCTGCTGGCGTCCAGCGTGCCGCGTCCCCTGCTGGTCGCGTGGCTGGCCATCAAGATCGTGCTGACGATCGCGCGCCTCGTCGATGGGCGGCTGTTCCTGCGCGATCGCCATCGCTCGCTGCGGCAGCGGCACTGGAAGTCCCGCTTCGTCGCCGGGGTCGTCCTGGACTCGGTCTCGTGGGGACTGCTGTCGGTTCTGTGCATGCCGACCGCCGATCCCGCCATCAACGGCGTGCTGCTGGCGGCCCTGGTGGCCGTGGCCTCGGCCGGCGCGATCGCGCTGTCCGCGGATCGCCTGGCATCGGGCATGTCGATGGTGCTGGTGCTGGGGCCGCTCGTCGAGCAGCAGGCGCTGACGCCCACGCCGCTGTCTCGCTACACCGCCGCCGGACTGGTGATCTACGCTGCGCTGCTGTTCCTCGAGGCGCGCAACAGCCATCGCCGCTTCACCGAGGCGATGCGGCTGCGCTTCGAGAACGCCGCCATCGCCGAGGAGCGTCGCCGCGCGCTGGTCTACGCCGAGCATTCCAACGCCGCCAAGACGCGCTTCCTGGCGTCGGTCAGCCACGAGCTGCGCACGCCGCTGAACGGCATCATCGGCATGACGCAGCTGGTGGCGGTGGAGACGCTGTCGACGCTGCAGCGCCAGCGCCTGGACGTGCTGCGCCACTCCGCCGAGCACCTGGTGACCGTGATCGGCGACCTGCTCGATCTCTCGCGCATCGAGTTCGACCGCATCGAGCTCAACGCGCAGCCCACGCTGATCGCGCAGACGGTGCGCGACGTCACCGACCTGCTGCAGCCGGTCGCCGAGGAGCGCGGCCTCGCCTTCGAGGCGATCTTCGATCTGGGTCTGCCGGCCGCGGCGCTGATGGACGCGTCGCGCGTCAAGCAGGTGCTGCACAACCTGATCGGCAACGCGCTGAAGTTCACCGCGCGGGGCAGCGTCGGCCTGGCCGTCGCGATGTCCGACGGCCTGCTGCGGTTTCGCGTCAGCGACAGCGGCGAGGGCATCCCGCCCGAGGCGATCGAGCGCATCTTCGACGCCTTCGAGCAAGGCCCGTCCAGCACCGCGCCCGCGCGCTCGGGCGCCGGCCTGGGGCTGACGATCTCGCGCCGGCTGGCGCGCGCGATGGGCGGCGACGTCACCTGCCGCTCGGTGCCCGGCGTCGGCACCACGTTCGAGTTCACGATCGCGTTCCGCCCGACGCCGAAGACGCCGACGCCGCGGCCCTCGCTCAGCGAGGAACTGGCCGCCGCCGGCGAGATCCCGGCCGAGCCGATGGCACGGCCGGGCCGCGTGCTGGTGGTCGAGGACAACGAGGTCAACGCGCTCGTGGTGCGCGGCATGCTCGAACAGATGGGCGTCGACGCGGAGCTCGCCGTCGACGGCCAGAAGGCGCTCGCGCGCATGGGCCAGATCGCGTACGACCTCGTGCTGATGGACTGCCAGATGCCCGTGCTCGACGGCTGGGAGGCCACGCGCATCTGGCGCGCGCGCGAGACGCGCCTGCGCCAGAAGCAGCGCTTGCCGATCGTCGCGTTGACCGCCAGCGCCGCGGCGGGCGAGCGCGAGCGCTGCCTCGAGGCCGGGATGGACGACTACCTCAGCAAGCCCTTCTCGCGCGAGGCGCTGGGCGAGCTGGTCGATCGCTACCTGGCGGCCTGACGGCCAAGAAAAAGGGCCGGCGAACGCCTCGTCCGCCGGCCCTTGCCCAACGACGTTCTTCCGACGTCAGTTCTTGCAGTGCATGGCGTCCTTGTAGCGCACGCCGCCGCGACGACCAAGGAACTAGTTCCGCATCCGGCGCGTTCGCGCCAAATCCCGCGCGCCGCGGCCTCTCGCCCCGACCGCCGATAATCGCTGCATGCAGATCCATCGCGGCCTCAGCTCCCTCGCCACCCTTGCGCTCGCGAGAGGCGGCACGGCGCTGACCATCGGCAACTTCGACGGCGTCCATCGCGGCCACCAGGCAATGCTCGCGCTGCTGCGCAACGAGGCGCGCCATCGCGACGTGCCGGCCTGCGTGCTCACGTTCGAGCCGCACCCGCGAGACTTCTTCGCGCGCCGCGCCGCCAAGCCCGAACTCGCGCCGGCGCGCATCGCCACCTTGCGCGACCAGGTCGTCGAGCTCGAACGCTGCGGCATCGACCACGTGATCCTGCTGCGCTTCGACGAGCACCTGGCGTCGCTGTCGCCCGACGCCTTCATCGCCAACGTGCTGGCCAAGGGCCTGGGCGTGCGCTACGTGCTGGTGGGCGACGACTTCCGCTTCGGTGCCAGGCGCGCCGGCGACTACGCGATGCTGGACGCCGCGGGCAGCGCGCTCGGCTTCGACGTCGCGCGCATGATGAGCTATGAGGTGCACGGGCTGCGCGTGTCGAGCTCCGCGGTGCGCGAGGCGCTGGCCGCGGGCGATCTCGCGAAGGCGGCGTCGCTGCTCGGGCGGCCCTATTCGGTGAGCGGACGCGTCGCCCACGGCAGCAAGCTGGGCCGCGAGCTCGGGGCCACGCAGCGCGGCGCCGGCGACGGCTTTCGCACGCTGAACCTGCGCATGCCGGAGGCCCGGCCCGCGGCCTCGGGCATCTTCGTCTCGCGCGTGCATGGGCTCACGCCGGAGCCGCTGCCGGCGGTGTCGAGCCTGGGCGTGCGCCCGACCATCGAGAAGGCCGGCCGCGTGCTGCTGGAGACGCACTGCCTCGCGTGGCCCGAGCCGCTCGGACGCGAGGCGGCCTACGGCAAGCTGATCAGCGTCGAGCTGGTCAAGTGGCTGCACGAGGAGCGCAACTACGGCTCGCTGGAGGCGCTGCAGGCCGGCATCGCGGCCGACGTGGTCGATGCGAAGACATACTTCGGGCTCTGATTCCGGTCAGCGACCGGCCCACTGCCGATAGCGCGTCGTCAGCTTCTTCGTGCGCATCTGGTCGGCGATCAGCGTGAACAGCGGCGAGTACGCGCGCGGCTCGCCCTGCCCCGCGGCCAGCGCGCGCAGGCGGCGCTTGACCAGCGCCATGCCGGCCAGGCCGGCCATGCCCTTGTCCTTCCACGTCACCGTCTGCACCGGCACGTCCGCCTCGCGGCCGGCGAACCAGGTGGCGGGCAGGTCAGGACGCTGGGCCAGCGCGGTAGCCACGCCCACCATCGCGACGCCGCTGGCCAGCACCTGCTCGGCGACGGCGCGGCGGCGGATGCCGCCCGTCGTCATGACCGGCATCGTCGCGACCGCCGCGAGATCCTTCGCGAACTCGAGGAAGTAGGCCTCGCGCGCCAGCGTGCGGCCGTCGGCGCTGCGGCCCTGCATCGCAGGCGCCTCGTAGCTGCCGCCCGAGAGCTCGACCAGGTCGACCGGCAGCTCGTTGAGCCACAGCAGCACCTGGCGCGCGTCGTCCTCGGAGAAGCCGCCGCGCTGGAAGTCGGCCGAGTTCAGCTTGATGGCGACGCAGAAGCCCGGCGAGACCTTCGCGCGCACCGCCTTCACCACCTCCAGCAGCAGGCGCGCGCGGTTGGCGAGCGAGCCGCCCCAGCGGTCGGCGCGTCGGTTGGTGAGCGGCGACAGGAACTGCGAGATCAAGTAGCCGTGCGCGGCGTGGAGCTGCACACCGGTGAAGCCGGACTCTTCCGCCGCCCGGGCGGTGTCGGCGAAGCGCGTGATGACCTCCGCGATGTCGGCCTCGGTCATCGCGCGCGGCGCGGCGAACAGGTTGCTGTGCTTGCCGATGTCCAGCGCCACGGCGGACGGCGCCCAGGCCTCGCCCTTCATCGCCGCGAACACCTGCCGGCCCGGGTGGTTGATCTGCATCCACACCTGCGCGCCGTGCGCGCGCGCGTCACGCGCCCACGCGGCGAAGGGCTCGCGCGGCGTGTCGCGCTCTAGCACGACGCCGCCGGGGCCGGTCAGCGCGCGGCCGTCGATCATCACGTTGCCGGTCAGGATCAGGCCGGCGCCGCCCTTGGCCCAGGCCGAATACAGCGCGCGCAGCGCCGGGCCGGGCAGTTGGCCGGCGTCGGCCATGTTCTCCTCCATCGCGGCCTTGGCCACGCGGTTGGGGATGACGGCGCCGTTGGGCAGCGCGAGGGGGGTCGACAGCGGAAGCGCGGCGGGGGATTTCATGATCGGGAAGCCTTGGAAAACTGCAAAGTGGCGCGATGTTAGGATTCAAGTCAACTTGAAGGTCAAGCCCTTTCTGGAGCTGCGTGATGAAGATTGGTGAACTCGCCGCGGCGACCGGCCTCGCGCCGTCCGCGATCCGCTTCTACGAGCAGAGCGGCCTGCTGCCCGCCGCGCAGCGGGCGGCCAACGGCTACCGCAGCTACTCGGTCGAGGCGGTGGAACGGCTGCGCTACATCCAGCTCGCGCAGGCGCTCGGCTTCACGCTCGACACGCTGCGTGCCGGGCTCGTCACCCGCGGCACGCAGTCCAAGGACGAGATGCAGGACGAGATGCTGCAGCGGCTCGACGCGCGGCTGGTCGAGGTCGACCACATGCTCGCGACGCTGCGCGCGCAGCGCAAGGATCTGCTCGCGGTGCGCGAGCGCCTGCTTGCCACCTGGGCGACGGGCGAGTGCCTGGATCCGGCCAGCGTCGAGCTGACGCTGGTCGAGAGCCCGCCGCCGGCCCCGCGCACGCGCCGCGTCACGCGCGCCCCCGCGCAGGCGCCCGTCCCGGCGCGGCGGGCGCAGCGCCGGTAGAATGGACGCCATGTCGCTGCCCTTCAGCCAACGTCCCGCCCCCTGCCGCTGGCACGCCGCCACACGGCGCCAGGCGACGCGCGACCGAATTATTCGCGGGCTCGCCTGAGCCCGCCAAGGCCGCGCGCACGCTTTTTCCAAGTTCATGCGGCGCGGTCATCCGGCACCCTCGCCGTCGCTGTCGACGGCCCCACGCACAGCCTTTCGCGCGCCGCCTGACGACGCGCCACCGCCATGACCGCCGACACCGACAAGACCGCCTCCGCCACCGACTACCGGGCCACGCTCAACCTGCCCGACACCCCGTTCCCGATGCGCGGCGACCTGCCCAGGCGCGAGCCGGGCTGGGTGCAGCAATGGGACAAGGAAGGCCTGTACAAGCGCCTGCGCGATGCCCGCGTCGGCAAGCCGCTGTTCGTGCTGCACGACGGCCCGCCCTACGCCAACGGCCAGATCCACATGGGCCACGCCGTCAACAAGGTGCTCAAGGACATGATCGTCAAGACCCGTCAGCTGATGGGCTTCGACGCGCAGTACGCGCCGGGCTGGGACTGCCACGGCCTGCCGATCGAGAACGCGATCGAGAAGGAGTTCGGCCGCAAGCTGAGCCGCGACGACATGCAGGCCAAGAGCCGCGCCTACGCCACCGCACAGATCGGCCAGCAGATGGTCGACTTCAAGCGCCTGGGCGTGCTCGGCGACTGGGAGCATCCATACCGCACGATGGACTTCGCGAACGAGGCGGGCGAGCTGCGCGCGTTCAAGCGCGTGATCGAGCGCGGCTTCGTCTACCGCGGCCTGAAGCCGGTGTACTGGTGCTTCGACTGCGGGTCGTCGCTGGCCGAGTTCGAGATCGAGTACGCGGACAAGAAGAGCTTCACGATCGACGTCGGCTTCAAGTGCGCGGAGCCGGCCAAGCTGGCCGCGGCGTTCGGCCTGCCGTCGCTTTCGAAGGACGCCTTCGTCGTGATCTGGACGACCACCCCGTGGACGATCCCCGCCAACCAGGCGCTCAACCTCAACCCGCAGCTCGAATACAGCCTGGTCGACACCGAGCGCGGCCTGCTGCTGCTCGCGTCGGCGCTGGTCGAGAGGTGCCTGGAGCGCTACGGCCTGACCGGCAGCGTCGTCGCCACGACGCTGGGCCAGTCGCTCGACGAGATCCGGTTCCGCCACCCGTTCGCGGAAGTCGATCCGGGCTACGACCGCCTGGCCCCGATCTATCTCGCTGACTACGCGACCGCCGACGACGGCACCGGCATCGTCCACTCGTCGCCCGCGTACGGCGTCGACGACTTCAACTCGTGCGTCAGCCACGGCATGAAGATCGACGACATCCTCAACCCGGTACAGGGCTCGGGCGTCTACGCGCCGGAGCTGCCGCTGTTCGGCGGCCAGTTCATCTGGAAGGCGCAGCAGGCCATCGTCGACGCGCTGCGCGACGCGGGCCGCCTGTTCGCGACCTCGCAGATCACGCACAGCTATCCGCACTGCTGGCGCCACAAGACGCCGGTGATCTACCGCGCCGCGGCACAGTGGTTCGTGCGCATGGACGAGGGCGAAGGCGTCTTCACCAAGGACAAGGCGCCGGCCACGCTGCGCCAGCTCGCGCTCGCGGCGATCGACCAGACCACGTTCTATCCGGAGAACGGTAAGCTGCGCCTGCGCGACATGATCGCCGGCCGCCCCGACTGGTGCATCAGCCGCCAGCGCAGCTGGGGCGTGCCGATCCCGTTCTTCCTGCACAAGGATTCGGGCGAGCTGCATCCGCGCACGATGGAGATCCTCGACCAGGCGGCCGACATCGTCGAGCGCGGTGGCATCGAGGCCTGGAGCCGCGTGACGGCCGAAGAGATTCTCGGTGCGGAAGACGCGCCGATGTACACGAAGTCGACCGACATCCTCGAGGTCTGGTTCGACTCCGGCTCGACGTTCTTCCACGTGCTGCGCGGCACGCACAAGGGCACGCCGGAGCACCCGGGCTTCCACTCGGAAGGCCCGGAGGCCGACCTGTACCTCGAAGGCCACGACCAGCACCGCGGCTGGTTCCATTCGGCGCTGCTGCTCGCCTGCGCGCTGTACGGCCGCGCGCCTTACCGCGGCCTGCTGACCCACGGCTTCACCGTGGACAGCAAGGGCATCAAGATGAGCAAGTCGCTGAAGAACGGCATCGAGCCGCAGGCGGTGAGCGACAAGCTGGGTGCCGAGATCATCCGCCTGTGGGTGGCCGCGTCCGACTATTCGGGCGACATCGCCGGCGACGACAAGATCCTCGCGCGCGTTGTCGACTCGTACCGCCGCATCCGCAACACGCTGCGCTTCCTGCTGGCCAACACGAGCGACTTCGACCACGCGACGGACGCCGTGCCGCTGGAAGACCTGCTCGAGATCGACCGCTACGCGCTCGCGCGCGCGGCGCAGCTGCAGGCTGACATCCTGCAGCATTTCCAGGTTTACGAGTTCCACCCGGTCGTCTCCAAGCTGCAGATCTACTGCTCGGAAGACCTGGGCGCGTTCTATCTCGACGTGCTGAAGGATCGCCTGTACACGACGGCGCCGAAGTCGTTCGCTCGCCGCTCGGCCCAGACCGCGCTGTGGCACATCACGCACGCGATGCTGCGCTGGATGGCGCCGATGCTGAGCTTCACGGCCGAAGAGGCGTTCCCGGTGTTCGCGCCGGGCGCGTCGTTCTCGATCTTCACCGAGACGTTCTGGCATCTCGAGAGCGGTGACTCGGCGCTGATTGCCAAGTGGGATCGCGTGCATGCGATCCGCGAGGCGGCCAACAAAGCGATCGAGGAGGTGCGCAAGGCGGGCGGCGTCGGCTCGTCGCTGCAGGCCGAGCTGACGATCGCGGCGAACGCCGAGGATCGCGCGCTGCTCGCCTCGCTGGGCGACGACCTGAAGTTCATCACCATCACGTCCGCCGTCACGGTGGTCGAGGGCGACGAGCTGGTCGTCACGGTGACGCCGTCGAGCGCGGCCAAGTGCGAGCGCTGCTGGCACTACCGCGCGGACGTCGGCGCCGATGCTGCGCATCCGACGATCTGCGGACGCTGCACCAGCAACCTGTTCGGCACCGGCGAAGTGCGCAGCATCGCCTGACCCGAAGGGCTCGCGAAACGCCTCCTGCGGTGCAAGGCCGTCAGTTGATCGTCCACTTGTAGCTCACGTCCACCGTGCCGCCCACCGGACGACCGGGATCGTCGGTGCCGACCTGCACCGGGCAATGCGACAGCGCCTCGATGGCGGCCTCGTCCATGCGGCGGTTCTGGCGCAGCGGGCCCGAGGACTGCGGCAGCTGCGCGGACACATGGCCGGCGGCGTCGACGACGAAGCGCAGCTTCGTGACGCCGGTGACGCTTTCGCGCTCGGCGATGTGCGGATACACCGGCCGGCACTCCGCGGCGCCCGCGTTGAGGCGCGCGGGCTGGGCCGGCACGCGCAGCAGCGACGATGCGCCGTCATCGCCCTTGGCCGGCGCGGGTCCGGGCGCCGCCGGCGGCGCGGCGGGCGCTTCCTGGCGGGCGACCTGCAGCGTGTCGGCCGGTCGTTCGACGACCACTTCGGGCACGGGCACCACGAGCTGGCGCAGCGGACTGCGCGGCGGATTCGATGGCGACGATCGGGCAGCCGCGCGAACGCGCGATTCGGGGAAGTCCCTGCGGGATGGCTGGGCGAGACGTGCGTCCCGGGCGACGCTGCGAGCCCGTCTTTCGACGAAAGAAAGCGAAGGTCGAAAGGCGTGGCCATCGTGACGCGGGTTGGAGGCGGGCCCGGCCATGGCAGCGGGCGACGGCACATCCTGACACATTCACGCAGTGAATCTCACCCCGGGGATGGCGGAAAGCAGCTCACGCCGCCGCACGACACGCCATTGTGTCTGCAAAGGTGCCGCACGCCCCCATCGCCGGAGGAAAACTCGGCGCCGGACCGATCGGGCAGCGCACGCGCGAATCGAAAGATCGTTCTAGACCGGCTCTCGCGAGCGCGGCAGGATGGCCCGATGATCCGCCTCGTCCCGTTCGTCCTCGCACTCGCCGCCTGCAGCGTCCCGGCGGCCGAGCCGTCCTACCACCTGGATGCGACGCGCTACTTCGCCAGCGTCGATGCCGAGGCTTCGCAGCGTACGGCGCTGATGGCGCGGCTGGAGGCCTTCGCCGCCGCATCGTCCCGACCGCCCGCCGGGGCGGCCGAACTGCTGGCGCTGCTGCGCACCGACGACGCGCTGCGGCGCGAGCTCGGGCTGCATGCCCTCTACGTGCACCTGCAGGCCGAGCGCGACACGAACGACCACGCCGCCGCAACCGCGGACGCCGCGCTCGATGCCGCCGCGGACAGGCAGGACGACGCCTTGCGGCGATCGCTCGCGCTGCTGGGAAGGCCCGCGGCCGAGAAGTTCCTCGCGGCGGACGAGGCGCTGCGACCGTTCCGCTACGCCATCGAGGCCAGCCTGCGCATGCCGGTCGTGCCGGCCGCCGACGAGCGCGCCGTCGCGCAGCTGGCGCGGCCCGCGCTGGACAGCCTGTCCGACGCCTACGCCGACCTGCGCCGCGCCGCCCTGCGCGCCGCGCCGGTGGCGCAGGCGCCCGTCGACAGGCAGGCCGCGTTCAAGGCGAAATGGGCGCCCTGGCTCGCGAACGAGCCGGCGTTCGCCGCGCTGCTGGTGCCTCTCGTCACCTTGCAGGAAGGCACCGCGCACCTCCAGGGTTTCGACAGCGCCGCGGACGCCGCCTACGTCCGGACGGGTCTGACGACCGCCCGGGTGCGCGGCGCCGTCGATGCCGTGCGGCGGTCCGACGCCTGGACGCGCTATGCAGCGCTCGTGACGACCGCTGCCGCGCGCCGGCTGCAGATCTCGCCGGACGCCGTCAAGCCGTGGGACATGGACGCGGCGGAACGTCGCGGCGACGTGCGCCGGCTCGCGATCGACGGCACGCGCGAGCTCGCCCAGCGTCGGTGCCGGGGCCGACGCATCGGCCAGGCGTTCGGCCACGGTGCGCAGCCAGCGCGGCGCGCCGCGTTCGGTCAACGGGCGGCGCTGCAGCACGATCGTCGAGGCCAGCAGCGCGAGTCCTTCGCGCACGAGGCCGGCGGCGCTGTCGTCGGCGGCCAGCTCCGCCCGCAGCGCGTTCGCCACGCCGTCCAGCTCGCCGCCGCGCGCGACGAAGGCGTCGCCGACGCGTGGCAATGCGGCGTCGCCGGGCAGCAGCAGCACGACGCATCCGACGGCCACATCGTAGACGTCCGAATGCGATTGACCCGCCGGCCGGTACAGCGCCTCGCCCTGCTGCACGGCCAGCGTGCGCCGGCCGTGCCGCGACTCGAAGACGTGCTGCAGCGGCAGCACGATGCGCGCCTCGGGGTGATCGTGCGTCGCCAGCGTGCAGCGCGGCAGGTGCACGCTGAAGCGCACCTCGAACGCGCCGGCCGCGGCGGCACGCGGCGGGCGCGGGCAGCCGCAAGCGAAGCGGCCGCGTGCCGCGTCGCTGCCGGGGCCGCGCGCGCCGGCCCGCATCGTCAGTTCAGGCTCCAGACGTACTCGACGTCCGTCGTCGTGCCCACCGGGCGGCCCATGTCGTCCGTGCCCACTTGCACCGGGCATTGAGCCAGCGCGTCTGCAGCAGCCTTGTCCATCATGCGATTCTCGCGCGTCGGGCCCGACGACTGCAGGATCTGCGAGGCCGCGATGCGGCCGCTCGCGTCGACGCTGAAGCGGATGCGCGTGACGCCCGTGGCGCCGACGCGCTGCGCCGCGGCCGGGTAGTCGGGGCGGCACTGCGCCGCGCCGGCGTCGATGCGCGCGGCGCGCGCCAGCACGCGTGCGGCGTTGTGCAGCGAGTCGTCGTCGTGCCTGCCGACCGCGGCGACGACGACCTCCTTCTTGTCGGGGTTGTCGTCGACCTTGGCGACGATCGTCTCGGGCGGCGGCGGCTCGATCGGGATGATCGGCGTCGGAATCGCCAGCGTCGGCAGCTTCGGCCGTGCCGGATCCGGCAGCGGCTCCGGCGTCTTCCGGATCGGCCTGGCCGGATCGAGCGGTGTCATCACGACCGGCGGCGGCTCGCTGGGCGTCTTCGGCAGCCGGGCGGCGACCAGCACCGCCGCCAGCAGCGCGTGGAGGCCGACGACGACAAGCAAGCCGACCGGATGGCGATCGGTTCGGCGCTGCGACAGGGCGAAGTTCATGCGAAATCCTCCAGGGTTGACCGATGGGGCGCGCTGCCGGCCGGGCCGGAAGCGACGCGCTTGCCTCGGTGAAACGGATGGCCTGGCGAAACGGGGTGAAGGTCGCGCAGGAAGTTTTGCGCTGGATTTCCCGGAGGTCGTCGCCTCGGGACTCACCCCATGCAAGCGGACTCGCGGGAGTCAATGCGGGCAAGCCGCGCGTCTTCATACGTTTGCTAACAGTCTGGAAGCGCTCGACAACGGCTAAAGTAGCTGCTTTTGCGCGGAGTCAATCCCGCGTCCATTTGCAGCGTCTCCATGGCCACCCGTTCCCTTTCCCGTTCCGCCGGCAACGGCCCCTCGATGTGGCTGTGGCTGGGCATCGCCCTCGCCGTCGTCCTGCTGGACCAATTCGCGAAGGCGCTGATCGTCGGCGACTTCCGCATCGGCGAAAGCCGCAGCGTCACATCCTTCTTCGACGTCGTCCGGCTCGAGAACACCGGCATGGCCTGGTCGCTGCTCGCCAACGCCGGCGGCTGGCAGCGCTGGTTCTTCATCGCGCTGGCCCTGGCGGCGACCGGCTTCATGGTCTGGCTGCTGGCGCGCAACCAGTCGCAGAAGCTGTTCTCGTTCGCGCTCGCGATGGTGATGGGCGGCGCCATCGGCAACGTCCTCGACCGCATGACGCGCGGCGCGGTGGTCGATTTCATCTCGCTGCACTGGCACCAGGCGTACACGTTCCCGGCCTTCAACCTCGCGGACAGCGCGATCACGCTCGGTGCGATCTGCATCGTGATCGACGAGCTGCGGCGCGTGCGCAAGGGGTGATGGACATGAGTCGTTCGCCCCTCCCCATGCTCGCGAGCGCCGCCACCGTCCTGTTCGCACTGTCGACGCCCGTCGCCCACGCGGCCCTGCCCACCGGCTTCGCGGCCAACGACCTCGAGGCGCTGACCAGCGTCGAACTGCGCGAGCGCATCGCGCACGGCTCCACCACGGTCATCGTGCCGATCGGCGGCACCGAGCAGAACGGCGCGCACATGGTGCTGGGCAAGCACAACGTGCGCGCGCACATCCTGGCCGACCGCATCGCCGACGCGCTCGGCAACGCGATCGTCGCGCCGACGATCGCCTACGTGCCCGAGGGCAGCATCCATCCGCCCGCGGCGCACATGAAGTACACCGGCACGATCTCGGTGCCCGACGCCGTCTTCGAAGGCCTGCTGGAGGCCACCGCGCGCTCCTTCAAGCAGCACGGCTTCAGGGACGTCGTGTTCCTCGGCGACCACGGCGGCTACCAGTCCGATCTCACGCAGGTCAAGGACAAGCTCAATCGCGAGTGGGCCAGGGATCCGGCCTGCCGCGCGCACGCGCCGCTCGAGTACTACCGCATCACGCAGACCGCCTACGTCGCGGCGCTGAAGGCGCATGGCGTCACGGACGCCGAGATGGGCTCGCACGCCGGCCTCGCCGACACCGCCCTGGCGCTGGCCGTCGACCCCGCGCTGGTGCGCGAGAACAAGCTGGCGGGCCCGTACCCGGCCGGCGTCACCGGAAACCCGAAACGTGCCACCGCCGAACTGGGCGAGCTGGGCACGAAGCTGGTCGTCGAGACGACCGTCGCCGCGATCCGTCGCGAAACCCAGGCCCCACGTTGACTTTCCTGAACGCTGCACACTGATCCGATGCCCGTCGCCGTCGACTACCCGATGCTGCCGCTGCTGGACATGACGCTCTTCCCCGGGAGCGAGACGTCGCTGTTCGTGGGCCGGGCCTTGTCGCGCGCGTCCGTCGAGGCCGCGGTCGCAAGCAGCGGCGAGCTGGTGGTGGTGCGCCAGCGCGAGTTCGGCACGCTCGAGTTCACCGCCACCGACCTGCACACGGTGGGCACGCTCGCCACGATCACCTCGCTCACGCGGCTGCCGGACGGCACGCTCAAGATCACGGTGTCGGCGCACGACCGCGTGTCGATCGACGGCGTGCGCCGCGCCGACCACTTCCGCGTCTTCGCCACCATCCTGCCCACGCCCGCGTGCGCGCCCGCGCGTTCCGCGCGCCTGCGCGCCGCGCTGCTGCGCCGCGTGGGCACCGCGCTGACGCCGGAGCAGCTCGCGAGCCTGCGCGACATCCCCGAGGCCGGCCGCCTCGTCGACGCCATCATGCCGCTGCTGGCCGCTCCGAGCGCCCGCAGCATCCATCCGCACCACTCGCTGCACCAGGGGCTGCTGGAGAAGCTCGATGGCGAGCAGCGGCTGCTCAAGCTGATGAAGATGCTGCCGCACAACCGCCGTGCCGAGGTGCCGGGCAACTTCACGCAGGCGCTGCCGCTGCCCGGGTTCGACCCGGCCGGCGAGCCGCAGGCGCGCACGACGCCCGACGGCGGCCTGTGGCTGGTCTTCGGCGCGATGCCGCCGTCGTGGTTCCAGCCGACCGACGCCACCGGGCCGCTGGGCCCCTGCACCGACCTCGATCGCCTGCTCGAACGCGCGACCGGCTGCCCCGTGTTCTGGGACAGCATGAAGCTGCTGCAGATCGACAATCCGAAGCCCGACACCGTGGCCCGCATCGAGCGCTTCCTGCGCGGCGTGCGGCAGAGCTGGGCCGCGACGACCTAGCGAATCCCGGCGAGAATCGGGGCATGCGGGCGTCGCGCGAAGGGAACGTTCCCGGACCCGCCGCCTCGAACCCGATTCCTGCAAGCGAAACCAGTTCCATGAATGCCACCTCCCGCAGCGCCCTGTCGCTGCTCGCGCTCGCGGCGGTCGCCGCGATCGTCCACGCGGCCGACACCCCGGCCCCGGCCGCCTCCCGCGCCATCGCCACCGTCGCCGGCATGCCGCCGGTCATCGACCCGAACAACCTCTACAGCGAGACCAACGGCCCCGAGCACCTCAGCCCGGCGCTGAAGGACGACCTGGTGCGCGTGTACGTGCCCAACCTGCGCGGCAACTCGGTCAGCGTGATCGATCCCGCGAAGATGAAGGTCGTCGACACCTTCAAGGTCGGCCTGAGCCCGCAGCACGTCGTCGTCGGCTACGACCTGCGCACGCTGTGGGCCGCCAACAATGCGGAGCGCAGCAACGCCGGCAGCCTGACGCCGATCGACCCACGCACCGGCAAGCCGGGCAAGGCGATCCCGGTCGACGATCCGTACAACATGTACTTCACGCCCGACGGCAAGTCGGCCATCGTCGTCGCCGAGGCGCGCCACCGCCTCGACTTCCGCGATCCGAAGACGATGGCGATCCAGTACCAGATCGACGCGCCCAAGTGCGGCGGCATCAACCACGCCGACTTCTCCATCGACGGCAAGACCGCGTTCTTCACCTGCGAGTTCGACGGCTCGATCGCCAAGATCGACCTGGTCGAGCGCAAGGTCGCCGGCTATCTCGTGCTGCCGATGCCCAGTACGCGGCTGAAGGACAGGTTCGTCGCCGCCGGCGGCCCGACCACCGAGGTGTGCACGTCGCGCAAGGGCATGCCGCAGGACATCCGTTTCTCGCCCGACGGCAAGAAGCTCTACGTGGCCGACATGGAAGCCGACGGCGTGCACATCATCGACGCCGCGACGTTCAAGGAGACCGGCTTCATCACCACCGGCGTCGCCGCGCACGGCCTGTACCCGAGCCGCGACGGCAGGAAGCTCTACGTCGCCAACCGCGGCTCGCACAAGATCCACGGCCCGCGCCACGGCCCGGGCAGCGTGACCGTGCTCGACTTCGCCACCGACAAGATCGTCGCCAACTGGCCGGTGCCCGGCGGCGGCAGCCCGGACATGGGCAACGTCACCGCCGACGGCAAGTACGTGTGGCTCTCGGGCCGCTACGACGACGTCGTCTACCGCTTCGACACCGCCAACGGCGCGGTGCAGCAGATCGCGGTGGGCCAGGAGCCGCACGGGCTGACCGTGTGGCCGCAGCCGGGCCGATACTCCCTGGGGCATACAGGCAACCTGCGCTGACGCAGGCGCCGCGCGCGCGTCACGCGAGCAGGACGCTGCAGCCCGTCGTCTTGCGCGCTTCGAGATCGCGGTGCGCCTGCGCCGCCTGCGCGAGCGGATAGCGCTGGTCGATGCGGATCTTGACGGTGCCGTTGCGCACCACCTCGAACAGCTCGTCGGCCATCGCCTGCGTGCGCTCGCGCGTGGACAGGTGCGTGAACAGCGTCGGCCGCGTCAGGTACAACGAGCCCTTGGCGGCCAGCGTGTTCGGCGCGAACGGCGGCACCGCGCCCGAGGCGTTGCCGAACACCGCCATCAGGCCGAACGGCCGCAGGCAGTTCAACGAGCCGTCGAAGGTGTCCTTGCCCACCGAGTCATAGACCACCTTGACGCCCTTGCCGCCGGTGATCTCCTTGACGCGGTCGACGAAGTTCTCGCGGCGGTAGTTGATCATGTGCGCCGCGCCGTACTCGGTGGCCAGCGCGCACTTCTCGTCCGAGCCCGCGGTGCCGATCAGCTCGAAGCCCAGTGCCTTGGCCCACTGGCAGGCGATCAGGCCGACGCCGCCGGCGGCCGCGTGCCACAGGATCGCGTCGCCCGGCGCGAGGCCCTCGACCGGCAGCGTGCGCAGCAGCAGGTAGTTGACCGTCAGGCCCTTGAGCATCATCGCGGCGCCGGTCTCGAAGTCGATCTCGTCGGGCAGCCTGCACACGTGCAGCGCGTCCATCACGCGCGCCTGGCTATAGCTGCCGGGCTTGGGCGCGGCGTAGGCGACGCGGTCGCCGACCGCGAGATGCGCGACGCCCTCGCCCACCGCCTCGACGACGCCGGCGCCCTCGCCGCCCGGCGTCAGCGGCAGCGGGTTCTGGTACAGGCCGGTGCGCTGGTAGACGTCGATGAAGTTGATGCCGCAGGCATGGTGGCGCACGCGCACCTGGCCGGGCCCGGGCTCGCCCACGGCCACGTCGACGAGACGCAGCACCTCGGGGCCGCCGTATTCGCTGATCTGGATCGCCTGGCTCACGGAAGTCCTCCTCGTTGGGTTGCGGCGAGTTTTAGCACGCGCCATTTGACCTCGCGAACCTGTCGGAAGCGCGAGCTCAGAAACCGACGGCCTGGCCGTCGCGCCGCGAGTCGCTGGCCGCGACGTAGCCGTCCGCGGGATCGTCGGACAGCCGCCAGATGAACTGCCCCGAGCCGAAGTCCATGTACGGATCGACGGTGGCCTCCGACTGGTGGCCCAGCGCGCGCAGGCCGGCGGTCAGCGCGGGCGCCATCGTGTGCTCGAAGTCGATCGCGAGTCCCGTGGCCACCTTCCAGCGCGGCGCGTCGCACGCGGCCTGCGGCTGCTGGCCGTAGCGCAACAGGCGCATCAGCGTCTGCACGTGGCCTTGCGGCTGCATGTTGCCGCCCATCACGCCGAAGCTCATCCGGGGCCGGCCGTCCGCGTCGCAGAGGAAGCCCGGGATGATGGTGTGGAATGGCCGTTTGCCGCCGGCCACGAGGTTGGGATGATCCGGATCGAGCGTGAAGCCCTGCCCGCGGTTCTGCAGGCTCACGCCGGTGCCCGGCACCACGACGCCGCTGCCGAAGCCCATGTAGTTCGACTGGATCAGGCTGACCATGCGGCCGCGCTCGTCGGCCGCCGTGAGGTAGACCGTGCCGCCCGACGGCGGCGTGCCGTGCGCGAAGTCCTGCGCACGTCGCGGGTCGATCAGGCGCGCGCGTTCCGCGAGATAGCCATCGGACAGCAAGTCGGTCGCCGTGACGCGGGTCATTGCGCGCACGTCGCCCACCCAGCGATACGTGTCCGCGAACGCGAGCTTCATCGCCTCGATCTGCAGGTGCTGGCCCTCGACGCTGTCGACCGGGAAGCGCGACACGTCGAGCTTGTCGAGCATGCCGAGTGCCATCAGCGCTGCGATGCCCTGGCCGTTGGGCGGGATCTGGTGCACGGAGCAGCCGGCGAAGCCCATCGCGATGGGTTCGACCCATTCGGGCGCGAAGTTCGCGAGATCGATCGCCGCCATCGAGCCGCCGTTGGCTGCGGAATGGGCGACGAGCGCGGCCGCGACGTCGCCGCGATAGAACGCCTCGCCCGTCGTCTCGGCGATCGCGCGCAGCGTGCGTCCCGCGGCCTCGAACACGAAGCGCTCGCCCGGCGCCGGCGCCCTGCCGCGCGGCATGAAGGCCTGGTCGAAGCCGGGCTGCGAGGCCAGCAGCGGCACCTGGCGCGCCCACTTGTCGGCCACGATGCAGGCCACGCCGTGGCCGCGCTCGGCCAGTTCGACGGCCGGCTCCAGCAGGTCGGCGAAGGGCAGCCTGCCGCAGCGCCGCGACAGCGCGACCCAGCCGGCGACCGCGCCCGGCACCGTGACGCTGTCCCAGCCGCGCAGCGGGATCGTGCCGCCGTGGCGACGCGCGAAGTACGCCGGATCCCAGGCCGCCGGCGCGACGCCCGACGCGTTGAGGCCCTGCAGCCGCTTGCCGTCCCACAGGATCGCGAACAGGTCGCTGCCCAGGCCGTTGGACACCGGCTCGACGATCGTCAACGCCGCCGCCGCGGCGATCGCCGCATCGATCGCGTTGCCGCCTTTCAGCAGCATGCGCAGGCCGGCCTGCGACGCGAGCGGATGCGAGGTCGAGACCACGTTGCGCGCGAACACGGGGCCGCGCACGGTGGGATACGGGTTGTGCCAGTCAAAGTTCATGTCATGCCACTTTCAGGTCTTGGGATGGGCCCTGGCCAGCATCCAGATGCCGGCCAGCACGAACAGCGTCCCCACGCCGATCCACACCGTGAACGGCTCGCCCAGGATCACGATGCCCATCAGGATCGTGCTGAGCGGGCCCACCATGCCCGTCTGCGCGGCGACGGTCGCGCCGACGCGCTCGATGGCCATCATCACCATCAGCACCGGCAGGAACGTGCACAGCGAGGCGTTGAGCACCGACAGCCACAGCACCTGCGGCGCGACGTGCGCGGCGGACAGCGGACGCACCAGCGCGAACTGCGCGAGGCAGAACAGGCAGGCGACCGTGGTGGCCAGGCCGGTCAGGCGCAGCGAGCCGAGGCGGCGCACCTCCTCGCCGCTGAAGACCAGGTACAGCGCGTAGCTCACCGCGCTGCCGAACACGAGCGCCGCGCCGAGCGCGACGTGCGTGCCGGCGACGCGCACCTCGTGGCCGAACACCAGCAGCACGCCCGCATAGCTCACCGCCAGCGCGAGCAGCTGCGCGGGCGCGACGCGTCGCTTGAACCACACGCGGCCGATCAGCAGCACCAGCGTCGGATTGAGGTACAGCACGAGGCGCTCGAACGCGGCGCTGACATAGGCCAGGCCCGCGAAGTCGAGGAAGCTCGCGAGGTAGTAGCCCGAGAACCCGAGGCCGACGACGATGCGCCAGTCGCGCGCGGTGAGCCGCGGCTTGCCGCGTCCGGCCCACCAGGCCAGGCCGACGAACAGCGGCAGCGCGAACAGCATGCGGTACATGATCAGCGTCACCGCGTCGACGCCGTAGCGGTACGCGAGCTTGACGATGATCGCCTTGCCCGAGAACGCGATCGAGCCGGCGGTCGCGAGCGCGAGGCCGGGCCACAGGCGCTGCGGCCGCGGCGCCGCGGCCGGAGCTACTTGGTCTGCCACTGCGGCGTGCAGCGCAGCACCTCGTCCAACGTCGTCAGCCCTTCTGCCACCTTCATCAGGCCGGCCAGCCGCAGCGGCCGCATGCCTTCGAGCATCGCTTGGCGCGACAGCTTGGCCACGTCCAGCGTCGGATGGATCGCGTCCTTCAGCGGCTCGGTGACCGGCATCAGCTCGTAGAGCGCGGCACGGCCGCGATAGCCGGTGTTGCGGCAGGCCGCGCAGCCCACGGGCTTCATCGGCCGCAGGCGCCCGCCCAGCTTCCAGGGCTGCGCCAGTTCCTCGATCAGCTTGGCGGTGTCGCCGGAGTCGTCGGGCGTCTTGCAGGCGACGCACAGCGTGCGCGCGAGGCGCTGCGCGAGCACGCCGATCACCGTGGCCGAGATCAGGTAGGGCGGCACGCCGAGGTCGACCAGGCGCGTGATGGCGGACGGCGCGTCGTTGGTGTGCAGCGTCGAGAAGACCAGGTGGCCCGTCAACGCGGCCTGGATCGCCATCTCGGCGGTCTCGAGATCGCGGATTTCGCCCACCATGATGATGTCCGGATCCTGCCGCATCAGCGAGCGCAGGCCGGTGGCGAAGTCGAGGTCGATGGACTGCTGCACCTGCGTCTGGTTGAACGCCGGCTCGATCATTTCGATCGGGTCCTCGACGGTGCAGACATTGACCTGCTCGGTGGCCAGCTTCTTCAGCGTCGAATAGAGCGTCGTCGTCTTGCCCGAACCGGTCGGCCCGGTGACGAGGATGATGCCGTGCGCCTGGCTCATCAGCGTCTGCCAGCGCTCGGCCTCGCTGGTGGAGAAGCCGAGGGCGTCGAAGGGCTTGTCGACGGTGCCCGGATCGAAGATCCGCATCACCACCTTCTCGCCGAACGCGGTGGGCAGCGTCGACAGGCGCATTTCCACCTCGGCGCCCGGCATGCCGCCGGCGCCGTCGGGGCGCTTGGTCTTGATGCGGCCGTCCTGCGGGCGGCGGCGCTCGATGACGTCCATGCGCCCGAGCAGCTTGATGCGCGCGGTCATCGCGTTCATCACCGCGGCCGGCACCTGGTGCGCGGTGTGCAGCACGCCGTCGATGCGCAGCCGGATCGCGGCCATGTCGCGCCGCGGCTCGAGGTGGATGTCGCTGGCGCGCTGGTCGAAGGCGTACTGCCACAGCCAGTCGACGACCTGCACCACGCCCTGGTCGTTGGCGTCGAGCTGGCCCTTGGTCTTGCCCAGCTCCACCAGCTGCTCGAAGCTGTTGGCCGCGGCGGCGCCGGTGGTCTTGTTGGCGAAGCGCACCGACGCGGCCAGCGAATAGAACTCGGGCGTGAAGCGCGTGATGTCCTCGGGATGCGCCAGCTGCAGGCGCACCGGCCGCTTCACGAAGGACTCGATCTCGGGCAGCCAGGCCACGTCGAACGGCTCGGACGTCGCCACCACCACCTCGTTGGCGTTGACCGTGACGGGCAGCGCGCGGCGCATCTCGGCGTAGGCGACCGACATCACCTCGGTGACGCGTCCGACGTCCGTGCGCAGCGGGTCGATGCGCGCGTACGGCAGGTCGAAGCGCGTGGCCAGCCAGCGCGCCAGCGCGTCGGTGTCGAGCACGCGGCCGTCGCGCACGTCGACCAGGCTCGCGCCGCCCAGGCGTTGCAGCGGGTGCAGGTTCGACGCGCTGTTGCCGAAGCGGCGCACGAGCTTGTCGGCCTCGTCGGGCGGCAGCACGCCGTCGTCGCGCAGCCATTTCAGGATCTGGCGCAACTCGAGCCGGCCCTTGGGCGGGGCGTGGCGGCGTGCCGGCGCGCCCTGGGGCGCGGGCTTGACGGGAGGCGTGGCGGACATGGCGGCTTTCTACAGGGACAGCGGCCGCACCATGCGCAGCCACTTGCGCGCCGGCAGGCCGAAGCGCGATTCGATGTTATCCGCCCGGGCCGACAGCGTGTCGCGATCGGGCACGACCACGCCGCGGCCGGCGATCACGACGGTGTTGCCCTCGCGCGTGGGCCGCAGGCTCCAGACCTGGTCGGCGCCGAAGGCCGACGCGATGCGTGCCGCGCTGGCGGCGAAGCTGGCGTCGCGTCCGAACAGGTTGACCGCCATCAGGCCGCCGTGCACCAGCACGCCGCGGCAGTCCGCGTAGAACTCGTCCGAGTCGAGCACCGGTGCCGCGGCGTCGTGGTCGTAGAGGTCGACGCTCAACACGTCGGCGCTCTGCACGTTCGCGGCGTCCCGCACCCATGCACCCGCGTCGGCCTCGACGACCTGCAGCCGCGCGTCGTCGGCCGGCAGCTGGAACCACATCCGGCAGGCGCTGATGACCGTCGGATTGAGCTCGACGGCGGTCGTGCGCATGCGCATCGCCTTGTGCGTGAAGCGCGTGATGGACGCGGCGCCCAGGCCCAGCTGCACCGCGTGGCCCTGGTCGAGTTCGTCCTGCGGGCGCCACAGCATCCAGGCCATCATGCGCTGCACGTACTCGAGCTCGATGGCCTGCGGCTTGCGCACCCGCATCGCGCCCTGCACCCACGGCGTGCCCAGGTGCAGGTAGCGCACGCCGTCCTGCTCGGACATCGTGGCGGGTTCCATCTGGGGCCGGGCCGGTCTCATCGCCAATCGTTCACCTCAACTTGTTGTCGCCCGCGTGCGACGAAGCCTCCCCGGCCGACGAGCGCTCGGCCGCTCCGGAGCGAGTCGGCCCGAGCCCCACGGGGGCGGGGAGCGGCAGCGAGCCGGGCGGTCATGACTCCAGATCGTAGCGCGAGAAGACATCGCGCCAGGCCGCCAGCTTGCGCTCGAAGCTCCACGAGGCGTTGGCGGGGCTGGTCGACGGCAGCGTGTGCACATCGAGGCCCAGTTGTTCGGTGATGCGGCGCGAGCGCGCGGACTCCGCGCCGTTGTGCGCCACGGCGCGCAGACGCGGCGCCAGCGTCTTCAATCGCGCGAGATCGTTGGGCACCGGCACGCGGATCGCGCTGTCGAGACTGCCCTCGCGCTCGCAGCTGCGGTAGACGTCCCACAGCCCCACGCGATGGCGCTTCAGCGCGGCCAGGCGCCGCGCGTAGCCGAGCGCGACGAGATCCTCGTCCCACAACGCCGACAGCAGCGCCCACAGGGTGTTGCGCGGATGGCCGTAGTACTGCTGCGCGGCCAGCGAGGCCGCGCCGGGAAAGCTGCCGAGGACGACCAGGCGCGTGTCGGCAGCGATGACGGGAGCGAGTCCTTCGAGCATCGCCCGATTGTGCCCCGCACGCCTGCGACGGCGCATTGCCGGGCCATGTCCGGCCCGACACGAACGGCGGCCTACTTGCCGGTCAGCTTGTCGAAGCCCTTGTGGATCGCATGGCCCGTGGCCTTCGCGCCTTCGTGGATCGCGTGGCCGGTCTTGCGCAGGCCCTGGTGGATGGCATGGCCGGTCTCGCTCGCGCCCTGGTGGATCGAGTGGCGCGCGTTGCGGACGTCCTGGCGCACGCTGCCGCTGCTGGCGTGCTCGTCGTGGCGCGTGCGGTCCTCGGCGCGGGCGTCCTGCGCCGAGGCGTGTGCGGAAAGCGCGACGAGGGCTGTGGCGAGTGCGGCGGCAAGCTTGTTGTTCATGGAAACGCGATCTGCAGCAATGATGGCCCGCGCCGGGGCCGATGTCCGGGGATTATCGTCGTGCCGGGCGATCCGTCGTAACAACGAGCATCGTCGGCCGGCCTTGTCCGGGTCGGCCAGGTCGCGATGGCGCCAGCTCAGTGGCCGGTCACCTTGTCCACGCCGTGGTGGATCGCGTGGCCCGTGGCGCGCACGCCGCGGTGGATCGCATGGCCGGTGGCGCGCAGGCCGTTGTGGATGGCGTGGCCGGTGTCGCGCGCGCCGTTGTGGATGTCGTGGCCGACGCGGTGGGTGTCGTCGCGTGCGACTTCGCCTGCGGTGCGGTGCGAATCGGCATAGGCGTCGTTCATGCGCTGCTGGCGCGCGGCGTCGGATTCGGCTTCCTGCGCGAAGGCGCCGGCGGACAGCGCGAGCAGGGAGACGGCGAGAACGGCGTGGAGCTTGGTCATGGAATTTCCTCGGTCGGGGATAGCGGACTGCGCGCAGCGAGAGAGCAGATGAGGCAGCTCGGCAATTGGCGAGCCCGGCCCGGTTTCACTTCAGCAGCGTGGCCTTGAAGTGCATCCACACCAGCGTGCCGCCGTCGATCTCCGGCGCCGAAGGCCCGACGGCGCGTTCGGCCAGGCGATTGTCCGTCGCGAGACCGGGAATGACGTGGCCGCTGCCGTGCAGCACCACTTGTTGCGACAGTTGCCCGCCGACGCAATGCGAGCGCACGATGCGCTCGGCCCAGCGATGGCGCTCGTCCGTGGACTGGTCGGTGATCGCCTCGCGCGCGGTGGGCGCGGCGCAGCCGGCGCGGTCGGCCCAGAAGCGGAAGGTGTCGTCGGCCGAGCGCAGCGCGGCCTGCGTCTCGCCGCGGCGCACGGTGCCGTCCACTTGGCCGCCGAAGGGCACGGCGGGATCCTCGGTGCCGTTGACGGCCAGCCAGGGCAGCGGCCGCGGCGACTTGCAGTCGCGCGCGAGCGCGTCGGGCATCGTCGACAGCAGGCTGGCCGCGGCGCGCAGGCCCTCGCCGGCGTCGCACGCGAAGCGCATCGTCATGAAGCCGCCGTGCGCCGAGCCCACCATGAAGACGGCAGACGGATCGCCGTGATCCTGCGCGATGACCTCGGCGATCACCGCCTTGAGGAAGCGCACGTCGTCGACGGCCGACGCGCCGGTGACGCTGCGCGCGTCGTTCCAGTGGCGCTGCAGCGCCTCGGGCGCGACCACCAGGAAGCCCTCGCGCACGCCCAGCGTGGGCAGGCTCGTCTCGCGCCAGATGTCCTCGGCCGACTGCGTGCCGCCATGCAGCAGCACGACCACCGGCAGCCGCCCCGCGCCGCGCGTGCCGGGCGCGGGCTGCACGAGATAGCTGCGATCGAGACCACCCACCGCGATGTGGCGCAGGCGTGCGGTCGCGACGTTGCCGCGCTCGGGCATCGCGCCGGTGGACGTGCGCGCGCGCAGCAACGACGACGCCTGCAGCGCATCGGACGCCGCGCCGGCCATCGCCTCGGGCGTGGTCGCGCGCGCGGGCCCGGACGCGACCGGCGTCGTGCCGTCGGGGCCCAGCAGCGTGACGGCGCTGACGTCGACGACCGCCCGCGCCGGATCCATCGCCAGCGCCAGCATGCCCACGAGCGCGCACGCGAGCGCCGCGAGCGGGGAGGTCCGGTTGTGCGAACGCGCGGGAAGTTCGATCATGTTTGTTGTTCTCGAGTCAGGCTGATCAACGCGGGGCCGAGCTCGGCCGTTGACCGCGCCGGGGCCCCTTGTTGACCGAACTCGACAACAACAGTTCCGCACGGGACGAACTTTGCGTTCGCTCACAGTGCGGAAAAGGCACCTCGCTCGCGCGGGTGCCTTCGTTGGATGCGATGAATGTCCTACGAACCCATGGCGAGCGAGTTGCAGACCTCGTCGAGCACCGCGGCCTCTTCAGGCGGCAGCTTGCCGGCGGCCAGCAGCGTCGCGCGCTGCACGCCGCGCAGGCGGAAGTACAGCTCGTCCTCGAGCGCTTCCACCTCGGCCGCGTCGGCGCTGGCCAGCGTGCCGACGGTGTCCCACATGCCGCTCTCGTTCCACCCTGCGCGCAGGCGCGAGATCAGGAACTGCGCGAGCTCCATCGCCTTCTTCATCGCCAGCAGCTTCGAGCGCCCCGCGACGGCCGCGACGTTGATCTCTGCGGCGGTCAGCACGTCGCCCAGCGCCGCGAGACGCGCCTGCACGTCGGCCGGATCCATCACCGAATTCTGCGGCGCCAGCGCGCTGGCCGCCTGCGTCACGCGGCCCATCCAGTGCTGGTCGAACTCGCCCGGCACGGCACGCAGCGCCACGCTGGCGCGCAGCAGGGTGTCGTACGGGCTGCGCACGGCGCTCAGCGTGGCCTCGGTGACGGCCAGCAGCCGACCCAGCGGCGAGAAGCGGTCGGACTCGATCGCGTGCGGATAGCCCGAGCCGTCCATGCGTTCGTGGTGTTCGGCGACGGCGCGCGCCATCGCCGCGGGATAGTTGGTCAGCTGCGAGATCAGCAGCGAGCCGACGTGCGGGTGCACGACCAGTTGCTGGTAGCTGACGAAGTCGAGCGCGCGGTCGGCGTCGGCTTCCGCATGCGTGGACGCGATGTACATCTCGCCGAGGTCGTGCGTCAGGCCGCACAGCATCGCGAGCCGGATCGAGGCGACGTCGCCGCCGCTGGCGGCCATCAGCGCGCCGTTGAGCGCCATCGCCGCGACGGCGTGGTCGTAAGCCTGCGGGCGCGAGGTCTCGACCGCCGTCAGCAGCAACTGCACCACCGGATGCAGCGGCAGGAAGGCCGCCTCGCGCGCGAGGCGCGCGGCGTGCGGGCGCAACACCGGCGCGAGCGGGGTGTCGCTCTGCAGCAGCTCGTTGAGCGACTCCAGGATCGTGATCGAGGTGACGCCGTCCTGCGCGATCAGGCAGCTCTCCAGCGGCTGGCGCAGCTGGCGGTCGAGCAGCTTGCGTTGCAGCGCGGCCGACACCGGCTGGTTGCTCGCCCACAGCTTGATGCCGGAGATGTCGAAGATGTCGGTCGCCGCGATGATCCGCCGCGTCTCGCTCGCCTCGAGGATGGCGGCCAGCGCGTGCGGATTGGCGCGACCGAAGGACGTTTCGGTCTGGGGGAGGGTCGACATGGCGGCGGTTTCGGGAGTTTCGTCCCTTCTTCTTCGGCAGGCGGCGCGGTCGATCAAGGGGCCGGATCGAGTGAATACCCCTAGGTTTCGCCGCCTCACGCTCGAAATCAGGTCCCGGGGCGCCAGGCAGCCTCGCCCCTGAGCGGAAGTCAGCGGCTTGCGATGGGCGGCCGTGCACGGCCCGGCCTCGCGGCTTCAGCCCTGCCGGAAGTACGCGGTCCTCAGTAGCACGATCGCGTCCTGCGGGTCGACGGGGCGCATCGGGGCGGAGGCGGAGAATGCGTATGCCCGACCGGTGGCCGGCCCGCGAACCGTGACGGCCGCCGACCCGAGGTAGCGGAGCGTCACCGTCGCCCCTTGTTCGGTCGGACGTCGCTGCAGAGGCAGTCCGGCTCCCGCCGGCGCCGCACCGGCGGCCCCGGGCTCGACCTGCCGGTACGCGGCGTGTGCCACGCCCAGATTGGCTCTCGCCCTACCGCAGCATCCCATCGGATGGTTCCTCCTGTTTGGCGTCGGACAGGCGTTCGATGACGACCGGCGCCGGACGGATCTGCTCCAGCAGGGTCGCGCCGCCCGAGAGAGCGAGCCAGCAGACCAGCACTTCCGGCAGTTGCCGGAAGACGAAGAGGCTGAAGGGTAGCGCGACCCACAGGCTCACGCAGCCGAAACAGTCGATCATGCGCCCCCAGGCCGACGTGCCCAATCGCTGGCGCAAGCGGGCGACGAGCTCCCAGGGCCCGTCCTCGCTGGCGAGCAAATGGGACACCCGCCACGTGGCGAGCACCGACAGGACGAACCGGATCCAGAATCCGGCGGCAGAACCGGATTGCAGGACGTCGTAGGCGAACGCCATGGATGATCCTCGGAGAAGGCGGCGTCATCGCCGGGCCGGATCGGGAAGGCGGCCAGCCGCCCGCACCACGCCGCCCGGCGCCGGGTCGCCAGGCGCGACGCTCACTGCAAGCCGCCTCCGGTGACCGGAGTCGGCGGGCAAGGCGGACACGGAATCGTCAACGCGAAGGCGATCGCCGACGAGCTGTCGTAGCCGGCGCTGAGCCTGCTCCAGCCGTCCGTGCCGCGGAAGGCGCAGTACAAGCTGACGCCGAAGGCGGCCTGCGGGCAGCTGCCGATGAGCGTGGCGACCGTGTTGTTGAAATCGACCGGCACGCCGGGCGAACCGGCGCTGCTGTTGCCGCTGGCCGAGGCCACGCCGCCGCTCGTGCCCCGCACGACCCCCAGGCTCCAGTCGAGGAAGTTGCCCGGTTGATAGGCGACGTACTGGATGTCGACGTTGTCGCTGAGCGCGTTGTAGTGGAGGATGCCGCACGGGTCGGAGGCGGTGGAATCGACCGGCGTCGAGACGCCGGGCAACTGCGCCGTCGTCGGCCGGTTGTCGACGTAGAGGTTCAGGACGAGGCTGCTGCCGCTCACCAGTCCGAGCGTCGACGCGTCGACGGTATCCACGGTGCCGTCGGACTCGGTCGTCGACGGGACGTAGTACGTGATGCCCGCGCTCGCGATGTCGACCGGATTTCCGCCCGCGTCGAAGAGATCGAGCTTGAGCTGGTACAGCCCGAACGTGCCACCGACGGTGGCCGCCGGCAAGCTCGTCGTCGGGAACTGCGCATTCGCGAGGTCGTACGCGGGGTCGGGAAAGGCCCAGTCGCCGGCCGGCGGAAGTGCCGGTGGGATGGCGAACAGGTTGGTGGTCGTGCCCACCGTCTGCGGCCCGAGCGGATAGTTCTTGGTGATCAGCGTGGTGCCGACGAACTCGTTGTAGTGACGGCTGATGTCGCCGCTCAGCGCCACCCACTGCGACAGCACCGTGTTCCAGTACGAGATCTGGTAGTAGCTCGCCAGGCCGTCGTCGAGCAGCGACGGGTCGAATTCCACCCGCGGAAGCAGCAGGCCGCCGAACGGCGAATCCTCGCCCACCACCACGGCGCCCGCGGCCAGTCCCAGCGGCGTCGCGGGCAGCAACGGACTGGCTCCGTAGATCGAACTGAGTGCGACGCCGCCGATCGCGCGGAACAGCACGTAGTTCTGCGCCGCGTTGATCGCAGCGCAGGGCGAGCAGCCTGGCGCGAAGAAGCTGTCGGTGTAGAGCGTGACGTCGCTGCCGCACTCGTAGCCCCAGTAGGTGTAGCAGGCGATCGGCGTCGGCGCGTAGATGCTGACCTGGAAGTCGATGAAGCGCACGCTCGCCGAGAAGTAGAGATTCGGGTTCGACGCGTAGCAGCTGAGGAACAGCCTGTCCTCGAAATGTCCGCAGCGATCGGTCGTCGTCGTGCCCACCAGGGTCTTGGTGACGAACAGGGGGATCAATTCGCACAGCCAGATGCGAACGATCGGAAGGTAGGAGATCAACGCCTGGCGAAACGATTCCGCATTGCTGGTCTGCGCCAGGATCTGCAGGCTGGCGAATTCCGCCGAAGCCGTCGGCACCGCATTCAGCGTGGGCGTCGCCGTGGCCAGCTGCAGGCGCGAAGACAGCGCCGCGGCCGACAGCGACGGCGCCGGATCCGGCGGAGTCGGAGCGGGCGGGACGAGGCTCTGCGCGAGCACGGGGTCGATGACGATCTGGCGCAGTCGCTCGATCACCGAGATCGGCAGCTTGGGAAGGATGATCTCGATGGGTTCGACCTCCCAGATCTGGACCTCCGCGCCGCAGACGGGCAGATCCACCGGCAGGCCGCCTGTGACAATGCGCTTGAGCACCGTGCCCTGGACGAAGCACACGCGGAGCCAGCAGCGCCAGACCTCGTGAGGGATCTGGAACAGCACCGGGGAGAGCTTCGAATCCGGCGATACGCGGACGAACTGCTCACTGGCTCCGCGCCGCGTCAGGTCGGACAGCACGGGGGTCTGGTCGCCACCGAGTTCCGGGCCCGCGAGGAGACGGACGTCGAAGACCGGCGCGGTGACCGGCACGCTCAGGACGGCCGATCCTTCGTTGCCGATGGTTGCGCTGGCCAGGAAGCGGCCGCTGCTCGTGAACGCGTACGCGACCGAGACCGGCGCGGCTTCGTGGGACGATGATCTCTGCAATGCGACGTTGACGTGGATCGCTACGGTACCGCGTTGGGTATTCGCCATTGGATGACCTCTTGAACCTGGTGCGCGAGGGCGCGTGATTGGCGGACTGGATGAGCAGGCGTGTGTCTGCAGATCGCTGGCTCAAAGTGCGCCTGGCAATGCCTGGCAGCCATCCCTAGTCGCGTCTGCGCCCCCTCAACTAGGGGCGCGGTTCGAAGGCGACCACAGGCCGAAGGGTGTGCCTACCTTGAACGAGCGGGCACACGCAGGCGAGGTCTCGGACAACCGGGCGACGGCGCGAACAGCCCCGGTTTTGCGGCCTTGCTCTCCGAACCTGCCGCACAGGCAGCGTGTCATCCTTCAGTCAGGTTGTGAGCAGTGTGCTCGCAGCCGCCGATCTGAAGGTGCGACCATGAAATTCATTGCCTCCGTCCTGTTGACGTCAGCAGCATGCACGTTTGCCAGCGCGCCAGCGTCGGCGCTCGACTTGCCGTCCGGGCCTGGAATGATGCGGTGCACCGTCGTGGTCGGCCGGCTGTCGAGTCCAGAACTGGCCGACCGCATGCCGGTGCTGACGTGGGCGCAGGGCTATCTGTCCGGCATCGCCTCGGTGGCCTCCGCGTTCGACGGGACCTCCGACGTGCAGGTGCCGGGCTACGATGAACTGCAGCCTCGGATCCTCGCGCTCTGCAAGGGAGACCCGACAACCGACCTGTACCACGTTGCGCGCCGGTTGTCGGCCAAGCGTAGCGGCTGAGCTCCAACACGCGGCTCGCGCGCCAAGTCGCTGATAGCGTGGACCGGCCGGTGTCAGGTCTTGCAGCGCAACGCTTGCACTGCAAGACCTGACACCGTTGCACTGCAAGACCTGACACCCGGCGTCACGCGGGTCACGTCAGCGGCATGGTGGCCGCCAGGTTCAGGACGTCGAGGCTTCAACCGCGGGCGACGGAGGCACCGGATCGCGCAAGATCAGCCAGCCGATCACGCCGCCCAGCGCGTCGATGGCCGCGTGCAGCACGATGGCCGCCCACAGCGAGCGCGTCGCGAGCACGATCGCCGTGAAGACGAGGCCGATCAGCCCGGTGCGAACGATGCCGTCGAGTCCCTGATAGGCATGTCCCAGCGCAAACAGCACGAGCGCCAGCGCCGCCGCGATCCACAGGCCCACCAGCGGCTGGAACGCCCAGATCAGGAATCCCCGGAACAGCAACTCCTCGCAGAAGCCGGCGGTCAGCGACACGCCGAAGAACGCGGGCAGCTCCGACGCCGTGCGCGGCATGATGGGTTCCGCGCCACCGAGCTGGGCGCGCAGCTTCGCGCGCGGAGCAGCGAGACGGGCGACCTTGATCGCCCCGTTGGCCTGCAGCAGGACGAAGGCCGTGCCCAGGGCCAGCGGCAGCCAGAGTCGCCAGCCGTCGGGAGGCGCGAAGCCGACTGAGGACAGCGGCACGCCATTGGCGATCCAGAACCACAGAACGAGCGCCGACGCGCCCCACATCAGCATCGCGCCGCGCAGCCAGAGCGCGTGCCTCGCCTTCGTGGCATCGACGGAACGCTGCTTCGTGAAGGCCCGCCACACGACGAAGTGATCCGCGGCCATCATCGCAAGAACCACCACCAGGACAAGCCACTGCAGGCGCATGTGCAACCCCTCGACGTCGAACGGAGCCGCCAGTCTACAAGCCTCGCACGGGCTCCAGCTGCGCCAGCTTGGGCATCACCGCCACTGCATTGACCCGCGTCAGCGCCGCCAGCTCCGCGAGCGACATTCCGCGCAACGCCGCCAGCGACTGCGCGATCCGCGCCACCTCCGCCGGCTCGTTGCGCGCCTGCGGCAGCGCGGGCGACCGAGTCGCTCGTTCGGCGGCGGTGCGATAGAGCCAGTGCGGCGGGATGTCCGGCGAATCGGTCTCCAGCACCAGCGCCGAGGCGGGCACCGACGTCGCCACGCGGCGGATCTGGTGCGCCGTCTCGAAGGTCAGCGCGCCGCCGAAGCCGAGGCGCAAGCCGTGCTCGACGAAGTGCCGCGCCTGCTGGTCGCTGCCGTTGAAGGCGTGCGCGATGCCGCCGGGCACGGCGATGCGGCGCAGGCCGGCGAGCACGGCGTCGGACGAGCGTCGCACGTGTACCAGCACCGGCAGGCCGAAGCGGCGGGCGAGCTTCAGCTGCTCGCGATAGAAGTGCTCCTGGCGCGGGCGGATCGCGATCAGCCCAGGCACGAACAGGTCGACGCCGATCTCGCCGACGGCCACCAGCCGCGGGTCGTCCTTGTGCGTCTGCAGCGCCTGCTCGAGGCGCTCCAGATCCTCGTCGGGCGCATCGCCCACGCACAGCGGATGGATGCCCAGCGCGTAGGCCAGGCCGTGCTCGTGCGCGAGATGGCGCACGGTGTCGAAGTTGAAGACGCCGACCGCCGGAAGCACTTGCATCGTGACGCCCGCCGCATTGGCACGCGCGACCACGTCGGCGCGGTCGGCGTCGAACTCACGGGCGTCGAGGTGGCAGTGGGTGTCGATCCACTGCGGCGGGGCGGACTGGTCAGGCATCGCGTCCACCGGCAAGTCGCGCGCCTCTAGTAGGCTTCGGCCGCCAGCGGCGGCACGAGCACGCCGCGCTCCAGCCGCAGTTGCCGCTGGCAGCGCGCCGCGATGCGGCCGTCGTGCGTCACCAGCACGAACGCGGTGCCGCGCTCGCGGGCGAGCTCCAGCATCAGCTCGAAGACGCCGTTGGCGGTGTCGCGGTCGAGGTTGCCGGTGGGCTCGTCCGCGAGCACGCACGCGGGGCGCGTGACGAGCGCGCGCGCGATGGCCACGCGCTGGCGCTCGCCGCCGGACAGCTCGCCCGGCCGATGCTGCGCGCGCGGCCCGAGGCCGACGGACGCGAGCATCGCCTGCGCCTGCGCATGCGCCTCGGCGGCCTTGACGCGCCGGATCAGCAGCGGCATCGCCACGTTGTCCAGCGCCGAGAACTCGGGCAGCAGGTGGTGGAACTGGTAGACGAAACCGAGGTGCTCGTTGCGGAACAGGCCCTGCTGCGCGAGGCCCATCGCGTTGAGGTCCTGCCCCATCAGCGTGACGCGGCCCTGCGTGGGCGCATCGAGCCCGCCCAGCAGGTGCAGCAGCGTGCTCTTGCCCGAGCCGGACGCGCCGACCACGGCCAGCGTCTCGCCGGCATGCACCTGCAGGTCGACGTTGGTGAGCACCTGCACGTCCAGGCCGCCCTCGGAGAACCGGCGGCCGAGGCCGCTGGCCTGCAGCACGATGCCGTCCTTGATTCGATCACTCATAGCGCAGGGCCTCCGCGGGACGCACGCGGCTGGCGCGCCAGCTCGGATAGACGGTGGCGAGGAAGGCCAGCGCCAGGGCCCAGAACGACACCGGCACGATGTCCGAGGCTTGCGGGTCGCTGGGCATGTGGTCGATCAGGTAGACGCTGGCGGGCAGGAAGGTGGTGTGCAGCAGGTGCTCGATGCCCGGCACGATGGTCGGGATGTTGAACGCGATCAGCAGGCCGCCGACGATGCCGCCGATGGTGCCGGCGATGCCCGAGGCCGCGCCCTGCACCATGAAGATCAGCATGACCGAGCGCGGGCTCGCGCCCAGCGTGCGCAGGATCGCGATGTCGGCCTGCTTGTCCGTGACCGTCATCACCAGCGTGGAGACGAGGTTGAATGCGGCGACGGCCACGATGATCAACAGGATGATGAACATCATCGTCTTCTCGATCTGCACCGCGTCGTACCAGGCGGCGTTGGTGCGCGTCCAGTCCTGCACGCGCACCTGGTTGCCGAGTCCGACGGCCAGCCGGTTGGCCGCGGCGCGCGCGTCGTGCACGTCGGCCAGCTTCAGCTGCACGCCGGTCGCCCCGCCGGTGCGGTAGAGCTTGGCGGTGTCGTCGAGCGCGGCCAGCGCCAGGCCGCTGTCGTACTCGTAGTGGCCGACCGAGAACACGCCGACGACGTTGAACGACTTCAGCCGCGGCAGCGCGCCCGCGGGCGTCACCTGCGCGCCGGGCGCGATCACGGTCACCTGGTCGCCGGTGCTGACGTCCAGCGAGCGCGCGAGCTCCGCGCCCAGCACGATGTTCCAGCTGCCGGGCTGGAGCTTCTGCAGGATGCCTTCGTGCTGCAGGTCGGCCGCCAGCTCGGTGATGCTGCCCTCCTCGGCCGGATCGACGCCGCGCACGACGGCGCCGCGCATGCCGTCGCCGTGCGCCAGCAGCGATTGCGTCTCGGTGTAGGGCGCGGCGGCGACGATGCCCGGCTCCAGCGCCTTCGCCTTCTTCGCGAGCGCCGCCCAGTCGGCCAGCGCGCTGCCGTTCTCGTCCATCAGCTGGATGTGCGGGATCGCCTTCAGCATGCGATCGCTGACCTCCTTCTGGAAGCCGTTCATCACCGACAGCACGATGATCAGGGCCGCGACACCCAGGCCGATGCCCAGCATCGACACCAGCGAGATGAATGAAATGAACGCGTTGCGCCGTCCGGCGCGGCCGGCGCGGGTGTAGCGCCAGCCAATCAACCACTCAAAAGGCACCAGATTTCCTCGCCCGCGTGGAGGCACGCCGGCATCGTTCCATTCTAGGTGCGCCGGAAGCTCACCCTTTCCGGTGTCTGCGCGACCGTGCGGCGCGCCAAATGAGCCCCTAAGATGGCAAAGTGTCACGAGGTGCCGATCGAGCGCCTGAGAGAATGGATCAATGAAAGCACCGGACTTCGCAGGCGCCTCCAGGGAGGTGCTCTCCTTCCTGCACCAGCGCATCGGCATGGACCTGTGGATGGTCAGCCGTGCCGACAACGAGGACTGGGTCGTGCTCGCGGCCGAGGATCACGGCTATGGCGTCAAGCAAGGCGACGTGTTCCGCTGGGCCGACACGTTCTGCTCGCGCATGGTCCGCGGCGACGGCCCGCGCATCGCGCCGCGCGCCGTCGACGTGCCGGCCTACGCCGACCTGCCGTTCACGCACCAGCTGCCCATCGGCGCCTACGTCGGCGTGCCGCTGGTCGACGGCGAGGGCCAGCTGTTCGGCACGCTGTGCGGCCTGAATCCGCGGCCGATGCCCGCCGGCATCGTCGAGGAACAGCCGATGGTGGAAGTGCTGGCCGACATGCTCAGCGGCCTGCTCAGCGCCGAACTCAACACGACCGCCCTCACGCGCGAGGCCGAGGCCGCGCGCTCCGAGGCCCTGACCGATGCCTTGACCGGACTCGCCAACCGCCGCGGCTGGGAGACGGCGCTGGCCGCCGAGGAAGAGCGCTGCCGCCGCTACGGCGCCACCGCCTGCGTCGTCGCCATCGAGCTCGACGGCCTGAAGACGCCGTGCGAGACAGCGGCGCAGCGCGAGGCCTGCGACGCCGTGCTCGTGCGCGCTGCGCAGGCGCTGCGCCAGACGGTGCGCAAGCCCGACACGCTGGCGCGCCTCGACGACGACCGCTTCGTCGTGCTGGGCGTCGAATGCACCACCGCCGAGGCCATGGCGCTGCTGCGCCGCCTCGAGCACGGCGTGCAGGGCGCGGAGCTGTCGGCCGCGCTGGGCATGGCGATGCGCAATCGCAGCAGCGGCCTGTTCGACACCTTCGACCGCGCCATCGACGCGATGGCGGAGCATCGGGACGCGCGCGCGCGCGACTAGCGCGGCCGCATCGACCCGCGGGAGCGCGATTAGCGCGGCCAGCCCGCCTTCGGCAACATCGTCGGCCGCACGCTCGCGCGCTTCGTGCCGTTCGAGGGTTTCGCGTTCTTCGGCGAGCGCGGCCTCCACGACCGCGTGTCGAAGACCCTGGTGATTCGCGAGCGCTGATCCCGCCGACCCGGGGGCGCCGGGCCCAGGCGGGATAATCAGCCGATGCATCTCGTGATCCCCTACGCATCGGCCCTGTCCGATGCCGCCGTGCAGGCCCTCGGCACGCTGAGCCTGCCGAACCTGGAGCGCCTGCTGGCGCGCTGGGCACCTGTCGAGGACGCGAGCACGGCGGATCTGCCCGATGCGGACGAATACGCGCTGTCGCTGCCGCACGAGCGCCTGCTCGCGCGCCTGCGCGGCTGGCCGGTGACGGACGGCCTGCTGCCGTTCGCCGCCGAGGCCGCGCGGCGCGACGGCTTCGCGCCCGAGCCGGGCAGCGGCTGGGGCCTGCTGACGCCGGCGCACTGGCACGTCGGCCACGACCAGGTCAACCTCGTCGACCCGGCGCTGCTCGAACTGGACGAGCCCGAGGCGCGCACGCTGCACGACACGCTCGCGCCGCTGTTCACCGACCTGGGCTGGACCTGGCACTGGGCCGGCCCGACGCGCTGGTACGTGAGCCATCCGACGCTGGCGCAGCTGCCCACCGCGTCGATCGACCGCGTGATCGGCCGCAACGTCGACCTTTGGCTCAACGACCACCCCGGCGTGATGCTGGTGCGGCGCCTTCAGAGCGAGGTGCAGATGCTGCTGTACGTGCATCCGCTCAACGACCAGCGCGAGGCGCGCGGCGCGATGAGCGTCAACTCGTTCTGGCTCGCCGGCACCGGCCCGACGCAGACCATCGACAAGGCATTGCCCGCCGACGTCGTCGTCGAGGACCGCCTGCGCGCGCCGCTGCTGGGCGACGACTGGAGCGCCTGGGCCGAGGCCTGGCACGCGCTCGACGCCGGCCCGCTGCGCGAGCTGGCCGAGGCCGGCGGCGATGCGCGCCTGTCGCTGTGCGGCGAGCGGCTCGCGCGCACCTGGCGGCCGGCGCAACGGCCCTGGTGGAAGAACCTGCTGGGCGCGCGCGGCGCGTCGCCGCATCAAGTGCTGGAGGCGCTGTGAGCCAGTCGCCCCGCATCCACACGCGCGACGTGCCGCCGCGCACCGCGTTCGCGCTCGAACAGGCGGGCGTGCATCCGCTGCTCGCCCGGCTGTTCGCCGCCCGCGGCGTGCGCAGCGCCGAGGAACTGGACGACGCGATGGCGCAACTGCTGCCGCCGTCCACGCTGCGCGGCAGCGCCGAGGCAGCGCGCCTGCTGGCCGACGCGATCGAGCAGAACCGGCGCATCGTCGTCGTCGCCGACTACGACTGCGACGGCGCCACCGCGTGCGCCGTCGCGCTGCGCGGCCTGCAGATGCTGGGCGCCAGCAGCGCGCGGCTCACGTACGTGGTGCCCGACCGGCAGTTGCACGGCTACGGCCTGACGCCGCAAATCGTCGACCTCGCCTGCGGCGGTCCCGCGAGCAGCGGCCCCGACGACACGCGCCCGTTCGATGCGTCGCGCGTGCCGAGGCCCGACCTGCTCGTGACGGTGGACAACGGCATCGCCAGCATCGCGGGCGTCGCGCACGCGCGCTCGCGTGGCATCGACGTGCTGGTCACCGACCACCACCTGCCCGCGTTGATCGACGACGTGGTCGTGCTGCCGGACGCCAACGTCATCGTCAACCCGAACCAGCCGGACTGCACGTTCGAGAGCAAGGCGCTGGCGGGCGTCGGCGTGATGTTCTACACGCTGCTCGCGACGCGCGCGGAGCTGCGCACGCGCGGCCGCTTCGACGCCGCGTCGCAGCCGCGGCTCGACGCGCTGCTCGATCTCGTCGCGCTCGGCACGGTGGCCGACGTCGTCAAGCTCGATCCGAACAACCGCCGGCTCGTCGCGCAAGGCCTGAAGCGCATCCGCGCCGGCCGCATGCAGCCGGGCATTGCCGCGCTGTTCCACGTCGCCGCACGCAAGCACGAGCGCGCGAGCGCGTTCGACTTCGGCTTCGCGCTCGGCCCGCGCCTGAACGCCGCGGGCCGGCTCGCCGACATGACTCTCGGCATCGAGTGCCTGCTGACCGACGACCCGACGCGCGCCGCCGAACTCGCGGCCGAACTCGATCGCATCAACCGCGAGCGACGCGACGTCGAGGCCGGCATGCGCGAGCAGGCCGAAGCGCTGATGGAGCAGATCATGCCGACCGGCGCGCCGCCCGCCGCGCTGGCGCTGTTCCATGACGGCTTCCACGAAGGCGTCGTCGGCATCGTCGCCGGCCGCATGAAGGATCGGCTGCATCGGCCGACCTTCGTGTTCGCGGTCGGCGCCGACGGCTACCTCAAGGGCTCCGGCCGTTCGATCCCCGGCTTCCACCTGCGCGACGCGCTCGACCTCGTCACCAAGCGCCACCCCGGCGTGCTGCGCAAGTTCGGCGGCCACTCGATGGCCGCGGGCTGCACGATCGCGCGCGAGGACTTCGAGACCTTCGACAAGGCGTTCTCGGCGGTCGCGCAGGAATGGCTGAGCCCGGCCGCGCTGTCGCGCGTGCTCGCCACCGACGGCCCGCTCGCGCTCGAGTGGTTCAACACCGCCACCGTCGCCGCGCTCGACGCCCAGGTGTGGGGCCAGGGCTTCGAGGCGCCCACCTTCTGCGACGAGGTGGACGTGGTGCAGCAACGCCTCGTCGGCGAGAAGCACCTGAAGCTGCGGGTGCGCCATGCGGGCACGCTGCGCGATGCGATCTGGTTCGGGCATTCCGAGCCGGTGGCGGAGCGCGTGCGGCTAGCGTATCGATTGAGCATCGATGAGTTTCAGGGGCAGCAGAGGCTGCAGATGGTGGTGGAGGCCGCGGGCTGAGCGTCGCCGCGTTGCGCTTCCTGAAAACGACGACGGGCCGCAAACGCGGCCCGTCGTCATTCATGCGGGAACTTACTGGTTCAGCAGCATGTCCGCGATCACGCCCGTGGCGATGGCCGCGAGCACGTAGTCGCCGTTGACGTTGACCCAGTGGTAGCCCGACGGCGGCTGGCGCAGGTTGTGGGCCTTCCAGTCGGTCACTTCGTAGCGCTTGTCGCGATACTCGGCGGGAACGCGGTCGCCCTTGTGCCAGCTGTGATCCGGGCCCGCGCCGCGGTTGTCCGCGCGCTGCTCGGTGCGGCGGTCGTCGTGCTTGTCGTCCTGCGCCAGCGATATGGCCGGCACAGCCACGGCAGCGACCAGAAGGGCGGCGGCCAGGGTCTTGAGGTGTTTCATTTGAATTCCTTGGTGAAGGGAGTTGGTGATGCATCTTGACCCCGGCGAGCCGCGCCAAGCGTAGGCGGCCCGTCGCATCGACCGTAGGCCCGGCGACGGCCACCGTGTCGGCGCGTCGCTTCTTTGCGGGACTTGACGATGCATCGAAACCGACACAATCGACGCGCGGCCGCGTCGACCTTGGCGCCGCGTAAGGAATCGGCCCTGCCCGACGACGAACCGCTATCCTCCACCGCGCGGACGCCTCGCAGCGTCCGACCCGCCATGCGCCATTCCATCGCTTCCACCCCGCTGCGCCGCGTCCTCGCGCTGCTTGCGCTGGCCGTCTCCGCGACGCTCGCGCTCGCCGCGCCCACCGGCGCCTCCGCGGCCGACATCTGTTCCGCAAAGTCGGGCGCGAGCGTGCCCGTGGTCATCGAGCTCTACACCTCCGAGGGCTGCAACTCGTGCCCGCCGGCCGACCGCTGGCTGAGCACGCTCAAGGGCCGCGACGGCGTCGTCGCCCTCGCCTTCCATGTCGACTACTGGGACAGCCTCGGCTGGAAGGATCGCTTCGCGCAGCCGCAGTTCACGCAGCGCCAGAACGCCACGCAGCACACCAGCGGCGCGCGCTTCGCCTACACGCCGCAGGTGATCCTCGACAGCCGCGACGCGCCGAACTGGAGCTCGCTGTCGCCGGCCGTGCTGCAGCGCAAGGATCCGGCCACGGTCGGGCTGACGCTGGCGCGCGACGGCACGGGCCTCGCGCTGACGGTCGCGCCCGGCGCGGGCGCGCCGGCGAAGCTGTCGGGCTACGTCGCGGTGGTCGACGACGGCCTGCAGACGCACGTGGGCGCGGGCGAGAACCGCGGCGAGACGTTGCACCAGGACGGCGTGGTGCGCGAGCTGCTGCCATGGAACCTGGTCGGCACCCAGCCGGCGACGCTGCGCTTCACGTCGGGCTCGGCGCCGGAGCCGGGCGCCACGCGGCACTGGGTGGCCGTGGCCACCGACGGGCTCTACGGCAAGCCGGTGCAGGCCGTCACGCTGGCCTGCGCACACTGATCGGCGCCTGCGAAAAAGTTGTCTAAAACCGACCGATCGGTCGGAGAATCGGCGGTTTGCCGAATCGGATTCCGGGCGAAATCAGTTACGCTGTCGGACTCGACGCACCGCGGCTACCCCGCGGTTCGCACCGTTCCGGCCGGCCGCGGCACACCCACCGCGCGACCGGCCGATTCGCAGCTATCTTTCCGCTCGCCACCGCGGGCGCGGAGCTTTGCCGATGACCCAGCACGACCCCTTGAGTCTGCACGTCCCGGAGCCCACGGGGCGCCCGGGCTGCGCGACCGACTTCTCGTACCTCCACGTCTCGCCCGCCGGCGAGGTCCGCCGCCCGCCGGTGGACACCGACCCGAGGTCCACCAGCGACCTGGCGTTCTCGCTGATCCGCGTCCTCGACGCCGACGGCAACGCGGTCGGCCCCTGGGCCCCGGAGGTCGGCACCGAGCTTCTTCGAAAGGGCATGGTGACGATGATGAAGACGCGCGTCTTCGACTCGCGCATGCTCATCGGCCAGCGCCAGAAGAAGATGTCGTTCTACATGCAGTCGCTCGGCGAGGAGGCCATCGGCACCGCGCACGGCCTCGCGCTGATCGACGGCGACATGTGCTTCCCCACGTACCGCCAGCAAAGCCTGCTGATCGTGCGCGACTACCCGCTGGTCGACATGATCTGCCAGCTGCTGTCCAACGAGAAGGATCCGCTCAAGGGCCGCCAGCTGCCGGTGATGTACTCGGTCAAGGCCAAGGGCTTCTTCTCGATCTCGGGCAACCTCGCCACGCAGTACATCCAGGCCGTGGGCTGGGCGATGGCGTCGGCGATCAAGGGCGACACCAAGATCGCGTCGGCGTGGATCGGCGACGGCGCCACCGCCGAGTCCGACTTCAACACCGCGCTGACCTTCGCGCACGTCTACCAGGCGCCGGTGGTCCTCAACGTCGTCAACAACCAGTGGGCGATCTCGACGTTCCAGGCGATCGCCGGCGGCGAGCACACGACCTTCGCCGCGCGCGGCGTGGGCTCGGGCATCGCGTCGCTGCGCGTCGACGGCAACGACTTCCTCGCGGTCTACGCGGCCTCGCAATGGGCCGCCGAACGCGCGCGCCGCAACCTCGGCCCGACGCTCATCGAGTGGGTCACGTACCGCGCCGGCCCGCACTCGACGTCCGACGATCCGAGCAAGTACCGCCCCGCCGACGACGCGCAGCGCTTCCCGCTGGGCGACCCGATCGCGCGCCTGAAGCAGCACATGATCAAGCTGGGCTGCTGGTCCGACGCCGAGCACGACGAGACGCAGAAGGCCCTGGAGGCCGAAGTGGCCGCCGCGCAGAAGGAAGCCGAGTCCTACGGCACGCTCAACGACGGCCGCATCCCGAGCGCCGCGTCGATGTTCGAGGACGTCTACAAGGAAATGCCCGAGCATCTCCGCCGTCAACGCCAGGAACTCGGAGTCTGATCATGGAAATGCAAGACAAGAAGCAACTCGCCGCGGCTCCGGAGGGCCCGACCGCGCCGATGACGATGATCCAGGCGCTGCGTTCGGCGATGGACGTGATGCTGGAGCGCGACCCCAACGTCGTCGTCTTCGGCCAGGACGTGGGCTACTTCGGCGGCGTGTTCCGCTGCACCGAAGGCCTGCAGAAGAAGTACGGCAAGTCCCGCGTGTTCGATGCACCCATTTCGGAGGGCGGCATCGTCGGCGCGGCCGTCGGCATGGGCGCGTACGGCCTGCGTCCGGTCGTCGAGATCCAGTTCGCCGACTACTTCTATCCGGCGTCCGACCAGATCGTGTCCGAGGCGGCGCGCCTGCGCTATCGCTCGGCCGGCGACTTCACCGCCCCGATGACGATCCGCATGCCTTGCGGCGGCGGCATCTACGGCGGCCAGACGCACAGCCAGTCGCCCGAGGCGATGTTCACGCACGTGTGCGGCCTGCGCACGGTGATGCCGTCCAACCCGTACGACGCCAAGGGCCTGCTGATCTCGTGCATCGAGAACGACGACCCGGTCATCTTCCTCGAGCCCAAGCGCCTGTACAACGGCCCGTTCGACGGCCACCACGACAAGCCCGTGGTGCCGTGGTCCAAGCACAAGCTGGGCGAGGTGCCCGAGGGCTACTACACGGTGCCGCTCGACACCGCATCGATCTACCGCGAAGGCTCGCAGCTGACGGTGCTGACCTACGGCACGATGGTCTACGTCAGCGAGGCCGCGGCCGCGCTGACCGGCGTCGACGCCGAGATCATCGACCTGCGCAGCATCTGGCCGCTGGATCTCGACACCATCGTCAAGTCGGTCAAGAAGACCGGCCGCTGCGTCGTCGTGCACGAGGCCACGAAGACCAGCGGCTTCGGCGCGGAGCTGACCGCGCTCGTCCAGGAGCACTGCTTCTACAACCTGGAAGCCCCCATCGAACGCGTCGCCGGCTGGGATACCCCCTACCCGCATGCGCAGGAGTGGGCGTATTTCCCGGGGCCCGATCGCGTCGGTGCCGCGTTCAAGCGTGCGATGGAGAAATAAGAGATGGGTATTCACGTCATCAAGATGCCGGACATCGGCGAAGGCATCGCGGAAGTCGAACTGGTCGCCTGGAACGTCAACGTCGGCGACAACGTGGTCGAGGACATGAACCTCGCCGACGTCATGACCGACAAGGCGACGGTCGAGATCCCGTCGCCGGTGCACGGCAAGGTGCTGGCGCTGGGCGGCAAGGTGGGCGACGTGATGGCGGTCGGCTCCGAGCTGATCCGCATCGAGGTCGAGGGCGCGGGCAACGTCAAGGATGGCGCCGCGGCGCCCGCTCCGACGACGGCTGCGGCGCCTGCCGCACCGGTCGCGGCAACCAGGGCCGCGCCTGCGCAGGCGCCCGTCGTCGCGAGCGCGCCTGCGCCCGCGGTCGCGCCCCCCGCGCCCACGCCCGCCCCCGCGCGCGCGGCGGCCAGCAAGGGTGTCGAAAAGATCACGCGCGCCGTCGGCGACAAGCCGATCGCCTCGCCCGCCGTGCGCAACCACGCGTGGGACCTGGGCATCGACCTGCAGTACGTGATGGGAACTGGGACGGCCGGGCGCATCACGCACGAGGACATCGAGCGCTACGCCGCGCAAGGCACCATCGGCGGCACCGGCGCGACCGGCGGCGACCCGCGCTACGCGCAGCGCGCCGACGAGCAGCAGATCCCCGTCATCGGCCTGCGCCGCAAGATCGCGCAGAAGATGCAGGACGCCAAGCGCCGCATCCCGCACTTCACGTACGTCGAGGAGATCGACGTCACCGAGCTGGAGGCGCTGCGCGGCAAGCTGAACCAGAAGCACGGCGCCACGCGCGGCAAGCTCACCATGCTGCCGTTCATCATGCGCGCCGTGGTGCTCGCGGTGCGCGACTTCCCGCAGATGAACGCGCGCTTCGACGACGAGGCCGGCGTGGTCACGCGCTTCAGCGCCGTCCATCTGGGCATGGCCACGCAGACCGAGGCCGGCCTGATGGTGCCGGTGCTGCAGCACGCCGAGACGCTCGACATGTGGGCCACCGCCGCCGAGGTCTCGCGGCTGGCGGCCGGCGCGCGCACGGGCAAGTCCGCGCGCGAGGAGCTCACCGGCTCGACGATCACGATCACGAGCCTGGGCGCGCTGGGCGGCATCGTCACGACGCCGGTCATCAACTCGCCCGAGGTGGCCATCGTCGGCGTCAACCGCGTCGTCGAGCGTCCGATGATCCGCGACGGCCTGGTCGTCGCACGCAAGATGATGAACCTGTCGTCGTCGTTCGACCACCGCGTGGTGGACGGCATCCATGCAGCGGAGTTCGTGCAGGTCATTCGTGGCTATCTCGAAGCCCCGGCCACCCTCTTCGTGGAGTAAAGACGCATGGACATCCAATCCACGACCCTCGTCGTCATCGGCGGCGGCCCCGGCGGCTACGTCGCGGCCATCCGCGCCGGCCAGCTGGGCATCCCGACGGTGCTGATCGAAGGCGGGAGCCTCGGCGGCACCTGCCTGAACGTCGGCTGCATCCCGTCGAAGGCGATCATCCACGCGGCCACCGCGTTCGAGGAGGCCACGCACTGGGCCGGCGACTCGAAGATCGGCATCAAGGTCAGCTCGCCCTCCATCGATCTCGCCAGGACGATGCAGTGGAAGGACGGCATCGTCACGAAGCTGACGACCGGCGTCGGCGCGCTGCTGAAGAAGAATGGCGTCAAGGTGATCAAGGGCTGGGCCACGCTCGTCGACGGCAAGACCGTCAACGTGACGCCCACCGGCGGCACCGTGCCGACGATCCGCGTCACCTGCGAGCACCTGCTGCTGGCCGCGGGTTCCGACGCGGTCGAACTGCCGATGATGAAGTTCGGCGGCCGCGTGATCTCGTCGACCGACGCGCTCGCGCTCGCCGAAGTGCCGAAGACGCTGGCCGTCGTCGGCGCCGGCTACATCGGCCTCGAGCTGGGCATGGCGTACCGCAAGCTGGGCGCGGAGGTCTTCGTCGTCGAGGCGCTGGATCGCATCCTGCCGGCCTACGACGAGGAGCTGACCAGGCCCGTGCTCGCCGCGATCAACAAGGCCGGCATCAAGCTGCACCTGGGCCATGCGGTGCACGGTCTGAACGACCTCGCGGACAACGCTCAGGCGCTGCACGTGAAGAACGCCGCCGGCGATTCCATCCACCTGCCGGCCGACAAGATCCTGGTAGCCGTCGGCCGCAAGCCGCACACCGCGGGCTGGGGCCTGGAGTCGCTGATGCTGGACATGAACGGCCGCGCCGTGAAGGTCGACAGCCAGTGCCGCACGTCGATGCGCAACGTGTGGGCCATCGGCGACCTCACCGGCGAGCCGATGCTGGCGCACCGCGCGATGGCGCAGGGCGAGATGGTGGCCGAGATCATCTCGGGCAAGAACCGCCACTTCATGCCGGCCGCGATGCCCGCGGTGTGCTTCACCGATCCCGAGATCGTCGTCGTCGGCCTCAACGCCACCGAGGCCGCGGCCGCCGGGCACGAGGTCATCAGCGCGATGTTCCCGTTCGCGGCGAACGGGCGCGCGATGACGCTGGAGTCCACCGACGGCTTCGTGCGCGTGGTCGCGCGCAAGGACAACCACCTGATCCTCGGCTGGCAGGCCGTCGGCAAGGGCGTGTCCGAACTCGCGGCGGCGTTCTCGCAGTCGATCGAGATGGGGGCGTTGCTGGAGGACGTCGGCCACACGATCCACGCGCATCCGACGCTGGGCGAGGCTGTTCAGGAAGCGGCGTTGCGGGCTTTGGGGCACGCGTTGCATATCTGACGCTGGGTGTCCTGCTCTCGGGGAAGGCTCGCTGTTGCGGGCCTTTTTCGTTTTTGCGAGACGCGCCGGGCGCGCACGGTCCGGCTGCCAGAATCGGGACGTGAACCTCGAGTCCCTGCAAGGCCGCCTGATCTTCGGCAAGACCACGCGCATCCGCCCGCTCCAGCTCGGCCCGCATGCGCGCACGTATCGCATCGAGGAACACCGGCTCGGGTGTCCCGACGGCAACGCGCTCGAAGGCTGGTCGTCGAGACCGGCGGACGGCCGCGTCGACGGCGTCGTGCTGTATTTCGGCGGTCGCAACGAGAACGTCGTCTGGGCGCCGGACATGGCGTCGTTCAACCCGGGCCACGCGATCTACGCGTTCAACTATCGCGGCTTCGGCCATTCCACCGGACGTGCCTCCGAACGTCGCGCCAAGGCCGATGCGCGGGCCATCCACGACTTCGTCGCCGCGCGCGAGGCCTTGGCGAATCTCGCGATCGTCGGGCGCAGCCTGGGCACGGGGGTCGCACTGTGGCTGGCGCGCGAGGCGCGGCCGACGCGGCTGGTGCTGATGTCGCCGTTCGAGAGCCTTGCGGACGTCGTCCGGACGCAGCGCTTCGGCCGGCTCGCCGCCACGCTCATGACGCAGCGCTTCGCCTGCGCCGAGCTCGCCGCCGGCCACGCCGGCGAGACGCTGGTGCTGCTGGCCGAGACCGACACGTCCATCCCGCACGAACACAGCCGGCGCCTGTGCGCGCGCCTGCCGAACGCGCCGGAACAGCACGTCGTGGCGGGCGCCACGCATCAGTCGCTGCCGCGCTCCGCGGGCGCGCAGGCGGCGATCGCGCGCTTCCTCAGTAGTGATAGCCCAGTTGCAGGAAGACCGTCGCGTCCGTCCGCTTCTGCGTGAGCGGCGCGTGCGCCGCGCTGCCCAGCAGCGTGCTGACGTTGGCGCCTCCGGCCAGCGACCACTTGTTGCTCAGCTGCCTGCCAAGGGCGGCGTTGAAGAACACGCTCTTCAGCCCGGGATGGTGACGTAGGGGGCCAGGTGATCGCTGTCGGACCGGGCCGGCGTGATGCCGAAGCTCGACTTCCGGAGAACGAGGGCAGCAGCGCGACCTCGCGCCGCTTGCCGCCTTCGCTGCGCGGCGCGTCGACGGCGGTCACCGCGACGGAGATGTCGTGCGAGCCCTCGGGCCTGCGTGGCCAGCAGTTCGGCGTGCGAGGCCGCGAGCCTGGTGCGGTCATGTCGGGGCGCACTCTACCGGCGACATGCGGCGACGGGGCCGTGCCGGAAGTCATGCCCTCGTGCGCATGCCTTTCGGCACATGCGGCAGGCGAATCGCGACGCCCAGAATTTCGACAGGTTCACATCCGACGACACCAGGGACATGAAGACATCGCAAGCAATCGCCGTCGGCCTGCTGCTGGCCGCCGCGCTGGCACCGCGCATCGGCGTCACGGCCGAGAGCGAGCCGCAGCAAGTGGAGGTCGCGGGCTCGCTCGACGCAGAATGGGCCGGCTATCGCTACGCCTACGAGGCCGCCACGTTCATCGACAAGTTCCTGCGCAAGCGGCCGCTGATCCAGGCCCCGATGCAGCTGCGTCCGGTCGATCCGGCCACGCCAATGACCGGCCTGAAGGTGCGCCTGGTGGGCAAGACGACCGACATCGAACTCGTCGCCAACGATGGTCACGGTGCCGAAGCTGAAGCAGGCCTATGACGAGGACGCCGTGCTGCGGCTGAATCGCCCGAAGGGCCTCTACAAGTTCAGCGGGCGCTATTCGATCAAGGAGCGCGACGACGGCACGTACAGCGTGGCCGACCTGCGCGAGGCCTGCGAGCAGATGATCGGCGCGCAGCGCGAATCGGGCTATCGCGTGTGGCTGTGGGGCAAGAAGTGCGTCGGCGTGAAGTTCGTCTATCCGGCCGCGGACGCCGGCGCAGCCATCGCCTTCCACGCCGCCGACGACCGCGTCACGCCCATCGCCGCGATCGACGGCAAGCCGTTCGAGGACGACTCGATGGGCGACGACAAAATCGCCGTGCTGCGATTCGAAGACTGGCCCGGGGACGGCCGCGTCGTCGCCGGCGCCAGGCCGCTGGCGATCGGCACGCTCTGCGAGTGACGCCGGCCGCGCGGCCGGCGCCGCCGTTCACTTGGCGTCGACCTTGATCCCGAGATCGGCGTAGTACGCGTCCGGATTCATCGGCCGGCCGAGGAAGTTCTTCACCAGCACGTCGGGCTCGAGCATGCGGGCCGGCGCGAGGATGTCCTTGCGGTAGCGCGCGCCGACCGCCGGGTTCTGCAGGCCGCCCTTCTGGAACGCGGTGAACATGTCCATCGCGTAGACCTTGGCCCAGGCGTAGGCGTAGTAGGTGCCTTCGTAGCCGCCCATCAGGTGCGTGAAGGCCGCCTCGGGGTAGGTGCCGGGCACGTTCAGGTTGGGCGTGTAGGTGGTCTTCGTGGCCTGCCAGATCGCGGTGGTGTCCACCGGCGGCGTCGCCGTGTGCATGCGCTGGTCGACGATCGCGTAGAAGATGTCCGAGCCGATCGAGTTCCACGCCTGGTTGTAGTGGCGCGCGGCGTTCATGCTGGCGATCGTCGCGTCGGGCAGCGGCTCGCCGGTGGCGACGTTGGCCGAGATCTTCTTCAGGATCGCCGGATCCCACACGAAGTTCTCCAGCATCTGCGACGGCGCCTCGACGAAGTCGAGCCGGTAGCCGTTGTTCAGCGTCTCGTACGGCGTGTCGGCGCACAGCGCCGCGACGTTGTGGCCGAACTCGTGGAAGAACACCAGCACGTCCTGGTGCGACAGCAGCGACGGCTTGCCCGGCGCGGGCGTCGGCCAGTTGCCGACGATGGTGTTGACCGCAGGACGCACCGTGCCGTCCGGCATCGTGCGGCGACCGGTCGGGCCTTCGTTGGCGAAGTGGCCGTACTTGCCCGGGCGCGGGTACAGGTCGAGGTAGAAGGCGCCGCGATCCGCGCCGGTGGCGGTGTCGGTGACGCGGTAGCCGACGACGTCCGGATGCCAGCGCGGCAGGTCGTCGGCCTTGGTGAACGTCAGGCCCAGCATGCTGCTGTAGAAGGCCAGCACCGCGTCGATCGTGTGCTGCGCCGGGAAGTACTGGCGCACCGCCTCGGGGTCGAGGTTGAACTGCTGCTTCTTGGCGACGTCGGCGTAGAACGCGCGATCCCATTCGTCCAGCGCCGAGCCCTTGACCGCGGCGAGCTTGGCGCGCTGCTCGCGCGCGAGCGGCATCAGGCCGGCGTCGATGGTGGTGAGGAACTTCTCGACGCGCTCCGGCGTGCCGGCCATGCGGTCGGCCAGCGTGTAGGCGCTCCAGTTGGCGTAGCCCAGCAGCTTGGCCGACTCGTCGCGCAGCGCGATCGCCTTCTGCAACAGCTCGACGTTCTTCGTGCCTCCGCGCGTGAAGTAGGCCATGTAGAACTTCTTGCGCGCCTCGCCGTCGCTGGCGTTGGCCATGAACTGGATGGTCGTGCTCTCGTTGACCGGCACCACGAGCGTGCCGTCGGCGTTGGACTTCAGGCTCGCGACCATGTCGGGCTTGAGCCCGGCCGCCTGCTCCTTCGTGATGGTGATCGTGGTGTCGTCGCCGGAGAGGTTGGCCGCGAACGTGTTCTCGAGGTCGGCGATCTCCTTGGCGATCTCGACGAAGCGCTTGCGCTGCTCCGGCGGCAGGCCGGCGCCGGAGCGCTTGGCGTTGATCAGGTGGACGTCGAGCAGCTTGGTCTGCGCCGGCCCGCGCGCCGTGTGGCTCCTGGCCGCGGCGCTGAGGGCGGCGTAGAGGTCGGGACGCGCGAACAGCTCCGCGAAATAGCCGGTCTCCGCGGTGTTGCATTGCTCGGAGGCGTCGCGCACGGCCTTGTCGGGTGCGACGTTGAACAGGAAGGTCTGCGCGGCGAGGTTGTCGCCCAGGTCGGCGATGACGTTCTCCAGCGGCTCGGCCACCGTCTTGAACGTGCGCTTCGTGCGCGCATTCAGGATCGCGTCGACGCGCTTGCCGGCGGCCTCGATCTCGGACTTGCAGCTCGCGTCGATCTGCGCCGGCGTGAGCGAGAAATCGATCTTCAGCGGCACGGTGCGCGGCGTGGAGGCCGCAGATGCAGCAGATGCAGCAGATGCAGCAGAGACGGCGAGCGACGCGGCAGCCGCGATCGAGCACAGGACGGGTTGGCGAAGCAGCATCGCGAGGGTTCCTTGCGGCAAACGGACGGATGCATAGCGTAGCCGTCTTTCGGCGTCCGCCTCGCCCTGCCTCGCAGGGATCAACCCTGATTCAGCGCTATTTCAGCAGCGTCAGCAGGCTCGCGGCCGACACCGGCTTGACCAGGTGCGCCGAGAAGCCCTTGGCGCGCGAACGGCGCACGTCCTCGGGGCCGCCCGAGCCGGTGATCGCGACGATGGGCAACTCCTCGCAACCGGGCTGGAAGCGCAGGTGCGCGGCGAGCTCGTAGCCGTCCATCGCGGGCATGCCGATGTCCAGCAGCGCGATGTCGGGCAGCGTGTCCTGCAGCGCCGCGAGCGCCGCGGGGCCGTCGTGGGCGACGGTCACGTCGTAGCCCCAGGCCCTGAGCAGTTCGCCGAGCGTGTCGGCGGCGTCGACGTTGTCGTCGACGACCAGCACGTTCCTGATCCTGGGTGCGGTGGCTCGCGTGGCCGCGGATTGCGCGGAGCGGTCTTCGTTCTTTTCGTGAAGGGCTGACATGTCGTTCTTCGAATGAATTCCGGGCACCGCGTGCCCGGATCCTGGTGGGGTCCGCCCATCAACAGCAATCCGAGTGCCTGACTTGCCGTCGCCGCCACGCCCTTTCGTCGGCATTTCCCGGGCGTTGATCGATTCGCGCGTGCCGCGGGCGACGCCTTCTGCGATGCTTCGTCCATCAAGACCTCGCCGCAGGATTTCCCATGTTCCGCTACTCGCGTCCCCACCCGCATGTCCACCTGCTGCGCATGCGCGGCCACCGGACGATCCGCCGCCTGTTCACCGGCGTCGTGCTGATCCTGTTCGGCGCCGGCTACCTGCTGAAGAACCAGGGCCTGATCAGCGGCAACGACCTGTGGCTGATCGCGCCGGCGGCGATCGCGCTGTCCGGCCTGGCGCGCCTGATCGCCGCGCCAGGCGCCGTCAACATGGTGCGCGCCGTGCTGCGCCTGGCGGTCGCGGCCTACCTCTTCGTGGTGATCGAGCACATCGGCGGCTGGACGATCGCCGCCACCTGGCCGGTGCTGCTGATCGGGGTCGGCGGCAGCATGCTCGGCTACGAGCTGCTGGTGCGGCGCTCGTTCAAGGAGCCGAACTGGTGAGCCGTGATCCGCTGGATCGCCAGCGCAGCCGGGTCGTCTTCGGCCTCTTCATCGTCGCCGTCGGGCTGTTCGCGCTGCTCGACAACCTGCACATCTTCGACAGCCATCTCGTGCAGCCGTTCTGGCCGCTCGTGTTCGTGGCCTTGGGAGCGTTGAGATTGTCCCACACCAACCGTGCGCAGGGCGCCGTGTTCGGCGTCGGCCTGATCGTGGTCGGCGCCGGCATGACGCTGAACAACCTCGGCCTGATCCACTTCCAGATGCGCGACCTGTGGCCGGTCGTCGTGATCCTCGTCGGCCTCAACGTGCTGACGCGCGGCTTCCGGCGCGGCACCGACGGCCAGCCCTTGCCCCGGCCGCGGCCCGGCTACCGCGACGAACGCTTCGAGCACGGCGCCAGCATCGACGCCTCCGCGATGATGAGCGGCATCGTGCTGAAGAACGACTCGCAGGAATTCGCCGGCGGCGAGATCAACGCCGTGATGGGCGCCGTCGAGATCGACCTGCGCCAGGCCGCCATCGCCGCCGAGGCGGTGCTGCACCTGTCCGTGATCATGGGCGGCGTCGAGATCCGCGTGCCGCGCGAGTGGTCGGTGTCGGTCAACGGCACGCCGATGCTGGGCGGCATCGAGGACAAGACCGCGCCGCCGCTGACGCCGGGCAAGCGCCTGATCATCGAGGGCTCGGTGATCATGGGCGGCGTGGAAATCACCAACTGATGCACCCGATCCTCGCCGACCCCAGACGACTGTTCTGGTACGAACTCGCCTGGGTGCTCGCCGGCGTCGGCATCGCCGCGCTGCTGCGGCTGACCGAGCAGGCCGAGTGGACCGGCGCGCTCGAGTTCGCGCTGCCACTGTGCATCGTCTGGTCGTTCGACGCGCTGTCGTCGTACTACATCTGCCGCAGCCAGCCCTACTCGCAGCGGCGCTGGCCGGTGACGCTGAGCCTGTTCGGCGGCGCGTCGCTGCTGTCGGCGCTGGTGTGGCTGGGCCTGGGCGAGACGTGGAACCTGCTGGGGCGCTGGATGTCGCACGACAACAAGCCCTTCGTGGTGATGAACCCGGCCGGCTGGGTGATGTTCTTCGCCGCCGGCTTCGTGCTGTACCTGCTGGCGCTGCTGGCGCACGACGTGCTCATCGCGTTCGAGAGCGTGCAGGAGGCCGCGCGCCGCGAGGCCGAGTCGCGCGTGCTCGCGCGCGACGCGGAGCTGCAGATGCTGCGCACGCAGATCAATCCGCACTTCCTGTTCAACAGCCTCAACTCGATCAGCGCGCTGACCGGCTTCGACCCGGCCGCCGCGCGCGAGATGACGGTCGACCTCGCGCAGTTCTTCCGCCGCACGCTGGCGCTGGCCGAGCGCGAGCGCATCACGCTCGGCGAGGAGGTCACGCTGTGCGAGCACTTCCTCGCGATCGAGAAGCGCCGCTTCGGCGCCAAGCTCGCCACCGACCTGCGGGTCAGCGCCGAGGCCGCCGCGTGCCTGCTGCCGCCGATGACGCTGCAGCCGCTGCTGGAGAATGCGATCAAGCACGGCATCCGCCAGGTCGACGGCGGCGGCACGATCGCCGTCGACGCGCAGGTGCGCGACGGCGCGCTGCACATCGCCGTCGTCAACCCGGTGGCCGCCGACGACACGCCCGCCGGCGGCCACGGCGTCGGCCTGAAGAACATCCGCGAGCGCCTGGCCGTGCTGTACGGCCCGCGCGCGCGCGCCGGGTGGCAACGCAGCGAGACGCAGTTCGCCATCGAGATCCACCTGCCCGTCGACAAGGAGACCGGCACATGACTTCATCCCAGCGACTCCGCGCCCTCATCGTCGACGACGAGGACCTGGCGCGCCGCCTCGTCCGCGAATACCTGCAGGGGCATGCAGACATCGACATCGTCGGCGAATGCGAGAACGGCCTCGACGCCGTCAAGCAGATCGGCGCGCTGCAGCCCGACCTCGTGTTCCTCGACATCCAGATGCCGCGCCTGACCGGCCTCGAGGTGCTCGAGCTGACCGGCCGCCGCGCCGGCGTGATCTTCACCACGGCCTACGACGAGCACGCGATCAAGGCGTTCGAGCTGCATGCGGTCGACTACCTGCTCAAGCCGTTCTCGAAGGCGCGCTTCGACGACGCCCTCGCGCGCGCCCGTGCGCTGCACGCGCCCGCGGCGCAGGCGTCGGAGTCCGCCGCAAAGGGCGGGCTCGACGCGCTCGTCACGCGCAAGACCGGGCCGCTGGAACGCATCCTGATCCGCGACCGCGAGCAGGTGCACGTGATCGCCATCGAGCAGGTCGAGTGCATCGAGGCGCAGGGCGACTACCTCGCGATCCACGTCGACGGCAAGTGCCACCTGAAGCCGCAGCGCATCTCGGAGATCGAGGAACAGCTCGACGCCGCGCGCTTCCTGCGCGTGCACCGCTCGTTCATCATCAGCCTCGCGCACCTGCAGGCGATCGAGCGCCCCGGCCCCGACCGCCACGCCGCGCGGCTGCGCAGCGGCAAGCGCGTGCCGATCAGCCGCAGCGGCTACGAGAAGCTGCGCACGCTGGTCTGAGCGCGCCCCGCACTGGGGCCCTGACTCCGGGTCTTGTGACCCCGGATTTCAGGCCTTCGTCTCGGCGCTCCCCGCCGCGCGTTGCTGCACCGTGCCCTTGCGTCCGGCGGCGAGGCCGGTGGCGGTGTTGATCAGCGCGAGGTGCGAGAACCCCTGCGGAAAGTTGCCCAGCTGGCGCTTCGCGACCGGGTCGTACTCCTCGGCCAGCAGGCCGACATCGTTGCGATACGTCAGCAGGCGATCGAACACGGCCTGCGCCTCGTCGATGCGATCCTGCAGCAGGTAGTTGTCTGCCAACCAGAACGTGCAAGCGAGGAACGCGCCCTCGCCGGGCGGCAGGCCGTCCTTCGAATCGCCGGTGTCGTAGCGCAGCACGAGGCCGTCGCGCAGCAGGCCGCGCTCGATCGCGGCGAGCGTTCCGCGGATGCGCGGGTCGTCCGGCGGCAGGAAGCCGACGACGGCGATCAGCAGCAGGCTCGCGTCGAGCGCGCTCGATCCGTAGGACTGCACGAACGAGTCCTGCGCCGCATCGAAGCCGCGCTCGCAGACCTGGTCGTGGATCGCGTCGCGAATCTCGCGCCAGTGCTCGACCGGCCCTTCGAGGCCGAACTCGGTGGCCGAGCGCACCGCGCGGTCGAACGCCACCCACGCCATCACCTTGGAATGCGTGAAGTGCCGGCGCCCGCCGCGCACCTCCCAGATGCCGTCGTCGGGCTCGTTCCAGATAGCCTCGAGATGGCGCACCATCGCGCATTCGAGCGACCAGCTCGTCGCGTCGAACGCGAGGCCGGCCTTGCGCGCGACGTACAGCGCGTCCAGCACCTCGCCGTAGACATCGAGCTGCACCTGCCCCGCGGCGGCGTTGCCGACGCGCACCGGCGCGGAATTCTCGTAGCCGGGCAGCCAGGGCACCTCGTACTCGTCGAGACGCCGCTCGCCGGCGACGCCGTACATGATCTGCAGGTCGTCGGGGCTGCCCGCCACCGCGCGCACCAGCCATGCGCGCCACGCCTCCGCCTCGTCGACGAAGCCCAGCTCCAGCAGCGCGTAGAGCGTGAAGGTGGCGTCGCGCAGCCAGCAGAAGCGGTAGTCCCAGTTGCGCGTGCCGCCGATCTTCTCGGGCAGCGACGTCGTCGCCGCCGCGACGATGCCGCCCGTCTCCCAGTGCGCCAGCGCCTTCAGCGTGACCAGCGAGCGCCGCACGGCCTCGGACACGTGGTCGCCCTCGGGCAGCCTGGCCGACCACGTCTCCCACTGCGCCTCGACCTGGGCCAGCGCCTGCGCCACGTCGGGCGCGGGCTTGTCCTCGCGCCACGAGCGCTGCCAGGTCAGCGAGAACGTCACCTCGTCGCCCGCGCCGACCTCGAACTCGCCGACGGTGCGCATGTCCTCGCCGCGCAGCGCCAGCGGCGTGGCCAGCGTGAGGCGGTCCGGGCCGGCCGTGAAGTGCCAGCGGCCGTCGTCCTGGCGCGAGACCCACGGCACGATCGCGCCGTAGTCGAAGCGCACCACCAGCTCGGTGCGCATCGCGACGCACCCGCGCACGCCGCGCACGATGCGCATCAGGTCGGACGCGCCTTCGCGGCGCGCCATGAAGTCGATGACGGCGACCTCGCCGTCGGCGGTCGTGAAGCGCGTCTCGAGCACCGTCGAGCCGTCGCGATAGTGCCGCTTCACGTCGACCTTGTCGGCGGCCGGCGCGACCAGCCAGCGGCCGTGCTCGGGCGCGCCGAGCAACGCGGCGAAGCAGGCCGGGCTGTCGAAGCGCGGCATGCCCATCCAGTCGATCGAGCCGTCGCGCGCGACCAGCGCGACGGTCTCCTGGTTGCCGATCAGGGCGTAGTCTTCGATGGGACTGGGCATGCGCGTTCCGGGGGTTGGAGGATCGACTCGAGCATGGCAACCCGTGGGCCGGGCGCCATCCTTTCCTACAGGATATGGGCTCCTCGATCCAAGTTGGCTGTGCACGCCGGGGCAGGTGTTCGACGACGGGCGTGCTTCGGGGGCATACGCGGGCGCGGCGTTGCGGCGCGCGCTGGCCTGAGATCGGGCAAGGCCTAGAATCACGGCCATGTCCACGCGCCGCGGCCGCCGCACCGTCTCCAGCTGGATCGCCCTGCTCGCGATCCTGATGGTGACGTTCGTGCCGGCCATGACGGGCGCCTTCCAGGCCTCGACCGGCCTGCCCTGGGACAAGGTCTGCTCGACCGCGATCGACAGGAGCGGCGCCCCGGATTCGCCCGCGGCCCCGCACGTCTTCGAACACTGTCCGTACTGCGCGCTGCACGCCGACCTGGCGCCGCCGCCCGACCCGCGCGTCGCCGATGCCGGCGTCGCGCTCGCCTTCCGCGCGTTCCCCGTCGCGTTCACGCGCGCCCCGCGCGGCAACGCCGTCTGGGCGACCGGCCAGCCGCGCGCGCCTCCTCCATTCGTCTGAGATCCGCCCGCTGGCGTCGGCCGTCGTCGACGTCGGACGAGGTGTGAATCCGTCCGCGCGCCGCGCGGGCGACCCTTGCTCTCGTGCCTCGTCGCGCCCGCCGATTGCCGGCGCCTGCGAGAGGCCACACCACCTGACCCGACACCCATGACGAAGACTCTTCCCGCGGCGGCCGCCGCGACGCTCCTCTCGCTCGCTGCCGGCACCGCGTCGGCCTGCGCCACCTGCGGCTGCTCGCTGTCCACCGACGCCGCCACCGGCTACTCGACGCAGCCGGGCTGGCGCGTCAGCCTCCAGTACGACGACATCGACCAGAGCCAGCTGCGCCACGGCAGCAAGCCGGTCTCGACCGCGCAGGTCGCCGCGATCAACGACGCCGGCGGCGACCAGGAAGTCGAGCACGACACCGTCAACCGCTACACCACCCTGGGCATCGGCTGGTCGCCCAACGAGGATTGGGGGCTGCGCGCGCTCGTGCCCTGGATCGACCGCGGCCACTCCACCTACGCGTCCGCGACGAACCCGGTCACCGACGAGCAGCTGAGCACGGCCAAGATCAAGGGCCTGGGCGACATCCGCTTCATCGCGACGTACCAGGGCCTGCTCGAGGAGAAGAACCTCGGCCTGCAACTGGGCGTCAAGCTGCCGACCGGCCACTACGGCGGCCCCAACGCCGACGGCACCGGCGTCGTCGGCCGCCATCCGGCCGCGTTCAAGGGCGGCCCGCTGTCGACCAACGAGTCGCCCGACAACCTCGTCGACACCAGCCTGCAGGCCGGCACGGGCACGACGGACGTCATCGTCGGCGCCTACTACCACCAGGCGGTCACGACGAACCTCGACGCCTTCGTCAACGGCCAGTACCAGGCCGCGTTCGCACAGCGCCTGCACGGCGCCGGCGAGGACTTCCGCGTCGGCAACACGACCTACGTCAGCTTCGGCGCGCGCTACGAGGCGAACCCGCAGATCGTGCCGCAGCTGCAGGTCAACGTCTCGCACAAGAGCGCCGACCAGGGTGCGCTCGCCGACAACCCGGACAGCGCCGGCACCGTCGTCTACCTGAGCCCCGGCGTGACGGGCACGCTGTCCGACCACGTGCAGGCCTTCGCGTTCGTGCAGCTGCCGGTGGCGAGCCACCTGGTCGGCTACCAGCTGGCGCCGCGCTGGACGGGATCGGCCGGGGTGAGCTACGCGTTCTGACCGGACGCCTCGGGGCGAGCGGGCGAAAAAAAAGCTCCCAATGTCATCGGGAGCTTTTTCTTGCAGTGTCGGGTGGGGTGGCTAATGGGACTCGAACCCACGACAACCAGAATCACAATCTGGGACTCTACCAACTGAGCTATAGCCACCACCGGAGCCAAAGATTATAGCGCGTTTTTTTCAGTTGGCGGCCGACGCGGCTTGCGACGTGAACTTGGCGATGCGGTCGTCGTGGTACTTGACCTTGTAGCGCGTCTTCAGCGAGTCGTAGACCGCTTCGGCCTCGGCTTCCTCGAACGCGTTGGTGAAGGCGTTCTTGAACTGCGCGGTCTCGTTGGGGTCGGGCAGGTGCGGCGTCGACTTCAGGACGCGGATCGCGGCGAAGCTGCCGTCCGGCAACACGACGCCGACGACGGTCGGGCCCTTGGACAGGTCGGCCTGCAGCGCGGCGTCGACGACCGTGCGCGGCACGGCGCCGGTGCGGTCGAGACGGCTCACGGTGGCGGCCTGCGGCAGCGCCAGCGCGGGATCCTTCTTCGCCTCGGCCACGCGCGCCTCGCCGTCCTTGCGCGCGTTGGCGGCAGCCTGCGCGCTGCGCACGGCCGCGACGACCAGGTCGTGCACCTCGGCCAGCGGACGCGTGTGCTGCGGCGCGTACTCGACGACGTGCGCCGCCGCGAGCTGGTTCGGGCCGGACTCGACGGCCTCGGTGTTGTGCTTGTTCTTGATCGCGTCGGTGGCGAACACGGCGGCCAGCAGCTTGGGCGAGGCGAGCGGGCCGGTGGCGCCCGCCGCGGGCGTGCGCGTGACCGTGGCCGTCTGCTTGGTCAGCTGGAAGGCCTTGGCCGCCGCGTCGAGGCTGTCGGCCTGTTCGTAGACGGTGTCCTTGAACTTCTCCGCGTCGGCCGAGAACAGCTTCAGCGCCTCCTGCGCCTTCAACTGGTCCTCGATCTGCGGCTTGACCTCGTCGAACGGCTTGACGGCGCCGCCGCGCACGCCGGTCAGCTTGACGATCTGGAAGCCGCCGTCGATGCGGATGATGTCGCTGATCTGGTCGGGCTTCATCGAGAACAGCGCGTCGTCCAGCGCCGGCACGCCGAGCGCGCCCTTGCGCATGAAGTCGAGGTCGCCGCCTTCGAGCGGGCCGCCGTCCTGCGGGATCTTCTTCGCGATGTCGGCGAAGCCGGCCGGGTTCTTGCGCACCGCGGCGAGCTCGCTCTCCGCCAGCGCCTTGGCCTTGGCCACGTCGGCGGGCGACGCGTTGGGCGCGACCTTCGCGAGGATGTAGCTGGCGCTGCGCTCCTCGGGCGTCGTGTAGCGGCTCTTGTTGGCGTCGTAGTAGCCCTGCACCAGCGTCGGGTCGGCCTTGACCTGCGACTGCAGCGCGGGCGCGTCCAGCACCAGGTACTCGATCCTGGCCTGCTCGGGCGCGACGAAGTCGGCGGCGTGGGCCTTGTAGTACGCCTCGACCTGCGCGTCGGTGGGCTGGATCGCGGCGGTGTAGTCCTTGGTGTCGAAGTGCTGCCACTGGATGTCGCGCTGGTCGAACCAGGCGTCGGTGCTGGCCTTCATCGACGAGGCGGGCAGGAAGCCGCTGATCGCGACGCCCTGCTGCGCCTGGTTGCGCGCGAGTTGGCGGGCGATGTTCTCGAGCAGCGCGTTGCCGCCCAGCCCTTGCTGGGCCAGCACGGCGTCGCGCGTGGCCTTGGGCATCGCGCGCAGCTGGTCGAACTCCGGGTTGGTCTGGTACTCGTGGGCGACGCGCTCGTCGCTCACCGCCAGGTTCTCGTGCACCACCGCGGCCTGCAGCACGCGATCGCGCACGATGGCGTCCAGCGAGCGGCGCTGCGCCTCGGGCGTGTCGAGCAGCTTGAGGTCGACCTGCGGATTGCGCGAACGGATCTGGTCGACGTCCTGGCGGCGCTGCGCGTCCCAGTCGGCGTGCGTGATGTCGTGGCCGTCCACCGACGCGACCGGGACGGCCGATTCGTTGGGCTGGAGATAGCTCGAGAGGCCGACGAAACCGAACACCGGGATGATCACGATGCCAAGCATCACCTGCAGGACGCGGTTGTGCGACCGGACGAAATCAAACATGGAAAGCCTCTTGGAACACTTGGGGCGGACGAATCAACCGCAATGGCAAAAACGACAAAGGCGAACTCGCGTTCGGGAGTTCGCCTGGTTCGATCGGACTGAAAAGGAAACGATCGAGAGGTGGTGGGTGCTGACGGGCTCGAACCGCCGACCTACGCCGTGTAAGGGCGCTGCTCTACCAACTGAGCTAAGCACCCGCTGGAACCCTCTGCGGCGCGCTGCCCGGATGCGGACGGCGCGACGCGAGCGTCTCAGTTGACCGCGTCCTTCAGGCCCTTGCCCGGACGGAACTTCGGCACCTTGGCCGACTTGATCTTGATGGGTTCGTTGGTGCGCGGATTGCGGCCGACACGCGCGGCGCGCTTGGTCACGGCAAAGGTGCCGAACCCGACGATCGACACGCTGCCACCCTTTTTCAAGGTGGTCTTCACGCCGCCGATAACCGCCTCCAGCGCGCGGGTTGCCGCGGCCTTGGAGATGTCGGCCTGGCGGGCGATGTGTTCGATCAATTCAGACTTGTTCACGAAGGAACCCCCTCTCGAAAATACGCTGGCGATTGTTTGATGGAAGCGGCGCTGACCGACCGCGGCGAGCCGCCGGAACCCGGCGCCACGCTGAAAAAAACGTTGGCCTCGACGGCCATGGATGATTACAGACCTTGTGCCCTGACAGTGTCAAGGGAGAGGCGGATTGTATTGGCTTTCGTTACACGGGCCTGCCTGCGCGGCAGCATGGCCGTCAGCGCAAACCCTGATGAAGGAGCGTCGGGAAGCGAGGCTGGCAGCCGAGCCGATCCGAACTCCCCCTCGGGGGGCAGCGACGGGAGGAGCGAGGGGGCTGTCATTTCGCCTTGGCGCGGATTTCGGGGATCGCCTTCTGCAGGTAATAGACCATCGACCAGATCGTCAGCACGGCCGCAATGACGAGCAGCCCCGTGCCCCACAGGTGCGTGTCGATCAGGCCGAACAGGCGGTGCTCGCCGACGCCGTCGTACAGCAGGAACGGGATCGCGACCATCTGCATCGTCGTCTTCCACTTGCCGAGCATGTGCACGGCCACGCTCTTCGACGCGCCGATCTGGGCCATCCATTCGCGCAGCGACGAGATCGCGATCTCGCGGCCGATGATCACCAGCGCCAGCAGCGCGTTGCAGCGATCCAGGTGCACGAGCACCAGCAGCGACGCGCAGACGAGGAACTTGTCGGCCACCGGATCGAGGAAGGCCCCGAAGGCCGACGCCTGGTTGAGCTTGCGCGCGAGATAGCCATCGAGCCAGTCGGTCAGCGCGGTCACCACGAACAGCACCGTGGCGATCAGGTTGCGCATCGGATCGCTGATCGGCAGGTAGAACACGCCGACGATCAACGGAATGGCGACGATGCGCGCCCAGGTCAGCAGAGTGGGGATCGTGAAGAACATCGGGCCATTCTGCCTTGCAATGCGTGACCTGCGGATGTGGGAGTCCGCAGGGCCGGCGCGTCGCGCTCAATCCAGGATGCGCGGCTTGAAGTGGCGGTCGTCATCGAACAGGAAGACCTCGGTGAACTTCCACGGCCTGGGCACGTGCGAGGCATCGCCGAACGGCGCGGCGCGCCGGATGGCGTCCATCGCGATCTGGATCGTGTCCGTGGCCTGCGTCGGCGTGCGCATGACGCCGATGTGGCGCACGCTGCCGTCGGCGTTGACCTCGAGCTCGAGCACGGGGATCGCCAGCAGGATGTCGGGCGCGCGCGTCAGGTAGGTGATCTTCGGATTGGCCGCGATGAGGCGGGCCGCGATCTGGCGCTGGTACTCGTCGACGGTCTGCGCGGGACGCGTGTACGGCGCGGGGGCCGGCGCGGGCGCGGGCGTCACGCGCGCGGGCGCGGGGGCCGGCGTGCGCGTCGGCTGCGGTGCCGGCGTCTGGCAGGCCGACACGGCGCACAGGCCCAGCCAGGCGGCGGCGCGGCGCAGGCGCCGAGGCTTGCGGGACGCGTCGCGTGAATCAGTGCAGGGCACGGTAGATCTCCTCGGCCAGGGTACGCGAAATGCCATCGACGGCCATCAACTCCTCAACGCTCGCGGCCCCGACGCCGCGGACACCGCCGAAGCGCTGTAACAACTTCGCACGCTTTTTCGCGCCGATGCCCGGGATCTCCTCGAGCTTGCTGCTGCCGCTGCCCGTGCGCACGCTCGCCCGCTTGGCGCGCATGCCGGTGATCGCGAAGCGGTGCGCCTCGTCGCGGATCTGGGCCACCAGCATCAGCGCGGCGGAGTCGGCCGGCAGCGTCAGCTTCTCGCGGCCGTCGGCGAACACGAGTTCCTCCAGGCCGACCTTGCGGCCCTCGCCCTTCTCGACGCCGACGATGCGCGAGATGTCGAGCCCCAGCGACTTGAACACCTCGCGCGCCATCGACACCTGGCCGCGCCCGCCGTCCACCAGCACGAGATCGGGCAGGCGGGTGCCGGACGAGCGCTTGGCGGCCGGCGCCTGCGGCTCGGTGTCCGCTGCAATGGCCGGTTCGGCGAGCGCCGCGTCGACCAGCGGCTCCTCGCTGCCCGCGCTGTCGGCGGCCAGCGGCGCGCCGGTCAGCGGGTCGGACTGCGCGTCGGCCGCGGCGTCGAGCGGCACGTCCTGCGCCGCATCGACCGCGTCGACCGTCGCGACCGGCACGACGCCGAAGCGCGAGTAGCGCCGCGTCAGCACCTGGCGCATCGCGGCGTAGTCGTCGCCGCCGATGATGCCCGTGATGTTGAAGCGCCGGTATTGCGCGCTCTGCATCTTGTGGCCTTCGTAGACCACGCAGGACGCCTGCGTCGCCTCGCCGGCGGTGTGCGAGATGTCGAAGCACTCGATGCGCAGCGTGTCGAGATCGTCCGGCACCAGGTCGATCGCGTCGGCCAGCGCGCGCGTGCGTTCGCGCTGCGAGCCCTCCTCGGCCAGCAGGCGGCCGAGCGCGAGGTCGGCGCCCTTCTCGCACATCTCGAGCCAGATGCGGCGCTGCTCGCGCGGGTTGGACTGCACGTTGATCTTCATGCCGGTCTGTTGCGACAGCGCCTCGACCAGCGACTTGGCTACCGCGTGGCTCGTCACCCACTGCGGCGGCGGCGCGCTGCCGAGGTAGTGCTGCGCGATGAAGGCCTCGAGCACCTGCACTGCGGGCTCGGCAGGCTCGCCGGCCGCATCGTCGTCGACGTCCAGCCCGCCGCCGATGGCGGTGGCGTCCTCGACGTGCGTCGGGAAGTACGCGCGGTCGCCGAGATGGCGGCCGCCGCGCACCATCGCGAGGTTGACGCAGGCGCGGCCGCCCTGCAGCTTGACGGCCAGGATGTCGACGTCCTTGTCGCGCGCCGACAGGCTGCTCTCGTCCATCGCCTGCTGGTGCAGCACGCGCGACAGCGCCGAGATGCGGTTGCGGTATTCCGCCGCGCGCTCGAACTCGAGGGCGTCCGCGTGCTTCATCATCGACGTCTGCAGCTCGGTCATCACGGTCTCGTGATCGCCCAGCAGGAAGCGCTCGGCGTCGCGCACGTCGCGCTCGTAGTCGGGCGCGGAGACGAGCCCCACGCACGGGCCCGAGCAGCGCTGGATCTGGTACAGCAGGCACGGCCGCGAGCGGTTGGCGAAGACGGTGTCCTCGCAGGTGCGCAGCTTGAACACCTTCTGGATCAGCTGGATCGTCTCCTTGACGGCCCACGCGCCCGGATAGGGCCCGAAGTACTTGTGCTTGCGGTCGACGGCGCCGCGGTAGTACGCCACGCGCGGGAACGGGTGCGAGACCAGGCGCAGGTACGGGTAGCTCTTGTCGTCGCGGAACAGGATGTTGAACTTCGGGTTCAACGTCTTGATCAGGTTGTTCTCGAGCAGCAGCGCCTCGGCCTCGGTGCGCACGACCGTCGTCTCGAGCCGCGCGATGCGGCCGATCATGTGGCCGATGCGCGTGCCGCCGTGATCCTTCTGGAAGTAGCTCGCGACGCGCCGCTTGAGGTTGCGCGCCTTGCCGACGTACAGCACCGTGCCCGCGACGTCGAAGTAGCGATAGACGCCCGGCATCGCGGGCAGCGCGTTGACCTCGGCCAGCAGGCGCTCGCGCGCGACGCGCGCCGCCTCGACCGCCGCGCGGTCGGCCTCCTCGGCCTGGACGGCGCGCGAGTCCTCCTGCGCCGTGTTGACTATCCAGGCCTCGACGTCCTCGGCGCTGCCCAGCTGGGCCGACGACACGGGAAACGCCGTCGGGCCGCCCTTCTTGGCGACGGCAGCAGGGATCTTGGCGTCGCCCGGCGACGGTTTCGAGGAAGTGGAACGCGGCATGAGCCCGTCATTGTGCCGCGCGCCAAATACCCGGTGTCAGGTCTTGCAGTGCAACGGTGTCAGGTCTTGCACTGCAACAGTGTCAGGTCTTGCAGCGCAAGATCTGACACCGATGCGCGAACCACCGGGCAAAACCGCCGCAACACGCCTGCGCATAATCGCCGCGATGCCTTCGACCGCCCACTCCACGCCGATGCCACCGCTGCTGTGGGACCTCTTCTGCCGCGTCATCGACAACTTCGGCGACATCGGCGTCTGCTGGCGCCTCGCCTGCAACCTGGCCGACCGCGGCCAGCGCGTGCGGCTGTGGGTGGACGACGCGACCGCGCTGCGCTGGATGGCACCCGACGGCCACGACGGCGTCGAGGTGGTCACGTGGCTCGCTGCCACGACGTTCCCGCCGCCGGGCGACGTCGTCGTCGAGGCCTTCGGCTGCGATCCGGCGCCGGCCTTCCTCGCGGCAATGGCCGCCGCGGGCGAGGACGCGGAGCCGCCCGTGTGGATCAACCTCGAATACCTCAGCGCGGAGGCCTACGTCGAACGCAGCCACGCGCTCGCGTCGCCGCAGATGAGTGGCCCGGCGCGCGGCCTGACGAAGTGGTTCTTCTATCCTGGCTTCACCGCAGCCACCGGCGGCCTGCTGCGCGAGCCTTCGCTGTCGGCCGAACAGGCGGTGTTCGACCGCGACGCGTGGCTGACCGCCCGGGGCATCGCGCTGCGCGACGACGAGCGCGTGGTCAGCGTGTTCTGCTATCCCGGCGCGCCGGTCGATCGCCTCGTCGCCTCGCTCGCCGCCGACGGCCGCACGACGCTGCTGGCCACCGCGCCCGGCGCGGCCACCGGCGCCGTGCGCGCCTCGCTGGCGATGCTGGGCGAACAGGCGGCGCTGCGTCAGCACGCGCTGCCCTGGCTGACCCAGCCCCAGTTCGACCGCCTGCTGTGGGCCGCCGACCTCAATTTCGTGCGCGGCGAGGATTCCTGGGTGCGCGCGCAATGGGCCGGCAAGCCCTTCGTCTGGCAGGCCTATCCGCAGCAGGACGGTGCGCACGGCCCGAAGATCGGGGCCTTCCTGGACCTGGCGCTGGCCACGGCCGCGCAGGACGCCGCGGAGCCGCTGCGCGACTGGACGGCCGCCTGGAACACGCTCGACGACCCCGCCGCGCCGCTGCCCGCCTGGACGCCGCAGACCCTGGCCGCCGTCGGCGCGGCCGCCCGGGCGTGGCGTGACCGATTGACCGGGTCCGCCGACCTCGTGACACGCCTGCTCGCCTTCGTCCGAGAAAAGCGCTAAAATGCAGGGCTTTGCGTTACGTCAGCGGCAGGATGTCCGGCTGCGCGAGCGAACGCCAGTCACTCGAAACCCGTCGCATCCCTGCGCGGCTTTCCCGGTGTTGGCGGTTCCGTCCTCGACCAACAGTAACGCAGCTCTGGAAATCGACCCATGAAAATCGCTCAGGAAATCCGCGCCGGCAACGTCATCATGCAGGGCAAGGACCCGATGGTCGTGCTGAAGACCGAATACAGCCGCGGTGGCCGCAATGCCGCCACCGTGCGCATGAAGATGAAGAACCTGCTCAACGGTTCCGGTGCCGAAGTCGTCTTCAAGGCCGACGACAAGATGGACCAGATCATCCTCGACAAGAAGGATTGCACGTACACGTACTTCGCCGATCCGATGTACGTGTTCATGGACGCCGAGTACAACCAGTTCGAAGTCGAGTCCGAGAACATGGGCGACGCCATCAACTACCTCGAGGACAACATGCCCGTCGAAGTGGTGTTCTACGACGGCAAGGCCATCTCGGTCGAACTGCCCACCAGCGTCGTGCGCGAGATCACCACCGAGCCGGCCGCCAAGGGCGACACGTCGGGCAAGGTCATGAAGCCCGCGCGCATCGCCACCGGCTTCGAGATCTCGGTGCCGTCGTTCGTCGAATCCGGCGACAAGATCGAAATCGACACGCGCACGCACGAATACCGCAAGCGCGTGTAAGCCTCATCCAGGCTTGCCGAAAGGCGCCTCCGGCTCACGGCCGCAGGCGCTTTTTCTTTGCCCGCCGCGGTCATCGACATCCGCCGGTGTCAGGTCTTGCAGTGCAACGGTGTCAGGTCTTGCACTGCAACGGTGTCTTGCAGTGCAACTTGCGTGGTTGGTGACAGTCCTGCCCGGTATGCCAAGCCTCGCGTCGTTGCACTGCAAGACCTGACACCGCCACAGGCGTTGCAATGCAAGACCTGACACCGCACAACGCACAATCGCGCCATGAAGCCAGACGCCATCGTCCCCGCCGAGGTCGACTTCAGCGACCCGCTGTCGCCGCGATCGCCGCGCTTCGACGACCGCTATCACGCGGCCTATGGCGCGTTCGAGCAGGCGGCGCACGTGTTCCTGGGCGGCAACGAGCTGCCTGCGCGCTGGCAGGGGCGCGATGCGTTCACGATCCTCGAGACGGGCTTCGGCCTGGGCAACAACTTCCTCGCGACGTGGGCGGCGTGGCGCGCCGATCCGCGGCGTCCCTCGCTGCTGCGCTTCGTCTCGATCGAGAAGCACCCGCTGCAGCTCGACGACCTGCGGCGCGCGCTCGCCGGCTCCAGCGAGCCCGCCCTCGCCGCGCAGCTGTGCGACGCCTGGCCGCCGCTGACGCCCGACCTGCACCTGCTGGCGTTCGACGGCGGCCGCGTCGAGCTGCTGCTGGTGCTGGGCGACGCCACCGAGCGGCTGCGCGAGATCGTCGCGAGCGTCGACGCGTTCTTCCTCGACGGCTTCGCGCCCGACCGCAATCCGCAGATGTGGTCGCCCGGCATCTTCAAGGCCTTGTCTCGCCTGGCCGCGCCCGGCGCCACGGCCGCGACGTGGAGCGCCGCGCGCGCGGTGCGCGACGGCCTGCAGCAGGCCGGCTTCGCGTGGCGCGCGGCCGACGGCATCGGCGGCAAGCGCCACATCACGCTCGCGACGTTCGAGCCGCGCGCGCCGCTGCGCAAGCCCGTCGGGCGCACCGGTGACCCGCGCACCAGGAGCGTCGCGATCGTCGGCGGCGGCCTCGCGGGCGCGGCGTGCGCGCGCTCGCTCGCACGCGCGGGCCTGCGCTGCACCGTGTTCGACCGCCAGGCGCAGCCCGCGGGCGCGGCCTCGGGCAACGTCGCGGGCCTGTTCCACGGCGTGTTCCATCCCGACGACGGCATGCACGCGCGCGCGCACCGCGCGGCCGCGCTCGCCGCGCGTGACGCGTACGCGCGTGCGATCGAGGCCGGCATCGCGGGCCAGTGCGCCGGCCTCGTGCGGCTCGTGCCCGAACTGGCCGATCCCGCGCCCCTGCTGGCCAAACTGGCCCGCAGCGGATTGCCCGACGACTACCTGCAGGCGTGGTCGCCCGACCAGGTCGAGGCCGCGGGCGGCCCGGCCTGCGCCGCGTGGTTCTATCCGGGCGGCGGCTGGATCGCGCCCGGCGACCTGGCACGCTGGTGGCTGCGCGACGACGACATCCTATGGCGCGGCGGCGTCGCCGTCACGCGACTCGAGCGCCGCGACGAGCGCTGGCACCTGTTCGACGCGTCCGGCGCGCCGCTCGGTGCCGTGGACGCCGTGGTCTTCGCCAACGCCGGCGACGCGACGTCGCTGTGGTCGCGCGCGACGGACGCCCAAGGCCACGCGCTCGCCGCCGACAGCGACTGGATCGCGCCGCTCGCGTCGACGCGCGGCCAGGTCAGCATCGTCGCCGCGGGCACGCCGGGCCTGCGCCCGCCCGCCTGGCCGATCGCCGGCTCGGGCTACGCGCTCACGCTGAAGGACGGCGCCGTGATGTGCGGCGCGACGACCGCGGCCGACGATCCGGATGCCGACGTCCGCCTCGCCGACCACGCGCACAACCTGCGCCAGCTCGCGGCCGTCACCGGCTCGCGGCTGCTGGCCGCGCTGCCGGAATGGGTGGCCACGGCCGACGACGACGAGCACCTCGCCGCGGACCTCGTGGCGCGCGGCCGCCTGCATGGCCGCGTCGGCTGGCGCGCGACGGCCGCTGACCGGCTGCCGCTGATCGGCGCCGTGCCGCAGCAGCCGGCCGCCGGCGGCGACGCCCTGCCCGACCAGCCGCGCCACTGGCCGCGCGTGCCGGGGCTGTTCGTCGCGGCGGGCTTCGGCTCGCGCGGCCTGACGTGGGCGCCGCTGGCCGGCCGCCTGATCGCGAGCTGGATCGCCGACGCGCCGTATCCGCTGCCGGCCGGCATCGTCGACGCGCTCGACCCGGCGCGTCTCTGCACGCGCAAGGTGCGCGCGTCGCGCCGTCCGGCCTGATCACTTCGCGTCGCGGAACGTCATCAGCGTCTCGAGCACTCGTTGCGTCGTCATGGCCAGTTGGGCCAGCGGCCGGTGCGCGAGGCCCAGCTGCCGCACCAGCGCCGGCCGCAGCGGACGCACCTGCAGCCGTCCGCCCAGCATCTCGTCGGGATGCTCGAACGGCAGCACCGACGCGCCATAGCCCGCGGCCACCAGCTGGCGCGTGATCTCGTTGATCGTGACCTCGACGCGCAGGTCGGCGCGCAGCCCGGCCTGCGCGAACCACGCGGTGACGGCCTGCGCGACGTGCGTCGCCGGCTCGTCGAGGATCAGTGGCTGCCTCGCCAGCCAGGCGGGCGTCACGACGGCCGGCGCCTTCCACGCGGCCGGCACGATCGCCATGATCGGCGTGCGCCGCAACGGCGTCAGCGTCAACGTCGGATAGCCGGCCTGCGGCAGCGCGACCAGCGCGAGGTCGACGTCGTCGACGAACAGTTTGGCCATCAAGCCGGCCGAGTTGCCGAGCGTCAGCTGCACGTCGATGTTCGGATGCGCGGCCTCCAGCGCCGCGATCAGTTTCGGCAGCAGGTAGGTGGTGGCACCGGCCGAGCAGGCAAGGCGCACGCGGCCCTCCTGGCCGTCGCGATGGCGCTGGACGGCCGCGACCGCGTCGTCGGCGTCGCGCAGCAGGCGGCGCGCGCGGGCCACGAGATCGGCGCCGGCGGCGGTCGGCGTCACGCGGCGGTGGCCACGCACCAGCAGCGGCGCGTCCAGGCGCGCCTCGAGCTCGCCGATGTGCAGGCTGATCGTCGGCTGCGCGAGATGCAGCGCGCGGCCGGCAGCCGAGAAGGTGCCGAGGTCGGCGATCGCGACGAGCGTGCGCAGCTGGTCGAGGTTCAGCTCTCTCATCATCTTTCCTGATGGCCATGTACAGGAATCTCAACTTCCCCGATGCCATCGCCGACGGCAGCATAGCCTGCCATGAACGCCGACGCCACCCGCCCGCCCCTGCACGTCCACGCGCTCGTCGCCCTGTGCGTCCTCAATCACGTCGCCTTGTCGGGCGCCCGCGTCGCGCTCGCGCTGCAGGCGCTGCGCCTGGGCGTGCCGTCGATCGGACTCGCGCTGATGCTGGCGCCCTTCGCGCTGACCTCCACGCTCGCCGCGCTACCGCTGGGACGCTGCGTCGACCGCATCGGCGCCCGCGTGCCGGCGCTCGCGGGCATGGCGCTGACGACGATCGCGCTGGCCGGCGCGGCCTGGCGTCCGCACGCCGCCGTGCTGACCGCGGCGGCCGCGCTCATCGGCCTCGGCCACACGGCGTCGCTGATCGCCTTGCAGAGCGAGCTCGCGCGCGACCGCGACGAGCGCGCGCGCCGGGCCGGCTTCGCGGGCTTCGCGATCGGCACCGCGGCGTCGGGCGGCATCGGGCCGTTCCTGGCCGGGCAATGCATGGCGCTGGCGGGCGCGCACGCGGCGTTCGGCATGCTGGCGCTGCTGTCGTTCGCGGCCTGGCGCGGCGGCGTGGCGAACGCGCGGCGATTGATCTCGACACGAGCGGCTGCGTCGAACACGCGACCCGCGCTGTTCTCGCGCGCCACGGTCGCCGGACTCGGCGGCCTGCGCCGCCTGATGCTGGCCGACCTGCTGATGGCCTTCGCGTGGAACGCCAACGGCTTCGTCGTGCCGCTGGTGGCGCAACGCCAGGGCTGGCACGCCGACACCGTCGGCAACCTGCTCGGCTGCTTCGGTGTCGCGGTGATGCTCGTGCGCGCGCTGCCGGGCGCGTTACGCGCGCGCGGGGGCGACTGGCGCGTGATCGCACGAGCGCTGCTGATCAGCGGCGCGGTGCTCGCACTGCTGCCGCTGATCAGCGGCATGCCCGGGCCTTACGCGCTGGAAGCCTTGTTCGGCTGCGGCCTGGGCAGTTCGCTGCCGTCGGTGCTGGCGTTGATCGAGCAACGCACGCCGCCGGGACGGCGCGCCGAGGTGCTGGGCCTGCGCCAGGCCGTGCTGGGACTCGGAGCGACGACGCTGCCGACCGCGCTCGGGGCGCTGGTGGCGGCGACGGGAATCGTCACCGCGCTGCTCGGATTCGGCGGCGCGTTGCTCGTCGCCGGCGCGACGATCGCGCCGCCGGCCCGACCCATCAGGAGCGCTCGTACGTCAGCGTCTGCACGCCGGTCGACGTCCCCAGCAGGCACACGTTCGCCCGATGGCGCGCGAAGATGCCCACGCTGACCACGCCGGGCCACTGGTTGATCTCGCGCTCGAGGGCGTCGGGGTCGGTGATGGCCAGCCCGCGCACGTCGATCAGCGGGTGCCCGTTGTCGGTCAGCACGTTGGCGCGCACGCTGGGCTGGCCGCCCATCGCGACGAAGCGGCGCATGATCTGCGCGACGGCGATGGCTATGACTTCGACCGGCAGCGGGAAGCGGCCGAGCACGTCGACCTTCTTCGATTCGTCGGCGATGCAGATGAACTGGCCGGCGAGGTCGGCGACGATCTTCTCGCGCGTCAGCGCCGCGCCGCCGCCCTTGATCATGCAGCCGTGCGAGTCGATCTCGTCGGCGCCGTCGACGTACACACCGAGTCCTGTCACGTCGTTGGCCTCCAGCACCGGGATGCCCAGCGCCTTGAGCCGCGCCGTGCTCTGCACCGAGCTCGACACGGCGCCGGCCACGCGCACCGGCATCTTGCCGAGCGCCTCGATGAAGTGGTTCACCGTGGTGCCGGTGCCCACGCCGACGATGCTGCCGGGCTGCACGTACGCGATCGCGGCCTGGCCGACCAGGGCTTTGAGTTCGTCTTGAGTGGTCATGTTGGCCCCCAGTCAGCGGAGTACCGCTGCCAGCTCCCCGAGGGGGCGCGCGGCCTTGCTCCGGAGCGGCCGAGCGCGGCGGCCGCGCGCTTTCGCCCTTCGCTTGGCCGACACGCACCGGCGCCTGCGCCTTCGGATTGCGAGTCAGCGAGTTGGCTTCGTCGGTCTGTTGTGGAGTCAGGGACAATGCAATATCGCATCCAGTCCCGATTGTCCCATGTCGCTCGTTCCCTACGCCCTGACCCGCCCGTTCCTGTTCGGCCTCGATCCGGAACACGCCCACGAGATCACGCTGGACGCGATCGCGCGGCTGCAGAACACGCCGCTGCAATGCCTGTGGAGCGAGGCGCGCGTCGCCGACCCGGTGACGATCGCCGGCCTGAAGTTCCCGAACCGCGTCGGCCTGGCCGCCGGCCTCGACAAGAACGGCCGCTGCATCGACGGCCTCGGCGCGATGGGCTTCGGCTTCATCGAGGTCGGCACCGTGACGCCCAAGGCGCAGCCGGGCAATCCGAAGCCGCGCATGTTCCGGCTGCCCGAGGCCAGCGCGCTGATCAACCGGCTGGGCTTCAACAACCTGGGCCTGCCCGCGTTCCTCGACAACGTGAAGCGCGCGCGCAGCTTCCGCGCGGCCGGCGGCATCCTGGGCCTGAACATCGGCAAGAACGCCGCGACGCCGATCGAGAACGCGACCGACGACTACCTGATCGGCTTGGCCGGCGTCTATCCGCACGCCGACTACGTGACCGTCAACATCTCCAGCCCCAACACCAAGAACCTGCGCGCGCTGCAGAGCGACGAGGCGCTCGACGCGCTTCTGGGCGCGCTGACCGAACGCCGCGCCGCGCTCGCGAAGGAGCACCGCCGCCAGGTGCCGATGTTCCTGAAGATCGCACCCGACCTGGACGAGGGCCAGATCCATGTCATCGCCGCGACGCTGGGCCGCCACGGCATGGACGGCGTGATCGCCACCAACACGACGATCTCGCGCGACGCAGTCAAGGGCATGCAGCATGCGGAAGAAGCGGGCGGCCTTTCGGGCAAGCCGGTGCTCGAAGCCAGCAACGACGTCATCCGCCAGCTGCGCGGCGAGCTGGGCAAGGACTTCCCCATCATCGGCGTGGGCGGCGTGCTGTCGGGCGCCGATGCCAGGTCCAAGATCGCGGCGGGCGCGGATCTCGTGCAGATCTACACCGGCCTGATCTACCAGGGAGCGCCGCTGGTGCGCGACGCGGCGCTGGCGATCAAGCGGTGAACGCGATGCGGATCCTGCCTTCCCTGATAGCCCTGCTGATGGCAAGCCTGGCCGCGACGGCGAGCGCCACGCCGCCCGACTTCGTCGCCGACGACGCCGTCCGCCAGGCCGCCGAAGCGTCCGCGGCCGACGCCGTGCGCATCGCGCAGCAGCAGTTCCACCTCAAGCTCGATGGCAGCGAGGACAGCATCGACGAGGTCGAGCGCGCGCTCGTCGCGCTCAACGCGACCTACGCGATCGCCTCGCCCAAGCCGAAGGACGCCGAGTTGATGCCGTTCGCCCAGGCCTTCGGCGCCTATGTCGGCGAGGTCTATCGCAGGCACCACGGCGCCACGTGGGGCACCGTCACGCTGAACGGCAACAGCTACCCCGGCTTCCGCACGGAATCCGGCGTGAACGTCTGGCCCGTGGGCCGCGTGCTCAACGTGATCACCGACGGGCCGGACAACGACATCGCGTACTTCTACCGCAAGCTCGTCGCGGGTCCGGCGAAGGACTGAGTCGCCCCCGTCGCGGCGCAGAAAGGAAGACGGGGCCGCGCAGGCCCCGTTCGTTTGACCGTCCGCCGCCGCGCCGTCAGTGAATCGGCGCGCCGGTGCGCTCCTGCAGCTGTTCCTTCGTCACGCCCGGCGCCAGCTCGACCAGCGTCAGCCCTTCGGGCCCGACGTCCAGCACGGCCAGGTCGGTGATGATGCGATTGACGACGCCCACGCCCGTCAGCGGCAGCGTGCACTTGGGGATGATCTTGAGGTCGGTCGAGCCGTCCTTCTTCGTCGCGACGTGCTCCATCAGCACCACGACGCGGCCGACGCCGGCGACCAGGTCCATCGCGCCGCCCATGCCCTTGACCATCTTGCCCGGGATCATCCAGTTGGCGAGATCGCCGTGCTCGCTGACCTGCATCGCGCCGAGGATGGCGAGGTTGATCTTGCCGCCGCGGATCATGCCGAAGCTGTCGGCGCTGGAGAAGATGCTCGAGCCGGGCAGCGTCGTCACCGTCTGCTTGCCGGCGTTGATCATGTCGGCGTCGACCTGGTCCTCGGTCGGGAACGGCCCGATGCCCAGCAGGCCGTTTTCGCTCTGCAGCCACACCTCCATGCCCGAAGGCACATGGTTGGCGACCAGCGTCGGCAGGCCGATGCCGAGGTTCACGTAGAAGCCGTCCTGCAGTTCCTTGGCGGCACGTGCCGCCATTTCGTCTCGCGTCCAAGCCATTTGTGTTGTCTCCGTGTTCTCAAGCGGCCGTCTTCGTGACGGTGCGTTGTTCGATGCGCTTCTCGGGGTGGGCGTTCAGCACGATGCGGTGCACGAAGATGCCCGGCAGGTGGACGGTGTCCGGATCGAAGGTGCCGGTCTCGACGATCTCCTCGACCTCGACCACCGTGATCCTGCCGGCCTGCGCCACGTTCGGATTGAAGTTGCGCGCGGTGCGGCGGAACATCAGGTTGCCCGACTTGTCGGCCTTCCAGGCCTTGACCAGCGAGACGTCCGGATTGAGCGCCAGCTCCATCACGTACTTGTGGCCGTCGAACTCGCGGATCTCCTTGCCGTCGGCCACGATGGTGCCGACGCCCGTCTTCGTGAAGAACGCCGGGATGCCCGCGCCGCCGGCGCGCAGCTTCTCGGCCAGCGTGCCCTGCGGCGTGAAGTCGAGCTTCAATTCGCCGGCCAGGTACTGGCGCTCGAACTCCTTGTTCTCGCCGACGTAGCTGGAGATCATCTTGCTGATCTGGCGCGTCGCGAGCAGCTTGCCGAGCCCGAAGCCGTCGACGCCCGCGTTGTTGGAGATGACCGTCAGGTCCTTGACGCCCGAGTCGCGCAACGCGTCGATCAGCGCCTCGGGAATGCCGCAGAGGCCGAAGCCCCCGACGGCCATCAGTTGCCCGTCCTTGACGATGCCTTGCAGCGCCGCGGCGGCGCTCGGATAGACCTTGTTCATGCGCGCTTGTCTCCGGAATGAAAGTCGGTTCGACTGCCCGGAGTCTGCTCCGGTGCGGATCGCCCAGAGCGTACTACTTAAGGCGTTACGTAGTCATTACGTAGAATTGACTACATGACCGTCGCCGACCTGCAGAAGCTGTATGCCGAGATCTTCGCCGAATGGGTGCGCGAGCTCGAACTCGAAGTCCGCGCCGCCACCGACGACAGCGTCACGCTCGCGCTGCCCGTGCGCGCGCGTCACGTGCACGCGGGCGGCGTCGTCTGCGGCCAGACGCTGATGGCCGCCGCCGACACCGCGCTGGTGCTGGCGATCAGCCACCGGCTGGGCGGCTTCCGGCCGCAGACCACCGTCCAGCTGCAGACGAGCTTCCTGCGCCCGGTGGGCAAGGACGTCGCCGAGGTGGCCGTCGAGGCGCGCATCCTCAAGAGCGGCCGCAGCCTCGTGTTCGGCGAGGTGACGCTGCGCCTGCCCGACGGCCAGGTCGCGGCGCACGCGACCAGCACCAGCGCGCTGTTGTGAGCCGGGACATGAGCCGCGACGCGCCCACGCCCTCCCCGTCGGCCGACGCGCTGGCCCACGCGGCCGACCTGCGCGCCGGCTTCGACTACCGCACGGCCTTCGAGTTCGCGCCGATCGGCCTCGTGCTGTCGCGCCATCGCCTGATGATCGACTGCAACCGCGCCGCGCTGGCGATGTTCCGCGCCGAGCGCGAGCAGCTGATCGGCCAGTCGTTCCGCGTGCTCTACCCGACGCAGGGCGAGTACGAGCGCACCGGCGAACGCATCCTCGCGAGCCTCGACGTCGACGGCCGCTACGCCGACGAACGCGTGATGCGCCGCGTCGACGGCGAGCTGTTCTGGTGCCACGTGTGGGGCCATGCGCTGGACGCCGCCGACCCGCACGCCGCGGGCATCTGGAGCTTCGAGGACCTGTCGTCCAAGCGCTCGCTCAAGCTCGACTTCACGGCCCGCGAACGCGAGATCGCCGCGCTGCTGATCGAGGGCCTCACCAGCAAGATGGTGGGCAAGCGGCTGGGGATCAGCCCGCGCACCGTCGACGTCTACCGCGCGCGCCTGATGCGCAAGGTCGGCGCGTCGACGACGGCCGAACTCGTGCACAAGCTGCTCTCGGGCTGAGCGGGCGACGTGCCGGGTCAGCCCTTGACCACGTGCCAGACGTTGCCCTTGCCGTCGCCCGACGCGTCGCCGGCCTTCGCGTCCTTGGCGTAGGTGTACAGCGGCCAGCCCTTGTAGGCCCACTGCTTCGAGCCGTCGTCGCGCGTGACGATGGACCAGTCGCCCGACGCCGCGTCCGAGGCCTGCGCGGCGAGCGGCGGCCAGTTCGTGGCGCATTGCGCGTTGCAGGTGCTCTTGCCGCTGCCCGCGACGTCCTTGTCGAAGGTGTACAGCGTGGCACCGGCCGACGTGGCCAGCACGCCGTTGACGGGCGCCGCGGGCGCACCGGCCGCGACGGCGGCGGCGGCGATCAGCGCCAGCGAGATCGGGGCGAGGAAGGTCTTGATCATGCAGTTCTCCTGAAAGTTGTGAGCGGCGCAGGACACGCGCGAGCGCGGCACCGGCCGCCAGCGGATTGCAAGATCCGAACCGGCCCGCTCGCGGGGGACGACGCCGAAGATCGGCCTGTTCGCTGACGAACTCGCAGCAGGCGTGCTGCCGGCCGCGCAGCCGGTGCGCGGTTTCGTGCAGTCCTATTTCGACGACGCGACCAGCGCCTGCTGGTAGTCCGTCTTCACGAAGCCCGGGAACTTCGTCTCGGTGACGGCCAGGAACTCGCGCGAGCGGTAGGCGTCGGCGAGATCCTTGACCCAGGGCTGGTCCTTGTCCGCGGTGCGGATCGCGACCACGTTCTGGTAGGTCGGCCCGGTCTTCTCGAGCGCCAGCGCCTCGGTGATCTTCAGGCCGGAGGCGAGCGCGAAGTTGCCGTTGATGAACGAGTAGTCGGTGTCCTCCAGCGAGCGCGGCAGCTGCGCGGCCTCGATCGGCACCAGCTTGATCTTCTTGATGTTGACCGCGACGTCCTTCTCCGAGGCCTTGATCGGATCGACGCCGTCGCGCAGCTTGACCCAGCCGAGATCCTGCAGCACGACCAGCGCGCGCGCCGCGTTGGTCGGGTCGTTGGGCAGCGCGACGAGCGCGCCTTCCTTGACGTCGAGGTTCCTGTGCCTGTGGCTGTACAGCGCGATCGGCGCCGTGGGCACCTTGAGCAGCTCGGAGATGGCCAGCTTGTTCTCGGTCGAGAACTTCGTGAGGTAGACGACGTGCTGGAACACGTTGGCGTCGAGCGAGCCCTGCGCCAGCGCGAAGTTCGGCTGGATGTAGTCGTTGAACTCGACCACCTTCACGCGGTAGCCCTTCTTCTCCAGGATGGGCGCGATGCCCAGCTTGACCTGGTCGGCGTACGGGCCGGCGGTGGCGCCGATCACGAGATCCTTCTTCGCCTGCGCGAAGGCGGAGGTGGCGGCGAGTGCCGCGAGCGCGATCGCGACGAAGGCGCGGCGTTGGAATGTCATGACGAGGTCCTGATGGATTGAGAGAAGGATCACCGCTTGTCGAGCCGCCGCGCGATGGCGTTGCCGCCCCACTGCAGCAGCTGGACGAGCACGACGAGGATGGCCACGGTGAGCACCATCACGTCGGTCTGGAAGCGGTAGTAGCCGTAGCGGATCGCGAGGTCGCCGATGCCGCCGCCGCCGACGACGCCGGCCACCGCGGAGTACGACAGGAAGCTGATCGCGAGCACGGTCAGCGCGAGCACGAGGCCGGAGCGCGCCTCGACCAGCAGCACGCGCGCGACGATCTGCAGGTCGGACGCGCCCATCGCGTGCGCGGCCTCGATCACGCCGCGCGGCACGTCGCGCAGGTTCTGTTCGACCAGCCGCGCGAAGTACGGGATCGCGGCGAACGACAGCGGCACCGCGGCGGCCACGGGCCCGATCGACGTGCCGGTGAGGGCGCGCGTGAACGGCACCAGCGCGACCAGCAGGATGATGAACGGGAACGACCGCACGAGATTGACGAACCAGCCGACGATCGCGAACAGCGCGCGGTTCTCCAGCGTCTGGCCGGGGCCGAGCAGGAACAGCCAGATGCCCAGCGGGCCGCCGGCGAGGGCGGCACTGCCGAGACCGATGGCCAGCATCAGCACGGTCTGGCCGAGGGCGACCCACAGCTCGGGCAGGATGGCGACGATGTCCTCAGGCACGGGCGGCCTCCCGCAGTTCGCGGTTGGGCGAGCGCGAGGGCAGCGCCGGCGCCTCCACCAGCCGCAGCAGGTCGCGGCCCAGCCGCGTCACCGCCGTTCGCGTGGTGTCGGACAGCGCGAAGCGCTCCGCGATCGCGCCGTCCTCGACGACCGCGGCATGGCGGCACAGCGAGGTCACCACCGACAGCTCGTGCGTGACGATGACGATGGTCACGCCCAGCGTGCGGTTGATGTCGCGCAGCGTGGCCAGCAGCGACTCGGTGGTCTCGGCGTCGAGCGCGGAGGTGGGCTCGTCGCACAGCAGCACGTCGGGCTGGCTCGCGAGCGCGCGCGCGATCGCCACCCGCTGCTTCTGGCCGCCCGACAGCTGCGCCGGATGGCTGGCCGCCTTTTCCTGCAGGCCGACCAGCGCGAGACAGGCGTCGACGCGCGCCGCGATCTCGGGCTTCGAATGCCGGCCGTGGATGCGCAGGGGGAAGGCGATGTTGTCGAACACGCTCGCGTTCTGCAGCAGGTTGAACTGCTGGAAGATCATGCCGATGCCTTGGCGCGCATCGCGCAGCTCGGCCTTGCCGAGCGCGGTCAGATCGCGTCCGCCCACCAGCACGCGGCCGGCGTCGGGCCGCTCCAGCAGGTTGATCAGCCGCAGCAGCGTGGACTTGCCCGCGCCGCTCTTGCCGACCAGGCCGAAGACGTCGCCGCGCTCGACGGCCAGCGTCGTCTCCCTGACGGCCTCGAAGCGTTGGCCATCGGGCGTGCGGAACGCCTTTCGCACGGATTCGAGCTGGATGAGCGGCGGTGGCGTCGCGAGCGGGGAAATCTGCATGCCGCAAGTGTTGCGGAATCAACAGCGGCGGCCAACAAAGCTTTTCGTCTGTGGTTGTGCGGCGGCCGCTTCAGCCCGGCGGTCGGCGGAAGGCCGCGGCCGCGTGACGCTGCGGCAGCCGGTCGCCCTCGCCGTGCAGCTTGTGGCGCAGCGCGCCCTCTTCGTACGCGGTCTTGTAGGCGCCGCGATGCTGCAGTTCCGGCACCACCCGATCGACGAAGGCCTCGTGGCACTCGGGCACCACCGTGCGCGTCAGGTTGAAGCCGTCGACGCCGGTCTCGGCCACCCACGACTGCAGCTGGTCGGCCACCTGCGACGCGTCGCCGACGAGCACCGGATAGCGGCTGCCCAGCTCGAACATCTCCAGCATGCGACGCCGCGTCCAGCCGCCCTCCTGCGCGGCGCGCGCGTGCGACTGGATCGCGTTGCCGGGCGCGAAATCGATGGGGTCGTCGAGCCCGTGGCTGCCGAAGTCGACGCCGGTGCCGGCGGCGAAGTGCGCGAGCCCGGCCTCGCGGCTGGCGTGGTCGCGATAGTCGGCGTGCAGCTCGCGCGCCTCGGCCGCGGTCGGCGCGACGACGACGGACGCGGCCAGGAACACCTTGACGTCGTCGGCACGCCGTCCGGCCAGCACCAGCGCCTCGCGCAGCGAATCGACCGATCGCTTGGCCTCGCCCTGGCTGGTTGCCGCGATGAACACGCACTCCGCATGGCGCGCCGCGAAGCGCTGGCCGCGGCCCGAGCTGCCGGCCTGGAACAGCACCGGCGTGCGCTGCGGCGAGGGCTCGGACAGGTGGATGCCCTCGACGTCGAAGTACTTGCCGTGATGCACCACCGGATGGATGCGCGCCGGGTCGGCGAACACGCGCGCCGCCTTGTCGCGCCGCACCGCACCGTCCTCCCAGCTGCCTTCCCACAGCTTGTAGAGCACGTCGAGATACTCGTCCGCGCGGTCGTAGCGTTCGTCGTGCGGCAGTTGCTTGTCCAGCCCCATCGCGCGCGCCGCGCTCTCCAGGTAGCCGGTGACGATGTTCCAGCCGACGCGTCCGCCAGTGAGGTGGTCGAGCGTCGAGAAGCGGCGCGCCAGCAGGTACGGCGCCTCGTACGTGAGGTTGACCGTGACGCCGAAGCCGAGGTGCCGCGTTACCGCGGCCATCGCCGACACCAGCAGCATCGGATCGTTGACCGGCAGCTGGATCGCCTCGCGCGCGGTGAGGTCGACGCTGTGCTGGTAGACGTCGTAGACGCCCACGATGTCCGCGATGAACAGCCCGTCGAACAGCCCGCGCTCCAGCGTGCGCGCGAGTCCGGTCCAGTATGGCAGCGTGCTGTAGTCGACCGAGCGGTCGCGCGGATGCGTCCACAGGCCGTGCTGGATGTGGCCGACGCAGTTCATGTCGAATGCGTTGAGCAGGATCTTCCGGGTCATGGCGTGGATTGAATCAGGGCGCCTGGGCCACGCGCAAGCTGTGGAATACCTGCGCGCGGCCGGCGGCGAGCGCCAGGTCCTCGCGGTCGCGCGGGCGCGCGAGCGGCAACGCGATCGTCTCGCGCAATCGGCCGGGGTCGGCGTCCAGCACCAGCACGCGGTCGCCCAGGTAGGCGGCCTCGTCGATGTCGTGCGTCACCAGCAGCGCCGCCAGCCCCAAGCGGCGCACCAGGCCCGTCAGCAAGTCCTGCAGCTTCATGCGCGTGAAGGCGTCGACGGCGGAGAACGGTTCATCGAGCAGCAGCACGCGCGGGCGTCCCGCCAGCGCGCGCGCGAGCGCGACGCGCTGCGCCTGGCCGCCGGACAACTCGCGCGGCAAGGCCTTCTCGTAGCCGGTCAGCCCGACCTCGGCCAGCAGCGACGCCACGGTCTCGTCGTCCGGCGCGGCGCCGCCGGTCTCGAACGCGATGTTGTCGGCCACGCTGCACCAAGGGAACAGCCGCGGCTCCTGGAACATGACGCCGACGGCGCGCGAGGGCGTGTCGTGGCGCCGGCCGTCGACGCGCACCGTGCCCTCGAACGCGGTGTCGAGGCCGGCGGCGATGCGCAGCAGCGTGCTCTTGCCGCAGCCGCTCGCGCCGACCAGGCACACGAGCTCGCCCGGCGCCAGGTCGGCGCGCACCTCGGCCAGCACGAGGCGCTCGCCGAAGCGTTTCGCGCGGACGTGGACGGCCAGCGCCGGCTCGACCCGATCCTCGTTGCGCGGCGCGGCGATGAACCGCTCGGCGACGTTCATCGCGCCCGGCCTTCCGCATCGAACACGTCGCGCCACGACAGCAGCCGGCGCTCCAGCCGCGCCATCAGCGTGTCGCTCAGCTTGCCGAGCACGGCCAGCAGCACGATGGCGGCCAGCACGAGGTCGGCGCGGCTGGTCTCGCGGCCGTCGGTCAGCAGGTAGCCCAGGCCGCTGCTGGCGGCGATCAGCTCGCCCGCCACCATGAACATCCAGGCCAGGCTCAGCCCGTTGCGCAGCCCGGTCATCACCGAAGGCGACGCCGCCGGCAGCAGCACGCGCCGCACCAGCGCGAGCGGGCGCAGCCGCATCAGCCGCGCCACCTCGACGAGCTTGCGATCGACGCCACGAATGCCCGAGACCACGCCCATGTAGACGGGAAAGAACGCGCCGATCGCGATCATCGCGAGCTTGGGCGCCTCGCCGATGCCCAGCCACAGCAGCAGCAAGGGCACCCACGCCAGCGACGGGATCGCGCGCAGCGCCTGGAAGCTGGGATCGAGCGCCGCGCGTGCGGTCGACGAGAGACCGACCAGCGACCCGACCGCCAGCGCGAGCGCCGCGCCGAGCGCATAGCCCGCCGCGACGCGCGCCGTGCTCGCGGCGACGTGGCCCAGCACCGTGCGCCAACCGAGATCGAACAGCGCGCGCGCCACGTCGCTGGGCGTCGGCAACAGGCTGGACGTGACCCAGCCCAGCCGGCCCGCGAGTTCTGCGAGCGACAGCACGACGACCGGCAGCAGCCACGCGAGCAGCAACGCGCGGGCGCGCGGCGAGCCCCGCGGCGCACGCTCGCGCGGCTGGGCCGGCACCGCGGCGACGCTCGCGGCGTCCAGCGGCGGCGCGGAGCCGAGCTCGAGCAGGATCGTCGGATCGGCCGTCATTGCCGTCATCGGTTCATGCGTGGCTGGCCGCGAAGCCGGTGTCCACCAGCGCGGTCACGGTGTGGTTCAGGTCGACGCCCGGCTTGACCAGCTGCTCGGCCTGCAGGATGGGCGACGCAGCCTGCAGCGCGTGCACATGCTCGTTCGACGGCCACGGGTTGCTGAGGTCCGTGCGCAGCTTCAACTGCAGCAAGGCCACCTGCAGGCTGACCTTGGCCTCCTCGGACAGGATCTTCGCGGCCTCGGTCGCGTTGGACAGCGTCCACCGGCGCGCGCGCTCGTAGGCCGCGATGACGCGATGCACCTCGGCCGGACGCTGCGCCAGGAAGTCCTCGCGCACGTTGAGGAAGCCGTAGGTGTTGAACGCCACGTTGCGATAGAGCAGGCGCGCGCCGCTGTCCAGCTCGGCCGAGGCCATCAGCGGATCGAGGCCGGCCCAGGCGTCGACCTGGCCCGCCCGCAGCGCGGCGAGGCCGTCGGCGTGCTGCAGCGGCACGTGCTCGATGTCGCTCTTCTTCAGGCCGACGGTCTGCAGCGAGCGCAGCAGGAACAGGTACGGGTCCGTGCCCTTGGTCGCGGCGATCCTGCGGCCCTTGAGGTCGCCCAACGATTTGATCGGCGAGTCCTTGGGCACGACCAGCGCCGTCCACTCGGGTCGCGAGAAGATGTAGGGCGTGCGGATCGGCACGCCGTTGGCCTTCGCGAGCAACGCGGCCAGGCCCGCCGAAGAGCCGATGGCGATGCTGTTGGCGTTGAGGTATTCGAGCGCGCGGTTGCTGCCGGCGCTGAGCGTCCACGACACCTTCGTGCCGTCCTTGCGGAAGTCCTCCTCCAGCCAGCCGAAGCGCTTCAGCACGAGGCTGGTCGGCGAGTAGTAGGCGTAGTCGAGGCGCAGCTCGGCGAGCGGCGCGCCCGCCTGCGCGCGGGCGCCCGCGCCTGCGAGGCCGGCGGCCGAGGCGCCTGCGAGCTGGAGGATGCGGCGACGTTGGATCAAGCGGGCTCCGAAGAAAGCAAGGGGTTCAGGAATACGAGCCCGGCTCGGGCGCCTGGCCATCGAGCGCGTGGCGGCCGATGTCGCGCAGCTTGACGTCGACCGGGTCGTGCAGCGTGTGCACGCGCGCGTTGCGCCAGAAGCGGTCGAGGCCCAGCTTCTGCGACGTCGCGCGCGCGCCGGCGAGCTCGAAGAATTGCGAGCTGATCTCCATCGCGGCGCGATGCGTCAGCACCTTGGCCTCGGCAATGGCCACCGCGACCTCGCCGCGCCGCGCGCTGTCGACGGCGTCGCCGTGGTCGAGGGCCGCCTGCAGCTGGCGCGCCGCCACGTCCGACACGGCCTCGGCGCCGCGGATCAGCAGCTTCAGCTCGCCGTAGCGGTGCTGCACGATCGGGTCGTCGACCGCGCGCGCCGCGCCCGAGCCCGCCCACGGGCGCGTCTGTTCGCGCGTGTACTGGCGCGCCTCGTCGTAGGCGCCGATCGCGATGCCCAGATAGAGGTTGGCCATGATCAGCTGCGAGATCAACGGGCGCAGCGTCATGCGCGGCGTGTGCGTCGCGCCGGGGCCGACCAGCACCTCGTCGTGGGCGATCGCCACGCGCTCGAATTCGACCGTGCCGCTGTCGGTCTGCTTCTGGCCGAACGCGTCCCAGTCGGCGCGCACGCGCACGCCGGCGCGGCGCGTCGGCGTCGTCGCGATGACCAGGCTCTGCGTGGGCCGATGCCAGGCCGACACCACCATGCGATCCGAGCCCACCGAGCCGGACGAGAAGCTCTTGAGCCCGTTGAAGACCCAGCCGTCGTCGGCCTCGGTGGCGACGGCGCGCTGGTCGAGCGGGTTGAGCGCGTTGCCCCAGAACAGGCGCTGCGTCACGGTGTCCTCGAACTGGCTCTTCTGCTGCGCCTTCGTGCCGTACAGCAGCAGCGTGGCCATCTGCAGGTGGTGGAAGCCGTACAGGTGCGCGAGTGCGCTGTCGGCCTGCGCGAGCCGGCGCAGCGTCGCGTAGAAGGCGGGCCAGTCGGCGCCTGTGCCGCCGTGCTCGGTCGGAATCGTCAGCTTCAACAGGCCGCTCGCGCGGACCAGCTCGCGCTCCGCGGCCGCATGGCCGCCGACACGATCGCGCTCGACGGCCGTGGCCGCGAGCTGGCGCGCCAGCGCGTCGGCGGTGCGGAGGATGTCGTCCATGGCGTCGCTCCTCAGAAGGCCGGCACCATAGCGCCGGCGAACTTCTCCGACACGAAGGCCCGCACCTCGGGCGACTGGTACGCCTTCACCAGCTTGGCGACCCAGGGCCTGTCCTTGTCCGCGGTGCGCACGGCCAGCAGGTTGGCGTAGGGCGACTTCGCCTCCTCGATGCCGATCGCGTCGCGCGTCGGCACCAGGCCGGCCGTGACGGCGAAGTTGGTGTTGATCGCGCTCGCGTCGAGGTCGTCCAGCGAACGCGCCAGTTGCGCCGCTTCGAGCTGCACGATCTGCAGTCTCTTCGGGTTGTCGACGATGTCGAGGGTCGTCGCGCTGACGCCCGCGCCCGGCTTCAGCCTGATGACGCCGTATTTCTGCAACAACAGCAGCGCCCGGCCGCTGTTGGACGGATCGTTCTGGATGCCCACCTTCGCGCCGCGCGGCAGGTCGGCCAGCGACTTCCAGCGCTTCGAATAAAAGCCCATCGGGAACGTCACCGTGTCGCCGACGGCGGTGATCCGGTAGCCGCGCGCCTTGATCTGCGAGTCGAGGAAAGGCCGGTGCTGGAAACTGTTCGCGTCGAGGTCGCCGGCGTCGAGCGCCGCGTTCGGCTGGATGTAGTCCTGGAATTCGACGATGCGGATCTCCAGCCCGTCGCGCGCGGCCACCTTTTTCGCGACCTCGGCGATCTGCGCGTGCGGGCCCGCGGTCACGCCCAGCCGGATGACTTCGGCCGCCGCGACCGGCGCCACCACGCCAGCGAGAGCGGCCAGCAAGGCGAGGAGTCGGAGTACGGCGAGACGGCGCAGCGGCATGGTCGGGGTGCTTGGAACAAAACACCGAGTGTTGCGGATGCAGCGCGGCAGGCGAACGAAGGTTTCGTCACATGCTTCAAAGCTGAGCGTGGGAGGTGGCACCCGGCGAGCCTAAGCCGCGCCTGTCGACTAGGTGCAGGCCACCCGCAGCTCGTCCGGCAACGCCACCGTCTTCTTGTTCGGAAAATCCAGCCACACCAGCGTCGCGCCGCCGTTGGCGGAGACGACGTCGGGCGCGTCGGACATGGCCAGCGTGAAGTAGGTGTCCAGGCTCTTCGAGCCCGCCTTCGGCGCCGTTACGTAATGCCGCGCGATGATCTCGCCCGGGTACTCGATCTGCCGGATGTAGTTGCAGAAGCCGTTGGCCATCACCGGGCCGACGCCCTCGGGATTGGGTTCGGCGCCGAACTTCTGCAGCCACTCGATGCGCAGCGATTCGAAGTAGCGGAAGTAGATCGTGTTGTTGACGTGGCCCATCGCGTCGAGGTCGCCCCAGCGCACCGGGATGCGCATCTCGTGGACGAGCTTGAGGCCCTCCGGCAGGTCGAACCGCATCGTTCAGCCGGGCAGCGAGGGTCGCACCCGAGCCAATCCGGGCTCCCCCTCGGGGGGCAGCGACGGGAGGAGCGAGGGGGTCGTCATAGCCCGAAGCCGTCGTCCGCTTGAAGCACCGCGCCGTTGATGAAGTGGCTCTCGTTGGCGCACAGCATCAGCAGCGCGCTGTCCAGGTCGCTCGGCTTGCCGATGCGCTTGCGCGGCGTCATCTGGATCAGCTTCTGGCCCGCCTCGGTCGACCAGTGGTGGTGGTTGATCTCGGTGTCGATGTAGCCGGGGCACAGCGCGTTGACGTTGATGTCGTAGCGGCCCCATTCGAGCGCCATCGCGCGCGTCATGTGGATCACCGAGGCCTTGCTCATCGCGTAGATGCCGATCTGCGACAGCGGGCGCAGGCCGGCCATCGAGGCGACGTTGACGATACGGCCCCCCGTATACGTGCCGGGCGCGGCGCCGCGGGCGCGCGCGATCATGCGCCTGGCCACTTCCTGCGCGACGAAGAAGGCGCCGCGGGCGTTGACGTCGAACACGTAGTCGAAGTCCTCGGGCGTGACGTCGGTCAGCTTCTGCGTGGTGCTGACGCCCGAGTTGTTGACGAGGATGTCGATCACGCCCATCTCGGTTTCGGCGTGGGCGACGGCGGCCTTGATGCTGTCCGGGTCGGTGACGTCGAGCTCGACGACGTGGGCGTCGCCGCCGGCCGCCTCGATCTCGGCGCGCAGCGTCTTCAGCCGCTCGACGCGGCGCGCGGCCAGCACGACGCCCGCGCCGGAATTCGCCAGCGTCTTCGCGAATTGCGCGCCGAGCCCGCTGGACGCTCCGGTGACGAAGGCCACGCGGCCCTCCAGGTCGATCTTCATGCCCATGGTGTCGCTCTCCCGTGTGTTCGTTTTCATCCGCGCGGCGGACGAGTCGCGCCCGGATCGGATGGCTGCCACCATAGCACGCACGGTCAAAATCGAACGATCGTGCTATTTTGATCCGGACGCCCCGTAGAATGCACGCCATTCGTGCCCCCAGCCGGCGCCCAGGCATTCATCTTCCCCAGGAAAGCTGCTCATGACCCCGCAAGAACTCATTGCTCAATACGGCCCGCGCGAGGCGATGGAATATGACGTGGTGATCGTCGGCGCCGGCCCGGCCGGGCTGTCCACCGCGATCCGCCTGAAACAGTTGGCCGCGGAGTCCGGCCAGGAAGTCTCCGTCGTCGTGCTCGAGAAGGGTTCCGAGCCGGGCGCGCACATCCTGTCGGGCGCCGTGATGGATCCGCGCGCGATCAACGAGCTGCTGCCGAACTGGAAGGCCGACGGCGGTCCGCTGCTGCAGCCGGTCACGGGCGACGAGTTCCTGTTCCTGTCGGAGACCGGCTCGAAGAGCGTGCCCGAGTGGCTGATGCCGATGCCGTTCCACAACCACGGCAACTACGTCATCAGTCTCGGCAATGTCACCAAGTGGATGGCGAGCCAGGCCGAGGCGCTGGGCGTCGAGATCTTCCCCGGCTTCGCGGCCGCGGAGGTGCTGTACGACGACAAGGGCGCCGTCAAGGGCGTGGCCACCGGCAACGTGGGCGTGGGCCGCAACGGCGAGCCGCACGACGGCTTCCAGCTGGGCATGGAACTGCACGGCAAGTACACGATCTTCGCGGAGGGCGCGCGCGGCCACCTCGGCAAGCAGATCCTCGCGAAGTTCAACCTGCAGGAAGGCCGCGATCCGCAGAGCTGGGCCATCGGCATCAAGGAACTGTGGGAGATCCCGGCCGACAAGGCCAAACCTGGCCACGTGATGCACACGGGCGGCTGGCCGATGATGGACGACACCTTCGGCGGCGGCTTCCTGTACCACCTCGAAGGCAACAAGGTGACGCTGGGCTTCGTGATCGGCCTCGACTACAAGAACCCGTGGATGAGCCCGTTCGAGGAGATGCAGCGCTGGAAGACGCACCCGTCCATTCGCGCACACATCGAAGGCGGCAAGCGCATCTCGTACGGCGCGCGCGCGATCAACAACGGCGGCCTGCAGGCGCTGCCCAAGCTCGTGTTCCCGGGCGGCGCGCTGGTGGGCTGCGACGCCGGCACGCTCAACGCGTCGCGCATCAAGGGCAGCCACGCGGCGATCAAGACCGGCATGCTGGCCGCCGAGGCCGCGTTCGCCGCGCTGCAGGCCGGTCGCCAGGGCGACGAGCTGTCGGCCTATCCGGAAGCGTTCGAGAAGAGCTGGCTGCACACGGAACTGCAGCGCACGAAGAACTTCAAGCTGTGGTTCAAGAAGGGCAAGCTGATCGGCAACCTGATGACGGGGATCGAGCAATGGCTGATGCCGAAGTTGGGCATGATCCCGCCGTGGACGCTGCACGGCACGATCAAGGACAACGAGACGCTGCGCCCCGCCGCCGAGATGCCCAAGATCGCGTATCCGAAGCCGGACAACCAGCTCACGTTCGACCGCCTCAGCTCCGTCTTCGTCAGCAACACCAACCACGCCGAGGACCAGCCGATCCACCTGACGCTGAAGGACAACTCCGTCCCCGTGGACATCAACCTGGCCAAGTACGCGGGCCCGGAAAGCCGCTACTGCCCGGCCGGCGTCTACGAGTTCGTGAAGAACGAGGACGGCACCGACCGCCTGCAGATCAACGCACAGAACTGCGTGCACTGCAAGACCTGCGACATCAAGGATCCGACGCAGAACATCGTGTGGGTGACGCCCGAGGGCGGCGGCGGCCCGAACTACGCGGGCATGTGAGCCCGGCCGCGACGCAGCCTTGGACGCCCGCCCTGCGCGGGCGTTTTCCCGCTGGCGTCCGGCGGCGGCGTTAATTCTTCGTCAAGGCAGAAACCTGCAACTGCGCGTTGTTTTGGGCACCTTTTCGGTGCCAGGGCCGCCGAATCTCCGTTAGTCTGCGCGTATATAAAAAGACGAGACAGATCGGACATGGCATCCCTGCGAGGGCTCACGGACACGCTGTTGACCACCGACCGCCGCCAGCGCTTCCGCCTCGCGCAGGCGTGGCTCGCGTCGGCGATGATGTGCTTCTGCGTGCTGGCGCTGCACCTGGCGGACGGCTTCGGCCTGGTCGACTCCGGGCCGGTCTGGTGGTGGTCGGCAGCCTCGGTCGCGGGCATGCTGGTCGTCGTCACCGTCATCCGCAGCGGCGCCAACAGGCGCTTCGCCGACCCGGCGCTGACGATGCAGCAGATGCTCTACGCGATCCTGTGCGCGGCCTGGGCGTACTCGTTCGCGGGCCAGGTGCACAGCCTGGTGGGCATCATCCTCGCGGTGATCCTGATGTTCGGCATGTTCGGGCTGTCGAGCCGCCAGGTCATCTGGGTCGGCTTCTACACGCTCGGGCTGTTCGGCTTCGTGATGGCGCTGGCATCGCAGCGCAATCCCGAGCACTACCCGGCCGGCGGCGAGATCGTCTACTTCATGATGTTGTGCATCATGGTCGTCGGCGTGGGCCTGCTCACCGTGCGCCTGCACCGCATGCGCGACCGGCTGCGGCGCCAGAAGCTCGAACTGGAAGCCGCGCTGGCGCACATCCATCGCCTGGCCACGCACGACGACCTCACCGGCCTCGTCAACCGCCGCCACATGCAGGAGCTGCTCGAGAACGAGCGCATGCGGCTCGAGCGCAGCGAGCAGGACTGGTGCGTCGCGCTGATCGACCTCGACCACTTCAAGTCGGTCAACGATGCCCACGGCCACGCGATCGGCGACGAGGTGCTGCGCGCGCTGAGCCGCCACGCCCACACGCTGATCCGCCGCACCGACGTGCTCGCGCGCTGGGGCGGCGAAGAGTTCGTGCTGCTGCTGCCCAACACGCCGATCGCCATGGCGACGAACTCGCTGGAGCGGCTGCGCGAGCACTTCCATGCCAACCCGCTGGTGGTGCAGGGCCTCGAACTGCCGGTGTCGTTCTCGGCCGGGCTCACGGAGCACCTGCGCGGCGAGACGGTCGCACAGACGCTGGAGCGGGCGGACAAGCTTTGCTATCAGGCGAAGACGTTGGGGCGCAATCGCGTGGAGCGGGGCTAGCCGCGAGGCTGCTTCTTCGGGAGTCGCATCGGCGGCGGCCGAGGTCGATGCAGGATCAGAGCGGCTCGACCGTCACGCCCACCCACGGCGCATTGCCCGAGCCGCCGCGAATCACGCCCCGCAGCGGCGCCACGTCCGCGTAGTCGCGCCCCCACGCCAGCGTGACGTGATCCTGCCCCACCGGCACGTCGTTGGTGGGATCCAGCGCCAGCCAGCCGTACGGCGGGCACCAGACCGCCGCCCACGCGTGCGACGCGTCGGCCCCGACCAGGCGCGGCTTGCCCGGCGGCGGCTGCGTCAGCAGATACCCGCTGACGTATCGGGCGGCCAGGCCCAGCGAGCGGCAGGCGCCGATCAGCACGTGGGCGAAGTCCTGGCAGACGCCGTGGCGCAGCGACAGCGCCTCCAGCGCGCCGGTGGTGACCGACGTGCTCTGCGGCAGGTACTCGAACTCGTCGTGGATCTGGTGCATCAGCGCGAGCGCCAGCTCGACGATGCCCGTGTTCGCCTCGGCGGCCGGACGCGCCCAGTCGGCGAGCGCGTCGGCACGCGGCGCCAGCGAGGAGTCGAGCGCGAACTCGGCGGCGTCGAAGGCGGCGCGTTCGGCGCGGCGTTCCTCCGACGATTCGCTCACGCTGTGCGCGCTCGCGCCCGCGTGCAGGCGCAGGTCGCGCGCGACCTCGCGCCAGGGCTGGCTGGTGCCGGACTCGGGCAGCGCCTGCGCGCTGATGCCGGCCTCGAACGCGGACGTGACGTCGAGCTCGTCGTGCACCTGCGAGTGCGCGAAGATCTGGCGCGCGTTGCCCCACGGGTCGACCGTCTCGCGGATGCCGCTGGCCAGGTCGACGCCGGCGTCGGGATGCGGCGAGACGACCAGCGACCAGGCGCGGATCTGCTGCGTGGCGGTGTCGCGCGGGCGCAGGTGGGCCAGGTGGTGCGCGCCTTCGACTTCGGAGTCGTAGCGGTAGCTCGTCTCGTGGCGCACGCGCAGCCAGCGCACGGCGGGCGTGGCCATCGTCTCGGCGGCGAGGTCGCGCTCGGCGTCGTGTTCGTACGCCTCGGCAGCGGCGTCCGCTGCAATGCGCGGTTCGGGATCGTCGCCGTCGGAGCCCTGCGACCGGGATTGCGACTGGGCTTGCGTCTGCGAACCGGCCTTGTCCTGCGCCTGCTCCTGCTGCTGGCCGTCCTGCGCCTGCGCCATTGCCTGCGGCTGCCATTGCATCTGCCACGTGAGCGGCTTGTCGAAGCCGTCGTTCATTGCCACACCGTGTGATCGCCGGGACCGACGTGCGAGAACAGCCGCCGCCCGACCTCGGCCGACAGCGCCTGCGTGCGCTCGCTGAGAATCTTCAGCGACGACATCAGCGTCGCGTAGCGGCCGTCCTCGTCCTGCGCGCACAGATCTTCCAGCGACCATTCGTCGGGCGCCGGCAGGTCGTCCAGCATGCGTTGCACCCAACGTGCCTCGTGGCGCGCGAGGCGCGTGACGCGGTCGCGCAGCGTGCGCGCGACGCCCGCGAGCGAGCGCGTGTTGTCCAGCTCCAGCACCAGCAGCTGCAGCAGCGGCGGCAGCTCGCGCCGCGCCTGGAACTGCGCGCGATAAGTGATCGTCGAGTCGAACAGGCCCAGCAGCAGCGCGAAGCCGTCGTCGCGAGCGGGCAGCTCGAGCTGCAGGCCCAGCATCAGGGCCTGCGTGAGGAAGTCCAGGCGCTCGGTCTGGCGGCCCACGCTCAGCAGGCGCCAGCCGTCGTCGCGCGTCATGCGGTCGGACTGCGCGCCGGTGATGGCGGCCAGGTGCGTGGCGGCGCGTTGCAGCACCACCAGCACGTCGCCGACCGCTTCCACCGCATGGCCGGACGCCCCCGCCGCAGCGCCGGCCGCGCCCGCCGTCCGCGGCCGCAGCACCTCGCCGAGCCGCTCCTCGAAGTTGCGGCTGACGGCGTCGATCAGCTTCCAGTGCTCCACCGACAGCCGCTCGCGCAGGGCCTGCGCGCAGTTGCGCAGCGCGCGCAGGTTGTAGGCGATGCTCGTCGCGGAGGTGTCGGCCATCGTGTGCACCAGCGAACGCTCGAACACGCGCACCGACTGCACCGGCGACGGCACGCCGCCGCCGATCAGGCCGTTGCGCAGCGCGAGCCGCCCGAGCGCGTCCAGCATCACCGGGTTGGCGTTGTTGAGCGATTCGAGCGTGATGCGCGCGAGGCGCACGCTGTTGTCGGCGCGCTCGGTGTAGCGGCCCAGCCAGTACAGGTTCTCGGCGGCGCGGCTGGTGACGGTGCGGCGCGTGCGCGCGAGGTCGGCGGGGCTCAGCGGCTTGGGCAGCAGCGTGGTGGGATCGACATCGCCCTTGGTCATCACCCAGGTGTCGACGCTGACGCTGCCGTGCTGCATCGACAGCCAGGCGTCCTGCGCGGCGTCGCGCCGCGTGGCCACGCGGGTCAGCGCGCCGGGCATCACGTGCCAGCCGCCGCGGCCGTCGGTCATCGCGTAGACGCGCACCAGCGCCGCGCGCGGCTCCAGCGCGCCGTCGTTCCAGACCGGGATCTCGGACGGCCGCACGCGCGCCTGCAGCGTGTAGGCCGCGGGACGGGCATCGATGTCGGCCAGCAGATCCTCGCGCGCCGCGGCCGACAGCTCGGCGACGCCGTGCGGCGCGAAGCCCTCGGTGGTGTCGCTGCTGGGGAACGTGGGCGCGACGACGAAGTCGGCCAGGCGCTCGCGCTGCGCCTCCCAGACGCTGTCCTCGCCGCACCACCAGCTCGTCGCCGACGGCAGCAGCAGCGCCTCGCCCAGCAGCCGGCGCGAGATGGCGGGCCAGAACGCGGCGAGGCCGGGGCTTTCGAGGAAGCCGGCGCCGGGCGCGTTGGCCACCACCACCTGGCCCGCGCGGATGACGCCCAGCAGCCCCGGCACGCCCAGCGCGGAGTCGCCGCGCAGCTCCAGCGGGTCGAGGTATTCGTCGTCGACGCGGCGCAGCAGCACGTGCACCGGCTCCAGGCCGTGCAGCGTCTTCAGGAACAGCCGCTCGCCGCGCACGGTGAGGTCGCCGCCTTCGACCAGCGTCACGCCCAGATAGCGCGAGAGGAAGGCGTGCTCGAAATAGGTCTCGTTGTGCGGCCCCGGCGTGAGCAGCACGACGCGCGCGCTGTCGCCCTCGGGGCTGAGCCGCTGCAAGCCTTGCAGCAGGCCGAGGAAGCCCGCGGCCACGCGCTGCACGTGCAGGTCGCGGAAGGCCGCGGGGAACTGTTGCGAGATGATCAGCCGGTTCTGCAGCAGGTAGCCGAGGCCGGACGGCGCCTGCGTGCGCTGGCTGACGACGCGCCAGCCGCCGTCGGGCCCGCGCGCGAGGTCGAACGCGGCCACGTGCAGGTGCACGCCGCCGGACGGCCGGCAGCCGTGCATCGCGCGCAGGTACTGCGGATGCGCAAGCACCAGCGACGCCGGCAGCAGCCCTTCGTCGAGCAGGCTGCGGCTGCCGTAGACGTCGGCCAGCACCGCGTCGAGCAGCCGCACGCGCTGCTTGACGCCCTCCTCGATCTCGGCCCAGGCAGCGGCGTCTAGCAGGAACGGCAGCGGCTCCAGCGGCCAGGCGTTGGGCGCGGCGGCGCCTTCGGCGTAGACGTTGTAGGTGACGCCGTCGTCCTGCACGCGGCGTGCGATGCGCGCCTTGGTCTGCGCCAGGTCGACCCAGCCGTCGGAGCCGGCGGCGTCGAAGAACTGGCGCCAGGTGGGCGCGAGTTCCGCGCCGGCGGCCGCTTCCTCCGCGATCACGCCGTGCAGCTCGTCGAAGCTGCCCGGCGTGCCGCGCTGCGCCGCGGCGCGGGCGAGCGCGGCGGCCTCGGGGGCGTCGTCTGGCAGGAAGCTGGTCTGGACGGAGGTGGGCATCGGGGACAAGACAAAGGCGGCCTGGGCCGCCTTTTTTGCGGGGCAATCAGCGGTTTCGGCGCAGGTCCAGGGTGAACGGGAATTCCAGGCTGCGCTGCGGTCGCGAAACCGTCATTTTCCCAGGTGTATGGCCGAGCGCGAAGAAACGGGCCAATCGGCGGCTCTCCGCCTCGTACGCATTGACCGGAAGCGTTGCGTAGTTGCGACCGCCCGGATGCGCCACGTGGTACTGGCAGCCGCCCAGCGAACGCTGCGACCACAGGTCGACGAGGTCGATCGTCAGCGGCGCCTGCACGTGGATCGTCGGATGCAGGCCCGACGGCGGCTGCCACGCGCGGTAGCGCACGCCGCCCACGAACTCGCCGACACGGCCCGTAGGCTGCAGCGGCACCGGCTGGCCGTTGACGGTCAGCACGTGGCGCGAGTCGATGAGGCCGGTGACCTTCAGCTCGATGCGCTCCAGCGACGAGTCGACGTAGCGCACCGTGCCGCCGGCGCTGCCCTCCTCGCCCATCACGTGCCAGGGCTCGAGCGCGTTGCGCAGCGTCACGTGCACGCCGCCGGCCGCGAACTCGCCCACCTTCGGGAAGCGGAACTCCATGTGCGGCGAGAACCACTCGGGGTCGAAGGCCATGCCGGCCTCGTTCATCTCCGCCATGACGTCGTCGAAGTCGCTCGCGATGAAGTGCGGCAGCAGGAAGCGGTCGTGCAGCTCGGTGCCCCAGCGCACCAGCGGCTGGTCGTACGGCTTCTTCCAGAAGCGCGCCACCAGCGCGCGCAGCAGCAGCTGCTGCACGATGCTCATGCGCGAGTGCGGCGGCATCTCGAAGGCGCGCAGCTCCAGCAGGCCCAGGCGGCCGGTGGCCGAGTCGGGCGAGTACAGCTTGTCGATGCAGAACTCGCTGCGATGGGTGTTGCCGGTGGCGTCGACGAGGATGTTGCGCAGGCTGCGATCGACCAGCCACGGCGGGATGGTGTCGCCGCGCTCCGCGGTGGCGCGCGCGATCTCGGCCAGCGCGATCTCGAGTTCGTAGAGCTGGTCGTTGCGCGCCTCGTCGATGCGCGGCGCCTGGCTGGTCGGGCCGATGAACAGGCCCGAGAACAGGTAGCTCAGCGACGGATGGTTGTGCCAGTACGCGAGCAGGCTGCCGAGGACATCGGGCCGGCGCAGGAACGGCGAATCGGCCGGCGTGGCGCCACCCAGCACGAAATGGTTGCCGCCGCCGGTGCCGGTGTGCTTGCCGTCGATCAGGAACTTCTCGGTCGACAGCCGCGACTGCCACGCGACGTGGTACAGGAACTCCGTGTTCTCGACCAGCTCCGTCCAGTCGAAGGCCGGGTGGATGTTGACCTCGATGACGCCCGGGTCGGGCGTGACCTGCAGCAGCTTCAGGCGCGGGTCGCGCGGCGGCGGGTAGCCTTCCAGCACGATCCTGACCGCCAGTTCCCTGGCCGTGGCCTCGATCGCGGCGAGCAGCTCGAGGTAGTCCTCCAGGCGCTCCAGCGGCGGCATGAAGACGTACATCACGCCGCTGGGCGAGCCGACGCGCTCGGCCTTCGGGCCGTTGGCGCGGCGCGGGTCGCGTACTTCGATGCACAGCGCCGAGCGCGTGATCCAGTTCGCCGATTCGAACTTGGCGGGGATGCGGGCGTCGACCGGCGACGCGCTCGCGGCGGCGTTGGCCGCGCGATTGGCGGCCAGCGCGGCGGCGACGCCAGTGCCCATGCCGATGCCGGCCCCGGCCGGCGTGACGCCGCCGACGATGCGCGTCGGCGCGAACTTCGCGTCGGCCGCGGACTGCGGGGCGATCGGCGCGCCGCCGACGGCGGAGCCGATCGCACCGCGCGCACCGAACACGCCTTGCGGCGCCGTGGCAGGCGTGCCGGCCGCGACCGGGAACGACGCCGGCAGGGCGCCGCGCGCGTCCATCGGATCGCGCTCGATCATGTAGGGGTACTCGTTGTCGCGCACCCAGGCCAGCGAGTCGAGCGGCAGCCGATAGCCCATCGGCGAGTCGCCGGGGATCAGGTACATCCGTTCGCCGCGGAAGTGCCACGGGCCGGTGACCCAGCGCCCGCCGACCAGGCCCGGCCCGGGCTCGCGGCGAAGCGGCAGCACGTAGCCGACCGGCGCCTCGAGGCCTTGCGAGTAGACGCGGCGCAGGCGGTTGCGCTCGAGTTCGTCGGCCAGCCGCGCGTCGAACGGATCGACGTTGATCGGCAGCTGGCGCTCGCGCCACAGGTAGTAGAAGGTGTCCTCGAAGCCGGCCTGCACGGTGGTGTCGACGAGACCGAGCTTGCGCGCCAGCGTCTGGCCGAAGCGCTGCGCGTCGGCCGCGGTGTAGTGCTGCGGCACGCGCTCGTCGGCGAACAGCGACGGATCGCTCCAGCACGGCTGGCCGTCGGCGCGCCAGCATATCGACAGCGCCCAGCGCGGCAACTGCTCGCCCGGGTACCACTTGCCCTGGCCGTAGTGAAGGAAGCCGCCGGCGCCGTATTTGTCGCGCAGGCGCAGCACCAGCTCCTGCGCGCGCATGCGCTTGGTGGGGCCCAGCGCGTCGGTGTTCCACTCGGCGCCGTCGCGGTCGTCGATCGAGACGAACGTGGGCTCGCCACCCATCGTCAGGCGGACGTCGCCAGCCACCAGTTGCGCGTCGACCTGGTCGCCGAGCGCGAGGATCGCCTGCCACTGCGCCTCGGAATACGGCAGCGTGACGCGCGGCGACTCCCAGATGCGCGTGACGGCCATGTGGTGGCTGAACTCCACCTCGGACTCGTCGACGCCGCCGCTGATCGGCGCGGCGCTCGACGGCTGCGGCGTGCAGGCGAGGGGGATGTGGCCTTCGCCCGCGAGCAGGCCGGACGTCGGGTCGAAGCCGATCCAGCCGGCGCCGGGCAGGTAGACCTCGCACCAGGCGTGCAGGTCGGTGAAGTCGACCTCCGTGCCGCTGGGGCCGTCGAGCGCCTTCTGGTCGGGCGCGAGCTGGATCAGGTAGCCCGAGACGAAGCGCGCCGCCAGGCCCAGCTTGCGCAGCACCTGCACCATCAGCCAGCCGGAATCGCGGCACGAGCCGGAGGCCAGCGTCAGCGTCTCCTCGGGCGTCTGCACGCCGGGCTCCATGCGGATCAGGTAGCGGATGTCGCCCTGCAGCCGCTGGTTGAGATAGACCAGGAAGTCCATCGTCGCCTTCGGCTCGAGCGGGATGCTGGCCACGAAGGCGTCGAAGGTGGGGCCCTGTTCCTCGACGACCCGGTACGGCGCCAGCTCCGTCGCCAGCGCCTCGTCGTACGTGAACGGGAACTTCTCGGCGCTTTCCTCGAGGAAGAAGTCGAACGGGTTGTAGACCGCCATCTCGGCCACGAGATCGACCGTCACCTTGAACTCGCGCGTCTTCTCCGGAAACACCAGGCGCGCGAGGTAGTTCGCGAACGGATCCTGCTGCCAGTTGATGAAGTGGTCGGCCGGCTCGATCTTGAGCGAGTACGACAGGATCGGCGTGCGGCAGTGCGGCGCCGGACGCAGGCGGACGATCTGCGGACCGAGCGAGACGAGCCGGTCGTACTTGTAGTGCGTGACGTGACTCAGTGCGACGTGGATGGCCAAGGACGAACTCCCCGAAAAATGCTGGCCCGCGCGCCGTGCGGGCCGCGGGACTCGAATGGTGGACGGCGCGTCGATGCGAGACGCGCCGCACGGGTCACTGCGTGACGAGGAAGTCCTTGCTGATGCCGGCTCCCAGCTCGCCCACGTTAGCGAGGAACTGTGTCAGGAACGCGTGCAGCCCGGTGGACAGGATCTCGTCGATGCGGCCGAAGCGCAGGTCGGACTCGAGGCGGCCGGCGCGGCGCAGCGTCTCGCCCGAGTTGGTGTTGGCGACGTAGCGCAGGTTGCCCAGCATGCGGTTCATGCAGTGCGCGAGCGAACGCGGCATGTCGGCCCGCAGGATCAGCAGCTCCGCGACCTTCTCGGGCTGGATGACGTTGCGATAGACCTTGCGGTAGACCTCGAAGCCGGACACCGAGCGCAGGATCGCCGACCAGTGATAGAACTCGTACTCGTTGTCGCGCTCGTTGGCGTTGCCGTAGAAGTCGCTCTCGACGTCGTGGAACTTGACGTCCAGCATGCGCGCCGTGTTGTCGGCGCGCTCCAGGAACGAGCCGATGCGCACGAAGTGGAAGGCCTCGTCCTGCAGCATCGTGCCCACGGCCACGCCGCGCGACAGGTGCGAGCGGAACTTGACCCACTCGAACACGTTGGCCGGATCGCGCCGCAGCTCGCCGCTGGCCAGCAGCTTGTTGAACTCGAGCCAGATCTGGTTCTGCGTCTCCCACACCTCGGTGGTGAGCGTGCCCCGCACGGCGCGGGCGTTCTCGCGCGCGGCGCGCAGGCAGCTGACGATGGACGACGGGTTCTCCTCGTCGCTCACCATGAACTCCATCAGCTTGGCCGGGTTGATCGCGCCGTAGCGCTTGGTGTAGTCGCCGGTGAGCTCGCTGATGGCCAGCAGGCCGCGCCAGCCGAGCTCGGCGACGGCGTCGGATTGCGGCAGCAGCGCGGTCTGGTAGTTGACGTCGAGCATGCGCGCGGTGTTCTCGGCGCGCTCCATGTAGCGCGACATCCAGAACAGGTGGTCGGCGGTGCGGGAAAGCATCTTTGCAGGTCTCCTCAGGCCGATTTCGTGTTGGTCTGCGATTGCGATTGCGACGGGCCCTGCGCGTCGCCACCCTGGGCCTGCGACTGCTTCGAGGCCTGCGGCTCCGCCTCCAGCACCCAGGTATCCTTGGTGCCGCCACCCTGGCTGCTGTTGACGACCAGCGAGCCTTCCTTCAGCGCGACTCGCGTCAGGCCGCCCGGCACCATCTGCACTTCCTTGCCGGACAGCACGTACGGGCGCAGGTCGATGTGGCGCGGCGCGATGCCCGACTCGACATAGGTGGGACACGTCGACAGGCTCAGCGTCGGCTGCGCGATGTAGTTGGTCGGGTTGGCGACCAGCTGCGCGCGAAAGGCCTCGACCTCGGCCTTGCTGGCCGCGGGGCCCACCAGCATGCCGTAGCCACCGGCGCCATGCACCTCCTTGACGACCAGCTCGGCCAGGTTGGCCAGCACGTAAGTCAACTCCTCCGGATCGCGGCACTGGTAGGTGGGAACGTTGTTCAGGATCGGCTTCTCGCCGAGGTAGAACTCGATCATCTTGGGCACGTACGGGTAGATCGATTTGTCGTCGCCCACGCCGGTGCCGATCGCGTTGGACAGCGTGACGTTGCCGGCCTTGTAGGCGCGCAGCAAGCCCGCGCAGCCCAGCGTCGAATCCTTGCGGAAGACCTCCGGGTCCATGAAGTCGTCGTCGAGCCGGCGATAGATGACGTCGACGCGCTTCGGGCCCTGCGTGGTGCGCATGTAGACGAAGTCGTCCTTCACGAACAGATCCTGGCCCTCGACCAGCTCGACGCCCATCTGCTGGGCGAGGAACGCGTGCTCGAAGTAGGCCGAGTTGTACATGCCGGGCGTGAGCACGACGACGGTCGGATCGTTGCTGCCGCCGGGCGCGACGCTGCGCAGCGTCTCCAGCAGCAGGTCGGGGTAGTGCGCGACCGGGGCCACCGCGTGCATCGAGAACAGCTCGGGGAACAGCCGCATCATCATCTTGCGGTTCTCGAGCATGTAGGACACGCCGCTGGGCACGCGCAGATTGTCCTCAAGCACGTAATAGCTGCCGCTGCCGTCGGCGTTGCCGGCGCGCACGATGTCGACGCCCGCGATGTGCGAATAGACGTCGCCCGGCACGTTGACGCCGATCATCTCGGGGCGGAACTGCGCGTTGTTGACGACCTGGTCGCGCGGCACGATGCCGGCCTTCAGGATCTCCTGGTCGTGGTAGACGTCGTGGATGAACTTGTTGAGCGCCTTGACGCGCTGCGCCAGCCCCTTCTCCATCTCGCGCCACTCGTGCGACGGGATCACGCGCGGGATCTGGTCGAACGGGATCAGGCGCTCGGTGCCTTCGCCGGCGTCCTTGTCGCCATAGACTGCGAACGTGATGCCGACGCGGCGGAAGATCAGTTCGGCCTCGTTTCGACGATCGCGCATCAGATCGGCCGGCTGCTCGGCGAGCCACTGCGCATAGTCCTTGTAATGCTCACGCACCGCGTTGCCCGCGGCGTGCATCTCATCGAAAGGCGAATTCATGGCGAGCTTGGGCTCCCTGGTGCGGCGCCGCGCCGCGCGGCGATCCGTGTAAATGCATAGCAACAACCGATCCAGCCACCGTCGACGCCACATCGCGGCCGCGAGGGCCTCGAAACGCGACGACGGCGCCGATCCGGCGTGCGACCGGCCAGCCCAGTATCGACGACGCACCGCCGGCGTGCAATCTGGCGCGGCAATGAGGCGCTGCCGCGCACCACATTGAACGACGCGCCCGTCCGCCCGCACCACGGCAAGGCCACCCGTGCCCGTGCCCGTGCAGGCGGCGCGGCGCTGCGGCAGGGTTCCGGCGACTCCAGCTGTCACAGTCGGCGTTCAAGGATCGGGCAAGGTGCCGGGCCGCCCCAGCCACGCCGGCGTCAGCGGCTCCGTCGCACCCTGCCATTGCCAGTAGCGGCGTCGCTGCGCCCGCGTGCAGCTCGCCTGGCCGCCGGCCCACAGCCAGGCTCCGCAATGGTCGGTGCGCACGACGGGAATGCCATGGGCAGCATAGCGCGCGACCACGTCCGGCGCCGGATGGCCGTAGCGGCTGCGGTAGCCGACCTGGATCACCGCCACGCGCGGGCGCACCGTGGCCAGGAAGGCGTCGGTGGACGAGGTGTGGCTGCCGTGGTGCGGCACGACCAGCACGTCGCTGCGCAGCGCCGCCTCGGGCCCGGCGCGTGCCCGGGCGACGAGCCGCGCCTCGCCGGGCGCCTCGACGTCGCCCGTCAGCAGCGCGCTCGCGCCGTCCGCGCCGACGACGCGCAGCACGCAGCTCAGCGCGTTGGTCTTCGCCCCAGGACGATAGTCGCTTGCGAAAGGATGAAGGATCGTGAAGCGCACGCCGTCCCACTCCCAGCCCTGCCCGGCCTCGCACGCGATGTGCGGCAACGGGTTGGCGCGCAGCGGGTTGCCCGCCGACAGCGAGCTGCGCAGCGCGAGCACCGGCATGCGGTCGATGATGGACTGCGCGCCGCCCACGTGGTCGGCATCGGCGTGGCTCAGCATCAGCACGTCGACCCGCGGTTCGCCGCGCGCCTGCATCAGCGGCAGCAGCATGCGCCTGCCGGCGTCGTTGTCGTCGCCGAAGCGCGGGCCGGTGTCGAACAGCAGCAGGTGCGCGTGCGTGCGCACCAGCACCGCGGTGCCCTGCCCGACATCGGCCGCCACCAGCTCGAAGCGCCCGGCGGCAGGCCGCGAGACGAAGGGCCACAGCAGCGGCAGCAGCATCGTCACGCCGAGCGAGCGCACGCGCCAGGGTAGCGGCAGCATCAGCAGCGCCCCGCCGGCCAGCCCGGCCACGAGCGCCCAGCCGGGCGCCGTCGCGACATGGACGCTGGCCAGCGGCCAGCGCGCCAGCCAGGCCAGGAACCACAGCAAGGGCTTCAACGCCAACGCGGCCGGCAGCCACAACGGCGGCAGCGCAACGCCCAGCAAGGTCAGCGGCGTCACCACCAGCGTGACCCAGGGCTCGGCCACGAGATTGGCCGCCAGCCCGACCAGCGACACCTGCTGGAACGCGACCAGCGTCAGCGGCGCCAGCCCGATGCTCGCGACGACCTGCGCGCGCACGCCACCGCGCAGTTCCGCGGCGATACGACGGCGCAGCGCGCGTGCGCGCGTCGCGTTTCGCAACAGCGCTGCGCGCCACCCGCGCGACGTTCGAGCCTCGTCGGTCGATGGGCCGGTCGGCACGCCGCTGTCCGCGTCCGGACTCAAGCCGGCGCCCGAGCGCGGGAGCGCGCCCTCGTCCGCGGCCGCACGCGCCGGCTCCGACACCATCAGCAGCCCCACCGCCGCGAACGAGAGCCAGAAGCCCGGCTGCAGCAGCGACCAGGGGTCGAGCAGCGTCACCGGCACCATGGCTGCCAGCGCCACCAGCGGTGCCGGCCAGTTCAGCCCGACACTGCGCAGCAACGCCGTGGCCGCGAGCATCAGGACGGTGCGCTGCGCCGGCACGCCCCAGCCCGCCAGCAGCGCGTAGAGCCAGGCCACGGCGACGCCGCCCCAGCGCGCGGCCAGCGGCGTCGGCAGCCACAACGCGGCGCGCTCCGAACGCCGCCACAGCGCGCCGACGGCGGCGCCGCCCAGCCAGCCGAGCATCGTGATGTGCAGGCCCGAGATCGACATCAGGTGTGCGACGCCGGTGTTGCGGAACACCTCCCAGCCCGGCCCGTCGATGGCTGCCTGGTCGCCGACGGCCAGCGCCGCCAGTGCGCCGGTGGCCGCAGCGTCGTTGCTGGACTGGCCGCTGAGCATCAGCCGGTCGCGCACCCACTGCCGCGCGTTCGCGATCGGCGCCCATGAAGTGTCCAGCAACTGGCCGGTGCCGCGCACCGTGCCGGTGGCGCGCAGGCCCTGGTCGAACAGCCACAGCTCGGCATCGAAGCCGTCGGGGTTCATCGCGCCATGCGGACGCCGCAGCCGCACCGGCAGCCGCCAGCGCTGGCCGGCGCGCAAGGGCGCGGGCGACGCCGCGACCGCGCGGTCGTCGCGCTGGCTGCGGCTCCACGCGACCCAGACGCGCGACGGCACGACCGGCGCGCCAGTGACGGACGACGGCGTGGCCGCGCTCGCGTCATCGTCGTCATCGATGCCGTCGATCGACGCACGAACGCGTGCCGCGGCGTCCTCGGCCTCGGCGACCGCGACCGGCAGCGGGCGCCCGGCCGCGACATCCAGCGACTGCACGCGCTTCAGCTCGCGCGCCGTCATGCCCAGCGTGCGCGCCGACTCGATGACGAAGGCGAAGTGCTCGCCGTCTTCCGCGACCTGCGGCATGTCGTCGATCACGCCGACGACCTCGACATCGCAGCCCTCCCACTCGGGCGCGAGCGCGTCCGCGAGACGCACGTCCGCGCGCCAGCCTGCGTACGCGAACCCCGCGGCTGCCACGGCGAGCCACACGCACGCACGCCATCGAAGACGCCGCGCGACGAGCAGCACGCCCAGCGCCGCCGCGGCGATCAGCGGATACACCTCGCCGGGCCACAGCGCGGACTGCTGCAACTGCAGCGCCACGCCGCCGACCCAGACGAGCGCCGCGGCCGCGCGCCACCAGGCGCCGGCGGCGTCGGGCGGAGCGATGGCGAGATCGTCTTGCATGGGCAGATCGTAGGAGCGCCGTCGACATGCCGCCCTGCGCCGATTGCCGCATTTCGTCCGCATTTGCCGCGCTCGCGCGATGCTTCGCTCCAGGCCGAAACATCAAGCGGTCGTTCGGCGCGAGACTGCAGGCTCGTCGCACCGCGAGCCCCTCATGACCCTCACCTGCTTCATCCGCTACGAGATCGACCCCTTCAAGCGCGAGCCGTTCCGCCGCTACTGCGAGGAATGGGGCCGCATCATCCCGCGCTGCGGCGGCCACCTGATCGGCTACTTCCTGCCCAGCGAGGGCACGAACTACGAGGCCTGGGGGCTGATCTCGTTTCCCAGCCTCGCTGCCTACGAGGCCTACCGCACGAGGCTGCGGGCGGACGCCGAAGGCCGCGCCAACTTCGAGTTCGCGCAGCGCGAGCGCTTCATCGTCCGCGAGGAGCGCACCTTCACCGAGGTCGTCGAAGGCGCCTACCTGCGCGCATCGGAATACAGTGATGCCAACGCTTCTTGATCCCCCCGCCATGGCCACTTCGCGCCGCGCGCCGCCCGCGCCCTCCGACGCCCCGCACGAGCCGCGCCTCGCACACATCGCCGCGCTGGTGGCCGAGCCGTCGCGTGCGCGCATGCTGGCGTTCCTGCTCTCGGGCGAGTACGCGAGCGCGGGCGAGCTGGCGCGCACGGCGTCGGTCGGCGCGGCCACCGCCAGCGCGCACCTGGTCAGGCTGGTCGACGCGGGCCTGCTGGTGTGCGAGCCGCGCGGCCGGCATCGCTACTTCCGCATCGCCGACGCCGACGTCGCGCACGCGCTGGAGGCGCTCGCGATGGTGGCGGAGCGCTCGTCGCACGACCGCGAATGGTCGGCGCCCGCGCGGCTGCGGCTGCGCGAGGCGCGTTGCTGCTACGGCCACCTGGCGGGACGGCGCGGCGTCGCGTTGCTGGAGCGTCTGCTGGCGCACGGCTGGCTGGCGGAGGCGGCCGACGGCTACGCGCTGACCGACGCCGGCGTCGCAGGTCTGGCCGAGCTGGGCTTCGACGCGGCGACGCCGCGCGCGAGCGCGTCGCACCGCATCGCCTACCCGTGCCTGGACTGGTCGGAGCGGCGCGACCACCTCGCCGGCAAGCTGGCCAGCGGCCTGCTGACGCATTTCATCGAACGCGGCTGGCTGCGGCGCATCGGCGCCGAGCGCGCGCTGGAGTTGACGCCGCCGGGCCAGCAGGCGCTGGCGCCGCTGCTGGCGACCGGTTGAGCCGCGCCCGCGCGCGTTGCGATCCGTCACCGTCCTGTCCGCGAAAAGCCCGCATACTCGGCGCGTCACGCACCTCGATGGAAGACGCGCCATGCCCGACGCCGCAAGCACCGACGACAAGTGGTTCGCCTCAATCAACTGGTCGGCGCCCCATGCCGTCGAGACGCTGCGGCGCGGCGGCGTCAACCGCGACGTCGTGCCGAAGGCGCCGGGCGTCTATGCGTTCACGCTGTTCGACGGCCCGATCACGCTGGCCACGAAGCTGGGCGTGCTCTATGTCGGCAAGGCGACGACGCTGCGATCGCGCATGAAGGCCTACATGGTCGACCCCGCCACGCTGAGCGTCACCGGCCGCGCCGGCCAGCCCAGCACGTCGCTGAAGCATGCCGGCAAGGTCGGCGTGCTGGTGCAGATCCAGCAGCGTTCGCGCGGCACGGCGCCGTCGGGGATCTTCTATCGCTGGGCCGTCACGCATGACGAGGCCGAGGCGCGGCGGATCGAGTTGCTGCTCTTGAACTATCTGCGTCCGGGGCTCAACACCGCCGACCTCTGAACGTCGAAATCCGCCGCTGGTCCGCGCGAAACCGCCGCCCACGCCCCCCGCGTGGGACAGGTGATTGAGGCTGCGTGTAGCATCCGAGCCCATCATCGGGCCACCCGGCGCCACCGCGTCCAGACGGTGGCGGCCAGGCCCGCACGGAGAATTCCCCATGACGATCGCCGCCCGCCTGCAAGCCCTCGGAATCGAGCTCCCGCCGCTCGCCGTTCCCGCCGCCGCCTACCTGCCGTTCGTGCAGACCGGCTCGCTCGTGTTCATCTCCGGCCACATCGCCAAGAAGGACGGCAAGCCGTGGGTGGGCCAGCTGGGCCTGACGATGACCACCGAGGAAGGAAAGGCGGCCGCGCGTTCGATCGCCATCGAGCTGATGGGCACGCTGCAGGCCGCGGCCGGCGGCGACCTCTCGCGCGTCAAGCGCATCGTCAAGGTGATGAGCCTCGTCAACAGCACGCCCACGTTCACCGAGCAGCACCTGGTCACCAACGGCTGCTCCGAGCTGCTGGGCGAGATCTTCGGCGACGCCGGAAAGCACGCCCGCAGCGCGTTCGGCGTGGCGCAGATCCCGCTGGGCGCGTGCGTCGAGATCGAGCTGATCGCGGAGCTCGCGGCGTGAGGATCCGCATCCGCATTCCCCAGGTCCTCGCGATCATCGGCGTGATCTCGCTGGGTGCGGTCGGCCTGGCCGCGATCGCGCAATACGAGTTCGACATGCAGCCCTGCCCGTGGTGCGTGCTGCAGCGCCTGATCTACATCGTCGTCGGCGTGCTGGCGCTGCTGGGCGCGCTGCTGTCCAACACGCCGCGGCGCCTCGTCGTCGGGCTGGCGTTCCTGGGCGCGCTGAGCGGCATCGCCACCGCGCTGTACCAGCAACTGCACGCGGTCAACGAGGCGTCGTGCGACCTCAGCATGGCCGAGCGCCTGATCAACTGGCTGCAGCTGGATCGCCTGGTGCCGCAGCTGTTCATCGCCTACGCCTCTTGCGCCGACGCCGCGGTGTCGGTGTTGCACATCCCGTTCGCGGTGTGGAGCTGCATCCTGTTCGTGATCCTCGCGCTGCTGCTGCTCTGGACGCTGCGCGCGTCGGTGAAGGCGCGCTGATCCTTCCGCGACGCACGTGAACCCGGGGACTTACTACGCCGCGAGCGCGGGCCCCCCGCCCGCGCGCCCCGCGTTGCGCGGGCGCGCGGACGCGCACGCGTGCGTGATCGGCGGCGGCTTCGCCGGGCTGGCCACGGCCATCGGGCTGATCGAGCGCGGCATGCGCGACGTCGTGATCGTCGAGGGCGAGACCGTCGGCCACGGCGCCTCGGGCCGCAATGGCGGCTTCGTCTTCGGCGGCTTCAGCCTCGACAACGCGCAGTTGCTGGCCGACCAGGGCAGCGCACGCGCACGCGCCATGTACGGGCTGACGCAGCAGGCCGTCGCGGCCATCCGGCGCCGCATCGCCCAGTACGCGATCGCCTGCGACGCGGTCGAAGGCGGCGTCGTGCTGGCCAACTGGTTCGACGACGACGCGATCCTGCGCCGCAAGCAGGAGTTCATGGCACGCGAGTTCGACGTGCACTGGCAACTGCTGTCGCACGACGAGCTCGGCGCCTACACGCGCTCGACGCGCTACGCCGGCGGCCTGCTGGAACCGGACGCGTTCCACTTCCATCCGCTGAAGTACGCGCGTGGCCTGGCGGCGGCCATCGAGCGCGAGGGCGGGCGCATCCACGAGCAGTCGCGCGTGACGAGGATCGTCGCGCCGCGCTCGCCGGACGGCGGCCACGAGGTGCACACGGCGGACGGCGTGGTGCACGCGCGCCACGTCGTCATCGCCGGCGGCGGCTACCTGCGCGGCGTGTCGACGCCGGTCGAGCGCGCGATGCTGCCGATCGCCACCTACGTGATGGCCACCGAGCCGCTGGGCGACGCGCTGTCCGCATCGATCCCGGGTCGCGCCGCGATCTACGACACGCGCTTCTCGTTCGACTACTACCGCGCGCTGCCCGACACGCGCATCCTTTGGGGCGGCCGCATCTCCATCCTCGACCGCGCGGCCGAGCCGATCGCGCGGCTGCTCAAGCGCGACATGCTCAAGGTCTATCCGGAGCTGCGCGACGCGAAGGTGGACTACGCATGGGGCGGGCTCATGAGCTACGCGCGCCACCAGATGCCGCAGATCGGGCGACTACCTGATGGCACGTGGCACGCGCTGGGCTTCGGCGGGCACGGCGTCGGGCCGACGACCGCGGCGGGCGAGCTGATCGCCGACGCCATCGCTGCCGGCACGCCTATCCCACCGGGCTTCGCCGACTACGGGCTGCCGCGCGTGTGGGGCGCCGCGGGCATGCTGGCGGCGCAGATGACGTACAACTGGGCGGAATTGAAGGATTGGCTGAACGATTGAGGCGGCGTGGCGGGAAGCCAGGGTCACGATTTTGGCCCTCTACGTCCGCGCACTGAATGGTCCTTGGAGGGCAGCGTTCGTCGTCGGGGCGTGCTCAAGCCTCCAGCGGAAAGGTCGTCGACGACACGGTCGCTTATCGCTGGTCCGGCGATACCTTCGCCAAGGTCGTCGCCAATTGATCCGCGAGTGCGCATTGGTACGAACCGTGGCGACGTCGCTCCAGCTGGGACTCTCGCCAACCGGCCCTTGATGTCCGGCCGCACATGAAAGAACGCCCGGTCGAGCCGGGCGTCATTCACTGCACGAGGAAGCTCGTCAGAGCGCGATCACCCGCTGCCCCTTGATCGCCGCATCGATCACCTTGCCCTTGCGCGCACGCTTGCCCGCGTGCGAGGCCAGCGTCGCGCCCTTGAGGTCTTCCTCCTTCGGCTTCTGACCGCGGCCCAGGCCCAGCACCTTGACGGCGTTGGCGCAGGTGGCGACCGAGACGAGCGGGTCCTTGGCGTCGACGTCCATCAGCGTCAGGCCCTTGCCGCCGTTGGACTGCAGCTTCAGCTCGTCGAGCGGGAAGACGAGCAGGCGGCTGCTCAGGCTCAGGCAGGCGACCTGCGTGTGACCCGTGTGCAGCGGCACCGGCGGCAACAAACGATCCGTATCAGCGACGCTGAGAAAGCTCTTGCCGCCCTTCTGGCGGCTGGTCATGTCGCCCACCTTCGCCAGCAGGCCGAAGCCGCCGGTGTTGGCGAGCAGCAGCGTCGCATCCGCCGACGCGGCGAAGTAGTGCAGCGGCTGCGTGCCGGCCTCGAGCTCGATCAGCGTCGTGATCGGCGTGCCGTCGCCGCGCGCACCGGGCAGCAGGCTGACCGCCACCGTGTAGACGCGTCCGGTGCCGCCCTGGTTGCTGCCGAACACGAGCAGCGTGTCGACGCTGCGGCATTCGAAGGTGCCGTACAGCCCGTCGCCTGACTTGAACGCGAAGCCGCCGGCCTCGTGGCCGTGGCCCTTCATTGCGCGCACCCAGCCCTTCAAGCTGACGACCACCGTCACCGGCTCGTCGACGATCCTGACTTCGACGACGGCGCGCTTCTCGGCCTGGATCAGCGTGCGGCGGTCGTCGCCGTGCGCCTTCGCGTCGGCCTCGATCTCCTTGATCACCGTGCGCTTCAACGCGGCAGGGCTGGACAGGATGTCCTCGAGCTTTTTCTGCTTGTCGCGCTGCTCGGCCAGCTCCTGCTCGATCTTGATCGCCTCGAGTCGCGCCAGCTGGCGCAGTCGGATGTCGAGGATGTCGTCGGCCTGGCGGTCGCTGAGGCCAAAGGCCTCGATCAGCGCGGGCTTGGGCTCGTCGCTCTCGCGGATGATGCGGATCACCTCGTCGATGTTCAGCAGCACCAGCTGCCGGCCTTCGAGGATGTGGATGCGCGCAAGCACGTTGGAGAGACGATGCTCGGTGCGCAGCTTGACGGTGTGCGCGCGGAACGTCGTCCACTCGACGAGGATCTGGCGCAGGCTCTTCAGCGTGGGACGGCCGTCGCCGCCGATCATCGTCAGGTTGATCGAGGCGGAGCTCTCGAGGCTGGTGTGCGCGAGCAGCGTGTTGACCAGCTCCTGCGGCGAGATCGTGCGGCTCTTGGGCTCGAAGACGAGGCGCACCGACGCCTCGCGGCCCGATTCGTCGCGCGCGGCATCGAGCACGGCGAGGATCGTCGCCTTCAGCTGCAACTGCTCGGCGCTCAAGGCCTTCTTGCCGGCCTTGATCTTCGGGTTCGTCAGCTCCTCGATCTCCTCGAGCACGCGCTGCGTGCTGGCGCCCGGCGGCAGCTCGGTGACGATCAGCTGCCACTGGCCGCGCGCGAGATCCTCGATCTTCCAGCGCGCGCGCACCTTCAGGCTGCCGCGGCCGCTGGCGTAGGCGTCGCGGATGTCCTGCGAGGGGCTGATGATCTGGCCACCGCCCGGGAAGTCGGGGCCGGGGATCGCGGCGTAGAGCTCGTCGTCCGAGAGCTTGTCGTTCTTCAGCAGCGCGATGGCGGCCTCGGCCACCTCGCGCAGGTTGTGGCTGGGCACTTCGGTCGCGAGGCCGACGGCGATGCCGCTGGCGCCGTTCAGCAGCACGAAGGGCAGGCGTGCCGGCAGCAGCTTGGGCTCCGTCGTCGTGCCGTCGTAGTTGGGCATGAAGGCGACGGTGCCCTCGTCGATCTCGTCGAGCAGCAGGCGGGCGATCGGGTTCAGGCGCGCCTCGGTGTAGCGCATCGCGGCGGCGCCGTCGCCGTCGCGGCTGCCGAAGTTGCCCTGGCCGTCGATCAGCGGATAGCGCAGGCTGAAGTCCTGAGCCATGCGCACGAGCGCGTCGTAGGCGGCGGTGTCGCCGTGCGGGTGGAAGTTGCCGAGGACGTCGCCCACCACCTTCGCGCTCTTGCGCGGCGCCGGGCCCGCGGCCGACGCGTTGGTGAACGACAGCCCCATGCGGTGCATCGTGTAGAGGATGCGGCGCTGCACCGGCTTGCAGCCGTCGGAGACGTCGGGCAACGCGCGGCCCTTGACGACGCTCAGCGCGTATTCGAGATAGGCGCGCTCGGCGTAGTGGGCGAGGGTCAGCGCGTCGCCGCCACCTGCATCGCCGCCGCCGAACGCGAGGGGAGTCTGTTCCATGGTCAAACCGGATTTCCTTTGATCACCGGGCGCCCGTGGCTATCGGCAGGCGGCCCGCAAGACGGCATTGTCGGTGCTCGCGGACGCGCGGCCCGCGGCTACCCCTGCAGTATCGTAAGGAATTGACCGGGTCGGCCGCGCCGCGGCCCTGCCCGGCGCGCGGCGCTCAGCGACCGCAGACGGCAGGCGCGCAGGCCACCACTTCGACGCCGTGCGCGTGGTGCGGCAGCTTGCGCTGCAGCAGCGCCCAGTACAGCTCCAGCACCATGTGCACGTGGGCCTCGGTCTCGGCGATGTCGGGCATCTGGCCACCGGCCTTGCGCACCGTGCCCTCGCCGGCGTTCCACGCGGCCAGCGCGATGTCGATGCCGCCGTAGCGGCGCGTCAGGTCGGCCAGCATGCGCGCGCCGGTGAAGATGTTGGTGCGGGCGTCGAGCATGCGCCGCGACGCGGGCGTCTGGCGTTCCTCGCGCGTACCGTAGCGGTCGGCCGTCACCGGCGTCAGCTGCATCAGGCCCACCGCGCCACGCGGCGACACCGCGTGCGGGTTGTAGTTCGATTCGACCGTGATCACCGCCTTCAGCAGTTCCTCGTCGACCCCGGTGCTCCTGGCCGCCTCGTCGAGCAAGGGCTGCAATGCCTTCACGTCGGGCGAGATCTCGAGCCAGGTGAGCAGGCCGTCGGTGCCCTGGGTCTTGCCCAGCACGCGGTGATCCCCGTCTTCGCGCAGCACCTGGTCGTAGCGCGAATCGATCTGCGTGGTGGCGAAGTGTGCGATGCCCGCGCCGTCGACGTAGCCCCACAGCACCGGCTTGCCGGCGACGGGGACGATCGGATTGTCAGCCGCCGCCGCGACGATCGCGGGAGTCGCCGCCAGCGAGCGCGCGGCGCGCACTTCCGGCACCGCGTCGCAGGCGGCCATGGAGCCGGACACCAACGCGATGACGGCGCAGACGATCAGCAGCGGACGCCTCACGATGCGGCTCCCGAGAACGGCGTCTCGAGCGCGGCGTCGACACGCGCCTGATATTCGCGATCGAGCAGGGACATGACCACGAGGGTCTCCCAGCCGGCGGCCTCGCCCGTGCCCACCCGCACGCTCTCGCGAAGGCGACCTTCCTCGGCGAAGCCCTCGCTGGCATACAGGCGCAGCGCACGCGCGTTGAGCGACTTCACGTCAAGCCAGAAGCGATGCGCATGCAGGTCGCGGAAGGCGAGCTGCTTGAGCAGGCGAACGCACGCGCGCCCGAGGCCGCGGCCCTGGGTCTGGAGCACCATGCGCTTGAGCTCGACCGAGCGGTTCGGATTGCGGCAGCCCTGCAGGATCACGAAGCCGACCTGTGCCCAGTCGTCGCCGGCTTCGACGATGAAGTGGCGCGAGTCGGGAAAGCGGATCGCGCCTTCATGCTGCGTGCGCTCCCAGGGCGTGATGAACGTGAGATTGCGCGCGTCCTGCTCCACCGACACGACGAAGTCGAGGTCGGACAGCATCGTCGGACGAATCCGCAGATGTGCGCTCTCGGCAATGGCGTTCGTGGGCATCTGAAGGGCGGCGCTCGGACAGGCGAATGAGGTGGCGGAGAGCACGAAGTCTGGGCTTGCACGACCAGGGCCGGGCAAGAGAGCGTGGATTATGGAAAGGATCGCAGAACCGCGCCCTGGCGAATCCCCGATGAACACGGGATTTCTGCACGTTTTGTCGCCCTGCCTGGATAAGTAGCCAGAAGGCGCGGCAGGTTCCCGCCACCGAGTCCCCGGTTATGTAAGCAGAAGATTCGGACGCGCAGCGCACGCCGAACCATGCGCCGCCGCCGCTCGACCGGGGCGCGACGCTGAGCCCGACGATCGACCGTTCGTGTGCCCGACCGCTGGACGCCAGACGCCAGACGCCAGACGCACAGGCCTCGCAAGCAGCGGGCTACTGCCCCGCAACCGAAGCCGGCGAGCCAGGCTTTCCGTCACCCAGGCGACTGCGGCGACTGCGGGCGACGCGCACGCGTACTCTCGCTCGGAAGACGCTGCGCGCCTCGGAACAACGATCGTCCCGGCGCTGCCGCTCGTCCGCCCCAACCGCGGTCAAAGGGAGCGCTGGAGCCGGCTCTGCCGGGGCAGTCGCGGCCGGCCCCCTCTGGGGGCAGCGAGCGCCACAAGCGTGGGGCTAGATATCTATCTCGACCGCGTCCCCGCGCAACTCCATCAGCTCGCGCCGCGCATGCGCCTCGCCCTTGCCCATCAGGCGCGTGAACGAGCCTTCGGTCTGCACGAGGTCGAGCTGGCCCAGCTCGACGCGCAGCAGGCGCCGCGTCTCGGGGTTCAGCGTGGTCTCCCACAACTGGTCGGCGTTCATCTCGCCCAGGCCCTTGAAGCGCCCGATCTTCCACGAGTCCTCGCGGGCGCCTTCCTTGCGCAGCTTGTCGAGCGTAGCGTCTCGCTCGCCCTCATCGAGCGCATAGATCTTGGCGGCCGGCTTGCGTCCGCGCGCGGGGGCGTCGATGCGGAACAGCGGCGGCTTGGCGACGAACACATGGCCGCGCGCGACCAGTTGCGGGAAGTGGCGGAAGAACAGCGTCAGCAGCAGCACCTGGATGTGCGAACCGTCGACGTCGGCGTCCGACAGGATGCAGACCTTGCCGTAGCGCAGCCCCGAGAAGTCGGGCGTGTCGTTCGGCCCGTGCGGATCGACGCCGATCGCCACCGCGATGTCGTGGATCTCGTTGTTGGCGAACAGGCGGTCGCGCTCGACCTCCCAGGTGTTGAGCACCTTGCCGCGCAGCGGCAGGATGGCCTGGGTTTCCTTGTCGCGGCCCATCTTGGCCGAACCACCCGCGGAATCGCCCTCGACCAGGAACACCTCGTTGAGCGTGAGATCGCGGCTCTCGCAGTCGGTGAGCTTGCCGGGCAGCACCGCCACGCCGGAGCCCTTGCGCTTCTCGACCTTCTGCCCGGCCTTCTGGCGCGCCTGCGCCTGGCGGATGACCAGTTCGGCCAGCTTGCGGCCGTACTCGACATGCTGGTGCAGCCACAGCTCCAGCGCCGGCTTGGTGTACGCGGACACCAGCCGCAGCGCGTCGCGGCTGTTGAGACGCTCCTTGATCTGTCCCTGGAACTGCGGATCGAGCACCTTGGCGGACAGCACGAAGCTGGCGCGCGAGAACACATCCTCGGGCATCAGCTTGACGCCCTTGGGCGTGAGGCTGTGCGCCTCGATGAAGCCCTTGACCGCGGTGAACAGGCCGTCCTTCAGGCCCGACTCGTGCGTGCCGCCCGCCACCGTCGGGATCAGGTTGACGTAGCTCTCGCGCACGGCCGCGCCGTCGTCGGTGAACGCGACGCACCACGTGGCGCCCTCGCCTTCGGCGAAGTTCTCGGACTCGTTGGCGCCGGCGAAGCGCTCGCCCTCGAACAGCGGCACCACCGGCTCGGCGGTGAGCGTCTGCTGCAGGTAGTCGCGCAGGCCGCCCTGGTAGGTCCACGTGAGCACCTCGGGCTCCTTGCCCGTCTTCTCCAGCGTGAGCGAGACCGTCACGCCCGGCATCAGCACGGCCTTGCTGCGCAGCAGGTGGACGAGCTCGCCGCGTGGCAACTCCGCGCTCTCGAAATAGCGCGCGTCGGGCCACACGGTCACGCGCGTGCCGTGCTTGCGTTCGCCGGACGCGAGCTTGCGCACTTCCAGCGGCACGGTGACGTCGCCGCCCGAGAACGTGAGCGAGGCGAACTGGCCGTCGCGAAACACCGAGACCTCGAGCTTCTTGGCCAGCGCGTTGGTGACGCTGACGCCCACGCCGTGCAGGCCGCCCGAGAAGCTGTACGCGCCGCCGCTGCCCTTGTCGAACTTGCCGCCCGCATGCAGCCGCGTGAAGACGATCTCGACGACCGGCACCTGCTCCTCGGGGTGCAGGCCGAACGGGATGCCGCGTCCGTCGTCGTCGACCGTGATCGAGCCGTCGGCGTGCTGCGTGACGGCGATGCGCTTGCCATGACCGGCCAGCGCCTCGTCGGCGGCGTTGTCGATCACCTCCTGCACGATGTGCAGCGGGTTGTCGGTGCGCGTGTACATGCCCGGCCGCTGCTTGACGGGCTCCAGGCCCTTCAGGACGCGGATCGAACCTTCGGCGTATTCGCCGGCTTGCTTGGATTTGGCGCCAGCGGCGCCCGGTTTCGTGGCCATGGCGTGATTCTAGGAGCGAAGTCCGAAGACCCCGCGCGTATTTTCTGGATATAAACACAGTCTTTTCCGCGGGCGGACTTCGCCGGACGCCGTAGAGTGAGGCCATGGATTGCACTGCCACACCCGCCCACATCGCCGCGCCGCCTTCCGATTGGATCGTGCGCTGGACGCCCCTGCTGCCGCCCGGCGCCCACGCGCTGGACGTCGCCTGCGGCCACGGTCGCCACGTGCACTGGCTGGCCGCCGCGGGCCACCGGGTCACGGCGATCGATCGCGACCCGGCGCTGCTCGTCCCGCTGGCCGCACTGGCGACCACGATCGTCGCCGACCTCGAGGCCGACCCCTGGCCGCTGCCGCAGCAGACGTTCGACGCCGTCGTCGTCACCAACTACCTGTGGCGCGCGCTCTTTCCGACGCTCAGGGCCGCCGTCGCGCCCGGCGGGTTGCTGATTTACGAAACCTTTGCACAGGCGCATGCGGCCCTCGGGCGGCCGCGCCGGCCCGAATTCCTGCTGCGTCCGGGCGAACTGATCGACGTCCTGCGCGACGGCGAATCGGTGGATGCAACCGGCGTTTCTCCCTCTGAAACCTGGCATGTGATCGCCTTCGAGGAAGGCCGTCTGCCGGCCCATGGCGACGTACCCGAACGCGAGGTGCAGCGCATCGTCGCGCGTCGCGGCAACGCCCCTGCCGGACGCGCGGACCTTCTGGCGCCGCCGGGCTAAAATCGCTCGATTGCCGGAGCCTCGCGCGCCTGGCTCCGGAAATCTCCCCGAGGAATGCGAATGGAAAGAATTGTCGGCAGCATCGTGGCGCTGGTCACCCCGATGCACGAGGACGGCAGCGTCGACTACGACACGCTGCGCGCGTTGGTCGACTGGCACGTCGCCGAAGGCACCGACTGCATCGTCGCGGTCGGCACGACCGGCGAGTCGGCCACGGTCAACGTCGAGGAGCATGGCGAGGTCATCCGCGTCTGCGTCGAGCACGCCGCGGGCCGCATCCCCATCATGGCCGGCGCGGGCGCCAATTCGACGCAGGAAGCGATCGAGTTGTCGAAGCACGCCAAGAAGGTGGGGGCCACCTGCACGCTGCAGGTCGTGCCGTACTACAACAAGCCGTCGCAGGAAGGCATCTACCGCCATTTCGCGAAGATCGCCGAGACCGTCGACATCCCGATGGTGCTGTACAACGTCCCCGGCCGCACGGTCGCGGACATGCAGCACGACACCGTCGTGCGGCTGGCGCAGGTGCCGGGCATCGTCGGCATCAAGGAAGCCACCGGCAGCATCGAGCGCGCGGGCTGGCTGCTGCGCGCGCTGCCGAAGTCGTTCTCGGTCTATTCCGGCGACGACAGCACGGCCGTCGCGCTGATGCTGCTTGGCGGCCACGGCAACATCAGCGTCACGGCCAACGTGGCGCCGCGCCTGATGCACGAGCTGTGCGACGCGGCGCTGGCCGGCGACACGCGCCGCGCGAGCGAACTGCACCTGAAGCTGCTGCCGCTGCACAAGCAGCTGTTCTGCGAACCGAGCCCCGCGCCGTCCAAGTGGGCGCTGTCCCAACTGGGCCGCTGCCGTCCCACCTTGCGCCTGCCGCTCGTCGAGATGACGGAGGCCGGCAAGGCCACCGTCGCCGCGGCGCTGGCCGAATGCGGCATCGCCTGAGCTCCGTCGTCCCTCTCCTGGCCGGCGGCGCCCGACCGCCGGCAAACCAGGCCGTGCGAGCCCATCCATGACCTCTGCGACAATCCCCGGCCCGGACACTTCCGGCCTGACCTCGAACTCGATGCACATGACCACCCATTTCCCGACGCGCCTGCTCCATCCCACGCCCCTGCGCGTTGCCACCGTGACGCTGTGCCTGATGCTTGGCGGATGCACGGTCATCGGAGATTGGTTCTCCCATGGCGAGACCGACTACAAGGGCGCGGCCAAGCGCACCCAGCCGCTGGAAGTGCCGCCCGACCTGACGCAGTTGCAAAAGGACTCGCGCTACCTGCCACAGGGCGGCGTGGTCACGGCATCCGACCTCAACAAGCCCGCCGACGGCACGCCCGGAGCGGCCGCCGTCGCGGCGCAGCCCGGCGCCGCGCAGCCGGGCGTGGCGCCCGCGCCCGCCACCCCGGAGGTGGCCCTGTCCGCCGCCGGCAACCTGCAGCTCGAGCACAACGGCGACCAGCACTGGCTGACCACGCAGGACGCGCCCGAGAACGTGCTGCCGAAGGTGCGCGGCTACTGGCAGGCGCAAGGCTTCACGCTGACGGTCGACGAGCCCAAGACGGGTCTGCTCGAGACCGACTGGAAGGAAAGCCGCAACAAGCTGCCGTCCGACGGCCTGCGCAACATCCTGTCGAACGTGTTCGACAACCTGTCGGACTCCGGCCTGCGCGATCGCTATCGCACGCGCCTGGAGCGCCGCGCCGATGGCGGCACCAACATCTACGTCACGCACTTCGGCACCGTCGAACACGTCGCCGGCACGACCAACAGCGTCCAGACGGCCGACGTGCAATGGGTCCCGCGTCCGTCGGATCCGGGTCTCGAGGCGATTCAACTGAGCCAGATGATGCAGACGCTGGCCAACGTGACGCCCGTCAACGTCGCCGCGCCCAAGCACAGCTGGTTCCACTTCGGCGAAGACGACGACGCCGCCAGCGCGCCCGCCAGCTCGCGCCCGATTCCGAGCGCGGCCACGAGCCGTCCGACCACCGGTGGCACCGGCGCGAACGGCGCGGCACGCGCGCGCATCGTCGACGGCCAGCCCGGCGCGACGATGGAGGTCGAGGACAACTTCGATCGCTCGTGGCGTCGCATCGGCCTCGCGCTGGATCACGGCGGCTTCACCGTCGAAGACCGCGACCGCGCGCAGGGCCTGTACTACGTGCGCTATGTCGACGCGAAGGAAGCCGCGCGCGACGAGCCGGGCTTCTTCTCGAAGATCACGTCGTGGTTCGGCAAGAGCGGCCCCTCGCCGGTCAACAAGTACCGCATCTCGATCAAGGCGCCAGGCGACACGGCCACCGTCACGGTGCTCAACGACCAGGGCCAGCCCGACAACGGCGCGAACGCGCAGAAGATCGTGTCGTTGCTGGTCGACGAGCTGAAGTAAGGCACCAGCCTCTCGGCCGGAAGAGCCGCCTGCGGGCGGCTTTTTTGCGCCTCGTCGCGGCTAGTGACGCCCAGGCCTGGCGTCAATCCCCCTCATGACCCATTGACAGTTTCCGAAGCAGGGAACGCCTGCCGGTCGGGGATTCAACTTGCGTTCAGCGAACGAACGCAAAAAAGCCGCCCGAAGGCGGCTTTCAAATTTCGAGACCGTGCGCTCGAGGGAGCGCAGATTCCGAAATTACTTGCTGGCAGCGGTCATCGCGGCGGTCGCGGCCGACGAGGCAGCAGCCATCGCGCCCGTGGCGGCCGAGGAGGCAGCGTCGGTGGCCGACGAAGCGGCGGACATCGCGGCGGAAGCCGACGTGTCAGCGGCCGAAGCGGCAACGGTAGCGGACGAAGCGGCAGCCGAGGCGGCGTCAGCAGCCGGCGTGGTGTCGGCAGGCTTGTTGCAAGCGGTCAGGGCAGCGACGGCGACCAGGGAGGCCAACAGGAGCGACTTGTTCATGAATTTCCTCGAAGAAAAATTTTGGGTTCGAACCATTACCGGTAATCCAGACACTCGCCCTCACGGCAAGTATCCGAGCAAAAGACATCAGGCCAAGCTCGAGCATTTCCTGTGCCTAGCCCGCCATTATACCCATCCATACGGAACCTTTTCAGAGTCCCAGTGTCACCGCGGCGAAACCCGGGCTGGCGCGTTGCAAAATCGCATCAAAGTCCTCGCGCGCGCGCTGACGATCGACCCGATCGAAGCCCATCCGGCCACGCAAGTGCTCGTGGTCGAACACGCGCACCGCCTGGTCGTCGGTGTCGATCCACAGCGCCGGCAACATGGCCGTGCGCGTCTCGTCGGGCACCATGCACTGGATCACGTGCGCCCAGTCGCGCCGCCAGGCCGCGAAGCGCGGATGGCGGCGCTCGATGACCGAATAGTCGCGCGCGATCATGACCAGTTCGCGTCCGCTCAGGCGTGCCCAGCGCGTCAACTGCGCGAGCCAGTCCGGCTCGCCGATCGGCCACGCCGCGAAGTCTTCGTCGCACCAGCACAGGCGCCGCGTGCCGTGCTCGCTGGCCCAGGTCATCGCGCCGCGCAAGGCCTGCGCGAATTCGACCGAACCCTCGAAGCCGCGGCCGCCGGTCGCGGGCTTCGCATCGGGCAGTCCCGCGTGGTCGTCCATCGAAGGCGGCCTTTCTGCCGCGTCGTCAATCGTCATGTGCCCATCCCTGCGCCACCCAGTCGGCGACGACGGCCTGCGCATCGGCCGAGAGCCGGTTGCATTGCAGCGCCGCCAGTCGTCGTGCATCGGCCAGCTCGCGCATCAGGCGCGCGTCGCGGCCGGCCGCGTTGAACGACTCGCCGTTGATGAAGACGTGCCGATCGTCGTACATCATGCGCGTGCGCCGATCGAGCCGCAAGCCGGCGCCGACGCCGCGCTCCAGGCCGGTGTCGAACCACACCTCGGGCTTGGGCTCGGTCATCACCTCGCCGAGCGCGCGCGCCAGTTGCGACGGGTCGCGCAGCAGCCGTTCCACCGCCTTGCGCGCGAACTTGTCGAGCGCCTCGGGCATGCGCGCCGGCGTCTCGGTGCCGCTGCGCGGCGGGTCGCGGAAATGCGGCTCGTCGGGGTCGGCCTCGACGTCGTCGAGCACGCGCTGCAGCAGCTCGCGCGCGAGCTCGGTGCCCATCGGCGTGCGAAAGCCGATCGAGCAGGTCATGCACTCGTCCTCGGCGACGCCGTCGTGGCCCCAGCGCGGCGGCACGTAGAGCATGTCGCCCGGCCCTAGCAGCCATTCGTCGGTCGGCTCGAAGCGTTGGAGGATGCGCACCGGCAGGCCGTCGACGATGGCCGGGTCGTCCACCGGCCCGACGCGCCAGCGCCGATGGCCGTGCACCTGCAGCAGGAACACGTCGTACGAATCGACGTGCGCACCGACGCCGCCGCCGGGGCTCGCATACGACACCATCAGGTCGTCGACGCGCGCGTCGGCGATCCAGCGGAAGCGCTGCAGCAAGTCGTGCGCGGCCTGCACGTGCAGGTCGACGCCCTGCACCAGCATCGTCCAGCCGCGCTGCGCCAACGGCGGCAGCGCGCGGCGCGCGAACGGCCCGTGCTTCAGTTGCCAGGCCTCGGGCGACGGCGTCCTCGAACGCGTCTTGGTCTTCGCGGGCGCGGCGTCCTGGATCACGAGGCGCGATTCGACGTCGTCGCGCGACGCCAGCTCGAACAGCTGCGCCGGCGTGACGGGCGCGAGCGGCGCGCCGCTGTCGGCCACCCGCGGCAGCGCGTTGCGGATCAGCAGCGGGCGCTTCTGCCAGTAGTCGCGCATGAAGGCCGTCGGCGACAGGCCGCCGAGCAGCGCAAGGGGTTCACGGAGGTTCATCGCGTCATTGTCCCCGCTCGCGAACCCCGCCTGCGCGAGGTCATCCCGCGCCCACGTAAAATCTCGCCCGATGAACATCACCGCCCCTTGCGTCGTCACGCTCACCTGGCAGCTCTCGGACGCCCAGAACGCGCCCATCGACGAACTCGCCGAGCCCACCGAATTCTTCTTCGGCGGCGACGACCTGCTGCCCAAGGTCGAAGAGGTCCTGGACGGCCACGCCGCCGGCTACGACGTGCAGCTGCAGATCGAACCAGAGCACGCGTTCGGCGAGTACCGCTCCGAGCTGGTGTGCTTCGAGGACCGCGCGCTCTTTCCCGACGGCGTCGAGGTGGGCATGCAGTTCGAAGGCCTGCCCGACGGCGCCGTCACGCCCGACATGCCGGAGGACACCGTCTACACCGTCACCGAGATCTACCCGTCGCACGTGGTGCTGGACGGCAACCATCCGCTCGCGGGCATGGCGCTGCGCATGCACATCGACGTGCGCGGCGTGCGCGCGGCGACGGCCGAAGAGATCGAGGCCAGGAGCGTGCAGGACGATGCGGCCGGATTGCTGCAGGTGCTGCCGCCGAAGGACAAGTCGCAGTTGCATTGAAGGCGCGCGTATCGCAGTCGCTGCCAGACCTCTCGGCATCGCCCCGGCAAACCGACATCGACGGCTTCGCAGCCGGTTGCTTCCTCAGTGCTTGCCCGTCGACCCGAACCCGCCTTCGCCCCGATGCGACGCATCGAAGTCCTCGACGACGCGGAACGCCGCCTGCACCACCGGCACGATCACCATCTGCGCGATGCGCTCCATCGGGTTGATCGTGAACTCGGCCTGGCCGCGGTTCCAGCAGCTGACCATCAGCTGGCCCTGGTAGTCGGAGTCGATCAGGCCCACGAGGTTGCCCAGCACGATGCCGTGCTTGTGGCCCAGGCCCGAGCGCGGCAGGATCATCGCGGCCAGGCCGGCGTCGCCGATATGGATAGCGAGGCCCGTGGGGATCAGCGCGGTCTGGCCCGGCGCGAGGATGACGGGCGCGTCGAGGCAGGCGCGCAGGTCGAGGCCGGCGCTGCCCGGCGTGGCGTAGGCCGGCAGCGTGTCGGCCATGCGGGCGTCGAGTACTTTGAGATCGATGGTGGTCATGAGAAGTCGTCGCGGTATCGGGTATTGGTATGGAGTCTCCGGTGTCAGGTCTTGCAATGCAACGCGTTGCAATGCAAGACCTGACACCGGAATTCACGCGGCGATGCGCCTGGCGATCTCTTGGACGAGCTGGCGCGCGAGCGTGAGCTTGTCGGCCTGCGCCAGCGCGCGGTCGCCCTCGGCGTCGACCAGCACCAGCGCGTTGTCGTCGCGGCCGAACGTGGCCGGGCCGAGGTTGCCGACGATCAGCGGCACGTTCTTGCGCTGCAGCTTGTCGCGCGCGTGCTTGAGCAGGTTCTCGCTCTCGGCGGCGAAGCCGACGCAGTACGGACGCGGCGACAGGCGCGCGACGTCGGCGAGGATGTCCTCGTTCTCGGTCAGCTCGAAGGTCGGCGCCACCTTCTTGCCGTCCTTCTTGATCTTGTGTTCGTTCATCTGCGCGGGACGCCAGTCGGCGACGGCCGCGGTGGCGACGAACACGTCGCTGTCGCGCGCGAGCGGCATCACGGCGGCGTGCATCTGGCGCGCGCTCTCGACGTCGATGCGGCGCACGCCGCGCGGCGTCGGCAGGTGCACCGGCCCGGCGACCAGCGTGACGTCGGCGCCGGCCTCCTGCGCCGCGCGCGCGATCGCGAAGCCCATCTTGCCGCTCGAATGATTGGTGATGCCGCGCACCGGGTCGATGGCCTCGAAGGTCGGGCCCGCGGTGACGAGGACGCGCTTGCCGCGCAGGATCTTCGGCTGGAAGAACGCGATCAGCTCGTCGCGCAGGTCGACGGCCTCGAGCATGCGGCCTTCGCCGAACTCGAGGCAGGCCTGCTCGCCGACGTCCGGGCCCAGCAGCGTGGTGCCGTCCTCGCGCAGCTGCACGACGTTGCGCTGCGTGGCCGGATGCGCCCACATCTCGCGGTTCATCGCCGGCGCGATCAGCAGCGGCACGCGATCCATCGGCCGCGCCAGGCACATCAGCGACAGCAGGTCGTCGGCACGCCCGTGCACGAGCTTGGCCATGAACTCGGCGCTGGCCGGCGCCACGAGGATCGCGTCGGCCGCGCGCGACAGGTTGATGTGCGCCATGTTGTTGTCGGGGCGCGCGTCCCACTGGCTCGTGTAGACCGGCCGGCCGCTGAGCGCCTGCAGCGTCACAGGCGTGATGAACTGCTCCGCGCCCGCGGTCATCACCACCTGCACGGTCGCGCCGGCCCTGACCAGCGCGCGCGCGAGTTCGGCCGCCTTGTAGCAGGCGATGCCGCCGGACAGGCCCAGCACGATGTGCTTGCCGGCGAGGTCTTGTCGTTCAGTCATGGGCGCAATGTAGCGTGATCGCGCGCCCAGCGCAGGATCGGTGGCATCAGGCGCCGTGGCACTTCTTGAACTTCTTGCCCGAGCCGCAATGGCAAGGATCGTTGCGCCCTGGCACGCTGCCGACGACGCGCGTCACCGGCTTGGCGGCGTTCTGCACCCAGTAGCAACGCAGGTCCTGGGCCGCGTACAGCGCCTCCTGGATCAGGTCGTCGCGCTCCAGCTTCTCGCCGGGGTACATCTCCGCCAGCGTCTTCGCGAGTTCGGCCGGATCGTGCAGCGTGAGCATCGCGATGCGCGCCAGGACTTCGTCGTAGGCGTCGGCCATGCCCTCTTCGGCGGTGTCGTCCGGCTCCTTCCAGTCGTCCGGGAAGCCCTGCACGACGTCCATGAAGCCGTGCGCCCAGATCTCGCCGGTGAGCGGGATCTCGTCGTCCTCGGAACCGGCCTCGATGGTGCCTTCCTCGACCAGCTTGGCCTTGTCGTCGTCCGTCCATTCGAGCATCACGGGGGCGAGGCGCAGCTCGTCGACGGCGTCCATCAGCAGCTCCGGATCGAGCTGCTTGAGCAGCACCGACCAGCGTGCCTGCAGCACGGCCGTCGCCTCGCGGTCGGACTGCGGATCGACGAACGCGCGGCCCCAGGCATCGCCCAGCAGCGCGTCGCGCCACTCGGCCACCGTCTTCGCGCGCGGGCCGGCGGCCAGCGCGGTCATCGCGCCGTCCAGCCATTCCAGCGACACGCGCTCGTCGAAACCGGAGAGCTGCTCGGCCAGCTGCTGCAGGCGATCCAGCTCGGCGTCGCTGTTGGTCGGGTAGTGGACGAGATTCGTGAACGGGGTGGTCATGGAGAGCGATCGAAGACGGGGAAACGGCCGGCAGTTTCTCATGCCGGCCGTGGAGCACCCACCTCAATCGCGCGGGAAACCGCGCAATGGTGACGGATTCAGGCGCGCCATCAGCCAGCCGTCGACGTACACGCCGTCGCGCAGCGCCTCGCAGCGACGCACGCCCTCGCGCACGAAGCCGAAGCGCTCGTACAGCGCCTGCGCGCGCCGGTTGTCGGCGTAGACGTCGAGTTCGATGCGCAACAGGCCCAGCCAGTTGTCGGCGTAGTCGCACAACGACTGCATCAACAGCTTGCCGACGCCGCGACCGTGCCAGTCGGCGTCCACGTTGATGCCCAGCGCCATCGAGTGACGCTTGCGCGGCGAAGCCCCGATCGGGTGCAGTCCGGCCGCGCCGACCACCGTGCCGTCCGCCTCGGCCACGATCTGCACGTGCGCGCTGCCCGCGGCGCAGCTCTCGGCGAGGCGCGCCTGCCACTGATCGGCGCTGGCCCAGGGCATCTGCAGCAGGTTCGGAAAGACCTCGGGGTGCGACATCATCCGTGCGTACGCCTCGGCGTCCGCGACGCGGGTGCGTCGCACGCTCAGGCCCGTCGCGGCGGACGGGGCGCTCTCGGGAAAGGCTTCTTGTCGGCTCATGAACATCTCCTTGTGGGGGTGCCTGGGTCGGCGGCTGCAGAAAAGCAAAAGGCCCGCGGGTGGCGGGCCTTTTGCAGAGAACTCGTGGCGATTCGAAGTTACGGGCGGCCCGGGCCCGGACTTCGCGGCGGCAGGACGACGTCCCGCAGCGTCGTCGTCATGGCGACGACCAGCGCGCGCGCACCCGCGCCGGCATGCGCAAGGGCGCGTGCGACGGCTTTGGACGGGGCGACAGCGAAGTTCATGGCTTGAAGTCTGCGGGCGAAGCCGGAAGGCGTCAAGTCAAAAAAGCAACGCCGCGGATTCCGAAGAACACGCGGCGTCGGCATGGCGGGACGCGAGGCCGCGCGCCTGACTAGACAGGACTAGGCGCGTTCCTGCACCCAGCCCTGCACGCTGGCGAGCGCGCCCGCCAGCTTGGACGCGTCGGTGCCGCCGGCCATGGCCATGTCCGGCTTGCCGCCGCCCTTGCCGCCGACCTGCTGCGCGACGAAGTTGACCAGCTCGCCGGCCTTGATGCGGCCGACCGAATCGGCGGTGACGCCGGCCGCGATCTGCACCTTGTCGCCGTCGACGGCGGCCAGCACGATCGCCGCGGTCTTGAGCTTGTCCTTGAGCTTGTCCATCGTGTCGCGCAGCGTCTTGGCGTCGGCGCCGTCGAGCTTGGCGGCCAGCACCTTCAGGCCCTTGATGTCGACCGCCTGCGCGACGAGTTCGTCTCCCTGCGCCGACGCGAGCTTGCCCTTGAGCTTCTCGATCTCCTTCTCGAGCGCCTTGACGTGATCGAGCACCGCGCCGAGGCGGGCCGGCACTTCGGACGGCTGTGCCTTCAGGGTGCCGGCGACGCTGTCGACGGTGTCTTCCAGCGACTGCAGGTAGCCGAGCGCGTTGTCGCCGGTGATCGCCTCGATGCGGCGGATGCCCGCGGCCACGCCGCTCTCGGCCACGACCTTGAACAGCCCGATGTCGCCGGTGCGCTGCACGTGCGTGCCGCCGCACAGCTCTTTGCTGGAGCCGATGGTCAGCACGCGCACCTCGTCGCCGTACTTCTCGCCGAACAGCATCATCGCGCCCGACTTCTGCGCGTCGTCGATGGCCATCGTCACCGCGCTCGTCTGCGCGTTCGCCAGCACCTCGGCATTGACGATCTCCTCGACCTTGCGGATCTGCTCGGGCGTCATCGGACCGGTGTGCGCGAAGTCGAAGCGCGTGCGATCGGCGTTGACCAGCGAGCCCTTCTGCTGCACGTGGCCGCCCAGCACCTCGCGCAGCGCCTTGTGCATCAGGTGCGTGGCGCTGTGGTTGCGCACGGTCTTGGCGCGGCGCTCGACGTCGACCTTCGCGACGAAGCTGTCGCCCACGGTGACGGTGCCCTCGACGATGCGGCCGTGGTGCCCGAACACGTCGGCCTGGATCTTGATGGTGTCTTCCACCAGCATGCGCGTCGTGCCGTTGCGCAGCTCGCCGGTGTCGCCCACCTGGCCGCCGCTCTCGGCATAGAACGGGGTCTGGTCGAGGACGACGACGGCGTCGTCGCCGGCCGTCGCGGAGTTCACCGGGCTGCCGTCGACATAGACGCCGACGACCTTGACGCTCTCGACCACGAGGTGCTCGTAGCCGTGGAACTGCGTGGCCACGCCGCTGTAGCTCAGGCCCTGCGCCATCTTGAACTTGCCGGCCTGGCGGCCGCGTTCCTTCTGCTCCTCGAGCAGGCGGTTGAAGCTGGCCTCGTCGACGCTCAGGCCGCGCTCGCGGCAGACGTCGGCGGTGAGGTCGACCGGGAAGCCGAAGGTGTCGTGCAGCTTGAACGCGGTCTCGCCGTCGATCTGCTTCGCGCCGCCGGCCAGCGCCGACTCCAGCAGTTCCATGCCGGTGGCGATGGTCTTGAAGAAGCGCTCTTCTTCCTGCTGCAGCACTTCGGTGACGCGCGCCTGCGCGGCGCGCAGCTCGGGATAGGCGTCGCCCATCTCGGCGACCAGCGCGGCCACGAGCTTGTGGAAGAACGGCGTGCGCGCGCCCAGCTTGTAGCCGTGGCGGATCGCGCGGCGCGCGATGCGGCGCAGCACGTAGCCCCGGCCCGCGTTGCCCGGGATCACGCCGTCGACGACGGTGAACGAGCACGCGCGGATGTGGTCGGCGATGACCTTGAGCGACGGCGAGTCCGGGTCGCAGTCGTTGGACTGACCAGACGGACCCGCGGCGTCGACCGCCTGCTTGGCCGCGGCCAGCAGCGTCACGAACAGGTCGATCTCGTAGTTCGAGTGCACGTGCTGCAGCACCGCGGTCAGGCGCTCCAGGCCCATGCCGGTGTCGACGCTGGGCTTGGGCAGCTTGTGCATCACGCCGTCTTCGGTGCGGTTGAACTGCATGAAGACGTTGTTCCAGATCTCGATGTAGCGGTCGCCGTCCTCGCCCGGCGAGCCCGGCGGGCCGCCTTCGATCCCGGGGCCGTGGTCGTAGAAGATCTCGGTGCACGGGCCGCACGGGCCGGTGTCGCCCATCATCCAGAAGTTGTCGGACGCGTAGCGCGCGCCCTTGTTGTCGCCGATGCGCACGATGCGCTCGGCCGGCACGCCCACCGTCTTGTTCCAGATGTCGTAGGCCTCGTCGTCCTCGGCGTAGACCGTCACCCACAGCTTCTCGGTGGGCAGCTTGAAGTGCACCGTCAGCAGCTCCCAGGCGTAGCTGATCGCGTCCTTCTTGAAATAGTCGCCGAACGAGAAGTTGCCCAGCATCTCGAAGAACGTGTGGTGGCGCGCGGTGTAGCCGACGTTGTCGAGGTCGTTGTGCTTGCCGCCGGCGCGGATGCACTTCTGCGACGTCGTGGCGCGCGTGTACGGGCGCTTGTCGAAGCCCAGGAACACGTCCTTGAACTGGTTCATCCCGGCGTTCGTGAACAGCAGCGTCGGATCGTCGCCCGGCACCACCGGCGAAGACGCGACGATGGTGTGGCCCTTCGATTCGAAGAACTTCAGGAAGGTCGAACGGATTTCTGCGGCTTTCATTCCGGAGCTTTCTGGGGCCGCGCCTGGGTTTCGCCACGGCGGGCATTGGCGTGCGACGGGGTCGCGACGGAACCGTCGATTATAAGAGGCGGGTTCGCGGCGGCCGCAGGCGGCGGGAATCGGTACAACGTCACCGTCCCGAGGGCAATTTCTCCTTGCCGCCGCGCAGCGCCGCCCGACAATCGGGCCACAGCCACCGTTGCACCATGTCCGCCACGCCTCCCGCGCCCGCCGAGCCCGAAGTTCCCGCCGACGCCCCGCCGGCCGTCGCGCCGTGGGTGAGCACGCAGCACGAGATGGAGTCGGCCGCGCGCCCGGGGCGCACGCGCGTGTTCCGCGTGCGCATGAAGTCGGGCCACGTGCGCATCGCCGGCGTCACCTATTTCCACTCGACGATCGCCGGCACGACCGACACGCGCGTCGAGCACCTGTACCGCGTGCAACTGAGCTGGCTGGCCGAGTTCGACCCGCGCGACGGCCAGACGCAGCGCTTCGCCGAGCGCACCACCACCGGCCGCGCCACCAACGCCCTGCAGTTCCGCGTGCTGGAGATGACGGCCGCCGACGGCAAGCGCCTGAGCGCCGCGCGCCTCGGCCCGAAGGGCCAGATCCACGCCGATCCGCCGGGCACCGGCATCATGAGCCTGCTGCGCGCGCTGCTGGTGGAATGGGTGGTGGAACGGCATCCCGACGCGTCCGTGCTCACCGGCTCGCTGTACCAGGTCGACGTGCCGACGAAGGACGAGATCGAGCTGCGCGACCACTTCTTCGCGCGCTCGGGCTTCACGGTCAAGCCGACCTCGGGCGGCGGCGGCACGTTCTTCGTGCGCACGGTCAAGGAACTGAAGACCACCTGGAACATCGACAAGGCGCAGGAGCTCACCACGCCGCTGCTCGCCGAGGCCGTCAGTGCGCAGATGGAGACGCCGCTGCTGCGCCAGCAGATCGTCGCGCTGCAGGATCAGCTCGCGGCCGCCATCAAGGAAAAGCGCGCGACGGAGACACTGCAGCGCATCTGGCTGGCGATCACCGTCATCGCGGTGATCTTCGGGTTGATCTTCGGGATCCAGCCGAGGCTAGGCTAGCTCCGCTTCGAGAAAGGCCGCCAGCCGCGGATCGTTGGCGAATGCCACGTTGAACCGCATCCAGTCGCTCGCCTGCAGGGTCGCGGAAAACAGATTGCCCGGCCCCAGCATGATGTCGTGCAGCGCAGCCCGGTTCGACAGCGCCACCGGATCGGCCAGCCGCGGATGGCGCGCCCACAGGAACATGCCGGCCTTGGGCTCGTGGAACAGCTCGAAGCCCAGCGCGACGAGCCGCTGGCCGCAGGCCTCGTGCGCGTCGGCCAGGCGCGTGCGCAGGCTCTTGAGGTGCTTGCGCCAGCGCCCTTCGGTCAACGCGCCCAGGATCAGGCGCTCGCTGAAGGCCGACGACGTCAGGCCCGAGATCATCTTCAGCTGCGCGAGGTCGTCGATCAACGCCGGATGCGCGGCGATGTAGCCGACGCGCAGGTTGGGCGAGATCGTCTTCGAATAGCTGCCGACGTACAGCACGCGCGCCAGCTGGTCGAGGCTCGCGAGCGACGGGCGCGGGTCGGGGTCGAGGTCGACGTAGAGGTCGTTCTCGACGATCGTCAGGCCGTGCTTGTCGGCCAGCTGCAGCACGCGGTGCAGCTGCGGCAGCGTGGCCGTCGACGCCGTGGGGCTCTGCAGCCGCGGCTGCGTGAAGAACACGCGCGGGTGGTGCGTGACGATGGCCTCTTCCAGCGCAGCGAGGTCGTAGCCCTGCGGCGTGCGCGGCACCGGAATCAGCCGCGCGCCGGCCACGCGCAGCGCGAACAGCAGGTTCGAGTAGCCGGGGTCGTCCACCAGCACGGCGTCGCCCGCGCGCACGAGGCGGCGGATGGCGAGGTCGAGCGCATGGCTGGAGCCGTGCGTCAGCAGCACCTGGTCGGGCTGCAGCGAGATCTCCTGCTCGGCGAGCGCGTCGCGGATCCATTCCCGCAGCGCCAGGTGGCCGCGCGGGTCGCCGTAGCCGTCCAGCTCGACGTTCTCGGCCGCCAGCCCGCGCAGGCTGCGCCGCACGCCGTCCTCGAACAGCCACGACTGCGGCAGCCAGCCGCAGCCGGCCTTCACCGCCAGGTGGCGGTTCTCGAAGATGCTGCGCAGGTACCACTGGGCATCGAAGCTGGCGGTCGACGCGAGGCCCGGCACGGCCGCGCCCTCGGCCGGCGCGCGGCGGCGCACGAAGAAGCCGGAGTGCGGCCGCGAGACCAGGTAGCCCTGCGCGACGAGGCGGTCGTAGGCCTCGACCACCGTGAACACGCTGACCTGGTGCGTCTTCGCGAACTGCCGGATCGACGGGATCTTCGCGCCCGTGCGCAGGCTGCCGTCGACGATCAGCCGGCGCAGGCCGTCGACGATCTGCGTGACCAGCGGCGTGGAGGAATCGGTGTGGATCGTGAGCATGCCCAGTCGCCGGTGTCAGGTCTTGCAGTGCAACGGTGTCAGGTCTTGCACTGCAACGCCTGGCGCTCGAAGGGTTGTTGCACTGCAAGACCTGACACCGGTAGTTGCATCTGTATAGGGAGGTTGACCTGCACAGTATGCGAGCCAGACAGCAGAACTGTACATGGCTGTATCGGTAGGCCGGAACTAAAGTCGATGCATCCGATCTGGCAGTGTCCGACTGCTTCGTCCCCCTGTTCACGCAACGCGCCGCCGAGCGCCGGAGTTCCCCATGCAACGAGACGCCCACCTGAACAACGCCGCCCTGATGGCGCGCCGCCGCGCCGCCATGCCCACGGGCCTGGGGCAGACCTACGACATCGTCTGCGAGCGCGCCGAGAACGCCGAGGTGTGGGACGTCGAAGGCAAGCGCTACATCGACTTCGCCGGCGGCATCGCCGTGCTCAACACCGGTCATCGTCATCCGAAGATCGTCGAGGCCGTCAAGGCGCAGCTGGACAAGGTGCACCACACCTGCTTCCAGGTGCTCGCGTACGAGCCCTACATCGACCTCGCCGAGCGACTCATCGAGAAGGCACCGGGCGACTTCCAGAAGAAGGCGTTCTTCCTGACCACCGGCGCCGAGGCCGTCGAGAACGCGGTCAAGATCGCGCGCGCCGCGACGAAGCGCTCGGCCATCATCGCCTTCGGCGGCGGCTTCCACGGCCGCACGCTGCTGGGCATGGGCCTGACCGGCAAGGTCGCGCCGTACAAGGCCGGCTTCGGCCCGTTCCCGGCCGAGATCTACCATGCGAAGTACCCGAACGCGCTGCATGGCGTGTCCGAGGCCGACGCGCTGGCGTCGATCGAATCGCTGTTCAAGTACGACGTCGAGGCCGAGCGCGTCGCCGCCATCATCATCGAGCCGGTGCAGGGCGAAGGCGGCTTCTACGCCATCACGCCGTCGTTCGCGCAGGCGCTGCGCGCGCTGTGCGACAAGCACGGCATCGTCTTCATCGCCGACGAAGTGCAGACCGGCGCCGGCCGCACCGGCACCTGGCTGGCGTGCGAGCAATGGGGCGTCGCGCCCGACATGATCACGATGGCCAAGTCGATGGCCGGCGGCTTCCCGATCTCGGCCGTGATCGGCAAGGCCTCGCTGATGGACGCGCCCGGCCCCGGCGGCCTCGGCGGCACCTACGCCGGCTCGCCACTGGCCTGCGCCGCCGCGCTCGCCGTGCTGGACGTGTTCGAGGAAGAGAACCTGCTCGAGCGCTCGAAGTCCATCGGCGAACGCCTCGTCGCCGGCCTGAAGAAGATGGCCGCCGAACACAAGGCGATCGTCGACGTGCGCGGCCTGGGCGCCATGGTCGCCATCGAGCTGTTCAAGGACGGCGACCTCGCCAAGCCGGACGCCGACCTCACGAAGCGCCTGTGCGCCGAGGCCGCCAGGCGCGGGCTGATCCTGTTGTCGTGCGGCTCCTACGCCAACGTCGTGCGCGTGCTGGTGCCGCTGACGGCCAGCGACGCGCTGATCGACGAAGGCTTGGGCCTCATGGCCGACGCCTTCAAGGCCGTCGCTTAAGGGCAGAGGCGCGGCTCGCGAGCGAGCGCCAACATCCTCGACAAGCCGCCCGGCCATGCACCGCCAAAGTGCAGCCGAGGCGGCTTTTCTTTTGCCGCTGCGCGGCTTTTCTTTTGCCGCTGCACGGCTTTTCTTTTCGTTGCATTGACCCAGGCAAACCCCGTCGTTTGACGCCCGGGACACACGCGTGCAACGGGTAGAGTGTGATCATCGAAGGCCCCGGCTCGCATCCCAGCGCAGTTCCCGCCGGCGGCCCAGGAGACTCTTGCAATGGACATGAAGACTTCCCCCATCGCCACGCTCAACGACGCGGGGCTGCTGAAGACGCACGCGCTGATCGGCGGCGAATGGATCGCCGGCGCGGGTCACTTCGACGTCAACGATCCGGCCACCGGCCTGAAGCTGGCCGAGGTGCCCAACCTCGGCACGCCCGAGACACACGACGCCATCGCCGCCGCCGACAAGGCCTGGCCGGCCTGGCGCGCGAAGACCGCGAAGGAGCGCCATGCGGTGATGATGAAGTGGTTCTCGCTGATCATGGCCAACGCCGACGATCTGGCGCGCATCCTCACCGCCGAACAAGGCAAGCCGCTGGCCGAGGCGCGCGGCGAGGTCGTCTACGGCGCGAGCTTCATCGAGTGGTTCGCGGAAGAGGCCAAGCGCGTCTACGGCGAGACGATCCCGACCACCGACAACGGCAAGCGCTACATCGTGCTGAAGCAGCCGGTGGGCGTGTGCGCGGCCATCACGCCGTGGAACTTCCCGATCGCGATGATCACGCGCAAGGTCGCGCCGGCGCTGGCCGCGGGCTGTCCGGTCGTCATCAAGCCGGCCGAGCAGACGCCGCTGTCGGCGCTCGCGCTGGCCGAACTCGCGCAGCGCGCTGGCATGCCCGCGGGTGTGCTCAACGTCGTCACCGCCGACGGCGCCAACTCGGTGCTGGTGGGCAAGGCGCTGTGCGAGAGCGACGCCGTGCGCCACCTGTCGTTCACCGGCTCGACCGAGGTCGGCCGCATCCTGATGCGCCAGTGCGCGCCCACCATCAAGAAGCTGTCGCTGGAGCTGGGCGGCAACGCGCCGTTCATCGTGTTCGACGACGCCGACATCGATTCGGCCGTCGAAGGCGCGATGGTCTCCAAGTACCGCAACGCCGGCCAGACCTGCGTGTGCGCCAACCGCTTCTACGTGCAGGAAGGCGTCTACGAGACCTTCATCGCGCGGCTGGCCGAGAAGGCGCGCGGCATCAAGGTGGGCAACGGCTTCGAGCCGGGCATCAACCAGGGCCCGATGATCGACGGCAACGCCGTCGCCAAGGTCGAGGCGCACATCTCCGACGCGCTCGCCAAGGGCGCCCGCGTGGTCGTGGGCGGCGCGCGCATCGACGACCGCTTCTTCACGCCCACCGTGCTGGCGGACGTGTCGTCCGAGATGCTGTGCACGAAGGAAGAGACCTTCGGCCCGCTGGCGCCGGTGATGAAGTTCAAGACCGAGGCCGAGGCGATCGCGCTGGCCAACGCCACCGAGTTCGGGCTGGCCAGCTACTTCTACAGCCGCGACGTCGGCCGCATCTTCCGTGTCGGCGAGGCGCTCGAATATGGCATGGTGGGCGTCAACACGGGACTGATCTCGACGGCCGAGGTGCCCTTCGGCGGCGTCAAGCAGTCGGGCCTCGGCCGCGAGGGCTCGCACCAGGGCATCGAGGACTACGTCGAGGTCAAGTACCTCTGCCTCGGCGACATCGGCAAATGAGGACCGTGGCCCTGGCCCTTGCGTGGGGCTGGGCGGGCGCGTGCGCGCTCGCGGCCGGCGCCGCGCACGCGGGCGCGCTCACCGTTCGCGACGGCAACAACGCGTGGACGGTCAACGAGGATCAGTCGCCCGACTCCAGTGACTTCGTGCTGAGGCACCTCGTCAACGGCACGCTGCCGGACGAACACTTCGGCCGCAACGGCGAGACCACTTTCATGCTCGGCGCCGGTAACGATCCGCCGGCCAGCGTGCGCGTCGACGCCACGCGCCGCACCTGGATGGTGGGCGCCAGCCTCTCGGGCAACCAGCCGCAGCCGGTCATCGCGCGCTTCCAGGCCGACGGCAATGTCGACGTGCACTGGGGCGTGCAGGGCAAGGTGCAGCTCACGCCGGCCGGCGTCGCCGTCAAGCCCAACGACGTGCTGCCGCTGGCCGACGGCTCGGTGCTGGTGGCCGGCGAGGTCACCGGCGTCGTCGTCCCGCGCGCCGTCGTCTTCCACCTCGACGCCAACGGCGCGCTGGATCGTCACTTCGGCACGGGCGGCGTGTGGCAGCGGCCGGGCGACAACGACGCCTCCGCCGCCACCAGCCTGGCCGCCAGCAGCGATGGCCTGGCCGCGGTGGCCGTCGCGGTGCGCGGCGCCAAGCCCGAGGCCGAGCTGTGGTCGCTGACCGATGTCGCACCGGCCGTGCTGCAGCACCAGCCGCTCGATCCGGCGAGCGACGGCGAGGACCTGCGCCTCGACTGGGCGACCGACCACTGGGTGCTCAGCTACGGCGGCGGCGCCACCGGCATCGTGCCGCCGGCCCTGCTGACCAATCGCGCCGCCGCGGTCGTCGCCGCGTCGGCGGCCAGCGATCCGGGCGAAGGCGGCTTCAATCCGTTCACCGAGATCGCGACGTCGGCACCGGCGGCGGCGCCGCAGGACGACAGCCTGCCGTGGACGTGGATCGCCACCGCCGCCGTGCTCCTCGCGGCGGTCGTCGCTGGTGTACTCCTGCTGCGGTCGCGCAAGCCGCCGACCGTGCTGCGCAAGCCGCCGTCGTACTAGTGCTTGCGGACGGGGTCGTCCGCGGCGTCCTATTCGTCGTTGGCGGCGCCGGCGACCATGTGCCCGACCTCGGACACGCTGCCGTTGGACGCCTGCCCCATCGCGCGCCGCATCAGCGACGCGGCGTCCTTGCCGTGCGCCGGGTACTGGCCGATGCCGACGGTGCCCATCACCGGCAGGTCCTGGCCGGCGACGTTGAATGGCTGCTTCAGCGAGGCCAGCAGCTTGCGCGCGACGCCGTCGGCGTCGGACTCGGCATCGATCCAGGCGAGCAGCACGCCGTACATGTCCGAGCCGAGAGAGGCGACGACGTCGCTCGCGCGCAGGGCCGCGCGCAGGCGCACCGCGGCCTTGCGGCGCAGCACGTTGGCGGCCTCGGCGCCGAGCGCGAGTTCAGCGGCACGAAAGCCTTCCAGCCGCAGCACGATCAAGGCCATCGCCGCCGGCTCGCGCTCGCGCAGCGCCAGCAGGTGGGTCATGTGCTCCAGCAGCTGCGCGTGCGTGGGCAGGCCGGTGGTGAGGTCGGTCGAGAACGCGCGCTTGGCGCTCGCGTCCATGCGCTTGCGCTCGATCGCGACGCGCAGCACGCGGCCCAGCGAATCGTCGCTCGCGTGGCGCTTGGCCAGCACGTCCTGCACGCCCATCTGCAGCAGCTTGATGCACTGCGCCGGCGTCGGCTCGGGCGCCACCACCACCACGGCGGCGTCCATCACCGCATGCGCGAGGCCGGGCCAGGCGAGCAGCTTGTCGTAGTCGGCCGGCGTCTTCACCTCGACCAGCAAGGCGTCGCAGGAATTGGCATGCAGGGCCTCGGCGATGTCACCCAGGCTGCCGCACGGATTGACGACGAACGGCCCGTAGGCCGACGTGAACAGATCCGGTGCGACGCCGCTGAGGCAGATGACCTGGTAGGGATTTCCCATGGGGAACCGACGTTGGAGTTGCAACGATGATGCCCCAGCTTTGCTGCGGTGCACAGGCATGGAAACACTGAAGCATCCCTCGAACAGGCGAGGCGATGCCCGGCTGTTCGTCAGAATGCAGAACGCCCGGAAAGGCCGGGCGTCGCGTGGAGCGGGTGATGGGAATCGAACCCACGTATGAAGCTTGGGAAGCTGCCGTTCTACCATTGAACTACACCCGCAGCGTCCGCGATTCTACGTGAACGGCCTCCACGGCCTCATCGAGCGTGCGCTCGTTCAGGGCGACGGCGCCGCGAGTTGGCAGGTGTTGGCCACGCAGGCGGCGCTCGGCGGTCGCTCGATCGAGTTCACGCACGCCGTCGGCGGCGACAGGCTCACCGCACGCTCGGCCAGGACTTGCTCGTTCGCCGCGGCGGCGCTGGCCGCATCGGCCGTGGCGGACACCAGCGAATAGGGACGATAGTCCGCGATCGCGCAGTGACCGACCGCATCGGTGAGCGTCAGGATCGCGCACTGCTGGGTCGCGTTGCAGGGGGACGTGGCGGCCAGCGAAATGGCCTGGGCCTCGGCGGCGTTCGCCTGGTCGAGCGCCGTCTGGTAGTCGTCTGCCGACCCGGAGTCGCCACCGCATGAGGCCAGCGAGATCAGCGCGAGTGCGAGAACGGACATCTTGAGCATGACATTGCCTTCCCCGAATTGTTGTTGGAACGCAGGCGCGTCGACGCAGGGCCGCCGCCTCGCGTTGTAGTGGCCGGCTGCGTCGCTGTCAACAGAACAAGCGCCCGGGCCCGCCGTCAGCAAGCTGGCGAGCGGGCCCGGCTCGAGGCGTCGCGGCGGACCTGCCGCGGCGACTCTCGCAGATCGATTCGGGAGGCCCCCGATCAAGGGCAGCGCGGGATCTTTCAGACGAGGTGTCCGTGCGAAGAGGCCCAGAACGAGCGCAGCAGCGAGGCCCCGGGGCCCGTCTGCGCGGTGCCCTTCCAGCGTGCCGCGGCGAGCTCGACGAACTCGTCCGGGCCGGGCCGCGAGAAGCGCATGGCCCAGTCGCCGAACTCGCGCTCGAGGATCGGCTGGTTCATCAGCTCGTTGAGCTGGTAGTGGCTCTCGCTCGCGCGGATGCGTTCGAACGTCTCCTTCACGGCGTCCTCGCCGCCCTCGAGGTACTGCATGAAGTTGCCGTCGCAGTACAGCAGCACGCCGGTGACGCCGTTGAGCGTGTTGAGTCGGCGCGACTCGGAGACGATGCGTTCGATCTGCTCGTCGAGCAGGTTCCAGGACGCGGCGCTGACGTAGGCGATGGCGTGCAAGTCGTGCCCTCGTCCCGCTTCAGGCGAAGGCCGCCTGGCGCGTGTCGGCGATCTTGAACGCGGCGACCAGGCCCAGCAGGCCGGCGGCCTGCTGCTTGAGGCTCTCGGCGGCGGCGGCGCTCTGCTCCACCAGCGCCGCGTTCTGCTGCGTGCCCTGGTCGATCGAGGCGACCGCGGTGTTGACCTGCAGGATGCCGGTCGTCTGCTCGGTGGACGACGCGTTGATCTCGCCCATCAGGTCGGTCATGCGGCGCACCTGGGCGACGACGTCGTCCATCGTGCTGCCGGCCTCGCCCACCAGGCTGGAGCCGGCCTCGACCTTGTCGACGCTGTCGCCGATCAGGCCCTTGATCTCGCGCGCGGCCTGCGCCGAGCGCTGCGCCAGGCTGCGCACCTCGCTGGCGACCACCGCGAAGCCGCGCCCCTGCTCGCCGGCGCGCGCCGCTTCCACGGCCGCATTGAGCGCGAGGATGTTGGTCTGGAACGCGATGCCGTCGATCGTGCCGATGATGTCGGCGATCTTCTTGCTGGACGCGCTGATCTCGCTCATCGTCGTGACCACGCGCTGCACCACCGCGCCGCCCCTGCCGGCGACGTCGGCCGCCGCCGCGGCGAGCTGGCTCGCGGCGCGCGCGCTGTCGGCGCTCTGCTGCACCGTCGACGTCATCTGCTGCATCGACGCCGCGGTCTGCTGCAGCGCGCTGGCCTGCTGCTCGGTGCGGCTGGACAGGTCATGGTTGCCCGAGGCGATCTCCGACGACGCCGTCGCGATGCCCTCGGCCGACTGGCGCACCTGGCCCACCATCTTCACGAGGCTGCCGTTCATGCGGCTCAGCGCGGCGAGCAACTGGCCCGTCTCGTCGCTGCGGTCGACGACGATCGTCGAGCTCAGGTCGCCGGCGGCCACGGCCTCGGCCAGCACCACGCAGCGCTCCAGCGGGCGCGTGACGGCCGACGCGAGCACCCAGCCCAGCGACAGCGCGATCAGCACGGCGGCGCCGCACACCGCCACCATCGTCATGCGGTCGCCGGCGTAGCTGGCCTCGGCGGCCTTGACGCGCTGCGCCGCGAGTTCCTGGTCGTAGGCGATGTAGTCGTTCGTGGCCTTCAGCAGCGCGGCCAGCAGCGGACGGCACTCGGCGTTCATCTTCGCGATGGCCCCGTCCTTCTGGCCGGACAGCGCCTTGCCGACGATGTCGCGCGCGACCGGGCCGTACAGGCCCTCGACGCGCTCGATCTCCGCGAGCAGCGCGCGATCGCGGTCCGTGACGTCAGTGGCCTGCCCGACCGCCGCCTTCAGCTTGCCAACCGCGGCGCCGACCTCGGCATCTGCTTTCAGCACGGCATCCTTCTCGAGCTCGACATCCTTGGCCTCGGTCACGAGCACCAGGTTGCGCGCGGCGATCGCGCGGTTCGTGGCCGCGCCGCGGATGTCGGTGGCCAGGCGCTCGCGCGTGCCCACGCCCGACAGGTAGTCGGCGAAGCGGTCGTTGGAGGCGCCCAGCGAGCGCATCGCCAGCATCGACACGAGCAGCACGATGGCGGCGAGGAACGCGAAGCCGAGCATCAGCTTGGTCTTGACGCGCAGGTCGGAGAATTTCATGGGACAGGCTCCAGGTTGGTCTGTCCTGTTATCGGAGATGCAGCACGGCAGCGCAGTCGGGAGAAGCCGACACGCAGGCATCCAGATTCCCCCACTCGAGTCGGGACTTCTCGTGTCGATTCAGCTTGGCCTCAGCGAAAGAACGTGCTGGGCGTCTCTCCGAACTGCCGCTTGAACATCGCCGCGAACGCGCTCGGGCTGTCGTAGCCGAGCGCCAGCGCGACCTCGACCACCTTGTCGCCGACCGCCAGCCGCTCCAGCCCGTGCAGCAGCCGCGCCTGCTGGCGCCACTGGCCGAAGGTCATGCCGGTCTCGCGCGCGAACAGGCGCTGGATCGTCTTGACGTCGATGCCCAGCGTCGCGGCCCAGTCGGCCAGCGTCGAGACGTCGTCGGGCCGCTCGGCGATGCCGCTGCAGATGCGCTGCAGCCGCTCGTCGGTCGGCTGCGGCAGGTACAGCGGCAGCACCGGCAGCGCGTGCAGCTCGTCCAGCAGCAGGCGCATCAGGCGGCCGTCGCGCGAGTCGGCGTCGTAGGGCCGCGGCACCTTCACCGCCGCGCGGATCAGCTCTGCAAGCAGCCCCGAGACGCCGACCGCCTGCGCCTTGGCCGGCAGGTGCGCGGCCGCGTCGGGCCGCACGTAGATGCTGCGCATGTGCACGACGCCGATGCAGCGGATCCGGTGCGATACCCCAGGAGGCATCCAGATCGCGCGCGTCGGCGGCACGATCCATTGGCCGCCGTCGGCCGCCACCATCATCACGCCGTGCTCGGCGTAGACGAGCTGGCCGCGCGCGTGATGGTGCAGCTCGACGACGTAGCCGGCCGGATAGTCGGTCGCCTTGGTGACGACGGGCAGCGGGTCGATGTCGCGCTCGTCGGGCACGACCGGGCGGTAGACGGAGTCGAGAGGGACGATCATGAAATGGTCGGGAGGCGCTTGTCCTTTTCGCGCGGATCAAAGCCCGAACGGCGCGAGACAGGCGGGAATGTTATTCCTAACATGGCGGTTCTGCACCGCACTTGACCAGAACACCCATGTCGTCGACCGCCGCCACCCTGCCCTCGCCGCCCGCCCGACGCGGCGCCTCGTTCCGCGTGCTCGGCGCGATCAGCACCGCCCACCTGATCAACGACATGATGCAGTCGCTGATCGTCGCGATCTATCCGATCCTCAAGGGCGAGTTCTCGCTGAGCTTCACGCAGATCGGCCTGATCTCGCTGACCTACCAGCTGACGGCGTCGCTGTTCCAGCCTCTGGTGGGCCTGTACACCGACAGGAAGCCGGTGCCCTACTCGCTGCCGGTGGGCATGACGTTCACGCTGAGCGGCCTGCTCCTGCTTGCGTACTCGCCCAACTTCGCGCTGGTGCTCGTGGCCGCCGCGCTGGTGGGCACGGGCTCGTCGATCTTCCACCCCGAGTCGTCGCGCGTCGCGCGCATGGCCTCGGGCGGACAGCACGGCCTGGCCCAGTCGCTGTTCCAGGTCGGCGGCAACACCGGCAGCGCGCTCGGACCGCTGGTGGCCGCCGCGGTGATCGTGCCGCACGGCAAGAGCAGCGTCGCGTGGTTCGCGATGGTCGCCCTCGTCGGCATCGTACTGCTGCTGCAGGTGAGCAAGTGGTACGGCGCGAACCGCGTGGTCGCGGCCAAGGGCGCGCTGAAGGCCCATGCGTCGACGCTGTCGCGCAGGCACGTGACGGGCGCGATCGCCGTGCTGCTGGTGCTGATCTTCTCGAAGTACTTCTACATCGCGAGCATCTCGAGCTTCTACACGTTCTACCTGATCTCGAAGTTCGGCCTGAGCGTGCAGTCGGCGCAGATGCACCTGTTCCTGTTCCTGGCCGCGTCGGCCGCGGGCACGCTGATCGGCGGCCCGGTGGGCGACCGCATCGGGCGCAAGCCGGTGATCTGGGGCTCGATCCTGGGCGTCGCGCCGTTCGCGCTGGCGCTGCCGCACGTGGGCCTCGCGTGGACGACGACGTTCACGATCCTGATCGGCCTGATCCTGTCGTCGGCGTTCTCGGCGATCCTGGTCTATGCGCAGGAGCTGATCCCCGGCAAGGTCGGCGCGGTGTCGGGGCTGTTCTTCGGCTTCGCGTTCGGCATGGGCGGCCTCGGCGCCGCGGCGCTGGGCATCCTGGCGGACTCGACCAGCATCGACACCGTCTACAGCGTCTGCGCCTTCCTGCCGCTGCTGGGCGTGATCGCCGTGCTGCTGCCCGACACGCACAAGCGCGCCTGAGGCCGCGCGTCAGACCACCCTCGCGCCCAGGCGCGCCTCGAGATTGGCGCGGTGCCGGCGACTCGTCGGCAGCCGCACGCCGTCCATCAGCACGACTTCGAGTTCGCCGTCCTCGCCGGCGCTCAGCGAACGCACCCGCGCGAGATTGACGATGGCCGTGCGGTGGATCCGGCAGAAGCCCGCGGGCTCGAGTTCGCTCTCGACCGCGGCCATGCTCCGGCGCAGCGAATGGGTCCGCGCGCCGACGTGCAGGTCGACGCAGTAGTCGGCCGACTCGATCCAGTCGATGTCGGCCAGCGGCAGCACGTGCAACTGGCGGCCGCTCTTGACGACGACGCGATCCGGCACCGCGGCCGCAGCGGCACGCGCGGCGCGCTCCTTGGCGCGCGCCAGCGCCAGCGCGAAGCGCTCGTCCGTGAAGGGCTTGAGCAGGTAGTCGAGCGCGCCCGCGTCGAAGGCGCGCAGCGCGTGCTGGTCGTAGGCCGTGACGAACACGATCGCCGGCGGCGCGTCGGCGCCGAGCTGCTCCAGCACGTCGAAGCCGTCGACCTCGGGCATCTGCACGTCGAGGAACAGCAGGTCCGGACGCTGCGCCCGGATCGCCGCGATGGCCTCCGCGCCCGAGCCGCATTCGCCCACGAGGACGACCTGCGGGTCGCGCGCCAGCAGCACGCGCAGGCTGGCGCGGGCGGGCGGCTCGTCGTCGACGATGAGCACGCGCTGCGTCATGCCGCCGCCTCGCGCCAGGGCAGGCGGATCGTCACCATCACGCCGCGGCCGTCGACGTTGGCGACGTCCAGCGCGGCGTCCGGGCCGTACAGCCCGTGCAAGCGGTTGCGCACGTTGGCCAGGCCGATCGAGCCGGTGCGCGGCAACGCCATCGCCGCCGCGGGGCTGCCGGCATCGTTGGCGGCGATCGCGGGGCCGTCGTTGTAGATCTCCAGCACCAGCGCGGTCGGCGTGCGCGAGGCGGCGATCTCCACCGCGCCGGGCTGCACGCGCATCGCGATGCCGTGCTTGATGGCGTTCTCCACCAGCGGCTGCAGGATCAGGCGCGGCACCATCGCGCGGCCCAGCCCGGGCGCGACGCCGACGCGGGTGGCGAGCCTGTCCTCGAAACGCATCTTCTGGATGTCGAGGTACATCGTCGCGAAGCGCAGCTCCTCGTCGAGCGCGACCTCGTGCGCGCCGCCGTCGTGCAGCGAGTGGCGCAGGAAGTCGCTGACGAGCGCGATGGTCTCGACCGCGCGCGCGGGCCGCTCCTCGCGCACCATGCCGGCGATCGCGTTGAGCGCGTTGAACAGGAAGTGCGGCGCGATCTGGTGGCGCAGCGCGTCGAGCCTGGCCTGCGCGAGTTGCTCGGCGAGTTCGGCCGCGACGGCGCGCTCGCGCGCCAGGCGGTCGCGCGCGTCGAGTGCGTGGCCGGCCATCAGGATGCAGTAGTAGATGAACAGCGACGGCAGCAATTCGCCGCGCACCCGCGCCAGGAACAGCACCAGCACCGACGGCGGCGCGGCGTTGGGCGTCCAGGGGTTGAGGGCGTGGTCGAACACGGCCGCCCAGGCCACGGCGCCCATGCTCAACGCGAACCAGGCCAGCGCATGCAGGCCGGCGCTGCGCGCCAGGTCGCGGTGGCGCAGGCTCAGCGGGTGGCGCGCGGCCAGTTGCACCACCCACGGCGTCGCGAGCGCCCACGGCACCCAGCAAATCATCTCGAACAGGAACAGGCGCGTCCACGCGTGATGCATGCCCATGGACTGCATCGAGAGCACCGTCTGCGTGCCGTCGAACAGGCCGATGCCGCCCCAGATCGCCGCGATCCAGGGCCAGCGCGAAGGAGATCGCGAAAGGTCGTCGTTCGATGTCATGGCCGCGATCGTACGCGTGGCCGCGCGCGCGAAGGCGCTTCTTGACGCGTCTTGCAGCGAAGCGGCGCCGCCGTGCAGGGAACGTGCTGTCGCCGGCGCCCGCGGCTGCGCATCATCCAGGCATGACATCACGCATCGCACTCCTGTTCCACACCGCCCTCGCCTTCGCGGCCAGCGCGGCCATCGCGCAGTCCGCGCCAACCCCATCGGCCGCCGCCACGGCGACGCACGTGCCGACCTACGTCGACGGCAAGCTGCAACTGCCGGCCGACTACCGCGAGTGGATCTACGTGACCAGCGGCATGGACATGAGCTACCGCCTCGTCGCGATGCCCGGCCATCACATGTTCGACAACGTGTTCGTCAATCCGGAGGCGTACCGCGTCTTCAAGCAGACCGGCACCTGGCCCGACAAGACGATGATGGTGCTCGAGGCGCGCGGCGCCCGCGACAAGGGCTCGATCAACCAGCACGGCTTGTTCCAGGACGGCGACCTGATGGGCGTCGAGGTGCACGTCAAGGACAGCACGCGCTTCGACGGCGGCTGGGCGTTCTTCACCTTCGACGACGACAAGCCCGCTGCGGAGATCAAGCACAGCGTCGACTGCTACGCCTGCCACCGCGACCACGCCGCGGTCGACACGACCTTCGTGCAGTTCTATCCGACGCTGCTGTCCATCGCCAAGAATGCGAACACGTTGTCGGCGGCGTACCTCGAAGAGGAGAAGAAGGCCAACTAGGCATTTGTCTCATCTCTGCAAGCACTGGCGTTCCTTCGATTTTCAACTAGCCTACTCGAAACCAGACACTCGCGAACAGCCGAAAAGACGGCGCCTTTGCCCTCGACCCGAACCAAGAACGGCACCGTTTCCGTTCGTGTCCGGCAGGGCATTCGCCCGGGTTCTTCAAAACATGCGGATTCGCCCACCTGCCCGCGCGCCAAGGGCATCAGTTCTCAAGGCTCCTTGTGCGTTGCTTCAATTCCGGATGCGCCTGCAAGGCTGCTCCGAGTGAGGGATCGAGCGTGTGCCAATCCACCTCGGCGGCCACCCGCGCATAGACCCAATGGATCAATGGATTGCGGTGGGCACAGTAGTTCGTCAAAGGAACGAGGTGATGGCCGAGGTCGATCTTGGGCCGATAGCCGGTCTGGCCGCTCTGCAATACCTTCGCACCCAAGGAGACTGCGTGGTCGACCGCGGCGTCCCAGAGCCGGAAATACAGCATCCACTCGCGCGGCCTCCCGTAGTCGATGCCGATGAACTTGTTGACGAGGCGCCCCGGGAATTCGAAGCAAAGCATAAAGGCAACGGGATCTGAGGTTGCGGGCTCCCGTAGAACTATGAAGCTTGTGGTTGGCACGGCAGCGATGAGTCCGAAAAACGATCGGTTCAGCCGTTCGAAGCGCGTTGTAGCCTTCTCGTAGGTCTGCCAGAACAACGCGAACAACTTGTCCAGCGTGGGATCGTCAGGCTGACGGAACACTTCCACGCCGAGCTGTACTTTCTCCTGGCTTCGACGGACTTTCTTCTTGAATCGGTGACGTCGATTGCCGCCCAACGACTGGAGATAGCCCTCCCTGGTCGTGTCCGGCAAGGCGACGGCAGTGCCCGGAAAGCTGACGAGGCGGAACATCCCGGACGCCTTTGCGAGCGAACCGAGAACGCTATCCCATTCGGCACCAAAGTCCTTCCAGACACGCACGCTGGCACCTTGGTGACGCATCTCGGTGCGTAGCGCCGCATCGATGCAGCGGAGCGCCACCGGGATGTCGATTGCGGGCGATAGCCCGATCCAGCCCTCTTCCGCGCACGGCGAGCCGACGAACAACGTGCGCTGAGCCCTCAACCACGGCAACACGCGCCCGAGTGAAGTCACCCAAGGCAGCAATCCCGGCGGCACGACCAGGCGCATCGGCACGTCCATCAGGAAGGTCGGCACGAGACCCACGATGGCGCCACCCTCTTTGAGCAACAGGTAGCGAAACTTGAACTGATCGTTCAGCCCACTCTGTTCGAGCGCGCCATACCACCAACCCCCTTCCAGGGGCGGCGCGAAGAACTGCGCCCAGGTCGGCGAAGGGATGTCGGCCGCGCGATCGACCCAGGCGACCTCGAAGTGCAAGGCGCTCATCCGCCGGTGGCCAGCACGACGCAGCCGGCGACGATGCAGGCGATGCCGAGTCGACGCGTGATCGGCAAGGCTTCGCCAAGCAGCCAAGCTGCGCCAAGCGCCACCGCCACGAAACTCATGGCGCCCAGCGAATAGGCGACGCTCACCTCGAGTCGCTGTAGGGCAGCGGTATAGAGCAGTGCTTCGACCACGAACAGTGCGACGCCCGCGCCGACCCACCGCACGCGACGTGCCGGTCGCCGGGTCGATTGCTTCAGGCAGATCTGCGCGAGGCCCTCGACACCCGTACACGCCAACACCAGCAGCATGCCGATCATCCTCGAGGTCATGGCCTCGCGCTCCGTCTCGGACTGGCGCTGACCAGAACGACACCTACAAGCACCAACAACACGCCGAGTCCCTTGTGGATGTCCAGGCGCTCCCCGAAGAGCCACGCGGACAAAAGACACACCGACACGTAGCTCAGGGAAGTCAAGGGCTGGGCATAGCTCAGGTCGACGCGCTCCAGCACCAGCAGCCAGTTGACCAGTTGGAGCAGGAACACGCCAATTACCAGCAGTGGCAGCGGATCGCGCTCAATGGAATGCAGCAGTGCATCCGGTGACAGGGTAGCAGGCAGCCGGGTTGCGGCAAGCTTCCACAACAGCTGGCTGAGCGTGTCGAGCGCAATGGCTATCGCCAGGACGGCGACGACGCGGTGTCCGATGGTCGAACCGGCTGGAGTCTCTTTCGACATGGTCGACGTCGATGATCCCACAGCCCGGTGCGTCAGATCGTCGCTTCACGGCGCCTCCCTGCGCACCGAGACCGGCGGCCTCGCGTCGATCGTGGCGGACACGCCCATATGGTCGCCCTGCTCCGGCGAGGAACGCGGCCACCGAATGTGGTGCAATGACGGCAGAGCCCGACTTAGAGCGAGATTCGATGAGCGACCCCGTGGTACTCCGGCCTCCCGACGCGAAAGACGCCGCCTGGGTAATTCAATGCGATTTCGATGGAACCATCAGCATCGAGGACGTGACCGATGCCTTGCTCGAGCGCTTCGCGCGGCCCGGATGGCGCGAGATCGAGGCCGAATGGGAAGCCGGCAGGATCGGATCGGGCGAGTGCATGAAACGCCAGGTGGCGCTGCTCGACATGAGCGGCGCCGAATTGGACGACTTCCTGACGGGCGTAGCCATCGACCCGCATTTCGCGTCGTTCGTGACCGCCGCTCGGCATCTGGGCGTCGCATTGGAGGTCGTCAGTGATGGCATTGACCATGCGATCAATCGCATCCTTGCGTTGCACCATCTGGATGGTCTCTCCGTGCGTGCGAATCACCTCGTCCAACTCGACGATCATCGCTGGCGCCTGACCTCGCCCAATGCAAGCGCGACGTGTGTCAGTGCCTGCGGAACCTGCAAGTGCGAGCTACTGGCGCACCACGCCGCGAGGTTGCGCAGGGTCTTGTACGTCGGCGACGGACGTTCCGACTTCTGCGTCGCAGACAAGGCCGATTTCGTGCTGGCCAAGTCCAGGCTGGTCGACCACTGCGCCCGCCATGGAATCGCGCATGCGGCCTTCCAAGATTTTCAGGATGCGCTCGTCCTGATGACGGCGACGGTCGATCGGCCGCGCGTGTCCGCATGACGGCGGCGGCGAATCCGCCCATCCCGTCGCACGAATTCGTGCTGGCGGGCCACGGCGCCCACGGCCGCACCGGCGTCCTCCTGGTGCACGGATTGGCAGGCACGCCCAATGAAGTTCGACTGCTCGGACGTTCGCTCCAGGGTGCAGGTTTCGAAGTGCACGGTGTCCAGTTGGCGGGCCATTGCGGCAGTCTGGACGATCTGGTCGCCACGCACTGGCGGGATTGGGCCGAGAGCGTCCATGCCGCCGCGCAGCGGCTGCGCGCTCGTGTGGACCGGCTCGTCGTGATGGGGCTGTCCATGGGAGCCGTGCTGTCGCTGGAGCTTGCGGCGACGAGACCCGATCTCGTGGACGGCGTTGGCGCCCTGTCCACGTCGTTCTGGCACGACGGGTGGAGCATGCCGTTCTTCACGCGGCTGGCGTTCCTGCTCAAGCCGGTGCGCGCGCTCGGCGTCGGCCGGCGGCAGATGTTCCTGGAACGTCCTCCGTACGGCATCCGCAACGCGGGCCTGCGCAAGTACGTCGTCGCCCAGATGCGCGGCGGCGACAGCGCTGCGGCGGGTCTGTCAGGCACGCCCTGGTACTCGATCATCGAGATGCACGACTTGAGCAAACACGTTCGACGACGCTTGCGCGCTGTGCGCGCGCCGTGTCTGGTGGTTCATGCTACCGAGGACGATGTGTCGAGCCTTGCGAACGCCGATCTGGTGTCGAAGCAGGTGCAGGGGCCGGTGGAGCGCCTGTTGCTCGACAACAGCTACCACATGGTCACCATCGACAGCGACAGACGACTTCTCACGGAACGCGCGATCGACTTCGTGGGACGCATCGCCAGCGCTCCGGCTGCGGCGAGTTCAGTCGAGGCGGGCCGCCCAGCTTCGGTGTGAGGATGCATCGCCCCGCGCCAGACGGACTCAGCTTGTCTTCGCGCGAACCAGCAGTTGCTCCAGCAGCACCATGGCCTGGTCGATCTCTTTCCTGGATATCTCCAAAGACGGCGCGAACGTAATGACGTTCTTGTAGTAGCCGCCGACGTCGAGCACCAGCCCTGCCTTGTGACCCTCGAAGTCGAGATCTCCGGACAAGCCGATGTCGACCATCTTGTCCAGCAGCGCTCGATTCGGCGTGAACCCGTCCTCGGTGCAGATCTCGGCGCGCAAGGCCAGGCCCAGGCCGTCGACATCCCCGATCTCCTTGTGGCGACTCTGCAAGTCGCGAAGGCCATCGAGGAAATACGCACCGCTCTCGCGCACCTGCTTGCCGTAGTCGATCTCGGAGGTCATCTTTAGCACCTCGAGTCCGAGTGCGGTGCCCAACGGATTCGATGCGAAGGTCGAATGCGTCGAACCGGGGGGAAACACCTCGGGGTTGATGAGCTCTTCGCGTGCCCACAGCCCGGACAACGCGTTGAGCCCGTTGGTGAGCGCCTTTGCGAAGACCAGCACATCTGGCTGCACGCCGAAGTTCTCGATCGACCACAGCGTCCCGGTACGCCAGAACCCCATCTGGATCTCGTCGACGACCATCAGGATGCCGTGCTCGTCGAGGACCTTTTTGAGGCCCTTGTGGAAATTTGCGGGCGGAATGACATAGCCGCCTGTTCCCTGGATTGGCTCGACGTAGAAGGCCGCGAATTCGCACTGGCGAGTCTTCGGATCCCACACCGCGTGATACTCATTTTCGAACTTGCGTGCGAACTCCCGCACGATGTGCTCAGCGTATTCCTCTGCGGTCATCCCCTTTGGGCGGCGAAACGGATACGGGAAAGGGATGAACTGGGCGCGCTCGCCGAAGTGCCCGAACCGGCGCCGATAGCGATAACTGGAAGTGATGCTCGATGCGCCCAGGGTGCGACCGTGATACCCACCCTCGAAGGCGAACATCAGGCTCTTGCCGCCACTCGCATTGCGCACCAGCTTCAGCGAATCCTCGATCGCTTGCGCACCGCCTACGTTGAAATGGACACGTCCGGAGAGTCCGAATTTCCTTTCAGCATCCTGTGCAATCCATTTCGCCAGCTCGATCTTCGTCGGATGCAGATACTGGCTCGCGATTTGCGGCAGGGTCTCCATCTGGCGCAACATCACCGCTTCGAGGCGCTTGTTCTTGTAGCCAAAGTTGACAGCGGAATACCACATCTGCAGATCGAGGTAAGGAACCCCTTCCGCATCGAACATGTAGCTTCCATCGCATCCCGTGAAGACCTTGGGCGGGTTGACGTAGTGCACCGTGTCGCCAAAAGAGCAGTAGCGTGCCTCATCGATCAGAAGTTGGTCATTCATCAGGTGTGTACCTTCGAAAAAGTTCAGCGTGGCGGCGCGACTCGACGTTGGCGGGCATGTCGCACTCCGGCGCATAGCACTAGTCTACTGAGAGAACAGAGACGATGTCTTACTGGTCGCAATAGGCCCCAGCGAGCAACGCCTGGATGGATGCGGCATCCGACTATCGCGCACCGAGTTCCTGAGCGATAGCTGACCTGTTACTGCAGGCTTGGCTCGGGCGCGAAAGGAGTCTGCGTCCTGGTGGTGGTGTTCGCGGCGGCAGGGGGACATGCCGGCGACGCGCGCGCCGAGCTCGCCCATCAGGTAGCGGCCGCGATCACGGCCTCGGCGGTGCTGCTGACGGCAGCACTTTCGGTGGCGATCTTTCTGATCGTTCGGCAGCCCGCGTCCGACGCGAGCCCCAGCAAGTGAATGAACCTGGAACTCCGGCTCGGAGCGATGCGGCACGTCGACTGATCCCACTCGATCCTTGAAGGAGAGAAGCAATGCAAAGGCGCAGACTCGCAAACAGCACCCTGGAAGTTTCGGCCCTCGGCCTCGGCTGCATGGGCATGAGCGCCAACTACGGCCTGCCCGCGGACAAGGAGGCGATGATCGCCCAGGGCAAGGTGCGGCACTTCGGCCTGTCGTCGGGCGCCCGCGCCGGAGCCTGAATTCGATGCCTGGCCGGCGCTGGTGACCGACACTACGAATTCATGGCCACGTTCAACTGGATCATCATCCTGCTCTTTGTCGCGGCGCTGCTCGCCGCGCTCGCGCGCAGGATCGGCGCACCGTATCCGACCTTTCTTGCGCTCGGCGGCGTGCTCCTGGCGTTCGTTCCGTCGAGTCCAACCTGGACACTCGATCCGCAACTGGCCTTGACGCTATTCGTCGCACCGGTGCTGGTCGATGCGGCGTATGACACCTCGCTGCGCGACCTGCGCGCGTACTGGCATCCGGTCGCAGGACTCGTCCTCGCAGCGGTCGGCACGACGGTGCTCGCCGTCGCGCTCGTGGCGCGAGCGCACTGCTGATCTACCGCCTCGCCATCATGACGGTCATGGCGGGACACCTGGGCCTCGGCAGCTTCGCTCCCGTGTTCCTGCTGACCGTCTTCGGAAGCCTCGCAGCGGGCGTTGCTTGCGCCTACGTGCTGCCCCCGGTGACGAACCGCCTGCGCGATGTGCCGATATCGCTGATCGTCCAGTTTGCATGGACCTTCGGCGTGTGGATCGCGGCCGAGGCCATCGGGCTCTCGGGCATCCTCACGCTGGTCGCCTTCGCCATGACCATGGCCAGGCGCGGCGGAACGCAATTGCCGGCGCGAATGCGCGTGCCGATCTTCGCCGTCTGGGAGACCGTGGTCTTCGTGCTGAACGCATTCGCGTTCGTGTTGATCGGAATGCAGTTGCGGCCGATCTGGACGCGGCTGGAGGCCGGCGGGGAACGTGCGAGTGCGCTCACCACGGCAGCGATCGTTCTTGGCGTCACCATCGCCGCGCGCTTCGCCTGGGTGATGGGTTATCACGCGCTGCGGCGCTGGCGCGAAGACAAGGCGGCCGACGCAGTGCGGCGAGGCCCGACGATGGGCGGTGGCCTCGTCGTCTCCTGGGCCGGCATGCGCGGCATCGTGACGCTCGCTGCGGCCTTCGCCATTCCGGAGTCGCTACCCGACGGCGCAGCTTTTCCCTACCGGGACGTCATCCTGTTGTGTGCGTTCGGCGTGGTCCTTGGCACGCTGGTCTTGCAGGGCCTGACCCTGAAGCCATTGATTCGGCGCCTGGGTCTCAGTGACGATGACCCCGTCGCACGCGAGGTGCGGCTCGCCCGTACGCGTGCCTATCGCGCGCTTCTGGAAGCAATCCAGGATGACGAATCCCTGGCTGCGAAGCTCCTGCGCAAGGAATACACGGCGGTTGTCGAATTGAATACAAGCGAGGAGCCTGGCAGGCCCGTCGATGAAGTACCCGGCGGTCCGCTTCGGCGCCGCGCGATCGCGGTCGCTCGGAAGCGCGCATTCGAATTGCGGCGCGATGACGTGATCGGAGACGACGCGTACCGAGTGCTGGTTCAGGAGCTCGACTGGGCCGAACTGAGCGCTGGCGGTGGCAGCGCGGATCGATCGGATACCCCATAGATGCCGTTCGCGACCGACGGCTTCTGGCTCAGGTGCGAGCGTCCGCTACGCGCCCTTGCGATGGACTTAACGACCTTCGGATCGAGCCCGTCCATGAACATGAAGCACCGCCCGAAGAGAGCCTTCTTGCCGAAGTCGCCGAGGACGACGTTTGCAGCGGGGCGGTTGTAGCGAACGAGCGCGTTTCCCTCATCCATCTCCATGTAATGGGCTGTGCGTCACGCCAGGGCTCTCCCACCGAGTGCGAGCCGTTAAGCTAGTATTCGCGGGCAGGTAAGCGCCTTCGGCGGCCCCTGTGGGTGACCGGTCCACGGCGACTGCGCTTCGTGCAGGCCGCGGGAGCTGCGCCCGCAATGTAGGCGCGCGAGAAAGGGAACCGATCATGACGAAGATTGCTCGCTGGCTGTTCTATCTGGTGCTGCTCTCTCCCTTTGCGGCGCTTGCCACGGAAGTCGTCCGATTTCCGGTTCCGGAGTTTGAGGGCGATCATCGGTACGACTACGCGACGCAGCTTCTGCAACTCGCGCTGTCGAAGTCCGGCACCGACTACCGCATTCAGCCGGCCGAGTTCGCGATGAACCAGGAACGCCAGGTGCTTGAACTCGAGGCGGGACGCAGCATCGACGTCGGCCCCATTCCCAGTTCCGCCGAGCGAGAAGCGCGCCTTCTACCGATCATGATTCCGTTGAACAAGGGCGTGCTCGGATGGCGGCTGGGGCTGATCCGCAAGGGTGAGAAAGCGTCTTTCGAGGGCGTGCAGACTCTCGACGACCTGAAGCGGGTACGGCTGGCGCAGGGGCAGGAGTGGCCCGACACCCAGATCCTCAAGGCGAACGGCATCGACGTCATCACGGCACCGCGGTATGAAGGCCTCTTTAAGATGCTCATAGGAAAGCGCTTCGACTACTTTCCTCGCAGCGTGATGGAGATCTGGGACGAGCAGGAGAACAACGCGAGCACACTGGAGGTCGAGCCGCACCTGGCCCTGCACTACTTCTACGATGCGTACTTCATGGTCAATCGTCGCAACACGCGACTCGCGCACGACATCGAGGCCGGCCTCGAAAAGGCGATTGCCGACGGCTCCTTCGATCGGCTCTTCCAGCAGTACTACGGCGAGCGTCTACGCAAGGCGCACCTGGAGACGCGCACCGTCATCGAGCTGCGCAACCCGCTCATGACGCCGGGGACGCCGACCAACCGGCCGGAGCTCTGGTACGACAGGCGTCGCGGGCATTGACTCCGCGGGTCGGTAACCCCAAAGCGAACGCTTGGTCTATGGCGACTGCAGTTCCGCAATCGCAGGCGTGAGCATTTCGGCAGCCTTCACGACGAGCGCATCGAGCGTCGCATCATCGGCTTGGTCGATGCAGGCACGCTCGAGTTCCACCGCAGCGCGATGCACTTCGCAGACGCCGAGAGTGCCGGCCACGCATTTCAGGTCGTGTGCCATTCGCATCGCGGTTGCCCGGTCGCCCTCCCCGAGCGCGCGCCTGAATCGCTCGGGAAAGTCGGCTTCCCTGTCCCTGAACATGTTGAGCAGACGCGAATAGAGCACGTCGTCGCCCAGGGTCGCGGCGACCCCCGCTTGGCGGTCGATGACGCTCGTCGGAGCGCTTTTCGACGAAGACACCTCCGGCCTCCCGGCAGGCGGCGCCTGCACCTGCCGAATCCAGCGAGCGAGCGTCGCGAACAGGTCGGCGATGTCGATTGGCTTGGCGACGTAGTCGTTCATTCCCGCGGCCAGGGCCTTGTCGCGATCGCTGACGAGCGCGTTGGCCGTCATGGCGATCACCGGCAATCCCTGCCAGCGCGGCAGCGCACGCAGTGCACGCGTCGTCGCGTAGCCGTCCAACCCTGGCATCTGGCAATCCATCAGCACACCGTCGAATTCATGCTCGTGCAGCTTGTCCAGAGCCTCGTGCCCATCGCTGGCCGCCGTCACCACGAGGCCCGCGCGCTGCAGGATTGCCATCGCGATCTCCCGGTTGATCGCGTTGTCGTCCACCAGCAGGATTCGCGTCCCACGCAACGCGGCTTGATGGGCGAGCAAGGCGTCTTCGCGACTTGCACGCGCGTCCGACATGGGCATGGCGAACCCCAGCATCCCGGAGCACGCATCGAGCAGCGCCAGGGGCGTGACAGGCTTGACCACGATGGGAAGGGCTCCAAGATCCCGTCGATCGAGCCGCTGATGGACATCCTCTCGATCGAGGGCCGTCGCCATCAAGGCGATGGCCGGCGCGGTGTTCGAGCGATCACTGTGGTGCAGTCGATGAGCGCATTCGACGCCATCGAGACCGGGCATCTTCCAATCGATCAGCACGAGGTCGAACGGCTTGTCCAGTGCTGCCGCCAGCGCCACCTCGCGCAAGGCGTCCTGACAACTCGTCGACGTCGCCACGTCGAGCCCCAAGTCGGCGGCCAGGCCGGCGAGCACCTCGCGGGCGCGCGCGTTGTCGTCGACGACCAGCAGCCGCCTGTCCTGGAGCTTCCGCGATGGCGAGTCACCCTGCGCTGGCGCTTGCGGCTGCAAGCCGAAGGGGAGCGTGAAGTGGAACCGGCTGCCCACCCCGGGCGTGCTCTGAACCTGGATCTCGCCCCCCATCATCCGCACGAGATGGCGGCAGATCGACAATCCGAGTCCGGTGCCACCGAAGCGCCGGCTGGTCGACGAATCGACCTGAGTGAAAGGCTGGAACAGCCGCTGCTGCTCCTCCGCCGTCATGCCGATGCCCGAGTCGCGGACCTCGAACCGCAGCCGCACGGAGTCTGGCTGTCGCTCCACCACTTCGATGGACAGGTCGATCTCGCCCCGCTCCGTGAACTTGACCGCATTGCTGCCGAGGTTGAGCAACACCTGTCGTAGCCGAGAAGGGTCGCCGACGAGTGCGATCGGCAGGTCCATGGGCTGCACGAACAACAGTTCAAGTCCTTTGTCGGCGGCACTGAGCCCCAGCAGGTTGCCCAAGCCGTCCATCACGTTGGAGAGGATGAACGGAATGGATTCGATGTCGAGCTTGCCGGCCTCGATCTTGGAGAAGTCGAGGATGTCGTTGATGATGCCCAGCAGCGATTCCGCTGCGCCATGGATCTTCTGGACGTAGTTGAGCTGCTGCGCATCAAGGCCGCTCTGCAAGGCCAGGTAGGACATGCCCAGGATCGCGTTCATCGGCGTGCGGATCTCGTGGCTCATGTTCGCCAGGAATTCGCTCTTGGCACGATTCGCCGCCTCGGCGGCCAGTCGCGCCTCGCGATCGGCTTCTGCCTGGCGCCGGGCCGTGATGTCGCGCGCGATGCCGACGGTTCCCGCGATACGGCCGTCCCCGTCATACAACGCTGTCTTGATGGTCTCCACGAGGGTGGTGCCTCCGTCGGCGTTGACGTGACGTTCCTCGATGAGTTTGCGGCCGGCCGACGCCATCACTTCGAGGTCGTCGGATCGATAAGCGTCGGCCATCTCCGGGGGATGGACGTCGTGGTCGGTCAGTCCGATCATCCTCGCCCCTTCTGGGAAACCCTTCGCGGCCGCCAGGGCCCGGTTGACGGCGACATAGCGTCCGTCCGCGTCCTTGACCCATGCCAGGTCGGGAATGTTGTCGAGGATCGCCGCCATGCGCGCGTTGGCGGCGCCCAATTCCGCTGCGTGCAGGCGCAGTCGCTCACGCATTGCGTTGAGGGCCTCCATCAATTGGTCCAGCTCGTCGCCCTTGCCTTGCGGCCGACGCAGACGCAACGGTTCCGCCTGGGAGTCCGGCGTGACGCGTGCCGTCGACGCCGCGATGTCGAGCAGGTGCCTCGTCGCGAGCCGATGCACGACGAAGAGAATGAACAGCGCCACCAAAAAGGTCTTGGCCGCATTGCTCAGAAGGATGACGACGGCCTGCGCGGCCAGCCCACGGTAGATGTCGGTCAGCGTGGCCTCGATGTGCAGCACGCCGATCCGCTGCGGGTCGGCGCCGCAGCATTCCAGCGGAAACTCCTTCACCACCGCGTTCGCGGTCTGGTGCGTGCCACGGAAGACCGTCAGTGCGTGAACCGAGGAGGCGCTTTCCTGCACTTGCACGGCGCGCATGGAAGGCAGCCTCAGGATGCCTTCCAACTGCTCCTCGAGCTGACGGGAGTCGAGGGCCCACAGGCTTTCGCCCAGGCTCCGGGACGTCGCCTGGTCGATCTCGGAGAACCGGCTTTCGAGGCGCGCCCGCTCGCTGCGATAGCTCAAGGTCAGCTGCAGCACCGTCAAGACCAGCGTGACCACCGTGCTGAAGACCAGCACGCGGATCAACAGCGCCATGGCGATACCACCTTTGGGTACACCAAGCACCGACGCGAACCAACCGCGACGCCTAGTCGGCGGACGAGAATCGGGTTCCAACTGGGTCATCGACGGGCTCCCGGGCCGCCCGCAACCCCGACGCGGGCCGGCCCTGCCGAGCATATGCCAAGAGACCCGAGTGCGATATCCCGGTACAGGCTTACACAAATTGCTGCCTGAAGACCGGGTTGCCTGAGCGATCTTCCCGGGGAGAGTTCTCCGATCGCTGGTTCTGCGGCATCAAACGCTTCTAAGGGCGGGAAACGGGGTCGGTCTTCTTGGCCCGCGGCGATCCGGGTCAGTCGATGGGGGCAGCGCGGTTGCACGTCAAGCGCGAGGTGGGCGTCGCCTTGGCCGGGCACGACGGATACGATGCACCACAGGCGGTCAAGGCCTTGGGATACCGGCCCTGTGGTCCAGATGGTGCCATCGTCGCTGCCGGCGTGCTTCCCAAGAGCGGACATCGGTGAACGGCAGCAAGTGGCCCGGCTACAGGCGATCTCCCCGTGCTCTCAACGCGAAATCTTGGTTCTGATTGGCGACCGCTGCGCAACGAGCCCAGGGCCGGCCAACTAGATCTTGAGCGTCGACATCCGCTCTCTATCGACCCCTCAGCGTATTTCGATTTCGTACTGGAATCCCTCGGCCGCACCCACGGTGCTACGGCATTCGACCGGCTTGCCTGCGAAATTGAACGCCACGCGGTCGACGTGGATCACCGGATCTCCGAGAGGCATGCCCAAGGTGTCGGCGATGCTCTTGTCTGCTTGCCCGACACGCAGCGTCTCGCGGGCGGTGGCGACCACCTGCTTGCACAGGCGCTCGTACAACGGGTAGAGCAGGTCGCCAAAGTCGTCGATGGCCAGGGTCGTCAGCGCATCGAATCCATCTCGAGGGAGCCAAATCTCTTCCGACAGCACCGGCCGGCCATCCACGAGGCGCAGGCGCGACAGCTTGATCACCTTCGCGCGCGGGCCGAGTTGCAAGGCTTGGCGCACGCCATCGTCCGGTAGAGCGATCGACCGTCGAAGGATTCGTGCACTCGGGCGGACAGGTTCTCCGTTCGCCGACTTGAAGCGAAAGAAACGAAACAGCGACGAGTCGAAGCGGGGCCGCCTGACGAAAGTGCCCTTGCCCTGGCTACGAGTCAGCACGCCTTCGGCAACAAGCAGGTCGATGGCCTTGCGCAAGGTACCGGTGGACACTGCGTAGGACGCCGACAGTTCAGCCTCCGTATGGATCGCCTCGCCCGGCGCCCATTCGCCACCGGCGATGCGATGCACCAGGTCGTCACGCAATTGCTGGTAGCGCGGAAGGCGTTCGTCGGGCTGCGTGATGGCTGCGCTCACTCTTGCATTCATTTAGATGTCCAGATGAGGAAGAACTCTAGCAGGCGAGTGCGCTGCGGGTGCAGCGCTGAAATCCAGGGGTTTGCACCGACGCGAGTGGGAGGTTAAAGGCTTAGAGTTGTTATCTAGTCATATAGATGACTGAATGTATACGAACGGAGACAAACCATGTTCAGCTGGTATCGGCGCTCGACGCAGCTCGAGCAGCGCACTTTTTGGGGCTGCTTCGCCGGCTGGGCCCTCGACGCGCTCGACGTACAGATGTTCACCCTAGCGATCCCCGCGATCATCGCGGCCTATGGCATCGACAAGACGCAGGCCGGCGCGATCAGCAGCGTCACGTTGATTGCGTCGGCCCTGGGCGGTTGGATCGCGGGCGCGGCGTCGGACCGGATCGGCCGTGTGCGCACCTTGCAGTTCACGATCCTCTGGTTCTCCGCGTTCACATGTCTGTGCGCCTTCGCTCAGACCTTTCCGCAGTTGCTGGTGCTCAAGGCCTTGCAGGGCTTCGGGTTCGGCGGTGAATGGGCCGCGGGAGCGGTGCTGATGGCCGAAACCATCCGCCCCGAGAACCGTGGCAAGGCGATGGGGGCGGTACAGAGTGCGTGGGCGTTCGGTTGGGGTGGATCGGTGATCCTGTACACGATCCTCTATTCGTGGCTGCCCGTGGATACCGCATGGCGCGCAATGTTCGTGATCGGCCTGCTTCCCGCGCTGCTCGTCCTCTGGGTGCGGCGCAGCCTGAAGGAGCCGACGCTGATCAAGACCGCCGAGGCTTTCCCCAACCGATCCGGCTGGACGCAGGTATTGCAGGTCTTCCGCCCCGACGTACTGCGGCTGACCTTGCTGGGGGCTCTGCTGGGCACGGGCGCCCATGGCGGCTACTACGCGATCATGACGTGGCTCCCGACCTTTCTCTCGAAGGAGCGCCATCTCTCGGTGCTCAACACGGGCGGCTACCTCGCGGTCGTCATCGTCGCGTTCTGGTGCGGCTGCATGGCCAGCGCCTACCTGCTCGACCGGATCGGGCGACGTCGCAATGTCGCGCTGTTTGCGTTCGCCTGCATCGTCACCGTGCTGGCCTATGTGATGTTGCCCTTGACCAACATCGAGATGCTGGTGCTCGGCTTCCCTCTCGGCTTCTTCGCAGCCGGCATCCCTGCCAGTCTGGGAGCCTTGTTCAATGAGCTGTATCCCTCCGACATCCGCGGCACAGGCGTGGGCTTTTGCTACAACTTCGGGCGCATCGCCTCCGCCATGTTTCCGGCATTGGTCGGCTACATGAGCAAGTCCATGCCGCTGGGTGACGCGATCGGCATCGATGCAGCAATCGCCTACGGCGTGGCAATGCTGACGGTGATGCTGCTCCCGGAGACCAGCGGAACGCAGTTGCTGCCGGCGCCGTCCGCCGGCCCGACCCTCAACACCGGCGCCGCAGACCATGCACGGTCGCGCGCCTGACGCCTGTTGCCGCGCGCTCCGCGGAGCATGCGGCCGGGTGCATCCCGCCACTGGCCAAGACGAACCCGGCCACTTCTCATCCCATCGATCGGCCCGCGCACCGCGCTGCGCCCGAAAGGAACTAGAGCCATGCAGCACGATCCCGCGAGACGCCAGATCAGCCTGGGGCTGCTCGGCCTCGCCGCTTCCGCCCAACTTGCTGGCTGTGCCAGCACCCGAGGGAATGCGGCCGTGACGGCAGTCGACTGCCACGCGCACGTGTTCCGGCGCGACCTGCCTATGCCCGACCGCCGCCGCGCGCCTTCGGGCTACGACGCGACCGTCGACGACTACGTGCGGATGCTGGACACACACCGTATCTCCCACGGCGTGCTGATCCAGCCGAGCTTCCTTGGCACCGACAACAGCTATCTGGTCGCCGCACTCCACGCTCACCCTGACCGCCTGCGAGGCGTCGCAGTGGTCGAGCCCGGCATCGGCGTTGGCGAGCTCCAGGCGCTCGCTGAAGTCGGCGTCGTGGGCATCCGGCTCAACCTCATCGGATTGCCCACACCCGATTTCGCGTCACCGACTTGGGCCGGGCTGTTGCGACAACTGCGGCAACTGCATTGCCAGGTGGAAGTCCATCAGGTCGCAGCGAAGCTTCAACCCGTCATCGACCCGCTGCTGGCGGTTGGCTTGGACGTGGTCATCGACCATTTCGGCCGCCCCGACGACGCGCTGGGCGTCGATGACCCGGGATTCCGATATCTGTTGTCGACCGGCCGGTCTCGCCAAGTGTGGGTCAAGCTATCCGGCGCCTATCGTAACGGCGGCCATGGCGCCGGCGAGGCGACCGCGCTCGCAGCCGTACCGCTGCTGAAGGCATCGCACGGGCTAGACCGTTTGGTCTGGGGCAGCGACTGGCCGCATACGCTGTTCGAGCAGTCCGCGAACTACACGGCTGAGCGGCAACTGCTAGACGCCTGGCTGCCCGACAGCGCCGAGCGGGACATCGTGCTCAGGCGGACGCCTCAGGCGTTGTTCCGCTTCACTGCCTGAAGGGCACAAAGGCCACCTCGGAGCTGTCAGTCGAGACGGGCAGCAATTGGCCGAACTATGTCTCCGGCGCCAGCGACCAGGCCGCGCACCCATCGGTACGCCAGCGTCCGACTGCTACGCCGGGCATGCCTGCTTTGAGGCCATTTTCACGAGCCAGATGAGTTGCCGCCGGCCGAGATCGCGTCTTTCATGCGCAGGCTTCGTTCCGCCCGCAGGGGGTGGTCCTTGAGCCAACTCTGCCCGACGCGATCCGGGTCGACTTTCGCCAGTCTTTCCCAAACGTCTTGGACGCGATGGGGGTCATATCCTGCAGCGGTCAAGAGCCTCAGGCCGAACGCGTCGGCGCGGCGCTCCTGCTCCTGGCTTCCGGCCCTGTCGAAAATCCGCACCAAGGAGTTGTCGCCGCTCATGATGTGCCCGAACTCGTGCCCCAGGACGAGAGCGAGACTATCGTCGTCGGGGAGAGCCTGCACCAGGCCTTGCTGGACACGCGCGTCGCCGAAAGATTCGGAAGCGCCGGTGTCGTGCGACTCGTCAAGCGCCACAGGAATGTCGCAAAGCCGATGCGACTGAAGGCGGAAATCGAGCGGCGCACCGTTTCGAGAAACGGTGACCTCGATCGGATGCTGGGAATCCCAATCACTGGGTACAGACGTTGCAGACTTTCCATCGATCGCCGTGACGACGTCGCCGATTCGAAGCTGAGTCTGAGCAGCCGCCTGGAAGTCGATGCCGATGACGGGCAGACCGCCCGAGAGCGTTCCGTCGTGTTCGACTTCGGCGGCCAGCCCGGGCGGCAGGGACGAGAGGTCTTGCAATAAGACGCCGCGCGTCGCTCGCAGCGAATGGCATTGGCCCGAGTCGTCGGCCGCTTTGAGCAACCTGTGCGAAACCACATAGACTCGCCGCCGTTCGTCCTCCCAGCTGTCAAGGGCGATCCGCGCGAGATGCTGACGTTCGGCAACGAGCCGAGGATCGTCAATCGGCGCCGAGGTCGGAGCGCCGGCGCACCCCGCGAGCGCGCCAACCGCGGCGACGACGAGTAGAGCGCGTGGCAGCGAGCCATTACGCCCTGGGGAGGACGAGGTTGCGCGAGCCGTCAAAACCTCTGAGCTAGTGTTCATGTCTGCAAGGCATTGGCTGTCCGTCAAGACCTCCAACGCTAGCACGCGTGGTTGAGCGCGCTGACAGCGCCGGCGATGTCCGATCTGCGGCGTGAGCAGCCAGTGTCCCGTCCCGCAAATAACTGGCATTAGTCTTGCGTGCTCATGCGGTATCTTTCTGGTGGAGATATCGACATGACGATGGGCAGGCCGAAAGCCGAACTTGTGTTGACCGACGACGAGCGGTCGCAGTTGCAGTCGTTTGCGCGAAGTCGCTCGTTGCCGTCGGTCCTCAGTGACAGGGCACGCATTGTTTTGAGCAGCGCTGACGGCGAAGCCAACAATTCGATCGCGCAGCGACTCAAGCTCACCAATGCCACGGTGGGCAAGTGGCGCACGCGCTTCATCGGGCGCCGCATTGCCGGCCTCTACGACGATGTCCGCCCAGGCAAGCCGCGCACGATCGATGATCAGGTGGAGCGCTTCTTCGCCCTGATCACTGACAAAGCGATCCGCCGCGGCTCGTTCGCCCGCGTCAAACAACTCGTTCAGCGCATCGACCACTTCGTCGCTGCGCACAACGAGAATTGCCAACCTTTTCGATGGACAGGCACCGCCGATTCCATTCTCGAAAAGCTGCACCGACTTTGCTCACGTATTGCCGGGACAGGACACTAGGCGTCCGGCGTACACATGCGGTTATCGAGCATCCTTATGCGCCCGCGCGGACAACGAGGCCACGAGCGGCCTCGTACGATCGCAGGCTGTCTCCAAGCTTTCGAAAGTGCCGCATGCGCCGTCGCTCCGTCGTCCGATCCCTGGCCCTGGCTGCCTTCGCTGCGGCCTCGTTCGCCGCGCAGGCAGCGCCCGTCACGCTGCTCAACGTCAGCTACGACGTCACGCGCGAGTTCTACAAGGACTACGACGCCGCCTTCATCGCGCACTGGAAGCAGGCGAGCGGCGAGCAGGTCGTCGTCAACCAGTCGCACGGCGGCTCCAGCAAGCAGGCGCGCAGCGTGATCGACGGCCTCGAGGCCGACGTCATCACGATGAACCAGGCGACCGACATCGACATCCTCGCCGACCGCGGCGCACTGATCCCTGCCAACTGGGCGACGCGCCTGCCGAACAACAGCGCGCCGACCACGTCGGTGCAGGTGATCCTCGTGAAGAAGGGCAACCCCAAGGGCCTGCACGAATGGGCCGACCTCGCCAAGCCGGGCGTCAGCGTCGTGATCCCGAATCCCAAGACCTCGGGCAACGGCCGCTACGCGTACCTCGCGTCCTGGGGCAGCGTCATCAGGGCCGGCGGCACGCCGGCGCAGGCGCACGACCAGGTCGCGAGGACCTTCGCCAACGTGCCGGTATTCGACGGCGGCGGCCGCGCGGCCACCACCACCTTCGCGCAGCGCGGCATCGGCGACGCGCTGGTGACGTTCGAGAGCGAGGTCGAGCTGATCAAGGCCGAGTTCGGCGACAACTTCGAGGTCGTCTATCCGAAGCGCACGATCCTGGCGGAGAACCCGGTCGCCGTCGTCGACAAGGTCGTCGACCGCAAGCACACGCGCAAGGAGGCGGAGGCCTACCTGCAGTGGCTGTACTCCGACGAAGGCCAGGAGATCGCTGCCAAGCACGGCCTGCGCCCGCGCAACGCGAAGATCCTCGCGGCGCACGTCAAGGAGTTCCCGAAGCTCGACACCTTCACCGTCGACGAGGTGTTCGGCAACTGGAAGACGGCGCAGAAGACGCACTTCGACGACGGCGGCACGTACGACCAGATCATGGCGTCGACGCATCGCCAGTAAGCGACCTCAAGCGAGTGTCAGGTCTTGCACTGCAACGGTGTCAGGTCTTGCAGTGCAACGAGACCTGACACCGTTGCAGTGCAAGACCTGACACCGGCCGATGCAACATTGCCGCTGCTGCTAGCAGGACTTCGCGATCCACTCGATGACTCGATCGAGCGCCGGCGTCGCGCGCGCGGCCTCGGGGTGGTTGACCATCATCGCCACCGCGTACATCTTGCCGCTCGCCGCCTGCACGTAGCCGGCCAGCGCGCGGGTGTCGAGCAGCGTGCCCGTCTTCAGGAAGGCGTGGCCCTCCGCCGCGGTGCCTTGCATGCGGTGCTGCAAGGTGCCGTCCATGCCGGCCACCGGCAGCGACAGCAGGAACTCGCGCAGCTGCGGCGCGTGCCACGCGTTGGCGAGCAGGTGCGCGAGCGCGCGCGGCTTCGCGCGTTCGCCGCGCGACAGGCCCGAGCCGTTCTCCACCATCACGTCGCCCGCGGCGAGGCCCTGGCGCGACAGCCATTCGTGCATGCGTGCCTGCGCGTCGGGCAGCGTCGCCGCGCGCAGCGGGAAGCCGCGCGACAGCGCCAGCATCAGGTGGCGCGCGGTGACGTTGTTGCTGGACTTGTTCATGTCGTGCAGCACCACCGGCAGCGGCTGCGACAGGTGCACCGACCACGGCAGTTGCTGCTTGCCGTCCGGGCCCGTCGGGATCAGCGTCGCGCCGACCTGGCGCGCGCGTTCGACGACGCTGCCGCTCAGCGAGCCGCCCGCCTCGGCCCACAGGCCGGCCAGCGCGCGCGTGGTGAACTGCGCCGGCGCCGTCGGCACCAGCGTCAGCTCGCGGTGGCCGCAGTTCATGCCCCACGAGCCTTGCACGTCGAGGCGCTGGCCCGAGGCGTCGTCCGCCAGCCGCGCCGTGGCCGAGCAGCCGCCGCGCATCGAGACCTTGTTGACGATGCGCAGACCGGCCAGCGGCGGCTCCAGCGCGACCGCCGCCTTGGCACCGCGCGCGCCGTCGATGTCGACATGCAGCAGCCCCTCGTCGATCGCGAACGCGTCGGGACGCACGTGGTACGCGCGCCCGGTGCTGGGCGGCGGCGTATTGGCGAAGTCGCCTTCGTTGAGGTCGAACGCGTAGCGATCGAGCACGATGTTGCCGGCGATGCGCTGCAGGCCTTGCGCGCGCAGCTGGCCGAACCAGTCGCGCAGCTCGCTCGACGTCAGGCGCGCGTCGCCGCCGCCGACGATCAGCAGGTCGCCCAGCAGCGTGCCGTCGACCAGCGTGCCGCGCAGGAACGCGAACGTGCGCCAGCGGAAGTTGACGCCCAGCAGGTCCAGCGCGGCGAGCGACGTGACGACCTTGGTGGTCGACGCCATCGCGTAGCTGGACTCGGCGTTGATCGCGACCAGCGGCGTCTCGCTGTCGATCGGGCGGACGAAGGCGCCGAAGCTGGACAGCGGCAGCCCGCTGGCGCGCAGCAGGCTCTCGCCCGTCTGCTCGGCCGCGCTGCGGCGTACCAGCCCCGCGCCGTGGCCCGCGACGCCGGGCGCCTGGATCGCCCGCGCCACCGGCGACCATGCGCCCGCGACGACGCCCGCCGCGACCAGGCGGCGCAGCGCGCCGCGCCGCGTGGCCGAGGACACGCCGTCGCTGAAGGGGGTTCGGGCAAAATGCCGCATTCCGCGAGCGTAAGACCGGCCGCCCCGGTCCGGTACACCAATAAGCGCCCGCGGCGCTCCCTACTTCGTGGCCCGCCGCCACTGCCCAGATGACTCCCGATCCCCGCGCCGACCACCCCGCCGACGACGCCGACGCGTCCGCCTCCGACAAGCCCGAGTACCCGCGCCGCGGCATCCGCAGCTTCGTGCTGCGCGCCGGCCGCATGGGCAGCGGCCAGGTCAAGGCGATGGAGACGCTGGGGCCGCTGTACGTGCTGCCGTACAAGGCCGAGCTGCTCGACTTCGACCGCGCGTTCGGCCGCCACGCGCCGACCGTGCTGGAGATCGGCTTCGGCATGGGCGACGCCACCGCGCAGATCGCGGCGGCGCGTCCGCAGGACGACTTCATTGGCATCGAGGTGCACACGCCGGGAGTCGGCGCGCTGCTTCAACGCATCCAGGAACGCGGCCTCACCAACCTGCGCCTGCTGCAGCACGACGCCGTCGAGGTGCTGCGCGACATGATCGCGCCGGGCTCGCTGGCCGGCATCCACGTCTACTTCCCCGATCCGTGGCACAAGAAGAAGCACAACAAGCGCCGGCTGATCCAGGCGCCGTTCGTGCACGACCTGGCCTCGCGGCTGGCGCCGGGCGGCTACCTGCACTGCGCCACCGACTGGCAGCCCTACGCCGAGCAGATGCTCGACGTGCTGGGCGCGGAGCCCACGCTATCCAACTCGGCCGACGGCTACGCGCCGCGGCCCGACTGGCGGCCGCTGACGAAGTTCGAGAACCGCGGCATCAAGCTGGGCCACGGCGTGTGGGACCTCGTCTTCCGGCGTCGCGCCTAGCGCCTCAGCGGCCGAACAGCAGCACCAGCACCGACGCCGCGAGGCAATACGGGCCGAATAGGAACCAGCGGCCCTGTTCCAGCCATTTCGACAGCCAGCGCAGCGCCAGCCAGCCCGCGACGAAGCTCAGCACCATGCCAAGCAGCGCCGGGCCGACGAGCGATGCCAGGTCATGCAGGCCGCCGGGCGCCTGGGCCTGGTCTTTCAGCAGGCGCAAACCTTCCTTGGCGATGACCGCCGGAGTCAGGACGACCGCCAGCGCGAAGCTGAATTCCTCCGCACGGATGCGCTCGACGCCGAGCAACATGCCGGTCGAGATGGTCGCGCCGGAGCGCGAGAAGCCGCGGAACGGCAGGCACAGGCCCTGCACCGCACCGATCCAGGCGGAACGCGCGACGGACAGCGGGCCGGACGGCGCCTTGCGCAACCCCGACACGAGGATCAGCACGCCCGCCGCCGCCAGCCCGCTCGCGATCACGTAGGTGTTGCCGAACAGCTGCTCGATCTCGGCATGCTGCGAGCCGCGCAGCACGACCTTCTCGATCAGGAACACCAGCGCCAGGCCCACGACGCCCGTGGCCACGGTGGCGACGACCACCAGCTTCACCGTCTCCACGAACGCGGCCTTCGACGAGAAGAAGCGCGCGTGCCACGACTGCCAGAAATAGGCGATCACCGCGAACATCGTGCCCGTGTGCAACATCACGAGCAGGAACGTCATCTGCGGCGAGGTCGGATCGAGCCCCAGCAGCTTCTCGGCCATGATGACGTGCGCCGAGCTGGAGACGGGCAGCAGTTCGGCGACGCCTTGCACGATGGCGAGCACCAGGATGTTCAGGATGTTCATGGAGAAGTGGCAAGCTGCGGGACGCGAAGCGCCGCATGATACCGGCTGGGCGTGACGGCCCGGTGCTTGGGCAGGGGCGCCGGACGGCGTCGGTCAGCCCTGCTTGGGCGACACGCTCATGTGCAGTCCCTGCGGCGTCACCGTGATCGGCGAGGCCACCAGGTTCAGCCGGTCCATCTCGTCGGCCTGCGCGGGCTTCATGCGGTACAGCACCAGGTTCTCCAGCGCGTTCTCCGCCACCAGCCCGCCGATGCGCTGCGCGGCGCCGTGCAGGTTGTTGGAGCCGCTGGACAGCGACAGCTCGCGCACGCGCACCTGCGTCATGCGGATCGTGTGGTCGGACGGCTGGAAGCGCAGGCCGTAGTCGAGCTTGACGTGGCCCAGCGCCGTCGAGCCGAACAGGCGGTCGATGGCGGTGACGTCGAGCTCGGTGCCGACGCGGTTGTCCTGCGGGATCAGCGTCAGCACGGGGTTGGTGATGTTGAGGTCGATCACCTCCATCACCTTGCGCTCCATCGGGAACTGGCGCGCCATCAGCACGGTCAGCTGCGACTCGCTGATGTCGACGTCGTGCGTGCCCAGCAGGCTCGCGCAACCAGACAACACGCCCAGCACGCCCGCGCACAGCGCGCCGGCGGCCGAGGCCAGGCGCAGGACGGCGCGCCGGCGATAGCGGCGTCCCACCGGTTGTTCATTGCGACCACCCACCATTGCGCTGCTCATTCGTGTTCTTTCGCTGCCCCCGCACGAAGTGCGGGGCTTCAGTCTCATCAACGCGCCGGGCGGTCTTCCCGCCGACACGCGACCTTGTCTTCGTCCGGAATAGGACGCCCGATTTGCCGGGCGACCGCGATTGCTGCTACCATTACTGACCAACGAGTCATTAACGCATGCACCCGTTTCCTCCCGATCCCTGCCTGTTCCGCCGTCGACGCAAGGACGCCCGCCCGGCGGAACTGCTCGAGGCGGCGCTGACGCTGTTCGTCGAGAAGGGCTTCTCCGCCACGCGCAGCGAGGAAGTGGCCAAGGCGGCAGGCGTGTCCAAGGGCACGTTGTACCTCTATTTTCCCAGCAAGGAAGAACTGCTGAAGGCCGTCATCCAGCATTTCCTGGGCGCCGAGATCGAGGCCGGCATCCAGGAGGCCGCCGCCGCCGACGGCCCCACGCCGCAGGCGATGGAGCAATTGCTCGTGGCCTGGTGGACGCGCATCTACGAAGGCCCGGCGTCGGGCGTCTTCAAGCTGGTGATCACCGAGATCCGCAACTTCCCCGAGATCGGCGACTTCTGGGTCGAGCGCGTGGTGCGGCCCGGCGAGGAGATCGTCTCGGGCCTGCTGCGACGCGGCATCGAACGCGGCGAATTCGCCGCGGTCAACATCGACTTCGCCGTGCACTCCATGCTGATGCCCATGATCCTGCTGTGCGTGCACAAGCACTCGTTCGCCGCCAGCGGCATCGCCAAGGAGCTGGATCTCGATCCCGTCGCCTTCATGAAGGCGCATTTCCGACTGATATTCACCGGCCTGCAAGTCCGCCCCCCAGAATCCGTGCCGCGACAGGCGGCGTGATCGCCGGCCGGCCCGCATAGAATTTGCGGGTTTGCCTGCAGGCCCCCATCTCCGCTCCGCGCTCCGAGGAACACCCATGAACATCGAACAAGCCCGTTTCAACATGATCGAACAGCAGATCCGTCCCTGGGATGTGCTGGACAAGGGTGTGCTGGGGTTGCTGGCGGTCGTCCGCCGCGAGGATTTCGTGCCGCCGGCGTACAAGGCGCTGGCCTTCGTCGACACCGAAGTGCCGCTGGTCGAAGGCGAGAACATGCTGCCTCCGCGCGTCGAGGCCCGCATGCTGCAGGACCTGCAGGTGCAGCGCCACGAGCGCGTGCTCGAGATCGGCGCCGGCTCCGGCTTCATGGCGGCGCTGCTGGGCCATCGCGCGCAGAGCGTGATCTCGCTGGAAGTCAAGCCGGCGCTGGCCAGGATGGCCACCGAGAACCTGCGCCGCAGCGGCGCGGCCAACGTCAGCGTGGTGCAGGCCGATGGCGTGCACGGCTACGCCGCCGAGGGCCCGTTCGACGCGATCATGATGTCGGGCTCGGTCTCGAAGGTGCCCGAGGAACTGCTCAAGCAACTGAAGCCGGGCGGCCGCCTGGTGGCGATCGAGGGCGACGAGCCCGTGATGGCGGCCGTGCGCTACACCGCCAACGCCGACGGCACCTGGTCGCGCCTGAGCCTGTTCGACGTCAACGCGACCCGCCTGCTCGGCTTCCCCGAGCCCGCTCGTTTCCATTTCTGAGATGGCTCACCAGACAGCGTGAACCGGCAGGCCCCGGAGCTCTCCGGCGCAACGCTGCGCCCGTCGACAGACCGCGGTTGCCCGCAGCCTGTCGGCTGAAATCGTCGTCAGGGGGTGCGCCGGCTGCAGGTCGTCGCATCGTGCGTGCATCGCGGCCCGCAAGGCCGTACAAACCTGTCCCAACGCCTTTCCGGCTCGCTCACCCAAGGATTTCGCATGTCCATTTCGCGCGCTGTCGCCTCGATGTCGTTGCCCCTGAAGCCGCTCGTCGGAGCACTCGTCCTGGCTTTCGGCGCCGCCGGCGCGCAGGCCCAGAGCCTGTCCGAAGTCGTGCAGGCCGCACGCAGCGTCGACGCCACGTACCTGGGCGCGCGCTCCAACGCCGACGCGGCGCACTGGCGCTACGAGCAGTCGCGCGCCGCGCATCTGCCGACGGCCAACGTGCAGGTGCAGGTCGCACGCCAGACCAGCACGCAGCCGACGGTGATCGGCGAGGCGGACCCCGCCGATCCGACCAAGATCATCGAGGCCACGACTACCGAGAAGAGCACCGCCAACAGCATCGGCCCCACGTTCAACGCGCAGCAGACGATCTACAACCGCCAGAACGACCTGCTGATCGACCAGGCGCAGAAGAACGAGGACTTCGCGCAGTCGCAGCTCGCGCAGGCCGACCAGGACCTGATCGTGCGCGTGGCGCAGGCCTACTTCAACGTGCTGTCCGCGGCCGACGCGCTGACCTCGGTGCAGGGCAACAGCAAGGCGATTGCGGAGCAGCTCGCGTCGGCCAAGCGCAACTTCGAGGTCGGCAACGCCACCATCACCGACACCCGCGAAGCCGAGGCGCGCGCCGACCTGGCGCACTCGAAGGAGATCGCCGCGGAGAACGACCTGCTGGTGGCCAAGGTCACGCTCGACCAGCTGGTCGGCCGCAACGGCGTCACGCCGCACCCGCTGATCCTGCCCGCGGTGCTGCCGCCCGTGATTCCCAGCCAGGCCTCCGACTGGGTGGCGCTGGCGGAGTCGGACAGCCCGAGCCTGAAGCAGGCCCGTCTCAACCTGGATGTCGCGGAGCTGGAGACCTCGCGCCGCAAGGCCGGCAACCTGCCCACGCTTGTGGCCGGCGCCAGCTACAACCGCAATCGCCAGCGCGACTCGTTCTCGCCCGGCGGCGGCTCGTTCACCGGCAACGGCGGCAGCACCAACATCGGCTTGACGCTGACGGTGCCGCTGTTCACCGGCTTCCTGATCCAGAACCAGGTGCGCGAGGGCGTGGCGCTGGAGGAGAAGGCGCGCACCGATGCCGAAGGCGCGCACAACCAGGTCGTGCTCGGCACGCGCACCGCGTTCGTCAACGCGCTGTCGCAGGCCGCGCAGGTGAAGGCGCTCGAAGCGTCCGAGGCGTCCAGCAAGCTGGCGCTCGACGCCACGGTGCTGGGCTACAAGGTGGGCGTGAAGGTCAACCTCGACGTACTCAACGCGCAGTCGCAGCTGTACCAGACGCAGACCGACGCGGCCGGCGCGCGCTACAACTACCTGATGTCGCAGCTGAAGCTGCGCCAGGCCGCGGGCAATCTCACCAACAACGACCTGCTGCCGATCGACGCGCTGCTGGCGCGCTGAATCGGCGGGCGCCGCTCGCGCGGCGTTGGCCATCCCCCCCGTTGGAGCGATCCGCCGCGTGAGCGTACGCACGGCCGCTCCGAAGGGAGCTCGCACCGCAGCCCTCAGGCGGAGGGTAGCCTTAGGAACGAGGCCGCCCATTTTGGGGAGACGCGGCGGCACCCGAGCTTCTATGATCCGGCATGGTCGACAAAGCCGGGGTCGCTGCCTGGGATGGCAGTCTCGAAACGTTCCGCCTGCTCGCGAACAGCCTGCAGGCGATGATCGCCTATTACGACTCGGAACACCTGGGCTACGGCTGCCGTTTCGCCAACAAGGCCTACGCGGCGGCCTTCGGCCTGACCGAGAGCTCGATCATCGGCAAGACCTTCGTCGAGATCATCGGCGAAGAGGCCGCGCGCGAGGTGAAGCCCTCGATCGACACCGTCACGCGGGAACGCCGCACGGTCGCCTACGTGCGCGAGCTGGCGGCGGCCGACGGCACGCGGCGCTGGATCGAGGTCAACGTCATCCCCAACGTCACGCCCGACGGCCAGCCGATGGGCGCCTTCGTGATCGTCACCGACATCACCGGCCACCGCCTCGCCACGCAGGCCCTGCGCGAGTCCGAGGAGCGCCTGGCGAAGTTCATGCAGGCCAGCGCGGAGGGCATCGCGTTCCATCGCGACGGCATCGTCACCGACGCCAATCCGCCGCTGTGCGACATGCTGGGCTACACGCTCCCCGAGGTGCGCGGCCGCAGCGCCCTCGACTTCGTCGCGCCCGACCAGCGCCCGCAAGCGCAGGCAGTGCTGGCCGGCGGGCTCGATGTCACCTATGAGAGCGCCCTCGTGCGCAAGGACGGCCAGCGCGTGCCGGTGGAGCTGATCAGCCGCACGCTGGTCTACGGCGACGAGAAGCTGCGCATGTCGGTGGTGCGCGACCTGCGCGACCGCCACGCGGCGCAGGCGCGCATCCATCACCTGGCGCACCACGACGCGCTCACCGGCCTGCCCAACCGGATGTCGTTCATGGAGCGCCTGGGCCAGCAGATCGAGCACGCGCGCGGCACCGGCCAGTCGCTCGCGCTGCTGTTCGTCGACCTCGACCACTTCAAGCGCGTCAACGACTCGCTGGGCCACCTGATCGGCGACCGCCTGCTGCAGACCGTCGCCGCGCGCATCTCCGCGTGCCTGCGCGCCGGCGACGTCGTGGCGCGCTTCGGCGGCGACGAGTTCATCGTGCTGCTGGACGAGGCCGCGCGCGACGACGTCGCGCAGGTCGCGCACAAGCTGCTGTGCGCCATCGAGCTGCCGGTCGATGCCGAGGGCCGCGACCTGTCGGTCACGCCGTCGGTGGGCATCGCGATGTTCCCGCACGACGGCGCCACGCCCACCGAGCTGATCAAGAACGCCGACACCGCGATGTACATCGCGAAGTCGCGCGGCCGCGCCAACTGCCAGTTCTTCGACCCCGCGGTCGCGAGCGCCACCTACGACGCGCTGGTGCTCGAGAGCGAGCTCTCGCAGGCGCTGCAGCGCGACGAGTTCGTGCTGCACTACCAGCCGCAGGTGCGCGCCGACGACGGCACCCTGGCCGGCATCGAGGCCCTGATCCGCTGGATGCATCCCGAGCGCGGCATGCTGCGCCCCGACGCCTTCATCGCGCTGGCCGAACAGCAGCGCGTGATGCTGCCGATCAGCCAGTGGGTGCTGCGCACCGCGGCGCGCGCTGCGCTGCGATGGCGCTCGCAAGGGCTCATCGCCGTGCCGATCGCGGTCAATCTCTCGAGCATGCAATTCCGCGCCAACGGCTTCGTCGAGGCGGTGGCGCAGGTGCTGCGCGAGGAAGGCGTGCCCGGCGAATGGATCGAGCTCGAGCTGACCGAACGCATGCTGATGGACGACATCGGCGACGTCAAACGCACGCTGCAGCAGCTGAAAGGCCTGGGCATGCGCGTGTCGGTCGACGACTTCGGCACCGGCTATTCGTCGCTGGCGCACCTGAAGGAGCTGCCCATCGACGGCATGAAGATCGACCGCTCGTTCGTGCGCGACCTGCCGCACCAGCGCGGCTCGGTGGCGATCGCGCGCGCGGTCGTGCAGATGGCGCAGGGCCTGTCGCTGACGGTCGTCGCCGAGGGCGTCGAGAACGAGGATCAGCGGCGCTTCCTGGTCGAACAAGGCTGCGACCTGCTGCAGGGGCAGCTGGTCAGCTTGCCGCTGCCGGAGGCGGAGCTGGTGCAGTGGATCGCACGGCATCGGGCGGCGCTGGGCACCTGAGGGGCTTGCAGTTCGAACGCCGACGGGGTTGGTACGCGGTTGGGTTGGTCGGCTCCTGACGGCCCATCAGCGAGGTTCGACGTCTCGGATTCGGCGCCGAACAGCAGTCGTTCTACGCGTACCCGATGCGAGGCAAGAATTGGTCATCACCGGCCCGGATCCTCGGCTCACTGAAGCTGAAACTTCGCTACGGCCACATGCAGGCGACTGCCTTGATCCTTCAGGCTCTCGGCAGCCGCGGCGCTCTGCTCTACCAGCGCCGCGTTCTGCTGTGTCATCTGATCGAGCTGAGTCACGGCTTCGTTGATCTGGTCGATGCCCGATGTCTGCGCGGATGCCGCCAACGAGATCTCGCTGATGATGTCGCTCACGCGCTGAACCGAGCCGACGATCTCGCTCATCGTCTTGCCCGCTCCCTGCACCAGCCTCGCGCCGGTCTCGACCTTGTCGACCGAGGCGCCGATCAGCGTCTTGATTTCCTTGGCGGCCGTCGCCGACCGCTGGGCGAGAAGGCGCACCTCCGCCGCGACGACTGCGAAGCCGCGCCCCTGCTCGCCCGCGCGCGCCGCTTCGACGGCGGCATTGAGCGCCAGGATGTTGGTCTGGAAGGCGATGCCGTCGATCACGCCGATGATGTCGACGATCTTGCGCGACGCCCCCGTGATTTCCTCCATCGTGACGATCACTTCCTGCACGGCGCCGCCGCCGCGCACGGCGATCTCCGACGCGCTGCGTGCCAATTCATTGGCCTGGCTGGCCGATTCGGTGTTCTGGCGGATGTTGGTGGCCATCTGGTGGATGGCCGAGGCGGTCGCCTGGAGGCTGTTCGACTGCTGCTCCGTGCGGTTGGACAGATCCAGGTTGCCCGAAGCGATTTCCGACGACGCGTCCGCCACGGAGTCCACACCTTTGCGCACGGTGCTGACCAACTCGCGCAGGCCAGCCTGCATCTCGGTCAGCGCGGCGAGCAGGCTCCCGACCTCATCGTTGCCGCCGCGCGGGATGTTGCGCGTCAGGTCGCCCTTGGCCACTGCGCGCGCGCTGCGCGAAGCCTCGCCCAGGGATGCGGCAATTCGTCGCGCCATCGCCAAGGCCAGGGCCAGGCCCACCGCAACGGCGATCACGACGGCCGCAAGGATCACGACGCGGGTCTGCGTCGCCGTCTGCTCGGTGGCCTGCACCTGCGCATCGGCGCTGCGATCGTTGATCTGAAGGATCGCCGACAGGCTGTCGTTCATGGAGTCGAACAACTTGCGATAGTCGCCGTCCATCGCCTTGGTGCCGAAGTCGCCTGTCAGGGACAGCACCCGCTCGTTGCCCGTGAGGTAGTCGTCCCAGCGATGCACGAAGGCGTCGTAGGCACTGCGCTCCTGCGCGGACGCCACCAACGGTTCGTATTTCTTGCGCGTTGCCGCCAGCGTGTCGGCCAGCCCCTTGATGCGCAGCTTGAGGCTCTTCTGCTCGTCCTCCGAGTCGGACAGCATGTGCGCGTACTGGTCAGCGCGCATCTCGAGCACCGTGGCACGCAATGCCGAGACCAGACGAACACGCGGCAGCGCGTTGTTGGCCAACAGGCGCGCGTCGGCGCTGACATGGTCGAGTTGCACGACCGCCAGTCCACCGACGAGGACCGTGAAGGTCAGTACCGATGTCAGCACGGTCAGCAGCTTGGTGCCGATCCGAAGATTGTCGAACCAGTTGAACATGGCGAATCCTTTCGACCTGCGACATGATGAGAGGACGAACCTATCGTCAAGCCGCGAGAAAGCCCACTGCAACACCCCTATTCGGCCATATCGTCATCAACTTGAATCGCGTCGCCGAGTCAGTCATGCCCCCGTTGCGGCCGCCAACCGGCCGCTCTGGCGCTATGGGACTGTACCGACGAGCATGTTCGGGCTTCTGCGCATCTCGATTCTTCCTATCCTTGGCCGAACTGTTCGTTCGCTGCCGGGCGTGGCCGCTTGCCAGCCAGAATCGTCCAGCGTCGGCAGTTGGCTAGCCCAAAGCCGACACCGGTGACCGTCCGGTCATGGCTCGACCTGAGACATCCGCGCCGGCGACCTGGGGAACATCGTTCACCGCCCTCCGACGCGGCCGATCGGTGCACGACAGCGTCGACATTGCCTCATCGAGCCGTGCCATCGCCGGGTTGCTTTCGCAGGGCCGCCCGGATCCGGCCGAAGGCCATCTGCAGAAGCTTCCACTGCGCGACCTCTACCGTCTCCGGCCGGACAGCGTCGTCGTCATGACACGCGAGCAGCGCACAGTCCTTGCGCGCGAACACGATTGCGTTGCCGCTCTCGTGCTCACTGACCGCCAAGGCCTTGCTGTTGAAGCTGCGGCCGACTCGAGCGACCAGGAGCGAGAACTCCTCATTCTCCAGATGAATGTTCGCCGCCATCACTCCGGACGGGCGCAGGCAGTCGAAGACGTCATCATAGAAGCGCTTCGAGCTGAGCACTCCGGGCAGACCGTCACAGTCATACCCGTCCACCAACAAGACGTCGAAGATCCCTTCGTGTGCTCGTACGTATCTCGATCCATCGGCCCGAATCACTCGAAATCGCGCATCGTCTTCGGGTACTGCGAAATCCCGGCGCAGTGCGATGACGTGCGGGTTGATCTCGAGCACGGTGATGTCGGTATGGGGCAGGTGCCGGAAGCAGAATTTGGCCAACGACCCCCCACCCAGGCCGATCATTCCGATACGCAGTGGCCGCGGACGAAACAGCAGGAAGCCCATCATCGTGCGCGTATAGGCGAGGTCAAGCGAGTCAGGCTGCGCCAAGTTCATGCAGCTCTGCACCTCCGCGATCGAAAAGTGCAGCGACTTCATCTTCTGTGTCTGGTGCACAAAAGGTTTGACGTGAATCTGTTCGGGATCGAAGCTCATTGCGTGCCGGTTGACATCTCTTCGTCTCCGGCGGCCAGTCGGCCCGGATGCGTGGAGACCCGCCCGCGCCAAGTATGGCAGCTACCACGAAGCCGCCACTCGCGACCGTCGGCACTTGCCGCCGAATCGCGCCCTTGACTCATGTCGGGCCGACGACGCGGAGTCTAGTGACGGCCCGAGGACACCATAGACGTCCTGGACGTGGTGCGTCGCAAGCCTCGACAGGACGTCGGCGTTCATCACGGCGGACGGTTCCTCACGAGCCGTCGTACCACCGGCGCAGCCCGCCAACGCCTGCGCCATGACGATCGCCAACCCTCCGGTCCTTCCTGCACGCATCCCGCCTCTCCCGTTGCCTGCGGTGCACCGATTGTGCGCGGCCCCCGCGCCGAAGAGGCGTCGGTCCCGTTCGCCGCCGCGACTCGGAACGGTCATTGTCAAGGACAGACGAGCGACGCCTTGAAAGACCGGGGCGGACAACATGCCGAATGGAGAGGTAGATTCGACCAGGCATGGTTGCAGCCATCGGTCGCCGGAAAAACAAGGCCGATCCCAAGCACTTCTTCACGCTGCAGGGGCCCGGATCATGTCCGACCCTTCCCCTCGACGACGGCTACGCGCAAGATGGTGTCGCGCAGTCCGCTCTGGCACTCGCAGGAAGATCGCCATGTCGACGCTCGGCGCCGCCCCCGTCACTGTCACCTCTGTTGCCCAGGTCAACGAATTTCATTCTCGGCACGAGGCGGCGCAAGTGCGCGCAACTTGGAGGGTGGCGAACGCGATCGGCGCCGCCAACGAAGACAAGGCGGCGAAGGCGGCCGCCGCGACTTCGCCGTACGATGCCCTCGGCAGCCTGGCCATCGCCACGACGGTGGCCGCGATGATGAGCAGCATGCCAGCCGCGCTCCACCTGATGACCCACGCAGCGCTTTCGACCGGCCGAGACAAGCCCGACAACGCCAGTCCCTCGATCTCCCAGGAAGCCTACGCCCAAATCACGCGACGGGTAGCAAGTCCCGGCGGCAGCACGGGCACCGGCATGCAAGCAGGCTCGTCTTCAACCGGCCAGCGCGGAGACTCGTCTTCTGGGGATGCCTTCGCGGGCGACGCCGATGGCGCCGAAGCCCTGCAGGCCACTGCCAACATGGCACGTTCCGATCCGCAGTCCTCGAGCATCGCACCGCTCGCCGTGTCGACCGCAGACGCGAATGCCGACACTGCCGTCGAGTCGGCTGTCGCCGCCCTGGCGACCCAGACTCGCAACGCCAGCGGACCAGGCACGCAAGTGATGCAGCTCGCGGAAGAGACGCCGCGGGCGAGCCCGTCGGCGCCTTCGGGCGTCGGCGTTCGCCAGGCCATCGCGCTGTTCAAGCAGAACACGACTTCGATCCGGATCCCGATGTCGGTGGTCGCCATCGTCGCCTGAACGGCGGGGACGCGAAGCGATTCACCGTTCTCGCACAGCTTGCCTCAGCAGCCCGCGACGCACTTGCCCGTTGCGTCGAACTCCATCGTGTGCCCTGACAACGGCACGTACGCCGGCACCTTGACGGCCTTGACGAAGGCCTCCGTCTTGCTGCCCGGCCGCACCTTGCCGTCGACGGTGCCGATTTCATTCGCATGCGAAGGAATCACGGACACCGGCTTGACGAGTTCGTTGATGACGTAGGCCGACTCGGCCGGGCCGGTGGTGAAGCCGTCGCCCATGTTCATCACGACGAGGCTCGCGTGGTAGTAGTCGCGGATGACGAGCTGCTGGTCGGCGAGGATGCCGGTGTCGCCGGACAGGTAGGCCACGAGCCCGTTGCTGAAGCGCAGCACGTAGCCGGTGGCCGGTCCGACGTCGCCCTCGAGGCCCGCGGCCTTCATCTCCTTGCCGAGGTCGCCGTCGATGAACAAGGGATCGACGCCGTTGCTGTGCAGCGCCGCGACCGTCGCGATCTTCACGCCGCCCACCGTCACGCTGCCGCCGAAGCGCGCCAGCATCGAGTTGGCCGGATCGCCGCCGCCGGCCTTCAGGCGCGCGGCGAAGAACGGCGGCATCTCGCTGCCCGTCACGATCTTCGATTTCTTGGCGAGCGCGATGTTCACGACGTTGGACTCGGACGTCGGCACCGACATGTCCGGCTTCGCGCAGGTGCCCGCGCCGGTGGCCTTGATGTGCGCCTCGCCGAGGTGGTCGTTGTGCATGTGGCTGAGCAGGATCACGTCGATCTGGCCCAGGCGCGGATCGGTGCCGCCGGCCACCGTGTGGCCCGGGTCGTAGAGCACGCGCGTGCCGTTCGGATCCTCGAAGACCAGCGCGCGATCCTGCGCGCAGAACTCGCCGTCGATGCCGCCCAGCGGCGTGACTTTCACCGACTGCGCGAAGGCGGGTTGGGCGAACAAGGCGCACAGCGCGCCCGCGGCGGCGATCCAGCTCAAGCGGTTCATTGACGGCTCCATGGCGGCGACGGAAGCGCGATCTTACGGCGGCGCCGGCTTGTCCCTGACGGCATCGAGTGGCCGGAACGTCGCGCACAATCGCAGCCCGAATCCGTCCGACGAGGAGAAGAATGCGCCTGTCGACCACCCTGCCCGCGATGCGCCGCCGACGGCTGTTGCTGGGCGGGACGCTGGCCCTTGCGGGCTGCGCCGCCGGGCCCGACGCGCGCGCCGGCGCGATCGCCGAACTGACCTCCACCGGCAGGCTGCGCGCGGCGATCAACCTCGGCAACACCATCCTCGCGAGCCGCGCCGCGCACGGCGCGCTGCAAGGCGTGTCGGTCGACCTCGCGCGCGAGGCCGCGCGGCGGCTGGGCGTGACGCTGGAACTCGTGCCGTTCGACTCCGCGGGCGCGGTCGTCGAGGCGATCAAGGCGCGGCAGGTCGACCTGGCCTTCGTCGCGATCGACCCCGTGCGCGCTGCCGACACCGACTACACGCCGCCCTACGTCGTCATCGAAGGCGCGTATCTCGTGCGCGACGACTCGCCGCTGCAGCGCAACGACGAGGTCGACCGCGCCGGCACGCGCGTGGCCGTGGGCCGCGGCAGCGCCTACGACCTGTTCCTGACGCGCGAGCTGAAGGCCGCGACGATCGTGCGCGCGCCCACGTCGCCGGCCGTCACCGACCTGTTCCTCGCGCAGCATCTCGAGGTCGCCGCCGGCGTGCGCCAGCAGCTCGAGGCCGATGCGCGGCGCGTGGGCGGCGTGCGGCTGCTTCCGGGGCGCTTCATGGCGATCGAGCAGGCGATGGGGGTGCCCAAGGGACGACACGCGGCGCAGGCGTGGCTCAGCGGCTTCGTCGAGGAGATGAAGGCCTCGGGCTTCGTGGCGGACGCGCTGAAGCGCCACGCCATCGAGGGCGCGACGGTCGCGCCGCTCGCCGCTCCTGGCTAGGTCAAGCCTCGGCGATCGCCGCGATCGAGACCTTCAGCCCCGGGATGCGCACCGGCAGCTTCGCGCCCTGGCGCGCCGGCGGGTTCGACGGAAACCAGCGCAGGTATTCCTCGTTCATGCCCGCGAAATCGTCCTCGTCGGCGAGCACGATCGTGACGCTGACGATCCTGTCCATCGAGCTGCCGGCCGCGGCCAGGATCGCCGCGATGTTGGTCAGGCATTGGCGCGTCTGCTCCTGGATCGTCGTGCCGACGATCGCGCCGGTGGCGGGATCGTGCGGCGCGGTGCCGGACACGAAGACGAGGCCGGCCGCCTTGACGGCCTGGCTGTAGCTGGCGGGTGGCCTCGCCGCCCTGTCGCTGAAGACGATCTTGCGGGACATGGAACCTCCTGCAGCGGACAGTGAAAGAAACGCGGGATCGGCGCCAGGGCGCCACAACGGCCGTGGCGCGTCGACCGCCCTTCGCACGAGGGAACTCGCCGCTACAGCAGTCTAGCGATCCGGTCGGCCATGCGCTCCGCCGCCCCCTTGTGCGTCGCCGCGAACGCGAGCGCGCGCGAGCTCGCGATGGTCTGCAGGTCGGTGCTCACCACCTGCAGCGCGCGGCGCAGCGCGTGCGCCATGTCGGGCTCCTGCCAGGCGGCGCCCGCGAGCGCTGCCTGGCGCGCGGCCTCGGCGAAGTTGAACGTGGACGGGCCCATCACGATCGGGCAGCCGCAGGCTGCGGCCTCGATCAGGTTGTGGCCGCCGAGCGCCATGAAGCTGCCGCCCAGCAGCGCGACGTCGGAGGCCGTGTAGTACTGCGGCATCTCGCCGAGGGAGTCGCCGAGCCAGGCGTCGACCTTCAACTGCTCGGCCGACGGCATCTCGCCCCACGCGCTGCGGCGCGCCACGCGCAGGCCGTGCTGCACCAGCAGCGCCTCCACCTCGTCGAAGCGCTGCGGATGGCGCGGCACGACGATCAGGAACGGACTGCGGCCCTGCACGCGGCCCCACTCGCGCATCAGCTCGGCCTCCTCGCCCTCGCGCGTGATCGCGGCCAGCACCACCGGGCGCGCGATCGCCGCGTGCCACTTCTTGCCGCGCGCGAGCAGCGCCGGCGACGGCCGCACGTCGAACTTGAGATTGCCCGACAGCGCGACGCGCTTCGCGCCGGCCTCGCGCAGGCGCTCGGCGTCGTCCTCGGTCTGCGCCAGCACGTCGGTGACGGCCGCGGCGGCCGGACGCATCAGCGCGGCGAGGCGCTCGCCGCGGCGCGCGCTGCGCTCGGACAGCCGGGCGTTGGCGAGCACCATGGGCACGCCCCGCTCCTCGGCCTCGTGCAGCAGGTTGGGCCAGATCTCGGTCTCCATCAGCACGCCGATGGCCGGACGCGTGCGCAGCAGGAAGCGGCGCACTGAGCCGGGCGTGTCCAGCGGCAGCCACGACTGGCGGTCACCGTTGCGCATCAACGCCTGCCCGGCCTCGCGACCGGTGGCGGTGCCGTGCGTGAGCAGCAGGCGCATCTCGGGCCGGCGCAGCCGCAGCGCGTCGATCAGCGCGGTGGCCGCGCGCGTCTCGCCGAGCGACACGGCATGCAGCCAGATCGATCCGGGCTCGATCTGCGGCCCGAAGCCCAGGCGCTCGCGCATCGCGAAGCGATAGCCCGGCTCCTTGCGCCCGCGCAGCCAGTAGCGCAGCAGGATGGCCGGCAACAGCAGGCGCAGCGCGAACGTGTACGCGCGGAGCGCGAGGCGCTGCTTGAAGGTCATCGCCCGCTGCGGCATGGGAAGGGAAGACCTAGTGCGCAGCGGCGCCGACGTGCGCGTCGGGCTTGACCTTCTTCAGCGCCGCCATGAAGTCGTGCTGGATGCGCTGCAGCGCCGCGTCGGTGTGGCCCTCGAAGCGCATCACGAGCACCGGCGTCGTGTTGGACGCGCGGATCAGGCCGAAGCCATCCTCGTACTCGGCGCGCAAGCCGTCGATCGTCAGGATCTCCGCGCCCGGGAACCTGGCCTCGGCCAGCAGGCGCTCGATGATCTTCGGCGGCTCGCCTTCGGCGCAGGCCACGTTCAGCTCGGGCGTGCTGAAGCTGGTGGGCAGCTCGTCGAGCACCGCGCTCGGGTCGGCGCTGCGCGACAGGATCTCGAGCAGGCGCGCGGCCGTGTAGGTGGCGTCGTCGAAGCCGTACCAGCGTTCGGAAAAGAAGATGTGGCCGCTCATCTCGCCGGCGATCGGCGCGCCGGTCTCCTTCAGCTTGGCCTTGACCAGCGAGTGGCCCGTCTTCCACATCAGCGGCTCGCCGCCGGCGTCGCGGATCGCGATCGGCAGGCGCTGCGAGCACTTGACGTCGTAGATGATGGGCGCGCCCTTGACGCGCGTCAGGATGTCGCGCGCGAACAGCATCAGCTGGCGGTCGGGATAGATGATGTTGCCGCCGCGCGTGACGACGCCCAGGCGGTCGCCGTCGCCGTCGAAGGCCAGGCCCAGCTCGGCCTCGGTGGCGTGCACGGTGCGGATCAGGTCGACCAGGTTCTCGGGCTTGGACGGATCCGGATGATGGTTCGGGAAGTCGCCGTCGACGCGGCTGTAGAGGTCGATCACCTCGCAGCCGAGCGCGCGCAGGATGCCCGGCGCCGACGCGCCCGGGATGCCGTTGCCCGAATCGACGACGATCTTCATCGGGCGCGCGAGCTTGCAGTCGCCGGTGATGCGGTGCGTGTACTCGGCGAGGATGTCCATCGTCGCGACGCGGCCCTCGCCCATCACGTAGTCCTCGTTCTGCATGCGCTCGCGCAGCTTCTGGATGTCGTCGCCGTAGATCGCACGGCCGGCCAGCACCATCTTGAAGCCGTTGTAGTTCTTCGGGTTGTGGCTGCCCGTCACCTGGATGCCCGAGTGGCAGCCCTGCTTGCCGCGCGTGGCGGCGACGTAGTAGAGCATCGGGGTGGTGACGGCGCCGATGTCGACCACGTCGAGTCCGGTGGACGCCAGCCCCCTGATCAGCGCGGCGACCAGGCGCGGGCCCGAGACGCGGCCGTCGCGGCCCACCGCCACGGCCTTCTCGCCGAGGCGCACGGCCTCGCTGCCGAAGGCGCGGCCCAGATGCTCGGCGAAGGCGTCGTCGAGCGCCTCGTCGACGATGCCGCGGATGTCGTAGGCCTTGAAGGCGGATGCTTTGACTTGCATGGCGGGGTTCTTTGCGGATGCTTGGACGTTGGCCGCGATTCTACGGGCGGCCTGCGCCGGTCCGGCCCGCGCCGCGCCCTTGCCGTTCGTCGCCCGCGCCGTCGATCGGTCGCCGGATCCTGGCCGCGGCCGTGCGAGTGCCTACACTGGGACGCCATGACCACGACGAACCCTCTTCGAACCGCCACGCTGCGCAACAGCTGGATCCACTGGGCCGGCATCGGCTCGGCGGGCAGCAGCCCGGTCTGGGCGCAGGTGCTGTGGACGCTGATCTACGCGGCCGCCATCGCCGTCGGCTTCGCGGTGCTCAGCTTCGCGCTCACCGTACGCAGCGCGGCGCAGTGGTTCGACATGCGCGAATGGGGCGTGCTCCTCGGCTCCAATTTCGTCATCTCGCTGACGATCGCCTTCATCATCCAGGGCCTGTTCCTGCTGGGCCGCAGGACGATCGGCCATGCGCGCATCCAGGCGCTCGGCCCGTGGCAGCGCACGGTCTACTTCGCGGGGATCCCGATCGTGAGCTCGCTCGTCGGCTGGCCGATCGGCATCTCCCTGGTGATGGGCAACCTCGACTTCGTGCGCCGCATGACGTCCAGCGAGCTCGCCTCCAGCCTGCTGCTGTCGGTGCTGATCAGCGCGATGTTCTTCCTGTACTTCTCGCTGCGCGTGGGCCGCGTGCGCGCCGACATGCGCGCCAACGAGGCCCAGTTGCGCCTGCTGCAGGGCCAGATGGAGCCGCACTTCCTCTTCAACACGCTGGCCAACGTCATCAGCCTGATCGACGCCGACGCGCCGCGCGCCAAGCACATGCTGGAGGCGCTGACCGACTACCTGCGCGTGTCGCTGGGCGCGCTGCGCCACGACGACAGCACGCTGGGCACGGAGCTGGAACTCGCGCGCCGCTACCTGCAGCTGATGCAGACGCGCATGGGCGAGCGCCTGCGCTTCGAGATCGCCGCCGACGACGCGCTGCGCCAGGCCGCGCTGATGCCGCTGGTGCTGCAGCCGCTGATCGAGAACGCCGTCAAGCACGGGCTCGAGCCGCAGGTCGACGGCGGCACGGTGCGCGTGACGGCGAGACGCGCGAAGATCGCCGGCGAGGAGGTCCTGCAGGTCTGCGTCGAGGACGACGGCGCCGGCCTCGCGGCCGCGGCACGCCGCCCGCGCCGCCGCGTCGCCAGCGGCGCCGACGGCAACGGCATCGCGCTGGCGAACCTGCGCGAACGCCTGCAGGCCCGCTTCGGTACACGCGCGCAGCTGACGCTGACCGAACTCGAACACGGCACCGGCACCCGCGCGTGCCTCATCGTGCCGATCGACACCGCCGCCTGCACCTCTGCCCAATCGACAACACCCTCCGCCTGACCATGACCCGTGCCCTCATCGCCGACGACGAAGCCCACCTCGCCACCTACCTGCGCGACCAGTTGCTCAAGCTGTGGCCCGAGCTGGAGGTCGTCGCCATCGCGCGCAACGGCCTCGAAGCCGCCGCGCAGATCGCCGAGCTGCAGCCCGACATCGCCTTCCTCGACATCCAGATGCCGGGCCTGACCGGCCTCGAGGTGGCGGCCGGCATCGAGGGCCTGACCCGCGTCGTCTTCGTGACCGCGTACGACGAGTACGCGCTCACCGCGTTCGACGCCGAGGCGCTCGACTACGTGCTCAAGCCGGTGACGGCGGAGCGCCTGGCCCGTACCGTCGAACGGCTGCAACGCGCGCTCGCGCCGCGCGAGGGCGCCGACGCCTTGCCGGCCGACGACGACCACCTCGCCCGCGCGCTGCGCGCCCTGCAGGCGTCACCCGCGCCCGGCGCCGCGCCGCTGCGCTGGATCCGCGCCAGCCAGGGCGAGCTGACGCACCAGATCGCCGTGGCCGACGTGATGTTCTTCCACGCCGACGACAAGTACACCTGCGTGCGCACCGACAAGGCCGAGTACCTGATCCGCACGCCCATCACCGAACTCGCCGCGCAGCTCGACGGCCAGCAGTTCTGGCAGATCCACCGCTCGACGATCGTCAACCTCGCGCACCTCGCGGGCACGCGGCGCGACGAGGCGAGCCGGCTGTTCGTGCGCATCGCCGGCTGGAAGGACGAGCTGCCCGTGAGCCGGGCCTACGTGCACCTGTTCAAGCCGATGTGAGGTCAGGACGTCCGCACGAACGAGCCGGCGGTCTTGTAGCCCAGCTTGGCGAGCGCGCGGCTCTTGACGCTGGCGAAGAACGCGGGCTGCGCGAACGTGCCCTTGTTGGCGGCCAGGCCGTCGAGCTGCAGGCGCGACGACATGATGTTGCGCGTGGCGATCTTGAGCAGCGGATCGAGCTGCGTGCGCTTCATCACCTCGACGCGATCCATCCAGCCGGGGCCGCCGATGTCGTCGACCAGCAGGTTGACGATGTTGGACGTGTCGGTGCACGTGAGCAGGTAGCAGCCGAGGATCGGGCATTCGCTGAACGCGGTGCTGTCCAGGCCGTTGGGCTTGGCCAGGCGCGCGTTGCCGGCGCGCATGTCCTTGATGTCGAGCCCGAGGTAGAACAGTTGCAGGCCCAGCGACGCGGCGGCGTTGGCCAGGCCGATGGCCACGGTCGTCGCAGTGCCGCCGTCGCCGAGGATGCCCGCCAGCTTGCCGCCCGTGGCCGCGGCCTGCTGCGCCACCTGGATCGAGTGCTTGCCGAGGTCGCGCTGGATCAGGTTGCGCACCGCCTTGCACGCGGCCACCGGATCGCCGGGCAGCGCGCCCTCCGTCCACTCGGCGCTCTTGTACAGCGAGTGGGCGTCGTCGACCACGCGCGCCGTGGCCGTCGCGAGCTTGCGCGCGCTGTTGACGATGCTGACGAACGGAATGACTTCCGCCACCAGGTTCTCCATCGCCTCGACGCCGATGGCCTCGGCCACCACGTCGAGGCCCGGAACGTCGGCGCAGCCCTGGATGAAGTCGTTGACCATGGCGATGGTGGTCGAGGAGTTGGTCGCGGCGCCGGCCGCGGAGCTGCCGCCCTTGGCCAGCTTCTTCGCGTTCGTCGCGATGACGCGGCCGCTGTTGGCCATGCCCGCGGCGGCCGAGATCGCGCTCTTGGTGCCGAACTTCAGCTTGGTGCCGCTGAACATCGCGTTGAGCGCCTGCAGGCGCGCCATCGCGAGCACCTGGCGGGCATCGCCGTCGGAAGAAGGAGAGATGCGGGAAGGCATGGGCCGCGTCCTCAGTCGAACGAGTAGCTGAACTCGCCGTCCGCGACACCCACCTTCACGCCCACGATGGGCGTGCCCTGCATCGTGCGTGTGAGGAACTCGCGCGAGATCTCGGGCAGCATCGTGTTGGTCAGGATCGCGTCGATCATGCGGCCGCCCGACTCGCTCTCGGTGCAGCGGCTGACGACCAGCTTGACGACGTCCTCGTCGTAGTTGAAGGGCATCTTGTAGCGCGCCTCGATGCGCTTCTTGATGCGGTTCAGTTGCAGCGCGACGATCTTGCCCAGCATCTCGTCGGACAGCGTGTAGTACGGGATCGTGACGAGACGCCCCAGCAGCGCCGGCGGGAAGATCTTGAGCAGCGGCTCGCGGATCGCCTTGGCCATGCCCTCGGGATCGGGCATCAGGTCCGGATCCTTGCAGAGGTTGGCGATCATGTCGGTGCCGGCGTTGGTCGTCAGCAGGATCAGGGTGTTGCGGAAGTCGATCGAGCGGCCCTCGCCGTCCTCCATCCAGCCCTTGTCGAAGACCTGGAAGAACAGCTCGTGCACGTCCGGGTGCGCCTTCTCGACTTCGTCGAGCAGCACGACGCTGTACGGCTTGCGCCGCACGGCCTCGGTCAGCACGCCGCCCTCGCCGTAGCCGACATACCCCGGGGGGGCACCCTTGAGCGACGAGACGGTGTGCGCCTCCTGGTACTCGCTCATGTTGATGACGATCAGGTTCTGCTCGCCGCCGTACAGCGACTCGGCCAGCGCGATGGCCGTCTCGGTCTTGCCGACGCCGGAGGTGCCGGCCAGCATGAACACGCCGATCGGCTTGCTCGGGTTGTCGAGGCCGGCGCGCGAGGTCTGGATGCGCTTGGCGATCATCTCCATCGCGTGATCCTGGCCGATGACGCGCTTGCCCAGCAGCTGCGGCAGCTTCAGCACGGTGTCGATCTCGTTGGCGGCCATGCGGCCGACCGGGATGCCCGTCCAGTCGCCGACGACGCTGGCCACGGCCTGGAAGTCGACCGTCGGCAGCATCAGCGGGCTCTCGCCCTGCAGCTTCGTCAGTTCGGCCTGCACGCCGCGCAGCTCGGTCATGACGTCGGCACGCTCGCCCTCGCTCAGCGTAGCCTTGGCTTCCGCGGCCTTGTCGGCGCTGGCCTCCAGCGCGCTGCCGGTGCCTTCGATCGGTTGCAGCGCGCCGCGCAGCTTCGCACGCAGCGCCAGCAGGCGATCGACCAGCGCCTTCTCGTCGTTCCAGCGCTTCGTCAGCGTGGCGAGGCGATCCTTCTCGGCGACCAGCAGCGCGTTGACGGACTCCTCGCGCTCGGCGGTCGGAATGCCGATCGCCGCTTCGCGCGCGATGATGCCGATCTCGGTCTCGAGCGCCTCGATGCGGCGCTGCGAGTCGTCGACCTCGGCCGGCACCGCGTGCAGGCTGATGGCCACGCGCGCGGACGCGGTGTCGAGCAGGCTGACCGACTTGTCCGGCAGCTGGCGCGCGGGAATGTAGCGGTGCGACAGCTTGACCGCGGCCTCGAGCGCCTCGTCGAGGATCTGCACCTTGTGGTGCTTCTCCATCGTGCTGGCGACGCCGCGCATCATCAGGATCGCCTTCTCCTCGTTCGGCTCGTCGACCTGGATGTTCTGGAAGCGGCGGGTGAGCGCCGGATCCTTCTCGATGTACTTCTTGTACTCGGCCCAGGTGGTGGCGCCGATGGTGCGCAGCTGGCCGCGCGCGAGCGCGGGCTTGAGCAGGTTGGCCGCGTCGCCGGTGCCGGCCGCGCCGCCGGCGCCCACCAGCGTGTGCGTCTCGTCGATGAACAGGATGATGGGCTTGGGGCTCGCCTGCACCTCGTCGATGACCGAGCGCAGGCGCTGCTCGAACTCGCCCTTCATGCTGGCGCCGGCCTGCAGCAGGCCGACGTCCAGCGTCAGCAGTGAGACCTCCTTCAGGCTGGGCGGCACGTCGCCGCGCGCGATGCGCTGCGCGAAGCCTTCGACGACCGCCGTCTTGCCGACACCGGCCTCGCCGACCAGGATCGGGTTGTTCTGGCGGCGCCGCATCAGGATGTCGACGACCTGGCGGATCTCGTCGTCGCGGCCGACGATCGGATCCATCTTGCCGCCGCGTGCCTGCGCGGTGAGGTCGACGGTGAACTTCTTCAGCGCCTCCTGCTTGCCCATCTGCGCCGGGGCGATCGCGCCGCTGGCCTCGCCGGGCGCGGCACCGCCGCCGACGTTGGAGCCGTCGCGCGCGCCGAGCGTGTCCTCCGGCGAACCGGAGACGATCTTGGCGAAGTCGTCGAACAGGTCGTCCGGCTTGATCTTGCGGAACTCGCCGGAGATCGCGTACAGCGCATTGCGCAGCGTCTGCGTCTTGACCGCGCCGACGATCAGCAGGCCGGTGCGCACCGCGCTCTCGCCGTATTGCAGCGTGCCGTACAGCCAGCCTTCCTGCACCATCTTCTCGATCGTCGGCGAGAAGTCGGAGATGGCCGTCGCGCCGCGCGGCAGCGCGTCGAGCGCGGTCGTGATGTCGCTCGCCAGGCGCGACGCGTCGAGCGCGAAGTGCTTGAAGATGCGATGCAGGTCCGAGTCGCTGGCCTGGATCAGCTGGTGCAGCCAGTGCACCAGCTCCACATAAGGATTGCCACGCAGCTTGCAGAAGACCGTTGCGCCCTCGATGCCCTTGTAGGCCACCGGATTGAGCTTGCCGAACAGCGCGACACGACTGATTTCACTCACGGAGAACTCCTCATGCGGGCCTGGTCGTGCCCAGTTGGATGCTGATCTGATTGGAGCGGTGTTCGAGGGGGTTTTCAATCCCCCGGCATGGGCAAACGCATCAGGTGATACCCAGCACCAGGTCCTTCGCGGGCTCGTCGACGCGGCGCGTTCCCAGCCACGAGGTCCATCCCAGCGCGCCGGCCGCGCCGAGCTTGACGGGCGGGACTTCCGCCTTCTCGAGCACCAGGTGCATCTCGCACGAGAGCTCGTAGCCGACATAGTTCAGCACCCAGTCGCGCAGTCGGCGCATGCTCTCGCCGCCGGGCAGGAAGCGCTTGTACTGCTCCAGCGTCAACGGGCCGATCTCGACGCGGAAGCGCGTCTGGCAGTCCCACACCTTGGCGCCGATCACCGCGTTCTGGCCGAGCCCGACCGGCGCGTTGCGCAGGCCGATGCGCGAGTGCGCATCCTCGGGCAGGCGCATCCAGTGCGGCTGCCACTGATGCACGCGCACGGGCACGCGGAAGAAGTCGTTGAGGATGCGCTCGAGGCCCTCGGCGCCGTGCACCGAACGGCCCAGGATGCCCACCGCGGCCAGGCGCGCGCCGTCCGGGATCGAGTCCCGGCCCATCAGCGTCGTCTGCCCATAGCCGGCCAGCGAGCCGACCCAGCGGCTGAACGGATCGTTGTCGGGACGGTCGAGGCTCACCGCCGGCTGGGCCTCGGCCCAGGCGCGGTACAGCAGCGACAGCAGCCGGTGGTGGAACATGTCCAGGAAGCGCACCAGCGCACGATCCGACGGCATGCGGCGCGCACGTTCGCGGGCGTATTCGGTCAGGTGCAGCGGCAGCGGGCCGTTGGCGCCGAACAGGCCGAAGAAGCGCTGCCTCAGCGTGGGCGGGACGTCGCCGTCGGCCGGCGTGAAGCTCGCCAGCGCCGCCGGCGCGAACGACAGCGACGGCGTCTGCGCGAAGCGGATCGGGTCGTCGCGCAGCCGCAGCGACGTGCCGATGCGCGGCAGGCCCGGATGCGCGTTCTCGAGCAGTCGCACGGCCTGGAAGAAGTCGAACTTGTGCGGCTCCTCGCGCAGCCGGCGCAGCAGCTCCTGGCGCGCCTCGTGGCGAGCGGCCTTCGCGGCCTCCTGCTGCGCCAGCATGTCGGCCACCGCCGCGGCGTGGCCGCCGACCTCGTCCTTGAGCGAGCCGAGCGCGTTCAGGACATCGTTGACGGTGAGGATCCGCGTGCCTTCCGGATCGTCCTCCTCGCCCGAAAGCGGCGCTTCAACGACATCGGCCATCAGAGCACCGAGCGCGAACCGATGCGCGGAGGCCAGGTCTTGACCATGCCGCGCGTCTGCGAGGCCAGCACCAGCTGCGTGAAGCTGTTCATGCTGGCGTAGCGGGCCAGGAAGCGATCGAGCACGGCGCCCAGCACGAGGATGCCGGTGCCTTCGAAGGCGCGCTCGTCGAGCGACAGCCACACCTTGGTGCCGCGCCCGAACACGATCGGCCCCTTGACCGGGATGCGGCTGATCGCGGCCTCGCTGCGCACCGAGACCAGCCCCTCGAGCTGCTTGTGCAGCGGCGAGAGTTCGTCCATGCCGTACAGCGACAACAGCTCGCGCAGCGACGCCGCGCCGCCCTTGCCTTCGCTGTCGATCAGCGACAGGTAGTTCAGCGACAGGTGGCTCAGCGCGCGCCACGGCCCCTTGCCCTCGCCCACCGGCGTGACGGGCCGCGTGGGCCCGCGGATGCAGCGCACGCCCTTGACCGGCGTGTTCTCCTCGAGGAAGAAGTCGTTGGCGCTGCCGATCGTCAGCGTCAGCGGCAGGTCGCGATTGGTACTCAGCGTGTCGATCGCGAGCTGTACCACCGACGGCGGCCACGGCGCGGTCTGCGGATCGGCCAGCGTCACGTAGACCTCGGTGCCGATGTAGCCGCTGCGCGGCCCGCGCTGGCGCGAGGCCTCGGACTGCACGCGCTGCATGCGGCGCGTGGAATAGAACGCGTACGAATCGGCGCCGGCGTCGTCGTAGCGGGCGTACAGCGGCTTGAACTCGCGCACCTGCGCGACGCCGGACTTGTCGATGCCCGCGACGGACAGCAGCGAGTAGACCTCGTAGTCCGTCGGGCGCGCGCGGTCGCTGATGACGTGGAACTCGTGGTCGCGCGTGTTGACCTCGACGCGGTCGGCGCGCTTCTGGAACAGGTTGATCGCCGGCGTGCAGTGCAGCGCGAAGTTGCTCGGGTCGAGCGACTTCTCCAGCGTGACGTCGCTGCGGTCGGTGACGAACAGCAGCTCGAATTCCGACGACCCGATCTTGCCGATCAGCTCGCGCAGGCCCTTGATGCGCGCGAACAGGTAGCGCGCCGGGAACGCGGCGTATTCCTTGAGCAGGCGATAGCCGGACAGCGCACGATCCTGCACCGGCAGCAGCGCCTCGTCGTCCTCGAAGCCGCCGGGTGTCAGCGCGTCGGCGCCAAGCACGCCGATGAACGCGTTGCGGCGCAGCGGGTCGATCACCGCGATGCCCAGGCAGCGCGCGAACAGCTGCTCGTAGACGCGGTGCGCGATGCCGTCGTCGCCGGACATGTGCAGCACGAGCTCGTCGAGCTCCAGCTGGTTGGCGAGCAGCGACGCGCCGACGCGAAAGCGCAGCCGCAGGCAGGCGTTGGGCGACAGCAGGCCGGACAGCGCGGCCGGCGGCACGTCGGTGACGTGCGACTGGAAGCGCGCCTGCGCGATGCGCAGCGGCCACAGCCGGACGGCCTGCCCGGTGGTGAAGCGGCAGGCCGTGCGCTCGCCGGGCTGCAGGCGCGAGCTCATCGCGCTGCCGCGCGGCACGCTCGGCCCGGCGGCCAGCGCCGGGTCGTCGAGGTCGGGCTCGAGCTGCGCGATCAGCATCGACGGTGTCGGCGCAAGAAAGGACGGGTAGACCAGCTCGAGCAGGTGCTGCGTGAAGCGCGCGTACTCGGCGTCCTGCTGGTAGTGCACGCGGCCGGCGAGGAAGGCGAAGCCTTCCAGCAGGCGCTCCACGTACGGGTCGACGCACTCGCCACCGGAGGTGGTCTGCTCCAGCGCGAGGCGGCCGGCGATCTTCGGATGCTCGCGCGCGAACTCCGCGGCCGCGTCGCGGATGTGCAGCAGTTCCTGGCGGTAATAACCCAGTAGTCGAGGATCCATGGGACTAGGCCTTGTGCTCGACGACCTGCGTCAGGCCGCTCTCGAGGTCGATCTCGGTGCGCATGTAGATCTCGAGCGGGATGGGCTGCGACCAGAGCTGGCCTTCGATGCGAAAGCCCAGCACGTTGTGCGTCTCGCCCCTGTTGCCTTCGGCGGTCACCTTGAGCGTGTGGGCGATGATGCGCGGCTCGAAGCGCAGGATCACTTCGCGCAGCACGCGCGCGAGTTCGCCGAGGTCGTAGTGCGACGCGGGCCGGCCGGCCAGCGGCGGCATGCCGTAGTTGATGACGGAGCCGCCCAGCAGCGGATCGCCGTCGAAGTCGATGCTGCACTGCGTGGCGTTGAACAGCCAGTTCAGGTCGCGCAGCACGTTCTCGCGCAGGCGCTGCAAGGTGGCCGAGCGGTTCTCGCGCGCCTCGGTCGCGCGACCCGGATCGTCGTCGATCAGGCGATCGAGCAACGACGGGTAGAGGCGATCGCGCGAGAGCGCTTCAGCCATCGTTGGCCGTCTCGGCGGCGGGCGCGCTCTCGACGAGCACGGTGTCGAAGCTCAGCACGCGCACGTCCAGCAGCGCGATCTCCGCCTGGTCGGTCGTCAGCATGCGCTGGCCGACGCCGTGCCACGCGCCGCCGGGCTGCTCGCGCCAGTCGGTGGCGCGCGCCAGCCGCAGGGCGCTGTCGGTCTCGCGCTCGGTGCCGGGATAGCGCGTGGGGATCAGCGCGACGTTGGCCGCGCCGTTCTCCAGCGTCAGCGTGGCAGGCGCCCACACGAAGTCGCGCAGGTCGGCGGGCTTGTCGATCTCGATGCGGATCAGGCGCGAGACCGGCACCCAGTAGTACTTGCCGTTGATGATCGCCTCGACCACCGGCCCCAGGCGCGAATCGGCGTCGGCGAGCCACGCGAACGGCGCGTCGTCGAGCTTGCCCGACGTGGCCGGCGCGGCCTCGAGCGCGCGGGCGCGCAGTTCGGCGGCGGCGTCGGGCCGCCCTTCGGCGTCGACGCGCAGGGCCTCGATCATCATCGCGAGCCAGTCCTGCGGCGCGCCCAGCACCAGCGGCGAGCGCTTGCCGTCGAAGACGTCGCGGCGCAGCGCCTCGCAGCGCAGCGCCTCGCGGTAAGTCTCCACCATCGGCTTGGAGGACGGATCGAGCTCGATCAGGACGTCCAGCTGCGTGGCGGCCTTCATCCACTCGCCCTGCACGCAATAGATCTGGAACAGGAAGATGCGCAGGTCGGAGCGTTGCGGCTGCTTCTGGATCATCTTGCGAAGATCGTCGAAGTGCGCCAACGGATCGGCCGAGGAAAACTGCATCGCGAGATCGATGGACGCCATGAACACCCCAGGATGAAAAGGCAACGCCGGCCAACGAGACCGGCGCCTTCGGGATTCGAGTCTTCGAACATCGCGCGCCGGCCCCGGCTCGGTGCCGGTGAACGCGACGCACGAAGACGGCCGACCCGCGAGCGGATCGGCCTCGCACGAACTCTCAGTCCTTCGAGTTCTCGGCGATGTTCCAGTTCATCGACGGCTTGTCGCCGGCGCTGCCGTCCTTCTTCTGCTCGATGTAGTCGACCTTGACCGCCGCGAAGTTCAGCGTGACGTTCTCGGTCAGGCGATCCTCGCCGCCCGAGCCGCCCGTCGAGACCGACGTGACCAGCACTTCGGTCAGCGTGATCTTCAGGTACTCCAGCGGCTTCTCGCCGGCCTTGCGCACGGTCAGCAGGCCGTCCTTGATGTGCTTGCCGTTGCAGCAGTTCAGCATCAGGTCGGGCGACGACTTGTCGATGTACTTCGTGAACGACAGATCCTGCACGTTGACCTTGCCGGCGCCCGCGCCGCCGCCGACGTGCGCGGAACCCGAGTTCGACATCCCCCAGCTCCAGGCCAGGACGTCGATTTCGCCAGCATGCGTCTTGTCGACGGACTCGCCCTTGAGGCCGTCGAGCTTGAGGAACATGTCCATTGCCATTTTCATTCTCCTTGAAACCATCCCAGCCGCGCAGGCCGGAATTCGCCCCTGTTGGGACTACGCCCCCGAGGGGCAGATGATCAACCTTCGTCCTGTGGACGACCGAGGCATTCGCGTTCGGCGAGCGTGCGGCTCAAGCCGCCTTGCTGGAAGGCAGCTTCGACACCAGGCGCAGCGAGATGCTCATCCCTTCGAGCTGGTAATGCGGCTTGAGGAAGAACTTGGAGGTGTAGTAGCCCGGATTGCCTTCGACTTCCTCCACGATCACTTCGGCGGCCGACAGTGGCTTCTGCGCCTGGATCAACTGGCCCGCGCTCTCCGGATTGGAGACGACGTAGTTGCCGATCCAGTCGCTCAGGAAGCGCTGCATCGAGTTGGCACTGGCGAACGAGCCCACCTTGTCGCGCACCATGCACTTGAGGTAGTGCGCAAAGCGCGAGGATGCGAACAGGTATGGCAGGCGCGCGGCCAGGTTGGCGTTGGCCGTGGCGTCCGGATCGTCGTATTCGGCAGGCTTCTGCAGCGACTGCGCGCCGATGAAGGCCGCGAAGTCGCTGTTCTTGCGATGCACCAGCGGCATGAAGCCGTTCTTGGCGAGCTCGGCCTCGCGGCGGTCGGAGATCGCGATCTCGGTTGGGCACTTCATGTCCACGCCGCCGTCGTCCGTCGGGAACGAGTGCACCGGCAGGTTGGGCACCGAGCCGCCGGACTCGACGCCGCGGATCGTCGTGCACCAGCCGTACAGCTTGAAGGCGCGCGTGATGTTGGTGGCCATCGCGTAGGCGGAGTTCGCCCACACGTAGCGGTTGTGGTCAGCGCCTTCGACCTCTTCCTCGAAGTCGAACGCATCGACCGGGTTCGTCTTCGCACCGTACGGCAGGCGCGCCAGGAAGCGCGGCATGGCCAGGCCGATGTAGCGCGAATCGTCGGACTCGCGCAGCGAGCGCCAGGCGGCGTACTCGGAGTTCTCGAAGATCTTGGTCAGATCACGCGGGTTCGACAGCTCGCGCCACGAATCCATCTGCAGCGTGGTCGGCGAGGCGCCGGCGATGAACGGGGCGTGCGAGGCGGCCGCGATCTTGGCCATCTCGCCCAGCAGCTCGACGTCGACCGGGCTGTGGTCGAAGTGGTAGTCGCCGATGAGGCAGCCGTAGGGGTTGCCGCCCAGCTGGCCGAATTCCTCTTCGTAGACCTTCTTGAAGATCGGGCTCTGATCCCACGCCGTGCCCTTGTAGCGCTTGAGCGTCTTGTGCAGCTCGCCCTTGGTGATGTTCATCACCCGGATCTTGAGCATCTCGTCGGTCTCGGTGTTGTTGACGAGGTGATGCAGGCCGCGCCACGCGCCTTCGAGCTTCGTGAATTCGGCGTGGTGCAGGATCAGGTTGACCTGCTCGGACAGCTTCTTGTCGAGTGCGGCGATCAGGCCTTCGATCGTGTTGTAGACGTCGTTGGACACCAGCGCGGTGTCGGCCAGCGCCTGCTGCGCGAGCGTGTGGACGGCGCTCTCGACGGCAGACTTCGCCTGGTCGGTCTTGGGCTTGAATTCCTTCTGCAGCAGCGCAGCGAAATCGTCGAATTCGGCCATCGCGCCGGCGGCGGCGGACGAATCTTGTTGGGTGGTCATCGGTGGACTCCTGGAGATCTCTGGACGGTTCGGTGGAGGCTCGCGGCGCGCTTATTCGGCCGGCGCGTCGGCGGGCTTCGGCGCCGCGGCGAGCGACTTCAGCAACTCGGGGTTCTTCAGCACGTTGCCGAGCAGTTCCTCCGCACCGACCTTGCCGTCCATGTAGGTCAGCAGATCCTTCAGCTGGGTGCGTGCCTCCAGCAGCTTGTTCAGCGCGCCGACCTTCTTGGCCACCGCCTCGGGCGAGAAGTCGGACATGTTCTCGAACGTGATGTCGACGCTCAGGTTGCCCTCGCCGGTCAGCGTGTTGGGCACCGCGAACGCGACGCGCGGCTTCATCGACTTCAGGCGCTCGTCGAAGTTGTCGACGTCGATCTCCAGGAACTTGCGGTCGGCGACCGGCGCCAGCGGTTCGGCCGGCTTGCCCGACAGGTCAGCCATCACGCCCATCACGAACGGGATCTGCATCTTCTTGTTCGAACCGTACAGCTCGACGTCGTATTCGATCTGGACGCGCGGCGCACGATTGCGGGCGATGAACTTCTGGCTGCTTCCTGACATGACGTTTCTCTCCTGGGAAAATTCGGCTGACTGCGATTAGTCAGAATCGGGTTCTTCGAGGGAGATGCCTCCCAGCATCTCGATGCGATCGCGCGAATCGGGCATCAATTCCTTGACGATCGCGTTGAAATCCATCTGAAGGAGTTTGACCGCACGGTCGACGAACATGGGCGCCGGGCTGCTGGGCTCCGACTTGCGCAGGAACACGGCGACCTGCTGAAGGATTCTGACCGCATCGGCACGCGAAGCCAAGCCGCCTGAACGGGGGGATTTCCCGGCTCCTCCGGCACCCCCTAGTTCGTCGGAACCGCCCTCGGCAGCGTCGCCGGCGGTGTCCTCCGCCTCGGCGGCAGACTCGGCGTCCTGCGTGGCATAGAACTCGCCGACGCGGCGCATCGTCTGCTGCAGCAGATCGAGGTTGGGACGCTGGCCGCCGTGGTCGACGAACTGCTTGACGATGGCCTGCACGGCCGCCTGGCCGGCCGCGACGCCGTCGCGCTTCTGTTGGTTGGCCGTGGCGTCGCCCGTCTTCCAGGCGGCGGCCAGCAGGCCCGCGGCGGGGGCGGTCTGGCCGGCCGGCGGCGTCATGCGACCGAGCACGTAGTCGAGATCGCGCACCGTGAAACGGCCGACCTCGCGCGATTCGACGATGGTCGTGCCGCGCAGCGTGCGCAGCAAGGCCTCGGTCGACGGCGAGCCGTAGGCCTGCGCGGGATCGGGCGACAGGTTCGCGAGCACGTTCAGGCGCTCGATCGGATCGTCGCCCTCGTCGCGATCGAGCATCGGGTAGAGCGTCCCCCAGAACGTCTCGAGCAGCGTCGCGATCAGCTTCAGGCCGTCGGCCAGGCCGGGCAGGCCGCGGTTGGCGAGCTCCGCGCGCGCGAGCCAGGCGGCAACGCGCAGATCCTTGGTCTTGCCCAGCAGCTCGGTGGCCATCTCGGCGACCTTGCGCCAGTTCGGCTCCTCGGCGCCGACCAGCTCCTGCGTGGACGGATCGATCGTGCCCGGCGTGCCGGCGGCGAAGCGATCCAGTTCTGCGACGCTGGAGTACTCCAGGTCGGGGCCGGCCGGTTCCTCGTCGCTGACGGGACGCGAGAGAGCGTCGATATCGATCACTTGGATGGTTCTCCGAAACGGGGTTCAGTGTAGTGGTCGAGCATGATCCGCGACATTACGGCGGATTACGCACAAGGGTATGTCCTCAGGACACCAAAACGTCATGCGAGGAGGAAGTCACAACAGGTCTGTCAGCGACGTGGCAGGCGCGGCGGGCGCGATCAGGTCGACGAACGAGGCGGACGGCGGCAGCGCCGCGAAGCTGATGCCGCGCGCGGGCACGTCTTCCGAGCCGGCCGTGTAGAAGCACGCGCGCGGACGCGCCGGATCGGCCGGCGCGCCCGTGGGCAGCGCGAGCGCCTCCATCATGCGGTCGAAGTCCGCGATGGGCAGCGTGGGTGTCAGGCCCGCGAGCGCGGCGTCCTCGATGGCCAGCCAGGCCTCGGGCTCGCCGCTCAGCGCCGCCAGCGCGGTGGCGCCGGCGTCGGGGAACGCGAGCGTCAACGGAAAGTAGCGTCCGACGCGATCGACGCTCGCGAAGAACAGCCCGCGCCAGCCGACCGGCCCGCACACGCCCGGCGCGACCTGGAAGCGCCAGATCGGCGCCGACAGATAGAGCTCCAGCCAGCGCGCGCCGAGCGCCTCGCGCGACGCCAGCATGCCTTGCTGCAGCCAGTCGTCCCAGACGGACGTGAACTCCCACGGCAGCCGACGCGTGACGAAGTCGCCCTCGCTGGGAAGCTTGCCGTAGAACCCGCCGCCGGCCATCGCTAGAACCTGTGACTGAATCCGGCGCGTCCGAGCGGGCCCTCAAAACGCGTCCGATCAAGGCGCAAAGCACAGCCGGGGCGGTTCCCCCGGCGAGCATTTGCAACGCAGAACGGGCGTGTTTTGAGGGGACCAGCGGGCGTGTCGGATAAGTTCACAGGTTCTCCCCCTCAGCCCGGGCAGCGGAACTGCGCGAGTTCGGCCAGGCGCATCGGGTTGCGCACGCTGCCCGAGCGCAGCTCGAACCAGACGTGCTTGCCGCCTTCTTCGTAGCTCACGCTCTGGCGTTCCGGCGTGCCGCCCTCGACCTTGCCGGCGTCGACGAAGCGGAACAGCGCCCACGGGCCGTCGAAGATCAACGGCGCCGTCGTCGGCTTGCCGCCGATCACCAGCGTCAGCCGGATCTGGCTGGCCGGGCTCAGGCTGGGCCAGCTCAGGCGCGCGGCGGCGTTGGTGCCCGGCTTCATGGACGTGACCTGGCCGTCGATGGACAACTGCACCTCCGTCACGCCATCGTCGACGCGTTGCAGCAGCAAGTCGAGCGAGGCCGCCGGATTGGCCGCGCCGCCCGGAAAGAACGCGTCGCGGATCGCCGCGGCACGCTGGAAGTTCGCGATCGACGCAGCGGGCAGCGCATCGACGCCCTCGGCCAGCTGGATCGGCTTCCAGACCGGGCCGTTCATGTCCACCATGCCGACGAGCTTCGTCTTGGCGAAGCCGTCGATCACGCCGTTGGGCGCGAACAGCTTGGCGAAGTCTCCCAGCGGCACTTCCTTGCCCGAGGTCTTGACGAACGGATAGCGCCCCTCGACGGCCGCCTTGCAGAAGCCGCCCACCTCGCCCGCCGCGGCCGCCTTCACCGCGGCCGAGCCCGCGCTGGCCGATTGCGCGCCGCTGCGCGAGATCAGGCCATTGAGCAGGTTGCTGACCGGCGGCGGCATGCGGTCGGCCTCGCTCTTGATGCGCGCGACGATCAGCGCGTCCGACGTGGCCGGCGCGCCGCGCTTGATCGCCTCGTCGGTCGCGCGCAGCTGCACCTCGTACTCCTTCAGCACGCCCAGCGTCGCATCGAGCGGCACCGGCTGGCCCGCCGGCCCGGCGACGACGCGTTGCAGCTGCTCGAAGTGCGCGTCGACCACGGCCTCGGGTTTGGCGGCCGACTGCGCGTTGGCGGCCGGCGACCCCATCAGCTTGTCGGCCGTGCTGCGCATCGCGGCGGTGGCCTTGTCCAGCAGGCCGGAGGCGGCGGCCTGCGGCGAAGTGTCGTTGCCGCTGGCGAGCTTGGTCTCCTTGGCCACGCCATTGAGCAGCAGCTTCAGCGGCGAGTCGCCCGCCGACAGCAGCGTGATCGTCTGGATGCTGCCCTGCAGGCTGGACGAGGGGATCAGGCGCAGGTCGCCCAGCAGGTCGTCCCAGGTCTTGATGTACTCGTTCAGGTACAGCTGCTGCACCTCGGTGAGCGTGGTCTGCATGCGCGCGACGCCCGAGCCGTTGGACGACGTGCCCAGCACCCAGGCCTCCTCGTCGCCGAGCTGCTTGACGAGAAGCGGCGCCTGCGCGCGGAAGCCCTTGTCATAGCCGGCCACCGTGAACAGCGCCGGCACGCCTTGCGACAGCGGCGCGCCCGAGGCCCGCGTGAAAACCAGCGCCGCCTGCGGCCCACCGGCCTCGGTGACGCGGAAGTCGGGCACGCCGTCGCCCGCGCCGATGCGCTTCAGGCGCGAATACGTGCGCTCGGCGAGCGACGACGCGGCCAGTTGCTTGCGCACCTGTTCGACCAGCGCCTGGTCCTGCGGCAGCACCATCTCGAGCGGCAGTTGCTCGAGCGCCGCGCCGAGATGGGCCAGCAGCGACGCGCGCTGCAGCTGCGTGACGTCGCGCGACAGCGTGCGATCCCAGTCGGCGGAGATCCAGCTCTTGACCTCCGCCGCCTTCAGGTGCGCCGGGTCGTACAGCATCACGTAGGTCTTGAGCGCCTCGTAGCGCACCTCGGGCGAATCGGCCTCGCGGATCTGCTGCTCCAGGCGCAGCGCGATGCGCGGCATGAACACGTCGCGCAGCAGGTTCAGGTAGGCGCGATTGGCCTGCGTGCCCAGCTTGTCGCTCTGGCTCAGGCCGAAGGCGCGCGACATCGGCACGCTGGCGTCGCGATCGGCGTAGCCGGTGGGGATGTTGCGCGCGGCGTCGAGCACCGGCAGCACCGTCGTCACGTCGCCGGTGGGCAGCGGCGGCAGCGCGGCCACCTGCGTCGCCACGGCGGCCGACGCCTCGGCCACGTCCTTGATCAACACCTGGTTGCGCACGAAGCTGATCGTCCAGCCGACGATCAGCAGCAGCGACAACAGCGCCAGCACCGAATAGAGCGCGAGCGCGATGCGGCCGCGGCGCTTCTCGATGACGGCGCTGCGTCCGCTGATGTCGGACTCCGCGAAGATCACGCCGCGCAGCAGGTGCGTGAGGAAGTAGCTGCGCCCCGACGACGACGCCGGCGGCAGCACCTGGCGCTCGAGCCCGTAGGCGCGCGAGATGTTGCCCAGCACGCGGTCGAACGGGCTGCCCTCCTGCGTGCCGCTGGTGAAGTAGACGCCGCGCACCATCGGCTCTTCGGTGAACGCCGAGCTGAGGAAGGCTTCGTCGAGGAAGGCCTTGAGCATGTCCCGCAGCGCCGCGAACTGCTGCGGGAACGCGAACAGCGTGGCGCGCCGCTGCGGGTCGCGCTCCTCTTCCATGCGCGTGGTCAGGCGCGCGTTCAGGCGCGCGACGAGCGCGTCGAACTCGCCGGCGAAGGTCGCGCCGAGGTTGGCGCCGGCGGGCATCGGGAAGTCGAACGTCGTGCCCCACACCTGCGCGCGCGCCTCGCGGCCGAGGTCGCCGAAGAACTCGGAGAAGCCGGCCAGCAGGTCGCACTTGGTGACCACCACGTAGATCGGGAAGCGCACGCCCAGCGTGCCGTAAAGCTCCTGGATGCGCGCGCGGATCGAGCGCGCGTAGTCGTCGCGCTGCGCGGCCGACGACGTGAAGAGATCGGACAGGCTCACCGTGACGATCGCGCCGTTGAGCGGCTGCGCCGGCCGGAATTTCTTCAACAGCGTGAGAAATCCCGTCCAGGCCGCGGCGTCGACCTCGCGGTTGCTGCTCTGCGTGGTGTAGCGGCCCGCGGTGTCGAGCAGCACGGCCTCGTCGGTGAACCACCAGTCGCAGTTGCGCGTGCCGCCGATGCCCTTGACGGCATCCTTGCCCATCTTGCCTTCGAGCGGAAAACGCAGGCCCGAGTTGACCAGCGCCGTCGTCTTGCCGGAGCCCGGTGCGCCGATGAACATGTACCAGGGCAGCTGGTAGAGGTAGTTGCGGCCGCTGCCGGACTTGTCCTCGAAGCGCGCCTTGCGCAGCGTGCCCATCGCCTCGTCGAAGCGCTTCTTGAGCTCCGCGACCTCGCGCTGCGACAGCGCCGAGTTGCTGGACGCGCCCTCGCCCATCGCGGCCAGCATCGCCTTGTTGGCGCGCCAGGCGCGGTATTGCTTGACGCCTTCGATGATCGCGAAGATCAGCCAGACCAGGACGATCAGGCCGATGCGCGCGCCGGCCGAGCCGAGCGGACGATGGTCATAGAACGCGATCGCGTCGCCGACGAACCAGATCAGCAGCGACACGACCAGCAGGCCGATGAACGCCAGCACCCAGCGATTGGCGAAGAAGCGCTTGAGCTTTGCCCACATGTTTTCTTTTTCCCGCTTGGCTTAGGCGCCGGTGCGCAAGGTGATTTCGACGCGACGATTGCGCGCACGCCCTTCCGGCGTGGTGTTCGGCGCCAACGGCTTGCTGTCGGCCAGGCCCTCGGCCTTGATCGCGTGGTTCTGCACCGTCTGCCCCAGCAACGTGGCGACGCCGCGCGCGCGCTCCAGCGACAGTTCGTAGTTGGACGGGAAGCGCAGCGAGCGCTTGGTCGGCTGGTTGTCGGTGTGGCCGCTGACGGTGACGACGCCCGGCACCTGGTTGATCGCCGCGGCGATGCGGTTGATCACCGGCACCAGGTCGGGCTTGATGTCGGCACTGCCCGGGTCGTAGAACTTGTCGCCGTGGATGATGACGTGGCTGGACGTGGCGTCCTCCTCGACGTCGACCTGGCCGTCCAGGATCTCCTGCGCGAGCAGCGGCTTCAGGCGCGGCGCGGCCGGCGGGGGCGGCGGCGGCGGCGCACGCTTCAGGTCGCCGACGTCGGAGTGGATCGCCGCGAGCTGGTGGAAGACCGGGTCGGACTTGGCCGCCAGCACCAGCGCGAAGACCAGGTACAGCACGAACAGCAGCAGCGCCACGGCGGCGAGCACGATCCACACCGACAGCCGGCGCACCAGCGGCTTGGCGACGCGCTGCACGCCGCGCCACTTGCCGGACAGGTCGCGCTCGAACTCGCCGCGCTCGCGCCGGATCACGTTGTGCAGCCGGTCGCGCACGAGATCGAGCTGCTGGCGGCCGTTCTCGACGACGCTGTAGCGCCCTTCGAAGCCGAGCGCGATGCACACGTACATCAGCTCCAGCAGGTCGATGTTGCGGCGCGGATCCTCCATCGCCTTCTCGAGCAGCTGGAAGAACTTCTCGCCGCCAAAGCCTTCGCGGTGCAGCGTGACGAGCAGGCTCTGCTGCACCCACTCGGGGCTCGCGCCCCACGGCATGTTGGCGACGGCCTCGTCGATCACCGTGCACAGCGCGTAGCGGCTGATCAGCACGTGCTCGGGCGTCGCGCCGGCGGCGCGCGCGCGGGTCTCGAACTCGGTGATCGCGCGCAGCAGGTAGTCGCGCAGGCCGGCCGGGTCGGCATGGTGCAGCGAGCGCCGGATCGTCGGCACCGTGTTCAGCAGCACCGATGCGTTGGCCACCAGCGGGTTCAGGCCGACCGGGCCGGCGGTCTCCTCGACGTCGGACAGCACCGCGGACGCATCGAGCGTCATCGCCTGGCCCGCCATCGGCGCCTGTCCCGGCATCTGCGCCGCGCGGCGGCCGCCCGGCTTCGGGATCATGATCGTGGCTTCCGAATCGTCCGGCGGCGGCGGTGGGCTCGGCTGGCCTGGGTAGGGAGGTTGGCTCATGATGCGATCGCTCGAGTGACGCTCAAGGCTTCAAGGCCCAGAGCTCGAGTTGGAGGCCGGGGAAGTCGCCCGCGATGTGCAGCGCGATCACCTTGGTGACGTCGAGCTGCTTCCACAGGTCGCCGCTGCGATCGAGCTGGAAGTACGTATACCCCGCGTAGTACGGCATGCGCGGCGGCGCCATCGGCAGGGGCTCGACGGCGATGGCCGGCAGGTGCAGGCGGACCAGGTCGCGGATCTTGTCCGGCGGCCCGATCTTGACCTGCGCCGGGAAGCGGCTGCGCACGAACTCGCCGGGCTTGTCGGCGTTGACGGCCAGCACGAACTGCGCGTTGCGCAGCAGGTCGGCGTCGGGCACCATGCCCGTGTACAGGCCCGCGGCGCGCTCCTGCAACGGGATCGGCACCGCGTTCGGGTTGATCACCTCGGTGAGCAGCTCGCGGATGTCGAACATCAGCGGTTCGAAGGTGTTCTTCAGGTCTTCGTGGCGATAGATGGCCTGCACGCGCGCGCGGCGCTTGCGGCGGTCGCTGAACGTGGCGAACTCGCCGGCCGCCTGCACCAGCACCGTGTACAGCGCCTCGGGGTGCAGCGACTCGCGCTCGCCCAGGTGCGTGAGCCACGGGTCGTAGCGATTGGCGACCTGCAGCATCATGAAGTCGCCGATCTCGCCGACGCCCTTCTGCTGCGACTGGTTCAGGCGCGCGGCGAGCGTGTCGGCGCGATGGCGCACGAGGTTGCGCGCCTCGATCAGGAAGTCCTGCAGGCGCGAGCTGCCGCGGCAGTCGAGCGCCGGCGCGATGAAGCTCTCGTCGAGGATCAACTGCCCGGTGCTGCGGCGTTCGACGATGCGCGCCACCGCGATGCTGCAGAAGCCCGAACGCGGATCGTCGTCCAGCATCAGGCGCAGATTGAGCTGGCCCAGCTTCATGTCGGCCGGATCGCCGACGCCCAGCACGTTGTCCTCGACGCGCAAGTCCTGGCCGACGAAGCGCGCGAGCGCCGTCGACGGGCCGGCGTCGACCGCGAACTCGGGCATGCCCGAGCGCACCAGCGGCAGCGCCAGGTGCACCAGCGTGTCCTTGACCTCGGTGCCGATCTCGAGCGCCAGCGGCGCCGCGTATTCCTCGGGAATGGAGAACGGCGTGCCATCGGGCATGACGCCGCGCGCGGCCTTGATCGACAAGCGCCCGATCTTCAGCGCCTCGTCGTCGAGCCGCAGGCTGGTGAGGCCCCAACCCGGCGCCAGCATGCCGGCCGCGCGGGACTCCACGAGCATCTCGACGGAGCGTTCGAGTTGCTGGAAATGCTGCGGCCGCAGGAACAATCCCTCCGACCAGATGACGCGCTTTCGGCTCATGCTCTTCTTGTCGTGAGACCCGGTGCCGAAGCGGCCCGCGGGTTCATGTTGACGACCCGGAACGTCGCGGGGCCGCAGCAAATGTACACGTATTCACCGGGCTCGCCGAGGGTATGAAACCCGACTTTCCGCCCTCGTGGACGCTGGCAGCAGGATTGACTTTCGGTGACGCTGCAACACGGTGCGCCGGCCTCTTGCGAGCTGTGCGCAAAGCGGCGATTTCAGCGCCAGCTGCCGGCCAGCTCGCCACCGTCCGCGGCGATCGCCTGCCAGCCCGAGACGCGCGCGTTGGGCAGGCGCCGATCGCTCTGCAGCGTGATGAAGCCCGCCGTCCGCAACGCGTTGACCTCGCGTTCGCCGAGATAGGCCTCGGCCACCGCCTGCAGGCGCGGCTCGTCGCCGCTGCGGTCGATGAAGGCGGGCAGGTCGTCGAGCTGCAGCCGCGTCTCGACGCCGCCGTCCACGTGGCCTTGTGCCAGCAACAAGGCGGCGTCCAGCGCGGCGCTGCGCCACACCAGCCGGTCGTGCAGCGACGCGGCCGACGCGTCGGCGAGCTCGTCGAATGCGAAGGCCGACACCGGGTCGTTGCGCGGGCCGTACGGCAGGCGCGCGAGCAGGCGCGGGAACGTCAGGCCGATGCGAGGCGCGAGCGCGCTCTCGCGCAGCGCGCGCCACACGCGCGACTCGTTGGACGCGAGCACCTGCGCGTCGTCGCTGCTGGCCACCGCGGCCAACGCCGGCGCGGCGCCGGCCAGCAGCACCGCGCCCTGGGCCGCCGCGACGGCAGCCAGGCCGCCGAGCAGCGACAGTTCGACCAGGCTGGGGCCGAACTCTTCCAGGCTGACGACGAGATCGCAGCCGCGGCCGTCGCCCTTCAGCACCGCTGTGAGCGTCGCCTGCGTCGGCTCGCCGCCGACGGCGCCGAGATCGGCCAGCAGTTCGTCGGCGCGGCAGTCGAACAGCTCGAGGCGCACCTGGCCATCGGCCATGTCCAGTTCGCGCACGAAGCGGTCGACGGCGCGCCACGCGGACTCCAGGTGACGCCAGGCCGGATCCCTCAACACGTGGCGCAGCAGCGCGGCGGCGACGTCGTTGTCTCCGGTAGCGGGCGCTGGCGCCGCGGGAACGATGTGTTCGCCCACCAATTGGCGGATGAAGCGATCGACGGCCTCGTCGGCCTTGGCCTTCGGCGCCGCGGCCAGCGCGGGCGCGCCGGCGGGCAGCTCGCCGCCCAGCAGGCGCTTCATCATCGCGGCGGCATCTTCCGAGTCGGCCTCGCTGGCGGGCGCGGGCGCGGGGGGCGCGCTCGCGGACGCGCGCGCGGGCAGGCGCGCGAGCACCGCGTCGGCCGAGAAGTCGTCCATGGCCTCCAGACCGATGCGCAGCGCAAGGCCAGCCTCGTCCTGCAGGCCGGCGATCTCGGCGAACGGTGCGATGCGCGCGAAGACGCTCTCGAAGTTGTCGATGTCGACGCGCACGGACTGCCGCTCGGCCAGCGCCTGCCGGCGTGCGCGCGGACGCCCCGAGAAGTCGCCCAGCACGACGACGCGGAACGGCGCCGCGTCGTCGCCGTCCTCACGCGAGCGGCGCGGCGACGGCAGGTGTCCGATGTTCAATTCGATGGCGGGCATGGTGGCGATTCCTTGTTCGACGGCGCTCAGCCGACGCTCTGGGCGACGAGCCGCCCATCGGCGACCGACCACGCATGCGCACGCGCGGGCTCCTCGCCTTCGGCGAAGTAGAAGTCGACCGGCCCGAAGAACGCGGCCAGTTGCTGCTGCGGGCAGGTGGGCAGGTAGTTGCGCATCACCCGCGGGTCGTAGAAGCGGAAGAACAGCGACTCCATGTTGGGCCCGTAGACGTGCACCTGCTGGCGCACGTGGCGCCACAGCGCCGGCAAGGCGAGCTGGCTCGTGAGGAACACGCCCCAGTTCTGGCCCCAGCCCTCGGCCAGCAGCCGGCGCGTGAAGGCGGCGCTGTGTTCGAGTTCGATCAGGTAAGGCGCGACCGTGGCCATGTCCGGCTCCAGCTGGCCGGTGAACAGGCAGCGCCACGGCGGCGCGTGGTCGGCATGCAGCGCGCCCAGCAGGCTGGGGTTCTGCGCGCCGTCGAGGACGACGTAGGCCGGCATGTCGCCGGCCTCTTGCCACAGGCGCGTCTGCACGGCCGCAGGCATGGGAAAGGAGCGTTCGGACATGGGTTCCAGTTCTTCAGGGGATCGTGTGCGTCATCTGGCCTTCGACCTGGATGCTGATCTGGCCCGCCCAGTTGCACATCAGCATCGAGCTCTTGTTCAACGCCGGCTGGTTGGCCAGGATGACCGTCGGCGAGCCGGGCATCCACGGCGCGGGCGTCATCGGGATGCACGGCATCGGCGTCAGCACGCCGAGTGCCGCGGCCGTGGCGGCGGCCACCGTCGGATTGGCCGGCGACTGGCACATGCCGAACGGCATGATGTTGACCATCGGGACGTGATCCATGATGTTGGCCGCGGGAACGTTGGACGTGTTGACCATCTTGATGGGCAGCACGGCCAGGGTGCTGGGCGCCATGCCCATGGTGCATTGGAGCAAGGCACCGTGACAGACGTGATTGGGCATCGTGTTCTCCTCGATCGCTGGCGTTCGGACGCGGGCCTGCCGTCAGCCCGGGCAGGACGACGATACGAACGGCGCCCCGGTCTTCGCGGCCGTCAGGAAGCTGCTGGCCTTGGGCGAGAACGCCGTCGGCGCGGTGGGCGCGGTGGGCGTGGCGACGACCGCCCCGCCGTCGCTGGTCATCGCGACCTTGCCGTCCTTGGGCGCCTGCGGGCTGATCGCGCTGCCCGAGCCCTTGCTGCCGCCCGAGTTGACGTTGACCAGGATGCCCTTGATGTCGACGCCGGCCGGGCTGAGCGTGACGAAGTTGCCGCCGCACACGAGCGACACCATCGTCGTCGACTCGAGGACGATCTTGGACGTGGCCTTCAGGTGCACCTCCTGTCCGCCGTCGACGACGAACATCGAGCCGCTCTTGACGTGGATGTCCGACGCCACGTCCATCGACAGCTTGCCGCCGATCTTCTCGTTGTGGTCGCCGGTGGTCTGCACGTGATGGTCGCCGTCGAACTTGGCGTAGGCGTCGGCCTTGACGTAGTGGTGCGACTCGTTGCCGATCCACGTCTTGGCGTCGTTGAGCACGCGCGTGTCGAAGTTGTACTGCGCCTGCAGGTAGATCTGCTCGGCGCCGTCGGTGTCGTCGAAGCGCAGCTCGTTCCACTTGCCGGCCACGCTCTTGCCGCTGGAGTCGATGCTGAGCGACTTCAGGCCGGTGTAGGGCGCGGCGGCGGGCAGCTTGAACGGCGGCGTGTTCTCGGCGTTGTGCACGCGGCCGACGACGACCGGGCGGTCGGGGTCGCCCTCGAGGAACTGCACCAGCACCTCCTCGCCGACGCGCGGCATGTTCTGGAAGCCGTAGCCCTTGCCGGCCCACGGCGTGGACACGCGGGCCCAGCACGAGTCGCTGCCGTAGCGATCCCAGAAGAAGCGCACCTTGACGCGGCCCAGGTTGCCGCCGGTGCTGGCGTCGCTGTCGTTGCGGAAGTCGGCGACGACCAGCGCCGTCTGCGTGCCGGTGATGACCGGCTTGGCCGTGATGCGCAGCGAGCGGAACTGCACCGACGACGGGATCGCCTCGAACTCGCAGGTGAAGGATCCGCCGTCGCCGCCGCCGCTGGCCGCGAGGTTGTTGACCGCGACGAACGAGTGGCCGACGACCAGGTACTCCTGGTTCAGCGACGCGACGGCGTGATCGACCACCTGGACCTTGAAGCCGGCCTGCAGGCGGCGCTCGGTCGCATGGCCGTGCGCCATCGAGTAGCGGCTCGCGATCTCCTCGCCGCGGATCGTGGCGTAGGTCGTCGCCTGCGCGCCGGTGGTGGTGCCGATCGGATGGTCGAAGACCTCGAAGCCGGCGTTGTCGTGCGACTTCGGATTGGCGCTGACCGAGGCGATCTGCGTGTTGGGCGTGGCGTAGTTGTAGTCGCCCGTGGCGAAGGAGCCGGCGTGCACTTCGGAGACGAGGTCGAGGCTGCTGAGCGTGGCGTTGCCCAGGCCCGGCGCGGCGAGCTGCAGCTGCGCGAGGCCGGGCGTGGCCTGCTGGTCGCCGAGCGCGTCCAGCAGCTGCATCGTGTGCTTGCCGTTCTCGTGCGTGAAGTAGTAATAGATGCCCGCGTGCTCCATCAGCCGGCTGACGAAGTTGAGGTCCGACTCGCGGTACTGCACGACGTAGTCGCGCGTCTCGGTGGTGCCCACGCTGCTCTGGACGGCCATCAGCGTGTCGTTCTTGAGCTGCGCCATCACCAGGTCGCCGATGGCGGTCTGCGAGAAGATGCGGCTGTTGACCGAGTGGCCGAGGAACCACAGGCCGGGGTTCAGCGTGACCAGATACAGGTACCCCGTATTGCTCTTGAACGCCGTCGTGCGCACCACGCCCTGGATGACGAAGCGCGTGACGTAGCCGTTGAAGAAACGCTGCGACGAGCCGTCGGTCATCTCGAGCTGCACCGTGGCGTTGGTGCCCAGCATCTTCTCCGGCGCGATGTCGGAGCGCTCCGACAGCAGCTCCAGGTGGTATTCGTAGGGACGACCCAGCTCCTCGCGGCCGGTGAAGCGTTGCACGACGAAGACGTCGGCGCCGGCGGCGGTGGAGATTTCAAGCAGGCGGCTCATGTCGATTTCCTTTGTTCCGGGGCACGGCCCCGCCGGGCTGGCGGCGCAGGCGACGAGCTCCGCCGTCGCTCATCGGGTCACTCCGAAGAAACGTCGCGCCGCGGACCGTTCTGCCCGACAGCAAGCGCCGCCAGATTCTCGTCTCAAACGGACGGGTTTGCGAGCCGCCACTTGGGGGTGCTTCCTGTCGCGCCGCCATGTTCTCCCGCATGCCGTGCATGGTGCAACAGCGCCCTCGGCGCGTCGATTTCAGCACATTACAACGGCGGTCGGCCTCGGCAAGATCCCCGGTTTCGGGGCTTGCCGCGCGCCGCGTCGCGGGCCGCGAGGCCGGCGCCTCAGCCGCCCTGCAGACGCCGCACCAGGCGTGCCGCCCAGCCCGGCGACTGCGGCGTGCCCACCTGCACAAGCAGGGCCGACACGTTGTCGCGGCCGCCGGCCTCGTTGGCCGCGTCCACCAGCAGCGAGGCCGTCTCGCCCAGCGGCTTGCCCGCGCCGAAGTGGGCCGAGATCGCCGCGTCGTCCAGCATGTCGGTGAGACCGTCGGAGCACAGCAGGAAGACGTCGCCGACGAGCGCCTCGTGGTCGTGCACCTCGAGGTCGATCTCGTCCTCGATGCCCAGCGCACGCGTGACGATGTTGCGGAAGCGCGGGTCCAGGATCGCGTCGACGGACAGCGCGCCCATCGCGATCTGCTCGTCGACCCAGCAGTGGTCGCGCGTGATCTGTTCGAGCATGCCGGCGCGCCAGCGGTAGCAGCGCGAGTCGCCGAGGTGGGCGACCGTCACGCGATCGTGCATCAGCACCGCGATCACCAGCGTCGAGCCCATGCCTTCGTAGTCGGGCTCGCGCCGCGCGGCCGCGATGATGCTGGAGTTGGCGCGCGCCGCGGCGAAGCGCATGTCCTCGTGCAGGCCGGCGCGGTCCGACGACACCGGCTCCGCGTGCAGGTGGGGCAGCGCCGAGGCGAGCTCGTCGAAGACCTCGTCGACCGCCATGCGGCTGGCCACCTCGCCCGCGGCGTAGCCGCCCATGCCGTCGGCGAGGATGGCCAGGCCGAGGTTGGCGTCGAAGCGGACCGCGTCCTCGTTGGCCGAGCGCACGCGGCCCGGGTCGGTGCGCGAGGCGATCTCGCAATGGGGGGCCGTGGTGCTCAGGGTGGACATCTCAGCGCCGCCAGACGGGGTCGAACGAGGCCCCCTGCTGCACGGCGCGCTCCTTGAAGAAGACGGCGACGCGATAGTCGCGGGCGACGCCGGGGGCGCCGTCGGCATACAGCTCCATCAGCCGCTGCGAGGACGGCGCGTGCCCGCGCTGGCTCGCCTCGCGGTACAGGCCGATCGCCGGCACCACCTGCGACTGCACCTCGAGCTGGCGCGCCCGCGCGTAGAGCTCGTCGACGGACCGATGCGATTCGGGCGTGCGCGACATCGGCGCGCGCACCGGGGCAGCCAGCGATGGTTCGACGGCCTGCGGCGCCGCTGCCGCGACATGCACCGGCGCCGGAGCGGACGCGCAGCCAGCCAGCAAGGCGATGGCGATCGTCGCCGGCAACCACGGACCGGGGGCGCGTGCGGAACGGGAACCGAGCTTCATTTGTCCACCTGTTGCAGGCCGGATCCGCGACGACGGGAGTCGCGGGGAAGGCGGCTGGCGGAGCCGCCGCTCTCGCGGACGTCCGGCGATGCCCGTCGCGTCGCCGGCATGCTCACTTCTTGCGTCGCAGCTTCTTGCCCTGCTCCGCGTAGGCGCGCGCGAACTCCTGATTGAGCAGGCGATCGAAATGATCCTCGGCTTCCTTCTCGAGCTCGCCGTACATGGCCAGGAAGCTCTCCCACAGCTTGGCCCGGTGCAGCGCGGGCACCACGCTGTCGAGGGCACCCGACTTCTTGATGCGCTTCTCCACCGTGTCTGGCGAGAACATCTTCAGCGCGGCCAGCAGCGCCGCGCGCGTGCCGGCCATCACGGCCATCTCGTGCGCGCAGACGTCGTTGACGGCGTCGCCGATGGCCTTGGTCGGCTCCAGGAACAGCTTGTTGCCGTGCTGGCGCACGTCGACGAGGTAGCGCAACGCGTCGCGCGCCGTGTCGGAGTGCTTGAGCGGATTGTTCTCGCGCGACGCGATCATCGTGCGATCCTCGATGCGCAGCTCGTTCTTCAGCTGGGCGCGCATCTCGAGCATCTGGTAGAGCCCGTTGACGGTCAGGTTCAGCAGCTCGCCGACGATGCGGATCGTCTCCATCGGGTGCGCCGCGTCGAGGTCGCCCGGATCGAGCTCCAGCGCCTGCGCCAGCACGGCCAGCGCCTGCGCGCCGTCGACTGTCGCGCCCCCGGCGGCCGCCGGCGCCGCCTTCGGTGCGATGGCGGGCTCGGGCGCGGCACGCGGCGGCGCGACGACATGCGCGCGCGCCGGCGAGGCGATGTCGGCCATCAGGTCGATGTCCAGCGGGTCGACGTCGGGCGCAGGCACGGCCGCGCGGCGCGGCGCGACTGGCGCGACCGGGGCCGGCGCGGGCGCGTTGCGCGCCGGGCCGAAGTCCTTGTCGAGGGCCGAGAAGATGTCGTCGTCGAACGGATCGGGCAGCGTGTTGTTGCCTTGCGCCGGCATCGCGACGTTGACGTCCTGCTGGCGATACAGGCCCTGCGCCTGGTCGCTCATCGGCGCGCCGGCGACGGGCTTGCCGAGCAGGTTGCTGTCCAGGCCCAGGAAGGCGTCGAGCGCGCTGGCGCCGTTGTCGTCGCGGCCGAACGCGGGCGCGCGGTTGGCCGCGGCGTCGGCGCCCGCGGGACGCGCGCGCGGCGCCGACGACGGCGGCGCCTCGAGCATCTGGCTGAGCCCGGTGGCGCTGGGATCGGTCTCGATCTGCTGCGCCAGCGGCGGCGGCGGCACGCGGCGAACCGCCGCCGCCGTCGGCGGCTGGGCCCAGTTGGGCGAGGTGTCGAACTGCGAGTCGCGCCCGCCGCTGGGCGGCGGCGGCGGCGCCAGCGACGCCATCATGTCGAGGCTGTCGGCGCGCGCGCTGGCGGAATAGCCGAACGCGGCCAGCGGATCCTTGGCGCCGGCAACGGCGGCGGCGCCGCCCTGCAGTTCGGCCACCAGCAGGTAGTCGCCGAGCTGGATGCGGTCGCCGTTGGACAGCTCCACCGCCGCGCCGGGGGGCACGGCGTTGTCGTTGACGCTGCAGCCGTTGACCTTGGAGATCACCTTCAGCGAATACTTGCCGTCGCGGCAGCGGATCTCCAGGTGCTCGCGCGAGATGTAGCGATCCGGACTCGGCAGCGGCAGCGAACAGGTGTTGCTGCGGCCGATGCGTCCGCCGTTGGCACCGAAGCGCGCGTTGATCGCTTGCGGCTGGTCGGGCGGAGGACAACGGAGTGCGCGGACGACGAGTTCCATGGCAGTTCGGTGAGGAGACGAAACGATTATCGCCCGCTGAATCCGTCACGCACGCGGCGGACCCGAATTGGGGGAATCCTGCGCATCCTTGCGCACCCGTGGCGGGTCGACCCCAGGGTTATCCCGCGATCACCCGGGCCGCCTGACGGAGGCATCGCCCGGCGCGCCGAAGCGCTCGTCAATCCACGCCCTTGCACTTGTTGGCTTCCTTGAGGAAGTCCTTGCCCTCGGCCGCCGTCGGCTTGCGATAGATGGCGCACAGGCGGGCACGCGCGCCCGGGGCGCCCATCGCGTCGGCGCGCTCCATCTGGCGGATGCCCTCGGGCACGCGGCCCGCGAGATAGGCCTCGTTGCCCTTGCGGAAGATCTCCGCGGCGTCGGCCTTGGCGTCCGTCTTGGGCGGCTGCCTGGCCGCCGCGGCGGCGGCGTCCGCGTCGGCCTTGGCCTTCGCGTCGGCGTCCGTCTTGGCCTTCGCCTTGGCGTCGGCATCGGCCTGCGCCTTGGCGTCCGCATCGGCCTTGGCCTGCGCGGCCGCGGCATCCGCCTTGGCCTTCGCGTCGGCGTCCGCCTTGGCCTTGGCCTGTGCGTCCTGGTCGGCCTTGAGCCTGGCGTCCTCGACCGCCCTGCGTTGCTTGGCGGCGGCGTCGTCGGACTGCGGATTCGTGGCCTTGGCGGCGGCCGCCTTGTCGGCGGCAGCCTTCGCGGCTGCAGCGGCCGCGGCGGCGTCGTCCACGGGCGCCGGTGCGGGCGACGCGAGCGGCGCCGGCACGGGTGCAGGCGTCGTCGCGGGAATCGGCGCGGCGCTGGCGGCCGCCGGCGGCGGCGCTGCGTTCTCGCCGCTGGGCGCAGGCGCCGGCTTCAGCGCGAAGTACGCGCCGGCGGCGAGCACGACGACCGCGGCGCCGGCAATCGGCACCAGCAGGCTCTTCTTCTTGCCGTCGGTCGACGCGGGCGCGGGCGTCGGCGCGTCGCGGCGCTCGGGCGGCTTGCGCGTTTCGGGTGCCGGCGCGGACACCGGCGGCTTGTCGCGCGTCGGACGCAGCATCGTCGACTCGGCGTCGTCGTGCATCGGCGCCGGCGCCTTGGCAACCATCGTCGCGTCGGCGTCGGCCTGCTTCACTGCGGCGGCCGCCTGCGCCTCGCGCGCGCGCTTCGCCTCGACATCGGCCCTGCGCGCAGCCTCCTCGTCGGCCTGGCGCTTGGCCTCGAACGCGGCCTGGTCGCGCGCGGCCGCATCGGCCTGGGCCTTCGCGTCGCCATCGGCCTTCTTGCGGGCTTGCTCGTCGGCCTTGCGCTGGGCGGCCTCGGCCGCCTTCTGCCTGGCCTGCTCGTCGGCCAGTCGCTTCGCCTCGGCTTTCGCGGCGGCCTCGGCCTTGAGACGAGCGGCTTCGGCGTCCGCGTCCGCCCTGGCGGCCACCTCGGCCTCGCTGCGCACGCTTTCAGCGGCCTCGCGCTTCGCCTCGGCCTCCGCGGCCTGGCGCGTCTTCTCGGCGGCGGCATCGGCCTGTGCCTTCAGCCGCGCGGCCTCGGCCTCGCCGGCGCGGCGCGCTTCCTCATCGGCGAGCCTGGCCTGCGAAGCGGCGCGCACGCGCTCGCGCGCCGCGTCGGCTTCCGAGCGCAGGCGCGCGACGAAGCCGCTCTGCGCCTTCAGCTGGGCCTCGATGACCGCGAGGCGCTCGGCCTGCGGCGTCGGCAGCTTCAGCGGCAGCGCCTGCACCGACGCGAAGCCCTTGCCGACCTGCTCGACGCTGGTGGCGAGCTTGTCGAGCCGCGCCTGGATAGTCGCAATCGGCGCCTCGCCGGCGGCCGCGTCGAGGGCCTCCAGCGCGCGCGACTCGTTGCCCCAGGCGCCGTCCTGGCCGGACAGGCGTTTCTCCAGCACCTCGAGCTTCTGTTCGAGGCTCGTGAGCGCCGACCTGGCTTCGCGTTCGACGCGCTCGACGAGCGCGTCCTGCGCCGTCGCGGCCTCGACCAGCTCGGCCTGGCGCGCCTCCAGCCCGGCCTGCGCCGCGGGCGCGAGCGCGTACGACGCCGTGACGAACTCGGCGATCGCCGCGGCGCTCTCGCGCATCCTGGTGCCGACGGCGCGGCCGGCGGCGGCGTTGCCGGGGCCGTCGAGCAACAAGGTGTTCTGCGCGAAGATCGCCTGGCCGGCCTCGAGCAGCGACTTCGCCTCGGCCAGCAGCGCCTGCGAGCTCGTGAGCCACTGCCCGGACTGCGCCTGCGCCTCGGCCTCGGCCGCGCGCTGCTCCTCCTCGGCCTGCTCCAGCTCGAGCTCGGCGCGCTTGAGGTCTTCCTCGTAGCGGCGCTTGGCCTCCTCGGCGCGCCGCTTGGCTTCCTCGACCGCCGCGGCACGGCCGCCGGGCGCGCCGGTGGTCGAACGGCCGCTGTTGCCGGTCGAGCCCGCGCCGGTGCTGCCGGTGCCTGCGCCTGTCCCCGTGCTGCCTGTGCCGGTGCGGTCGGCGGGGACGACGCCTTCCTGCAGCGCGCGCAGCGTCTCGGTCGACATGATCATCGTCGACTCGGACTCGTCCTCGGCGTCGGCCAGGCCGACCGCCGCCGTCAGCTCGCGGCTGAATTCGGCGGCGCTGGCGAAGCGGTCGGCCGCGGCCTTGGCGAGAGCGCGCAGCACGACGGCGTCGATGGCCTCGGGAATCGACGGGTTGTGGCTGGACGGCGGCTTCGGCGCCTCCATCAGCACCTTCTGCATCACGGCGACCATGCCGCCCGAGAACGGCCGCTCGCCGACCAGGAACTGGTACAGGATGACGCCCGCGGCGTAGAGGTCGGAGCGCGCGTCGGCCACCTCGCCGCGGATCTGCTCGGGCGCCATGTAGCTGGGTGTGCCCAGCACGGTGCCGGCGTGCGTCTTCGAGGTGGAGTCGATGCGCGCGATGCCGAAGTCGCCCAGCTTCACCGAACCGTCGTCGGTGACGAAGATGTTGTCGGGCTTGACGTCACGGTGGACTACGCCGCGGCTGTGCGAGTAGCCCAGCGCGTCCAGCAGCTCGCCCATCAGGCGCACGATCTGCGACATCGAGAACGGGTGCTTGGCGGCGAAGAAGGACTTCAGCTCCTTGCCCTGCACGAACTCCATGACGATGAAGGACAGGCCCTTCTCTTCGCCGTAGTCGTAGATGCCGACGATGTTGCGGTGATTGAGCCGCCCGGCGGCCTTGGCCTCGATCAGGAAGCGCCGCGAGTGCTCCTCGGCCTCGTCGGCGTCGAGCTCGTCCTTCTTGATCGTCTTGATGGCGACCACGCGATCGATGATCGGGTCGAATCCTTCATAGACGATGCCCATCGCACCCTTGCCGATCGCTCGGCGGATCTGATACTTCCCCAGTTGTTTGGGTACGTCGCTCAAAGGGCTTGAAGTAAACGACGATGCCCGGAGAACCGGGCATCCGAGGCCGCCGACGCGAGCAAGTGCGGCGCCTGCAGGTTCATGTGACGACGATCCCGGGAGGGCGCCAGCGCCCTGCCCGGATCACTTGCACGCCTTCTCGGCGGCGATGGCCGTGGGCGATGTTACCCGAGAGTCACACTGCGTCGCCCCCAGGTCGCCCTCGATCTCGTCGATGCCCGGCGGCACGCGGCCGATCGTCGTGATGTAGCCCTTGCGGATCGCGAAGTCGAGGTTTTCGGTGCCGAACGCGGCGTCCGCGGCATCCTGCGCCGCGGCGCTCAGGATGTTGGAGATCACCGAGTCGGCGACCGCCGTCGTCTGGCCCAGCACGTTGACGCAGGTCTGCATGTCGCAGAAGAAGGTCTGCGCCGACAGGAAGTCGAACTGGTGCGTCTTCAGCAGGTGCGTCTGCGCCTGCGACGAGACGCGGAACCACGCGCTCTGTCCCTGGTTGAAGTTGACGGACAGCCCGCTCTGTCCGGTGGCGTTGAGCAGCATGATGATGGCGTTGGGGTCGAGCGCGGTCAGCGGCGTCGTCTTGCCGATGTTGCCGCCGCCGGTGGAGCCCGTGTCCAGCGTCACGGTCGAGCCGGCGGCCACGTCGAGCGCGCCCAGCTTGGCGACGCCCTGGATCGTCGCGCCCGTGAGCGAGACGTTGCCCGACGACTTCAACGTGCCGCCCAGCAGCACCGCGCCGCCGGCCGCCACCGTCGCGCCGTCGGACGTCACGTCGCCGAGCGACGTGTCGCCGGTCGAGGTGACGTCCAGCGGCCCGTCGACCAGCAGCGGCGCCGTGCTGGTGCCCGTGGCCAGCGTGACCTTGGCGCCGCTCGCCGTCAGCCCGCCGCCGAACGTGCCCGTGGCGGTGACGTCGGACGTCGACGACAGCACCACGTCGCCGCCGGCGGCTAGCGTGGCGGCGATCGCGTGGGTGTCGGCGATGCTGATCGCGTGGCCCGTGGCGCCGATCGCCCCCTGCAGGTTGTTGCCGGTCGAGGCCAGCGCGATGTCGCCGCTGCCGGCGTTGAACGTCGACGCACCGGTGACCGACAGCGTGCCCGACTGCGTCACACCGCCGCCGTTGGTCGTCAGCGCGCCGTTGACCGTGGTGCCCGCGGCGCCGAAGGCCACGCTGGCGCCGGTCAGCGTCATCGCGCCGCTGCTGCCGTCGACGACCAACGCGCCGGTGGACGCCAGCGTCGCGTTGCCGGCCGTCGTGACGTGCGCGGTCAGCGGCGCGGAGGCCGTCAGCGTCACCGTGCTGCCGCTGGCCGTCACGTCGCCGGTGCTCGTGCCGTCCACCGACAGCGCCGCGCCCGACGCGAGGACGGCGCTGCCGGCGTTGTTCAGGTGCACCGTCAACGCGCCCGCCTGTTCGATGTCGGCCGCCGCCGCCGCGACGGTGACGCCGCCCGCGAGCTGGTTGGTCGAGCGCGCGAGCGTGACCGACTGGCCGCCGGCCGCGATCGTCGTCGCGCCCGTGACCGCCAGGTCGCCCGACTGCGCGACCGCGCCGCTGCTGTCGACGGTCAGCGCGCCGTGCACCGTGGTGGCGGCCGGGCCGAAGGCCACGCCGCTGCCGCTGGCCGCCAGCGCGCCGGTGGTGCTGCCGTCGACGGCCAGCGCGCCGCCCGCGACCAGCGTGGCGTTGGCCGCGGTGACGTGCGCGGCGAGCGCGTTCGCGTCCACCAGCGACACGTCGCCGCCGGCGGCCGTGACGGCGCCGGTGAAGGCGTTGGCCGCGTTCGCGAGCGTGATGTCGTTGCTGCCGGCACTCAGCGACGTCGTGCCGCCGACCGCCAGCGCGCCGGTCTGCGTGATCGTGCCGCTGCCGCTCGCCACGGCAAGGTTGCCGCCCACGTTGGTGTTGCCGAAGACCACGCCGTTGCCGTTGGCCGTGACCGCGCCGCCGGTGCTGCCGTCGACCGTCAGCACGCCGTGGGCGGTCAACGTCTCGCTGCTCGCGTTGGCCAGGTGCACCGCGAGCGCGTTGGCGTCCGCCAGGGCGACGACACCGCCGGTGGTGGTGACCGCGCCGGTGAAGTCGTTGGCCGCGTTCGTCAGCGTGATCGCGCCGGTGCTCGCGTCGAGCGTGCTGGTGCCGCCGACGGCGAGCGCGCCCGTCTGCGTGATCGTGCCGGTGGCGCTGTTGACCGTGAGCGCGCCGGCGACCTGCGTCGTCGCCGGGCCGAAGACGACGCCGGTGCCGGTCGCCGACAGGCCCGCCGTCGTGCTGCCGTCGACGTTCAGCGCGCCGGCCGCGTTCAGCGTGGTGTCGCCGGTGTTGTTCAGGTGCGCCGTCAGCGTGTTGGCGTCCGCCAGGCTCACCGTGCCGCCGGTGACCGTCACCGCGCCGCCGAAGTCGTTGGTGGCCGTGGCCAGCGTGACCGCGTTGCCGCCCGCGTCCAGCGTGCTGCTGCCGGCGACCGCGAGCGCGCCGGCCTGCGTAATCGTGCCGCTGCCCGCGTGCGCCGTCAGCGCGCCGCCGACGATGGTCGCGCCCGGGCCGAAGACGATGCCGTTGCCGGTCGCCTGCACGACGCCGGCGCTGCTGCCGTCGACGGTGAGCACGCCGCCGGCGGTCAGCGCCGCATCGCCGACGCCGGCCAGGTGGACGCCCAGCGCGTTGGCGGAGGTCAGGCCGACACCCGTACCCGCGCCGACCGTGACGAGCCCGCCGAAATCGTTGCCGGCATTGTTCAAGCCGACCGAGCCCGCGTTCGCCGTGAGCGTGCTGGCGCCGGCGACGCTGAGCGCGCCGGACTGGTCGATGCCGCCGGTCGTCGCCGTGGCCGTCAGCGCGCCGCCGACGTTGGTGCCGGCGGCGCCGAACGTGACGCCCGTGCCGCTGGCCGCGAGGTCGCCGGTGGCGGCGCCGTCGACGGAGAGCGTGCCGCCCGCGCTCAGGTTAGCGCCGGCGACGCTCGTCAGATGCACGACCGCGCCGGCCGCCGTGTCCAGCGTGAACGCGCCGGCGGTCGCGGTGAGCGCACCGCCGAAGTTGTTGCCCGCGCTGGCCAGCGTGATGGCATTGGTGCCGGCATTGAGTGCGCTGGCGCCGGCTACGTTGAGCGCGCCGGTCTGCGCGATCGTGCCGGTGCCCGTCGTCGTCGCGCTCAACGTGCCGGAGACGTTGGTGGGGCCGCTGCCGAACGTGATGCCGTTGCCGGTGACGTTCAGGTTGCCCGCCGTGCCGTCGACGGTCAGCGCGTTGGCCGTGGCCAGCGTGACCGCCCCGCCGTCGACCGTGACCTGGCCGCCGAAGGTGTTGGTCGCGTTGGCCAGCGTGATCGCGTTCGCGCTCGCGTCCAGCGACGTGGCGCCGCTGACCGCCAGCGCGCCGCTCTGCGTGATCGCGCCGCCGCTGGTCGCGTTCAACGCGCCGCCGACGCTGGTGGCGCCGAAGGCGACGCCGTTGCCGTTGGCCGTCAGGTCGGACGCCGTGGCGCCGTCGACGTTCAGCGCGCCGGTCGCATTCAGCGAGGCGCTGCTGACCGTGGCCAGATGCACCGACAGCGCGGCCGAGTCGTCGAGCGCGAGCGCGCCGCCCGAAGCCGTGACCAGTCCGGTGAAATGATTGCCGGCGTTGGTCAGCGTGACGTTGTTGCTGCCGCCATCCAGCAGCGTCGTGCCGCCCACCGTCAGGGCCGAAGTCTGCGAGATCGTGCCGCCTTGCGCATCGAGCGCGCCACCGACCGCCAGCGTGCCGGCCGCGGCGAGGACGACGCCGTTGCCGGTCGCCGACAACGCGCCGGTGGTGCCGCCGTCGACCGACAGCGGGCCGACCGCGAGCAGCGTCGCGCTGCCCGCGCCCGCCAGGTGCACGGCCAGCGCGCCGCTGTCGCTCAGCGCCACCGAGCCGCCGGTGGCCGTGACGGCGCCGCCGAAACTGTTGGACGGCGTGGCCAGCGTGATCGCGTTGGCGCCCGCGTTCAACGTGCTCGTGTTGGCGACGGTCAGCGCGCCGCTCTGCGTGATCGCGCCGCCGCCGGCCGCGGTGGCCGACAGCGTGTCGCCGACGCTGGTTGCGCCGAAGGCGACGCCGTTGCCGGTGACCGTCAGCGCGCCGCTGGTGGCGCCGTCGACGTCGAGCGCGCCGCCCGCGACCAGCGTCGCGCTGCCGACCGTGCCGAGGTGGACGGCCATCGCGTTCGCGTCCTTCAGGCTCACCGTGGCGCCGGACGCCGAGACGTTGCCGAAGTCGTTGGACGCGTTGGTCAAGGTCACGGCATTGCTGCCTGCATCGAGCGTCGCCAGGCCCGTGACCGCGACCATGCCGGACTGCGTGATCGCGCCGGTGCCGCTGTTGGCGTTCAACGCGCCGCCGACGCTGGTGGTGCCGAGGACGACGCCGTTGCCGGTCGCGTTCAGGTCGCCGGCGGGACTGCCGGACACGCTCAGCACGCCGCCGGCCACGAGCGTCGCGCTGGCCGCACTCGGCAGCGCGACGGACAGGGCGTTGGCGTCGGTCAGCTGCACGTCGCCGCCGTGCACGGTCACGAGGCCGCCGAAGTCGTTGGTGGGCGTCGTGAGCGTGACCGGGCTCGCGCCGGCGTTCAGCGCGGTGGTGCCGGTGACCGCGAGCGCGCCGGTCTGCGTGACGGGGCCGGCGCTGATGGCGTTCAACGTGCCGCCGACCGACATGGTGCCGAAGGCGATGCCCACGCCGCTGACGACCAGGTTGTTGGCGGTGCTGCCGTTGATCGCCAGCACGCCGAAGTCGGCCAGCGTCGCGTTGGTGGCGGCGACGGAGACCGCGCCCTGGAAGTCGTTGGTCGCGATGGCCAGCGTGATGTCGTGACCGGGGGCGGTCAGCGACGTGTTGCCGACGACGCTCACCGCGCCGGTCTGGGTGATCGTGCCGCTGCCGCTGTTGGCCGTCAGCGCATCGCCGATGGTGGTCGTGCCGAACATGATGCCGTTGCCGGAGGCCGTCAACGCGCCGGTGGTGGTGCCGTCGACCGTCAGCACGCCGCCGGCGGTCAGGTTGGCGCTGGCGGCCAGGGCCAGGTGCACGCCGAGGTCGTTGACATCGCGCAGCGTGAGGGTGCCGGTGGCCGTGACGGCGCCGGTGAAGTCGTTGCCCGCGGCGTCCAGCGTGATCGCGTTGGTGCCCGCATTGAGCGTGCTGGCGCCGGTGACGGCCAGCGTGCCGGTCTGCGTCATCGTGCCGGCGCCGCTGTTGGCGTTGAGCGCGCCGTGCACCGTCGTGGCGCCGCTGCCGAAGACGATGCCGTCGCCCGCGACGACGAGGTCGCCGGCGCTGGTCGAGCCGTCCACCGTCAGCACGCCCGTGCCGCCGGCCGTCAGGTTGGCGCTGGTGGTGCTGGCGAGGTGCGCGGTGAGCGCGCCGGCGTCGACGATCGTGACCGCGCCGCCGGTGACCGTGACGGTGCCGAAGTTGTTCGTGGCGGCCGACAGCGTGATCGCGTTCGCGCCTGCGGCCAGCGTGGCCGCGCCGGTGGCGTGGACGTCGCCGGAGCCCGTCTCGCTGATCGTCGACGACGAGGTCGCGGCGAACGTGCCGCTCGCGACGATGTGGTTGGCGATCGTGATCGCGCCGCCGCCGAGTGCGACGTTGTTGGCCAGGATGTCGCCGCTGGTCGTCAGGCCCGCGCCGGACGACAGCGAGACGTCGCCGGTGGTGACGATCGCGCCGGCCGGAATCGTCAGCGCGCCGGTGCCGCCGGCGGCCAGCGTGAGGCTGCCGCCCGCGCCCAACGTCGGCGTGACGTCGAGGTTGCCGTTGGCGGCGACGTCGATGGACGAGCCGTTGGCCGTGACCGCGCCGCCGAACGTGTTGGTGCCGTCGGCGAGCGTCAGCGTGCCGCCGGCCGTCAGCGAACTGGTGCCGGCGACGGCCAGCTTGCCGGTCTGCGAGATCGTGCCCGCGCCGCTGTCGGCCGTCAGCGCGCCGCCGACGCTGGTCGTGCCCGGGCCGAAGACGACGCCGGCGCCGATGGCGTGCAGGTCGACGCTGGTCGTGCCGTCGACGGTCAGCGTGCCGGCGGCGTTCAAAGTGGCCGTGGTCGCGGCCGCCAGGTGCACGCCGAGGTCGTTGGCGTCGTGCAGGCCTATCGTGCCACCGCTGGCCGTGACGAGGCCGATGAAGTCGTTGCCGACGCCGTCGAGCGTGATCGCGTTGCCGCCGTCGGCCGTCAGCGTCGCCGCGCCGCGCGCCGTGACGGTGCCGGCCGTCTGCGCGATCGCGCCGGCGGTCGAATGCAGCGTCAGCAGGTTGGCCGCGGTGACGTCGTCGCCGACGTTGACGCTGCTGCCCGTCAGCGACACGTCGTGGCCGCTCAGCGCGCCGCCGGTCGCGAGCGCGGTGCCCGAGGCGAGCGTGATGTCACCCGTCGTCGTGACGGCCGCGGGGCCGGTCAGCGCGCCCGTGGCCGACAGGTTCAGGTTGCCGGCGGCGCTGGCGAGCGTCGCATCGACGTCGAGGCCGTTCGTGGCGGCCACGGTGACCGAGTTGCCGCTGGCGGCGACGAGGCCGGCGAAGGTATTGCCGGTGCGCGACAGCGTCACGCTGCCGCCGCTCGCGGTGAACGTGGCCGCGCCGGCCGTCGTGATGTCGCCCGTCTGCGTGATGTCGCCCGTCGCGGTCACCGTCAGCAGGCCGGTGCCGATCGTCGACGCACCGAGCGCGATCGAGTGGGCGTCGGTGAGCGAGGCCGCCGCGCTGCCATTGGCGATCAGGCTGATGGCACCGGTGAAGTCGTTGCCCGCGTTCGTCAGCGTGATGGCGTTGCCCAGCGAATTGAAGCTTGCGGCGCCGGCGCCGGCGGCCTGCGTGATCGCGCCGGTCTGCGTGATGTCGCCGCTGGCGGTGACGCTCAGGGTGCCGGTGCCCGCGGTGATCCCGCCGATGGACAGCGCCTCGCCGTTGCTCAGCGCGATGTGGTTGTTGCCCGTGTTGGACAGGCTCACGGCGCCGGTGAAGGCGTTGCCCGCCGTGCCGAGATCGATCGTGCCGGCACCGGCGTTGATCGTGACGGCGCCCGCGGACGCCGCCTGCGTGATCGTGCCGGTCTGCGCGAGCGCGCCGTTGGACGTGATGGCCAGCGCGCCGGTGCCCACCGACGTCGTGCCCAGCGTGAGCGCGTTGGCGTCCGTGATGGCGACGTTGTTGGCGCCCGAGTTGGTCAGGCTGACGGCCCCGGTGAAGTCGTTGGCCGAGGTCAGCGCGATCGCGTGCGCGCCCGCGTTGAACGACGCCGCGCCCGCGCCGCTGGCCTGCGTGATGCCGCCCGCGCCCTGCGTGATGTCGCCGCCGGCGATGACGGCGAGCGTGCCGGTGCCGATCGTCGACGTGCCCAGCTCCAGCGCACCGGAGGCCGTGACCGCGACGTCGTTGGCGCCCGAGTTGTGCAGCCGCACCTCGCCGGTGAAGGTGTTGGCGTTGGTCAGCGCGATCGCGCCGGCACCGGCGTCGATGGACACCAGCCCCGCGCCGGCGGCCTGCGTGATCGTGCCGCTTTGTGTCAGCCCGACCGAGGTGACGGTCACCGAGCCGGTGCCGACCGCGACGCTGCCCAGCGACAGCGCGTGCGTGCCGTTGCTGATGCTGGCGTTCGAGACGCCGTCCGTGTTGCCGAGGGCGACGTTGCCGGTGAAGTCGTTGGCCGACGTCAGCGCGATGGCGTTGGTCGCCGTGAACGAGGTCGCGCCGGCGCCGGCGGCCTGCGTGATGGCGCCGCTCTGCGTGATGCCGCCGCCGGCGACCGTGACGGTCAGCGTGCCGCTGCCGACCGAGGAGGTGTCCAGTTGCAGCGGGCCCTGCGCCTTGAGCGTCACGGCGTTGGCGCCGCTGTTGTTGACGCTGGTCGGGCCGGTGAAGCTGTTGCCGGTGTTGTCCAGCGTGATGACCGCGGCGCCCGTCGTGAACGAGGCCGAGGTCGCGCCCGCGGTCTGGGTGATCGCGCCGACCTGCGTGATCGCGCCGGTCGTGACGAGGCTCAGCGCGCCGGAGCCGAGGGCGGACGTGTCGAGGGTCAGCGGGCCCGAGGCGTTGACCGAGACGATACCCGTGCCCGTATTGTTCAGCGCCAGGCGGCCGCCGAAGGTGTTGGTGGCGCCGCTGAGGTCGATGCCCTGGCCATTGCCGTCGAACGACGCGTTGCCCGTGACCGCCAGCGCGCCGGTCTGCGAGATCGCGTTGGTGCCGTCGGCCGTCACGTTCAGCGCACCGCTGACCGTGAGCGCCGGCAGCACGCTCGCGCCCGTGGCCGTGACGCTGATCGCGTGGGAGGAGGAGTCGATCGCGGCCTCGATGGTGGAGGCGCTGCCGTTGGCGAAATAGGAGACGATGGAACTGTCGGCCAGGTGCCCGCCGAAATTCAGCGCGCTGAGCGACCCGGAGAAGGTGCCGGTGCGGGTGATGGATCCGGACGCCGAGTCGACGTAGAACGCGTTGCCGGCGCTGCCGATGCTCGTGTTGGCCAGCACGAGGTCGCCCAGGTTCCCCAGGTTGACCGCGTTGCTGCCGCTGTTGGTCAGCGTGACCGGCCCCGTGAACTGGTTGTTGGCGGAGGGCAGGTCGATCGGGTTGCCGCCGGCCGAGATCGCGACGGCTCCTGCGCTCGCCGCCTGGACGATGTCGCCGTCCTGGGTGATCGCGCCGGCGGCCGTGATCGTCAGCATGCCGCTGCCGACCGACGAGGCGCCGAGCGAGAGCGCGCGGTTGTTGGCCAGGGTGACGTTGTTGTTGCCGCTGTTGTTGACGGCGACGTCGCCGGTCAGCAGGTTGCTGGTGTTGTCGAGCGTGACGGGCGCGGCGCCCGCATTGATCGTGGTGGTGCCGCCTATCGTCAGCGACTGGCCGGCGCCGGTCTCCTGGGTGACGGCGCCGCCGTTGGACGTGACGTCGAGATTGCCGCCGGCCGTGATCTCGGAGAGGTGGATCGCGCCGTTCGACGTCGCGGAGAAGCTGCCCGTCGTGCCCAGGTTGATGAACGAGCCCGTGGCCATCGTGATCGTGCTGGCGTTGACGCCCGCGACCCCGCCGCTCACGCCCGCGTCCAGGAACAGGTGCATGCCCGAGCCGCCGCCGAGGATCATCGAGCCGTTGCCGGTGAAGGCGATGTTGCCCGCGGCGCTCAGCGTGAGCGTGCCGGTGGTGTCCGGGCTGGCCGTGATCTGCGCATCGACGGTGATGTTGCCGTTGCCCGTGCCGGCGGTCTTGACCGTGACGGCCGCGTTGCTGTTGATCGAGCCGCTGAGCGCCGCGCCATCGAGCACCGACGTCGCGCTCGTGTTGCTCCAGACGCCGCTCGTCTCGCTGATGTTGCTGGAGGTCGAGGCCGTGATCAGGATCTCGTCCGGATCGATCAGCCACGAGCCGCCCTGGCCCTTCGCCGCCGACGCGTCGACCGTGCCGAGCGCCTGCAGCGACTGGTGCGAGGACGTCTCCACCGCGCCGCCGTTGCCCGAAGCGCTGCCGCCGCTCGCGTCGATCCTGCCGAGGAACTGCGTGCGGTCGTCCGACCACACGACCACGTTGCCGCCGTTGCCGGCGGTGATCGCGTTGGCCTTGATCGTGCTGCCCGCGCCGACGAACGCCTGGCTCGCGTTGGCGTCGCCGTCGGCGCCCGCGCCGTGCCAGTCGCCGCCCACGCGCACGACGCCGCCGCCGGCGTCGCCGGACGCGTCGACGATGGCGCCGCCGAACAGGCCGACGTTGACGCCGGTGACCTTGACCGTGCCGCCGGTCTCGCCCGCGCCCTTGCCGCTGGCGTCCAGCGTGCCGCTGACGTTGACGACGCCCGAGCCGCCGCCATCGAGCGTGATGACGCCGTTGCGCGAGCCGATGGCATGCGCCTGCACGATGCCGTCGACGTTGACGACCGTGCCGAGCAGCGCGTCGGCCGCCTTGGCCGTGATCAGCACTTGGCCGCCGTCGGCCTGCACGATGCCGCCGGAGTGCACCAGCGCCGCCGCGGTGGGCGCGTCGACCGACACCGACACCAGGTCGCTGCCGATCAGGTTGAGCGTCACGCGGCCACCGGCCGCCAGCGCCGCGGTGCCGTTGTCGGCGACGATGCTGCCGGTGTTGGACACCTGCGCGCCGGCCAGCGCGACGAAGCCCGCCTTGAGCGTGCCCTGGTTGTCGACGCTGCCGGTCGCGCCGGCGAGGCTGAAGTTGCCCGCGAGGTAGTCGGCGTCGGCCAGTTGCAACGTCGAGGCCACGAGGCCCGCGGCGTTGACCTGCGAGCCGGGCGCGAAGAGGATGCCGCTGTTGTTGATCAGGAAGACCTGGCCGTTGGCGTTGATCTGCCCGAAGATGCCGGACGGGTCGCTGCCGATCACGCGATTGAGGGTGCTGGACGTGGCGCCGGGCTGCTGGAAGTTGACCTTCTCGCCGCTGCCGACGTTGAACGACTGCCAGTTGATGATGCCCTTGTCGGTGGTCTGCGTGATGTCGAGCGAGCCGCCCGACGGCGCGGCGATCGTCACGTTGCCGGCGGCGACCTGGCCGCCCTGCGGCAATGCCATCGCCTGCACGCCGACGCCCGCCAGCAGCGCCATCAGCAGGCGGCTCGGCGCCGGCACGCGCACGCGCGCGGTGGCGAGGCGGAACTTGAAGCCGATTCGCAGCACCCTCTGGCGCACGCAGAAGACGGAGGACGACAGCAGCGAAGACTTCGACTTTTCCACGACAAACCCCTAGCGTTTCACGACGCGGCGAGCGCAAGGCTCGGCGGCGCGTCCGTTGATCGACACTCCTCGAGGCGCGCGCGCCGCGCGGCCTCCTCTCCTCGGATCAGAACCACTTCTGCAGCGATGCCCAGGCCCGGGTCCTGCTGTCGTCCGAGCCCGCGAGGCCGGACTTGTTGATGCGGCTCGCGACGTCCAGCCGCAGCTGGAAGTCGTCGCGCCGGGTCACGTTCAGGCCGACGCCGTAGCCGCCCAGCGTGCGCGTGTTCATCGTGTCGGTGTGCAGCGGGTCGTGCCAGTTCTTGAAGCGGCCGCCGTCGATGAACGCGCTCAGCACGAACGGCGCGTTGAGCAAGGTCCACGACGGCACGCGCTGGCGCAGCTCCAGCGTGCCCTGGAACACGTCGTCGCCGACCCCGTCGCCGACGGCGAACGCGCGCACGCCGTGCGGGCCGCCCAGCGACGATTTCTCGGAGGTGTCGAGGTTCTGGAACGCGAGCTGGCCGCGCATCGACAGCAGCACGCTGGTGGTGTCGGTGATGGCCTGCAGGCGCTGGTAGTCGGAATCGACGTGCTCGAACGCGCCGCTGGTCTTGTGGCCGCCGGCGGGGTCAAGGTCCTGCGCGAGTTCGGAGGCGGTGCGGATCTTGTTGTCGCCGGCGTCGAGGGTCAGCGTGAAGCTGTTCAACGAGCCGCCGAACAGCTCGTCGCGGAAGTCGCCGGTGACGCCCAGGTGCCCGATGAGGAGGTCGCGCCGGTCGTGGTTCAGGCCGTGCGAGGTGCGGTCGTCGAGGCTCTTGGCATCGCCGCCGACGACGGCGAACAGGTTGAAGTTGCGCGAGCGCACCACCGGGTGCTGCACGACGAGCGAGCCCACCACCGCGTCGCCGTCGGCGGCGATCTGCGCGAACTTCGCGCCCAGCACCTTGTAGCTGAGGTCGGTCACGCTCAGCGTGGCCTTGGTGCCGTACGGGCCCACGGGCGCGGTGACGCCGGCGCGTACCAGATCGACGCCGTCGTGCTCGCTGACGAGGCCGCCCAGCGACCACGACTCGCCCTGTCCGAGCAGGCCGTTGGCGACGAGGTCGGCGCCCACGCGCACCTCGCCGGTGCTGCTGTTGCCGGCGTTGTCGACGTAGGCGTCGCCGCCGAACGTGCGGCCCTCGTCGACGACCTTCACCAGCAGGTCGGCCTCGCCGGTTTCCGCGCCGGGGCGCAGCACCGAGGTGACCTTGACGCCCGGCAAGTCGTTGAGCAGCAGCAGCGGACGCTCGACACCCTGCTCGGTGACCGCCGAGCCCTTGGGCAGCAGCCGCATGTAGCCGTCGACGATCGCGGGGCTGACGCGCTGGGTCGTGACCTCCGCCTGCGTCTGGCCGATGCGCGCCTCGAGCACGCGCAGCGTGACGATGCCGTCGGGCACGTCCTGCGCCGGCACGAACACCTGCGTCAGGAAGAAGCCGGCGTCCTTGTAGCGGTTCTTGATCGCCTCGGCGGCGTCGAGCAACTGGTCGGTGCCGGCCTCCTTGCCGACCCACGGCTGCACCAGCGCGAGCAGCTCGCTGCTGGGAAAGATCGTGTTGCCGGTGATCTGGAAACCCTTCACCATCAGCGTCGGTCCGTCGGCGCTCGCGGCGGCGCGCGGAGCGTCGGTGGATGGCAGGATCTTCGCGTCCTTCTTCAGCTCCTGCGGCTGCGGCGGCGTGGCGGACTCGAGCGCGCGGCCGGCGTTGGCGTTGGAAGGGGCCGTCTGGGCGAGGAGCGGAGCGGCGGCGCTCAGGCTCGCGAGGGCGACGACGACGTGGCCCAACCCGCCAAGGGTATGAGATTTCAACGGATTCTCCTTCCTCTTTTTTCGCCCAACCCAACGGGCTTCATGTATCGCGCGGAACCGTCAGGCCAGCTTGCGATGTCGACGGCATTGTGATCTGAACTGGACGGTAACGCAGCCATTTCGCGAGCGCCATTACAGGGCATTTCGCGTCGCGGCCCGGGGTATCGGAGACAACCCTATTCCCTCACGCAGTGACACGCCCAGGTCATGGTCGCGCCGTAGGCTGCGCCGATACACGTGTCCGAAAACGGCGAGTAGGGACGCCGCGCGTGCCTATGATGACGGCATGGAACTCGATCCCGACATCGCCTGGAAGGCCCTCGCCGCGCACGACGCGCGCTTCGACGGCCGCTTCTTCGTCGGCGTCACGTCGACGCGCATCTACTGCCGCCCGGTGTGCCGCGTGCGCACGCCACGGCGCGAGAACTGCCGCTTCTACGCCAACGCCGCGACGGCCGAACAGGCCGGCTTCCGGCCCTGCCTGCGCTGCCGGCCGGAGCTCGCGCCGGGCCTGAGCCTGGTGGACTCGTCGCAGGTGCTGGCCCAGCACGCGGCACGCATGATCGACCACGCGGTGCGCGTCGGCGCGGCCGTGCGCATGCCCGAGCTCGCGGGCCGGCTGGGCGTCACCGAGCGCCATCTGCGGCGCGTCTTCGCGCAGGCGCACGGCGTCAGCCCGATCGACTACCTCACCACGCAGCGGCTGCTGCAGGCCAAGCAGTTGCTGACCGACACGGACCTGCCCGTCACCGAGGTCGCGCTCGCCTGCGGCTTCGAGAGCCTGCGCCGTTTCAACGCCGTGTTCGCCGAGCAGGTGCGGCTCAAGCCGACCGAGTTGCGCAGTGCCGCGCGCACGTCGCCGGCCGGCGGCAGCGGGCTGCGCGTCCGCCTCGGATACCGGCCACCGTATGACGTCGCCAGCATGCTGGCGTTCTGGGAGCAGCGCGCGCTGGCGGGCGTCGAGGAAGTCGGCGGCCGCATCATCCGCCGCACCTGGAGCGCGCCGCGGCCGGCCGTCGACGAGGCCGGCCAGGCCGGCGCCGCAGCCGAGCCGGCGCGCGGCTGGCTCGAGATCGAGTTCCTGGAGGAGCGCCACGAGGTCGAACTGCGCGCCAGCGCGAACCTCGCGGCGCACAGCGGCCAGCTGGTCGAGGCCGCGCGCCACGCGCTCGACCTCGACGCCGACCCCACGCACATGGCGCCGCTGCTGGCCGCGCTGGCCGAGCTGCATCCGGCCTCGGCGATGACGGCCGGCCTGCGCATGCCGGGCAGCTTCGACGGCTTCGAGACGGCGGCCCGCATCGTGCTGGGCCAGCAGGTGACCGTGGCCGCGGCGCGCACGTTGACGCGCCGGCTCATCGAACGCTTCGGCGCCGTGGTCGAGACGCCCTGGCCCGGGCTGCATCGCTGCTTCCCCGACGCGGCCACGATCGCCGCCGCCACGCCCGAGGCCATCGGCGAGCTGGGCATCGTGCGCCAGCGCGTCGCTGCGCTGCAGGGCCTGGCGCGCGCCGTCGTCGACGGCCTGCCGCTGCACCGCGGCGCGCCGCTGGCCAGCACGCAGGAGACCCTGCTCGCGCTGCCGGGCATCGGCGACTGGACGACGCAGTTGCTCGCGCTGCGCGTGCTGGGCTGGGCCGACGCCTTCCCCGCCACCGACATCGGCCTGCTGAAGGCGCTGGGCCTCGCACAGGCTCGCGACGCGCCGCAGGCCATCGCGATGGCCGAGCGCTGGCGCCCGTGGCGCTCCTACGCCGTCATCGCGCTGTGGCGGGCGCTGGAGTCGAACGACCCGGCGCCGGCACCCGTACCCGTATCCGTACCCATCAAGAAAAGCCCCGCGGCCCGCAAGGCGCCCGCCGCCGGCCGTCGTCCGGCCATCGCCAAGGAATCATCATGACCCGACCCGCTTCCGCCACCCTCCCCGCCCGCCGCACCACGGGCATGGCACTCGTGCAGGGCGTCATCGAGACGCCGCTGGGCCCGCTCACCGCGCTGGCCTCGGATGCCGGCCTGATGGGCCTGTGGTTCGAGACCCAGCAGCACGGGCCCGGCGCGCTGGACGCGCCCGTCGACGACACGCAGCGCTGGATCGCGCAGGCGCGCCAGGAGCTGGACCTGTACTTCGCCGGCCGGCTGCGCGAGTTCAAGGTGGCGCTGGCGCCGCAGGGCACCGCGTTCCAGGAGGCCGTGTGGCGGCGCCTGTGCGCGATCCGCTGCGGCGACACCGTCAGCTACGGCCGCATCGCGCGCGAGCTCGGGAGCCCGCAGGCGTCGCGCGCGGTGGGCGCGGCGGTCGGACGCAATCCGATCAGCGTGATCGTGCCGTGCCACCGCGTCATCGGCGAGAACGGCACGCTCACGGGCTATGCCGGCGGCCTGCAGCGCAAGCAGGCGCTGCTGGACATCGAAGGCATCGCGCTCGCGCCGGGCGCGCGCCACGAGGCGCAGGCGCACTTGCTGTGACGGCGAAGCCCTCGCTGACGCTGCGCGACGCCACGATCGCCGACCTCGCGGCCATCGACGACATCCACGTGCGCAGCCGCCGCGTCGCATACGGGGCCAGGTATCCGACCACTACCTCGACGTCACGATGCCGGCCGCCAGCATCGCCGACCGGCAACGCGAGCTGCCGGAACTCCTGGGCGAGGCCGGGCGCGTGCTGATCGCGGAGTCCGACGGCGAGGCGATCGGCTTCGTCGCCGCGTGATCGTGGCGCTGGTCTACGCCGTGGAACTCACTTGAAGAAGCACTTCATGTCGAATTCGTACGTCGAGATGCGCGAGGCGTGCGACTCGACCGGTTCGCGCGTGACCGCGCCGTCGGCACCGGCCAGGTGGTACGGCGTCACCGTGCAGCGCGCGGGCGTCAGGTCGACCTCGACCTCGTACTGCTCGCCCGCCTTCGGCGTGAATTCCGGCACCTTGCAGACGCCAGCCTGGCGCGCGCGGACCTCGTTCTGCGTGTCGGGCATCAGCGAGTGCATGACCTCGCTGGCGGTGACGGTCGGGAACGCGGCGCGCGGCCCGATCGCCAGCGGCTCGTCGGCGCGCACGTAGCGCTCCAGCGTCGCCGACGACACGGGCTTGTCGTCCAGCATGCCGATGCGCTCGGCGTCGCGGCTGTTGCCGCCGGTCATGCCGAGGTTGGCCTTGGTGAAGCACGCCGGCGAATCGAACACCGCGATGTCGGCGTAGTACGCCTGCGGATGCAGGTTCACGACCCGCACCTTGGCCGCGGCCACGCCCTTGGGCGGCTCGCGATACTTCGGCGCGACGTTGGGCACCGCGCTGCAGGACGCGAGCAGCGCCGCGACCACCAGCACGACGCAAACGCCCACGCCCACGCGCGCACGCGCACGCGACGCGCGGGCAAGCGCGCGTGCGGCGGCGTGCGGGCGGGGATCGTGGCGGTCGTTCATGGCGGGCTCCTGCCTTGTGTATCGGCCTGGTGCGCGAAAAGCTGTAGATCGTGTCGGAACGGACACCTCGCCTTTCGCCACGCAGGGGCCATCCCGGGCGGGAATGAACGGGATATCGGCTGCTTTTCCAGCGAGCTGAAGGGCCGCGTCGAGTCAGGCGTCCGGAACCTCCCGATTCCTGACGGGCCTCGCGGGCCACGTGCGCGAACGGCGCACGCAAAGAAAAACGGGCTGCAATCCCGCGATTGCAACCCGTTATCGATTTTGGCGGAGTGGACGGGACTCGAACCCGCGACCCCCGGCGTGACAGGCCGGTATTCTAACCAACTGAACTACCACTCCACGTGGCGGACGACTCGAGCGACGCCGCTCGAGGCGCTGCGAGCCGATCGGCTCGCGGTGTGACTGGTGACCCCAAGGGGATTCGAACCCCTGTAACGACCGTGAAAGGGTCGTGTCCTAGGCCTCTAGACGATAGGGCCAGTCGTAAAGCAATTCTGCACCAGGTTTCCCTGGATCAAAAACGGGCTGCATCCTGTCGACTGCAACCCGCGGCATTTTGGCGGAGTGGACGGGACTCGAACCCGCGACCCCCGGCGTGACAGGCCGGTATTCTAACCAACTGAACTACCACTCCACGTGGTCGGCAGCTTCGAACTTGCGTTCCAAGCGCTGCCTGCAACTTGTTCCAACCTTCGCTGGCGACCCCACGGGGATTCGAACCCCGGTAACGACCGTGAAAGGGTCGTGTCCTAGGCCTCTAGACGATAGGGTCGAGTATTCTTTCTTCTCTCTTCAGCCACGCGCTGCTGGCAACCGGCCAAGCGGTTGGTGGAGGTAAGCGGGATCGAACCGCTGACCTCTTGCATGCCATGCAAGCGCTCTCCCAGCTGAGCTATACCCCCGATTTTGGCCTCGACATACGACTGTCGAAACCGCATCGCGTGGTGAAGAGCGAAGACAGCTAGTATAGAACAGATTTCAAATAGTGCGCAAGCGGTCAAGCACAACTTGTCGATCGAAAAGGGCCAGGAGCGCGTCGATCGCGGGCGTCTGGGCGCGGCCGCACACGACGATGCGCAGCGGGATCGCGAGTTGCGGCATCTTGATGGCGTGCGCCGTCAACGTCTCCTTCATCGCGGCGGCGATGCCGGCCTTGTCCCACGTCGCGGTCTCGAGCTTCTCGCGCAGCGTGCGCAGCGCGGTCTTGGCCGCATCGGTGACGTGCTGGTCGACGTCGGCCTGCGCCGGCGCGGCGGGCTTGTAGAACATCTCGATCCACTCAGCCAGTTCCACCGTGGTCTGGCAGCGATCCTTGAGCAGCGCGCAGCGCGCGGCCATCGCGTCGTCGGCCGTCGCAGCGATGCCGCGCTTGTTCAGTTGCGCCACCACCAGCGTCGCGAGACGCGCGTCGTCGGCCTGCTTCATGTGATGCGCGTTGACCCACAGCAGCTTGGCCGGATCCCATTGCGCCGGGCTCTTGTTCAGGTGCGAGCCGTCGAACCAGGCGACCATCTGCTCGAGCGTGAACAGCTCGTCGTCGCCGTGGCTCCAGCCCAGGCGCGCGAGGTAGTTGTTCATGCCTTCTGGCAGGTAGCCGTTGGCCTCGTAGTCGGTCACGCTCACCGCGCCGCGGCGCTTGGACAGCTTCAGCCCGTCGTCGCCGAGAATGATGGGCAGGTGGCCGAACTGCGGCAGCGCGGCGCCGAGCGCGCGGAACATGTTGATCTGCCAGGGCGTGTTGTTGATGTGCTCGTCGCCACGGAAGACGTGGCTGATCTTCATGTCCCAGTCGTCGACCACCACCGCGAAGTTGTACGTCGGCACGCCGTCGTCGCGCACGATGATCAGGTCGTCGATCTCCTTGTTGCCGATGGTGATCGGACCCTTGACCAGGTCGTCCCACGTGACGTCGCCGTCGGCCGGATTCGCGAAGCGAACGACCGGCTTCACGCCGTCGGGAATGGACGGCAGCGTCTTGCCCGGCAGCGGACGCCACGTGCCGTCGTAGCGGCGCTTCTCGCCACGCGCCTCCTGGTCAGCCTTCATCCTGTCGAGGTCCTCGGGCGTGCAGTAGCACTGGTACGCCGTGCCGTCGGCCAGCATCTGGTCGACGACCGCCTTGTAGCGCTCCAGCCGCTGCATCTGGTAGACCGGGCCCTCGTCGTACTGCAGCCCCAGCCACTTCATCGCGGCGATGATCTGGTCGACCGAATCCTGCGTCGAGCGCGCGACGTCGGTGTCCTCGATGCGCAGCACGAACTCGCCACCGTGATGGCGCGCGAACGCCCACGAGTACAGCGCCGTGCGCGCGGTGCCGAGGTGGAGGAAGCCCGTCGGTGACGGGGCGATGCGGGTGCGAATGGGTGTGGTCACGGTGCGAAAAAGAAGATGGCACCCGAAGGTGCCGTTGAAGTCGGGCGCGACGCGCGTCTATTCGCCGGTATTCTGCAGCGCGAGGCGCGAGCGCGCGGGATCGTCCTCCTCGGTCTGCTGCGAACGGCGCTGCTCGCGCATCGTCGAGAAGTCCTCGATGCTGACGTCGCCGGTGATGTAGCGGCCGTCGAAGCAGGAGGCCTCGAAGCTCGCGACCTTGGCGTTCAGCTTGCCGACGACGCGCTTCATCGCGTCGACGTCCTGGTAGATCAGCGCGTCGGCGCCGATGAAGTCGCGGATCTCGTCCTGCGTGCGGCCCGACGCGATCAGCTCCTCGGGCGTGGGCATGTCGATGCCGTACACGTTGGGGTACTTCACCGGCGGCGCGGCCGAGGCCATGTAGACCTTGTTGGCGCCGGCCTCGCGCGCCATCTGCACGATCTCCTTGGACGTCGTGCCGCGCACGATGGAATCGTCCACCAGCAGCACGTTGCGGCCCTTGAACTCGACGCCGATCGCGTTGAGCTTCTGGCGCACCGACTTCTTGCGCACCGACTGCCCCGGCATGATGAAGGTGCGGCCGACATAGCGGTTCTTGACGAAGCCCTCGCGGTACGGCTTGCCGATCTTCTGCGCCAGTTGCATCGCCGACGGACGGCTCGATTCGGGGATCGGGATCACGACGTCGATGTCGGACGGCGGCATCGTCGAGATCAGGCGCTGCGCCAGCGTCTCGCCCATGTTCAGGCGCGCCTGGTAGACGGAGATGCCGTCGATCACCGAATCGGGCCGCGCCAGGTACACATACTCGAACATGCACGGGTTGAGCGTCGGATTCTCCGCGCACTGCTTGGCGTGCACGTTGCCGTTCGGGTCGATGAACAGCGCCTCGCCCGGTGCGACGTCGCGCACGACCTGGTGGCCGGTGCCTTCGAGCGCCACGCTCTCGCTGGCGACGATCACGCTGTTGCCGTCGGCCGTCTCGGCGGTGCCGTAGATCAGCGGACGAATGCCGTACGGATCGCGGAACGCGAGCAGCCCATAGCCGGCGATCAGCGCGACGACCGCGTACGAGCCCTTGATGCGCTTGTGCACGGCCGCGACGGCCTGGAACACCACCTCGGGCGTCAGCTCCGCGCCGCGCGCCGCGTTCTGCAGCTCATGCGCGAGGATGTTGATCAGCACCTCGGTGTCGGACTCGGTGTTGATGTGGCGGCGATCCTTCTCGACCAGCTCCGCCTTCAGCGCGTGCGCGTTGGTCAGGTTGCCGTTGTGCACCAGCACGATGCCGAACGGCGCGTTGACGTAGAACGGCTGCGCCTCTTCCTCGCTGTAGGCGTTGCCCGCGGTGGGATACCGCACCTGGCCGAGGCCGACCGTGCCCGGCAGCGCGCGCATGTTGCGCGTGCGGAAGACGTCGCGCACCATGCCACGCGCCTTGTGCATGAAGCACTTGGTGCCCTGCATCGTGACGATGCCGGCCGCGTCCTGTCCGCGGTGCTGCAGCAGCAGCAGCGCGTCATAGATCATCTGGTTGACGGGGGATTTCGCGATCACGCCGACGATGCCGCACATAGCTTGTTCCGTTTCCTGAAATACCGAGAGAGATTCGTTTAATGGCCGTCGTCGCGGCCTGCGCCATAGCCGCAACCGTAGCCGAGTTCGACGCGAATGGGTGAGCGTCCTACGTGGCGATGTGCACGTTAAGTGACTGCGGCAGCACGGGTTTCAACCCTTCCAGTGCCATGCCCAACCACAGCGCCCCGTGCGAGTTCTTCCATGTCGCCGACGTGGAATACGGCGACAGCGACACCAGCATGCCCACCACGACCAGGATCAGCGCCCCGCGCACCACGCCGAACATGCCGCCGAGCAGGCGGTCGACGAACGACAGCGGCGTCGCGGAGACCAGCGCCCGCAGCATGCGCGCCAGCAGCGTGCAGGTGAGCAGCACCAGCACGAACACGAGGATGTAGGCCACCCACAGGCGCACCGGGGAGCCGACGTCGCCGAACGGGATGAACTGGGCCAGCAGCGGCCCGGCCGTGTTGGCGATGACGAAGGCCACCACCCAGCCGAGCAGCGACACGATCTCGAACACGAAGCCGCGCCACAGCCCGATCAGCACCGACAGGCCGAACACCGCCAGCAGCGCGATGTCGACCCAGCCGAGCTGGACGTCGAAATGCGGCAGGTTCACAGCGCGAGCACCACGGCCTGCAGGCCGTCGGCCTTGAGCCTGGCGGCCATCTTGTCGGCCTCGGCCTTGGTCGCGACCGGCCCGACGCGCACGCGGATGCGCTTGCCGGTGGGCGTGTCGACCGGCTGCGTATACGTCTTCATGCCCAGTTTCTCGACCTTGGCGCGCGCCTCGCGCACCTTGGCGTCGTCGAGGTAGGCGCCGACCTGCACGACGAAGCGGCCGCCGTTGGCGGCGGCGTCCGGCGGATTGGTCGGGGCGTCGGCCAGGATCGCCGCGGGCGACGGCTTGGACGCCGCGACCGGCGGCGGCAACACCGGCCCGGAGGTGTGCAGCGACTGCGTCGGCTTCGAGGCGGCGGCCACGGTGGTCGCGCTGGACGCCGCGGCCGGCTTGACGGGCTTGCCCCCCGGCTTCGCCTGCGCGACGGTCGCGCCGGAACCGCCCATGGAAGGCGCGACATAGGCCGCGGAGGCCGGCGCCGCGGCAACGCTCGCCGAACTGGACGTCAGCGCCGAGGCCAGCGACGCGAATGCCGAGCGGTGCTCGGAGGCCGCCGGCGCAACCGCGGACGCGGCCAGCGGCGCCGATGAACGCGCATCGTAGGAGACGGACTCGGGCGTCGGCACCGAGGCGCCCAGCGGCGCGGCCGAAGCCGTGTTGCGCGGCGCCGCATGCGAGGACGCGTCGACCACGGCCGGCGCGTTGCGGGCCGGGATCTCGATGGGCAGGTCGACGGGAATCGGGCGCGGCTGCGTCTCGAACAGCAGCGGGAAGCCGATCACGCCGATCAGCAGCAGCACCGTCGCGCCCATCAGGCGCGTGCGGGCGCGCGCACGCACCTCGCGCATGGCTTCGGCGGTGTCGGCGGGATTCTGGGTGGCGGCCAGCGGGGCCTGTCGAGCGGCGGACTTGCCGCCCCGCCCCTTCGGAGCCTGGGCAGACGTCTGCTTATTGCGTTGGAAAATCGACAGCAGCCCCATGCCTTCTCAATTCAAAGTTAGCCCCGGTCCGCGGAGTACCGCAGACAGCCCCAAGGGGCGCCGGCCTTGCTCCGGAACATCCGAGCGCGGCGGCCGGAGTCCGGAGCCGGACAAGTGGCGTGGAACGGCGCGCTCGCGCCGCTGCATCAACCGAGGTGCCGGGCCACCAGTCGTGGCGGGCCGTCCTTCAGCACGCCGCCCACGGTGTAGAACGAGCCGAAGACCACGATTCTATCAGCCGGGTCTGCCTGGGCGAGCGCGGCGGCCAGCGCCTCGGCGGGCGAGGCGAACGTGCTGACGCGCGGCTTGGGCGACGCGGACGGCGCCTTGGCCGTCAGCTGCCACACGCATTCCGCCAGTTCGGTCGCCTTGGCGGCGCGCGGCAGCGGCAGGTCGGTCAGCATCCAGTCGTCGACGAGGTGCGAGATCTTGCCGACGGCGCCGGCGAGATCCTTGTCGTGCATCGCACCGAACACCGCGAACGTGCGCTTGAAGAAGCCCATCTGGTCGAGGTTCATCGCCAGTGCGGCGACCGAGTGCGGGTTGTGGGCGACGTCCAGCACCAGCGCCGGCGTGCCCGGTACGATCTGGAAGCGGCCCGGCAGGTCGATCGACGCGAAGCCGATGCGCACCGCCTGCGCGGTGAGCGGCAGCTTGTCGCGCAAGGCCTCGAGCGCCGCCAGCGCGCCCGACGCATTGAGCAGCTGGTTCGCGCCGCGCAGCGACGGGTAGCCCAGCGAATTCCAGCGCTTGCCGCGGCCGCTCCAGGCCCATTGCTGGCGATCGCCGGAGTAGTTGAAGTCGCGCCCGCTGAGCCACAGGTCGGCGCCGATCTGCGTGGCGTAGTCGATGATGCTGTGCGGCGGCATCGGATCGCCGACGATCAGGGGCCGGCCCTTGCGCGCGATGTGCGCCTTCTCGCGCCCGATCGATTCGCGATCGGGGCCCAGGTACTCGACGTGGTCGATGTCGATGCTGGTGATGACCGAGACGTCGGCATCGACCGCGTTGACCGCGTCCAGTCGCCCGCCGAGGCCGACCTCGAGGATGACGAGATCGACCGCCGCCGACGCCAGCGTGCGCATGATGGCCAGCGTGGTGAACTCGAAGTACGTCAGCGCGATGTCGCCGCGCGCGGCCTCGACGGCCTCGAAGTGCGGGATCAGATCCTCGGCCTTGACCATCACGCCGTTGACGCGGCAACGCTCCTCGAAATGCACCAGGTGCGGCTTGATGTAGGCGCCGACCTTGTAGCCGGCCGCCAGCGCGATCGCCTCCAGCATCGCGCAGGTCGAACCCTTGCCGTTGGTGCCCGCCACGCTGATCACCGGCATCGCGAACTTCAGCCCGAGGCGCTCGATCAGCGTCTTGGTGCGCGACAGCGTCATGTCGATCTGCTTCGGGTGCAGGCGTTCGCAGTGGGCGAGCCACTCGGCGAGGGTCAGAAATGGAGCCCCCACGCTCCTTCCGTCGCTGCCCCCCGAGGGGGCGCTCGGTTCGGCTCGGGCGCGACCCTCGTTTCCCGAGAGCTTGGACTCAACATTCGCGTTGTCCAACGCTTTCTCGATGTCAGGCAACAGCGTCGGCGCTTTGACGCTGCAGCTGAGCCAGCAGCTTGGCGATCGTCGGACGCAGCTTGCGGCGGTCGACGATCATGTCGATGGCGCCCTTCTGCATCAGGAACTCGGAACGCTGGAAGCCTTCGGGCAGCTTCTCGCGCACGGTGTTCTCGATCACGCGAGGGCCGGCGAAGCCGATCAGCGCCTTGGGCTCGCCGATGACGACGTCGCCGATGAACGCGAAGCTCGCCGACACGCCGCCCATCGTCGGGTCGGTCAGCACGCTGATGTAGGGCAGCTTCGCCTTGGCCAGCAGCGTCAACGCGCCGTTGGTCTTGGCCATCTGCAGCAGGCTGAACAGGCCTTCCTGCATCCGCGCGCCGCCGGTGGCGGTGTAGCAGACGAAGGGCACGCGCTGCTCGACCGCGGTGCGCACGCCGCGCACGAAGCGCTCGCCGACGACCGAGCCCATCGAGCCGCCCATGAAGTCGAACTCGAAGCAGGCCACGACCAGCGGCACGCTCATCACGGCGCCGCCCATCACGACCAGCGCGTCGGTCTCGCCGGTGGCCTCCAGCGCGCCCTGCAGGCGCTCGGGGTACTTGCGGCTGTCCTTGAACTTCAGCGGGTCGACCGGGATGACTTCCTGGCCGATCTCGAAGCGGCCTTCCGGATCGAGGAAGCCGTCGAGACGCGCCCGCGCGCCGATGCGCAGGTGGTGGTCGCACTTGGGGCAGACGTTGAGGTTCTGCTCGAGATCGGTCTTGTAGAGCACCGTTTCGCAGGAGGGGCACTTGATCCACAGGCCTTCGGGGATCGTGCGCCGCTCGCTCGGATCCGTTTGCTGGATCTTCGGGGGCAACAGCTTCTCAAGCCAACTCATCAATCACTCCTTGCATGGCGCCGGGCTGGCCGGCGCGGAATTGGCGATTTTACGCCTTCGCGACTGAGTCCACGGCCGAGCGGATCCCGGCGATGAACCGGCGCGCGCCCTCGGCCACCTGGTCGCGCGGCAGCGCTTCCAGGCACTGCACCAGCGCCGAGCCGATGACGACGGCGTCCGACACCTGCGCCACCGCCTTCGCCGAGGCCGCGTCGCGGATGCCGAAGCCCACGCCCACCGGCACCTTCACGTGCTCCTTGATCCGAGGCACGGCACGTGCCACGGCCACGGTGTCGAGGTGGCCGGCGCCGGTCACGCCCTTGAGCGACACGTAGTAGACGTAGCCGGCCGCGACCGCCCCCACCTGCTGCATGCGCGCTTCGGTCGACGTCGGCGCCAGCAGGAAGATCGGCGCCAGCCCGGCCGCCTTCAGCGCGGCCGAGAAGTCGACCGATTCCTCCGGCGGATAGTCGACCACCAGCACGCCGTCGACGCCCGCTTCGGCGGCGGCGCGGACGAAACCGCCCTGGCCGTGCGCCAGGTCATAGGCCTCGATCGGGTTGGCGTAGCCCATCAGCACGACGGGCGTGCGCGCGTCGAGCACGCGGAACGCGCGGACGGCGTCCAGCACCTGCGGCGTGCCGATGCCGCGCGCCAGCGCCCGCTCGGACGCCTTCTGGATGACGGGCCCGTCGGCCATCGGATCGGAGAACGGCACGCCCAGCTCGATCACGTCGGCGCCGCCGGCGGCCAGCGCCAGCATGATGTCGACGGTGGCGTCGGCGTAGGGGTCGCCACAGGCGATGTACGGGATGACCGCGGCGCGGCCTTCCTTGTTCAGCTTGGCGAAGACGGTGTCGATGCGGCTCATTGCGCACCCCCGACCGTCTTGCCGCCCTTGACGGCATGCCCCGCCATCGAAGGTCGGTCGTAGTACGCGGTGCCCGACAGGTCGGCCACGGTGCCGATGTCCTTGTCGCCGCGTCCGGACAGGTTGACGAGGATGTGCTGGTCGGGCCGCATCGTCGCGGCCAGCTTCATGCCGTACGCGACCGCGTGGCTCGATTCCAGCGCCGGGATGATGCCCTCGGTGCGGCACAGGCGGTGGAAGGCCGCCAGCGCCTCGTCGTCGGTGATGCCGACGTACTCGGCGCGGCCGATGTCCTTCAGGTACGCGTGCTCGGGGCCGACGCCGGGGTAGTCGAGGCCGGCCGAGATCGAATGCGTCTCGGTGATCTGGCCGTTGGCGTCCTGCAGCAGGTAGGTGCGGTTGCCGTGCAGCACGCCCGGCGAGCCGCGGGTCAGCGAGGCCGAGTGCTTGCCGGAATCGAGGCCCAAGCCCGCGGCCTCGACGCCGATCAGTCGCGTGGCCTCATGCTTGATGTACGGGTAGAAGATGCCCATCGCGTTGCTGCCGCCGCCCACGCAGGCGATCACGGCGTCGGGCTGGCGCCCGGCCATCTCGGGCATCTGCACCAGGCATTCCTCGCCGATGACGCTCTGGAACTCGCGCACCATCGTCGGATACGGATGCGGGCCCGCCACGGTGCCGATCACGTAGAACGTGTTCTCGACGTTGGTCACCCAGTCGCGCAGCGCCTCGTTGAGCGCGTCCTTCAGCGTCTTGCTGCCCGACTCCACCGGCACCACCTTCGCGCCGAGCAGGTGCATGCGGTAGACGTTGGGGCTCTGGCGCTTCACGTCTTCCGCGCCCATGTAGACGACGCACTCGAGGCCGTAGCGCGCGCAGATGGTCGCCGTGGCCACGCCGTGCTGGCCCGCGCCGGTCTCCGCGATGATGCGCGGCTTGCCCATGCGGCGCGCCAGCAGCACCTGGCCGATCGTGTTGTTGATCTTGTGGGCACCGGTGTGGTTCAGGTCCTCGCGCTTGAGGTAGATCTGGGCGCCGCCCATCTCGCGGCTCATGCGGTCGGCGTGGTAGATCGGGCTGGGGCGGCCGACGAAGTGCTTGAGCTCGTGGTGGAACTCGCGCTGGAACTCGGCGTCCTTGCGGTAGTGCTCGTAGGCCTCTTTCAGCTCCTCGATCGCGTGGGTCAGCGTCTCCGCGACAAAGCTGCCGCCGTACGGACCGAAGTGGCCCGAGAGGTCGGGCTGGGAATATTCGAACATGGTGATCTCCGATTTCTCCGCGCCCGTTCGGGCGGCGGTCGAAGCGGCGACGAATCGCGCTTCAGCTCATGGCGTTGGCGATGCGGGCATCTGCCTCGCGTACCGCCTCGCAGAACCGGCGGATCAGGACGGCATCCTTGATGCCCTTGCCCTGCTCCACGCCGGAACTCACGTCAACGGCCCAGGGCCGGACGTGCATCACTCCATCGATCACGTTTGCAGGATTCAACCCACCAGACAAAACGACTGGAAGGGGGACGCCTGGGGGAATTTGAGACCAATCGAAAGCCTTTCCACCGCCGCCATAGCCCTCGACGAACGCATCGAGCAGCAGGCCGGCCGCGCTGGCGAAACCAGATGCACAGTCTAGCAAATCGACGCCCGGCGCCATGCGGATGGCGCGCAGATACGGCCGGCCGGGCTGTTCGCACTGCTCGCGGCCCTCGTCGCCGTGGAACTGCAGCAGCGCGTTGGGAACCGCGGCGACCGCCTCGTCGATCAAATCGGGGCTGGCGTTGACGAACAGGCACGTCGGCGTCACGAACGGCGGCAGCCGCTTCGCGAGCTCGGCCAGGCGCGCGATCGAGACGTGGCGCGGGCTGCGCTCGTACAGCACGAAACCGACGGCGTCGGCGCCGGCGGCGACGGCGGCGTCGATGTCCTGCTCGCGAGTCAGGCCACAGATCTTGATGCGGGTACGCGTGTAAGTCATGAGGCTAGCTCCGCCTGACGGTTGCGGGGCGAGCGCCTGCTGGCGGTGGTGCGCTCATTGCTTGGCCGGCGTGCCGGAAACGTAAGGATGCGCCTCGTCCGGCCGCGCCAGTTCGGGCGGCACGCGCGGCAGCCAGTCGTGCGCGGGCGTGCGGCGCGGGATCGCCAGGTGCGGGTCGTACTGCGGGCCGAGAAAGTACAGGCCGGCAGCCGGGAACGTCGGCGGCGCGAGCTCGCGCTTGCGCATGGCCATCAGTTCGGCCATGTAGCCCGGCGGCTGGTGGCCGCTGCCGATCGTGATCAGCGCGCCCATCAGGTTGCGCACCATGTGGTGCAGGAACGCGCTGGCCTCGAAGTCGAAGCGCCAGTAGTCGCCGATGCGGTCGATGGCTATGCGGCGCATCTCCTTGACCGGCGACAGCGCCTGGCACTGCGACGAGCGGAACGAGCTGAAGTCGTGCTCGCCGATCAGCGCCTTCGCGGCCTCGCGCATGTTGTCGAGGTCCAGCGGCCGGAAAACCCAGCCGCACAGCCCGGCCTCGATCGCCGGCCGCACGGCCGACTCGCGCACGAGGAACGCGTACTGGCGCCCGCGCGCGCCGTTGCGGGCGTGGAAGTCGGGCTCGACGTTCTGCGCCCACTGCACGGCGATGTCCTGGGGCAGGTAGCGGTTGGTGCCGCGCACCCACGAGAAGATCTCGCGCGACACGGGCGCGTCGAAGTGCACGACCTGGTTGAGCGCGTGCACGCCGGCGTCGGTACGTCCGGCGCACAGGGTCGCGACGATCTCGCCGCGCGGCAATCCGACGAACTCGGCCAGCGCGCGTTCGAGCTTGTCCTGCACCGTGTTGCCGTCGGGCTGCGACTGCCAGCCGTTGTAGTTCTGGCCGCGATACGCGATGCCCAAAGCAACACGCCCGGGCGGGACGGCGTCCTGCACGGGCGAGTTCGGTGTTTCGGATTCGGGCTGGCCGGGCGCCAGGCCCGGCGCGCTCGTGGTGTCTTCGGGGGTGGGGATCGTCACCCGGCGAAGGTTAACCCAAGGCGTCCAGCATCGTCTGCGCGCGGGACTTCAGCGGACCATCGGCCTTGGAGACGACCTCTTCCAGCAGCTCGCGCGCGCCTTCATGGTCGCCGATGCGGCGGAACTCGTCGGCCAGCTCGATCTTGCGAGCCATCGGTTCGGTGTCGCCATGGGCTTCGCCCATGTCGAGCTCGGGCAGCACGGACTCCTCGTGGACCTCGCCGCCGTGGTGCGGCTTGTCGAGGTCCAGCGACAGGTCGCCGAAGTCGAAGTCGATGCCCGGTGCACCCGCCGCCGGCGCGGGAGCCGGGGCATGGACAACCGGTGCCGGCGCGGGCGGGATCGTCGGCACTTCGACGACGTGGGCCGGCTCGAGGTCGAAATCGCTGACTTCGAACGGCATGTCCTTGGACGCGGCGGCCTGATGCGGCTGGCGCGCCGTGTCGCCGTCCGTGGTCATGTTCATCGGCTCGGTGGACGACACCGTCGACGGATGCGACACAGGCTCCGGCTGCACCGTGGGCGGCTCGTCGTGGTCGAAGTCGATCGGCAGGTCGGTCGACGAGAACTCGTGATGGCCCTCGGCCTTGTCGACCGGCGGGCGCATCAGCGTCACCTCCTCCGGCTCGTCACCCAGCGGATGCAGCGGCATCGGGTCGGTGTCGACGATGGCGTATTCGCCGCCTTCGGTGTACAGCGGATTCGTCGGATCGATCTGGCGGCCCAGTTCCTGCGCCTTCACCCAGTCCTCGCCCTGGCCGTTCGTCAGGCCCTGCAACTGGCGCGCCTGCGTCTCGAAGGTCTTCAGGTCGGCGCGCTTGGCGTAGACCTCCAGCAGCTTCGTGCGGATGGCCAGTCGATCGGGGTCGGAGCGCTGCGCTTCCTTCAGGATTTCCTCGGCCTGCAGGTCGCGGCCGTAGGCCAGGTAGACGTCCGCCTCGGCGACCGGGTCGACGTCACCGATGGCGTCGAGCTGGCTCAGCGAGTAGTTGAGCGACGACGACGCCGAATTGGCCGCGCCGTCGCGCGTGTCGACGCGCTGGCCGCCGCTGGCGCCGAAGAACGAGTCCGGCTGGATCTTGCTCTCGATGAACGAGGTCTCGCCCGAGAACTTGTTGCGGTCGCCGCCCTGGCGACGGCGCCAGACCAGGAAGCCGCCCAGCAGCACGACAAGGCCGGCAATGAGTCCTGGGACAAGGTACGGCGGTTCGAACCAGCCGGCCATGAAACTGTCGTCGGCTGGCGGCGGCGCGACCGGCGGGACGACCGGGCGCGGCGCGGAGGCGCGCATCGGCGCCGACGGCACGACGAGCGGCGCGGGCGCGCTGGCCGTGAGGGCCGGAGCGGACGCGATCACCGGGGCCGTCACGGCCGGCGCCGAGGCGATGACCGGCGGCTTGACGACCGGCGACGGCGTCGACGGGATGACCGCGGGCGCGGCAGCGGCGACCACCACCGGCTTGGGCGCGGGCACCGGAGCCGGCGGGGGCGGCGGCGGAACCGGAGCCGGCTTCGGCGCGACGACCGGCGCGGGCGGCGTGTGCACCGCGATGGCGGGCAGCGCCGGCGCGGGTGCGGGCGTCTTGGCGGCCGGCACGGCGGGCGCCGGCGGGGTCTTGGCGTCGGCCAGCTTCTTCAGCTCGGCGACGTTGCGGCTCAGTTCGGCGACGCGCGCGGCCTCGGCCTTGCGCAGCGTTTCCTTGGAGTCCTTCGCCTCCGACGGCGCGCCCGGCTTGGCGGCACCGCGCGACAGCGTCAGCTTGTCGGACGGCGGCGGCGCGGACGCCGTCTTCTGGTCGTTGATCTTGGCCTCGACCTTGCCCGACGCGGCGCGCTTGCCTTCGTCGGTGTGCACCGTGGTGACGCCGGCGGCCAGACGGTTGCGGTAGGCGGCGAAGTCGGCGCTCTGCGCCTGGATGATCTGGTGCGCTTCCGGGGTCGACAGCTGCTTGGCGGTGTCGGCGCTCGGGACGGTCAACGTGACGCCGGACTTCAGCCGGTTCATGTTGTCGTCGATGAAGGCCTGAGGGTTGTTGCGGTACAGCGAGACCAGCATCTGGTCGAGCGACACGCCGCTCGGCTTGTTGCCGGCCGCGAGCGACGTGAGCGTGTCGCCCGGGCTGACCTTGACGGTGGACTCGCCGCCGGTGCTGGAAACCGGCGCCGGGGTCGGGCTCTCGGCGCGCTCGACCGGTGCCGGCGCGGGCTTGGGAGCCGGCGTGGGCCGGGGCTTGGGCGCGGGCGTGCGGGCCACCGGCGCGGGCGCAGGAGCCGGCACCGGTGCGGCCAGCGGAGCCGGCGGCGGCGCGAGCGCCACCTGCGGGGCCGGCGCGGGCGCGGGTGCGGGCGCGCGCGCGACCGGCGGCGGCGACGCGAACACCGGCGCGGTGGCCGTCGTGCCCGGCTGGGCGGCCGTGTTGCGGCCCGGCGGGTCGATCAGCAGCGTGTAGGAACGGGTGAGTCGGCCGGTGGCCCACTGGAAGTCGACGATGACGTCGATGAACGGTTCCTGGACGACCTTGTCGCTGGAGAGCACCAGCACCGGACGGCCGTCGGCGCGCCGCTGCAGCGTGATGGTTGCGCCCGCCAGCACCGCGTTGTATTCGACGCCGGAAGCCTTGAACGCATCGGGCGACGCGAGCTTCACGTTCAGCGAGGAGGCTTCTTCAGCGCTCAGGCTCGTCACTTCGATTTCAGCGCGCAGGGCCTCGCCCAGAACGGATTGCACGTTCACGCGCCCCAGTCCCAGTGCCGAGGCACCGGTCGACAGGAGGATCAAGGCCGCAGCGGCCATGACGTTCAGCGCGCGACCAGTGGTGACCAACGAGCGATTCTTCAATTTGTATCCCGAATGCGAATTGGCGATCTCTGCAAGATCGCCTTGAATGACAGGTCTCTCGACGAGTTCTTCGGTAACCGGCGCGACCGCTAAAGGCTTGCGTCCCACATGGAAAAGACCATAGCACCAGCCAGATACGCCGACAAGCTCATCCATTGAGCGCCCACCGGCGGAACTGTCAGCCGTTTTGGCCTGAACCTCGTCCGAATATTCTCGCACCACGGCGCCGGGTTTAACCAGCGCAGGCGCGCATTTTGCCTGCGTTCGCGCCCGCCGTAAGCGGAGAGTTAACCCCGAAATACTCGAATAAGCCACGGGCGAGCCTATTTCCTGCCGGGCCGGCGCCCCGCAGTGGTAACAAGATATTTCGTCTGTAGGGTTTGGCGTGCACGCAACGATCTCCCGACATTGCGTGCCCGAAAACGCCTCGCCGCGCGGATTACTTGTCGAGAAGAATCCGCAGCATGCGGCGCAGCGGTTCGGCCGCTCCCCACAGCAATTGGTCGCCGATGGTGAATGCGCCGAGATATTCCGGACCCATCGCGAGTTTGCGCAGGCGGCCGACGGGAATCGACATCGTGCCGGTGACCGACACCGGCGTCAGGTCGCGCAGCGTGGCTTCGCGATTATTCGGAACCACCTTCACCCACGCGTTGTCGGCCGCGATCATCGCCTCGATGTCGGCCAGCGGCACGTCCTTGTTCAACTTGAAAGTGAGGGCCTGGCTGTGGCAGCGCATCGCGCCGACACGCACGCAGAAACCATCGACGGGAACCGCCGGCGAGCCGAAACCCTCGCCCTGGCCGAGAATCTTGTTGGTCTCGGCCATGCCCTTCCATTCTTCCTTGGACATGCCGTTGCCCAGGTCCCTGTCGATCCAGGGAATCAGCGAGCCGCCCAGCGGAACGCCGAAATTCTTCGTCTCTTCGGCCGACAGCGCACGCTGCGCCTCGGCGACCCGGCGATCGATTTCCAGGATGGCGCTCTTCGGATCGTCCAGCAGCGAACGAACCGACGCGTTGAGCGTGCCGTACTGCGTCAGCAGCTCCCGCATGTGCTGCGCGCCGCCGCCGGACGCGGCCTGGTAGGTCTGCGTGCTCATCCACTCGACCAGGCCCGCCTTGTAAAGCGCGCCCACGCCCATCAGCATGCAGCTGACGGTGCAGTTGCCGCCGATCCAGTTGCGACCGCCCTTGGCGAGCGCGCTCTTGATCACCGGCATGTTGACCGGGTCGAGCACGATGACGGCGTCGTCCTTCATGCGCAGCGTGGACGCGGCGTCGATCCAGTGGCCGTTCCAGCCCGCGGCGCGCAGCTTGGGGAACACCTCGGTGGTGTAGTCGCCGCCCTGGCAGGTGATGACGATGTCGCAGCGCTTGAGCGCATCGATGTCGAACGCGTCCTTCAACGTCGTCTCGTTCTTCGCCTGCACCGGGGCCTGGCCGCCTGCCGCGCTGGTCGAGAAGAACACCGGTTCGATCAGCGCGAAGTCGCCTTCGGCCTGCATCCGGTCCATCAGCACCGAGCCGACCATGCCGCGCCAGCCTACGAGTCCTACCAATGCCATGTCGTTCGCCTTGTCGCGTGCCCTGCACGCCTTGAACTTGTCGATCATGATTCCCGAAGGAACCGCCGCTTGTCCTGCTTCCCGCCCTGCGACTCGTGTCGCCTGGGTTTTTCTCTTGGAGGAAGCAGGGGCGAAGCGAGTCGGAGCGTCAGCTCGTGGTTTTGGTGATCGTGGTCGTCGTCGTCGCGCGAATCGCGGCGACGACGGCGTCGCCCATCTCGCGCGTGCCCACCGTGCGCATGCCTGCGGACGCGATGTCCGTGGTGCGCAGCCCGGATTCCAGCACCGAACTCACCGCGGACTCGATACGGTCGGCGGCGTCGGCTTGCTGGAGCGTGTAGCGGAGCATCATGGCGGCTGAAAGTATTGTAGCCAGAGGATTGGCAATCCCCCTGCCCGCGATGTCCGGGGCGCTGCCATGGCTGGGCTCGTACAGGCCCTTGTTGTTCGCGTCCAACGAGGCCGACGGCAGCATGCCGATCGAGCCGGTGAGCATCGCGGCCTCGTCCGACAGGATGTCGCCGAACATGTTGCCGGTGACGACGACGTCGAGCTTCTTCGGCGCCTTCACCAACTGCATCGCGGCGTTGTCGACGTACATGTGATCCAACTCGATGTCGGGATACTGCGCGTGCACCTCGGTGACGACGTCGCGCCAGAACTGGAAGGTCTCCAGCACGTTGGCCTTGTCGACGCTCGTCACGCGCTTGCCGCGCTTGCGTGCCGCCTGGAACGCGACATGCGCGATGCGCTCGATCTCCGGGCGGCTGTAGCGCATCGTGTCGAAGGCCTCGTCGGCGCCCGGGAAGTGGCCGTCGACCGCGGTGCGGCGGCCGCGCGGCTGGCCAAAGTAGATATCGCCGGTGAGCTCGCGGATGATCAGGATGTCCAGCCCCGACACCAGCTCCGGCTTCAGGCTGGACGCGTGCGTCAGCTGCGGATGGCAGATCGCCGGGCGCAGGTTGGCGAACAGCTGCAGGCTCTTGCGCAGCCCGAGGATCGCCTGCTCCGGACGCAGGTGGCGCTCGAGCTTGTCGTACTTCCAGTCGCCGACGGCGCCGAACAGCACGGCGTCGGCCGCCTTCGCGAGCGCCAGCGTGGCGTCGGGCAGCGGATGGCCGTGGTTCGCGTAGGCGGTGCCGCCGACGTCGGCCGACTCCATCTCGAACGGCAGCTCCAGCGCGTGGAGCACCTTGATGGCCTCGTCGATGATCTCGGGGCCGATGCCGTCGCCCGGCAGGATTGCGATCTTCATGTCAGTGCTTCTTCTCGGATTCGGAAGGGGCGCGCTCGTCGTCGACAACCGACGGCGCGAACGGGGAAGTGTCGGCGAGCCAGTGCGACAACGCATGCTCGCAGGTCTTCATCACGACGTAGGCCAGCATCGCGACGTAGCCGTTGGCGATCAGTTCGGCCAGCTGCCGCGCGCCGCCGTCGGCAAGCGCCATCACGCCGTTGTCGATGATGAGCTCGGCGTTCGCGCGCAGCAGGTGCAGCAGGTTCAGCGTCACCATGCCGAAGCAGAAGAACGCCAGGCCCATGACGACGAACGTCAGCCACGGGCGCGTCAGCACGACGCGCTGGAAATGGCGTCGCAGCTGCAGCGCGCGCGGCACGGCCATCGCGCCTCAGCCGACCAGCCGGTTGGCCAGCCAGGGCATCTTCGCGAGGCGCTCGGCCTCGAAGCTGCGGATCTTGTCGGCGTGGCGCAGCGTCAGGCCGATGTCGTCGAAGCCGTTGACGAGGCAGTACTTGCGGAACGGCTGGACGTCGAACGGGATCTCCGCGCCGTCCGGCTTGGCGACGACCTGGCGCGGCAGGTCGATCGTCAGCCGATAGCCGGGGAACGCGGCGACCTCGTCGAACAGCTGCGAGATCACCGACTCCGGCAGCACGATCGGCAGCAGGCCGCTCTTGAAGCAGTTGGTGAAGAAGATGTCGGCGAAGCTCGGCGCGAGGACCGCGCGGAAGCCGTACTGGTCGAGTGCCCACGGCGCGTGCTCGCGGCTCGAACCGCAGCCGAAGTTGCGGCGCGCGAGCAGCACGGACGCGCCCGCGTAGCGCGGCTGGTTCAGCACGAAGTCCGGGTTCGGTTTGCGCGACGCCGGATCCTGCCCCGGCTCGCCCGGATCCAGATAGCGCCATTCGTCGAACAGGTTCGGGCCGAAGCCGGTGCGCTGGATCGACTTCAGGAACTGCTTGGGGATGATCGCGTCGGTGTCGACGTTCTCGCGATTCATCGGGGCGACGACGCCCGTGTGCAACGTGAAGGCTTGCATGATCGGATCGTCCTTTAGATGAAACGTCGCGCGTCGACGAAATGTCCGTGCAGTGCCGCCGCGGCCGCCATCGCCGGGCTCACCAGATGCGTGCGGCCGCCGGCGCCCTGCCGGCCTTCGAAGTTGCGGTTGCTGGTGGACGCGCAGCGCTCGCCCGGCTCGAGCCGGTCGGCGTTCATCGCCAGGCACATCGAGCAACCCGGCTCACGCCATTCGAAGCCGGCGGCGCGGAAGATCTCGTCGAGACCCTCGCGCTCGGCCTGCTCCTTGACCAGCCCCGAGCCCGGCACCACCAGCGCGAGCCGCACGTTGCTGGCGATGCGGCCGCCGACCTTGCGCACCACCGCGGCCGCGTCGCGCAGGTCCTCGATGCGGCTGTTGGTGCACGAGCCGATGAAGACCTTGTCGATGCGGATGTCGGCGATGGCCTTGTTCGGCTCCAGCGCCATGTAGGTCAGCGCGCGTTCCATCGCGCCGCGCTTGACCTCGTCCTTCTCGCGCTCGGGGTCGGGCACGCGGTCCTCGATCGACAGCACCATCTCGGGCGAGGTGCCCCAGGTAACCTGCGGGCGGATCGTCGCGGCGTCGATGTCGACGACGCGGTCGAAGTGCGCGCCGGCGTCCGAGTGCAGGTGGCGCCATTGCGCGACGGCCTGCTCCCATTCGACGCCGGCCGGCGAGAACGGGCGCCCCTTGACGTACGCGAGCGTCGTGTCGTCCACCGCCACCAGGCCGGCGCGCGCGCCCGCCTCGATGGCCATGTTGCACACCGTCATGCGGCCCTCCATCGACAGCGCGCGGATCGCCGAGCCGCCGAACTCGATCGTGTAGCCGGTACCCCCTGCCGTACCGATCCTGCCGATGACGGCCAGCACGATGTCCTTGGCGCTGCAGCCGCGCGGCAGCGTGCCTTCGACGCGCACCAGCAGGTTCTTCGCCTTCTTGGCGAGCAGCGTCTGCGTGGCGAGCACGTGCTCCACCTCGCTGGTGCCGATGCCGTGCGCCAGCGCGCCGAACGCGCCGTGCGTCGACGTGTGGCTGTCGCCGCAGACCACCGTCATGCCGGGCAGCGTGGCGCCCTGCTCCGGCCCGATCACGTGCACGATGCCCTGGCGCTTGTCGTTCATCTTGAACTGCGTCACGCCCAGGCGGTCGCAGTTCGCGTCGAGCGTGTCCACCTGCAGCTTGGAGGTCGGATCCGTGATGCCGCCGCGGCGGTCGGTGGTGGGCACGTTGTGGTCGCTCACCGCGAGGTTGGCCGACAGCCGCCAGACCTTGCGCTCGGCGATGTCGAGGCCCTCGAAGGCCTGCGGGCTCGTCACCTCGTGCAGCAGATGGCGGTCGATATAGAGCAGCGAGGTGCCGTCGTCCTCGGTGTGCAGGACGTGGTCGTCCCAAAGTTTGTCGTAGAGGGTACGGGCTGTCATGGCAGAGCCTTTCAGATGGCGGACGCCTCGCGCGCGCGTGACGCGGCGGGCGCGGGCGCGGCGAGGGCAACAGGCGGCGGACACAGCGCGTCGACGAAGCGCTGCACGGCGGCCGGCAGCGAATCGCTCGCGCGGGTGGCGAGTAGATAGTCGCGGCGGGCCCAAGGTTCCTCGAGGACCAGCACCTTGATGTCGAACAGCTTGGCAAAACGCGTCGCGGTGTCGGACGGCAGCACGGCCACGCCGAGACCCGCCGCGACGAGCTGGCAGATCGCGTCGAACCCGCGCACCTGCAGGCGCGCGTTGAGCGTGCGTCCGCGCTCGAGGGCGGACTTCAGCATCAGCTCGTGCGCGGACGCGCCGACGTGCAGGCCGACGATGTCGAAGTCCAGCAAGGCATCGAACGGCACCGCGTCGCGACGCGCGAGGATGTGCTCGCTCGGCACGATCGCGGCCAGCGTGCCGCTGCTGTAGTGGCGCGCGGCCAGGCGCACGTCGGTGCTGGGGCCGACGAAGATGCCGACGTCCGCGCGCCCTTCGGCCACGGCCTGCATCACGTCGGCGCTGGTCTGGTCCTCGAGGCTCACGCGGATGCCCGGGTGGGCGCGCGCGAACGCGGCGAGATCGGCGGGCAGGCATTCGGAGATGGCGCCGGCGTTGGCGACGACGCGCAGGTGGCCCTTGATGCCGCGCGAGAACTCGACGACCTCGCTCTCGAGCGCATGCAGCGACGCGTTGAGCGTGCGGATGTGACGGACCAGCGCGCGCCCGGCCTCGGTGAGGTCGACGCCGCGCGCACGGCGATCGAACAGGCCGACACCCAGTCGCGCCTCGAGATCGGACAGCCGCTTGCTGGCCGCGGCGAGCGCGAGGTGCTCGCGTTCGGCGCCGCGCGTGATGCTGCGCGTCTCGGCGATGGCAAGGACGAGGTTGAGAGTGACGAGATCGAAGCGCATGGAACCGGTCTTTGGCTGACTTGGGAGGACTGCAAAGGAGTCAGCTGTGACTGACGCGGCTCAGCCCGACGCTCTGGCCTCACACCGGTAAACGTGGGCCCTAGCTCGGTCCGGAAGCGCCGGATGGGTGTTCCGTGTCGCCGAGCCGCTGCCGCAATGATGCGCGAAGGGTCGGCGAAGCGCGCACGGACGTGATGAATTCATCCTTCTTCGCAAACGAAGACTGATGGTACTGCGTTCTTTGGCGTCGTGTCGAGGTTATTGGTGGGCGAGGTCATTGGTCGGAATTGACGACTCCCCGATTGCGCCGCAGGCAAGCGCACGGCGGGCAAGCACGAAGCAAGCAAAGACGAAAAAAAGCCCCGCTACAAAGGCGAGGCTTGCAAGGAGCGAAGTAGCGCCAAACAGGCGCACAGGCTCAGGTTCGATCAGGCGTTCGCGCGGTGGCCGACGATGGTCACGTGCTGGAGAGCGACATGCGTCTGGCCGTAGGGCGCCATGGCCAGAGCATCCGCCGCTGCGTACTGCTTGGTCGCGATGCCGTTCATGCCGGCGACGACGGCCAGGGTCATGAGGGCGGAGAGGGCGATGGCGACGGCTTGGGCGGTGGTCTTGGTCATGGTGGGCTCCTGGTGTCCGGTGGGTGGGTTCGGATGCGTTTCGTGATCCGATGTGTGAACTATCGAACCCCGCGAACGCGCCGCAAACCGGCTTGCGACGAGTCTCCAGGAAGCCGGCACGAACTGCCGATTTCGCCGATGAACCGTCAGCGGATCCGCTCGCCCCACGCCAACGACGGCCCCGGAAACGACAAAGCCCGCCGAAGCGGGCCTTAGCTAGCGGGGAGCGAGAAGGCTCAGACGGCCTTGGCGGCGCGCAGCTTGAGCGAGAACTCGCGCAGCGCCTCGATGCCGGATTCCTCGGCCTGCTTGCACCAGGCCTGCAGGTCGGCGACGGCCTGCTCGGCCGACACGTTCGTGCGCGTCCACAGCGCGCGCAGTTCCTCGCGCATCGCGACCAGCTTGCCGAGCTTCTCGGACGTGGCGGCGGCGTCGGCGACCTGGGCTTGCAGGTGGCCCGGGATCTTCTCGACGTCGCGGTGCAGCCAGCGGCGGGCGACGCGCAGGTTGGCCACGTGGGCGGCGTGCTCGGCGCCCTTGTCCTTCAGCGAGGCCAGTTCGGCGGCGCAGGCGCGGCGCATTTCGCGCGCGTACTTGGCCATCACTTCGTAGCGGTTGGCGATGATGGCTTCCAGCGTCTCGTTGTCGGCCACGGCGCGCACGTCGCCGGTCTTCATCTGCGGCGCGACCTTGCGCACCTTGGCCCAGCCGATCATCTCCATCGCGCGGATGTAGCCCCAGGCGATGTCGAATTCGAAGGGCTTGACCGACAGCTTGGCCGAGGTCGGGTACGTGTGGTGGTTGTTGTGCAGTTCTTCGCCGCCGATGATGATGCCCCACGGCATGATGTTGCGCGACGCGTCGACGGCTTCGAAGTTGCGGTAGCCCCAGTAGTGGCCGATGCCGTTGATGATGCCGGCGGCGGTGATCGGGATCCACAGCATCTGGACAGCCCAGATCGTGGCGCCGGCGGCACCGAACAGCAGCAGGTCGATGATCATCATCAGCGCGACGCCTTGCCACTGGAAGCGGCTGTACAGGTTGCGCTCGATCCAGTCGTCCGGCGTGCCGTGGCCGAACTTCGAGATCGTTTCCTTGTTCTTGGACTCGGCGCGGTACATCTCGGCGCCCGTCAGCAGCACGGCCTTGATGCCGCGCGTGACCGGGCTGTGCGGGTCGTCGACCGTCTCGCACTTGGCGTGATGCTTGCGGTGGATGGCGGCCCATTCCTTGGTGACCATCCCGGTGGTCAGCCACAGCCAGAAGCGGAAGAAGTGCGACGGGATCGGGCCCAGGTCCAGCGCGCGGTGCGCCTGGCAACGGTGCAGGAAGATGGTGACTGCCGCGATCGTGATGTGCGTGAGCACCAGCGTGACGATGACCATCTGCCACCACGTGGCGTGCAGCAGCCCGTTGGCGAAGAAGTCCACGAACACGTTCACAAAAGTCTGAATCGCTTCCATTGCCTACCTGTAAATGCCCGAAAAGACGGGCGAGTGAGGAATTGTAGGGGCCCGCGACCAGTCAGGGGCACCAAAATGCGCCACTTACCGGGTTCATTCCGGCCTTGCGCGCCTTCCTGAGAGGATTCCCGACACCAAAAGTTCTGCTCGACGGCGCTGCCGCGTGCAGATTTTTCGAATTGTCGAGTGTAATAGTCGGACTTTTCCCTCAGACCTTCTGCCAGGCCGCGGCGAAGAAGCCGTCCATGCCGTGGGCGTGCGGCCAGCTGCGCATGTAGCCATTCGCGTTCAGCTCCTCGGCGCGCTCGACGCCCGCGGCCTTCAGCAACTCGCCGGCGTCCAGCAGCTGGAACTCCGGGTGCGCGGCCGAGAAGGCCTCGGCGATCGCCTCGTCCTCGCGGCGCAGCGGGCTGCACGTCGCATAGACCAGGCGGCCGCCCGGCTTGAGCAGGCGGCAGGCGCTCTCGAGGATCTTGGCCTGCAGCTCGCACAACTCGTCGATGGCCTTGGCCGACAGGCGCCACTTCAGGTCGGGATTGCGGCGCAGCGTGCCCAGGCCCGAGCACGGCGCATCGACCAGCACGCGGTCGATCTTGCCCGACAGGCGCTTGACGCGGTCGTCGCGCTCGTTCGTGAGCTGCGCCGGGTGCACGTTGGACAGGCCGCTGCGCGCCAGGCGCGGCTTGAGCTTGTCGAGGCGGTGGCCGTTGACGTCGAACGCGTACAGCCGGCCGGTGGAGCGCATCGCCGCGCCGAGCGCCAGCGTCTTGCCGCCGGCGCCGGCGCAGAAGTCGACCACCATCTCGCCGCGCTTGGGCGAGACCATCGCCGCCAGCAGTTGGCTGCCCTCGTCCTGCACCTCGACGTCGCCGCGCAGGAAGACGTCGGTCTTCTGCAGCGCCGGCTTGCCGTCGACACGCAGGCCCCACGGCGAATACGGCGTGGCGAAGGACTCGATGCCGGCCTCGTGCAACTGGGCCTGGGCCTTGTCGCGGTTGGTCTTGAGCATGTTGACGCGCAGGTCCAGCGGCGCGCTGTTCGACATCGACGCCACGAAGTTCCAGAAACCCTCGTCGTCGAGATCGTTCTTCAGCGCGCCGGCCAGCCAGTCGGGCAGGTTGTGGCGCAGCTTCTCGGAGAACGAGTTGCGGTCGATCGAGCGCACGCCGTTGAGCCACTGCTGCTCGTGCTGGCCCATGCCGCCGCGGATCAGGGTCTCGTTGCCCTGCCAGGCGAGGATGGCGAGACGGCGCTCGAGCGCGCCGCTGCCGCTCTGGGCCAGGTGCGTGAAGAGCAGGCGCTGGCGCAGCACGGCATAGGCCGTCTCGGCCAGCGCATGGCGCTCGCGCGGGCCCAGCTCGCGGTTCTTGCGAAAGAAGTTCGAGACGACGACGTCCGCCGGCATGTCGAGCTTGCCGACCTCGCGCAGCAGTTCGGTGGCGATGTCGAGGAGGGCGTTCGGATGCATGGCAGAGGTCTTTCGCGGTTATCGCTGAAATGAAACCCGAACGGCGCCGGATGCGCCGCAGGAGCGGGGAGAAATCTTGCGTGCGCGGACGCTCGGGCGCCCGCGCGGGAAAAAAGTCAGGCGAGCCAGCCTTGCGGCTCGTGGCCGCGGTGCGTCACCCGGCCGTCCTTCAGTTCCAGTTCGCCCTTGACGAACCAGCCGACCGCGCGCGGGTAGAGCTCGTGCTCGGCCGCGAGGACGCGTGCCGCGAGCGTCGCCTCGTCGTCGCCGGCCAGCACCGGCACCACGGCCTGCGCCACGATCGGCCCGTGATCCAGCTCCGCGCTGACGAAGTGCACCGTCGCGCCGGCCACCTTGCAGCCCGCCTCGATCGCCCGGCGGTGCGTGTTCAGCCCGGTGAACGACGGCAGCAGCGACGGGTGGATGTTGAGCATGCGGCCTTCGTAGCGCGCCACGAAGCCAGGCGTCAGGATGCGCATGAAACCGGCCAGCACGACCAGGTCGGGCACGTGGCGGTCGATGAGGTCGGCCAGCGCCGCGTCGAAGGCCGGTCGGTCGGCGAAGGCCTTGTGGTCCAGCGCCTCGGTGGCGATCCCGTTCGCCCGGGCCGACTGCAGGCCGCGGGCCTCGGCGCGGTTGCTGATCACCGCAACCACACGGCCGGGCCAGTCCTGCGCCTCGGACGCGCGCACGATCGCGTCAAGGTTCGAGCCCTGACCCGAGATCAGGACCACTATTCTTTTCATAGGGCAGCCATTGTAAGGGAGAACCCGGCATTTGGCCCCCCGGGAGATTGGCTGCGCTCACTACAATCCCGGCTCCGCAGCGCCCCGAGCGCCGCTTTCGAGAGAGTCCCATGCGAGCCCGCGTCCTGTCCGGCATGCGCCCCACCGGCGCCCTGCACCTCGGCCACTACCACGGCGCCCTGAAGAACTGGGTGCGCCTGCAGCACGAGTACGACAGCTTCTTCTTCGTGGCCGACTGGCACGCGCTCACCACGCACTACGAGGATCGCGAGGTCATCGAGCGCAACGTCTACGACATGGTGATCGACTGGATCGCCGCCGGCCTCGATCCCGACCTCTGCACGATCTTCATCCAGAGCCGCCTGCCCGAGCACGCCGAGTTGTTCACGCTGCTGGCGATGGGCACGCCGCTGGGCTGGCTCGAGCGCGTGCCGACCTACAAGGATCAGATCGAGCACCTCGGCGACCGCGACCTCGCCACCTACGGCTTCCTCGGCTACCCGCTGCTGCAGGCGGCCGACATCCTGATCTACAAGGCCGCCTACGTGCCGGTCGGCGAGGACCAGGATTCCCACGTCGAGCTGACGCGCGAGGTCGCGCGGCGCTTCAACCACCTCTACGGCCGCTCGCCGCGCTTCGAGGCCGCCGTCGCCGCCGCGCTCGCCAAGCTGCCGCCGGAGCAACAGGAGCTGCTGGAACGCCAGCGCCGCGAGTTCGGCCAGGACGGCGACGCCGCCGCGCTCGGCAACGGCGAGGCGCTGATCCGCCAGGCGCTCGCTGGCCGCCACGGCTTCACTGCCGAGGACGGCGAGCTGCTGCTGGGCCACCTCAAGGGCACCGGCCGCACCGTGCTGCACGAGCCGCATGCGCTGCACACGGAGGTCACGCGCCTGCCGGGCCTCGACGGCCGCAAGATGAGCAAGAGCTACGGCAACGCCATCGAGATGCGCGAGGAGCCCGCGCAGGTCGAGGCCAAGATCCGCAAGATGCCCACCGACCCGCAACGCGTGCGACGCACCGACGCGGGCGACCCGGCGCGCTGCCCGGTCTGGCAGTTCCACAAGGTCTATTCCGACGACGCCACCCGGCAGTGGGCCAGCACCGGCTGCACGACCGCCGGCATCGGCTGCCTCGACTGCAAGCAGCCCGTCATCGACGCCATCCTGCGCGAGCAGCAGCCGTGGCGCGAGCGCGCCGAGCAGTACCTGACGAACCCGAAGCACGTGCACTGGATCGTCGAGATGGGCACCGAGCGCGCGCGCACCGTCGCGCGCCAGACGATGAAGGACGTCCGCGACGTCATGGGTCTCTCCTACTGATGAGCGATCCGAACGCCAACCCGTACGCCATGGCCGGCATCCACATCACTGACATCGAGAGCGCGATCAACTGGTGGCGCGCCCAATTTCCGTCGCGCGACGGGATCACCGCCTGTCCGGAGGTGCTGGCGCTGGCCGAGGTCTACGCCTTGATGGTCTATTACCGCGAGCACGAGGCCGACGAGTTCACGCTGCCCAAGGTCGCACGCGAGGCCTGGCTGGAGTGGTACGCCTCGACGCCGGACGCCCCGTGCATCGCGATCTGCTCGACCTCGCAGGGCGACGCGCTGTGCAAGGGCTGCGGCCGCACTTTCGAGGAGGTGCAGCACTGGACGTCGATGACGCCGGGCCAGAAGCGGGTGGTCTGGCGCCGCATCACGCTGGAAGCCAAGGCCTGGCGCTTCAACAAGTACGCGGAGCGCGCCGGCCGGGCCACCGGCGAGGATCATCCCGATCCCGCGCGGCTGGAGGCCGGCGCCGACTGAGCGCGCGTCGCGACCGCCCGGCTCGGCCACTTACCGGGTGGGGTACCCACTGCGCGACGGGCGCCATCGAGAATTCCCCACGGCAAATCGGGCATTTCGACAACGCGGACGGTCATGTTTCGCGTCCAGCGTCCGAAGACACGGCTGGTGACCGGAGCACTCCTGCGCAACCGGCCGCCTCAACCAGGCGCCCACTGTGTCCGACGTCAACCCGCATTACCTCGACCACGTCGTCAAGCTGTCGGAGACCTCCGATATCGAGGCGAGCGAGGACATCGTGTCGGGCACGGGCACGAAGCTGCTCGCCAAGGGCGCGAAGATCGACGCCCACGCGCGTGAGCGCCTGCTCGAGTTCCGCCTGGCCAAGCCGCTCGAGAACATGATGCGCGTGGTCGGCGGCACCGACCCGACCACGTTCCATCCGATCGCCGAGCAGCTGCTGGCGCGCCACGCGCTGCTGCGCGGCATCTGCGCGTCGGTGCCCGGCTTCGACCCGATCGCGATCCTCAAGGCGCTGGAGCTGTCCGACAACGTCCAGTCGCTGCTGAGCGTCTACGCCGGCCAGGCCACCAGCAAGCTCGAGCATTGCGTGGGCGTCGCGGTCATCACGTCCGCGCTCGGCGGCAGCCTGCACGCCAACCCGGCCGACACCGCCGCGCTGGCGATCGCCGCGCTGACCCACGACGTCGGCGAGCTCTACATCGACCCGGCCTTTCTCAGCCGCGGCGTCAAGCTGGCGCCGCAGCAGTGGAAGCACGTCGCCACGCATCCGATCGTCGGCTCGCACGTGCTGGGCGCGATGCCCGGCGCCGGGCCGCGCATCGCCAGCGTTGTGATGGCGCACCACGAACGGCTCGACGGCTTCGGCTATCCGCAGGGCACGCTTGCCACCAGCCTGTCGATGGCCGGCCAGATGCTGGCGGTGGCCGAGATGCTGATGGGTCTGATGGAATCGGGCTCGCACCACGCCCAGCGCGCCGCGGTGGCGATGCGGCTGGTGCCCGGCGAGTTCCACCGCCGCTTCATCGACCGCGTGATGCAGGGCGCGCGCGCCGACGCCGGCGACACGGATCCCGACCCCAAGGCGCTCGACCTCCATGCGCTGGAGACCCGCGTCAGCGGCCTGGCCGCCACGATCTCCCACGTGCGCCGCCACCACCTCGAGCTGGAGCTGCAGATGCCCAAGTTCGGCGCGCCGCTGCGCGCGCTGGTCGCGCACGCGTTCACGCGCTGGGATCGCATCGGCATCGCGTTCTCCAGCACCGGCCTCGACCTCGTGGCCGACGAGCGCTTGCACGACGTGCTGTCCGCAATGAGCGCGCCCGAGTTGAACGAAGTCGGCATCGTGCTGCGCGAGCTCGAGTGGCGCATCAGCGAGCTCGAACGCGCGCTGCAGATCCGCAGCGAGCTGTTCAGCCCGGGCGACGCGCAACGCGTGCAGGCGCTGATCGACGAGGCGCGCCAGCCGATGCTGCTGGCGAGCATGGCCGCCGCGGCGGCGTGACGCGCAGGTTCGCGCGCCCGCGGTCACGGTGTCAGGTCTTGCACTGCAACGCATCCATCGGTGTCAGGTCTTGCAGTGCAACGTGCTTGGTTCGTTGCAGTGCAAGACCTGACACCGTTGCACTGCAAGACCTGACACCGAGGCCCGCGCCCGCGCGTCACGCGCGCGCGGCCGCCGGCAGGTTGATCACGAAGCAGCCGCCGCCCTCGGGCGGACGAACGCAGCGGATGCGGCCGTGGTGGCGCTCGACGATCTGGCGCACCAGCGCGAGGCCTAGCCCGACGCCGCCGGCGCGCTCGGCGTGGCCCGGCAGCCGGAAGAACGGCTCGAAGATGCGCTCGCGGTAGGCCTCGGGCACGCCGGGGCCGTTGTCGGTGACGCGGATCTCGACGCCGGCCGCGGCCTTGTCCTCGAGATCGACGCGGATCTCGCCGCCGCCGTAGCGGCGCGCGTTCTCCAGCAGGTTGCGCAGCGCGCGGCGCAGCAGGCGCTCCTCGCCGCGCACGCTGGCGACGGCGCCGTCGACGCTGGCATCGACGCGCGCGCCCTCCTCCACGGCCAGCGCGAGCAGGTCGACGCTCTCGAGATGATCGGGCTCCGGGGCGGCCTCGAGGCGGCTCGCCAGCAGCACCTCGTCGACCAGGCCGTCGAGCTCGGCGATGTCGGTGTTGATCTCCGAGCGCAGGTGGTCGCGCTCCGCCGGCGCCGCGTCGGGCAGCATGGCCGTCGCCATCTTCAGGCGCGCCAGCGGCGAGCGCAGCTCATGGCTGGCGTTAGCGAGCAGGCTCTTGTGCGAGCGCACCAGCGCCTCGACGCGCTCGGCGGCGAGGTTGAAGCTGGTGGCCAGCGTCGCGACCTCGTCGCGGCCTTCCACCGGCACGCGGCGATCGAGCGCGCCCTGGCCGAAGGCCTCGACGCCGCGCTTGAGCGTCTCGAGCCGGCGCGTCAGCCGGCGCACGAACGGGTAGGCGCCCACCGCGATGGCCAGGAACAGCACGACGACCAGCGCCAGCAGGCTCAGGCCCGGCGACACGACGCGCGGCAGCACGCCGGCGAACCAGAACGGCGGCGGCCCGCGGCCTTCGCCGACCTGCGGATGGCCGAAGCTGCCGATGTCCTCGTCCGGCGGCACCGACGGGTCGGAGTTGGGCGGCGGCTTGAGCATGTTGGGCCGCATCACGTACAGCGAGCGGCCGTCGTCGAGCTTGATCTGGTAGATCGCGACGTGCAGCAGCTGCTTGTCGCCCTCGCGCCGCACGAAGGAATCGGACGCGGCGATGCGGTGGCCCTGCTCGTCTTCCAGCGCCATCGGCACGCGCAGCCGCTGCGACCAGTCCTTCAGGGCCTCGGCCTGCACGTCCGGCGGCGCGGCGGCGGCGGGCAGCGAACGCTGGATCAGGTCGCCCCAGGCCGCGATGCGCTCGTTGATCACCGCCTGGTTGCGCACGCGCTCCTGGTCGAGGTGGCGCTGCACGAGCCATCCCGACGCGCCGGCGAAGAGCGCCAGCGTGACGATCACGGTGAGCCAGATGCGAAGGTAGAGCGAGCGCAAGTCGGACTTTCAGAAACGAAAACAGCGTCGGCATGGCCGACGCTGCGAGCAGACGCGGAGCGTGTGGACTTTTACGCGTCCTGCTTGCGAGCGAAAAGATAACCGGAACCGCGCACGGTCAGCACGCGCTTCGGGTTCTTGGCGTCTTCCTCGATCACGCTGCGGATGCGCGAGATGTGCACGTCGATCGAGCGGTCGAAGGCCTCCAGCGGATGGCCTTTCAGTGCATCCATGATCTGGTCGCGGCTCAGCACGCGGCCCGGGCTGCGCGCCAGCACCACCAGCAGGTCGAACTGGTGGCTGGTGAGATCGCAGCGCACGCCGTCGAGGCGGGCCTCGTGGGCGCCGAGGTCGATCTCGAGCTTGCCGAAGCGCAGCACTTCCTCGTTGACCGGCTCGGGGCTGGCGCGGCGCAGCAGCGCCTTGACACGCGCCAGCAGCTCGCGCGGCTCGAAGGGCTTGGGCAGGTAGTCGTCGGCGCCCAGCTCGAGGCCGACGATGCGGTCGGTGGGCTCGCCGCGCGCGGTGAGCATCATCAGCGGCAGGCGCCGCGTGGCCGGCTGGCCGCGCAGCTCGCGCGTGAAGTCGAGGCCGTCGCCGTCGGGCAGCATCAGGTCGAGCACGAGCGCGTCGTACGAGCCGGCGGCCAGGCGCATGCGGCCATCGGCCAGCGTGCCGGCGGTGTCGACGTCGAAGCCCTGCGTGCGCAGGTAGTCGCCGACCATGCGCGTCAGCCGCGCGTCGTCGTCGATCAGCAGAAGGTGCGGATTGGTCATGGAAGAGTGGGCGTTCCGCGAATGGGTGGCCGCAGGGCGGACACCCTGCGCGGACGGAGCGTAACCGATCGAGTCGAAGGATGTCATCTGGGTCAGTCGTTGACCACGGCGGGGGCCGCGTGCGGGTGGGAGAAATCGGCGAACGGGCGCGGCCCGTTGGCCAGCTGGCTGGCGATCGCCTGGCGTTGTTGCAGCGTCAGCACGAGGCCGACGTCGATCAGCGCCTGCGCGGCGCGGCGCGACTCGAGGTCGTGGCGCTGCTCGATGCGGCCGCGCACGGCCTCGACCGCCGCGGCGTCGAGCGTCGGCTGCGCGATCTGCGCGCGGTCGGTGCGCTCGGCGCGATGCTGTTCGCGCCGGTCGGCGTCGGCGGCATCGAAGATCTGGTGGGCCGGGTCGCGCTGCGTCGGCGAGGCCTGGGCCTCGTCGAGAAGGCGATCGAGCAGCGGGCCGCGCGGCACCGTCACGCCGGGCTCGCGCAGCGGGCCGTCGGTGGCCGACCAGGCGGCGAGCGCCACGCCGCTGGCGAGCGCGACGCCCAGCGCCGGCACGAAGGCGCGCACCGGCCGCGCCGACGGCGGGGCCTCGGGCACTGGCAAGGACGGGGCGGCAATACTCATTGCACGCGATCCTGCCCGGCCGCGGTCAACAGCGCTTGCTCGGCCGGTAAAGATCTGTGAATAGGCTGCATCGTTCCGGCGCGCGATCGTGTCCGGGCGTGCGTGAGATACCCTCGGGTCTTCCCACTCGACCATTCCCCTTCGCCGATGGCCTGGCACGCCCGCCTGAACCTCGATTACCGCGCCGAGCCCGCCACCGGCGGCACGCGTGCCGACTTCCGCCACGACGGCCCGCTGCGCGTGCTCAAGAGCCTGTTCCCGGAGGGCCCGCAGGTCTGCCACACGGTGATCGTGCATCCGCCGGGCGGCATCGTCGGCGGCGACACGCTCGACGTCGACCTGGCCGTCGGCGACGGCGCGCATGCGCTCGTCACGACCCCCGGCGCGACGCGCTTCTACCGCAGCGGCGGCGCGCGCGCGGCGCAGGCGATCCACGCCCGCGTGGCCGGCGGCGGCCGCCTCGAATGGCTGCCGCTCGAGACGCTGGTGCACTCCGGCGCGCACGCCGACAACCGCATGTGCTTCGAGCTCGCGCCGCGCGCCGAGATGTTCGGCTGGGACTGCGTCGCCCTCGGCCTGCCGGCCGCCGACGCGCCCTTCGTCGCCGGCGACTATCGCCACGACATCGCCGTCGGCCCGCGTTGGCTCGAGCGCGGGCGCACTTCCGCGACGGACATGGCGCTGCTGGACGGCCCCTGCGGCTGGGCCGGCCACCGCGCGCTCGGCACGCTGTGGTTCGCGGCCGGCACGCCGCTGGCCGACGATCGCCGCGAGCGGCTGCTCGATGCGGCGCGCGAGATCTTCGCGGCGCATGCGCTGGCGGCCACCGCGGGCGCGACCGCGCCGCAGCCCGACGTCGTCGCGCTGCGCGTGCTGGCGCCGCGCGTCGAGCCGGTGCACGAGTTGTTGACGCGGGTATGGCGGGCGTGGCGCGCGATCGCGTGGGAGCGCGAGGCGTGCGTGCCGCGCGTGTGGCGAACCTAGCATCTGGCCGCTATCCTTGCAGGACGTCGGCCGACGACGAGGGAGGCGCGAATGGAAGACGACATGCTCGCCGTGGAAAACGCAAGGCTCGAACTGGATCGCGAAAGGCTGGCGTTCGAGCGCAGAAAGCATGATCGCGAGCGCTGGTGGCTGGAGGAAGGCGTGATCAACCAGCGCCTGACCTGGCTGCTGACGGCCCAGGGCCTCCTGGCCGCCGGCTACGCCTGGATCGCGCAGTTGCCCGACTCGCCCGCGACGCGGCAACTCAAGCCGCTGGCGACGTACCTCCCGCTGTTCGGCATCGCGCTGTGCGCGGTCGTGCTGCTGGGCCTCGTCGCCGCGCATCGGGCGCAGGATCGCCTGATGGCCGACGATCCCGGCGGCGGCATCGGCAATTCCACGTTCATCCGTGGGGGCGGCCGGCTCGTGCCGATCCTGATCGCGTTGCTCTTCGCGCTCGGTTGGCTCTGCGTGTACCTCGCACACTAGGCGACGGCCGGCGCGACGGTGCCGGCGAAGGCCTAGACGGACATCAGGGTCCGCACGCCGTCCGACTCCATCGCCGACCCCGCGCCGCGCGCCACCACCACGCCGCGCTCCATCACGACATACGCATCCGCGAGTTCGGCCGCGAAGTCGTAGAACTGCTCCACCAGCACGATGGCCATGGTCTTGCGGTCGGCCAGCTTGCGGATCACGCGGCCGATGTCCTTGATGACCGATGGCTGGATGCCTTCGGTGGGCTCGTCGAGCAGCAGCAGTCGCGGGCCCGGCGCCAGCGCGCGCGCGATCGCGAGCTGCTGTTGCTGGCCGCCGGACAGGTCGCCGCCGCGGCGGTTCTTCATCTGCGCGAGCACCGGGAACAGCTCGAACATCTCCGCCGGCACGTCGCTGCTCGCGGGCATCGAGGCCAGGCCCATGCGCAGGTTGTCCATCACCGTCAGGCGGCCGAAGATCTCGCGGCCCTGCGGCACGTAGCCGACGCCCGAACGCACGCGTTCGTACGGCGCCTTGCCGGCCAGGTCCGTGTCGTCCAGCCGGATCGTGCCGGTGCGCGTCGGCACCACGCCCATCAGGCTCTTGAGCAGCGTCGTCTTGCCGACGCCGTTGCGGCCCAGCACGACCGTGACCTCGCCCACCTTGGCCTGCAGCGCGACGTCGCGCAGGATGTGCGAGCCGCCGTAGTACTGGTTCAGTCCTTCGACTTGCAGCATTTTCCATTACCTCCCGAGGTATACGTCGATCACTTGCGTGTTCGACTGCACCTCGGCGAGCGTCCCCTCCGCCAGCACCGATCCTTCATGCAGCACGGTCACCTTGCGGTGGCCCTGCGTGAGCATGTCGACGAACTTCATGTCGTGCTCGACGACCACCAGCGAGTGCTTGCCGACGAGCGTGAGGAACAGCTCCGCGGTGCGTTCGGTCTCCTCGTCGGTCATGCCGGCCACGGGCTCGTCCAGCAGCAGCAGCGTGGGTTCCTGCGCGAGCAGCATGCCGATCTCCAGCCACTGCTTCTGGCCGTGCGACAGCAGGCCCGCGACGCGGTGCGCCTCGGGCAGCAGGTGCACCAGTTGCAGGATCTCGGCGATGCGCTCGCGCTGCGGCGGCGACAGGCGCGCGAACAGCGCCGCGCGCACGCCGCGGTCGTTGACCAGCGCAAGCTCGAGGTTCTCGAACACCGACAGCTCCTCGTAGACCGTCGGCTTCTGGAACTTGCGGCAGATGCCGGCCTTGACGATCTGCGGCTCGCGCAGGCGCAGCAGGTCGATGTTGGTGCCGAAGTGCGCGGAGCCGGTGTCGGGCCGCGTCTTGCCGGTGATGACGTCCATCATCGTCGTCTTGCCGGCGCCGTTCGGGCCGATGATGCAGCGCAGTTCGCCGACGTCGATCGCCAGCGACAGGTTGTTGAGCGCCTTGAAGCCGTCGAAGCTGACGCTGATCTCGTCGAGGTACAGCGCGACGCCGTGGGCGAAGTCCGGCTCGTCGGCGTGCATCAGGCGGCCGAAGCTGGCACCACCGGCCGGCGACGCCGCCGGAGCCTGGTGATGCCGTTCCAGCAAGGCGGTGCCGGCCTCCTGCAGGTCCGGTGTCATGCCTTCACCTCCACGCCCTTTTCCCGTTTCAATCGATCCTTGATGCCCATGATTCCGCGCGGCAGGAACAGCGTCACCGCGATGAACAGCGCGCCGAGGAAGTACAGCCAGAACTCGGGGAACGCCTGCGTGAACCAGCTCTTGGCGCCGTTGACGAAGAACGCGCCGATGATCGGGCCCACCAGCGTGCCGCGCCCGCCGACCGCCGCCCAGATCGCCATCTCGATGGACGACGCCGGCGACATCTCGCTCGGGTTGATGATGCCCACCTGCGGCACGTACAGCGCGCCGGCGATGCCGCACATCACGGCCGACAGCACCCAGATCGACAGCTTGTACTTGAGCGGGTCGTAGCCGGTGAACATCACGCGGCTCTCGGCGTCGCGGATCGCCTGCAGCACGCGACCGTACTTGCTGTGGACGATGGCGCGCGCGAGCAGGTAGAACGCGACCAGCGTCAGGCCCGTGAGCACGAACAGCACCATGCGCGTGGACGGCGCCGCGATCGAGATGCCCAGGATGCGCTTGAAGTCGGTGAAGCCGTTGTTGCCGCCGAAGCCCGTCTCGTTGCGGAAGAACAGCAGCATGCCGGCGAAGGTCAGTGCCTGCGTGATGATCGAGAAGTACACGCCCTTGATGCGCGAGCGGAACGCGAACCAGCCAAATACCCCTGAGAGTACCGCCGGCGCGGCGACCACCAGGAACATCTGGAACACGAACGACGCGCTGCCGCCCCAGGTCCACGGCATCGTCTTCCAGTCGAGGAACACCATGAAGTCGGGCAGGTCGCTGCGGTAGTTGCCGTCGCGGCCGATCTGGCGCATCAGGTACATGCCCATCGCGTAGCCGCCGAGCGCGAAGTACAGCCCGTGGCCCAGCGACAGGATGCCGGTGTAGCCCCAGATCAGGTCCATCGCCAGCGCGCACATCGCGTAGCACATGATCTTGGCCACGAGCGCGACACCGTAGTCGCCGAAGTGCAGCGGATTGCCAGCCGGCACCGCGAGGTTGAGCAGCGGCACCAGCAGCGCGATGACGACCAGCGCGGCGATGACGACGCTCCAGCCGCGCGCGCCGAGCAGCAGGCCGCGCTTGGAATCCGGAAGAAGTTGGACGGGAGCGACGGGCGTCACGATTCGGCGCTCCGTCCCTTGAGCGCGAACAAGCCCTGCGGCCGCTTCTGGATGAAGACGACGATGAAGATCAGCACGAAGATCTTGGCCAGCACCGCGCCGGCCACGCCTTCGAGCACCTTGTTCATCAGGCCGAGACCGAGCGCGGCGAACACGGTGCCGGCGAGCTGGCCGACGCCGCCCAGCACCACCACCATGAACGAGTCGACGATGTAGCTCTGGCCGAGATCGGGGCCGACGTTGCCGACCTGGCTCAGCGCGCAGCCCGCCATGCCGGCGATGCCCGCGCCGAGCGCGAAGGCCATCGTGTCGATGCGCACGGTGTTGATGCCGGTGCACGAGGCCATGCGGCGGTTCTGCGTCACGCCGCGCACGAACAGCCCGAGGCGCGTGCGGCTGATCAGCAGGTAGGTCGCCAGCAGCACCAGCGCGGCGAACGCGATGATCGCCAGCCTGTTGTACGGCAGCGTCAGGTTGCTGGCGACGGCGATGCCGCCCGACATCCACGACGGGTTCTCGACCTCGACGTTCTGCGCGCCGAACAGCGAGCGCACCACCTGCATCAGCACCAGGCTGATGCCCCAGGTCGCCAGCAGCGTCTCCAGCGGACGGCCATAGAGGAAGCGGATCACGCCGCGCTCCAGGATCGCGCCGACCGCGGCCGAGACGATGAACGACGCCGGAATCGCGACGACGACGTAGCCGTCGAACAGCCCCGGCGCGAAATGGCGGAACAGGTTCTGCACACCCCAGGTGGTATACGCGCCGATCATCATCAGCTCGCCGTGCGCCATGTTGATGACGCCCATCAAACCATACGTGATCGCCAGCCCGAGGGCCACCAGCAGCAGGATCGAGCCCAGGCTGATGCCGGTGAACAGCACGCCCAGCCGCTCGCCCCACGCGAGGCGGCCGTCGACCTGCACCAGCGCCTGGTTGATCGCGGTGCGCAGCTCGGGGTCGGTCTCGGCGTCCGGCGCGAGGCGCGATTGAAGCAGCGCGCGCACGGTGGGCTCGTCGCTGCGCGAGAGGTCGTCGATGGCCTGGCGGCGCTTGGTGCGGTCGGGCGAGGCGATCTGCACGGCGGCGCGCAGGCGGCCCAGTTCGAGCTTCAGCTTGGCGTCGGTCTCGGTGGCGAAAGCCTTCTCCACCACCGGCAGCAGCGCCGGATCGGCCGCGCTGCCGGAGAGATCGTCGATGGCCTTGCGGCGCGTGGCCAGGTCGGGCGACAGCAGGCGCAGGCCGCTCAAGGCCGTCTCGAGCGCGCCGCGCATGCGGTTGTTGTTGGAGACGTCCTCGGCGTCGTCGGGCAGCTTCGCGGGCTGGCCCGTGACGGCGTCGACGGCCTTGTCGTCGTGGACGATGAAGACGCCGCTTGCGGTCGTCTTCACCGCGTCGTCGAGCAGCGCCTGCGCGAACGCGGCCAGGCCCGGATCGGCCCGCGTCACCGCGTCCTGCAGCGCCGCGATGCGCGCGTCGCCGTCGCCGACGGCGATCGCGCGCGCCTGGGCCGCGTCGAGCGCCCAGGCGGGAGCGGCGACCGTGCCGAGCACCGCGACCAGCGCGATGAGGGCACTACGAAGTGTGAGTCGCCGCATCACGCCCTCATTTCTTCTCGGGCTCGTCCTTCTTGCCCTTGTCCTCGGGGATGTACGGGCTCCACGGCTCGGCCTTGATCGGCCCCGGCGTCTTCCACACCACGTTGAACTGGCCGTCCGGCTTGATCTCGCCGATGAAGACGGGCTTGTGCAGGTGGTGATTCTTCGGGTCCATCGTGATCAGGAAACCGTCCGGGCCCTTGTAGGTCTGGCCGGCCATCGCCGCGATCACCTTGTCGGTGTCGGTGGACCTGGCCTTCTCCACCGCCTGCGCCCACATGTGGATGCCGATGTAGGTGGCCTCCATCGGGTCGTTGGTCAGCGGCTTGTCCTTGTCGCCCGGCAGATTGTTCTTCGTGGCGTAGTCCGACCACTCCTTGATGAAGGCCGTGTTGGTCGGATTCTTGATCGACATGAAGTAGTTCCACGCCGCCAGGTGACCGACGAGCGGCTTGGTGTCGACGCCGCGCAGCTCCTCCTCGCCGACGGAGAACGCCACCACCGGCACGTCCGTCGCCTTCAGGCCCTGGTTGCCCAGTTCCTTGTAGAAGGGCACGTTGGAGTCGCCGTTGATCGTCGAGATGACGGCCGTCTTCTTGCCTTCGCTCGAGAACTTCTTGATCTTGGCGATGATGGACTGGTAGTCGGAGTGGCCGAACGGCGTGTACTCCTCCATGATGTCCTCGTCCTTCACGCCCTTGGCGTGCAGGAACGAGCGCAGGATCTTGTTGGTCGTGCGCGGGTAGACGTAGTCGGTGCCCAGCAGCACGAAGCGCTTGGCCGAGCCGCCGTCCTTGGACATCAGGTATTCGACGGCGGGAATCGCCTGCTGGTTCGGCGCCGCGCCCGTGTAGAACACGTTCTTGCTGAGCTCCTCGCCCTCGTACTGCACCGGGTAGAACAGCAGGCTGTTCAGCTCCTCGAACACCGGCAGCACCGACTTGCGCGACACGCTGGTCCAGCAGCCGAACACGACGGCGACATGGTCCTGCGTGATCAGCTGGCGCGCCTTCTCGGCGAACAGCGGCCAGTTCGACGCCGGGTCGACGACCACCGGCTCGAGCTGCTTGCCCAGCACGCCGCCCTTGGCGTTGATCTCGGCGATCGTCATCAGCGCGGTGTCCTTCAACACCGTCTCCGAGATCGCCATCGTGCCCGAGAGCGAGTGCAGGATGCCGACCTTGATCGTGTCGGCGGCCAGGGCCGGCGTCATCGCGGTCAACGAGGCGAGTGCGGCAAGCGCACCCAACGTCAGACTGAAGCTGCGGCGGGATATGGTCATGGCGGGAAACGCTCCTCTGAAGATGTCCCCTGGTTGCCGAGGACGATGAACGAAGGATAAGCAGCGCGACGGCGCGGCGACATACGACACATGCCGTAGCCGTCGCGCACCCGCGGCGGCTACGACCACTTTCGCGGGATCACGCCGACCGCTTTCGTCGGATCACGGCCGCACTGTTCGCTAAGGGGCCGCCAGTAGCGTAGAAGAGGCGTGCACCCCTGAACGGCTGTTCAAAGCCCTACGTGCAACATGCTTGCAAGAAAGCTGGCCGACGTCGACCGGGCCGCGGGATTCGGGAGGATGGAATCGCGCGCACCCCACAGGCCCATAAAGAAATTCATGCAACGCAAGAACGCGATCCTGCTCGCGGCCAATCACCATTTCGCCCATCACGGATTCCGTGGCGCGAGCCTGCGCGACATCGCCCGCGACGCCCAGGTTTCGCTGACGCTCCTGAATCATCACTTCGGCAGCAAATACCAATTGCTGTCCGCCGTCATCGATTCCCACCGGACGATGCTGGACGAACGGGCGTCGGCGTTGCTGCAGTTGATGACGGCCGAGCCGGCCCGGTTCACCGTGCAGGATCTGGTGCAGGTCTGGATCCGCATCGGCTTCGAGACCGCGGCCCGGGCGGACGGCGAGAATTTCCTGCGGCTGATGGCGCGCGTGATCGACGATTCGTCCGAGGAGGCGGCCCAGGTGGTGCGCGAGAAACTCGATGACGCCGCGCTGGTATTCATCGACGCCTTGCAGATCTGCTATCCGAACGCCTCGCGATATGCGGCGGCCTCGGCCTACATCTACGTCAGCGCGTCGCTGCTGAAATTCCTCGTCGGGTCGAAGCGCCTGTTCCGGCTGGCGCAGGCCGCGTCGCCGGTCGACACGAGCAACGACGACCAGGATCGGCTGACACGCTTTCTGGTTGCCGGCATCGAGGCGGCGCTGCGCCCGCACGTGGACGGCGCGGCGCGTCCCACGCGAGGCGCGGGCCATGACGGCGCGAACGGTCTGGGCGGACTGGACGCCCTGCGCAAATAGCACAAGCGCGAGGCCCGCGCCGACCCCGGCCGCAATCCACGCGCATCGAAGTGGATTGGATCCCCCGACAGGCGGCGCCCGCGCGAACGGCTACGCTCAGGCCTTCCAATGTCGGAAGCCAGACGCCCATGACCCGCTCCGTCGACGAACTCCTCTCCGAGCTCCAGGCCTTCGCGCCCACCGCGGACGGCGCGGACAACGTCCATCGCCTCAACGAACTGCTCGCCGGCTTCGCCGCCCTGCCCGGCTGCGAGCGCGTCGCGCCCGCGCTGCTGGCCTTGCTCGAGCGCCATCCGCAGGCGGACTTCGGCGCGCCGGGCCCGCTGGTGCAGGCGCTCGAGAGCCAGTCCGCCTATCCGCAGCTGCTGGCCGACTCGCTGGAGCGCCAGCCCACCGAGCTGACGGCCTGGATGGCCAACCGGCTGCTCAACTCGAAGCAGCCGCGCGACGACCGCAACGCCTGGCTGAAGCGGCTCACCGCCGTGACCTCGCACCCGAAGGCATCCGCCAGCGTGCGCGATTCGGCGATCCGCTTCCTCGACTTCCAGGCGAGCCGCCAGGGCAGCGCGGCTTAGTCCGGCAGCGCCGTCTCCACCGTTGCCGCGCCGCGCGCCTGCAGCAATGCGGTGTGCGCCGCCAGTTCCGCCGCGGCGGCCGCGCGCACGTCGTCCGGCCTCCAGGCCTTCCAGTCGGCGCTGCCGAGGCGATCGCCGATGCGCTTCATCACCCACCATTCAGCGAACGGATGCGGCAACGCGCGATCGCGCTTCGCACCGGCCGAGAACATCGCCAGCAGGTCGGCCTGCGCGGTGTGCGCGAGCGCCAGCTCTGTCAGCTTGGCGCGGTACTCGAGGTCGGTCTGCGCCAGCTTCGGGAAGCGCGGCTAGTCGGAGAAATGCTGCGACTCGTGATCGAGCAGGCTGACGCGGTAGCGCTCGCTGGACAAGTCCCAGCCCGGCACCACCACCATCAGGCCCTGCGGCGTGGCCCAGCCGCCCGTGTGCGCGACGTCGCAGGTGCCCCAGGCGCCCCAGCCCAGGCTCGCGAAGCCGTCCAGCATCGAGACGGACACCGCCACCGTGCCGCCAGGCAGCGCGACGTCCTCGCGCCGCGTCGTCTGCTCCTTCCACAGCAGGAACTCGTGCAGCGGCGCGGTGATGCCGCCCAGCGCGTGCCAGCCGCGCTGCTCGGCGAAGGCGACGGACGCTTCCGCGCGCGCGTCGAGCCCGGCCGGCGCGTCGGGCAGCAGGCGGCCGAAATCGCCGGACAGCGCGGCGTCGGCCTCGGCCGCCGTGCGGGTGTGCATCAGCGACGCCGTCCAGTAGCGGCGGTACGCGCGCAGCACGGCGGCGAGGTCGGCAGGCAGCCGCGGATCGGTCGGCGCGGACGCAGGATCGGCCGCGCCGAAGCGCGCGAGGATGCATGCGCGCGCCGGGCGCGCCTTGGCCGACAGCGACTCCTCGGGCAGCGCCTTCAGGCGCGCGAGGGTCTGCGGCAGGTCGCCCTGGAAGACCGGTCCGAGCGCGGAGGAGAAGTCGTCCGCGCTTGCCGCGGCGGCGAGGACGGCCAGCACGGCGGCGGCCAGCAGGCGGGTGGGTGGGCGCGTCACGGATGCTCCTTGCGAAGAGGGCCAGGTCAGGGCGTGACTGTCGCACTTCGCGCGAAGTCGCCCCTGCCGCCCGCGACCAAGTGCGGACCGCGAGCCACGAAGCGCCGTTGGCCGAGACGAGCGGTGTCAGGTCTTGCACTGCAACGTTTTGCACTGCAAGACCTGACACCGTTGCATGGCAAGACCTGACACCGCCCGGTGACACCGGTCGCACCGCTCACCTGCGCCGCATCAGCTCCGGCAATGTCCCCAGCACGCGCGCCGCGGCGGCGGTGCGCGTCTCGACGCCCAGCTTCTCGAACACGTGCTCCAGGTGCTTGGTGATCGTCTTCGGACGCGTGCCGAGGATGTCGCCGATGTCGCGGTTGGTCTTGCCTTGCGCCACCCAGTACAGCACCTCGGCCTCGCGCGCCGTCAGCCGGAACTGCAGCGACAGCGCCTCGATGGCCGCGCCGTTGTTGCTCTCGGTCAGCACCAGCAGCCACTCGTCCTCGGCGCTGGCGGGGTGCAGGCTGCAGTGCAGGCGCTGGGTGCCGGTGACGCAGGTCCAGGTGTCGGCCTCCTCGCCGGCGGCCGCGTCCCCGCGCGTGACGCGCGCGCGCACCCAGTCGCACAGGCTCGCGGGCGCGTGCAGCGGCGCGGCGACGCTGCTCGCCGCGCCGGCGATCGGCGCGCCGGCGGCGCCCGCGCCGAAATGCCGCTTCATCAGGTCGCGCGCCAGCGGCGTCTGCCACAGCACGCGCCCGTCGGCCGGACGCAGCGCGATCGACGCGTGGCCGAAGGCGTCGAGCGCGTTGCGCGCCTGGCTCGCGTGGCGCGCGCTCTGCAGGTGGGCCGCGATGCGCGCGACGACCTCGCGCGGGCGCACCGGCTTGGAGACGTAGTCCACGCCGCCGGCGGCGAACGCGGCGAGCACGTGCTCGGTGTCGGTCAGCGCGGTCATGAAGACGATCGGGATCGGCGCGGTCGCCTCGTCGGCCTTGAGCCGGCGCGCCACCTCGAAGCCGTCCATGCCGGGCATCAACGCGTCCAGCAGCACGATGTCGGGCAGTGCCTGCGCGGCGCGCGCGATCGCGCCGGCGCCGTCGGTGGCGACGAGCACCGTGTAGCCGGACTCGTCGAGCGCGTCGTGCAGCACGGCGAGGTTGTCGGGGATGTCGTCGACGATCAGCACCACGCCCGCGGCCTCGCCGGCCAGCGGGCGCCGCGCGCCGGAGCTCGTCGCCTGCGGCGGTTCCTGCATCCACTCAGCCATGCGACACCTCCCGCAGGCGCAGCGCCTGTGCGATGTCCGCGGCCATCGCGTCCAACTGGAAGCGGCTCGCGAGGCCGCGCAGGCGCTGCGTGAAGTCGGCGCAGGCCGGCTCGTTGGCGTCGATGTGGTCGAGCCAACGGTGGATGCCGCGCGGGTAGCCGACGCGCACCTGCTCGGCGAGCGCCTGCAGCGACGTCAGCTCGGGCAGCGTCGCGACCGCCGGCGCCGTCTCGACCGCCTGCGCCGGCCTCGCCACGCCGGGCTCGGCGCTCCAGTCCAGCCGCAGCACGCGGCCCAGCCAGTCCAGCAGCTCCTCGCCGCGCACCGGCTTCAACACGTAGTCGCGGGCGACGATGCCCACGTCGTTGTCGAGCCGGCGATCGAACGCATTGGCCGACACGATGGCCACCGGCGCATCGCTCAGGCCTTCGGCGCGCAGCCGGCGTATCGTCTCCCAGCCGTCGATGCCGGGCATCGCGAGATCCATCAGGATGGCGTCGGGCCGTGCGCCGTCGCGCAGAGCCTGCAAGGCCTGCTCGCCCGACGCGGCCTGCTGCACGACGAAGCCGATCGGCTCAAGCAGTTGCCGCAGCAGCTCGCGATCGACTTCCTCGTTGTCGACCACCAGCACGCGCCGCCGCGCGCCGGCGTAGCCGCTGCGCCGCTGCACCTCGGGCACGACGCCCGCCGCGCCAGCGCGCTGTTCGGCGAGGAACAGCACGATGCGAAAGCGCGTGCCGACGCCCGGCGTGCTGTGCACGCTCATCTCGCCGCCCATCAGGTCGGTCAGCATCTTGGCGATCGTCAGGCCCAGGCCGGTGCCGTCGCTCCCACTTCCGGATGCACGCGCGGCGCCTCGGGCGAAGGGCTCGAAGATGCGTTCGAGATCCTTTTCGGCGATACCCGGCCCCGTGTCCTCGATCTCGAAGTAAGCCATCTCGCGTTCGTGGCGGATGCGCAGAGCCACTGAGCCGCGGTCGGTGAACTTCACCGCGTTGCCGATCACGTTGATCAGGATCTGGCGCAGCCGGCGCTCGTCGGCGCGCACCCAGTGCGGCAGCGCGGCGTCGAATTCGCGCACGAAGCGCAGGCCCTTGGCGCTGGCCTGCAGCTCGAACAGGTCGGCGAGCTGGTCGACGGCCTCGCGGAAGTGCATCGTGGCCGTCGCCAGCGACACCTTGCCGCTCTCGATGCGGGCCAGGTCCAGCGTGCCCTCGATCAGCGACAGCAGGTGCTCGCCGCCGCGCCGGATCACGCTGACGGCCTGGCGCCGGTGCGCCGGCAGCGCCGGGTCGTCGTCGAGCAGCTGCGCGTAGCCGATCACGCTGTTGAGCGGCGTGCGCAGCTCGTGGCTCAGCGTCGAGATGTAGCGGCTCTTGGCCTGGTTGGCGGCGTCGGCCGCGGCCTTGGCGCGCTGCAGCTCGGCGTCGGTCTGGCGATGCGACTCGATCTCCTGCGTCAGCCGCACCGTCTGCTCGCCGAGCGCCTGCGTCTGGCGATTGCTCTCCTCTTGCGCGACGCGGCGGCTCTGGCGCGTCAGCACCGCCCACCAGCCGACGATGCCGCTGGCCAGCAGCAGCATCGCGAAGACGCCGATGACGGACTGCCGCAGCGCCGCCGACGACTCCGGCGCCGCGTCGCCCAGCACGCGCAACTCCTGTTGATAGAGCAGCGCGCAGACGCCGGCCAGCAACAGCGACACCGGCAGCATCAGCGCCAGCCACGCGCCGAGCCCGCCGTCGATCGCCGGCCACAGGCGGCGCGGCAGCAGCGCATGCACGGCGTCGCGCGCCTGCGTCGCCAGGCGCGCGTCCGGCTTGCACAGGTCGCCGCAGCGCGCGTCGAGCGAGCAGCACAGCGAGCAGATCGGGCCCTGGTAGGCCGGGCAGTGCGACATGTCCGGGCCTTCGTACTCGCGCTCGCAGATGCAACAACGCAAGCTCCGGTAGCGGGCAGTTGTGTCCCCCTGGCCCGCGAGCGCTCGGCCGCTCCGGAGCGAGCCGGCCTGAGCTCCTTGGGGGCGGGGAGCGGAGCGAGCCGGGTCGTCATTTCTCGCGACGTAGTAGCGGCCCTGGGTCGCCCACGCGATCAGCGGCGAGGCGACGAACGCGGTGACCAGCGCGATCAGCGCCGAGAACGCCTGCGCCAGCGGCCCGAACGCGCCCAGGTGCGCCGCGATGCTCAGCACCGACGCCGCGCCCATCGCGCCGACGCCCACCGGGTTGACGTCGTACAGATAGGCACGCCGGAACTCGATGCCGCGCGGCGACAGCCCCAGCGGCTTGTTGACGACGAGGTCGGCGACGACGGCCATCAGCCACGAGATCGCGAGGTTGGCGTAAAGCCCCAGCACCTTGCCCAGCACCGTGAACACATCCAGCTCCATCAGCATCAGCGCGATGGCCGTGTTGAACGCGACCCAGACGACGCGGCCCGGGTGGCTGTGCGTCAGCCGCGCGAAGAAGTTCGACCAGGCGAGCGAGCCGGCGTACGCGTTCGTGACGTTGATCTTGAGCTGCGACAGCACGACGAAGGCCGCCGTCGCCGCGACGGCCATGCCGGGACGGCTGAAGACGGTGTCCCAGGCCGCGAGGTACATCTGGTTGGGGTCGACGGCGCGATCCAGCGGCACCGACTGCCCGATCGCGATCCAGGCCAGCAGCGCGCCGCCCAGCATCTTCAGCACGCCCGGCAGCACCCAGCCCGGGCCGCCGATGGCCACGCCCCACCACCAACGCTTGCGGTTGGCGGCGGTGCGCGCCGGCATGAAGCGCAGGTAGTCGGCCTGCTCGCCCATCTGCGTCATCAGCGCGATGCCCACCGTCATCGCGCTGCCGAACTTCAGCACGTTGAAGGCGCCGCCCTGCCCGTCCTCGCCGGCGTATCGCCACAGCCCGGCCAGCGCGTGCGGATGTGCGCGGAAGACGTAGATGTAGGGCAGCACCAGCATCGCGATCCACAGCGGCTGAGTCCACACCTGCAGCCGGCCGATGGCCGTCACGCCGTGCGTCACCAGCGGCAGCACGACGACCGCGCAGACGAGGTAGCCCCAGGCCGGCGGGATGTCGAACGCGAGGTCCAGCGCGTAGGCCATCACCGCGGCCTCGAGCGCGAAGAAGATGAACGTGAAGCTCGCGTAGATCAGCGAGGTGATGGTCGAGCCGAGATAGCCGAAGCCGGCGCCGCGCGTCAGCAGGTCCATGTCCAGGCCGTGGCGCGCCGCATAGACCGCGATCGGCCAGCCCGCCAGCGCGATGATCAGCCCGGTCGCCAGGATGGCCCAGAACGCGTTGACGAAGCCGTACTGCACGAGCAGCGTCGCACCGACCGCCTCCAGCACCAGGAAGGACGCCGCGCCGAACGCCGTGTTGGCCACCCGCAGCTCCGACCACTTGCGGAACGACTGCGGCGTGTAGCGCAGCGCGTAGTCCTCCAGCGATTCCTGCGCCACCCAGCTGTTGTAGTCGCGCCGCACCTTCACCACGCGCTGCAGCGCGGGCGGCTGGGTCGGGGCGGGATCGATGGCGGCGTCGGTCATGGCCTCGTCATGCACTCAAGACTCGTGCCGTCGCCGCTGCGGTCGATTCCTATTGCACGTGGCATGGCACGTGCAATAGGCTTTGCAAGATGAACCTGACTCCGCGCGAAAAGGACAAGCTCCTGCTGTTTACGGCCTCGCTGCTCGCCGAGCGGCGCAAGGCCCGGGGCCTGAAACTGAACTATCCCGAGGCGGTGGCGCTCATCAGCGCGACCATCATGGAAGGCGCGCGCGACGGCCGCAGCGTCGCCGAACTGATGAGCGAAGGGCGCCACATCCTGACGAAGGCCGACGTGATGGACGGCATCGCCGAGATGATTCCCGAGATCCAGGTCGAGGCCACGTTCCCCGACGGCACCAAGTTGGTGACCGTCCACCAGCCGATCACATGATCAGGGTGCACGCGCACTCCTGAGGTGCATGTGCGTCCGAACCCTTTCCACCCGAAGGCAACGATGATCCCCGGCGAACTGCTCACCGACGATGGCGAGATCGACCTCAACCCCGGCCGGCGCCGCCTGACGCTGGTCGTCGAGAACGGCGGCGACCGCCCGATCCAGGTCGGCTCGCACTACCACTTCGCCGAGACCAACGGCGCGCTGCGCTTCGACCGCGAGGCCGCGCGCGGCATGCGGCTGGACATCGCGTCCGGCACCGCCGTCCGCTTCGAGCCCGGACAGCAGCGCACGGTCGGCCTGGTCGACCTCGCCGGCACGCGCGCGGTCTACGGCTTCCGCGGCCTCGTCCAAGGTTTCCTCTGATGCCGACGATCGGAAGACGCGCCTATGCCGAGATGTTCGGCCCGACCACCGGCGACCGCGTGCGGCTGGCCGACACCAACCTGATCATCGAGGTCGAGAAGGACTTCACCCTCGCGGCCGGCGGCTACGGCGAGGAGGTGAAGTTCGGCGGCGGCAAGACGATCCGCGACGGCATGGGCCAGGGCCAGGCCGTCAACGGGCCGGGGCCGGCCGGCGCGGTCGACTGCGTCATCACCAACGCGCTGATCGTCGACCACTGGGGCATCGTCAAGGCCGACATCGGCCTGCGCGGCTGCCGCATCACGGCGATCGGCAAGGCCGGCAACCCGGACGTGCAGCCGGGCGTGGACATCGTCATCGGTCCGGGCACCGAGATCATCGCGGCCGAGGGCATGATCGTCACGCCGGGCAGCATCGACACCCACATCCACTTCATCTGCCCGCAGCAGATCGAGGAGGCGCTGTCGTCGGGCGTCACCACGATGATGGGCGGCGGCACCGGCCCCGCCACCGGCACCTTCGCGACGACGTGCACGCCGGGCCCGGCCAACATCGAGCGCATGCTGCGCGCGGCCGACGCGTTCCCGATGAACCTCGGCTTCATGGGCAAGGGCAACGCGAGCCGGCCCGAGGCGCTGCGCCAGCAGGTCGAGGCCGGCGCGATCGGCCTCAAGCTGCACGAGGACTGGGGCACGACGCCGGCGGCGATCGACTGCTGCCTGACGGTGGCCGACGAGACCGACGTGCAGGTCGCGATCCACTCCGACACGCTCAACGAGAGCGGCTTCGTCGAGGACACCATCGCCGCCTTCAAGGGCCGCACGATCCACAGCTTCCACACCGAGGGCGCGGGCGGCGGCCACGCGCCGGACATCATGCGCGTGGTCGGCGAGGCCAACGTGCTGCCGTCGTCGACGAATCCGACGCGCCCGTTCACCGTCAACACGCTGGACGAGCACCTCGACATGCTGATGGTGTGCCATCACCTCGACGCCGGCATCGCCGAAGACCTCGCGTTCGCCGAGAGCCGCATCCGCCGCGAGACGATCGCCGCCGAGGACATCCTGCACGACCTCGGCGCCATCAGCATGTTCAGCTCCGACTCGCAGGCGATGGGCCGCGTCGGCGAAGTGATCCTGCGCTGCTGGCAGACCGCACACAAGATGAAGGCGCAGCGCGGCACGTTGCCCGGCGACTCCGAGCGCAACGACAACGTGCGCGTGAAGCGCTACATCGCCAAGCTGGCCATCAACCCGGCGCTGACGCACGGCATCGCGCACGAGGTCGGCTCGATCGAGGTCGGCAAGTGGGCCGACCTGGTGCTGTGGTCGCCAGCGTTCTTCGGCGTCAAGCCGGCGCTGATCCTGAAGGGCGGCTTCATCGCGATGGCCGCGATGGGCGATGCCAACGCGTCGATCCCGACGCCGCAGCCGGTGCACTACCGGCCGATGTTCGGCAGCTACGGCGGCGCGTTGACGCAGGGCTCGCTGACCTTCGTGTCGCAGGCCGGCGTCGCCGCGGGCGTGCCCGCGCGCGCGGGGCTGAAGAAGACGATCGCCACCGTCAAGGGCACGCGCACTGTCAAGAAACGCGACATGGTCCACAACGACTGGCTGCCCAAGATGGAGATCGACGCGCAGACCTACGAAGTGCGCGCCGACGGGCAACTGCTCACTTGCGAGCCGGCCACCGAACTGCCGATGGCGCAGAAATACTTTCTGTTCTGAACAGGACGCGTGTCCGCCCGCGTGCGCGACAGCACGCGAGGCGCGCACGCCAAATGCCGGTCTTCGTGTCGGCCCGCCATCCGGATGCGCAGGCGCTTGCGCGCGTTCCGCATGCGTCTGCGCAAACCTCCTCAAAAATGGGGACGTCCACGGGTCGTGGGGCTTCCGCTTCGGCGCCGACGCGCGCAGGATGGACTCGTCCATGCAATGCAGCGGCACGCAGCGCAAATCGAAAAACGCCTGTGTAAATGTGCCGACCGATGTGCACGCCCGGCATGCCTGCAGCGTTGTATGGACAGGCACGCGCAAGATCGTCACGGACGACTCATCGTTTATACGCAGAGTGAGGTCCCTGGCTCGCCGATTGCTAGTGCTTGATTGCTCACATGGCATCCGAAAAGGAGAGCATATGAAAGTCGCAGGCGAACAGGATCCCGCCCCTTGGCAGCCCCTCGGCGAACGCGTGGTGCGTCCCCAGCCGACGCAGCCGGAATGGAAGCCGCTGGCTCATGCCCCGTGCATCGAAGTGAATCGTCAAGGCCAACTGCGCACCAACCTGCCTCTTCCGAAGTAGTCGGCGAGGCGACCCAAGGCGACGCGCACCGCGACGCCTGAGATCACGATCGGCATCGACCGATCGACACGCCGGCTCCGCCGACACGGAGCAGCCAACGGCGAACGACGCTTCTTGCGGCGTCAAGGCGGAGCTTCCCTCCCCTATACAACATGCCCGGCGCGGGAAGCCCCGAGGCACCACCCCTTTCCCGACCTGCGAAACTACGGCTCTTGCGCCGCGCACACCGCTGCGGCACGCGCCGGAGATCCGCATGAAAGCCACCTGGAACGGGGCCGTCCTGGCCGAGAGCGACGACATCGTCACCGTCGAAGGGAACCACTACTTCCCCGAGGCCAGCCTCAACCGCGACTACATCACCTTCAGCAACCACCGCACGAGCTGCCCGTGGAAGGGCCAGGCGTACTACTACACGCTGTTCGTCGATGGCGAGATGAATCCCGAGGCCGTCTGGTACTACCCGGAGCCCACCGACGCCGCCGCCAACATCAAGGGCCGCGTCGCGTTCTGGAAGGGCGTGAAGGTCGAGTGACCCGAGCCTGCCCCGCTGACAAGAAGATCGACACCCACCCACACCCACCGCCCATGCATCCTCGCCACTCGAAGTTGTTCCACGCCCTCGTGGCCGCCGGTTCGGCCGGCCTGCTCGCCGCGTCGGCGTTCGCGCAGGACGCCGCGCCGACCAAGCCGGGCGTGCCCGCGTCGTCGGCCGCGGCCGTCGTCACCGCGGCCTCGTCGCCGGCCGCCGTCACCCCGCTCGCCAGGCTGCCGTACACGCCGGTGCTCGACGTCTCGTCGATGGACCAGAGCGCCGACCCCTGCGTCGACTTCTACCAGTACAGCTGCGGCGGCTGGCAGAAGAACAACCCGATCCCGGCCGACCAGTCGAGCTGGGACGTCTACGCCAAGATGGCGCAGGACAACCGCCGCGTGCTCTGGGGCATCCTCGACAAGTTCGCGACCCAGACCGACGGCCGCACCGTCTCGCAGCAGAAGATCGGCGACGCGTTCGCCGCCTGCACTGACGAGGACCTCACGCAGCGCCTCGGCGCGCGTCCGATGCAGCCGGAGCTGCAGCTGATCGAGCGCATGCAGTCCAAGAAGGACCTGCCGCCCGTGCTCGCCGCGCTGCAGCTCAACTCGGGCGACGACGGCCTGTTCTTCAACTTCGGCTCGGCGCAGGACTTCGCCGACTCGTCGCGCGTGATCGCGTTCGCGAGCCAGGGCGGACTGGGCATGCCCGAGCGCGACTACTACTTCAAGACGGACGCCAAGTCGAAGGAACTGCGCGACAAGTACGTCGCGCACGTCGCGCGCATGTTCCAGCTGATGGGCGACAGCGAGGCCGACGCGCAGGCCCACGCCGCGACCGTGATGTCCATGGAGACCGCGCTGGCCAAGGGCTCGATGGGCAACGTCGAACTGCGCGATCCGCGCAAGCAGTTCCACCCGGCCGACGAGCGCAAGCTGCAGTCGTTCACGCCGTCGTTCGACTGGAAATCCTACCTGGCCGGCATGGGCGTGGCGGGCAACGACCGCTTCAACGTCAGCCAGCCCAGGTTCTTCCAGACGCTCGACTTCCAGCTGCGCATGCGCTCGCTCGACGAGATCAAGACCTACCTGCGCTGGCACGTGGCGCACGTGTCCGCGCCCTTCCTCTCGAAGCCCTTCGTCGACGAGAACTTCGACTACTACCGCAGGACGCTGCGCGGGGTGACGCAGGTCGCGCCGCTGTGGCAGCGCTGCGTGGTGCTGATCGACAACCAGATCGGCGAGGCGCTGGGCCAGGAGTTCGTCAAGGAGAACTTCAGCCCCGAGCTGAAGGCCAAGACGCTGCACATGACGCAGCAGATCCAGGCCGCGATGGAAGGCGAGATCAGGCGCCTCGACTGGATGGGCCCGCAGACCAAGGAGAAGGCGCTCGAGAAGCTGCACGGCATCGTCAACAAGATCGGCTACCCCGACAAGTGGCGCGACTACTCGGCGCTCGAGATCAAGCGCGACGACCTGCTGGGCAACGTGCAGCGCGGCGACGCGTTCGAGGCGCGCCGCCAGCTCGCCAAGATCGGCAAGCCGGTCGACCACAGCGAGTGGGGCATGACGCCGCCGACCGTCAACGCGTACTACGACGGCCAGATGAACGACATCAACTTCCCGGCCGGCGTGCTGCAGCCGCCGCTGTTCGACGCCAAGCTCGACGACGCGCCCAACTACGGCAACACCGGCGGCACGATCGGCCACGAGCTGACGCACGGCTTCGACGACGAGGGCCGCCAGTTCGACGCCAAGGGCAACCTGAAGAACTGGTGGACGAAGAAGGACGCCGACGAGTTCGACAAGCGCACCACCTGCCTGACCGACCAGTACGGCAAGTACATCGTCGTCGACGACGTGCACATCAACTCGAAGCTGACCCTCGGCGAGGACCTGGCCGACTTCGGCGGCCTGGTGCTGGCCATCATCG